>ERZ887851.4-NODE-4-length-242181-cov-23.887298_pt1 | contig 242181 bp, 212 predicted proteins | sample MGYA00521100_ERZ887851 | MGnify/ENA primary metagenome ERZ887851 (study PRJEB32303, sample SAMEA104408602) | aquatic metagenome | biome: Brackish water; feature: Pelagic; material: water | place: Baltic Sea | collected 2014-06-06T16:11:00 | depth 11,444 m ... | reverse complement strand
TGCAACGGCCTTCTAAGCCGTAGGTTGCAGGTTCGAATCCTGCCGGGCGGGCCATGTTCTTACGTCGTTATTTTCTGTTTTTCAGGTCAACAAGGCTCAACTCGATGAATGCTAAGCGATCGGTTATTGTTCATTACCACACGTTCAAAAATAGCGGCACCTCATTTGATAAGCTCCTGACCGCCAATTATAAGGACGACCACCTGTGCTTTGACGGACCATTTCCTTATACCATGTTCAACCAACAAGAGTTGCTCAAGGTGATCCGCAGAAACCCGACAAAAACCGCATTCTCCTCGCACAGCATCCGCTTGCCCGTGCCGACCGACTTAGACGTCAATGCAGTTGCTGCCGTTTTCATCAGGCACCCAATTCTTCGTATTCGATCCGTGTACGGTTTTGAAATGCGCTCCGAAGGGATCAAGGCTAAGCTTCAGGCAACGGTAAAGAGCAAATTCTTTACCAAGAAAAAAAGTCCACAAAAACCCGCTGGCACCACAAACAACCAACCGTCTTTTGATGAGTGGATAACCTATTTAAGAGGACATACAGCGAGCAATCTCAACGCTGGGCTTTTAAGCAACAGTCAAACCCATATGTTTTGTGGTGTTTATGGTAGCGTCGGCATAGCAAAATCGTTCTTCGCTGGAGGCCCCAAGGCGGTCCGACTCAGTGATCTTGACCAAGCAAAACGCAACCTCCTTGCGGTCCCACTACTAGCACGCACAGAAGCCTTCGAAAGAGACGTAAAACGTTTCCCCGAAATACTTTCTAAGTATGGCATTGAGTTCAATTATCACGATTTGCCCGCAGCTAATGTCAGCAGCCCCGAAGCCGGTCGGCCTATCGACGCCCGACTTCAGCACGCTCAGGAAGAGCTCAGTGAGGACAACTGGCGCTGGTTGATGGACGCCAACGCTCAAGATTTAGAGCTTTACGACTTTAGCAATGAGCTTTTAACTTAACGTTGCGAATGAAGCGTCTCCGGAGCGACGCCTGCATCGAGTTCGCAGCATGAAACTTTCAGGCCCTGCACAACTAATAACAACGCTTGCGTGATCGCACTGCACTGCACTGCAGCTGTGCGTCTCTACGCCGCCTATCGCTCCAATTTGAGTAGTGGCGCGCTGCGACCAAGAATGGTTTCTATTTGTCCCTTATACAGAGAATCTGAATCTACTCTTATCGGAGAGTTTCGCAGGTAGACTCTCGAAGAGGCCGAACTTTCAAGCACGTCATTGCTGCCAGCGTCAGCCACCACGGGTTGGCCTTGACTACGGCCCACTACGTTATCTTCCGTCTTGGCACCCAATGTTATATCGGCAGGCGCCGTCGAACTGCCAAACGAGTTCGCAAGGATTGCCCACCCGCTCACGGTAGCATCCAAGCCACCTTTTAATTCATCGCCACTATCTAACAAAACCCAAGTAGAGGCCGATCCCGTGAATGTGTTGGCACTAATAACACCATTCGATGTATCCAATACCGCCAGCCCTGCACCAGCACTATTGGTGTCGCTGCCGGTAAAAGTATTAGAGGTAATAATCATCTCGTGGACGATACTTTTATCTAGCTGGGCAGACAGAACCGCATAACCTTCGTTGTTCATACCCCCGTCTATGAACTTGTTTTTGCTAAACGACGTTTTGTTAATTGCGGGCGATGCAGCGGTGCTTCCGACTAAGATACCTGTGGTGCCAAAATCCTCGACCGAACCAGCGGGGTATTCAACGTCATTGTAATAAATTTCATTTCGATAAATATTGGTGGCTTGGCTTGCGTCCACCAGCGCAATAGGGACTCCCAAACCTTCCATTGGGTTATTGAAGGTAATATCCACCTGCCCATTGGCTGAGATAGAGCTCAAAATGCCGATATCAAGATCACGAATTTGATTACGGTTCACAATCAATGACCCCAAGGCCTTGTTCGCCTCAGGCAGCGCCTCTTCACTACTTTCAGGAAAACATGCCGGCGCCGCGTCCATAGTAATGCCTGTTGTGAAGTCGAGTGCTGATGCTCCGCCGCCCTCAATTATAACTCGGTCAACGACCCCAAAGACCACTCGATCCCCAGCGCAGTCCTCAGGATTCGAATAGAAACCAATCACCGAAGCCGATCCGCCTGGGGTGCTACAGGGCTCATTAATTTTCAATTTCATCCGGGTGACAACGGCATCACCGACAATGAATCGCAATGCGGCGCCTGTTGTGCAATCCAGCGAATTATCTATGACATTAATCGTTGTTAAATCAAAAGATCTACCGCGCAAACGACCTTCATAGTCGTTTGCCGTAACGCCCCCTATGGAATAGGCGTCAGAGGTCAGGTAGACGTCCTTGTAGCCGCCTGTTACTGCCGCATCCAGGGCGCATTGGATATTGTCTGTGTCATCGCCGTCAGCGGTGGACTGTACTTTAACGATCCCACCGTCCAGCTCTACTTCGTCAGAGCATCCTAGGTCTTGGGCCACCGACGTGTTAGAAAACAAGCCCAATATGCCCATCACCGCGCAAACAATACCGAATTTATTCATTGTCACTATTTCTCTCTGCCTTTTTTAATCGCACATGACTCCGAAGATGACGTGTTATCACCCTCGCCCAGTAGTCGTAGCTTACCTCGTTTGGAGTACAGAACAAAACGCTGCAGTCAGGATTAGAGGACAAGGTCCTACTAATTGCGCGGTCGCGCGGTATTGGCAATTGATACGCAAGCCTGCATGAGGATGAACGTAGGCTCCCCCCACATCGCCCCCGGGGCGCTCGCAGCCCCCTTGTAAAAAGCCACTGCCCACTGAGCTGCCGATGGCGCCTGCTATACTACTTTTGTTAAAACGTGCCCCCAGGTCTTTCCGCATAAGCCACTCCAAGCAACAATTGCCGTGGGTTGGCTAGACCAACCCAACAACATCTGAACCGGAGCAGAAACCCCAAGAATTATGAGATTGCAATAAAAGATGCAAATTGGGATTGACGTCGCAAAATAAGACGACTAATCTGCCAGCAAGTCAGGAAGACCGGCTTCTGAACGGCGCGAGTCATGGACGACTCACTACTTGGAACCTTGTTCCCGCTATGCAGAGCCCACCGGGGCAAGGAACGCCCCAATCACTCCAAAACAGTATGTTTTTCAGCTACCCCACGCCTCGCCTTTTATCAAGAACGTATTTTAAGTTATTAAAGCAGAAAATCAGGAATCCTCCTGTCGGTTAGGTGACAGGTAGGTCAGCGCTTGTCTGGCACGAGTGGCTTAAGACAAGCACGCCACCCACAATCAGCAATCTTATGCCACTAAGCGCAGATACGCGGAGGGCCAGTGCACCCCGGGCAAACCTCTTTCAGATTAGGCGCAGGGAACCCTAAGTGCCCCACCGTCAATCCCCGCTCGACTCTTTTAGCTGAGTATTTATGGGCAAAGCGGTGGTATTTTTTATCTCCGTGACCGCCATGTGAGAGTGAAGCTCTCGAATCATTTCCATGGTATTCAATGTGTTACGTACAAAATCCTCATAGTGCCGGATATCGCGAGTTACGATTTTCAATACATAGTCCCAGATCCCGGTCATGGTGTAGCACTCTAAAACTTCAGGGTGATGGATAATGTCAGCCTCGAAGGCGAGCAAATTTTGCCGCCCTGATTGGGTTAAGTTAACCGTTGCAAAAACAACCACCTCCATCCCCAGCAGCTGCCGATCTAACAGCGCCACCTGACCACGGATGACGCCAGACTCCTGCAACCGGTTAATCCGACGCCAACAGGGCGACTGCGACATGTGTACCTGCTCCGCTAGATCCGCCGTGCTAATCGCAGCATCCGTCTGCAAAACCCCCAATATCTGACGATCGACCCTAGAGATATCTGGCATATTTTTCCCCATATAAACAGTTTTTAGACAAATCTATTCAATATTAAGCGCTTAACTATATATATAAGATAAAAAATTCCCATATTTTTGAGAAAATTTGCGCACACCGTTACTGATTAGGCCGTCATCATGAGCCACGCACCCGCCCAGCCAAGTCGGCATGTCCAGTTAGACGACAAATACACACTGCAACACGGCCGGGCTTACATGACGGGGATCGAAGCCCTCGTGCGCCTACCCATGCTTCAACAGCAACGCGACCAGGCAAGGGGGCTCAATACCGCCGGCTTTATATCGGGCTATCGAGGCTCACCACTTGGCGGGGTCGACCAAGCCATGTGGCAAGCCAAGGCCTTTTTAAAAAACCAGAACATTCATTTTCAACCGGGCGTCAATGAAGAGCTGGCCGCGACCGCCGTTTGGGGCTCCCAACAAAATCAGCTGTTTAAGGGCTCTCGATTCGATGGCGTTTTCGGGCTTTGGTATGGCAAGGGTCCCGGGGTCGATCGTTCAATGGACGTTATCAAACATGCCAATGCATTTGGTACAGCACCGAATGGCGGAGTGCTGGTTGTTGCAGGTGACGATCATGCCTGCAAGTCCTCTACCCTCCCCAATCAATCCGAACATATGTTCATCGGTGCATCGGTACCGGTCCTAGCCCCGGCTAATGTTCAGGAAGTTCTCGACCTGGGGCTATTTGGCTGGGAGCTATCACGCTTTTCTGGATGCTGGGTTGCGTTAAAAGCCATCACTGAAAATATGGATTCCGCCATTTCTGCCAGCATAGACGCCAATCGAATTTCCATACAAATTCCAGACGGTTTTGAATTACCCGAAGGTGGTGTCAGCGCGCGCTGGCCAGACAAACCGCTGGATCAAGAGCGGCGACTGAATAAATATAAAATTTATGCCGCTCGTGAGTTTGCGCGGGTCAACAATCTCAATCCTATTGTAATCGATAGCCCTACCCCGCGACTGGGTATCATTTGTTCAGGCAAAGCCTACCTCGACGTTATGCAGGCACTGGAAGATATCGGCATTAATGAGGGCGCAGCGGCTGAGATTGGAATTCGCGTTTATAAAGTGGGTATGCCTTGGCCACTAGAACCCCAGCAAACCCATCGATTCGCCGAAGGGCTAGAAGAAATTCTTGTGGTCGAAGAGAAGCGCTCTATTATTGAGGACCAATTAACGTCTCAGCTTTACAACTATCCGGTGGGCTCCCGCCCCAGAGTGGTCGGCGAATTCGACGAAACCGGAATCGATCTATTGCCCAATTTGGGCGAGCTCACCCCCGCTATGGTTGCGCTGGCGATCGCTGGACGTCTACGACGATTTTTTACCAGCCCTACACTGGAAGAACGCATCCGTTGGATTGAGCAAAAGGAAAAGTCCCTAGCCGTACCTGCCGATACTATTGAACGCACCCCACACTTCTGCTCTGGGTGTCCGCATAACACCTCGACTCAAATTCCTGAAGGCAGTCGCGGTCTTGGGGGTATTGGCTGTCACTATATGGCCACCTGGATGCCAGATCGTGGAACCGACACCTTTACCCAAATGGGTGGCGAGGGTGCAACATGGATAGGCCAAGCGCCTTTTACCGACACACCCCACGTATTTCAAAATCTAGGTGACGGCACATATTTTCATTCAGGGGTACTCGCCATCAGGGCGGCGGTTGCTGCAGGCGTAAACATTACCTATAAAATTTTGTACAACGAGGCCGTGGCCATGACTGGCGGCCAACCGATCGACGGCACCCTAAGTGTGAGCGATCTGATACTCCAATTGCGGGGTGAAGGCGTGCGAAGAATCGCCCTTGTGTCTGATCAGCCCGACACCTTTAAAGGTCAATTTAACGACATTCCCGGCTTCAGCTTGCACCATCGCGACAAGCTGGAAGCACTTCAAATTGAACTTCGTGAAGTCACGGGAACCTCTGTCATTATTTACCAACAACTTTGCGCCACCGAAAAACGACGGCAGCGTAAAAAAGGCAAAGTGGCCAGACCTCCGAGGCGAATTGTCATCAACGATGCTGTGTGTGAGGGCTGTGGGGACTGCGGCGCCGAATCAAACTGCCTGTCAGTACTTCCTAAAGATACCGTACTGGGCCGCAAGCGACAGATTGACCAGAACGCCTGCAATGCAGACTACAGCTGCCTCAAGGGCTTCTGCCCGAGCTTTGTCTCCGTTGTCGGTGCAGAACCTCGACACCCCGAATCCTCCGCCCAACCTATCACCCTTCTGCCGTCACTGCCTGAACCCAAACTCCCGGATCTTTCAGTGCCCTGGAATACGGTAGTCGCTGGGGTTGGCGGTACCGGTGTTCTCACCATATCGTCACTCTTAGCCATGGCGGCACACATCGAAGGCAAGGGCTGCGCCACCTTGAACCAAACAGGGTTGGCTCAAAAATTTGGGGCGGTTACCAGCCACGTGCGAATAGCGAGCGATCAAGAGCAAATTAAAGCTGTCCGTATTCCTGCCGGTGAAGCAGATTTATTAGTCGGTTGCGATCTTGTCGTAACCGCAGGCTATGAGTGCCTAGCTAAAGCCGCCATCGGTCGCACTCATGCGCTGGTCAATGTTGCAGAACAACCGACCGCTAGTTTTATCCATGATCCCGATGCGAAATTTCCTGTGGAGGGTATGCAAAGAAAAATATCCCGAGAAGTGGGTGCTGAGACTACCTTTGTCAATGCCACCCAAGTAGCCAAAGAACTCCTAGGAGACACGATTGGAGCCAACCTTTTCCTGATGGGCTGCGCCTGGCAAAAAGGCTGGATACCGGTCTCACGGCAGGCTCTCATTGAAGCGATCGAAGTGAATAACGTCGCCGTAGCGTTCAACAAGGAAGCGTTTGAACTGGGCCGGCATTATGCCCATGCGCCCGACTCGGTTTATCAAAGGTTTCAGCGCTCGCCCATGGCTCAATCAGAACCTTCAACCATGACACTGGATCAACTGATTGCAGACCGCGTTGTCAGGCTGACTGCTTATCAGAGCACAGCTTATGCGCAACAATACCGAGAGCATATTGATGCTGTGCGGTGTCGCGACCCCCAAGCCGAGGCGACTGATTCGTTGACTTGGGCAGCAGCCACCCAACTGTATCGGTTGATGGCGATCAAAGACGAGTATGAGGTAGCCCGCCTGCACTCCGACCCCGAGTTCTATAAACAGTTAGCCGGGCAATTTACGGGCGCGTACAAACTACGATTTCACCTGGCACCGCCACTGCTATGCCGGCCCGACCCAATCACCGGGAAAATAGCCAAGCGAGAATTTGGTGGTTGGATACGGCCTTTGTTTGCGGGACTTGCCCGGCTTAAGTGCCTGCGAAGCACGAAGTTTGATGTCTTCGGTTACAGCGCAGAAAGGAGCGCCGAGCGGAACGACTTAAAACGCTATTTAGATCTGTTATCGACCGTCATTACAGAGCTAGACACGCATAATTATCAAGAGGCTGTCGCCCTCGCGACGCTGCCCAAAGGCTTGCGGGGTTTTGGCTACGTCCGCGCCAAAAATCGAAAGGCTGTCGCTCAGGAGCAACAGCAGTTACTGGCGGTTTTTCTCAGCAAAGACGCAAGCCCCGAGCTCGATGCTGTGGCAAATGCCTGAAGACCAAAACCTCAACAAAATTGATCACCGAATTTCATGCGGAGCGCATACATGTCACATCTAACTGTTAACAACGATAACGAACACGAAAAGATCTTGACGATATTCGATGCCAATAGCGGCCTTAATGCCATTATCGCCATCCACAGTACCCACTTAGGCCCCGCTGTCGGTGGCTGCCGCATGTATCCTTATGTCCAAGAAGCCCATGCACTGAAAGATGCCCTGAGACTCTCCCGAGGTATGACCTACAAATCGGCGCTCGCCGGATTGCCTTTTGGTGGTGGCAAATCAGTGATTTTAGGAGATCCAAAGCAGCACAAGAACCCGGCGTTACTGCGAGCTATGGGAGAATTTGTCGAAACATTAGCCGGGCGTTATGTCATTGCCGAAGACTCCGGCACCTCGCCAGACGATATGCGAATTGTCGCGGAAACCACGCGCTACGTTGCCGGCACCAACGCCACCTTAAGAGAAGACCCCTCACCCGCCACAGCCCGTGGCGTGTTCATGGGCATCGAAGCCGGAGTTGCACACGCTTTCGGCAATGCCTCGCTAATAGGCCGGTCTGTAGCCATACAGGGCCTTGGGCACGTCGGCTACCATCTGGCGAAATACCTCACTGCAGCCGGTGCCAAAGTTTACGGCAGCGATATTCATGGCGAAAATTTGAACCGCGCTGTTAAAACCCTAGGCGTCACAGCAGTCTCACCCGACGAAATTCTTTTTCAAAGGTGCGATGTCTTGGCACCCTGTGCCATGGGTGCAGTGCTGAACAAAAACAGTATTGCCAAGCTCCAAACCCAAGTTATAGCAGGCGCCGCTAACAATCAGCTAGCCGAAGATGAGGACGACGAGGGCCTTAGAGCCCGGGGCATTGCCTACTGCCCTGACTTTGCCATTAATGCTGGCGGAATTATTGATATTCATCATCAGCAACAAAACGCTTCTCATAAAACACGAAAATTGGCCGTTGACCGCATTGCCCAGAACGTGACAAATATTCTCGAGGGCGCCCAGAAGAAACGCGTAGGCACTCAACAAATAGCGGCGGCCTTGGCCAAGGAAAAGCTGAATCCGTGCTGCGCAAAACAGCAAACTCCAACTTGGTCAGGTGCTGCCTGATCGTTTTATGCGAAGGGGTGCATCAGAAATTCAGCCAGTAGGGCTACTGATCAAGGGGTTTTCTTAAATCGGCCTAGCAAAAACATGGACGTAAAAGGTACGCATGTAGTCAATGCCGCCTCAGAAGGTATTTCAACTGTTAACGTGAGATTTAAGAGCGGCGTGCCTTAGGTGACGAGTCGAATCAAGACATAAGCGAGCACAGTCATCTGAATCAGAGCCAGTAGCACCGAGCCTCCATGCAAAATATTAAAACGACGCCGGTCGTTGTTGTCGCTCGCCAAATTAATCGCTGGCATGAGCAACTGGCGCGCAGGCACGGTAGTCAGCGCAACAGCCATCATTAGCCCGGCAGCGATCGTATCCACAAAGAGCAGTAATCCCGCTGCCAGCAGCGCTACCGCAATACACCACAAATAAAAAACTGGAAAAGCTTTTCGGAGAATCGACCCCGCTTCTTGCGCAGGCAGATGGCTAAAGAGAAAGGCCGCAAAGCCAAACGAATAAAGCACCATTCCCCCGAACAAGATGGCTGTCATCAACATTGCTACGACTGTCAGTACCATAAAACCCCCTCAACTTAACGAGAGCTTACGGCCTCAAACTGAAATTAGCCCAATGGTTTTGGTGGGGCCCTGTGTTGGACCCGCAGATTTTAGCGAGGTGGGTGTTGCCGCGTTGCGAAAAACATGGGGTGGCTGACGGGGATCGAACCCGCGACAACCGGAGTCACAGTCCGGCGCTCTACCAACTGAGCTACAGCCACCATAGAAATGGTCGGAGAGGAGGGATTCGAACCCCCGACATCCTGCTCCCAAAGCAGGCGCGCTACCAGGCTGCGCTACACTCCGAAGTCGTGCGATTTACCAAAAACAGTCTACCACCAACTGGCTGATAGGGTCTCGATGAATGACCGACGGCGCGAAGGATACTGATTTGACCGGAGGCGGTCAATTCACGACCTACCTCCTTGTTATTACCCTCGTATTTCTGGGAGACTTGCGCACGTTTTCGAAACTCGTCCAATGGGGGGAAAAATGACCGCACGCGTACTTGATGGCAAGCATGTTGCTAAACTCACCGAAGAAGCTCTTCGCGTTCGCGTGGAGGGGCTCAAAGAACGCTCAGGAGGCAGGATCCCTGTATTAGCCACCGTGTTGGTAGGTGATGATCCCGCTTCTGCTACCTACGTGAAAATGAAAGGCAACGCCTGTCGTCGCATTGGCATGGAGTCAATGGCGATCGAACTGCCATCGACACTGAAGACTAATGAATTACTGCGGGAACTAGAGCTCCTGAATAACAACCCCGACGTTCACGGCATCTTGTTGCAGCATCCGGTACCCAGCCAAATCGATGAGCGCGCGGCCTTCGATATGATTGATCTGGCAAAAGATGTCGATGGCGTGACGTGCCTCGGTTTTGGCCGCATGGCCATGGGAGAGGACGCTTATGGCTGTGCAACGCCTCAGGGCATTATGCGACTGCTGGGCCATTACGAGATACCCCTCGAAGGCAAACACGCCGTGGTTGTGGGTCGTAGCCCTATTTTAGGCAAACCAATGGCCATGATGCTTTTACAAGCCAATGCCACGGTCACCATTTGCCACTCAAGGACACAGAATCTTGCCGATCATATTCGCCAGGCCGATATCATCGTGGGCGCAGTAGGGCGACCTGAGTTTATTCGCGCTGATTGGGTGAAATATGGCGCCGTCGTCGTTGATGCAGGCTACCACCCGGGAGGGGTGGGTGATATTGAATTGGGCCCACTCCTTGATCGCGTCGCTGCGTATACCCCGGTTCCTGGCGGTGTAGGACCCATGACCATCAACACGCTGATCCAGCAAACGGTCCTCTCTGGTGAAAAAGCACTGGGCTAATAGCCTCAATCATGTAACAACAAAAAGGCACCCTGCAGTCATTTGAAGCAAATGGGGTGTCTGTTGGGGCGGCCCGCTGTGGTCGCCCGAAGCTCTTGAGCCCCCACCTACCCCGTACCCGCACCTTTAATGTGCCCCAGCTATAAAGTGCGCTGGTCTAGAAGCAGATAGCAACACGCGCTGGAACCGCGCTCATGATTCACCTAAGGTGTCTAAAAGCTGCCGAGAAAATATTATGCTAAGCCCAGCCAATTGGCCCAAACGCGTTCATGTTGTGGGACTGTCTTTCTTAGCCGTATTTATCTGCTACATAGATCGCGTCAATATCTCAGTTGCCATTATTCCTATGGCCGCAGACCTGGGCTGGGGTATGCAGCAGCAAGGCCTGGTGCTGTCCTCCTTTTTTATTGGCTACGTGCTATTACAGGTGGTTGGAGGGCGCTTAGCTGATCGCTATGGCGGTAAAGCGGTTCTTGGCATGGGCGTTATTCTCTGGTCCCTGTTCACCGTACTAACACCGCCGGCCGCCGCACTAGGATTTACAATACTCATTCTCACTCGAATTGCCATGGGCATGGGTGAAGCGGTCACCTTCCCTGCAATTTACAGTACATTCTCAAAGTGGGTCCCCTTAGCAGAGCGCTCGCGAGCTATTGGCTTAATTAATAGTGCGATTCCACTGGGCACCATATTTGCCTTGGTGACCACACCCATCATTGTTCAGGTATGGGGGTGGCAATGGGCGTTTTATTCCTTCGGTGCAATCGGCATTGTTTGGTTCTTCTTTTGGCAAAAGCTCGTGACCTCAACCCCACAACAACATGCCGGGGTCACTGAAGAAGAATTAGCCTTGATTGCCTTGGGCAGTGATACCCCCGTCGACGAAGCGCAGCCCTCTCCCCCGTGGTATCACTTTCTCAAATCAATGCCTGTGTGGGCCATTGTCGTCGCCCATTTTTGCAACAATTGGTCGTTGTTCGTACTCATATCGTGGATGCCCACCTATATTAATAAAGGCTTAGGCGTCGACTATGCCTCTGTTGGCCTCCTCGCGATCATTCCCTCAATAGGCTCCGTATTTTTTCTGAATATTGCCGGCAATTTGGCCGATCGACTGATTAGCCGCGGCGTAGCCGTGGGTAAGGTTCGTAAATTGATGCAAATGGTTGGCTTTGGTGGGCTCACAAGCGCCCTGCTAATCGTGGGCCACCTCGATACCGTTTGGCTGGCCATCGCAACAATGACGGTAGGCTCAGCCCTGGGAGCCTTCGTTACCGGTGGATTCGCCGTCAATCATATGGATATTGCGCCCAGGCACGCAGGGACGCTCATGGGCATTACCAATACTGCGGGCGCTATCCCGGGCATTATTGGGGTCTTTGTGACGGGTTTAATTCTTGAGGCGACCGGATCCTGGGTCATCGTTTTTTCTCTCGCGGGAGGCGTCACTCTTTTTGGCCTCGTCTTTTATCTTCTATTTTCAAGCGGCGAAAAGTTATTTGATTAATACCCCCGGGGCCCACTGCAATACCACAGCCGCACATGAATGCCCTTAGCTTTTGGGAGTCAGCTTCTAGGTGTCAGCGACTACTAGTCAGCAGTTTGAGATCTTCGGGCCGACCCTTATAAGCGTCGCCAGGTAGTGCCTTCAGGCCCATCCTCCAGCTCGATACCCAGAGCCTGCAATTCATCACGAACAGCATCTGCGGCCGCAAAATCTTTGCGAGCCCTAGCCTCAAGGCGTGCCGCTAAGCGGTGTTCAATATCTTCTGCAGTTGGTCCTGAACTGTAGGCAGAATCAGTAAACCATTGTTCAGGGTCATTACCCAGCAAGCCCATCATGCGCCCCATGGCCAGGAGCTCCCCTTTAAAGGTTGCTGCCATCTTGGCATCGGCTTTGTTCAGCGCCTTGCAAGATGAATGTAATGCAGCAATGGCCTTGGGGGTATTCAAGTCATCAAGTAATGCGGTAAAAGCGGCCGTGTCCTCAGGCCGAATATGCTCCGCCTCAATATCAGCCGAATTACGCAATGCCTGATAGAAGCTGTTGAGTGCGGTTTTTGCGTTGTCCAACAGTTCTCCAGAAAAGTTTAACGGAGACCTATAATGGGTAGACAACAGCGCAAAGCGCAGCACCTCTCCCGAATAAAGACCCAGTAACTCGCGAACAGTACGAACGTTACCCAGTGACTTGGACATTTTTTCACCGTCCATATCCACATAGGCGTTGTGCAGCCAATACCGCACAAAATCGCCACCATAGCCACAACAGCTCTGTGCGCGTTCATTTTCATGATGAGGAAAAATAAGATCACGCCCTCCCCCATGAATGTCGATAGCATCGCCCAGGTGCGCGCGAATCATTGCCGAACACTCGAGATGCCAACCCGGGCGCCCCCATCCCCATGGGCTTTGCCAGCCAGGTTCGTCCTGTGATGAGGGCTTCCAAAGCACAAAATCACCCGGGCTTCGTTTATAGCTTGCGACTTCAACTCTTGCTCCCGCAAGCATGTCATCGAGGTTTCGGCCACTCAGTGCTCCATAGCTAGACATTGAGGTGACATCGAAAAGAACATGTCCATCAGCGGCATAAGCGTGGCCACGCTCAATGAGCTGTGTGATTAAACTCTGCATGGGATCAATATTGTCAGTCGCGCGGGGCTCAAGATCAGGAGGCAGCGTATTCAACTTAGCCATATCTTCTCGATACTTTTCGGTGAATTCCTGGGTCACCGCCTCAATGCCTTCTTTACGTTCTCGAGCCGCTGCAATGATCTTATCGTCAATATCCGTAATATTGCGCGCGTAAATGACCTGAGGATATAAAGCGAGCAGCACGCGATACAGCATGTCGAAAACCACTACAGGGCGAGCGTTTCCGATGTGGGCGAGGTTATAGACCGTAGGGCCACAGACGTAGAGCGTTATTCTTTCCGGGTCGCGTGGCTCAAAAATTTCTTTCTCACGGGTCAATGTGTTCGTCAGGCGCAACTCAGCCACGAGAATCACTCCAAGTATCTCTCAGACCTATGGTCATATTAAAAACCGGCTTGTCCCCAGCGTGATCATGGCGATCAGCAACAAAATAACCCTCCCGCTCAAACTGGTAAACCGCCTCCGCAGAGGCTGTGGCAAGTGAGGGTTCAATAACAGCGTGCTCCAGTCGAACCAGGGAACTGGGGTTTAGCACCGCCATCATATCTTCAACCTTGCCCGGATCTGGCTCATTAAACAGTCGGTCGTAGCAGCGAATTTCGGCGTCTAAACCTGCTGTCGCAGATACCCAGTGAATGACACCTTTAGCCTTAATGCCGTCAGGCGGATCCTCACCCAGAGTACCCTCCACGACATGGGCATACACTCGAGTCACCTCGCCAGCGCCATCAAGATCACAGCGTTCAGCTTCAATAATGTAGCCTCCTCGCAATCGAACCCGCTTACCAATGACGAGGCGCTTGTATTTTTTGTTGGCTTCTTCGCGGAAGTCTGCGGCGTCAATGTATAACTCCGGAGTAAACGGGACCGATCGGGTGCCCATGGACTCATCTGCCGGATGATTGGCCACCGTCAAAATCTCGGGTTCATCTCGGTTGGTGATCGTTAGTGGAAGCGGGTTAAGGACGGCCATGGCTCTGGGTGCCTCGGCATTTAACTGATTCCTTACCGCACTCTCGAGCATGGCAACGTCTACAATGCTATCGGAGCGAGACGTACCCACTTCTTCACAAAAATGCCGTATCGCTGCCGGGGGATAGCCCCGTCGACGAAGGCCCGCGAGGGTTGGCATTCTAGGGTCATCCCAGCCCTCAACCGCCTCGGAATCGACCAGTTGCTTCAACTTTCGCTTGCTGGTCATCGTATAGCTCGTGTTCAGGCGAGCAAACTCGATCTGTCGGGGCCTTGAAGGAACCGGTAAGTGTTCAATAAACCAATCGTAGAGCGGTCGATGATCTTCAAACTCGAGCGTACAAATTGAGTGCGTCACCCCTTCGATGGCATCTTCTTGGCCGTGAGCAAAATCATAGGTCGGATATATTGGCCAAGCATCACCGGTTTGATGATGGTGCGCCTTGCGAATTCGATACAAAATGGGATCTCGCAAATTAATATTTGGCGACGCCATATCGATTTTGGCTCGCAATACTCGGCTCCCATTGGGGTACTCTCCCCCACGCATGCGCTGAAATAAATCTCGATTTACTTCAACTGAGCGTGACCGATGCGGGCTGTCTTGACCGGCCTCGGTCAAACTTCCTCGGTACTCCCGTGCTTCGTCAGCTGACAAGTCACATACATAGGCCAAGCCTTCGTCGATGAGACACAGCGCCCAGTCATAGAGCTGCTGAAAATAACTGGAGGCATAGCGCACCTCCCCGTCCCATTCATAGCCCAGCCAACGCACGTCTTCTTGAATAGCGTCAATGAACACCTGGCTTTCCTTTTCTGGGTTGGTGTCATCAAACCGCAGATGGCATTGCCCCCCAAACTGCCTAGCCAATTCAAAGTTTACCGTGATCGATTTTGCATGGCCCAAATGCAGATATCCGTTGGGCTCAGGAGGAAATCGGGTAACCAGTTGGCTTATCCCACCTGCATCGAGGTCGGATTGGATTTGGGTCTTAAGAAAATTACTTCGCGCGTCGGAGCTCATGGCTGGCCTCTAAATGGACGGCGCATGATACCAAGGCGTAGCCCATATCGCAGGCGATTTACTCGCTTTGGACTTAGTTACGTAAAAAATTGAAGCGAGCACCTCATTATGTCTACTGGGAGACATTGAATTTGAGAGAACTAACGTATCGCACCCTTGCTCTAAACCGTGTAGCATGCGCGCCTTTGATCATCGGCTCCGGAGTCACCATGTCAAATACAGTCATTGAAATAAAAACAACTTTTGGCGTCATCACACTAGAACTCGATGGTGAGAAAGCGCCAAAAACCGTTGAAAATTTCATTCGCTACGCCAGTGAAGGGTTTTACGACGGCACAATCTTTCACCGCGTGATTGACAATTTCATGATCCAAGGCGGTGGTTTCGATGCCGATATGCAGCAAAAAGAGCCCGCGGAGCCTATCGAAAATGAGGCTGACAATGGCCTCAAAAACGATCGCGGCACCATAGCCATGGCACGTACCATGGATCCACACTCAGCGACCGCGCAGTTTTTCTTGAACGTGAAAGACAACGACTTCCTCAACCACTCTGGCAAGAATATGCAGGGCTGGGGGTACACCGTATTTGGCAAAGTCACTGACGGTGACGCCGTCTTAGACAAGATTCGCGCGGTAGAGACCGGCAACAAATCGGGCCATCAAGACGTTCCTAAAGAGAGCGTTGTGATTGAGTCGGTTACGGTAGTCGCTGCCTGAGCCATGGCGACCACGCTGTTCATCAGCGATCTCCATCTAAGTGACAACACGCCTGAAATAGAGGCGGGGCTCTACGCGCTTCTCGATAGAGAGCAAGGCATGGAGCGCCTATATATTCTCGGCGACTTTTTCGAGTACTGGATTGGCGATGACGACGACACCCCCCTCAATCGACGCGTCATAGCGCGGTTAAAGGCGGTTAGCGACTCAGGTACTAAGGTGTTTATTGTCAGAGGTAATCGCGACCTTGCTTTGGGTGCTGTGTTTGCAGATCAAGTTGGCGGTCAGTTGCTTGGCGACACCACTGTGATCGACCTCGAGGGTACCCCGGTGCTCATTCTTCATGGCGACACGCTCTGCACCGATGATGTGGAATACCTGAAAATGCGCGCGATCCTGCACGACCCCGACTGGCAGGCTGAAATGCTGCAGCGGCCGCTCTCCGAGCGACGTGAATTCGCGAAGGGACTGCGCGCGGCCAGTAAAGAAAAAGCCGAGAATGATCCCGATAACATTATCGATGCCAACGACCAGGCTATCGCAGCCGCTTTTGCTGAGCATAAAGTGGCGTTAATGATCCACGGACATACCCATAGGCCTGACCGCCATAAGACTGCCGGTGGGGAGCGAATAGTTCTAGGAGACTGGTCCGCCGAAGCAAGCTGGATCATTCGTGCGACGGATGGCAACTGCCAATTAGAACAGTACCGCTACTAACCCACCACCCTCTGCGATCTACCCCAGCGCTACGCCGCAACAGGCACGCCGCTATGGAAGCGCAGCTCTTGATCCTCACTTTCGATTAATTGTTGTTCGCGGTCGCGAAAAACCCCCAGACGCTCGTCAATCTCATCAACGCTAGCAAGGGATTTCGCCAGCGTTAAGTAGTCCATGAAGTGCCGTGCCTCGCTTTTTAGCAGCGAAAAATAGAACTTCGATAACTCGGCATCGAGATTAGGCGCCAATGCTGAAAAACGCTCACAAGACCTTGCCTCAATTAGGGCGCCCAGCAGCAGTGTGTCAACCAGCCTTGCCGGATCACGCTTTCGCACTAAGGCGTGCAAGCTACCAGCGTAACGCGAAGCAGTGACTTGACTGTAAACAATATTACGTCGCTGCAGGAGACTCAGCACCTGTTCAAAATGGCGTAGCTCCTCCCTCGCTAACCGAGACATCTTGTTCATTAAATCGGGTTGGTCTGTGTGCCGATGAAGCAGGCTCATCGCCGTTGCCGCTGCTTTTTTCTCACAATTGGCATGATCAATGAGCAGCAGAGACTGCTCCCTCAAAGCAGCGTCAATCCAGCCTCTAGGGGTAGGACAGGGCAAAAATGCGAGCAAAGCGTCTAAATCTGAGGCGGCGGTCAAGGGCTCAATTACTCTCAAATAAATCTGGGGTGGCAAGGTAACGCTGATGGTGGGCATCAGACAAGGACCAAAACTCTTGATCTACCGATTCTCTGAGCGTGGTCAGACTGCTATTACGCCACAACAAATGTATGGAGAAACCAAAGGCTTCAGGCTCTTTAATCTGGCTGGCACCGGCCTTCAACAGCGCAAATAACCCGCAATACTGATCGTGGGCGGGATTGAAACGAATCTGCTGGGTTTGCAATTGCCAGCGCAACAAGCCGGGATCGGTTACAACAAATTTATTTTGCATACAGAGACTTAAAAAGTGTGCCAAGCGTTCGTCAACGATCGCTTTTTCAACCTCGGTGTAAGCATTCCAATCAATAACCTCATGGCTAAAGCGCTTACAACCTCGACAGACAGCATCACCAATACCGGTAGAACACACGCCAATACAGGGAGTTCTCACCCTAGCGGTGCCGGAAACCGACGTTTTTGGATTTAATTGGCTCGTCATACCCTAAGTCTAGGGTATGGATTCAATGAATGCACAGGATCATCACTTACGAATGTCATGATTTCCGGTCACAAGCTATACTACGCACCGAAAATTATCTCATGCCTTAAGGAGTCACACCGTGCTGGAAGCCTATCGCGCCCATGTTGCAGAGCGCGCCCAAGAAAATATCCCCGCAAAACCCCTCAGCGCGGGTCAAGTCGCCGAGCTGATTGAGCTGCTCAAGAACCCACCTGCGGGAGAGGCAGACTTTTTACTGGACTTACTGGCCACTCGAGTTCCGCCCGGTGTTGATGAGGCGGCGTACGTGAAAGCCGGCTTTTTATCTGCCGTCGCTAAAAGTGAGACGCTCTGCACTCTGATTAACCCCGAACAGGCTGTAGAGCTCCTGGGCAATATGCACGGTGGGTACAACATTGAGACGTTGGTGGGGTTATTAAGTGATCCACAACTGGCTGAGGCGGCTGCAAAACAGTTGAAACATACATTGCTCATGTTTGAAGCCTTTCATGACGTGGAAGCATTGGCCAAACAAGGCAACCCTCAGGCGCAAGCGGTAATGCAAAGCTGGGCTAATGGCGAGTGGTTTACCGATCGGGCCCCTGTCGCAGAATCGATAAAGATGGTGGTCTTCAAAGTCACCGGTGAGACTAATACCGATGATCTCTCTCCGGCTCCCGATGCTTGGTCACGCCCCGATATTCCTCTACACGCCAATGCCATGTACAAAATGACGCGAGACGGCCTGGATCCCGAAGAGCACGGAACCACAGGCCCCATGAGGCAAATACAGGCCATTCAAGCTAAAGGGCTGCCCGTTGCTTTTGTCGGCGACGTCGTGGGAACTGGCTCTTCGAGGAAGTCGGCCACCAATTCTGTGCTTTGGTTTTTTGGCGACGATATGCCCGGGGTACCTAACAAGCGCGGCGGTGGCGTTTGTATCGGTGGCAAGGTAGCGCCCATTTTTTACAACACGATGGAAGATGCTGGGGCTCTGGTTTTTGAAGCTCCCGTGGACGACCTGCGCATGGGTGACGTTATTGAAATTCGCCCCTACGAAGGAAAAATACTCAATGAATCTAATGACTTGCTATCTAAATTTACATTAAAGTCTGAGGTTTTGCTGGACGAAGTGCGCGCCGGTGGGCGCATTAACCTGATTATTGGTCGCGGGCTAACCACCCGAGCACGTGAGGCTCTGGGGCTGCCCGATGGCAACCTATTCCGGATACCCGAACAACCCGCAGATACAGGCAAAGGCTTTACCCTCGCGCAAAAAATGGTGGGACGTGCTTGCGGTATGACCGGCGTTCGACCGGGCACCTACTGCGAGCCTCGAATGACAACCGTAGGCTCCCAAGACACCACAGGGCCCATGACCCGTGATGAACTCAAAGATCTGGCTTGCCTCGGCTTTTCCGCTGATCTTACCATGCAGTCTTTCTGCCACACGGCCGCCTACCCCAAGCCCGTTGATATCTCAACGCAACATACCCTCCCCGATTTCATCAAGACCCGAGGGGGCGTCTCATTGCGCCCGGGAGATGGCATTATCCATAGTTGGCTCAATCGCATGCTACTGCCCGATACCGTGGGCACCGGGGGAGATTCTCACACGCGCTTCCCCATGGGAATCTCATTTCCAGCCGGCTCAGGTCTCGTTGCTTTTGCCGCCGCGACCGGCGTGATGCCCCTAGATATGCCGCAGTCCATTCTGGTTCGCTTCAAAGGTAAAATGCAGCCGGGCATTACGCTTCGAGATCTCGTGCACGCTATTCCCTACTACGCCATCCAGAAAGGGCTGTTGACCGTTGAGAAGAAGGGTAAAAAGAATATTTTCTCCGGCCAAATACTGGAGATCGAGGGCCTAGAGGATCTCACTGTAGAACAGGCCTTTGAACTATCAGATGCCTCTGCCGAACGCTCTGCCGCTGGGTGCACGATTAAACTGGGAGAAGATACGATTGCAGAATATCTGCGCTCAAATATTGTCCTGCTGCGCTCAATGATTGCCGAAGGTTACGGGGATGCAAGAACCTTAGAGCGACGAGCTCGAAAAATGGAAGAATGGCTGGCGCAGCCTGAACTTTTGTCTGCTGATGATGATGCCGAATACCTGGAAATCATTGAAATCGATTTGGCTGAAGTTAATGAGCCCATCGTATGTGCTCCCAATGACCCAGACGATGCCAGAAAACTGTCTGAAGTTGCTGGCGATGAAGTCAACGAAGTCTTTATTGGCAGTTGTATGACCAACATAGGACACTTTCGAGCGGCAGGTAAACTTTTAGAGGCTCACGGAAAACCCGTGAACACGCGCATGTGGATCTGTCCCCCCACGAGAATGGACGAGCAGTTGCTCATGGAGGAAGGCTATTTCTCTATCTTCGGCAAGGCAGGTGCCCGCACAGAAATGCCTGGATGCTCACTCTGCATGGGCAACCAGGCGCGAGTCGAGTCGGGCAGTACAGTGCTTTCCACATCGACCCGCAACTTTCCTAACCGACTGGGCGATGGGGCCAATGTTTACCTCACATCGGCAGAATTAGCCGCCATTGGTGCCTTACTGGGCAGGCTACCAACACCTGCTGAGTATCTGGAATTTGCCACCAAAATAGATTCTATGGCCGATGAAATTTATCGATACATGAATTTTGATCGCGTTATTGAATTCCAGCAGCGTGCCGAAGAAGGCGGTCGCATTGCAGCAGTACAAATTGACGAGGTTGCCTAATAGCGACGCCCATCTCGGGCCTTGATTGGCAACAAACTTGAGCTGGGGGCATACCCCCTCAGCTCAATCAATGCACACCCTGCCTTCTCCACAAATACAGCGACACCAAAGCTGCCTGGGCTTAGCCAGCTCCAAAGTGGTCGATACCTCTAGCGACACAGCGACGCTTAGCCCGATTAATCAGCGGGCAACTCCTCATTACTGAGACTGCCAAAAGGTGGGGCAGCACTATCGAGGGCCGCGATTAATTCATTCAGCAGCTCATAAAGCCCACTCAGATTCTCAGCACCAAACTGGGATTCTATATACTGATAGCGCGCCTCCGACTCTGGCGCGATAGCTGCGATCAGCTCTAATCCGTGTGACGTGATAGAAACCAAAGAACGACGACTGTCTCGGTCGCAGGATTGTCGTTGTACAATATTGCGGCTCTCCAGGTTTTGAACGATGCGACTCACACTGGGCCGTAACAACGAGCAGGCAGAGGCCAGCTCGCTAACATCGAGAGACTCACTTTCTGCCAATGCTCGCATAACTCGCCACTGTTGAGTGGACAGGTCATGAGCACGCAAATGTGGGATAAAGGTTCTAAGCACTGCTTCATGGGCTTTTAACAGGGTCATTGGTAATGACTGATCGAAGCGGCGCATGTTACTGGCTGCAGGGGTTTTAATGCCACCGGCTGCAACCGACCTTGGTTTTTGTCTCTGAGTCATGAGCATATTCGCGAGAGTAAGTGCTTTAAGCATATCAGTGTGCTGTGGTGTTTGAGGAGTGAAAACATCAAATGGGTCTGCCCCTCCTCCAAAAACGCGTAACGCTGCCCGGCTTTTCATGGGGTTCGGCTTATTCTTCACAAACTGTCAACGTTATGGCCGATAATGGCAATGAAATCTGAGCGCGATCTTCTAGGCTCGACGGGATACATTTAGAGAATCACATATGTCCAAGGGCGATCCACAGCAAAGTCATCTAGCAGAATCTCGCCCCCGGGCCGTCGATTTAATGGATGCGTTGGCCTCAGGTGAACTCTCTGCAGTTTCACTGATGCAAAAGACCTACGATCGCATCGCTCAGGAAAATCCTCGTATTAACGCGATTTGTACTTTAGTTCCTCTAGAGCAAAGTCTCGAGGCCGCGCAACGCGTAGATGACGCAAGGCATCAAGGGCAGAAACTGCCAGAGCTAGCCGGACTACCCCTAGCGATAAAAGACCTCGCAGACACCCGTGGGGTTTTGACCACTCAGGGCTCCCCTATTTATGCCCAGCACGTTCCCGATGTCGACAGCCTTTTTGTATCTAGGCTAAGAGCGGCCGGCGGCATCATTATTGGCAAAACCAATACCCCTGAATTTGGCGCCGGGTCACACACCTTTAATCCACTATTTGGGGTTACCCGGAACCCCTATGACACACTAAAAACTGCAGGAGGCAGTTCTGGTGGCGCAGCTGCTGCCCTAGCCTCTGGCATGGTAGCTCTTGCCGACGGCTCTGATATGGGTGGGTCGCTGCGCAATCCGGCGGCATTTTGTAACGTCGTAGGACTGCGGCCAACCATGGGGCGCGTTCCCACACTTCCAAAAGCAAAAGAAACCTTTAGTCGTATGGCCGTAGAGGGCCCCATGGCGAAAACCGTCGAAGATTGTGCAGCTATGCTTCGAATCATGGCCGGCGCTGATTCACGAGATCCGCGCTCACTAGATCTTGGCGCTCTCCCTTCGACCCCAGCCCTAACCGATATTCCCAAGAACCTACGTTTGGGTTGGGCGCCTAACCCTGCGGGCCTACCCATTGAGCCATCCGTGTTGTCAGTTCTCAGTGGCGCTGTGACAGCGATGCAAAACCTTTATCCAACCATTGATGAGATCGACCTCTGCGAGCTAAACGGTGCTATGGGAGTATTTACCGTGTTGAGAGCGGCCGCCTTTGCCGAAGGGCTGGGAGACCTCTACCGTTCGGATCACGACAAAATGAAAACCACCGTACTTAATAATATAAAGCTGGGGCTGGAGCTCACCGGCGATGTGCTGACTCAAGCCGAATCACAGCGGACGCGCCTCCAGAAAGCGCTGATATCTCTTTTTGATCGCTTCGACTATTTACTACTACCGGTCACGCAAGTCATGCCATTTCCTATTGAGCTGGAGTTTCCGACCACCATCAATAAAACACAAATGCAGAGCTATATTGATTGGATGTCGAGTTGCTGCATATTGAGTCCTTTCGATGTGCCCTGTCTTTCTATACCGGCAGGCTTCAATTCAGATGGGCTCCCTGTTGGGCTTCAAATTGTGGGCAAGGGGGGTGACGACTGGGGTGTTCTTAGGCTCGCCTATGCCTTTCAGCAGCAAACCGGCCATTGGCAAAAAGCGCCGCTCACTGCTTTGGAGGTTTCCCATGGGGTGGCTTGAGCGCTTTCAGGAATTCATTGAGAACCGACTTCCCGACCCCTTAACATTTGCTCTGACACTCACTGCTTTTATGGCCTTACTGGCTGTAGTTTTAACGCCTACACCGCCCACTGCCCTGTTAATGAAGTGGGGGGACTCTCTGAGCGCCCTGCTCACGTTCACCATGCAAATAGGTCTCACCATTATTTTGGCCTATGTGCTCGCCCAAACCCCTCTCATGCAAAGTGGGCTTAAGCGTCTTGCCGGATTAGCGAAAACCCCTGCGCAGGCCTACGTTCTCGTCATACTTACCGCAGCTGCGTTTTATCTCATCTCCTGGCCTCTGGGGCCTATTACGGGTGCATTGGTTGCAAGGGAAATTGCTCGGGAAGCGGTCACGCGCAACAATCCGGTACATTTTCCACTCATGGCTGTCGGAGCTTTAAGTGGCTATGCGGTATGGGAAATGGGTTATTCCTCGTCTATTGCTCTCGCCGTAGCTACCGAAGGCAATCCCACACAGGAAATTATTGGCCGGCTGATTCCTATTCAGGAAACACTGCTAACCCATTGGAATCTGCTATCCATAGTCACCACCTTAACCGTCATTATCGTCACCGTTTTAGCATTGCACAGACAATTTGACCTGAAAGAACCTTACATACCAGAAGACTTGGTAACGCCCCTTGAAACTTCTTTCGAGGAAAGCCCCGCTACCCAGCCCGCGCAGGGCCGTAGGCGTTGGTCTTTGCTCACAGGTTTAGTACTCGCAGCTTACGTTGTTGGCTGGTTTGCCCAAAAAGGACTCTCGCTGGAGCTGAATATCGTTAACTGGACGTTCTTGGCTGCAGGCCTCCTACTCGTGAGGTCGCTGCCCCATTACAGTGCTCTATTTGCCGATGGTGCCCGTGTCGCAGCACCGACCCTACTGCAATACCCGCTTTACGCAGGAATCATGGGCATGGCAATCCAAAGTGGCTTGGCGCAACAGTTTACTCAAGGGCTTGTGGCCATTGCGACACAAACGACACTACCGGTGATCGCGTTTCTTTCGGCGGGACTGATTAATATTTTTATTCCATCTGGCGGCGCCCAATGGGCGCTGCAAGGTCCTGCATTTATCGAGGCGGCTAAGTTGTTAGATGTTGATCTGGGGCTGACTGCTATGTCGGTCGCTTATGGAGATCAGTGGACTAACCTTATTCAGCCCTTTGTTGCGATCCCTTTGTTGGCGCTGACGGGACTACGCCTAAAGCATATTTTTGGCTTGGCGTTGGTGCTATGCGCTGCAACGAGTCTGCCGTTAATAGCGGGCTTACTGGTCGGTAATATGCAGGGATAATATTGCGTGCGCAGACGAGACCGGTAGCCGAATAACCACGCTAAGGAGCCACGCTAAAGAACCACCGTAAAAAACCACAATAATGCGTACTGCCGGGTGATTATCGTTAGCCGCAGCCATGCTCCAACAAGGAGCACCCTGGGTTCAGCACACGCACGAACAGCAATAATGCCCATGCCCTGCAGTGCCATCAATAGCGACACACCTTAGGTCAGATTTGCCAGCAGGGGCTTTGCCGCGTCGATCGCGGCTTGCTGGTGCGGCTGTAAATCTTGTCCTCCCAAACCTGCATGCAATGGTAGAAACGGATCCTCCGTTCCTGTGGCATACCCTGCTAATGACTCCATAACGGCCAAGCCAAAAAAAGGAACGGTCCAACTGTTATAACCGCCCTCATGGGTCATTAAAATTTTACCCTGACAATTCCGAGCAGCCGCAGACAACAGTTTTTCAGTAAGACTACGGTAGCCGTCACTATGCATTTGCATGCGCCCTAAGGGGTCATAAGCCCCAGCGTCGAAACCGCTGGGCACAATAATGAGTTCAGGTGCAAAGGCATCGAGTGCGGGAATGATGATCTGATCAAAAACCGCTTCATAAGCACCAACACCTGAACCCGGTGGTAACGGAACATTAATGTTGTAACCCTGACCTGCCCCCTCACCCACTTCATGAATATGCCCTGAGTCAGGCGGAAAACAATTATCTTGGTGCACTGATATGGTCAGCGCACGAGGATCATCGTAAAACGCACTCTGGGTGCCGTTACCGTGATGAACATCCCAATCGACAAAGGCAATGCGCTTTACCCCCAAACTCTCTAACGCGTGAAATCCGGCAATCGCCGCATTTCCAAAAATACAAAACCCCATTCCTTCACCGGCGATCGCATGATGGCCGGGAGGCCTTACCAAGGCATAGGCGTTGTCGATCTCCCCTGCCATGATCGCCTCTAGTGCGCTCAATACGCCGCCAGCGGAGAGCATGGCTATTTCATAGCTGCCACGACCCGCCGGTGTAAAAAAGCCAGCATCACCACCGGTATCGGCGCTAATGCGTCGCACATTGGCCAAATGTTCAGGCGTATGAAAGCGAAGAATCTCTGCCTCTGTCGCAGAGCGCGGTTTGATATGGGTGAGTGCATCATTCATGCCCGCCACTTCGAGTAGATTGCGAAAGCGGCGCTTGGTCTCTGGGTTTTCGGCGTGAGTTCCAGGCTGCACCGGATTACCGTAGGGCATAGGACCGGCGTAGTTGCCTGTGTCGTGCCACATATACAGTTCATGAGCGACTAATCCGGTTTTACGTGTTGGAGACATGTTTTTATCCTGCTGCTGTGTTTTAGGTGCCCGACCAAATCAAGGGTCTGCGATGACGCCAAGGGTTAGCCCGTTCCAGCTGTGCTGCCAATCCCAGCAAGGCAGCATCGCCACCCATTGCAGCGGACAGCATAATACCAATGGGCAGACCAGACCGACTCGTTGTAAAGGGGACCGCTATCGAGGGCTGTCCCGTCATATTGTAGAGGTGCGTAAAAGCTGAAACAGCCTTAAAACGTTTCGTATAGGACTGTAGGTCATCACCCTCTTGATAGGTAATAGCGGCGAGTTTTGGAGCGGGAGTGGCTGCAACGGGCTGCAAAACCAGGTCAAAGTCGTTGTGAAACTTTGCCATTTCGAGGCCGAACTGCTGCATCATTTGCAGGGCACTCGCGACTTCGGCACCCGAGACCTTGGCGCCTTCCCGACGAATCATATGGGTCATTGGCTCTAGCTCTTCGGGCGCTATGGGATACCCACGATCTCGACTGACCTTATTCAACCAGCTAGTCGTACTGCTCGCTATTAGCGTGTTCTGAACCTCGTTCAGACGATCATAGTCAATGCCCGGCGCCGCCTCCTCCACCGAGTGCCCCAAGGATTCAAGAAGTTCCCCGGCGGTCACAACGGCAGCACGCACCTCCGGATCAATATCAACCCTAGGCTCACTGAGGTTAATCGCAATTTTTAAAGGCACAGGGTCGGCTGTGACCGCTTTAAAGAAGCCCGAATTAGGCAGCCCCAGTCCAAACGGCGCGCCAGGTTCATAGCCGGCTAAAGCTTCAAGCATGAGCGCACTATCGCGAACCGATCGCGTAACAACATGGCCGACTGACATGCCCGATCCGCGTCCCCCAGGGGTTAGCCCCCGAGTTGGTTTTAGCCCCAAAAGACCGCAGAAAGTTGCGGGCACCCGAATTGAGCCGCCACCGTCTGTAGCATGGGCCATCGGAACGACGCCCGCCGCCACTGCAGCGGCGGAACCCCCACTGGAGCCCCCAGTACTGTGATTCAGATTCCATGGGTTGAGACAATCCCCCAAAAACTTCCCCTCAGTTGTCAGCGCCAATCCAAACTCGGGAGTATTGGTCTTGCCAAAGATAACGAGGCCCGCATTTTTAAAACGCCGAACAATTTCAGAATCTGTCCCCGCAATCGCATGAGCATGAAGCGCCGACCCTGAGCTGGTGACTGTGCCCCTCATCTGAATGCCTAAATCTTTTAGCAAAAAAGGCACGCCCGTAAAGGGGCCCTGAGGGAGATCTTTTTGAACAGCAATCTGTGCGAGCTCAATATGATCCTGGCTCAGCAGATTTAGCTGGGGATTGACCCTGCGCAGTCGCTCAGTGGCCTCCCCCATCAGCTCAGCGGGACTCACAGCACCACGGGCTACCCAATGGGCGAGGGTTGTCGCGTCAGCGGTATCGTAACTGGCCTTATCATCGGCTAAAGCACTGCCCTGACCCATAGCAGTGCGACTCACCGCTGAGGCGAAGGCCAAACCGAGAAACTGTCGTCGATAGCAGGTACTCATTTTTCGACGGCAAACACCTTCTGGCCTCGAAACCAGGTTTCAAGCGGACTCGTCTCGGAAATAGCCTCTAGTGAAATTTCATGGATATCCTGATTAAGGATTAAAAAATCAGCGGACTTGCCGACAGCTATGGAGCCCGTCACATTTTCAATACCTAAAATCAGCGCGGGTTGGGTTGTCCACAAAACAATGGCTTCATCTAGGGAAACGCTCTGTTCCGGCCAGAACTCTGCCTCTGTACCGCTAGTGGGGTGACGCCGTGAGACTAAAGACTCAATAGCAGGCCAAGGGTTCATATCGGCAGCGGCAGCTGGCCAATCTGAGCCCCCGTTTACTAAAGCCCCTGAATCGAGTAAATCCCGGGTAGGCCAATACCGCTCCCCCCGGGGCAGTCCGACGGCCTGCACCACGGAATCAATAATGGGCCTGGGGTACCAAAGATAGGGGGAAAAATCGGCCACCGCATTGAGCGCACTAAAGCGTGGTAGATCAAGGGGATCAATGTAGCCCGCATGGGCGAGAGAAATCGGTTGGCCGGGAGAACCATTGGCTATTCTGGCATTTTCAATCGCGTCTAGCGCCACGCGCACGGCACCATCACCTGCGGTATGAATTTTAATAAGGTAACCAGCGGCATCAAAACGGGCGACCGCCCTCTCAAGCTCCTCTGTGGCTATCATCTGCATACCCAGAGTTGCTTCAGGATGCTGCTCATCGGTGGTGTAAGGGGCCACCATCAGAGCCGAGCGTGAAGCCGTGGGCACACCATCGAGGAAGAACTTGATGGCTTTGGTTTTGAGGTTTTCTGAGCCGTATAACGCTGCACGCTCTTCGTAGGCAGTGACCGGCTCTAAAGGCTCTGGCTCACCACCGTGACCGTAGCTCTGCTGATAGAGAACAGCATGAACAGTAAACTTCCCCGCATCATCTGCCGCTTTGTAGGCGCGCATAGCCATTTCAGGAACACGAGCATCACCGAATGCGGTCACACCATAACTATTGGCTATGCCCGAGACGGCTTCAATACCGGCGGTAACTTGTGACAGCGTATACGGAGGTATAACAGCAGATACCACCCCCGCTGCCGACTCAAGCAGTACGCCATTAGGGACACCTGCTTCGTCACGAACATAGACACCGCCAATTGGATCTACGGTATCAACGCTCAGCTCAATGCCCGCCAACTCCATCGCCAGAGTATTGGCCCAACCATGATGCGCCGAGTCGTCGTCTAGAAACACAGGATGATCGCCTGAGACCGCATCCAAAAACTCTCGCGGTGATGCAATGTCATGATCAACAAAAAAATTACTATTCCACTGCCCCCCTACAATCCACTCCGGCGCATCCGGTGCCTGAACACAACGCTCAATCGTTGCTGCCAATTCATCGGGGGTGGTATTGAACGCAAAATTGCACATGTACAGCACTTTCTGACCGCCCATAGACGGGTGCGCATGAGCATCGATTAATCCGGGGAAGACAGCAGCACCTGCCGCGTCGATAGTTTCAGTGGCATCGTCAGTCAGTGCCAGCATGGCTTCAGTAGTGCCTACAGCCAAAAACCGACCGCCCTGAATTGCCAGGGCCTCACTCACATTCGCAGAGGATCCATCGGCATAGACTTTCGCATTAATCACTACGGTATCTGCCCCAGGTCCCTCAGCCATGCCAGCTGACGAGCTACTAGGAGGTACCTCCTTGCAGCCAGCCAACACCAGAAAACAGCCAAGTACCCACCACAGCGTTGTTCGTTTCATGCACAGCCCCACGACACTTATCTTAAATCCGATAAAAAAGGTGCCGGATGTGGCCCCTTACTCACGATTCACAGCGTGCTTTACTGACCGATGAAGTAACTAAAGGTCACACCATAAGTCCGTGGCATGCCATAAGTGCGCACATAAGGACCGTTGCCTCCGGTATAGGCTGAGGGGTAGTAGTCCTCGTCTGTAAGGTTTCGTACCCAGGCCATTACCCGCCAGTTACCACTGCTAGACCCCAAACCAATTCTCGCGTTAGCAACACCGTACTCTTCGGTTGCATCTTCTGGGCGGGGGCCACCGGTTGTCTTACCGGTCTGGTTATAATCCGCCGACAAATCAAGCATCAGGCTGTTTGTAATCGGCATTTCATAACGCGCATACAACGTGTACGAAAAATCAGGCGTCATCGCCAGCTCCTGACCCGAAGCATCGTAATAATTTATATTGTTAGGGTAAGAGCTAGTAGCGCGATCTACGGCCTGCCATTTCTTAACTTCAGATTCCAACCAGGCGCCATTTGCTGCCAAAGTCAGACCCTCGGTTGGCTGCCAGGTGAACTCGATCTCAGCGCCATAGATCTCGGACTCATCGACATTGGTCAGCCCCGAAATGTTGCCAACCAACGTGACCGCGGCGTCTTGTTCCTGTTTGTCCTTGTAATCGTAGTAAAAAACAGCACCGTTTACTTGCACGCTTCCATCGGCCAGCGTCGCCTTCGTGCCTAGCTCATAGGCCGTCAGCACCTCTTCTTCGTAGGGAATAAGCTGTGTCGTCGTATTTGAGTTGGCACCGTTAAACCCGCCAGATTTAAAGCCGTTGGATATTGAGCCGTACACCAAAAGATCGTCCGAGGGCGTCCAATCTAGCCCGACCTTACCCGTGGCACGTCCGGTATCGATCTTGTCTGAGTAGGGATTAAAGGAAGGATCAAAACCGCCAATATCGTTAATCGTTCCGCAATCACCCGGGCCTACCTCAAAAGGTGATCCGGCAAGCCCAAATACATTGTTTAGAAATAATCCCAGCGAACCGTCATCGGCCACATAAGTACAACCGGTCCAATCACGCTTCTCATTGGTGTAACGCGCGCCTGCAATTAACTTTAAAGCGTCAGTCAGCTGATACTCGACGTGGCCAAACACGGCAGCCGAGGTCGTCTCCTGGTCGTATTTGGTGTCGAGCTCAAGAATCGGGTTGGGGGCGAAAAGACCCACGCCAAAGGGAATACTGCCTAAGCCATAAACCGAATCGGACATAAAGTAATGGTAGTACTCGTCCATCTCATCTTGAGAGTAGTACAGTCCGACCACCCAATTTAACCGTTCACTTTCTCCAGAGAGTCGCAGTTCTTGACTAAATACCTGTAGGTCGGTGGTATTGATATTGCTCGAATCGTTATAAAAACCGCCATCCCAGTCATTACTTTCTTCCCGCTGAAAATCGCTATAACCGCTTATGGACGTGAGCGTGGCATCTCCAATAGCCCAATCTAAGCGGAGCATGATGTTGGTCGCCTGATTGTCACGTTGCGGACGCAGATCAAATGTTTTCCCAGTCAGTGTGCTGGTATAAGTATTGGTCCAACCTGCCTGAGTATTATCATCGACTGAGTACCAAGGGGGCGTTTGTCCAAAGGTCGCGTTGCCTGGAATGACGTACTGATCGAGAGGCACGTAAGGAGCGGTAAAATCGCCGATGCCGATCAAGCTGCCAGGATAGGCGGTATTGGCCGTGTTGTCTGATTGGTCGTCAACGTAACTGACCATCAATTTCGCGGTGAAACTATCACTAAAGTCACTCACCAAAGTACCGCGAATCGCCATGACATCGTCTTCGCCGAGCTTATCGTCCCCTACCGTATTTTCTTGCCAACCTTCTCCAGACTGCGCAATGCGCACGGCAACTCGACCGCGGGTCGAATCAGAAAGGCTGCCGCTCACATACCCCTCAAGATCTAGCGCTTCGTAACGACCATAACTTGCCGTCACACCAGCAGAAAACTCCTCTGTTGGCTCTCTGCTAATAAAGTTAATTTGTCCGGCCGTGGTGTTCCGCCCATAGAGATCGCCTTGGGGTCCTTTGAGTATCTCGACACGATCCGTGTCAAAAAGCAGGCCACGGGTCATGACCGTATAGGGCATAGCAACCCCATCAAAGTAGATCCCTACCGTTGATGAAGCGGCCGTCGAGTAATCTTGAAAGCCAACGCCACGAATTGTGTACAGGGGCACCCCGGTAGCTGCGGTCTCGTTAACGGTGACGCCTGGGGTATACATGGCGATATCTTCGGCACTGAGGATCCCTAATTCGCGAATCTGCTCACCGGTGAAAGTCGTGATGGCAATGCCCACATCATTCGCACCCTGCTCACGCTTTTGGGCGGTCACCACCACCTCCTCGAGCTGCAGTGCCAACGCCGGCAAAGTAACCGACGCCATTGCGACGGCAGCCGCAAGTGTTGCAACAGGACCGCAATAGCTGTTTCGACAAGTATTCATGGTGAACTCCCCTGAGTAGCTTTTTTATTTTTCAGCCGCAGCGGCAACGCCACAGACTTGTGCCTTTCAGACTGACTATACCTTCAGCTTTTCCCAGAAGATTGACAAAAGTGGCCACAGACTTGACCACTAAATCAGCACTACCCCGGGTTATTGGCGCTGTCGACGCAAATAAGAATCGATTAATCGAGAAGAGCCCGCAAGTTTTCTCGATAAGCTTGGGGCGATTCACCCACCCACGATCGAAAAGCACGACTAAAGGCGCTTAATTCGGAATAGCCAAGATCGAACGCGATCTCTGTCAGCGAAGCCCGGGAGTTAACCAATAAGTATTTTGCTCTTCGCTCTCTCGCCAGATTTTTTGCCTCCTTAAAGGTAAACCCTTCCTCTGATAAGCGACGCCGAAGGGTTCGCGCCGACAGCCCCATAAGCCTAGCAACGCTGTTGGAGTCGAGATTGGCGATTGGGTCTTCAAGCATAATTTGACGACACACTTTACTAACAAAGCCACTGGTTTTATCACCCATGGAAAAGTACGTGTCCATGGCGTTAGCCAACACGCGAAACATCAATTTGTTACAGGTAAGAAACGGCTGTCCTAAAAAAGCAGATGGCAAGTAAATGGCGTTGTGCGGGGCGCCAAACTCCAGCCTACACTTAAAAAAATCTTGCAGCGCCGCCGTAGTCGCAGGTTGCTTATGGCGAAAGGTCACGCGCAATAAAGGCACGTCTGTGCGTGTCGCGATGAGCAGCGTTTGCACCAGAAAACCGACGAGATATTCGTTGAGCTGCGCCATGTCCGGACTGTCCATATCCATAAGATCTGCAGAAAACACCACAGGCTCACCGTTGGGTAGAAAACGCGTTGTGATACCAGAATCGATATAGCGATCGTACTGATTGAGAAAGGCGAGTCCGCCTCCCACCGAGGGCGCGGCTAACATAGCTACGATTAACACGCTGCTAGACTCGTAATGAAAGTCTCTGCCCATAGAAAGTCCCATGGTGCGGTTATTCGTAACCTCTGCGGCTCGCTCAAAAAGGGCAGCAACACTATCGAGCGGGAGTGGCAAGTCATACTCTTCGTTGTTGGTGTAATCTAAACCACTGGCTTCAAAAACAGGCTGCGGATCTACCTCGCGATCCATAAGGTAGTCCCGCACATAAGCGGCAAATCGGGGCGACAGGCTGGGGGCATAGCCCCCTGCAGAGCTCATTTTACTGGGGGGCTGCAGCGCCATTTAACTGCGTGTAATACGACGCAAGGGCTGTCATCGCAGAGGGCTCTAGGTCTTTAACAACATTGACCATAAGGGGGTGGTAGCGCGTACCGCTTTTAAAGGCCTGCAGCTGATTATCAAGGTAAAGCGCGCTCTGACCGGCCAGAATCGGCCAATCCTTGGCTACCGGATACCCTTTCATACCATGACAGGCGTGACAATAGCCGGCCCGATTTAACCCCTCCTCAACCAGGTTGGGGTTGCCGTTATCGGCGATGACCCAGGGTTGTCCGGCATACCAGTCTGCCAGTTCATCGATATCGGCATCAGTTAAACCCGCTGCCATGCCGTTCATTACAACGTTTTTGCGCTCGCCACTGCGAAACGCCTGCAGCTGCAAAACGAGATAAGCCGCATTTTGCCCACCCAGATTCGCATAGTCGGCATTAATGCCAACCCCCTCCTTACCGTGACAAGCCATGCAAATGGCCAGTGCCTTAGGTTCCGCCGATAACAAAGGGGCCCCCATAATGGCTGCTAGGGCTGCAAGACATACAGCGAACCTCGTTAGACATTTCATGACTCTGCTCCTTGCGACTCCTGCGCAGCAATTTCTGCCAGCACAGATGCTCTGTGATTTTCAATTTCTTGTAGTGGCTGGGTTCTGAGAACAGCCACTTCTTTTGCGGTATATGGGGTGTAACCCGCCGCCGGCAGACTCACCCCTGCAAAATTATCGATACTCCAGTTCAAGACCTCCGCGAGCTCAGCGTCATCAAGTGTGGACAATGCCGAGCCTGGTACACGCACCATAAACTCCCTGCCCCGCTGGCTGCGCAAAAAATAGCCCATAAAGTTTTTCAGGGGCGGAATTGCGTTAGCACCAGCCCCGTCGGGGGTATGGCACCCCTGACAAAACATTTGATAGTGGTATTTCGCGCGCTCAGGATTCATCGCATCATCCGCAGCAAAACACGGAACAGATCCGAGCAATACAAGCATCAGCCCTTTGATGATCGCGTTAAACACGCCCTTACTCCTCGAATGCCACCCCAACGACCACCGCAGCCGAGCAATGGTAAGCCGCACTCGATGTGCCTAGACACCAATTAATATCATTGGTTTTATCGGGACGATATGGCGGTCTATCGCCCTCATCACGCTGGCACAGGCAGGCGCCACAACCTGGTTTACCACAGCAGTCGTTGTAGGAAATAACGTAGTTACGACCATCCGCTGGGTTGTGGCAGGTACCGATCCAAGTCACCGGCGACATTTCCGTGCCAGGAGGACAGGTGTTTGCGCTGCCCCCGCAGCAACTGCATAAGAAACCATCGATAGCGCAGTAACGCCAATAGTCGCAATCGGTATCACTACCTGACTCTTGGGGTCTGGAAGCGGCCTCGGGGCCCGCCGCACGAGCCACAGGTAATAACGGCAGTGTACTAGCCCCAACAAGCACCCCGCCCAGCGCTTTCAGCATGCCTCGTCGAGGTGCTTGCTGTGCGGCACTTCGAGCTCGCTGCTCGAGCAACCGATCAATGAAAGACATCATGATTTGACCTCCACATAAGACGCATCTGTGCGCTTATTCATAAAATCCTGAATCGAAGCCACGCCCTGCTCCTTAGCTTCGAAGAGACTGTCTATATGCTCACGAGAGTTAACAATTCCAAGGGAAGCCACACGCTGCTGCTCATCAACTAAAACTGCGTAGGGCAACTTGGACACGCCATAACTCTTACCGATGAGCTCACTCACCACATAAGGTAACGAAATTTCCTTCCGCGTAACATAGCCCGCATGATCCTGCTGGTCGCCGTCGCTCACCAAAACCACATCCATCCAAGCTGCCTCAGCACGTGCGCTCGATAACAAAGCGGGCATGAGCTCATTACAAACAGGACAATCTGGAGACATAAAAAACAGCAGCTGAGATTTACTGCTGACACCACCAATGCTGATTCGCTCGTCACTGAGTGTTAACGCCTCAAGCGCAGGTGCCTGCGCCCCGACCTCAAGGGTACGGTTAACCATCAAAGCACCCGCTGGAGCTACCCGCTCATAGAGCACGCCCACTTGCCGCAACAGCGCATAGTTCACAACGGCGAGACTGATTACCGCGATCCACAAAACAATGTTTGACACCACAAGGAAGCTCATGCCGACCACCCCAGCAAACGCTGCCGATTAGCAATGACCTGATCACTGGACAAATAAATCATGAGTAAGAACAAGCCAAAGGCTAAACCTAAAAAGACAGCGGCCCAAGACATTATTTCAGGATTCAAAAACGCCAGTCCAAGCAATGGGAATGCCAACAAAAGATTGCGCACAACCAATTCAGGTCCAATGCGCGTTTCGGCCGCGGGGCCACTGCAACCACAGCGAAGATCTCTGCGGCCCGCCTGAATCTGACGCCACATAAATAGCGCATAGGTCATGAGCAGAATACTGCACGCCAGCGCCCCAATTGACCGCGTATTGGGAGCTATAACCAACGCCGCCATCGCCATCTCCACGATGCCCGTTGCTGTGACCGCTCCAATCATCACCGGGCGTCCTAAATAGGCCGCCATAATGTCTACATAATCGGCAGGGTGGCGAAACTTCGAGTATCCCGCGTGAAAAAAGATAATCCCCACAAAAACCGCGATACCGGCCACTAAGACAGACAGCAACATCTACTCAGCACCCCTCAGCAAAAGCGGGGTTTCCTGACCGAAGCCGGTGATTTTCTTCATAAAACTTCCGGTCAAACCGTCGTACAGCTCCACACTCATATCGGTGGGATTAGTCACCAGTACTTTAGGCTCCTCACCTCGGGCCACCGCTAACGAAAGGCCCCAGGCTTGGAGAGGAATCCGGAGAACGCGGCGCCTTGCCTCAGGATCGAACACCCAGATCTCACTGCCCCCGGCGTTATGCATACCGTCAACGCCATTAGCCTCAGCGTTCATCAGAAAATAAATGCGACCTAGATCATCCTCACCGTCAATACCGATACCCGAAGGCGCCCAAGTCTCCTCGCCCTTGCCAAATAGCGGCCAGGACGCCATAGGTAAAGCGGCGTTTCCGGTCATAGCAACAGGCTGTACTCGCCCGTCAAAGGCAGGGAAGTAGGCGATATCACCCACCATCGCAGGCCGTTCAAAAATGGGTGAGTCGTCTGAATCAAAAAAAGCTTCACTCATTACTCTGGATTTTTCGGAGCCATCGTCATTGAGCACCACCGTTAGCATGCGGCCGTCGGCACACAATGCACTCAAACCCATCTCCCCATTTGCATAAATAAAGCTGCAACCTGGAATCGGAATCTCACCAATGACGGCACGGGTATCTAGGTCAACCAGCGTGACCGTTGTCGATGGACTGAGATTAAAAATCGCGAGCCAGCGATCGTTCTTTAAAAGTTGTAGTGCAACACGCTCGGGCATACCCATAAAGCGCTTGCCAGTGGGGAGCATGACCTCGGCAATCGCCGCAAGATTTACCGTGTCCCAGATTGTCAGCACGTCGACACGATCGCCGCGGGTACCTCGAGTATGAAACGTCTCAACCGCAAAGATTTCACCCCGCGAGTGCGCCTCAATAAAGGCGCCCATCAAACTGACAGGAAACAGCCCCTTCACTTGATCGCCAATCGAATCCTTGTCAGTGTCTAAGAGATAGACCTTTCCATCAGACATGTGGAAGAAGGCCGCGTCATGAACAAAAAACCAGTCAGCCGGATATCGCGCTGGCAGCGTTTCGATGATGCCGGTTGGCTCTACAGGAAGTGGTGGCTGGGTCTCCTGCGCGCTGGCAAGAACAGCCACGGCGGCCAGTAGCGCCACAAATAAGCCTTGCTTAACCATGATTATTCCTCGCACTGTGATCAGCCTTTAGAAATTTGTAAGGTTTGGATATTGGTGTATTCCACCAGCCCGTAGCGACCAAATTCAACGCCAACGCCTGACTGTTTAACGCCGCCAAAAGGCGCATCAGGTTGAATCATAGCGTGATTGTTGACCCAGGCAGTACCGCACTCGAGTCGTGAGGCTAGCTTTTGCGCGGCAGGCACGTCACTGGACCATACCGAGCCGCCAAGGCCTACCGACACCGCATTGGCTCTTTCCAAAGCATCTTCAACATCTGAAAAACTCACGACAGGCAGGATGGGACCAAAAGGCTCCTCCTGAACCAGTCGACTGTTCTCGGGTATATCCTTAACAATCGTTACCGGAAAGAAATACCCGGGACCTGGCATGGGCTCACCACCACTGAGGAAAGTTGCGCCATCGGCCTTAGCGGATTCTGCAAGCTCACAAACCCGGTCGTACTGCATTTTATTTTGGATGGGGCCAAAGTCTGGGCTCTCTGAAGCCGGGCCTGTTTTAACGCTCTGCGCAATGGCCGCAAGGGCATCGCACATCTCATCGTAAATGTCTTCATGCACGTAGAGCCGCTTCAAAGCTGCGCAAGTCTGACCATTGTTGATCATGGCCGTTGCAAAAATCTTACCCGCTGCCTCTGCCACATTGGTATCGGGCAATACAATCGCCGCATCGTTGCCCCCGAGTTCCAAGGTAAGGCGCTTTAAGTTATCGGCAGCGGCTTCCATAATCCGCTTACCCGTGCGGGTTGAACCGGTGAACACGATTTTATCGATATCGGAGTGAGAGGATATCGCCGCCCCTAACGCGCCCTTGCCAGTGACAATGTTCACGACACCAGGGGGCAATAAGTCACTGATCAAATGCATCGCTTTCAGCACCGTAAGGGGTGTGTACTCAGAAGGCTTCGCCACCACGGTACAGCCAGCAAGCAGACCGGGAATAATGTGCCAACAGGTGATTAGCAACGGGTAGTTCCAAGGGGTAATGGAACCCACTACGCCCACAGGTTTGCGGTGCACCTCAATGCGCGCCTCGTCGTTGTCCTGAATAACCTCAATGGGTAAATCTAAGCTGGCCGTGTATCGTATCCATGCGAGACTGCCCCCGAGCTCAAACATAGCGCCTAAGCCGGCAAAGCCCTCAATGGGCTTGCCCTGTTCTTCGCTAAGGAGCTGAGCGAGCTCTCCAATATTTTCTTCTAGCCGATCGGCAATTTTTAAGATGAGTGCTCTGCGGTCATCCATAGACCGCGCGCTCCAGTCGGGTAACGCGCTTCTAGCCGCTGCTACGGCCTCATCGAGCTGGGCGAGACTGGCCTCCGGCACTGTCGCTATGACAGTCTCATTTGCAGGATTAATCACCTCAATTGCGTGTTCCGCCGTTACGGCTTCACCGTTTATAAGCATTGAATAATCAGACATAAAACCCCCTAATTGTAATCTTCAAAGAAGCGCGCTTTCTTTTTATGCAGGCACTTTTAACCGTGCCTTGCGCGACTCACAGGCGGCCTACAATGACCGCTAATGTTGCGTTGCACCCTACTCAACCACAATAGGTAACACGTTATGCTTTCTCGGAGTATAACCCTGTCATAACGACACACCAAGACATGTAAATAGCCTTTGAAACACGATATGGACGAGGCCACTGACGCGAATGCATTCATTAATCAAGCGCCTCTGTCACTGATGATCCGTATTCTGAGCGCACGAGCAAACGATCGTAGTTTTCTCGATCTATGCCCCCTCTTTCACTGCGATCTTGCAGTGAAATAACGACCATCACCAATACGGAAGCCGGCATAGTGAACAAGGCGGGATAATCATAAGGAAACAACGCCTCGACGTTACCCAACACAGATACCCAAACCTGAGGCCCCAAGACAATGAGAACAATCGAGGAAACCAGTCCCACCCCCGCGCCATATAAAGCGCCCTTAGTCGTAAAGTCCTTCCAAAATAGCGAAAGAAATAGAATAGGAAAGGTCACCGAAGCCGAAACCACCATAGGAATCGTCGCAATAAACGCGATATTTTCATGTTGGAAAGCAATACCCAGTGAGACCGCGGCGAAACCGATGAGCAGGACACTAATACGGGTTAATCGCAGTTCTGTTTTTGGATCGGGCTTCCCTTTCTTAAGCACCTCCGCATACACGTCGTGAGAAATGGCCGCGGCACCCGAGAGGGTTAGCCCAGCAACCACCGCTAAAATGGTGGCAAAACACACCGCCGACATAAAGCCCGTCAAAATGTCACCGCCCATAGCGGTCGCCACATGGATCGCAGCCATATTACTGCCGCCAATTAGCTTGCCCTGATCATTAAAAAATTCGGGATTTCCCGCCACATAGGCTATGGAGCCAAACCCCAATACCAGCAGGGCAATATAAAAATACCCAATAAATAAGGACGCGTAATAAGCAGATAGCTTGGCTTGATGCATATTCGGGACCGTGAACAGCCGCATAAGAATATGGGGCAAGCCTACCGTGCCGAACAACATCGAAACCTGAATAGTCAATATTTGCACAGGGTCGTCAAAGATCGAGCCAGCACGCAATATGCCTTCACCGCTGGGATGATTTGCTGTTGCTTTACCCAATAAATTAGAAAAACTGAACCCTGAATCTGCCAGTAGTAACGCAGAGATGAGCGTGACACCCGTGAGCAACAAACCGGCCTTGATAATCTGTACCCAGGTCGTGGCCAACATGCCACCAAAGGCAACATAGGCGAGCACCAGCACACTAACGAGCAAAAGGGCCCATTCATAAGGCAATCCAAACAGAAATTGGATGAGCGTGCCCGCCCCCACCATCTGTGCGATAAGGTACATAATAACGATGAGGATCGTGCTAAAAGCTGTGACGAGTCGTATAGGGTCGCGGTCTAACCTTTGAGAGATAACATCGATAAAGGTGAAGTTACCCAGATTGCGCACACGCTTGGCGAACAAAAACATAAATACCGGCCAAGCACCAAAGGCGCCCAAAGACAAAATCAAGCCGTCGAACCCCCCTACATACATCAGCCCTGTAATACCCAAAAAAGACGCTGCAGACATAAAATCGCCCGCAATAGCGAGACCATTTTGAGCGCCTGTTATTTGACCGCCGGCGTTATAAAACGTGGAACTAGTTTTTGTCGACTTTGAGGCCCACCAGGTGACATAAAGGGTAAAAGCAACGAATAGTAGGAACATGCCAATGGCAATAGGATTGACTGCTTGACGACCAGAAGCGCCTTCGAGGGCACCAGCAGCCAATATAAAATCAGACCACAGCAGCAGAGCAACCCCGGGCACTCCTTTACACATTAGCCGCTGCATTATCGCGCCTCCCGGCGAGACAGCAGGAGAAAAATGGTCTCCAGAACAATAAACGTTACAACGAGAACAACAAACATAAGCAGCGAACCGGTCAATCGAGTTTCACCCAAATAACCACCTAAACGCTCACCCCAACTCGTCCAGTTGAGGGTAAAAGAGAAATAAAGAATCAGGTGTATCCCGGTAAACAACAATCGCTGTCGGGTCTTGCGGTGCACCGCTTCAATATTGGCGTCTGTCATCTTTTACCTCTTATTTTTATGGCGTCTAAAACACGGCTACTACTCACTACTGCTACCCATTCGTGCTTACCCTCCGCTTTAGCCTCCAGACCAGCGCTTATCAAAATCGATATGAACGTGCTCAGAAATGGGGTGAGCCTGACAGGTGAGTATCATACCCCGCGCGATTTCATCGGCCGTTAAGCCTCGCTGAATATCCATTTCAACTTCGCCTTCAACCAACAACGCTTTACAGGTTGAGCACACGCCTCCTTTACACGCGAAGGGCAAATCGAGTCCTAAATTCAAACCTGCGTCCAATAAATTCTCACCATCTGCGGCAATGCGTACTTGGCTAGCGCGCCCATCGTTAACCAGCGTGACGTCGCACATTGTCCCGGAAAAAGCCTCTGCACGAGCATGGTGCTTAGCAACCCGCTCTGCTGCATCAGCGGCAGAGCTTCCAAAAAGCTCGTACTTGATTTTATCTTCAGGAATTCCGCTATCTCGTAGGCCTCTGGATACCTCAGAAATCATAGACTCCGGACCACACAGGAAAAACCCACCAAAACCCTTTAGATTAAGTATTTTGCGGCTCAACTCCGCCCCTTTCTGATTATCAATACGACCATTGAGCACTGGCGCATCTTGGGTCTCCCGACTCAGTATATTGATCCAGTTAAAACGCTCCAGATACTGATTTTTAAGAAAAGATAACTGCTGGCGAAACATAATGCTGGAAGAGCGCTGATTGCCGTAAAGCAAAGTCGCTGTCGCCTTAGGGTCTGCTTCTAATGCCGCTATCAGCATGGACATAATCGGGGTGATACCCGAGCCCGCAGCAATAAATAAATAATTGGTGTCAGTGGCCGCCGCCGGCAGCCCAAATTTTCCTTGGGGGGCCATCACCTCAAGCGTCATGCCGCATTGCACGTGGTCATTGGCAAAATTACTGAAGACCCCGTTATCAACGCGCTTAATCGCAACTGTAAGCTGCTGGGAGGACGGTGGCGCACAAATTGAGTAAGCCCGACTCACAGGAACATCATCGACAGTTGCTCTAAGAGTCAGGTACTGCCCCGGTTTAAAATCAAATACGTCTTGCAAATGCACAGGCACTTCAAAACTCAGACACACCGCATGGGAAGTTTCGGGCACTACCCGGGCGACCTTTAAAGGATGAAAGATCGAACTAGACATATCAGATCGCCTTAAATACGTCGAAAGGCTCATGGCAAGCAACACATCGAAAAAGTGACTTACAGGCTGTTGATCCAAACTCACTAATGACTTCGGTATTGACGCTCCCGCACTGAGGGCACGCGATACCGCCCTTCTCTGGTGACGCCACCCCATAAGCGGCCATTTTTCGCCGTGCCTCGGGGGTTAGCCAGGCTGTAGTCCATGCCGGTGCCAGACGAGTCTCTACTATCACCTGGTGGTACCCACCCGCGGTGAGTGCAGCACGAGCGTCTTCCTCCATGATCCCTAAGGCTGGGCAACCAATGTAGGTAGGCGTCAGCACCAACTTTACGGCTTTACCCTCCCGGCTTATGTCCTGCAGGACGCCCAGTTCGTACAACGAAATCACGGGGATCTCTGGATCCATGACGCTATCCAGCAAATCCCAAATATCGCCTACTGAGGACTCATGGCGACGCCGGCGGCGCGCTAATTCCTCAATCGGTAAAAGAGGAATGCAGTCTGCTGTGGCACTAGTCACTTTCGGGTCACCACTGTAGCCCCGGATAAGCGCGCTGCATAAATTGCATTTCAGCGAGCAAAAATCCGAGGTCATCAGTATGAATACCCTCTCTCCCCCCGGTAACGCCTCCTTGGGCCTCGGGAATCACAAGGGTCGCCGCATGCAGTGTTTCGGTAACGGTATCAAGCCACTCTGAACGTAAACTCGCGGTATTGACTGCGACACCCGTGGCTATCAAGCCATCGAGTAGTGCATCGCACTCAAACATCTCATCGGTATAAATCCAAAGCTGATCCAAGGCATTTTGGCAGCGCTCATGGCTCTCGGCAGTGCCATCACCCAAACGCAACATCCAATCCCGACTGCGACGCAGGTGATAGCGACTCTCTTTCTCTGCCTTAGCCGCGATCGCCGCCAACTGGCTATCAGCGCTTTTACACAGCGCCTGCGTAAAGGGTAAAGAATAGGCATCGTATAAAAACTGGCGACACAAGGTGAAAGCAAAGTCCCCACGAGGCAGCTCACAAAGCAGCAGATTCGTGAAATCGCGAACATCGCGTTGATAAGCGAAGGTATTCTCAGTCACCTCACCACCCATGAGGTCGGCCGCATATTGGTAAAACAAACGCGCCCTCCCCACGAAATCAAGCGCGACATTGGAGAGTGCTATATCTTCCTCAAGAAAGGGGGCTCGGCTCATCCACTCGGACAAACGATGACCCATGATCAGAGCATCATCGCCTAATCGCACAACATACCGCGTCAGCGGATCATGCAGCTTCATAAACTATCGATCCCTTCGGGCAGCTCATACATCGCCGCATGGCGATACGGCTTATCATCTAAAGGATCATAAAAGCTGTCGCAATCGCTCTCTTGGGACGCCGTAATATCTCGTGACGCGACCACCCAAATACTGATGCCCTCACCGCGACGCGTGTAAACATCCCGCGCATACTCCAGGGCTTGGTGGGCGTCATCGGCATGAAGGCTGCCAACATGCTTGTGATCTAATCCGCGACTTGAGCGAATGAATACCTCGTAAAGCTGAAGTTGGTCAGACATCTAGCCTCCTTACGCCACTTCCGCTGGAACGGCACGACGCTTCGACTCATAGGCAGCCATAGCTTCTCGGACCCAAGCACCCTCTTTATGCGCACTGACATGATGCGCCAAGCGCTGGCGATTGCAGGGCCCATTGCCCGACACAACCCGCTGAAACTCTTCCCAATCGATTGCGCCGAAATCGTAATGTCCCCGCTGCTCATTCCAGACAAGATCGGTATCTGGGACTACAAGCCCAATAGCCTGTGCCTGTTGCACCGCCTGATCGACAAACTGTTGACGCAGCTCGTCGTTGCTGCGTCGTTTGATTTTCCATTTCATGGACTGGGCCGAGTGGGCAGACTCCGCATCATGGGGGCCAAACATCATGAGCGATGGCCACCACCAACGATTCAAGGCGTCCTGTGCCATATCGCGTTGGAGCTCAGCACCCTGCATGAGGGTCATCATAATGTTGTATCCCTGACGCTGGTGAAAGCTCTCTTCCTTACAGATTTTCACCATGGCACGGGCATAAGGTCCGTAGGATGTATTTTGCAGGGAAACCTGATTAACGATGGCTGCACTATCAACCAACCAACCGATGGCACCAATGTCAGCCCAGGTGAGCGAAGGATAATTAAAAATCGACGCGTATTTACTCGCACCGGTATGCAGTCGGTCAATAAGCTCATCCCGAGTAATGCCCAAGGTTTCAGCCGCGGCGTACAAGTACAACCCGTGTCCAGCCTCGTCTTGCACCTTGGCCATCAAAATAGCCTTACGCTCCAAAGTGGGGGCACGGGAAATCCAATTCCCTTCAGGTTGCTCACCAATCACCTCGGAGTGCGCATGCTGGGATATTTGACGAATCAAATTCTGACGATACTTTTCCGGCATCCAGTCTTTGGGTTCAACCTTCTCCTCGGCATCGACCTTCGATTGAAATTTCTCTTCATTGCCTACCAAGGACATATTGTCTCTCATGCTACACACCTACATTCTGTTGTTTTAAACACGCTCAATAATTAGGGCTATACCCTGCCCAACACCAATACACATGGTGCACATGGCATAACGTCCATTGCTACGCCGTAACTCATAGGCCGCTGTGGTGACCAACCTCGCACCACTCATTCCCAGTGGATGCCCCAGAGCGATTGCGCCACCATTGGGATTAACGTGCTGAGCATCGTCGACAAGTCCCAGAGATCGTGTTACTGCCAAGGCCTGAGCCGCGAAAGCCTCATTAAGTTCAATCACATCCATGTCGGCAAGTTTTAAACCTGCTAGGGCGAGCACCTTCAACGTCGCCTCGTAAGGGCCATGCCCCATAATTCGCGGTTCAAGACCCGAAGTTGCCATGGCCACCACGCGGGCCAATGGCTCTAGGCCCTGTGCCGATGCGGCTGCCTCAGACGCAAGCAGCAGAGCGCAGGCGCCATCGTTGACGCTGGAGGCATTGCCCGCCGTTACCGTGCCGCCCTCTCGAAAAGGGGCTGGCAGGCCGGCTAAACGCTCTAGTGACGTGTCCTTTCTGGGGCCTTCATCCGAGATCACGCTTAGCGGTTCGCCTTTGCGCTGAGGAATCAATACCTCTGTAATTTCCTGTGCCAGTCGCCCCTCGTCTTGAGCTGCTACAGCCCTTTGCTGGGAGCGCAGGGCAAAGGCGTCTTGATCCGCCCTCGATATTTCAAATTGGCTGGCGAGGTTCTCTGCGGTCTCTGGCATTGAGTCTGTACCCCAACGTTTTTGAAAGACCGGATTCACAAAGCGCCAACCAATAGTCGTGTCGTAGGTCTGTACGTTACGATCAAAGGCTGAGTGCGCTTTACTCATCACGTAGGGCGCACGACTCATTGACTCGACGCCGCCGGCGATCGCCAGACTGACTTCACCGCTTTTGATGGCGCGAGCCGCAGAACCCACGGCATCAAGGCCAGAGCCACACAAACGGTTTAACGTAACGGCAGGTACCTGCGCTGGCATACCCGCCAAAAGCGCACTCATGCGCCCCACATTTCTATTGTCTTCCCCCGCTTGGTTAGCGCAACCCATCCAAATGTCGTCAACCGCCAACCAATCCGTATTGGGATTGCGTGCCATCAGCGCAGCGATGGGTATGGCACCCAAGTCATCAGTACGGACCGCTGATAAACCACCGCCATAACGCCCTATAGGAGTACGGACGGCATCACAAATAAAGGCCTCAGTCATTAGCTACCTCTGCTGAATCTAGCCGCACAATTTCACCACCAATCGTCGTCGAATTACCACGAAACTGCGCGACACAATCGCCCGCTTTGTTAGTCACCGTGACGTCATAAAGCCCCGAGCGTTTGCCTTGGTGAACAACACATGCCGTGGCTATTAACTGCTCGTTCAAGTGTGCAGGCTTCAAAAAATCAATGCGGGCGCCAGACGCGACCGTGACAAGATTCCGGCTGTTACAGGCGTAAGCAAAAGCACTATCGGCCAGTGTAAAAAGAAAGCCGCCATGGCATATACCGTGACCGTTAACCATATGGTCTTTGACTGTCATGGCCATTTGGGCGCTACCCACCTCAACACTGACAAGCTCCATACCCAGCGCCTGACAGGCTCGATCACTTTGCCACATTGCTGCAGCGACGGCAGAGACTGGCGTAGCTGCCTTAGCGTCGTTACTCACTGACCTTTGTACTCCGGTTGCCGTTTTTCCAGAAAAGCCTTCACCCCTTCAGCGTAGTCGTCAGTAAACCCGGCCGTGCTCATCAAGGTTTTTTCGAGTTCTAGCTGCTCATCAAGGGTGTTAGTCATCGACGCCGAAAAAGCTTGCTTAGTGTAGGCAAAACCTCGGGTGGGTTGGGTGGCTAGGTGTTCCGCAAGAGCCATGACCGTATCCATGAGCTTAGCGTCTTCTACCACCTCCCAGATGAGTCCCCATTCCTTGGCCTGCTGGGCAGTAACTTTGGGCATGAGCATCGCCATTCCCTTGGCGCGGGCCATACCGATCATTCTTGGCAGGTGCCAACTACCCCCGGAATCGGGTATCAACCCCAACATGGCGAAAGACTCCACGAACTTGGCCGATTCAGCCGCAAAGACCAAGTCACACGCTAAGGCTAAATTCGCCCCTGCGCCAGCCGCCACACCGTTCACAGCGCATATAACCGGCTTCTCCATACCGGTAATACGCCGGATAAGGGGATTATAAAATTGATCGACCGACTCACCCAGGTCGACACGTTCTCCAGGAGCTACGTTGCGGTCGTTTAAGTCCTGCCCCGCGCAAAAACCTCGCCCAGCGCCGGTGATTACCACGGCACGGATAGCGCGATCCTCAGCGGCAGCTTTTAACACTTCGGCCACCTCCCCGTGCATGGCCGCGGTAAAACTGTTCAAGCTGTCAGGTCTATTTAAAGTAAGACAAGCGACACCGCGGGCGACCGTGTATTCGATATGCTCATAAAGCATTGATCATGCCTCCTGTCGCTCAACCAGCGTCAGAATGTCATAGACAGCAACGGGGCCTCCGTCTTGATTCGTCACTTCGACCGCCCACACCACAACGCCATTGGGCTTCTCGTCACCGCGCTGGGCCTTTTTAATTTTACGCTTTACGGTCAGCTTGCACTGAATAGTAGTGCCGGCCGGTACGGGCTCAACGAAGCGCAGGTTCTCAAGACCATAGTTTGCAATAACGGGGCCCGGTGCCGGGTGTACAAACATGCCCGCCGCTGCTGAAATAACAAAGTAGCCGTGGGCAACACGCTGACCAAAGAAAGAGTCTTTCGCCGCGATTTCATCGAAATGCGCATAAAAGTGGTCACCACTGACGCATCCGAAATTGACGATGTCGGCCTCTGTCACAGTGCGTCGATGCGTCACCAAGGTCTCGCCAATTTGCAACTCTTCGAAATATTTCTTAAACGGGTGCACAGCGTCATGCACCTCTTTAGCACCCCGATGATATTCGCGTGTGATAGCCATTAAAGTCGTCGGTGAGCCCTGAATAGCCGTGCGCTGCATGTAGTGCTTAATCGCTCTGCTGCCACCGAGCTCCTCGCCACCACCCGCTCGGCCAGGTCCCCCGTGAATCAAGTTTGCAAGGGGTGCGCCATGGCCCGTTGACTCTCCAGCACAATCGCTGTTGATGATGAGCATCCGCCCGTGCCAAGCCGCAGTGCCTAATATCATTGTTCGAGCCTCAGAATCGTCTGCTGTAAATAACGAACCAACCAACGATCCTTTACCCATTCTCGCGAGGTCAATAGCCTCATCAAGGGAGTGATAAGGCATTATCGTGGCGACAGGACCAAAAGCTTCCACATTGTGTACCGCCGAAGCACTCAAGGGGCTATCGCAGCGCAACAAGGTTGCGGGATAAAACGCACCGGGGTTGTGGGTCAGCCCCGCCAATTCCATGTCCTGATCGCCCCCGGCAACAATCGTGGCCTCTTCGCACAGGGCCGCGACTTTCGCACTGACATCCCTCGCCTGCTCAGCACTCACTAGGGCTCCTAAACGCACTTCTTCGAGTGCCGGGTCGCCAGAAACTATCGAAGCAAGTCGTTGCCTGATCGCTTCGGAAACCGGATCAATTAGCCGGTGAGGAACAATGACACGGCGAATCGCGGTACACTTCTGCCCCGCCTTTGCCGTCATTTCACGCACCACTTCTTTGACAAAAAGCTGGAATTCCCGATCTTCTTCTGCAACGGATTCACCGAGGATGGCGCAATTTAGAGAATCGGCCTCCATGGTAAATGGCACGCTGTTCGCCAAGAGATTCGGATGATTTTTAAGGGTTTGCCCTGTGCTTGCAGAACCTGTGAACGTGACTACATCTTGTTCATTCAGCTGGTCGAGCAAATCGCCCACGCTGCCACAAATTAGCTGAACGGCACCTTCGGGTATAAGTCCTATTCGGATAATCTCCTCAACAACTGCCTTCGTTAAATACGCTGTTGGAGTGGCGGGCTTAATAATCACCGGCATACCGGCAAGCAAGCTGGGCGCTATTTTTTCCAGCATGCCCCAGACAGGAAAATTGTAGGCATTAATATGAACAGCTACGCCCGGCTTCGAGGTCAAAATATGTCGGCCTACGAAGGTGCCATTTTTTGACAAGGCCTCCATATCCCCTTCGACGAATACTGAATCGTTTGGAAACTCTCGCGTGACCAAACTGGCATAACTTAATGCAGTGCCAAAGCCTCCTTCAATATCGGGCCAGGCATCGGCACGGGTGGTACCACTTTTAAAGGAGAGCTCATAAAACTGCTCTTTCATCGCCATGAGCTGTTTGGCGGTTTCTTTGAGCGCGGCAGCACGTTCATGGAAAGTCATCCCACGCAGCGCAGTGCCACCTACCCTGCGTCCATAGTCGGCCACGCTTGCCATGTCGATGCCGCTGGCATCTACCGTACAGACGGGCCCGCCCCGGACGGCGTCGACGACAGGCCTACCTTCACCCGTGCCATTTACCCAGGCACCCAAGACGTAACTCTCTAGCTTCATGACGCGGACCCAGCTCTTGTCGTTAGCAACGCCAATATGATACACAAAATTGAAATTACATGTAAGTTATGTAATGTTTAATCTCACAGGATATAGGGGTAAGCTCAGGCATTGTTTTTCAACTGCCCCACTTTAACGAACATCAGGAGCGCGACCGTGGCTTACAACGAATCGTCTTACCCCTTGATCAGCAGCGAGCAACGGCTATTAGCCCTCACCTTGGCAGCAACTGTCACTCTGGTCGGGTGTGCCAAAGGCACGGACACGCCGTTGCCAGCACCAGTGAGCGAAATCGCTATAGCCGAGCTCCCCGGGCTAATTCATCAGTCACCCGATGGCTCCAACAACAGCAGCACCCACCGCGCTTTTATCACTGAAATGGAGCTACCACCCCTGGCCGACGGACCACTGACCGGGCTGCGGCTAAGCATCAAAGACAACATTCATGTCGCTGGCATTCCTAACACCGCGGGTACGCCTGCATTTGATCAATTGATCCCAAAGCGCGATGCTGAGTTAGTAACACGGCTGAGAAAAGCCGGCGCCGTGATCGCCGGCAAAAACAATTTACACGAGCTTGCCTATGGTATAACCAGCGCCAACGCAGCCTATGGCATCGTGCAAAACGCGACTGACCCGACCCTAATCGCGGGGGGAAGCAGTGGCGGTACAGCCGTAGCAGTAGCCCTTGGCCTCGTTGATGCTGGCATTGGCACAGATACCGGGGGCTCTGTCCGCATCCCGGCTGCCTTAAATGGCGTGGTTGGCTTCCGCCCGAGCACGGGCCGTTATCCCAACGCGGGCATGACACTGATTTCAACGACCCGCGATACGGCAGGCCCTATAACCCGCACCGTGACTGACGCTGCATTGCTAGACTCCGTACTCACTCAGGAGCCTGTGACTGCACTGGCAGAAACACCGCTCGCAGGCGTTCGCCTGGGCGTCCCAAAGGCCTTTTTCTATGAAGACCTGAGCCCTCGTGTGAGCGCAGCGATGGAGCGATCGCTCAACGCACTCACAGCTGCCGGTGTGACGTTGATTTATGCCGACATTCCAAATATCGAGGCTTTAAACGGCGCAGTAGGCTTCCCTGTCGTACTCTATGAAACCAACCAGCTACTGCGATCCTACCTGGCAACACATCGTCCGGACCTCCAGATCGACGCCTTTTTAAGCACCATTGCCAGCACCGACGTTAAAGGCGTTGTTGGCGATGCCTTGTCGGGTGTTATTGACGAGGCCACCTATCAAACGGCCGTTAATGATCACCGAGCGACTTTACAAGCTGCGTATCAGCGGTATTTTGACCGTCACAGCGTCGATGCTGTGGTATTTCCAACCACGCCAGTCGAAGCGCGACCTATTGCCAGCAGCTTGGAAATGGTCGAGGTGAATGGCAAGTCAATGCCCACATTTACGACTTACATTCGAAATACTGACCCTGGCTCGAATGCCGGGATACCAGGCATCAGCTTACCGGCATTGGTCAGCAGCGCCGGACCGCCCGTTGGTCTTGAGCTTGATGGACCGATTGGCAGTGACCGTGACCTACTGGGCCTCGCTTTAGCCATTGAAAAGGCTTTTATCAATCAACTTAATCCGTCATTGTGACTCGGCAAACTCGGCGCAGCGGGTTTCGCATAGGCGACGCCTTCGACTGTAGAAAAACCATTTCAACATCATCGCAAAGTGCTCTGGCAACAATTCCAAAGCGGTCGCTGTCATACAAAAGCTGTCCCAAAATGGCAGACTTTTTTTAGAGTCACTAAGTGCCCTTGATACTCCGCTGAACAGACCGGCATGAAAATGGCACCGAACAGGGAGAATTTGAGCAAAATGCCGCGTAGCTGATACAAAAATGAAAAAAAATCTGCACTTTGGTAATAAATACCCAAGCTAGGAAAAATTCACTTTCCTCCACAAACAACAGCGGGCACTATAAAGCCTGCAACTGGACAAAATTAGAACAACATCATAGGCAAGGAGTCTTCCCAAATACCTGCCTTTACTGACCGGAGCCAATCATGAAAATAAAATTTCCCCCACTATTTTCTCAGACCCCGCTAGCGCTAGCTTGTGCTGCCGCCTGCCTCTCAACCAGCCTTCACGCTCAGGACGCGGGGCAACTTGAAGAAGTGATTGTTACAGCAACAAAACGCGCCCAATCCCTGCAAGAGGTTGGCATGTCGATTACGGTGCTGTCCGAGCAATCAATTGAAGAAATGGGCATAGACAGCTATCTCGATTTTGCGGTCCGCATTCCAAACCTAGGCACAGCCTTTCAGTCTGACGGCCGCTTCGACTCGAATTCTCCCTCTCTGCGCGGCGTTTTTGGCAGCGGCGATAAGTCGTCCTCTGCAACCACCGGCATTTATATCGATGATGTGCCAGTAACCTCAGCTCTGCAGCCCCGCGTCATCGACCTCGAGCGCATAGAAGTACTTCGAGGCCCCCAAGGGTCATTGTATGGTGCACGCTCTATGGGCGGCACTATTCGCCTGATTACTCAACAACCTAGCCTAGATGAGAGCTCCGGTGCGATTCACACTTCGGTCTCATCCGTAGCTGACGGCGGCGAGAACTATGCCTTTGACGGCAATATCAATGTCCCCTTAATAGAAGACAAGCTAGGCCTGCGTATCGCGGCTTATTACGGGTCTATTTCGGGCATTTATGACCGAGTCTACGAACCCAATTGGCTGAACTACCAAACGGGAGAGACAGTACAAGGCACCACGCCCGCATTTGATACCAATAAAGACGTCGATGACGAAGACTACTATGGCACCCAAATTGCCATGAAGTGGATGCCTACTGACAACCTGTCGATCACGCCTAAATTCATGTACCAAAAAATTAAAGCTGATGGCCTCCCCTTCGCTGACGTCGATGCGGAAAATATGGAAACACGGCGCTTTTTTGACGCTGATGAGCCGGGTGAAGATGAGTGGTGGATTGCCAGCGTTGTCGTTAATTGGTCGATTAATGCGGGTGACATTACCTCAACGACTGCAATGTATGAGCGGGATACCTCTGAGTTTGAAGAAGAGCATACCTTCCTAGACTTTATTTATGGCGCTGCTGTGGGAATACCCATTACCCCGCTGGAATCGGTATTAGAAACCACATCTGAGTACGAAAATATTACTCATGAAACCCGCTTTACCAGCAACCTTGATGGGCGATTAAACTACACAGTGGGATTCTTCTACGGCGATAGTGAGTTCACTCGTGGCTACCCAGCAGCACTGCAACCCGGCGCCGATGCCGCCCTTGGCGCAGCTCTGGGTATACCGGCACCCGGAACACCTGGCATTGTGCCCGGTGATTTGATTTACATCACCAGCCAGCCCGAGCAGGTAGAAGAACTCGCACTCTTTGGCGAAATAACCTTCGACCTGACAGACCGAGTAGCGCTGACTGCTGGCGGTCGATGGTATGACACTGAAGTTTCTTTTGATTCGGCGTCTGACGGATTCGCCAACGGAGGTCCTAGTGCCTTTTCGGGTGTGCAGAGCGAGAGTGGTTTCAACCCCAAGGTCATGGCCTCCTTCGATGCTACAGATGATCTTAATTTCTATGCCAGCGCCTCCAAAGGCTTCCGCATTGGCGGGGTTAATGGACAAGTCTCGCCCACGCTGTGTGGCGACGAACTGGATAGCGTAGGCCTCGACCCTGATTCATTACGCACCTACGACTCAGACAGTCTTTGGAGCTACGAAGTTGGCGTAAAGTCCCGACTTGCCGATAACCGTGTGTCTCTGAACGCGGCAGCGTTTTTTATTGACTGGAGTGACTCGCTACAAGTCCAGCGGCTGGCCTGTGGTTTTCAGGTTGACGCCAATGTGGGTGACGTTGAGAGCAAAGGCTTTGAAGTAGAACTCTCTGCGGCTCCTATTGAGGGTCTGACACTTGATATGGGCATTGGCTATACCGACACCGAAGTCGCCAGCGCTTCAGGTGATGGCTTTCCGGGTTATGCAGAAGGCCAGGCACTGCACGGCGTTCCTGACTGGACCGGTACTGGCTCCGCTCAGTACATATTCCCCGCCTTCAGCGGCTGGGATGCACGACTGCGGGCTGACGCGAACTATTACGGCGAGAGCACCAGCTTTAACAATGGCTCGATCGTCGACCGAGACAGCTGGTCAGCACTGAATCTGCGTGCCGGGGTGCTCAATGAAAATTGGGATGTCACCCTGTTTGCTGACAATGTCACCGATGAGCGAGCTAACCTTGCTGATAACCGCTCAATCGCTGCTGAGATGCCCGGACGGCCACGCATAGTGACTAACAGACCTCGTACTATTGGTCTCGAAGCGCGCTATCGCTTCTAAAGTAGGCCTAAAGCTAGCAATGGGCGCCCTTCTGGGGCGCCTTTTTTTTGCGCGCGCCCTGGCGACAAAAGCTGTCCCTGTGGCCTCGGCCTTTAAAAACAAGCGCAACCCCCTGCATACAGCTGCTATACAACCCCTATCGCGGGTGTATCACCCGAAGCTCGCGCACCGTTTTGGCTGCAGCTGCTACCGCCTCACGGTGAAAAGGTAACGGCTTATACGCGAAGTCGGCATACAACTTGAACTGATCGCTTCGATGGGGACTGGGCTCACCTGACGCCATCCAGTGTCCACCCTGCCCTGGAGGAATGACATCCCGGCCCTCTATGCCCGTGCCCGTAGCCACAAAAACGTTATTTTCGCTGCCTCTGTTTTGATAACCGGGAAGGGAGACCGTATTGGCGGGGTCGGCTTGTGGCACACCCCGGAAATTGACCGGTCGCCAAACCATTGGGGCCGCTTTTAGCTGCCACTTAAGTGGATCAGCACCCTGATCAGTCGTTAGCTCTGCAACAGCTTCCCTAAAGCTAAGAACTAAGACGTCTTCTAGGGCAGCACCATTAAGTAGATCGTAGGGAGGCGCACCACCACTCTCTACAATATCAAGCCAGTGCACCAGCGCACGAATCGCTACCGATGTTCCCAGGGACGCCCCCAAAGGATTATTGGGATAATTAGTGGCCGCAAATCGGAAGTACTGATCCCCGCCAACATCATCAAGAAAGATCTGTGCCTGAAGCAGGCGAACAAAAGCTTCCATGAGGGCATTGGCTGGACCGTAAAAACCGCTGTTATCAGCACGCCAGCTCTTATCCCAGTCGAACAACATCCTCACTGCATCTTGCTCTATGGGGCTCAGCCTCTGCTGAGCCAACGCTTGGCGTAATCTGGGCAACAGGTAGCGGTGGTTGACGTCTTCAAAGGCGCTGCGGGTATTAATCGCCACTAAATCGGCAACACTTCCGCCATTTAATGCCTCGAGTTCATCGATCAAAATATGCACACGATCCGCCCGAGACCATGTGTAGGACCAGAGGTCCGAACTGATCCAATCCGCCGAGGGTCGGTTGTTCCAGTTGACGATATAACCCTGCTCAGGATCTATTATCCTCGGGTTTTCTGCGTAAGAGCGCATCCCCTGCCAGTCCATGCTTCCGTCACCCGGGGCAGGAAGCCTCGAATCATGACCGGCTGCCCGTTTTGGATACTTGCCGCTGTGAACGTAGCCGAGACGCCCCGTTTTATCGAGGGTATACATGTTGATATTCGTCGTTTTACCTTCAATGCGCTTATCGGCGTCCTCTAAGGTCTGATCCGTAGCCAACCATACCCAAGTCATTAGATCCTGTACCGCTCGACCCTCCCATGCCCGCGCCCGTGCCCAGGCAAACCCCGCGTCAGGATTGTGAGCCAGCACCATGCCATGAACCGAACGTCGCGCAGTAACGGTGACAGTCTCTGCACCCGCAACCTTAATCACCTCAGGCCATGATTCGAAGTTTCGCCAATCCCCGTTATGCCGGTATTGCTCGGCATTATCGGGGTTTAAAACCAACCAGAATTCATCGGTCTGGTCCGATATACCGGCGGTACTGCCCCAGGCAATGGCGTTATTGTGCGCAAAAAGTAGCGAAGGTAATGCCAGTAAAGTATTCCCGACCACGTCGAAATCGCCGCCATGAAGCCCTATGCCATAGACGTAGCTCGGCAGTGCAAAACCAAACTGAGGCCCATTGAGTAAAGCGCCGGGAGCATCTGACAAACCCGACATAGCCCAGTAGTTACTCGCCGGCGAAAACTCGGCATGACTACCGTAACCCGATGATGCTATCTGCTGACGATGACGGGCTAGGCCTTCGGTCGTTCGGCTGAGTCCGGCAAACCTACCCATATCGTCGTAAACCACTCGATTAACAACGTCTGGCTCAACCTGTTCGTCGAGATATTCAGGCCTAGGGGCTAATGGCAGCTCGTCGGACTCCCCCCTTGGCACCGTCGTGGGTGACCCATGATCACGCAACCATTTTATCGAATTGAATAACCCCCAAGCCTTAGCCTTGCCGTGTCGATTCTCCATGGCTTGCAGAAATTCCAGATTATCGCGCTCACTATTAAAGTCAGCATAGCGATGGGCTATCGACCCGACAAAAATAGCTGCAACGTCATAAGCCATCCATCGAGATGGTTTAAAGCCATAGTCATAAAACGGTTTGGGTAACGGCTTTCCGGGCTTGGCTCGCAATTCGTCGAGCCGGGCGTTGAAGCCAGCCGCATAGCCTTCGAGAATTTCCGTATCCCGATCGCTCAATGCAGCTACCTGAGCCCGCACAATAGGGTGGTTATATTCCCCGCGTAACTTGACGTCCAAATCTAAAAATTTGGAACCCAGTACCTCGGCGACACGACCTTCGGCCGTGCGCTTGAGCATTTCCATTTGAAACAGGCGATCAGTGGCGACGGCATAACCGTAGCCGTAAAAGACACCATAATTAGTCTCGGCGAAGACCTGGGGCGTACCGTAGCTATCACGGTAAATGGTGACGGCCTCCGTCGGCATCGCATTTAACGGCAATCCCCCCTGATCCTCTTGGGGTACAGCGTCAAGCGCCGATGCCGGCGCCTCACGTTCACAGGCACTTAAACAAACGACAGCCAATAAGCTGCACAACCAGTTTCGATGCATCATCACAGTGTCACTGACTCCTACGACGGGAATTTTTGCAAAAAAAAGGGCTGTTTCACCAGCCCTCAGCTACGCCCAAAATCAACTACATCTCATAGGAAACTGACACACCGTACAGAGCGGGAGCGCCCCATACGCCGATGACACCCGGCCCAATGGTGTAGCTGTGGGATACCCACTCTTCATCGGTCAGGTTCTTACCCCAAAGGGCCACCTGCCAGTTACCACTGGCAGACGTCCATGAGACCCGAGCATCAAGTAAATCGAAGGCATCGATCACCGTCTTTTGGTTGATGTAATCGTTGATTTGCTCATCGGTGTGGTAGTAGTCGGCACGGAGACTAATCATGCTACCGCCGGCCAGGGGAAAATCGATCACCCCACCAAGAGAGTACTTATTTTCGGGCGCCTGACGCAGATCGTCAGAGTTGCCGGGAATAGCCGTTGGGTCGATGCCGTTGATCGTGAAATCATCAACCGCAGTGTCCAAGTAGGCGTAGGTGGCGAAAAGCCGAAAGTTCTCGGAGGGCGCCCAGGTAATTTCGGCCTCCACTCCAGCGATTTCAGCCTCACCCACGTTCTCGGTGCTGAACTGCCCAAAATCGGGGTTGTCTGCCGTAGGACCAAATCGCACGATCTGCAGGTCGGTGTAATCCATGTAAAAAGCTGCGGCGTTGAGACGTAGGGTTCGATCGAGAAAATCACCCTTGAGTCCAACCTCGTAGTTAATAACATTCTCCGGATCAATGGAACGCGACGCCTGCTCGGGGGTTCCCGCACCGCCGCCAAAGCCACCACTTTTGAAGCCCCAAGAAGCCGTGCCGTAGACCATGAGGTCGTCACTGACATTATAGGTTAGCGTGAACTTGGGCGAGACGTCGCTCCAATCGTCTTTGGCACTGACTGTAAATGTCTCAGGAATGACGGATAGACTGCCGCCCACACCAGTACAGTACTGGGGGAAATTAGCTTGCCCGGCGGCATTACCGCAGTTAACACCCGTTGTGGTTGTGTCCTTTTCGTCGTAGGTATAGCGCAGTCCAAAGGTCAACGTCATTGCGTCTGTTAGATCATAGTCGCCCTGAAAGTAGGCCGCATAAGATGTCGTCGTATTAACCTGCCGTGACACTTCATTGCCAATATCGCTGGCGCCAGCCCACTGCTGCGTTGCAGGATCTACAAAAATCCCACCGCCGACCGCGCCAGGCATTAGCAGTCGATACTGCTCAGTTCGCTCGGAGTCCTCATCGAGGTAATACAAGCCGGCAACGTAGTTAAATTTGCCATCAAGGTTCGAGGTCCAGCGGAATTCCTGGGTGAAGGTATCGATGTCCTGGGTTATGTCATCAATAATTTCTACGGGAATACCCACCCCTACTGACGCCATGCCCCAATCAGTTTCTGCATTCCTGAAACCCGTAATAGAGGTCAAAGTGCCACTGCCAAATTCAATGTCGCCCTGAAGACTGACGCCAGACGCTTCACGCTCAGAGCCGCCGCCCTCTGCCTTGGTTCCCGCTGGCGCTGCAACTTTGCGAAAGCCGCCACCCCAGGCCTTCCAAGTATCAACCGTGGGGCCGCCGTTACCGAAAACCGGGAAGCGACCCATGTCTTCGCGCTCATCCTCCATGTAATCGGCCGACAAGAGCCAATCCATGTTGTCCGTTTCCCATCGCAGCTGGCCACGATAGGACGTTACGTCCTCGTCCTGCTGATCAATGCCCATGACAATATTGTCGACATAGCCGTCGTGCTCGCGGTGGTTATAGACCAATTTGGCCGAAAGGTTCTCGGTGAGACCACCTGAGACAAGGCCCTGATAACGCAGTGTGCCCTCGTTTCCCGCCGACACCTCGGCACGGATATTGGTTTCCTGAGATGGCTTAAGGGTGGTTACGTTAATGACGCCTCCTACCGCGTTGCGACCAAACAGCGTGCCTTGCGGTCCCCGCAGAACTTCAATGCGCTCAACATCAAACATTTCCTGGCTGATCGATGCGATAGAACCCACGTACATGCCATCGAGGAACATCACGACAGAGTTGTCCATGCTGGGGCCGTCATCCGCCGAACTCACACCGCGCATAGAGATAATGGCTTGCCCCGGAGCAAACTCTGCGTAAGCCATGCCCGGCACCCTGAAGGCTAATTCCGTAGGGCCAAATATTTGCGCGTCGTTGAGCTCGTCACCACTGATGGCCGTGACGGCAACACCAATATCTTGCAGATTCTCCTCACGATACGTGGAGGTAACAATGACCTCCTCAAGTTGTCCTCCCTGTGCAGATACTGGAGCACTGCTCAAGGTGATGGCCGTGGTTGCTGCGCCGCCAGCAAACAGCGCCGCGCGACAAGCTAAATTCATTGGCGTTTGTCGAAGTCTCATTGCGTTTCTCCTCAAAGTTTTATTGTTAGTTTTCTATACCTACAGCCTAATTTACCGATTACCACTGAGTTCGTACTTACCGTGCCTGTGGCGCTACATGTGGTCCTGATTACCGAGTTATTACGACACGCTTAATAGCGCTTTGTCTTGTCACGGTCGTCGCGTTACGCCCGTATTTCTCCTCAGTGATCCTGCGCTCATCGACGGTCCACCACGCGTTTTGCTTTACCTTCAGATCGAGGAATTCCTCCCTCGTCACACAAAAGGGTTCCACAGCTAATGCCAATGAGTGCCTTTATTTGGGCCTCCAAATCTCGGGCCTGAGCCGTCGCGGTTTCTTTGTTGGCCCCTGGAGCAAGCTCGATACGGAGTAATACCGCATCCATATTTCCCGCTTTTGACAATTCGATTTGATAATGTGGCGCGAGGGCGGGAAATCGGAGTATCAGCTCTTCAATCTGAGACGGAAACACATTGACGCCGCGAACGATCATCATATCGTCGGAGCGTCCCGTTATTTTCATCATGCGGCGCATCACACATTCGCTACCCGGCAATAGCCGCGTCAGGTCACGGGTTCTATAACGAATAACTGGAAACGCCTCCTTGGTAAGACTGGTAAAGACGAGCTCCCCTTCCTGTCCATCCTCAAGAACTTCACCGGTGTCTGGGTCAATAATTTCAGGAAAGAAATGATCCTCCCAAATTGTGGGGCCATCTTTACTGCCGACAAACTCCTGGGCGACACCTGGCCCCATCACCTCGGAGAGGCCGTAAATATCGGTCGCATCTATGCCGCAACGCGTTTCGATCGCCTGTCGCATAGCGTTGGTCCAGGGTTCGGCACCAAAAATTCCGAGGCGCAATTTGAGTTCTCGAGGATCGACACCTTGGCGGTCTAGCTCATCGGCAATATTGAGCATGTACGACGGCGTAACCATAATGATGTCAGTTTGAAAGTCTTTCAGCAGCTGAACCTGCTTCTCTGTCTGACCACCCGACATGGGAATGACCGTGCAACCCAATTTCTCTGCACCGTAATGGGCACCTAGTCCGCCGGTGAAGAGCCCATACCCATAAGCAACCTGAACCCGATCGCCAGGGCGCCCGCCCGCGGCTTCAATGGAGCGCGCAACACACGTCGCCCAGTGATCGATATCTGTCTTCGTGTAACCCACCACCGTCGGTTTACCTGTGGTCCCACTCGAGGCATGAATTCGCGCTACCTGATCCATGGGGGCACTGAATAAGCCAAAGGGATAGTGGGCACGGAGATCCTGCTTGGTGGTAAACGGAAACTTTTTTAGGTCTTGCAGATTATTTAAATCAGCAGGGTGAACACCCGCATTTTCAAATTTTTCTCGGTAAGGTGGTGAATTGTCAAAGACGTGTTGTAGTGTTTGCTGCAAGCGCGAAACCTGCAGGGCTTCCAACTTATCTTTGGATAGCTGCTTCACAGCTGTTAAGGAGGTTAGAGCTTCCGACACCGCCAGTAATGCCCCGTCAGGTTGTTATACTTTTAGTGTAAAGTAATACAGCTAGGGCGGGGCACGCAACATTTTTGTATCGTATTGAGTTGCAGGCATAGTCCCTTTGAGGAGATACATTGAGTATTGCCAAACCACTACAACCGATTATTGACGCCTTTAGGGAAAGACAGCCGATGCGAGCTAAGTCTCTCATCATCACGCTTTTTGGTGATGTCATTTCTCAGCATGGTGGAGAGATCTGGCTGGGCAGCATCGCGCGGTCGGTGGAAGCCTTAGGCGTCAATGATCGCCTGGTGAGAACCTCTGTCTTCAGACTTGTCAAAGAGGGCTGGCTGGAAGTGGAGCGGGAAGGCCGTAAGAGCTTCTACGGATTTACCCGCAGTGGTAGCAAAGAATATCAACGCGCAGCACAGCGTATTTACAGTGCAGGCGACGATAGTTGGCACGGCAGCTGGCAGCTTCTGTTACCCACAAACTTGCCCGAAACGCAGCGCGACGATTTTAGACGCAGTTTACATTGGTTGGGCTTTCGCGCGATCAGCAATGGCACCTTTGCGCGCCCGGGCGGGGACGAGGAATCCATTCGCGATTTACTCGACGAATTTGATCTGAGTAGCGGCGTGGTGGTTATGGAGGCAAAAACCGCATCACTGACCACGGCCAGACAGTGGCGAGAGCTCGTTAGCGACCACTGGCAACTGGACAATCTTGAAGAGGAATACCGCCAAATCATCGGATTATTCAGGCCGCTGAAAAAAGCCCTCGATAAAGGCAAGTTACCCACTCCCCTAGAGGCCTTTCAGGCACGACTGCTACTGATTCACGAATACCGCCGGATTCTACTCAGAGACACTCCGCTGCCCAGTGACCTCCTCCCAAACCGTTGGCAGGGCACGGTGGCCCGACAGCTCGCGCAGGCTTTGTACCGAGACTTGGCCAAACCGTCTTCAACCTACATCCAGAACGAGCTTGTGAACCGTCAGGGGCGGCTCCCAGAATCCGAACATTATTTTTATCAGCGCTTTGGCGGCATCAGCAAAGACCTGTAACGATCAAAAGCAGCGCTCAACCCAAGGCAGAAAAGCCCGGGGCTAGTGACAACGCTGTTTACGATTTGTGCAATTAGAGATACTCAGGCCAGCCGGTTACTCCTCAGTTGCAACGTCATATCTGCTTCAGCGGTCGGATCATCGGCCACAGTGTTGGAAAGCGTGCCAATCGCCGGACAGGTCACCTCCACCACATCTCCCGGTGCCAAGTATCGGGGCGGATCAAATCGGGCACCCGCCCCATTGGGCGTACCGGTAGAGATCATGTCGCCAGGTTGCAGGGTATAAAAAATTGAGAGATAGCTAATCAAGTAATCAAACGGAAACATGAGGTTAGCGGTGGTGTCTTGCTGTCGTAACTCGCCGTTAACGCGGGTCTCCAACGCCAGCTCAGTAGGATCACCCACCGCAGCAGCATCGACCAACCAAGGCCCGATAGCGCCCGATCGAGGAAAGTTTTTGCCTTGAGTCACGTTGAACTTGGCATGGCGCACCCAGTCACGAATCGTACCTTCGTTCATGAGGGTATACCCCGCCACATGCGTCATCGCCTTTTCTTGAGGTATGCGATGACCCGATTTGCCGATCACCATCACAATTTCCCCCTCATAATCCAGCTGAGGACTCTCTGGCGGACGCCAAAGACTTTGTCCACTTCCGGTAAACGACTCTTGTCCCCTCATAAACAGGCTAGGCCACTCAGGATCGGGGGTCTGGTCTTTGTACTCGGCATTTCGATTGGCGTAGTTGACTCCGATACAAATAATTTTGGGACCGCACACGACCGGTGGCAGCAACTCCACGTCAGTCACTGCCAGATCGGGAGAATACGGAGCCGCAAGCTCCACGAGGGACGAAATACCCTGCCCACTCACCAACCTTTCTAAAACCGAGCCGCCCTGACGCGCTCCCAAATCAATGATGCCGGTGTCATCGGTCATCACTCCCCAAGAAGATTTTTCCCCTTGTCGAAAACTTACGACTCGAATCGTCATTTTTATATCACCGGATTTTTAATGGGTTCAACAGCTGCAGGGAAGGTTTTTCGCTCCTGTGCAATGCGCTCAAACCAGACTCGTCTAAACTGTGCCAAGGCATTGTCACTCGCCAAACCACGGGGCTGAAAGTCTCCAAAAGACTCCAAGAGTTGCTGTTGTGCCTCAATAATGACTTTGTCTTCATAAAAACCATCGAACATGGCTGCTTTCAGTGTTTCCCCTGCGTCGTCATCACCTTTGCGAAAATTACGCAAATACTCCCAGAAAAAATGCGAGGAATTGCGAGTTTCTGGCGTCATATACTGACAATTTCTAAACTCAAGAAGCTCCGGCTCCTGCGCCTCTTGGTCCCAACCCTCAGGCCCAAATTGGGTGTCCATGAGAAAAATACCCGGGGTATACATGCGTACAAAGTTTCTGCGATCAACCAACATCTGAGAGGGCCAAGGGGTGATTTTCTGCAGATAAGGTGGCTGCTCACTGCCTCGATGCCAACGCTCAAACTCAAAGCCATTATCGAGCTTATCCACCTGCTGAGCCGACTCCGTGGCGTAATCTTCCGACCCCCCCAGAGTAGACGTGTGCACGAAAGCTAAATGCGAAAAGTCAGCAAGATTGTCAACAATGAGCATCCAGTTTGCGTCGTAATGCAGGTAGCAGCGATTAGGAAGCCCGCACCATTCGGGATCTTCCAGGGGTTCAAAGTGAGGAATGTCATCTGGATTTGCCACATCGGGATCACCCATCCAGATCCAAAGCATGCCCCCTTTGTCAACTAGAGGGTAACTATGAACGCGGTGGTTACTACTAATCTTGGCCTGCCCCGGAATCTCAACACAACGACCTGAGGGGTCGTATTTCATACCGTGATACATACACCGTAAACAATCCCCCTCAATACGACCCATCGACAACGGGGCAGATCGGTGGCAGCAGCGATTATCTAAGGCCACATAAGCGCCCGAACCATTTTTATAAATGACAATGGGCTTTTCTAAATAAGTCCGGGAAAAAGGCTTTCCATCCTCAATTTCACAAGTCCAAGCCGCCGCATACCAGCAATTGTATAAAAACCATTCTTCAGCTCCGCGCATCTGTTCACCACCTCTATCGCTGCCCCATGACCAAAGGATTTGTATAAGATCCACAAAACCTTTCAGTTATCGCATTCAATGAACTGGGGCTTGCCCAACTTATTGTTAATCTGTGTTGTTGGCCACCTCTCTATTAGGTAACATGTTACCCAATAAACCCACCGTTGCGCTAGTACTGAGAACTGAAGATGTCCCCTGACAACACTTATGCAGATAACGAGGCCCGGGCGAGGAATTATTTGGCCCGATTCAAACAGGCGCCTATCGGCCACTTTATTGATGGAAACTGGGTTTCGCCAAAGGAACAACAAACTTTTACTAACCTCGATCCAGCCACCAACGCATCCCTTGGCGAAGTCGTTGCAGGCACAGCGGCGGACATGGATAGCGCCTGCGAAGCCGCAGCAGCAGCATTTCCGGCATGGGCAAGCATGCCAGGCGCCACGCGCAAAAAGTGCCTACATCACTTTGCAGATCTCATAGAGAGTAGAGCCGATGAAATTGCGCTTATCGAATCTTCCGACTGTGGTCAGGCCATCCGATTTATGAAACAGGCCGCCATACGCGGCGCGGCCAACTTTCGCTTTTTTGCTGATAAAGCACCTGAGGCACGTAACGGGCAATCATTGTTCCAAGCCGATCACACCAACTTCACTGTGCGCAGTCCGATCGGGCCCGTAGGTATCATTACGCCCTGGAACACACCCTTCATGCTGGCCACCTGGAAAATTGCGCCTGCACTGGCGGCGGGTTGTACCATCGTTCATAAGCCCGCTGAATTAAGCCCGCTGTCGGCCCATTTATTAGCCGAAATAAGTGCAGAGGCGGGTATTCCTTCCGGTGTCTGGAACACGGTACAGGGCTATGGCGAAACTGTAGGACGGCGGCTTTGTGAGCACCCCGCCATCAAGGCGGTCGCTTTAGTAGGCGAAACTCAAACAGGCAGTCACATCTTGCGTCAGGGTGCCGACACCATTAAACGTGTCCATTTAGAGCTGGGAGGTAAAAATCCTGTCATTGTGTTCGACGATGCCGACTATGAGCGGGCTTTAGATGCTGTTGTCTTCATGATTTTCAGTCTTAATGGGCAACGCTGCACCTCCAGCTCAAGACTTTTTATTCACAATAGTATCCGAGATCGTTTTTTAGCAGATCTCTGCAGGCGCGTTGACGCACTAGTGGTGGGCCCCCCATTGGATCCTGCAACAGAGGTAGGCCCTTTAATTCATGCCGGGCATCTGGAAAAAGTTATGCACTATATGCGCGCTGCCACAGAGGATGGTGCGACTGTTGCCTCAGGGGGTAAGCGGCGAGATAACCTGGGAACCGGGAACTATGTGTCTCCCACCTTGTTTGTTGATGCCAACAACACCATGCGCATTGCAAGGGAGGAAATTTTTGGACCGGTATTGACTGCTATCGGATTCGATACCGAAGCAGAAGCCATCGCCCTCGCCAATGACACCGATTTTGGACTTGCGGGTTATATTTGGACCCGTGATACAGGACGAGCGATGCGGCTGGCCCAACATATTGAAGCGGGGATGCTTTGGGTTAACTCAGAAAATAATCGAAATCTACCCTCGCCCTTTGGTGGCATGAAAATGAGTGGCATGGGGCGAGACGGCGGCGACTACAGTTTTGATTTCTATATGGAAACCAAAAATGTTTGCATCGCCCATGACACCCACAGTATTCCTGTATTGGGACGCTGAACTAAGGAAGCAAAGCTATGGGTAGTATTGCCTTCGCTGCAAAAATAACGCACGTACCGTCTATGTATTTATCTGAAATGGACGGGCCTCATAAAGGATGTCGTGACGCCGCTATTGCAGGGCATCACGAAATTTCAAGGCGCTGCCGTGAACTGGGCGTCGATACCATTGTCGTCTTTGACACGCACTGGTTGGTCAACTCCGGTTACCACATCAACAATGCACCGCATTTTGAGGGTGTGTATACCAGCAATGAATTACCCCACTTCATAAAAAATATGCCCTACGAATACGCCGGCAATACCGCACTTGGAGACATTATTGCGGAGGGCTGTAACGAAGCTGGAGTTCACACCCGAGCTCACTGCGATACGACGCTGGCTCTTGAATACGGCACCTTGGTGCCTATGCGTTATATGAACCCCGATGGCTACTTTAAAGTCGTCTCTATCTCAGCCATGTGTCAGGTCCATGACCTTGATGAGAGCGGGCGGTTAGGCGCTGCGGTCAGAGCCAGCGTAGAACAACACTATGACGGTAAAGTTGCCTTACTCGCCTCAGGCTCACTGTCGCATCGCTTTGCGCAAAATGGCGTTTCAGAACATTACCTGCATCGGGTTTGGTCACCCATGATGGAGCATATGGATCGAGAAGTCGTTCGGATGTGGGAGCAAGGTGAATGGCAAGAGTTCGTCGCAATGCTCCCTGAGTACGCCGATAAATGCCATGGCGAAGGCTTTATGCACGATACCGCCATGTTGCTCGGTGCGCTGGGCTGGGACAACTATCAAGGTAAAGTCGAGGTACTGACCCCCTACTTTGGCAGCTCAGGAACCGGACAAATCAATGCAGCATTTCCTATCAATTAGCCGCTAATCGAGCACCATCAAGATGCCACACTTTATTGTTGAATATTCAAACAACCTCTCAGAAGAGGCTCTAAACATTCCTGTTTTACTCGAAACCCTGATTGATACGGCCGTAAAAACCGAGCTATTTCCAATCGCCGGTTTTCGAGCAAGGGCTTATCGTGCTGATCATCAGCGTGTTGGACACGGTGATGCCGCTAACGCCTTTGTGCATGTCGCCATGAACATTGGTCAGGGTCGTAGCGAACACGATCGTCAAAAAGCCGGTGAAACGATTTTTGACGCGCTAAAAGACCACATGGTGTTACTTTTAAAGACCCACAAAATAGCGCTGTCCTTCGAGATGCGCGAAATTGAACCCGTGAAATTTAACTTCAAAAATACCTGAGGATGCTCATGCTGGACTCAACGGCTGTAGAAGCCGCTGCCGCTGCACTGTTTGAAGCCGAGAAAACCCGTCAACAAATTAGGCCCCTTACACTCACCTATCCTGATATGACTATGGATGATGCCTATGCGGTGCAACGTGCCTGGGTGGATCGTAAAGTCGCTAATGGCGATCGAATAACGGGCTATAAAATCGGGCTGACATCAAGGGCCATGCAAAACGCCATGAACATCACCACGCCTGATTTTGGGGTGTTGCTGGAAAGCATGTATTTTGCCAATAACAGCACCGTTGTCGCTGGAGATTTCTGCGACCCCCGAATCGAGGTAGAGCTGGCCTTCGTCATGAAAAAGCCGCTATTTGGTGACAACATAACCATAGCCCAGGTACTCGATGCCACAGACTATATCGTGCCTTCGCTGGAGCTTATTGCTGCACGTAGCTACCGCACCGACCCCGAATCCGGATATACCCGAAAGGTCTTCGATACCATTGCCGACAACGCTGCCAACGCCGGTTATATTGTAGGCGACCAGAGATTTTCACCCGACGACATCGACCTGCGCTGGTCGGGAGCCATTCTTTATGTGAATGGGGAAGTAGAAGAAACCGGACTCGCCGCGGGCGTACAGGATCATCCCGCCAAGGGTATCTGCTGGGTATGTAAGCGCTTTGCTACTCACGGCGTGGGATTAGAGCCAGGACAGTTCGTGCTAAGCGGCTCATTTACGCGCCCAGTGGTGGCAAAAGCCGGTGACGTAATGACCTGTGACTACGGCCCACTGGGAACAATAGTCGTTAATTTTAGCTAGGGAATGACCATGGATTTGCCGCCTAATGTGTTTCTACAGCAGCTCGAAAGAGGTGTAACTTTATGGGGCTGCTGGCTAGGCTTACCCGACCCCAACGTAGCAGAAATTGCCGCCAATGCCGGGTTCGACTGGCTGCTTATAGACCACGAACACGCGCCCTTCGAGCTTAGTGATGTCATGGCACACCTGCGGGCAATGGCGCCCTACCCGGTGGCACCCATGGTGCGCCCCGTTAGTGGTGATCCGGCATTGCTGAAAAAATTTCTTGAGATGGGTGTACAAACATTCATCGTTCCCATGATAGATACCCCTGAGCAAGCACAAGCCTGTGTCGATGCCCTGTACTATCCACCCACAGGTCATCGCGGTGTGGGAACAGCATTAGCCCGCGCCTCACGCTGGAATCAGGTGCCCGATTATTTACACAAGGCCAATGACGAAATTTGCTTGATCGTGCAGGCTGAAACCGTCACTGCCCTCAACAATCTTGAGGCAATCTTGGCCGTGGACAAAGTACATGGCGTATTCATGGGCCCCTCTGATCTAGCAGCCTCCATGGGTAAGATAGGCCAGGGAAATGATCCGACGCTTATGCGCAGTTGCACCGAAGCCATTAAGAAAATCAAGGCCGCTGGTAAGGTTGCTGGCATACTCACTGCCCATGAAGAACTGATAGAAAAAAGTGCTGACGCTGGCGCTGACTTTATCGGCATAGGCGTTGATACCTTACTGCTCGGTGAGGCGCTCAGGCAACGAGCCGCCAGCCGGCCCTAATTTTTTTATCGCTACACGTTGTTGTCACCCCCCATAAGCAGCTATAAACACCAACAGTAATTTTTCTGAATCTTTTGGTCTGTTAACCAAACGAGGTAACCATGAATTTTGAGTTCTCCGAAGAACAACTCATGCTGCGTGAGCAAGCCCGAGGCTTTTTATCGCAACATTGCCCACCGACTCGAGTTCGCGACGTATTTGACGGCGAACACGATTACGACGCCCCCTTATGGACGAGTATTGCTGAAATGGGTTGGACTGCAACAGCCATACCCGAAGCCTATGGAGGGCTGGGACTGGGGTATTACGAGTTGGCAATTATTGCCGAAGAATTGGGTCGGGCCGTCGCGCCAGTGCCATTTTCATCTTCAGTTTATCTAGCTACCGAGGCTCTAATTGCCTTTGGCAGTGAATCTCAAAAGCAACGCTGGCTCCCGGGGTTGGCTTCGGGTGAAACGATTGCCACACTGGCACACGCGGAAGGCGCAGGCCAAACCACCGCGAAGTCGCTGACAGCTTCACTTTCTGGCGATAGCCTAACCGGCGCAAAAAAGCCGGTGGCTGACGGTGCGGCCGCAAATATAGCCATTGTTACGACCACAGCAGGCGATGGATCAGTCACCTTATGCCTCGTTGAGCTCGACCAAGGCACCGTCGTTCGCACCCCCATTCAGACCCTCGACTTCAGTCGTGGCCACGCTACCCTAGAATTTAATAATGCCTCTGCGGAACCCTTGGGCAACGGCACCATCCCCTGGTCTTCCTTTGAAAGCCTTTTGGATCGCGCCGCGGTGTTAATGGCTTGGGAGCAACTAGGCATTGCTGACAAAGCGTTGGAACAGGCCTGTGACTATGCGCAACAGCGCTATGCCTTTGGTCGAGCCATTGGCTCGTTTCAGGCTATCAAGCACAAACTCGCGGGCATGTATGTCAAAAACGCGCTAGCGCGCAGCAACGCCTATCACGGTGCTTGGGCACTGGCGAGTGATAGCGACACCCTGCCCCTCGCAGCCTCAACGGCCCGGGTGGCATCTATCCAAGCATCGTTAAATGCCGCACAAGAAAATATTCAGACCCATGGCGGTATGGGCTTTACTTGGGAGTTTGACTGCCAATTTTATTATCGTCGGGCAAAGTTGTTAAGCCTCGCAATTGGCTCTGAGCGGCACTGGCAAGACCGCCTAGTCACCGCCCTAGAACAACAAGAACCGGCAGCTGCCTGAGCATACGGAGAGCAATAATATGGACTTTAAAGATACCCCTGAAGAAGCCACTTTTCGCAGCACAGCCGCCGCATGGTTAGCTGAGAATCAACTGACTGCTGAAGATAAGCAAGGACTCAGTCGACTGGACGTTGCCAAGCTATGGCAAAAACGTAAATACGATGGAGGCTGGGCCTGTATTGGCTGGGATGAAAAGTATGGCGGGCGTGGAGCTTCTGCTATAGAGCGCGTTATCTGGGATCAAGAAGAAGGCAAGTACGATGTACCTTCAAGGTTTTTTGTGATTGGTCAGGGCATGATTGCCCCCACCATCATGGCCTGGAGTACCCGTGAGTACTGCGACCAATTTCTCCCCAAGCTGGCCAGTGGTGAAGAGATCTGGTGTCAGCTATTTTCCGAACCCGCCAGCGGCTCCGACCTTGCGGCACTGCGAACTAAGGCAGAAAAAGATGGCGATGAGTGGGTTATCAATGGCCAGAAGATCTGGACCTCAGGCGCACACTATTCTGACTACGGCATGATCGTAACCCGCACCGATCCCACCGTAGCGAAGCATAAAGGTCTCACTGCATTCCTGGTCGACATGAAGGCGGCGGGTGTTGAAACCAAGCCCATCAAACAGCTCACCGGAGATGCAGATTTTAATGAGGTTTATTTCACCGACGTCCGCATTCCCGACAGTTATCGCTTAGGCGAGGTGGGCCAGGGCTGGCAAGTGGCGCTGACCACGCTCATGAACGAGCGTCTCGCGATTGGTGGCGGCGGCGCGGGCGCTGACGTGCCTTTGGCGCTTAAGATTGCCCAGACGGTGTCAATTAATGACCGACCTGCTATCGAAGACAGCGCGGTACGATCAAAAATCGCCAACTTCCACGTACAAGAAGCTGGGCTTAAGTACAACGGTTACCGTGCCTTGAGTGCACTTTCGAGGGGCGACTTGCCTGGCCCTGAGAATTCCATTGGCAAACTGGTGGGCGCACCAAAATTACAGGATATCGCCTCGTTTTGTATGGATTTGCTGGAAGAACATGGGGCTCTTTGGGGAGACGACCTTGAGTTCATGGCCGGTGCAGCACAGAGGTCTTATATGGGTGCGCCAGGGTTGCGTATTGCGGGAGGCACCGACGAAATTATGACTAATATCATTGCCGAACGCGTGCTGGGGCTACCACAAGATCCACGTGCAGATAAGGGCATTCCATTTAACGAGGTGCCCACAGGTAATTGAGCCAAAACGAGCAACATTATCAATATCGCTGGGTAGGCCACCGTCGCCCAGCGTTTTTTTCTTCCCCTCTATTTCCACGTGAATTCGAGTAAGACCCGACCCTTTATGAGTTGCTTGAAGCGCAGTGGGTTGTGTCTGTACAAGTCAGCTTAGACGCCCCCGCAGGTTTGGGCATAGTGCTTCGCTGAGAGGGTCGTTTAGGTGGCTTAGGGGTCCCACCCCTGCCCAAGGGTAGACTCACAATCACCAACTCAAGCACCGAAAATAATCCCGTTAAAAAACTTTCGTCCAAGCCTCCTTGGGGCTGGAGAAATCGGCTGAAATGTTCGACACTGCAAGCCTTAATTAGGGAGAAGAGATCATGAAAACTCGCGCCGCTGTGGCCTTCGAAGCCGGTAAGCCTTTAGAAATTGTTGATGTCGACTTACAAGGCCCTCAACCGGGTGAAGTCATGGTAGAAATCAAGGCCACAGGGGTCTGCCATACCGATGCCTTCACACTCTCCGGAGACGATCCTGAGGGCGCCTTTCCTGCAATCTTAGGTCATGAGGGCGCTGGAGTTGTTGTCGAAGTCGGCGCCGGCGTGACCAGTGTAAAGCCCGGTGACCATGTGATCCCGCTTTATACCCCCGAGTGCCGTGAGTGCAACTTCTGCCTGCACCCGAAAACCAATCTGTGCCAAGCCATTCGCGAAACCCAGGGTCAAGGCGTGATGCCCGATAAGACCAGCCGGTTCTCTCTCGACGGCAAACCCCTACTGCACTACATGGGTTGCTCAACTTTCTCAAACTTTACGGTCCTTCCCGAAATTGCCGTTGCCAAAGTACGAGAAGATGCCCCCTTTGATAAAATTTGCTACATCGGCTGCGGTGTTACCACCGGTATTGGCGCGGTTGCATTTACCATGAATGTTGAAGCGGGCTCCACGGTTGCTGTGTTTGGTTTGGGGGGTATTGGCCTCAATGTGATTCAGGGTGCCCGCCTGGTTGGTGCCACTCGAATTATTGGCGTAGATCTCAATAATGACCGAGCCGAAATGGCGAAGCGTTTTGGAATGACAGACTTCGTCAACCCGAGTGAGGTCGATAACCTCGTCGATCATTTGGTTCAAATGACCGGCGGCGGTGTTGATTACAGTTTCGAGTGTATTGGCAACGTCAATGTCATGCGCCAAGCACTTGAGTGCTGTCACAAAGGCTGGGGTCAAAGCTGCATTATTGGCGTTGCCGGCGCAGGTCAAGAAATAGCCACCCGACCCTTTCAGCTGGTCACCGGTCGCTCTTGGCGAGGTACCGCTTTTGGAGGTGCCCGGGGGCGCACCGATGTCCCCAAAATTGTTGACTGGTACATGGAGGGTAAAATCAATATCGATGACCTCATCACCCACAAAATGCCTCTGTCAGATATCAACAAAGCCTTCGATCTTATGCACAGCGGTGAAAGCATTCGCTCAGTGGTCGTTTACTGAACATGGCTGAATTAATTGACAGCCATCTCTGCTTTGGTGGCGAGCAACGACGCTACCGCCATCGGGCTGACAGCCTCGCTTGCGATATGGTTTTTTCTGTATTCCTGCCGCCTCAGGCAGGCAGTGGACCTGTTCCCGTTCTGTATTATCTTTCAGGCCTGACCTGCACTGATGAAAACTTTGTCGCCAAGGCAGGTGCACAGCAGTTTGCCGCAGAGCATGGGATTGCCATTGTGGCACCGGACACCAGCCCCAGAGGTGACGGTGTACCCGATGATCCCGAAGGGAGCTGGGACTTTGGTTTAGGCGCCGGTTTTTATGTCAACGCAACCCAAGCGCCATGGAATGATCATTATCGAATGTATGACTACATCGTAGAGGAACTGCCCAAAGTCGTGGGCGACCTTTTACCCATCGATGCCGATCGTTCGAGCATAACCGGCCACTCAATGGGAGGGCATGGTGCCCTAACTATTGGGTTACGCAATCCCTCGCAATTTCAGTCAATTTCAGCATTTTCTCCCATTTGCTCACCTTCTGAGTGCCCATGGGGGCACAAGGCACTGGGTAACTACCTGGGAGCCGATACGTCGGATTGGCTGGAGCATGACGCCAGCCATTTAATCGGACAAGCCAACACGCACCTGCCCATTTTAGTCGATCAAGGTGGCGCAGATGGCTTCCTCGTTGAACAGCTCAAGCCAGAACTGCTGTTACAAGCCGCCACAAGGGCCGAGTACCCGATTACTTTGAGGGTCCAAGCCGGTTATGACCACAGCTACTTTTTTGTAGCGAGTTTTATTGCCCAGCACCTGGCGTTTCACGCTAAACATCTCAAAGCATGACGCGCTATTGGACCCAAGGCGACAAACCGAAAGGCGCATCGGCAGACTGAGTCACGTGCCAATCAGATCTTCCAGACAGGTCGCTCCCCAATTGTCGCAACCGTGGAGTAACCACGGATGCAGTATTAGCGCTGCAAAACCCATTATTTAACCAGCCCAAAGCGGCGTTAAGTGAGGACTCAGCTGGATCGCCAAAGTCGCGGGTTAAATCATCTATCGCGGGGCAAAGGGTAAAGCCACCTGAGCTAATAAGACCGTTGTAATATTGGCCATCACCCTCACCATTAACGATTTGAAAAGCAATGAGGCGTAACCGGGTATCGCAGCCGGTCCATTCACTGGCCCAGCGATTCTGATCGAACGCATACTGCCCCACTGCTTTACCCAGCGTATCTTCCCCAATTAACACCACCTCGATATGGGGTGATAAACTGTTGATCACCAGTTCACTCGCAGAAGCCGTGCTACCGGTCGTTATAAAAGCGATACGCAAGGGCGCCATACTGTCTGGAAATTCAGCGAAATAAGCACCGAAATCTTCATCGCTGTGCTTTTCGTTATGACTGATGCTCCAGCTATCTTGATTGGTGGCAACAAGTCCTCCGAGTAAATCCAGCATGCGGTCAGCAACGCTAACCAATCCACCACCGTTGTATCGTAAATCGATAACCAGATCGGTGACTCCTGCATCACGGAAGGTCCGCGTTGCGTCACTGAGCGCGTCGTTTGCCGTCTCGATAAATGAGCGAAGATTAAGATAACCAACAGGTGAGTTCCCAGCCCGCTCCAATAGTAATGGCTCTGTTGCTAATGGAGGCGTGACCAGCTCACGTTTAGTCAACGTGACCTCGATAACAGATTGCCCCTGCCGCACACGAAAACCGCGTTCCAAACCGGCTTCATTGCCACCGAATATTTCTATAATTGTTGCCTGACGCTCAGAAAGTTCATCGATAGTTTCAAATCCACTCCCCATATCAATGGCAATTACTTCATTACCACGCTTAAAGTTTGCGTCGCCCGCGGGCCCGCCTTGAAGTACATCAGAGAACAAAAATCGGTTTTGGTAATCAAACCCATAGCTGAAACCAAAACCCACATAGGCTCCCGTGCTCCCCTGTGCGTCATCGGCTGCCTGAGTCGTCAGGTAGGAAAAACCGGGATCTCTGCCATCAGGCGCTAATGGCGCCGTAATCGCATCGAGATATGCCTGTGCCGTCTCGAAATCCTCAGGCGAAACCTGTGCGAGCTCCTCGTACCATAGGTACCAAGACTCAGCGGCTAACGCCACAAACTCTTTTTTACCCGCCTCGCCACAAGCGTTATACGGCACAGTGGCAGTGTTTCGGGCTTCCTGAATTTTCTCGACCAAAGCATCAAAAACATCCCCCGGGGCAGCCTGTGTCCCATGAGAAATCGTTAAAAAAATGACTACAAAAGCTATAATTCGCATCATCACTTGGCTTAATACAGCACTCATCCTCAAACATAGAGGTAATTCTAAACGAAGTCGCAGAACACAGCAGCACTCTTAGCCCATCATTCGAAAGAGTAATTAAATTCCTCTGTCACTAAATGAATTAAAAACTCGAGCCGAATGTCCCGTTGGTAGCAAATGTTACAGGGTAGATCTCAGCGACCATTGAGGCGCGGTCAATCGCCGTTTTCCGTCTGTGGCCAGAATCGTATCGTCATCGTTAAGTTTCTCTCGATCCCATAACTCGCAGGTCACCTGCTTATGTTTTTGATCTAGGCCCTCACAGTAATTGCTATAGCGGCACAACATAACCTCGGAGCCCTGACCTGTGCGAACCTTCTCAAACCAGTCTGGATCAGCGAGCGCCTGCCTAGCAAAGCCTACGATATCGGCCTTATCGTTCGCTAATAGCGCTTCGGCCTGATCGAAACTGTAGATACCCCCCGCTGTCACTATGGGCGTGGCAAAACCTGCCTCGCGTATCACAGCACGAATTTGCGCTACCGGCTCTACGTTACGCCCCCAAGGCCCCTGCTCATCGGATAAATAAGCGGGCATACACTCATAACCACTTTGACCGGTATACGGATAAGCTGCCGCGCCGACCCGGGGCTGCTTTGCATCATCAAATTTCCCGCCGCGGGACAGACTTAAAAAATTCATCCCTGCGCCAGCAAAAGCCTTGGCAAAAAAACAGGCATCATCAATGCCGCTGCCTTGCTTGATGATTTCATCGCTAAGGAATCGGCATCCCACCGTGTAGTTAGAGCCCACACTTTCTCGCACCGCCTCGTAGACCTCAAGTGGTAAACGTACCCGCCCTTGGGGGTCGCCCCCATAACCGTCAGTTCGGGTATTGGTGGCCGACAAGAACGACGACATCGTGTACGCATGGGCGTAATGCAATTCAACGCCATCAAGACCTGCCGCCTTGGCGCGTGTCGCAGCCGCGGCGAATAATTCGGGCAATGTCTGAGGCAGGTCAGCCACTGCAGAATTGTTCATGTCGGTAACACGATCACGGGCGCCAAACTGCAGCGCATCCCACTCACGGGCTGTTAGGATATTCTCTAGAGCTTCGTTAGGCAGCGATGCCAAGGTCACTCTGACCTCGCCCTCGGGTGCGTCTTGCAAATTCAGGGCTTGCCGATGCTCGGGAGTAATGTGCAGAAACCGCTCAAAATATTTTTCCGGATCCGGGCGCCTTCGGATATTCAGAAAATCGATCAGCTGAATCAATAGACGTGTCTGTCCATTGCTCGCCTCTCGCACCGCGTCAACAAGTCTCTTTAAACCTTCGATATAACGGTCATGTGAGATGCGCAGCAGTGGGCCACTAGGAATATCTCGAATACCCGTGGCCTCCACAACAATGGCACCGGGTTTACCCTGGGCAAAACGTGCATACCAATCGATTACGTCTTGGGTCACTTCCCCTGCTTCATTTGATCGCCAGGGCACCATAGCCGGTATCCAGGTGCGCTGCTCTAACTCAAGAGATCCAACAGTGATTGGAGAAAATAACTTTGCTGTGGCCGCTGCATCTCTACTCGGCCACTGCGCTACTTCTGTTTGATATTTAATACGTTGCGGCGGCTTCCACACGGTAATCAGCTCTCCAGCGCGGCCACACCGCGCTTAAGCTTGGTGAGATGCATCATAATTTGCTGATGCTCTGCCTGCGACAGGTCACCCAGCATTTCCACCACCCAGCGTTCATGAGCAGCCGCCATATCAGCAAAACGACCACGGCCTTTATCGGTTAATGTCACGCACAGCATTCGACGATTATCGGGAACGGGGCTACGATCAATAAGACCCTCGCCCGCCAGCTGATTGGCAATTCCCGAGACGTTACCTCCTGAAACCATCATGCGCTGAGACAACTCCCCCATTGTCAGCCCATCGGGCGCTCTATCGAGCTGCGCCATAAAATCAAAGCGCGGCAAGGTCGTTGCAAACTCTTCGCGCAAACGCCCTCGCAAGCGCTGCTCAATCATATTGGTACAGGTCAACAAACGCAGCCAGAGACGGATACTTTGATGATCCTCGATTTGCAGGCGAGACTCATGATTTAGCTCTAGCCCGGTCGCTTTGTCGTTCAAAATCGCTCCTTTTCTAGCGTGTCTCACCCTATTCAGTCTCTCGGGTTAGTCCACCTCATCCAAAGCCTATAATAACATTTTAAATATAAAATGTTTTGTTTATACTAGTCCAACATTTTAGATTTAAAGTATTTAAGTTGCGAGCGTTGGCGGAGAATTACTTATGAAAGTGGTCTGTGTAGGTGGGGGTCCCGCGGGGCTTTACTTCGGCATTAGTATGAAGCTGCTTAATCCCGAGCATGAAATTGAGGTTTATGAGCGCAACAAGCCCGATGATACTTTCGGGTGGGGCATCGTATTTTCTGATCAAACCGTCGACAACATTATGGCCAACGACCCTGTCAGTGCCCAAACGATTGTCGATGAATTTGTCCACTGGGACCTCATAGATTGCCATGTTTCAGGCGCAGTCGAACGGTCGGGAGGTCATGGCTTTATTGGGCTTGGCCGAAAACGATTTCTCCAACTACTCCATGCGCGAGCGCGTGATCTGGGGGTGAAGCTAAAGTTTGAGCAGGAGTTTAGCCTCGACGACATTGACGGGAAATTTGGCGACGCTGATTTGATTGTTGCCAGCGATGGTCTCAACTCTAAAATTCGCAACAGTAACCTCGACGTTTTTAAAAGCACTATAGAGACTCGCCCTAACAAATTTGTGTGGCTGGGAACGCATCAAACTTTCCGAGATGCGTTTACCTTTATATTTGAAAAGACCGATCACGGTTGGGTCTGGGCCCACGCCTATCAATTCGATGACAACACCTCAACGTTTATTGTTGAAACCACACCGGAGGTGTATGACGCACTCGGCTTTGAACACATGAGCCATGCTGAAAGTGCGGAAACCTGTCGTAAAATGTTTGAGCAATATCTTGATGGTCATACGTTAATGACAAATTCCGGGCATGTTCGAGGGTCTGCCTGGATCAACTTCCCGGCGGTTTATTGCGACAACTGGATTAAAGATGACCGCGTTGTGCTAATTGGCGATGCTGCTCACACGGCCCACTTTTCCATTGGGTCGGGCACCAAACTGGGCTTGGAAGACGCCATTTCACTGGCCAAGCATCTCAATATTGACACCACGGTTCCTGCCGCCCTTAGGGCCTATCAGGATGAGCGAAAAATCGACGTATTGAGACTTCAAAACAGCGCTCGAAATGCCATGATCTGGTTTGAAAATGTCCCTCGCTATATTGAAGCTTTTGATCTCAAACAATTTAACTACTCAATGCTGACCCGCAGTCAGCGGGTCAGCCACGAAAACCTTCGACTTCGTGATGCCGACTGGCTAGAGAGCATGGAACAACACCTGACCACGACCTATGGTGTGGATGGGGCAAAAGGCCCAACGCCACCGATGTTCCTCCCCTTTCAACTGAAAGATATGAAGCTCAATAACCGAGTCTGTGTATCACCCATGTGTATGTATAGCGCCACCAATGGTCTCCCTGATGATTGGCATCTGGTGCATTACGGCAGTCTTGCTAAAGGCGGTGCTGCTTTGGTTTATACCGAGATGACCAACATTAGCGCTGATGCACGAATCACTCCCGGATGTACTGGCATCTGGAACAAGGAGCAAACTGAGGCCTGGGCTCGAATCACCCGCTTTGTGCACAACAGCACTCAGGCAAAAATGGCGATTCAAATTGGCCATGCCGGTCCCAAAGGCGCCACTCTGGAGCCCTGGAAATGGAACCCCGCTATACTCGACGAGCCATTACCGGTGGATCAGCAGTGGCCTTTGTTATCGGCAAGCAACCAACCTTTTGACGACTACAGCCCTATTCCTAAGGCAATGACGCGCGCCGATATGGACCAAGTTCTCAAACAGCATGTCGACGCCGTCAAACGCGCGAATGACGCTGGGTTTGACATGATTGAAATGCATGCGGCACATGGCTATTTACTGTCATCGTTTATTACCCCCGCTCTGAATAAGCGCGGTGACGAATATGGCGGGTCACTCGAAAACAGAATGCGCTACCCCCTCGAGGTCTGTGCTGCTATGCGCGCAGCGTGGCCCGCAGAAAAGCCCATGTCAGTGCGCATATCTGCACACGACTGGCTGGGCACTGAGGGCATTACCGAACAGGACTCGGTGGCGATCGCAACGGCCTTTATAGCGGCCGGTGCCGATATTGTTAATGTGTCAACGGGACAAACAAGTCATGAGGCCAAACCTCAACCCGGGCGCATGTTTCAGACGCCACTCTCCGATCTGATTCGCAACGAGGGGCGCGTACCAACGATCGCCGTGGGCAACATTTATGAAATCGATCACGTTAACAGCATTATTGCTGCGGGCAGAGCTGACCTTGTGTGCTTGGCGCGTCCGCACCTAGCAGATCCAAACTGGACACTGCATGCGGCTGCAGAAATGGGATACCGAGGACAGGGGGCGACTGAGCCGCACCAATACTTTTTAGGTTATCGACAGGCCCATACCCTCGCTGAGCGCGCTCGAGAGGCCACCTCATGAGTCGTCATGCGCTCATTACCGGTGCCGGTACCGGAATTGGCGCCGCCATTGCCACGCAACTCCATGGTGAAGGCCACAAGGTATCCTTGATAGGTCGGCGCCTTGAGCCTTTGGCAGCACTGGCCGAAACATTGGGCAGCGCCTGCGTAGCGATTACCGGCGATGTCACCGATCGAGAGAGCGTTGAGAAAGCCTTTGGTCTGGCCACCGACAGCTTCGGCCCCGTAGAGATCTTGATTAACTGTGCCGGTGTCGCACCCACGGCCCCCTTTCATCGCATGGAATTTGCCGACTGGCAAAAAACGCTGGACGTCAATCTGAACGGTGTATTTCACTGCACCCAAGTGGCCTTAGGCGATATGAAATCTGCTAGCTGGGGCAGAATCGTCACTATTGCGAGTACCGCCTCACTAAGGGGTTTTGCCTACGTCAGTGGCTACTGTGCGTCCAAGCACGCCGCCCTGGGTTTGACCCGTGCCCTGGCACTTGAAACTGCTCAGCTAGGCATTACAGTCAACGCTGTCTGCCCTAGCTATGTCGATACTGATATTGTGCGTGAAGCCATTCAGGAAATTATGACGAAAACCGGGCGCAGTGAAGCTGAGGCGCTAAAACACTTTACGCAGAGCAGCCCTCAGGGCCGGCTAGTTGAAGCCAGTGAGGTTGCCGCATCGGTGAGCTGGCTGTGCTCTGAAAATGCCGCAAGCGTTACGGGGCAAGCGATTGCCATTGATGGCGGCAGCACCGCATAGGAGATAAGAAACGCATGCAGACAACCACCATGAGTCAATATCAGGCCGAAAACTTTCTGTGGAATTGCGAGGGAGGGGTGGGCACCATCACGCTTAACCGTCCTGAGCGAAAAAACCCCCTCACTTTTGAGTCTTATGCCGAATTACGCGACTTATTCCGGTCGCTGGTTTACGCCACCGATGTGGATGCCGTTGTTATTCGTGGTGCCGGTGGCAACTTTTGTTCTGGTGGCGATGTTCACGAGATCATTGGTCCCCTCACCGAAATGAATATGAAGGATCTCATGGCGTTTACGAGAATGACTGGCGATCTGGTCAAAGCCATGCGCGCCTGTAGGCAGCCCATTGTCAGTGCCATTGACGGTATCTGCGCGGGTGCTGGAGCCATCATCGCTATGGCGAGTGATCTGCGCTACGCAGGCCCATCAGCAAAGGTCGCCTTTTTGTTTAACCGGGTGGGCTTAGCCGGGTGTGATATGGGCGCTTGCTCGATACTACCGCGCATTATTGGTCAGGGGCGTGCCAGCGAACTGCTCTACTTTGGCCGGGCGATGAACGCCGAAGAAGGTGAGCGCTGGGGGTTTTTTAATGGCCTCAGCGATACGCCCGAGGTGGATGCTCAAAATGCGGCTCAGCGGATTACCGCAGGTCCAACCTTTGCCAATGGCATCACGAAAACCCAGTTACACCAGCAGTGGAATATGTCGGTAGATCAATCGATTGAATGTGAGGCTCAAGCCCAAGCGATTTGCATGCAAACTGAAGATTTCAAACGGGCCTATCGCGCCTTCATCAGTAAGGAAAAGCCTGTATTCTCGGGTGATTAAACAAACCCAAACGGCTCAAGGAAAAGAATATGAGTGAGACAAGTTACCTCAGCTGGCCTTTTTTTGAGGAACATCATCGGACACTTGCCAGCACCTTAGACGCCTGGGCTGAGGAGCACATGGAATCCCTCACCGCCAACGAACATGAAGATCTTGACGGTACCTGCGTGGCACTTGTGCGTGCCTTGGGTAATGCCGGATTTACCGGCTATGCCGTGCCAGCCAGTGGCGGCGGAAACCACGAAAAGCTCGATGTTCGAACCCTTTGTATTATTCGAGAAACCTTGGCGCGCCATAGTGCCCTCGCCGATTTTGCCTTCGCAATGCAGGGGCTAGGAAGCGGGCCAATCTCACTGTTCGGGTCTGAACAACAGCAGACCAACTACCTCAATGCCGTAGCCCAGGGTGAAAAGATCAGCGCTTTCTCTTTGTCCGAACCCAATGCCGGCTCCGATGTAGCCGCCATGTCCTGTGCGGCAGAGCGCGATGGCGATGAATGGGTTTTAAACGGCACTAAGACGTGGATTTCTAATGCCGGCATTGCAGATTTCTACACCGTTTTTGCCCGCTCCAGTGACGCCGGGGGGGCCAAAGGCATTAGCTGTTTTATTGTTGAAGCAGGAACACCGGGCTTTGAAGTCACTGAACGCATTGACTTAGTAGCCCCCCACCCCCTGGGCACACTGCAATTTTCGGACTGCCGCATTCCCGCGGAAAACTTGGTGGGAGAGGAAGGCAGAGGGTTTGGAATTGCCATGGCTACTCTGGACGTATTCCGCTCAACGGTGGCCGCAGCAGCGCTGGGCATGGCGCGTCGCGCCCTTGATGAAACCCTCGACTACACGGCAGACCGCGACATCTTCGGCGGCAAACTAGGAGACCTGCAGCTGGTGCAAGCGAAAATTGGCGAAATGGCCTTGGGCGTCGACGCCAGCGCCTTGCTGGTGTATAGGGCAGCCTGGACGAAAGACTGTGCCGCAGAGCGTGTCACTCGAGAAGCGGCCATGGCTAAGTACCATGCCACAGAGACCGCCCAGCAAGTCATCGATGCTGCTGTGCAACTACATGGCGGTAAAGGGGTCACTAAGGGCTACATCGTAGAGTCACTGTATCGTGATATTCGGGCCCTGCGTATCTATGAAGGCGCAAGCGAAGTTCAGACAACAATTATTGCCCGCCAAACGATCAACAATCACGAACTAAAGCAGGCCTAAAATCATTAACTAAACTCGGCTTTTTTCAAGGCGCCTTTTTAGATACTGATTAGCAGCGTCTTGTCAGGCCCCGATTCGCGGTATGCTTATAGCCATCAAAACCCGTGTCGGTTAAGTTCAAAAATGTGACTAATGTCATTGTGATAGGGCGGACACTCAAGCGTCACTAGCGCACTGCACAGCCAAAAGGCTTTTGAGAAACTCTGCGATGAACCTAAATGACTGTCATAATTTTTCGGATTTTCGTCGACTGGCAAAGAAGCGCCTACCCGGCCCTATCTTTCACTACATTGATGGCGCCGCCGACGACGAGCTGACTTATCGAAGAAATACGGCCGCTTACGAGGACGTGGACTTAGTGCCTAATGTGCTTCGTGGCGCTGTCGACATTGATACTTCGGTCGAGGTTATGGGCCAAAAACTCGCGATGCCGCTGTACTGCGCACCCACTGCGCTGCAGCGCCTATTTCACCATGAGGGCGAGCGCGCGGTCGCCAAAGCAGCGACCAACTTCGGCACGATGTTTGGCGTGTCATCACTGGCAACCGTTACCGTAGAAGACATTGCAGAACTCGCGCCGGGGCCCAAACTTTTCCAGTTTTACTTTCACAAAGATCGAGGTCTAAATAACGCGCTGCTCGAGCGGGCAAGAGCCGCCAAGTTTAATGTTATGGCCCTTACCGTCGATACGATTACCGGAGGCAACCGCGAACGCGATCTACGCACCGGATTTACCTCGCCACCCAAACTGAACTTATCCTCAATGTGGAGCTTCGCTACCCACCCGGCCTGGGCCTGGAATTTTTTCACAGGTGACAAATTTGATATGCCGCATCTTTCAGGGCACATCAATGAAGGGACTAACGTCGCGATCTCTGTAGGTGACTATTTTTCCACCATGCTAGATCCGACCATGAGCTGGGATGATGCAGAGAAACTCTGTGCCCAGTGGAACGGGCAGTTTGCCCTGAAAGGCATTATGAGCGTTGAAGACGCTGAGCGTGCCGTTGATATAGGCTGCACGGGCATTATGGTGTCCAATCACGGTGGGCGACAGCTCGATGGCTCGAGAGCGCCCTTTGATCAACTTGAAGAAATCTGTGATGCCGTCGGCGATAAAATCGATGTGATTTGTGAAGGCGGCGTCCAGCGCGGCACCCATGTGCTTAAAGCGCTGTCTGTGGGCGCCAAAGCAGTCTCTGGTGGCAGGCTTTACCTCTACGCACTGGCCGCAGCCGGTCAGGCGGGTGTGGAACGTGCTTTAGGCAATTTTAAAACTGAGATAGAGCGCGACATGCGCCTAATGGGCGTACAACGCATCGATGAGCTAGGACGAGGCAACTTACGCAGGCGCAGCGGTAAAAGCCTCTAAGCGCTTCTATGGGGCCCCATAGAGCCCCTAAACCTTAAACCCACATCTTACCGTTTGAATCCATCACTTGATGGCGTCAGCAACCTGCCAAGCGGGACGGCTTTCCAGGCGATCGATGTAGGCGTTCAGTGCAACAAGTTCCTCGCCCACGCAACCCAGCCGTCGACTCATGATGCAAGCATGCCCCAGCATAATATCGGCACCCGAGAAGTCACCAATGAGATATTCCTTATCGGATAACGCCTCTTCCAACGGTAACAGCGCACGGGATAGTAACTTTTGCGCTTGTCCTAGCACCACAGGATCACGCCGATCCGGTGGCAGCAACAGCGTATGAACAACAATAGTATTCATCGACGGCATGACCATGCCCTCGCAGTAATGAAACCATTGGAGGTATTTACCAAACCGTGGATCAGTCGCGACGGGTTTAAGCCCGCCGTTTTTGTGGCACTCAAGAATGTAATCAACAATGGCCCCGCTTTCCCATATCTGCTGTTCATCATCTTCAAGCACAGGAATACGCCCCAAGGGGTGTCGCTGCCTGTGGGCATCTGACTTCAAGTCCTCCGGATGGAAACGCATGGCGTTGAGTTCGTAAGGCAGATCAAGCTCGGCAAAAAGCCAAGCCACACGGACCGCCCGTGAATTAGGTGCAAAGTGAAGGGTAAGCATTTGACTCTCCAGTTTCTCGTGGGCTCTAACGACATGTTAACCAGCGAGCAAACCCTAGCTAGACATTTGCTGCATGGCAAATAAAAAATGGTGTCAGCGCCACCTCATACCCACCGAACCAACGCCACCACCAAATTTCTCAGATAGCTTTTGTTGTATTTACTAGAACAGGCAGGCAGCGTTTCTTAGCGCATCGGAACGTGCCAGCGTTAATCACCGATCGCCAACACAATTTTACCGCGAGTGTGTCCACCTTCTGAGCGCTGGTGCGCCTCCACAGCCGCAGCAAGTGGCAGGACCTCAACAGGCGGTGGCGGCAAAACTCCTGAGGCATAGAGAGTCGCCAATTCAGCGAGCATGGCACCGTCAGGCCTATGGTGCAGGAACTGGGTGCGAATTCCCCTGGCCTCAATCTCAGCCATCGCTGGGGGTTCGTTATTCATAAATATGACCGTACCGCCAGCTTTAGCCAAACCAATGGCCGTTTCGGCAACACCATCACCCAAGAGCGTTTCAAGTATCAAATCTAAACCCTGGGGCTCTAAATCGCGCAAAACCTGCGCATAATCCTGGCCAGTGTAATCAATCACAACATCGGCCCCTCGATCACTGACATAGTCGGCGCTGGCACTACTGCAGGTTGCATAAACACGCGCCCCTAGGTGCTTCGCCATGGGAATAGCCACACTTCCCACTCCTCCCGCACCAGCCTGTATCAACGCTGATTGGCCCTGCGTCAACCCACCGTATTCATGAAGTGATTGCCAGGCCGTGAGGCTGACCAGCGGTATAGCTGCAGCCTGAAACATATCGAAGCCCGCTGGGACTCTCGCAATCGATGCTGCGTCAACGGGAACATATTCGGCGTACGTTCCATGCTGAATAGACCAAGTAAAGGCCAAACCCATGACATGCTCACCGACTTCCCAGTCCGCGGCTACAGCTGACCCCAAAGCAACAATCTCACCAGCAAAATCCCACCCAGGCACTACCGGAAAAGTGCGAGAAATATATTCCTGTAATTCACCGCTGCGCAATCTGCGATCAATGGGATTCACTCCTGCCGCTGCAACACGAACGAGCACTTGCTCTGGGCCCGGCTCAGGTGTGGGGAGCTCGCCCAGCTCAAGGACCTCCGCCGAACCATGCTGTTGGTAAAAAACGGCTTTCATATCAGTGCACTCCAGAAACTTTGTTAAGCACCCAGACCAGAAAGGACCTTTAGCTGAGCCAGTTTATGTGGAGGCTCGCGCAACTTTGGTGCATTTTTAAAGACTGAAAATATCAATAACAGCTGCCGCCAAGCCTGACAATAAAAAGTCGCAAATCCCCAAGCTTTTTCGACAATCCCTTAATGGCTAATCATCCCCATGACACGGACAACTGGGGCACTGGGTTGGCAAAAATGCAAAGCACAAATATCTCAGTAAAGCCGCCCGTTGATAAGGACTTTGCCGTCAGACTGGCTGTAGCATTTTAGTAAAGACCAACAACACCCGCTTAAGACCGGTGAAATACGAAATGCTCCTGCATTCTCGACGGGATCTTACTGGGACCTCAAGCTTAGTGACTTCAGGTTACAATAGCGCCAGGGGCAGTCGCTGACGCTACCGCCCTCTAGCGAATTTTTAGATTGGGAAGCTCCTAGATCATGCCGGAAGCACGAACCGTTCAAAGCCCCACCATTGCGTTGGATGAGCAGAGCATTATTGAATTTGCGCAACTGTTTGATCCCCAGCCCTATCACCTAGACCGCGAGGCCGCCGACGCCTCAATTTTTGGCGGACTTTGTGCCAGCGGTTGGCAAATAGGTGCACTGGCTTCGCGGCTCACTGGTGAAGCACTTATTGACGCGGGAGTTCCCTACGTCACCACCACCGGGGTCAACCAACTGCGCTGGCTGCGCCCTACCTTCGTCGATGATCAATTGGTCGCACAGGTCGCATTTGGCGACGCCTTGCCAGGCAGCCCTGTGCCTGAGTGTGACTCCCTCGATGTGGTAGTCATGCTAAAAGATGCGAAAGACCAGCCGGTAGCTGAGATGACGTGTCGAGTCGCCGTAGCCACGGGTGCAAGGCTATGAGCGCGCTGTACTTAAGAAATCGTGGATTTGAGGATATCCCCGTGGGTGAGTTTCACGTATTCGGCAGCCACACCTTCAGCGAGCTTGAAATGGTTGAATTCGCAACACGCTACGCCCCAACCCCCGAATTTATGGATCCAGAGGCCGCTCGCCAGCTACGCTGGGGAGGCCTGGTGGCTACGCCCTGGCACCTCTGCGCCATGTGGATGCGCAAGATGGTTGATTACATGGAGGTTTATGCCCAAGGGGTAAATGACGGCCGCAGAAATGGCGCTGGGGTTGCTCTTATGGAACTCGATTGGCTGGAACCCGTGCGGCCCGGCCATACTCTGACCTACACCTATGAAATCGTCAGCAAGTCAGACAAAGTGGTTCGTGATCGCTGGGGCATTATTCGCAGTCGTAATGAAGCATTCAATCAATACGGTAACAAGGTGATGAGCTTCGAGATTGATATTTTAGCGGAGCGAAATCACTAAGGGTGCGAGACAGCCGATAACTACTGAGCTATCCAGAGTAGATACGCCACAATAATGGCCGCAATAAAAAGCGTCTCACCCACAATTAACAAAACGGGCTTCAACCCAATAGTCATGACCTCTTGCATAGAGGTCCGTATTCCCAGCGCGGCAATAGCTAACAATAGAAGCACAGGGGCCAGACTTGCGATGGGCTGCCCCAAGCCTTCGGGCACCAACCCTGAGCTATTGAGCGCGAATAAAGCAATGAAGCCAATGAGAAATAGCGGAATGGCAGGCGCCTTTTCTCGGTTGGCGGCGGCGCTAGCTTTGTTGCGAAAAATAATGCCTATCATCAGCACAACCGGGACCAACATCGCCACTCTAAGCAATTTGATAAATGTCCCTAAATTCCCCGTCGCAGGCGATACGCTATATCCGGCCCCAACAACTTGCGCAACATCGTGGATCGTAGCGCCAATGAAGATACCCATCTCTTTTTCATTAAACTGCAGAACGTCACCGATAATGGGATATAACACCATGGCAATGGTGCTCAAGCTGGTCACCCCGATAATGGTAAATAGCGTTTGACGTTGAGTATCAGGCCCTTTGGGCAGCACACTGCTAATCGCCATCGCCGCCGAAGCACCACAGATTGCTACGCTGCCGCCTGTGAGCACGCCCAATTGGCGATCACAGCCCAACACTCGAGCGAGTACAACACCAAACAGCAATGTCGCAAGCACTGCCGATATCACCAGTAATATCGGCGTCCAACCTAATGAGGCAACATCGGCCAAAGTAAGACGCAGGCCCAGCAGCGCCACACCCACGCGCAAAGCTTTAACGGCGACAAGCTCTAAACCGGGGCCCACCCGAGGGGTTTCATTTAAAAAGTGAAAGGCCATGCCCAATAACAAGCCCATCAGCATAGCCGGTGCACCGTAGCGCTCAGCGATAAAAGACGCCGCAAGTGCCACGGCGCTCGCTACGGCAACGCCAGGAAAATATCGGGCCCAAGCGATTGTTACTTGCTGAATCACTGCAGAATGGGTTCGGCTGAAGGCTGATTACGCATCACATCGTCAAACTCAGCAGCATCTTCTCCCGCCATAGCCGCCTTATGTGCGCGTCGAATGAAATCTGCGTCCACAACTGCCATCGTCTTTACAGAATCTAAAATAACCAGCAACCGTGACGTTGTCCGATGTCGCGTGGCACCATAGCCCTTAACCATGCCACCGCAATCAGCAATGGCTTTAGCAACATCATAAGACTGCGCCGCCAAAACCGCAGAAAACCAGGCTTCAATCATGGCCCACTCCTGACTAAAACCCAGGCTATTACGACGACCACCTTTCAAAGCCGCTAAGCACCGCAGCGTCCATTGTGTCAGCACTTTGTCTGTTCGTAATTTCTTGGCGCCTAGCATCGACCCCAATAATTTTTTCAACACATCGGAGTTCAGCAATCGCTGCCCCCATTGTTTGGGGAGCAGTGCTGCCACCTCCTCAACACGCGGGTGAAAGAACTCGGTAACGTGGATAAACTGTCCCGGCGCTGCACGCACCTCTTCGCGAATTTCAGCGTCTCGAGCAGGTCGGCACTTGAGCTGAGCGACTCTTGGGATATCTTCGAATGCCATCCAAAGCGCTAACCAGCGCGCAGTCTCTTTAGTAAGTTCATAGCCGCCGTGTCCGGCATCAGAGGCAGCCACTTCCGTCACTCGCCGGATAAAGTCCGAGGCATAAGCTTCGTCTTGATAGTCCAGTAAACGCAAGACCCCGTGATACACAACCTCATGAACCTCTTCAGGCAGCCCCTCGATCAACGGTAACAGTCTGGACCCAAGGGCCGTAGTCGCCTGGGGCAACCCAAATGCAACGATTGGCTCGGGGTCGTAAAGCGAGACGCCACCCGCCTGCGCCCGCTCAAAACTTTCATCAAAGGCCGCACGATTTGCGGCAGCCCCCTTGCCTTCCGCCAGAACCTGAGTAAACGTCTCGCGTTGAAAGGGCAGCACCCCTGCACCGGCGATGGCACCGAATAAACCGGCAGAAATCACCGTTGCGTGACGCTGCACTAACTCCAACAAATCGAAGTGCACAAAGCGACTCGCGTAACGGGTCGATAAATCAAGGATAAAAGCCGTATCGGCCGTGCCGTCTGTGGTATCGCTTTTCTCAGTAATGCCATAAACCCTATGATCTGAAGAGATGAGGGTTGTTCGCTCGGGTGATATGAAGCCACGGCTGATCATTCTGCCTGCCTCGGCAATCTCAGAGGTCACTGCGATATCAATATCTCCCTGAGCGGGAAACAAGCTCATAACAGGTTCGGGTTGATTCGCTAATCGAGGTATGAACTCTAGGTAGTAAATGGTAGCGCCGGTACGCTGGGCAACCCCGGCCAAAGAAGTACTTTGGCAATACCAACCCGACAGCTTTGCCACCTCAATCAACCAATTAGTGAGCACGCCACCACCCTCGCCTCCCAGAGCAGCAACTAGCATATTGATAGTTTTCTGGGGCGCAGTCACAACTGTACCGACTTCACTCGACGAAGGTCACGTTCACGCCACCAATTGCGGATGCGCTGGCGAAATCCATGCTGCAGTCGCTCTGCACGTGTCGGGTTATAAACAAGATCTATCTGGGAAAACGACGGACACAGCACTGCGCTATGTGCATTAGTTCCGCAGACCCCGCAGCCCACACAGCTGTTATCGACGTAGGAGACCGGATCGATACGTAACGGATCTGGGTTGTCCTTTATTGTTAACGAGGGACAACCTGATAGCCGAATGCATCCGTGATCGCCCGTGCAAGTTTCAGCATCAATATAAAACCGCGCTCGATCAATACGCTGTCCTGTATCGATCGCTTTTTTAAGCAGCGGCTTAACCCGCCGCTGACGGTTGAGCATGCACTCACCTTCGGCAATCACAACTTTGAGCCCCGGTGCATCTGTTGTTAATGCTTCACGCAACGTGCTCTTCATGGCTTCGATATTGTAAGTGCTGACCGTCTGCAACCAGTCGACACCTGCACCTCGACACGCATCCTCTATATTTTGCCACTGCTCACGCTGAGGGCGAGGCGTATCGATGGTCGAAGCGATTAAATTCGGCTCGACCAAAGAGGGAATATCTTGCCCACCGGTCGCAGCGGAATAGCCATTGTCAATAATAATGAGTAGACCGTCATGGCCATTAAATACCGCGCTGGTGACTCCGCTGGTCAGTCCGTTATGCCAAAAACCGCCGTCCCCCATAATGCTGATCGCTTTATGGGGTAGCGCATGGCGCATGCCGGAGGAACTTGCCAGAGACAATCCATAACCCATAATGGTATTGCCTAGATTAAAAGGGGCTGCCGTTGCAAATGAATGGCAGCCAATATCTGATGAAATATGGAAAGGGCCCATCTCTTCCTGCAGTTGCTTGATCGCAGAAAACAGGGGCCGCTCCGGACAGCCCGTACACAGTCCCGCAGGTCTGGGGGGCAAATTCTCCATGAGCGCAGCGATATCGTCATCGCTCACCGGCGTTTGTAGGGCCAGCACCGACGCCATATCCAATTCCAGAGGAATATCCACGCCCGTAGCGGCCAACAGAAATCGAGTGACTCCCTCCAACATGACTTGGCCAGTGTACTCTCCGGCCATGGGCATAATATCTTTGCCGTACACTCGGGTCTGAATGTCTCGACGTCGCAAAATGGTTTGTATGCCCTGCTCGATATACTCGGGCTGCCCCTCTTCGAGCACCAGCACTTGCTCTTTGCCAACGCAAAATTCAACCAACTCGTCAGGTACCAATGGGTACGCTACGTTCATGCAATAAATAGGGACTTCGGCGTTGCCATAGACATCGGCCAGCCCCTGTCGCTGTAACGCTCGAATAACCGTATTGTATGAGCCGCCGCAGGTGATGATGCCAAGGGACTCATAATGCCCTGAGAAGTGCTCGTTGAGCTTATGCTCGCGTATAAATTTAATCGCAGCGGGCAAACGCTGGGCAATTTTTTCCCGCTCCTGCTCATACACATAGGGCGGCAAAATAATTTTTTCTGGCTCGCGCTGAGGCACCACAGGCGCCTGATTATTGAAGACTGGCGCCAGGTTATCTTTGGCAATGAATTCGCCGGTCACATGGCACCCGCGAATGCGCATCATATAAAAAACCGGAGTATTAGAAGCCTCAGACAGCTCAAAGCCCCGCTCCACCATTTCGGTAATGCTGGTCAAATTGGGGCGGGGATCCATCAACCACATTTGCGCCTTCATGGCGAAGGCATAGCTGCGCTCTTGCATGATGCTAGAGCCCTCACCGTAATCTTCGCCAACGATCACCAGCGCACCGCCAGTAACACCTGCAGATGCAAGATTAGACAGCGCATCTGAGGCCACGTTAGTACCCACGGTAGACTTCCAAGTGACCGCACCCCTTAAGGGGTAATTAATCGATGCCGACAGCATTGCAGCGGCGGTTGCCTCAGAACCATTCGCCTCAAAATGCACGCCCAACTCGCTCAAAATTTCCTGAGCGTCATTGAGAACATCCATGAGGTGGGAAATGGGGGAGCCCTGATACCCGCCCACGTAGGACACCCCTGACTGCAGTAGCGCCTTGGTAATGGCTAAGATACCCTCACCTTCGAAGATATCCCCTGCACCGGCTCGCAGTTTTTTTACCTCTTCCGCGAATGAGCGTTCAGCCATACCTTCATTTCCTGCTTATCTAGCGGTTAATACAATGCTCTCGCTTAGGCAGGCACTAACGCAATTACTCGGCATGGACTACCTGAGCCATTTTCTATTTTAAGCGGCGCCGCCACTAAAATCGCGCCTGTAGCGGGCAAAGCATCGAGATTACATAAACTTGCCAGGCCACACTTATTAGCCCCGTGCATCAGATTGTGACAGGGAAACATCGGGTCTTGCGCAGCGGCCTGCCCCGCATCTGTGCCTACTGTTTCAGTACCTACACCAAGAATATCTCGCTCCTCGGCGAGAAACGTAATGGTAGCAGGATCCCACCCTGGACTGTGATTGCCATCTTCACGCTTGTTGAGAAACTCCTCAGGTGTTGCGCGCTTAGACCAGTCAGTTCTGTAGAGCACCCAAGCTCCTTTGGGAATTTGCCCGTGCTCTGCTTCCCAGTTTTTCAGAAAGTCTACGCTCAGGAGAAAATCTTCGTCGGCCTGACTCTCAACCGTCGCATCAATGACCACAGCAGGACCCACAAAAGTACTGGTGGGTAGCGTATCGGTCGCATGATTCTCATGGTCTTTACCGGTTACCCAGTGAATCGGAGCATCGAAATGTGTGCCGGTGTGCTCCCCACATTTTATGTTGTTCCAATACCAAGCCGGTCCACGCTCGTCATAGCGTGATATTTCTTCCTTGCTAAATGGCCATGCGTTCTTCCACCCAAACTCTTCAGGCAACTGCAAAATAGGCGTATCCGATTTGAGCGTTACACTAAGGTCAACGACTTTAATCGCCCCAGACACCAAGCCTGCTGCAACGTCCATTAACGCATTATTCATCTCGTTCCCCCTCGCGTCTTTGCGCGAATACTGTATTTAATAACGGTAGTGCTGCCAGTGTTTGGGCTGGCGTTTTGGCCACTCCCAGTGATACTTTAGGTATAAAGTATTACTCTTCACAACTCATTGCAAATGGAATAGCTCATGCATACCACCCTACTCCCAGATGGCTGGCCACGACCCAAAGGCTATGCTAACGGCATCATGGCCCAAGGCACCCATCATATTTTTTGCGGCGGACAAATTGGCTGGAATGCAGAGGAGGTTTTTGAAAGCCAAGATTTCAGCGGACAGCTGCGGCAGGCACTGCAAAATGTCTTGGCCATACTGCAGGCAGCTGAGGCGGGCCCAGAACACATGACTCGAATGACTTGGTATATCACCGATAAACAAGCTTACCTAGGCAACCTTCGAGAGGTGGGAGCCATTTACCGCGAAATTATGGGCAAACACTACCCCGCCATGAGTGTGGTTGAGGTCACCGCACTCATTGAGGATGACGCCCTCGTTGAGGTTGAGGTAACTGCACTGCGATAATATTTTTGTGAATTGAAGGTGGCGAGGCAACCAAAAAAAAATAGGTTGTCATCCAAAGCTAGCCCTGATATTAATACTTTAAGCTTAAAATAACGGCCAAGATGGTGCTGACACGCAGAGCAAAGATGAACGCCAACACGAAAGGTCTTTAACCAATGACTGCACCGATGCGCGACTCAAAAAATAAGTTGAAATTAGGCACCTTCTCCGCCAATTGCTCAGGGGGCATGGCCGTCACCAAAGTTCAGACACGCTGGAACAACAACTGGAAAAACAATATTGACTTAGTCAAACAATGCGACGAGGCAGGCCTTGAATTCATGCTGCCCATCGCACGATGGATTGGCTACGGTGGCGATACCGATTTTCATGGCGACGTACTGGAAACGGTCACTTGGGCTGCTGGACTCGCGGCACACTCTAAGCGCATTCAGGTGTTTGCTACCGTTCATACCGCGTTTAATCACCCTATTGTCACCGCCAAACAATTGGCAACACTTGACCAAATGTCTGGAGGCCGCTTAGGGCTTAACGTTGTCGCGGGCTGGAACAAGCCTGAGTATGATGCGTTTGGAAAGGCGCTCCCAGGAGAGCACGCAGACCGATACGCTATGGCACAAGAGTGGTTCGATTACGTGCAAAAACTCTGGAGTGAAGACCAACCCTTTGACTGGGAAGGTGCTTTTTATCAAGGCAAGGGCGTATACAGCCTGCCCCACCCCGTGCAAACAAAAATGCCTATTATCAATGCCGCAGCGTCTGATGAAGGGCGAAACTTTGCCATGCGTAATGCCGACTTCCTCTTTACCCCGGTCTTTGATTTTGACCAGGCTACTGACACGGTCAAGGACATTACCGCCAGAGCCATCACCGCCCAACGCAAGGTCGATGTGCTGACTTTTTGCACGGTGGTTTGTCGTCCCACCCAAAAAGAAGCCGATGATTATCTCAACTGGTACGCAAACGAAAATGCCGATTGGGAGGCCGTCGATAACCTCATGACGCTGCAAGGCCTGCACGCTCAGTCATTTCCTCCCGAGGCGCTGGCCATGTTTCGAGATCGATTTGCCGCGGGTCATGGCGGTTTTCCCTTGATCGGCACGCCCGACACGATTGCTGACTTGCTGGAGCAACTGAGCAATACTGGGATAGCCGGCACCACGCTATCCTTTGTCGATTACGCCAAAGAATTTCCTTACTTTAGGCAAGAAGTTTTACCCCGACTGGAAAGTAAAGGACTACGGCAACCTGCTGCTTAACCTTCTGAACGACTACTAAGCCACAGACATTACGTTCTACGATACGTGGCACCTGCCTGAGCAACGTTGTCATACAAACCCGTTAACAGAGAAATCAGGCGAGCAGCGTCCTCCAGACGCAGATCAACGTCTTGAACAATTCCGGTCTTGCTTGTCAGTAACTCGTGCCGTAAGGATGCGTATTCACCCACCAGCCTTGCACCCTCTTTAGTCAGCTCATAGGTTGTTTGTTTACCCCGTGACACCCCAGCTTTCTGTAACAGATTCTTAGTACAGAGTTTTCGAATGCCGTATTGAAGGTTAGGAATATCATCACGATTCAATTGCCGCGCTAAAGACGATACCGGCTGAGGACTCCTCTGCATGGCAATCACATGCAGTAACACCAGCTCCGAAAAATTTGTTTCTGGCGAACCCGCCATGTCTGCCAACTGCTCACAGCTGCGCTCAAAAGCCGAATAAAACCGCAAGACAGACCACTCGAGCTCAGTAGTGAGAATATCGTGAGTGCCCCCTCCCAGTGGCCAGTTACCCTGTAATGGCTGACTATTCTGAGCGGGCGACTCTTGACTCGGTTTCTTTTTTGACATTTCTATACCTCGCAATCGCGGCCTGTAGGGTGGAATGGTTTCATTGCGGAGAACAGACTGCAAATATTAAATTCAATAAAAGTTGCATTGATTTTTTATCGAAGCTAAATTCTATGGGTAAAACAATTAAAGTGAGGCTGCGGTGAAAATTCTAATGATTATGCCGGTTCCCCTGCCACCAGAGGCGATAGAGGCCTTTTCAGCACAGATACCTGAGACGTTAAAAAAGTCTGACTTGCAGATTGACTTCGTGGGCACACGTAACGGTGCGACCTTGCTAGATTCTCCTTACGAGCTAACGGTAGCCGACCACTTTGTGTTGGATGCAGGATGCCGGGCAGAAGAGCAGGGCTACGACGCGGTATGCATCAATAGCATGAGTGATTCCGGCCTATCCGCACTGCGCTCAAGGCTGGCCATCCCCGTAGTTGGACCGGGACAAGCTTGCTTTTTGAGCGCCATGCTGCTGGGCAACAGGATCGGCGTTATTACCATGTGGCCCCCTTGGCACAGCCTCTATCACAAAACGGCTAGGGAGTTGGGTATAGAACAGCACTTAGTCTCAGTAAGAGATATTGGAGTTCGACCTGATACCGAGGAACTGCTAGCGGGCAAAGAAGACATTGTTTTCGACGCTCTCGAAAAAACTGCCCGGAAAGCCATAGACGAAGATGGTGCGAATGTTTTGATATTAGGCTCAACCACCATGCACCAATCCTATAATTACTTAAAAGAAAGGCTTGAGGTCCCCCTTCTCAACCCCGGTCTTATCGCACTAAAACACTGCGAAATGTTACTCGAACTAGGCCTCTCGCACAGCAAGCTTCGATACCCCGCACCCGCCAACGTCAACGATACTCTGTTGCAAACGGTGCCCACCTTATTTGAGTGAATACAGCAATGAGCGAAAATCCCGAAATTGGCAGCCGAACTGAAACGTGTGGGTATCAAACCAACTATCATGACCACGGCGATGGTCCCGCAGTGTTATTACTACATGGCTCGGGTGCCGGCGTGTCGGCCTGGGCAAATTGGCGTAATTTAATACCCGTACTGAGTAAACACTACCGCGTCTTGGCACCCGATTTAGTCGGATTCGGATTTACGGATACGCCAAACGATTACAATTACCGGTTCATGGACAGCTGGATTGAACAAGTCATTGCCCTTCTTGACTCAACCAATGTCGATAAGATTCATATTGTCGGAAACTCCTTTGGCGGCGCATTAGCACTTTGGCTAGCGCATAAATTTCCGGAACGATGTGATCGCCTAGTGCTTATGGGACCAGGTGGCTGGCCTACCGTTGTCAATGACAATTTAAAAGCACTATGGTCCTACAAGCCGTCGGTTGAAAACATGAAAGCCCTGATGAACATCATGGCCTACAACACTGACCTCGTTACCGATGAGCTAGCGGATCTGCGCTACCGAGCCACGATTCGCCCAGGATCACAGGAAAATTTTGAGCGCATTTTTCCACCACCACTGCAGCGCTGGCTAGATCAGCAGGCGCTCCCTATTGCCGCACTGCAGGGCATTAAAAATGAAGTGCTAATCATTCATGGTCGTGATGACCAAGTGGTTGATCCCATGTCCTCATGGCAACTGCATCAGCACCTAGAGTATTCCCAGCTTCATTATATCGGTCGATGTGGTCATTGGACCCAGATCGAACACGGTGGGCGTTTCCAAGCGCTGGTAAAGCAATTTTTCGCCGAAGGCACACCAGGCTGACTCGGGAGTAACAAGGTATGCAATGGCAATATGAAATCATTAATGGTGCGCTCGTACACAGCTTCGTAGATCACAACGAGCCAATGCCCGGAGAAGTACAAATAGGCGTCGAGGCAGCCGCGCTGAATTATCGCGACGTCGGAATTGTTGCTGGACATTATCCTTGTATTTCACCCCTAATACCTCTCTCAGACGGTGCGGGTGTGATCACAAAAATCGGTGCCGGAGTAACTAGCGTCAATGTCGGTGATCGGGTGATCTCAAATTTTTACCCTTACTGGCATGGAGGTGTTGCCAGCGCCGAAAATCATCAGATTTCACTAGGCTGCGATATTCATGGCATGCTGCGCAGCAGTGCCAATCTTCCCGCTCCAGCTGTTCATCGAATGCCTCGCCATTTGACCTCTATAGAAGCCGCAACCGTGCCCTGCGCTGGAGTCACTGCGTGGTCTGCTCTATTTAGTCGAGGCGAGTTGATGCCCGGTGAGCATGTTCTCATTCAAGGCACAGGCGGAGTTGCAATTTATGCGCTACAAATCGCTAAAGCTGCCGGCGCAGAAGTTACAGTGATCTCCAGCGATGATGGCAAGCTCGAAAGAGCCAAGGTACTCGGGGCTGACCATACGCTCAACTATGTTGCCGAGCCAGCATGGGGCGAGGCCCTCAACACTCGGTTTGGTGGTCCAAGCTACGACCTCATTCTGGAGCTCGGTGGCGAACAGACGATGAGGCAATCCCTTAGTTGTCTATCGACAAATGGGCGCATCAGCGTGATTGGCATACTATCTGGTGCGATGGCTTCGTTCTCTATTGTCGATATTTTATTTAAACAACTGCGACTCAGTGGCGTGACCGTCGGAAGCCATCAAGATGTTGATGCATTAACGCGGTTCATGGAGCTCCACGATATCCACCCGATAATTGATGCTGTTTTTCCAACTGCAGAAGCTCCAGCCTGCTATCAAGCAATGATCAACGCCAAACATTTCGGCAAGTTAGTGGTGGCAGACTAATGCCACATAACAACACACTCCACATTGACCTATTGGGTACGGAAACTCGTTATTACGAGACCCCCAATTACACTACGAGATGCGTCGAGATCGTTAATGACAAGCACCCCCTGCTTCTGCTCCATGGCGGTGGAGGGCATGCCGAAACTTACTCTCGCAACCTCCAGGCGCTAGCGGCTAACTCTCGGCCAATGGCTGTCGATTTTATTTGGCATGGCCTTTCGTCATCACCTAATTTCTCAGAGGGTTCAGCTAAAGACGATGTGCATTGGCTGCGCCAGTTCACACTCCAGATCCTTGAACTTATGGACCACCTAGGCATGCCCAAGATCGCCGTGGAGGGAGAGTCTCTTGGCGGCTGGATAGCCCTTGATATGGCCATCAACTTTCCAGAGCGGGTGAGTAGCATTGTGCTTAATACCGCCTGGGGAATTTCACTGGATCCCAAATTTGCACCTGAGGGTGACGCCGACTTAGAAGCGCTTAAAGCCACCTCGCTGAGCGCCCTAGAAAACCCTACTGATGAAGCATTACGAAAGCGTCTGGAATGGTTGATGCCATTAGGCGGTGTCACAGAAGAGCTGATCCAACTGCGCAAGGCGCTGTGGTCACTCGAGCCGACACGCTCCGCACTTCGCGAATATTATGAACGGCTTTTTGCTGCTGACATAACCACTTATTATTTTGATGAAGCTGCGATTAAAACTATTCAATGCCCAACGTTAGTTCTGTGGACAGACCAAAACCCGATCCACGGACCAGAGGCCGCCCACCGGCTTCATAAAATTATTCAAGGCTCGCAACTTCATGTCATGGAGGGTTGTGCCCACTGGCCACAATGGGAACGACCCGAAGAGCACGACGCCGTCGTTAATGAATTTTTCAAAACACTAAATAATGCATTTAACCTCTAAGAAAGGAGCCTCATCATGAGCGACGATACCCCCATCCGGCGACGCCCTGGCAGCGGTAGAGCCAATGATGAAAAAACTCAAAAATCTTACCAGCCTTATATTGATGCAGAGTGGGGTTTTACCAACCATTGGTATCCAGCGCTATTCTCGGATGAACTTCCAGAGGACCACGTTGAGGGCATACAGATTTGTGGCATACAAATTGTGTTACGCCGCGCTAATGGCAAGGTGTTTGCACTCAAAGATCAATGCATACATCGTGGTGTTCGCTTATCTGCAAAGCCCATGTGCTTTAACAAATCCACCATCTCTTGCTGGTATCACGGTTTTACTTTTAATTTGGAAACGGGAAACTTGGATACCATTGTTGGAAACCCTGATGACCCTCTGATCAACAATACAAAAATCCCCAGCTATCCAGTCCATGAAGTGGGTGGTCTCATCTTCGTATTCGTGCGGGACGACGACTTTCCTGACGAAGAGGTACCCCCCTTAGAGAGCGATCTACCCGTTCGATTTCCAAACAGCAGTGAGGAATTTCCACACCCTTTGTGGCCAGCCGCTCCAAGCATCATGGATGAAAATGTTGTTGCACTTGGGATTCACCGCACGGGTGAAGCCAACTGGCGTATCGCCTGTGAAAATGGTTTTGACAATGCACATATCCTCATCCACAAAGACAACACTATTGTTCAGGTAAACAATTGGGTACTACCCCTAGGCATAAGGCCCGCTACAGACGACTGTATAACTCTCATTGAAGATGAGGATGGCCCTAAGGGACTCATGCAATGGCTGTTTACCGACCGTTGGGAACCTATTTTGGAGAACCCTACCTTGGGGGTCTCAGTCGACGGTTTGAATAGTCGGCTCTACCGCACGTCTGTGGTACTCCCCGGGGTGTTACTAGTGGAGAATTGGCCGGAAGAACACATAGCTCAATACGAATGGTATGTGCCAATCACCGATGACACCTATGAATATTGGGAGGTATTAGTCCGTAAGTGCGACACCGACACAGAGCGCGAAGAATTCCAGTACCGTTACAACACCGTGTTTCAGCCTTTGGCCTTACGCGGGTTTAACGACTGCGACTTGCACGCTAGAGAAGCCATGCAGGACTTTTATGCAGATGGCACAGGCTGGACGGATGAACAGCTGGTAGATACAGACATCTCGGCGATTACATGGCGGAAGCTGGCCTCACGTCATGCCCGGGGAATTGCGCCTCCCGGCAAGGGCGTGCAAGGCGGAATTAAAGCCTCCAGCATTCGCTTGCGAGACATTACCGAAGGACGATCTCCCGGCTATTACGTCGACAAAATCACCGATATAAATAATTTCAATAGAACCTCGGTTAAATCTCGGAAAACATAGTGCCGATCGCTGTCTATAAATTTAACGATGGGGTCAGTCACGACCTTGAAGTTCAGGCTGACGAGACCCTGCTCGAAGCGGCAATTCGAGCGGGGATACCGGTTAGGCATCAGTGCCGAAGCGGGAGCTGCCTGAGCTGTATTTGCACGACCGAAAATGATGGGGTCGTAATGCGTCCAAAAACCGCGACTAGTTTGCTACCTTCCGATATATCGGCGGGTCAGCGCTTGGCTTGCCAGGCATTTTTAGCGAAAAACGATACCGTTTTCTTTGACTACGCAAGCGACCCCAAAGCGCCTCAAACAGTGAAAGCCTTCGTTAACACCGCAGAACGCGTTTCAGATGATGTGGTGCGTTTAGAGTTGGAGCTGGCGGACGGTTATTGGCTGGACTTTACAGCAGGGCAATACGTAAACATGTCTCCACCGGGCACGGCAGAGTCTCGCAGCTACTCCATGTCTAGCATCCCTTCAGAGCTACCGAAACTTGAGTTTTTTGTTCGCTTACTGGATTTCGGCCTCATGTCTGATTACCTCCGAAACCAAGTGAAACCGGATGACATCATGACTCTTGAAGGGCCTCACGGGCGCTTCGCTATCCACAGTGAAGCACTCAATCCCATGCTGTTTATTGCGGGGGGTACTGGGCTTTCACCTATTCTCTCGCTAATCCGTCAGGCACGCCGACGAAAAGGCCGCAAACCTTCAATGCTATTGAGCTTTGGATGCGCTACCAGCACTCGCCTCTTCGCAACGGAAACTCTAGAACTTTTAGAAGAACTAACACCCACCCTCACCTCTAAAATAAGCATCGATGATGGAAGTTCTGACGATTATTACTCTGGAAACCCTATCAGTGCTTTGCTCGATAGTGATATTACTTCCGACATGTCCGCGTATATTTGTGGGCCGCCAGGCATGGTTGCCAGTGCCCACCAATACCTAACGGGCCTTGGTGTCGAGTCAGGAAACATTTTCTACGAGCAGTTCACCCCCACTACAGAATCCAGCTGAGGAAAATCTATGACTATTACTGCATTGGGTTACATGGTGATTGAAAGCTCAGTACCTGAGGAATGGCAGCACTTGCTCATTGACGTCATGGGGCTTTCTATGAGCGAGAGCGAAGGCAGCGCGAATCACTATCGACTCGATGATTGGCAGCAGCGTTTGACAATCATTAAGGGAACACAGGATCGAATTGCAGCCGTAGGTTGGCAGACCCGCGACCTTAAAAGTTTACTCGTGCTCGCCAATTCATTAAAGGACGCGGGAGTAGACGTGACGCAAGGAACCAGCGCCAACTGCCAAGCAAGAGCCTGTGGGCACCTCATAACATTTGAAGATCCGATCAGTAAAATGCCTACTGAAATCTTCTGCGACCCCCTTATCGCCAAACTCCCCTTTAGCGCAGGGGCCAACCTATCAGGTTATGAAACGGGCGACCTAGGCCTGGGGCATGTCGTCTATTTTGTCGAGGACTATCAGGCAGGGCACGACTTTTACACAGACCTGTTGGGGTTTCATACCAGTGATCGAATCGTATGGGATGCCGGTGAAAAAGACGCGACCTTTTATCACTGTAATGCGCGTCATCACTCCTTAGCGATCATGCCGCCCTTTGGTGAAATACCTCCCGGGACCTTTAACCATTTGATGCTACAGGCTCGAAGCGTAGATGATGTTGGAATTATGTATGACCGGATAAGAGCGGAAAATCGTCCACTGATCATGAATTTGGGCAAGCATACAAATGACCATACCGAGTCATTTTATTTTGTGACCCCTTCGGGGTTTGGTCTTGAAATTGGCTGTAATAGTCGAACGATTACCGCGGGCTGGCATGCCAAAACCTACGATGCCCCGATGATTTGGGGGCATGAAGCTCCTGGAACCTACAGTTAATTCAATGGTGAAGCCCTTAAACTCACCGACTTTAAATGACGGACTCATGGACCCCTGCCATGCATGGGTATGCCGTGAAGAGGCGTCCACTCATCTTGCACAGACGCAGGGTCCTCTCTCTGGAATTACCGTGGGTGTCAAAGACATCATTGTCACCAAAGATTTTCCTACGCAATTCGGCACAACGCTTCCAGCATCGGCATTTACTGACTTATTGGGCATGGGTGACGCCTCATCCGTAGCCATGCTGCGGCAGGCCGGCGCTCGAATTATAGGGAAAACTGTCACGACTGAGTTAGCAACATTTAGGCCTGGCCCCACGCTTAACCCTTGGCGACATGAACGGACTCCCGGGGGATCCAGCAGTGGTTCAGCAGTGGCTATTGCCACTGGTGATGTTAGTCTAGCCCTCGCCACGCAAACGGCCGGATCTATAGGCCGGCCAGCAGCTTTTTGTGGTGTTTTAGGTTTCAAACCCTCATTTGATCGCCTGGCAACTGAGGGCGTATTAATGACTTCCAAAACGCTGGATACCCTAGGCCTCATGGCTCAATCAGTTGACACGCTACAAAGATCAATGACGGTCTTAGGTAATTTAAACTCGTCCGCGCCAGTCACGGCCTCAACCCAAACCTTAGTGTTTTATCAGAGCCATCTCTGGTCTACTTTGACTTTAGAGGATCAGTTGGTCATCCAAGATTTTGTACAACAAATAGCGCCTTATTTTCGTGCCGTGAGTCAAAAACAGCCACAGCCATGCCTAGTCAATTTGACAAGGGCACAACAGTGTATTCATAGCCATGAAGTCAGTGAGCACTTGGGATACCTGCTTGAGAACCACCATGAATCTCTTAGCGGCACCTTTAAGGCATTCGTAGCTGACGGCAAAAACTTATCCGCTGACGACTTAACGTGGGCTTACCAACAGCTACACACTGCAAGGCAAGAAGACAATTCTATTGTAAAAGAAGATGAAATTTGGGTCACACCCGTTACCAACGGCGTTGCACCTATGCATTCAGTGGGGACCGGTGACCCTGTTTTTTGTCGAGCTTGGACAGCAGCGGGCAACCCAACACTCACGGTACCCATTGCAATGCAGCAAAACCTGCCACTCGGGGTTCAGTTGGTGGCACCTAAAGGATCTGACGAAATGTTATTGAATGTAGCTGCTGAAATTGAGCACCTATTACAAAAACCTTGGGAGATACGTCATGACGCATAACTTCGATAGTATTTTGAAAAGCCACTATGACGACTTAAAAGATCTCATTCAGCCCAATCGGCTGCAAGATCTGCTCTTTGCCTTAACCGACATACACAGCCCCACTGGCTCGGCCGCTACCGCCTGCCAGTTCCTTGTGAACCATCTGCAAGGCTATGGCATTGATGCTCAGTTCATGCCATTTTCAGGAGACTCAGGGGCCGGACTCGCGACACTACCTGGGGATGATAGCGGCGCCAACCTCCTATTATACGCACCCATCGATACACATTTAGAGGGTGACGACAGCGATTACCCTTGGACCGGAAGAGGGCCAACTGTCGATACACAGCCGCGTGCTGTTCGAGAGGGCGACTGGGTCTATGGGTTGGGCTCCTCCAATCCCAAAGCCATGGTTGCTACCCTCGCTGAAATCATGATTTGTGCAAAAGAGTCTGGAATTCGCTGGCCGGGCACTCTGACTTTTGGCTTTGCCGACGGCGGAATGCCAGTAGACATCAGCGCTCGACATGGTGCTGGAATGTCTAATGGCATTTTTCATCTACTCAATCGGGGTGCTCTACCGGATTTTTGTATTGTGATGAAGCCTTGGAATTGGGTTTATCACGAAGAACCAGGCATGGCTTGGTTCAAGATTACAGTGTGGGGAACGTTAGGCTACGCCGGTGTTCCCCGCGGTACAACGGGCTTTCGAAGCTCTATTGTACCTGCAGCTCAATTAATTTTAGACCTAGAGGAGTGGCTACCAGCCTATACTGAGCGCCACACCTCAGGCGATATCAGGCCCGACGGCTGGATTTCGGCAGTTCGAGCTGGCTGGCCTGAGCGACCAGCCTTTCCCTCCGCCGCTACCGAAATTTATTTCGATGTCAGAGTGAACCCACGCTGCTCACCCGCGCAAGTGCGCGCCGAATTTGCTGAATTTATTAATACCATGCGAGCTAATCGACCTGAACTCGAGTGTGAATGGCAAATGTACGGATCGGTTCCTGGCGGGTCTACCGATGTAGGAAACTGGATTATCCAATCTGCTAGGCGCGGCTGGGAGGAAGTTGAAAAAACCCCCTATCCCGCGCAATCCGAGTTATTGGGCGGCCAGACAGATGGATCTTTACTGCGAGCACTCGGTATACCCACGGCCAGAATGGGTTGGCCTTGGCCGGCCGAGGGCTCTCCTCTCCCCGTAACAGAGGGCCTTGGTGGTATGGGAGCGACGTATATTCCCGATCTGATTCCCTGTGCCGAAAAAATCCTGTTTGCCGTCGTAGATACCTGCGCACGCGACCGGGGTACCGTGATGTCGGTGGAGACCTAATTTTGACCATCATTTTTATAAACACAAGAAGCACTGTTGTATTTGCAATACCTGACAGTATGGGTATATTTTATATATAAAGTATCGTCAGGGTTTATTAAGACTAACCCCAACAAGAACTGAAGTTATTACACCATTGGATTTTCCCTCCAGGAGCGTAACTATGAAGTCGAGATCAATATATCTAAGCCATTCAATCCAGAAAATCACCACCGCCGTTGCTGTCGCCAGCGGCATTTTAGTGAGTCAATCAGCACTCTCACAAGGTATGTTAGAGGAAGTGGTGGTTACAGCCCAAAAACGCGAGCAAGGCCTTCAAGATGTTGGAATTGCCGTATCGGCATTTACCGGCGACCAGCTTCGAGCGTTTAACGCCACCACCAGCTTTGATATCGCGGCCTACACTCCGGGTGTCCACATCAGTGGCAACTTGGCAGGACAAAATACCCAGTACACAATCCGTGGCGTTACTCAAAACGATTTCAACGATATTATCGAATCGCCCAACGCCGCATATTTGGATGAGGGCTACATTGCTATCGCGCAAGCGCAAACCTTTACATTGCTAGACCTTGACCGTGTAGAAATACTCAAAGGTCCGCAAGGCACACTTTTCGGAAGAAACGCCACGGGTGGTGTTATCTCGTTCTTCTCTAAGAAACCCAGTTTTGAAGAATTTGAAGGTTTTATACAAGCAGACTATGGCCAGTTTGATGTACCCAATAACGCCAGCAAATATGCGGTTGAAGGAGCATTTGGTGGGCCGATAAGCGACACCGTAGCATTCCGAGTCGCAGGACGTTATTCAAAGCAAGACCCCTACTTACAAAACCTTTATCCCAGCCAAGTACCTGAGTTCAACGTCTTTGGTGCCCCACCTTTTGCAATCGGAAATCCAGGGCAAGGTTCAGGGGCGGATTTAGGAGATGACGATACGGTCGTTGGTAGGTTCACTTTGGCCTTCAGACCTAATGATGATTTGGATATCACAGTATCAGCTAACTACGCGAAGTCAGAACTTAGCACCGGTCCATATCAGTCAGTGCCTACCATTGCTTTAGTGGAGAACGTCGATGGGCGGTCTGAGGTTTATAACGTCATAAACATGCCTGCCAATGAAACTCGATTATCTATCCTGACTGAAAACGGTGTTGATACAGGGTTGGACGGCGGTGGTGACGCCCTAGTTGACTCTCCCTTTGGTCCGGCAAACTGTGCTGCAGTAGGCTTGTGCGCGCGCCAAGGTGCCGGCACTGACTTCTTTGGATACCTCGATCCAGACGGAGATGACTTCACCTTTTCCAGTGATTTTGCGTTCGATGATCAGGGTGACACCGAAAACTCTGGCTTCAATGGCAAGATCGATTATGCCCTGTCAGAGTCTTTATCTTTTGTCTCTGTCACTGACTTCAAAGACTATGAGAAAAAGCTGTTCATCGACGTCGATGCAGCACCAGTAAACCAACTGGCCAACTACGGCTCCGTAGACGCAACATCTTTTACCCAAGAGCTCCGGCTAGTAGGCTCCACCGACCGCAGTGACTGGGTGGCTGGCCTGTACTACCTCAATATTGATAATGAATCCGCAAACGCTCTTAAAGCGCCACCCAATAGTATTTTCGGCGTTATAGCTTTACCTGCGGACGTTGTAACCATCGCTTCACTTGAAACAGATTCTTACTCTGTATTTGGGCAATATGAGTATCAAATTAGCGATCAGTTAACAGTAATCGCGGGAGCACGCTTAGTTCAAGAAGACAAAGACTTTACGGGCGCATGGGGCCTCGCTCCATCGGCGGGTAACGATCAAGTGACTACAGACACGGCACTGCTAATACCCAATGCCGCAGGTGCTGGAGACCCCTTCTTCTTCGAGGATGATTACTCCGAAACCTTCTGGACTGGAAAACTTCAACTGGATTACACGCCAAATGAAGATTTACTTGTGTATGCCGGCGTAAATAGAGGCGTGAAGGCTGGGGGCTTTAACGCAGCACTACTTGGTGCGTACTTAGGATCTGGAGGCAACGCTGGGGTCCCATACGACGAGGAGGTTTTGACATCTTACGAAGCAGGATTCAAAGCAACTCTTATGGGTGGAGCAGCCAGACTGAATGGGTCGGCGTACTACTATGATTACGCCGACTATCAGGCCTTTTTGTTCGTGGGCGTTGGTGGTGTGTCCATCAATCAAGATGCAGAGACCTTTGGTTTAGAGTTAGAACTTCAGGCGAGTCCCACTGACTCCCTAGACCTGATACTGAGCGCCTCATATGTCGATGCCAGCCTCGATGATCTTCCTTTGCGGAGCGGATCTCCACTACCAACAATCGATGTAGAGCCAACGTATACACCCGAGTTTCAAGCCTTCGCGATGGCCCGCTATTCCTTCCCCTTATTTAGGGGTGACGGGGCTGTACAGTTAGACGTCAGCTATTCCGATGAGTTTTATTATAATCTGCGCAACTTTGATGCGGATAAGTTTGACTCCTACGTCATGATGAATGGCATGATTAATTGGACTGCGCCAAATAGTGGATGGTCTGTATCTCTGCTACTCAACAACATTACCGATGAGCGAGCTGGTATTCAGGGATTTGACTTAGCTACGCTATGCGGCTGTAACGAGGTGTCTTACAGAGCGCCAAGAAATTACGGCATACAGGTAAGAAAGGAGTTTTAATGGCGGCCGGTCACAACCGGCGTGACGTGATCACCGGGGGCGCCACCGCCCTCGGTTTGTTTTTGATTGGTGGCAAACAAGTTTGGGCAACTCCCAGTGATGCAGTTGCTCAAAACTTTACGCCTCAAATACTCACCCTCCCTCAGAGCAAAGCCTTAGCGACGCTAGCCGAACACCTAGTTCCCGGGAGTGCTAAGGCGGGCATCAGTGCCTACATTGATACACAGCTCGCAGCGGGCCCAGATTCCCTTCTAATGGCCAAATATGTGGGCGTACCTGTTGAGCAGCAAAAGGATTTTTATTTGTCGGCGCTCAATGCCATCGTAAGCGCTATGAGCGATACAGCGGTTGAGGCCTTCGCCACTGCGATGGCATCTGACACTGTTCCTCAATGGCAAGGCCCACCCGCAAGCTATGTGTTCTTTTTGCTCAGAGCCGATGCACTCGATGTCACCTACGGGTCAGAGGCTGGATTCGAAACCCTTGATATTCCCTACAGCGCCCACATTCGTCCGGAGACTACCTGGTGATACAAAACTCACCTGACACTGTGATTGTGGGCGCTGGCGCTGCAGGCTTACTGTTAGCCGCGAGACTCGCTGAAGCGGGTGAATCTGTGGTCGTTTTAGAGGCCGGGCCACAGCGCTCAACTAAAGACTTGGTGAGCTCGCAAATTTGGGCACGCAAACTTAAATGGTCGGGCGCCGCCGTTGAGGAGTCTGGAACACACCCCGTAGGGCATGCCTTCAACGCCGGGGCAGGCACTGGCGGTTCTGCCGCCCATCATTATGGTGTATGGCTGCGTTTGCACCCCGAAGACTTTAGCGTACAGAGCGACCATAAGCGCAGCCTCGACTGGCCCCTGACTTATACAGACCTGCAACCCTACTATGACCGTGTTCAGGACTCTGTCGGTCTTAGCGGTGACCATCAAGCAGAAGTTTGGCGTCCACCCGGTACGCCCTATCCCATGCCACCGCTGCCCGTTTTTGCCCAAGGCCGTATTCTTGATCGAGGCTTTCAAGCAACCGGGCGGCGCACCTCACCCCTCCCCTTAGCCATTAATAGCGTGCCCCGTAATGGCCGAGCTCCCTGCCAGTTTGACGGCTGGTGCGATGCAGGGTGTCCAATCGGCGCCCTCGCCAACCCTCTGGTCACTTCATTGCCAAGAGTCCTCGGCGCTGGCGTCGATATACGCTACGGGGCTCAGGCACTGCGTGTCCTTAGAGACTCCGAAAATGCCAAAAATATTCGTGCCCTGGAATACGTTCAGCACGGCGAGCACAAACAGCTCGCTGCCAAGCGGTTCATCATCGCAGCGTTCACGGTGCAAACCAGTCGCCTGCTTCTAAACTCTAACAACGACAAGCAGGCAGCCCCCGGAAATCAATACGATCAACTGGGCCGATACCTCACAACACACCCTGCCGGCACGATCTTTGGCCTGTTTGATGACGAAACCACACCCCATTTGGGCGTCTCAGGGGGGCAGCTACTCAGCCACGATGACTATGCCAACAAGGATCAGTCCGGCGGCTTTGGATCATCACAATGGCTCATTGCCAACGCCATTAAACCCCACGACTTATTAGGCTACGGTACTTCTAGGCCTGATATTACCGGTGCGGCACTGCGCCCATGGCTACAGCGAGCCGCAAAACATCTCGCCAACATGACGCTGGTTGTCGAAGACATTTCAAGTTCAGATAATCGCGTAACCCTGAGCGATAGCCTGGACGATGTCGGCATGCCAAAAGCTCATACCCACCACGACATCAATCCAGACGCCGCTGCGCGTTGGCAACAAAGAGTTGAGGAAGGGGAGGAAATTTTCCGTGCTGCCGGTGCCACTGAAGTTTGGCATGGGCCTCGGGTTGCCATGCACATTATGGGCGGCACTGTCATGGGAAGTGATGAGACAAAATCGGTGACCGACGAATTTGGCCGCGTCCACGATACCGATAATCTCTATGTTTCGGGCCCCAGTTTGTTTCCCAGCAGCGGCGCCGTTAATCCAACTTTTACCCTCAGCGCATTAGCAGAACGCCAAGCCGACCATTTATTGGGTGTGCCCTTAGCGACCGCCCCCACCCCCTAACACCGCCGCTCACCGACAATGTTTTAAGCTTAAAGTATCCTGGGGTTTTTGGTAGACTCCTAGGGAACGCTGGCATCTGCCTATACACTCGGCGAAACGGTACCCTTACCAAAACCCGCATTAACAAGAGGCTATACGATGGGAACAGCAGTCACTTACGAGCGCCAAGGCCAAATTGGTGTAATCCGCGTTAATAACCCCCCCGTCAACGCCCTGTCCCACGCGGTCAGGTCCGGGATTATGGATGCCCTCGCCACGGCCGCTGACGACGCCTCGCTGGCGGTGGTGCTAGCGTGTGATGGCCGTACTTTCATTGCCGGAGCCGATATCACGGAATTCGGTAAACCGCCCCAAGCACCGTCGTTGCCCGATCTTTTACTTGCACTCGATAACCATCCCAAGCTAACGATTGCCGCCATTCATGGAACCGCACTAGGTGGTGGCTTTGAAGTCGCGCTGACCTGCAACTATCGTATCGCTTTAGCCACGGCCAAAGTGGGGTTACCTGAGGTTAAATTAGGCCTGCTTCCTGGCGCAGGGGGTACCCAACGTACTCCGCGCCTTGCCGGCCTACCTGCCGCAGTTGATCTCATTACGTCGGGCAACCCCATAGCCGCCGAGAACGCCTTGACGCTTCATTTAGTAGACAAAGTGGTTGGCGAAAGTCTTGTCGATGCTGCCGTTGCTTACGCCTCCGAGCTTGTTGAGCAAGGCGCACAGAAGAGGCAGGCAAGCACCCTACCCCTATCCCTGACGACAGAAGATGAAGAACTTATCGCGAGTGTGGGCGCTAAACTTTTGAAAAAAACCCGCGGCGAACGGGCGCCGCAACGCATTCTAGACTGCTTGCTGGCCGCCGCCACCCAGCCCTTTGAGGCGGGTTTAAAACGCGAGCGCGAAGAGTTTATGGCCTGCCTTGCAGATCCACAATCTGCCGCCTTGAGGCATATGTTCTTTGCAGAGCGCGCTGCTGCAAAAATCGACAGCCTGCCTAAAGACACTAAAGCCCTAGATATTGCCAGCGTGGGCATTATTGGCGCAGGCACCATGGGAGGTGGCATTGCGATGTGTTTTGCACAGGCAGGTATCAAAGTCACTCTCGTCGATATGACAGACGAGGCCGTTAAGCTGGGCCTAGAAAAAATTGCCAAGAACTATGCCATTAGTGTCAAAAGGGGGCGACTTACAGCCGATCAAACCGACGCGATTATGGCGAACATGACCACCTCGTCTAACTTTAACGATCTCGCTCATGTCGACATGGTCATCGAAGCGGTCTTTGAGAATCTCGAAGTTAAGAAGGACGTGTTCGCGAAATTAGATGGCATTTGTAAGCCCGGCGCTGTTCTCGCCAGTAACACCTCGTATCAAAGTATCGATGCCATAGCCGCTGCTACAACGCGTCCCGAGTCAGTTTTGGGTATGCATTTTTTCAGCCCAGCCAATGTCATGAAGTTGCTCGAAGTCGTTAAAGGAGCCGCCAGCAGCGATACTGTGATTGCAACCGCGATGGCTGTTGGCAAAAAAATTGGCAAGGTGTCGGTGTTATCCGGCATGTGCTACGGCTTTATAGGTAATCGTATGCTGCGACACTACGGTCGAGAAGCTTCGCTTTGCCTCATAGAGGGAAGCACTCCCTCTCAGATAGACAGCGCTATGGAGTCTTGGGGAATGGCCATGGGCCCTCTCGCCGTTAGCGATCTCGCCGGGCTAGATATCGGCTATAGGGCTAGAGAGCAACTCTCTGCTGAGCAAAAGGGTGATCCAGCCAGTTACAGGGTGGCAGATCGCTTGGTAGAAGCGGGCCGGCTTGGACAAAAGTCTGGAGCAGGCTATTACCAGTATGATCCCGAGACTCGTCAGCGGCAGGAAGATCCTGCCGTCATGGCCATCGTCACTGAAACGCGCCGGGAGCTGGGAATCACACCCCGCCAATTTGACGATGAAGAAATTGTTAATCGCTTGACCCTTGCGCTAGCCAATGAGGGCGCGAAGCTTTTGCAGGAGGGGATTGCACAACGCGCCAGTGATATTGATGTTGTTTACTGCTACGGCTATGGCTTCCCCCGATTCAAAGGCGGTCCCATGCACACCATTGAATCTATGGGTCTTGATAAAGCCGTTACGCTGATCAACGAATTCCGTGATCAACTCAACCCTGAGCATTGGCAAGCCGCCCCATTGCTAACAAATCTGGTAGCCAATGGCGGGCAACTCGCTGATTACCACCGTGATTAAAACGTCGCCAGAAAGCCCCAGGGAGGTGCTGGCTTTGAGTGCCCGCCGCTTTCCCAACCATGATGCCCTGCATGTTCCACTGAGCGCATGTAAGCACTACTCGTCGCAAGAAATCACGCTCTCTTACGGCGAATTAGAGCGTGCTATCTCTCAGGCTACCGAGCTCTGGAGGCAAACGGGGGTGACGGGGCGCGTTGCCTTGATATTGGAAAACCGGCCTGAATTTTTTATCCACTGGCTGGCACTCAACGCTCTGGGAATCTCGGTCATTCCTATAAATCACGAAATGCCTGATGCTGAGATTCCCTATTATCTCGAGCACGGCGAAGCCATTGCAGTACTCACCTTGGAATCGCATCGCACGCGACTTGTTAACGTTGTGGACGCGCTGACAACAGCCATCCCTGTGATTACCCAAGAACAAATTAGTGCGCTGGACCTCGGTGACGTTGCGGCCATGCCCGACTCTCAGGCCGATGTAAATCGCGAGTGCGCCCTGCTGTATACGTCAGGAAGTACAGGCAAACCTAAAGGGTGCCTACTGAACAACGATTACTTTATTCAGCAGGGTATTTGGTATCAAAGTCTTGGCGGCCACATTGCGTTGCGCGAAGGTTGCGAGCGGCTGCTCACACCCCTGCCATTAAGCCATATGAACGCCATGTCGGTTTCAACCATGGCCATGTTTATGACCGGCGGCTGCCTGATTCAGCTAGACCGATTTCACCCCGGAACATGGTGGCAGAGCCTGCGCGAGTCAAAGGCCACCGCCCTTCACTATCTGGGTGTACTACCGGCCATACTATTGGCATTACCAGAAGATGCTCAGGACGACTTTTCGACACAAATTCGCTTTGGTTTCGGGGCCGGTGTGAACCCGGCACACCATGAACGCTTTGAGAAACGGTTTGGATTTCCATTAGTCGAAGCCTGGGCTATGACCGAGTGCGGTGCCGGAGGCGCCATTATTGCTAGTGAGGATCCTCGCCATGTCGGCCATTGCTGTTTTGGTAAACCCCTGCCCGCCATTGAATGGCAGCTCGTTGACGAACGTAAGCAACCCGTTGCGAACGGAGAGCCCGGAGAGCTGCGTGTACGCGCACGAGGAACTGATACTCAAAAAGGCTATTTCTCTGGCTATCTAAAAAACCCTGAGGCCACTGCCGAAATTTGGGCAGATGGCTGGCTCAACACCGGTGATGTAGTTGTAGAACTGGAAGACGGTAATCTCGCATTCGTCGATCGTCGAAAAAACATCATCCGGCGCTCGGGTGAAAACATTTCTGCGCTGGAGATTGAGGCAGCTCTGGGAGACCACCCGGCGATTAAATCTGCCATCGCTACCGCTGTCCCAGACGAAATGCGCGGAGACGAGGTTGCCCTGTGCGTCATCCTCAACAATTCTGTCGACAGCAGCCTCGAGACGGCCCGGTCCATACAAAAAATCGCCCTAGAAAAGCTTGTGTATTTTAAGGCTCCAGGCTGGATACTATTTGCAGAGGCTCTACCCGTCACGGCCGCCAATAAACCCAAGCGCGCCGACATAAAACAATTCGCCAAAACACGCGTAGCCAATAGTGATGCCTATGACCTTCGCGCTCACAAAACACGGAAGAAATTGGCATGAAGGACTATAGCGGTGTGGTCTTAACAGCTCCCATCAGTCTGGGGTACGCGCGACAAAGTCCTCACGGGGCGGCTTGGTTTGTCGGCTCGGTTTTGCGGGAAATGATCCGTGCTGCCGGCATTAACAAGGTCGATATTGATGGGTTTTCTGTCTCGAGCTTTTCTCTGGGCGTCGATTCTGCGGTCGCCCTCACACAGCATTTTGGCCTGTGTGTTCGCTGGTTAGAGCAAGCCAATGTCGGGGGCGTCTCAGGCATATTAGCCATGCGACGGGCCGCCAGAGCCGTTCAGTGTGGCGAGGCAGAGATTGTTGCCTGCATCGGGGGCGATGGCGCCGCGCATCGATCTTTTGAACATACCGCCGCTCACTTTTCTAACTGGAGCACCGACGCGGCATTCCCTTATGGCGCCGCGGGTCCCAATGGTCCCTTTAGCCTCATCACCGCCCATTATATGGAGCGCTACCAGGCCCAACGGGAAGACTTTGCCCGAATCTGTCTTGACCAACGCTACAACGCCAATCATTTTCCTGGCGCACTGCTGGGCCATAAAAAGCTATCCCTGTCGGACTACCTCAACGCTAGACCCATTGCTGGCCCCCTGCATCTCTTTGATTGCGTGATGCCCTGTGCCGGTGGTGAAGGCTTTTTAGTCATGAGCGAAGAGCGCGCGCGGCAACTAAAACTCCCCGCCGTAAAAATTCTCGCCGCCGATGAATGCCACAATGCGCACGCCGACGATCCGATACAAGATCGAGGGGGTTGGACGCGCTACATTCACGACCTCTACAACAGCGCCGCCGTGGGGCCCGAGGAGGTCGATTTCTTGCAGACCTACGACGACTATCCGGTTATCAGTATGTTGCAAATGGAGGATTTGGGATTTTGTAGCAAAGGGAATGCCCCTGAGTTCGTGGGGAGAACCGATATGCGCTTTGACCAGTCAGGACCGGGAATGCATAAACTGCCCCACAATACTTCGGGTGGCCAACTGTCCTGTGGACAAGCCGGTGCTGCCGCTGGATTTCTAGGGGTAACTGAGTCACTCCGGCAACTCACGGGTCAGTCTCAAAAGAATCAGGTCCCTAATGCACGGGTTGGCCTTGTGAGTGGTTATGGCATGGTAAATTATGACCGTGGCGTCTGCACTGCAGCAGCTATGCTGCAAGGAGTTGACCGTTGAATATCAAAGATAAGATGCGCGCACGACTCAAACTCAGTCGCCCTTCGCTACGTGCAGAAGCGCGACCGCCCGGACAACGCTCCGTCTGTGGCAGCCAGTTTTCCGCTGCGAATCTTCCCGGTGCTCTGCAACTACAACACTGCACTGACTGTGGCCATATCCAGTATCCTCCAGCAGAGCTGTGCGGAGCGTGTCTAGGCCATACTTTGATTTACCGTAATACAGCCTGTGAGGGCACGCTGCTCGCACAATCGCAACTTCACCATAGCCTCTGGGAGTACTTCAAGCGACGCATTTCAGAAGCCCCTTGGCCGGTGGCTACGGTACGGCTCAATGCGGGCCCCGTGGTTATTGCTCATCTTGTTGGCCGTGATTTCAACGCAGGGGACGCAGTGCAGGTATTCTCCCATTCAGACGCATCGCGTTCTGTCGTACTGTTGGCAGTGTCGGCTTCAGCAAACATCGAGACACCCCAATTGCGCCAAGACATTGTCGCCGCAATAGGACTCGATCAACCCGCAGAGCGCCAACACGGCATCTGAAGAAACCCATAGGCAGCCGGGAGAATAATTCACTATGGCCCATGACAGCTTTATTGTAACTGGCGGCAGTACCGGTATAGGCGCTGCTATTTGCTCGCGTTTACTGGAGCGCGGGTATCGTGTGATCAACCTCTCTCGCCGACCTCTCAACCTCGCCAATAGCCGACTGGAAAATATGACATTGGACCTCAGCGATCGGACTGCGGTTAAAGAAGTCGCGCAAGAAATTGCACAGCGTCACAACATCACCGGCCTCATTCATAATGCAGGTCTTATTCGTGCAAATCTCATTGAGGACGTCAATCTTGAGGACTTTGACTACCTCAGTGAAGTGCATATCGGGGCCGCCATCACCCTAGCCCAAGCCGTAATACCCGGCATGAAAGCCCAGGCTTTTGGTCGTATCGTTTTAATTACCTCCAGAGCGGCTCTCGGTCTGGCAACGCGCACCAGTTATAGTGCGACCAAATCGGGAATGATGGGCATGGCCCGAACTTGGGCCCTTGAACTAGGCCCCTACGGCATCACCGTGAATACCGTCGCACCAGGCCCCATTCAGGATACTGAGATGTTTGAGGCCGTTGTGCCTGCAGACAGCGAAAAGCTGGTAGATATGGCTGCTAGCATTCCAGTAAAACGTTTAGGCCGATCAATCGATGTCGCCCATGCCGTAGACTTTCTAGCCGATGAAGCATCTGGCTTTATTACTGGGCAAACGCTGATGGTCTGTGGCGGGGCCAGTCTTGGCTCTTTGGCTCTGTAGGGGAGTTCAGTATGCAGCAGATTCCTGATCGCAACTTTGATGCACTGGTCACGCCCACCAAACTGCACCGCAGCCTATACACCGACCCGGAAATTTTTGAACTGGAAATGAGCCGAATCTGGGGTCAAGCCTGGATTTTTATTGGCCATGAATCTCAGGTGCCGAAGGCTGGAGACTACTTTACTACTCACATTAACCACCAAATACCAGTGGTAATGATTCGGGGTAAAGACGATGTCGTGCGTGTTTTACACAATCGCTGCGGCCACAAGGGGGCCAAAGTTGTCGAAAAACGTTCTGGCAATGTCCGCGGGGCATTACGTTGTGCTTATCACGGCTGGAGTTATCGATTTGATGGTTCACTCCTGAAAGTACCCAATGAGCAAGGGTATACAGACACCGGGTTCGATGCTGCAGACCCTTGCTACAGCATGCAGCCCCTGGCTCAAGTTGCCAGTTATCGGGGCTTTGTCTTCGCCACGCTGTCCAACACAATCGTAGATCTCGTGAGTTGGATGGGTGGAGCGATAGCATGCTTCGATAATTTATGTGATCGCGCACCCGAGGGTGAGGTGGAAGTCGCCGGCGGTGTCTTGCGCTACGAGCATGACTGCAACTGGAAGTTTATCCTTGAAAATCTCAATGACACCATGCACCCCATGGTAGTCCATGAGTCGTTAGTTAAAGCCGCTGAGTCCTACATCGCCACCCTGCCCCCAGAGGCCGCAGAGCAGCGACGGGAGGCTGAAATTATCCCCCCCTTCGGGGCAAGCTATGAAAATTTTGAGAACAGTGGCATTACAGGGTTTGACTATGGTCATCACTACGACGGCGGTAAAACGAGCATACATGCCGACTATTCGGTAGACCCCGATTATCACGCCGCCATGGTGTCCGCTTACGGTGAGACCAGAACTCGAGAAATCTACGCCTTTAATACCCACAACGTACTCTACTATCCGTCGCTAACCATTAAGTGTGCGGTACAGAATATTCGCGTTATTCGCCCAATCAGCGTTGATCGCTTTGTTGTTGAAAGCTGGTCATTTCGTTTAAAAGGCGCTCCCGATTCGATGCTAGAGCGAACGGTGCTGTACAGCCGCCTGATCAATTCGGCCATGGGCATGGTAGGCCCTGATGATTTGGAGGTTTATAGACGAGCACAAAAAGGGCTGCAATCTCCAGCCAACGAATGGGTTGAATTTCATCGACAGTATGGCAAGGACCAAGTATTCGCTGATCGAATCGAAGGTGGTGGCACATCAGATCTAGACATGCGCACACAGTATCGAGCCTGGAAAGGCTACATGGAGCAAAGCCAACAGCGAGGAGCAAACAATGACTGACCTCGCTACCATAGAGGCCTTTCTCTACCGAGAGGCAAGCTTTCTAGATCGCCCCGACTTGGATAGCTGGATTGAGCTCTACACCGATGATGCCTATTACTGGATTCCCGCGACCGAAGATCAGGTCGACCCTATCAATCATGTCTCTCATATTTACGATGACCGGGTGATGATGGAGATTCGAAGACGCAACTTTATTCACCCTCGGGCAGCCTCCAAAGACAGCCCGACAAGATGCTCTCATCTCATAGGAAATATTCGAGTCATAGAAGAATCGACTGAGGGCACGCTCATCATAGAGTCGAACCAGCATGTTGTGGTGTGGTATCAAGACGAGCAGCGGTTATATGCTTTCACCGCGCAGCATGCGCTAAGTCCTGACAATGGTAGCTTCAAGATAAAGAGCAAGCGGGTAGATTTGATCAACCCGGAAGCTGCCCAAAAATCCTTGGTCATTTATTTGTAAAAAAGCCCAGTCAGCATAACGAGAGCTTGGTAATCCAGCTCGGATATTTTAAACTTAAAATATAGCGAACGAACCTTCGGAGTTCACGATGGCAGTGAAAACTAATTGGACCCAACTCAACTGGGAAGACCCCTTTGAACTGGATAGCCAGCTTAATGACGAGCAGCGCATGGTTCGAGATAGCGCCAGGCAATATGCCCAAGAACGATTGTTGCCGCGAGTAAAAGACGCCTTCAGAAACGAGAGCACCGATCCCAATATTTTTAGAGAAATGGGCGAGATGGGGCTTCTGGGCTCCACCATCGACGGCTACGGCTGCCCCGGGGTAGATTATGTGTGTTACGGCCTCGTAGCGCGTGAAGTAGAGCGCGTCGACTCTGGCTACCGTTCAATGCTAAGCGTTCAATCATCACTTGTGATGTACCCCATTTATGCCTATGGCAATGACGCCCAGCGGGAAAAATATTTGCCCAAACTCGCCACAGGCGAATGGATTGGCTGCTTCGGTCTTACCGAACCTGACCACGGCTCCGATCCAGGGGGCATGACCACCCGGGCACGTAGTGTCGATGGTGGCTATAAAGTGTCCGGCGCAAAAATGTGGATCTCTAATTCCCCTATTGCTGACGTCTTCGTTGTGTGGGCAAAAACCGATGACGACGTTATCCGTGGCTTCGTGCTGGAAAAAGGTATGGAGGGTCTCAGTGCCCCTAAAATAGAGGGGAAACTCGCGCTGCGCGCCTCGGTCACTGGCGAAATTGTGATGGACGAGGTCTTCGTTCCCGAAGAAAACCTATTGCCCAATGTGCGGGGGCTCAAAGGTCCATTCGGCTGCCTGAACAACGCACGGTATGGCATTGCTTGGGGAACGCTAGGTGCCGCCGAAACGTGCTGGCATACCGCGCGACAATACACTCTTGATCGGCAGCAATTTGGCCGCCCACTTGCAGCCAATCAACTCATACAGCTGAAGTTGGCCGACATGCAAACTGATATCTCCCTCGCGATGCAGGGCTGCTTACGCGCCGGTCAAATGCTGTCCGCTGGCACGATCTCCCCAGATCTCATTAGCCTGATCAAGCGAAACTCTTGCGGCAAGGCACTCGAAATCGCACGTAAAGCACGAGACATGCTGGGCGGTAACGGTATATCTGACGAATACCCCGTAATGCGCCATATGATGAACCTAGAAGTTGTGAACACCTACGAGGGCACCCACGATATTCATGCCCTTATTCTTGGTCGCAGCCAAACCGATATCCCCGCCTTTTAATCCACGCGGCTCAATTGATATCCCAGGGGAAAGGTTTTTAGATAGCCTGTTAAGATCGACTGGGCTACCGCCTGTAGAGGTCGGCAATAGCACCCTCGAGTGCTAAATAAAGAGGGTCTGCCTCGGGCAGGTGATCACGTGCGCGTCTCAGGGTCTGCAGCGGGGCCTCACCCAATGCTCGGCTACAACCGCGCTGCTCCAGACGGCGGCAAAGGGCGCTAAAACGCTGCTCTTCGGGCAACATTAATGAAACGCTGCGCTGGCGATTCAACCAAAGCATCAGCGGCAGGAGCACCGCAGCCCAACTTCCCAGTAACAGGGCAACGAACCAAGACACTTTGATTTCACCAAACCAACCTTTAAGTAACTCGATCTGGCGGGTGCTATCGAAACCAACAATAAAACTCTGCCAACCAAACGCCAGTACATCATAACGAAGTCGCACCCAATCCAGCGCCCTAATACCCCGAAATCGATAGGCCGATAGAAGTGAGTCAGATAAAAAGCCTGGCTGCCCGTCCATAGCAGCTTCAAAACCGAACTCTACTCGACTCGGTGCCACCGCCGCGGTGGGATCAATACGGGTCCAACCCTCTCCGACAAGCCAAACCTCGGCCCAGGCATGTGCGTCGAACTGCCTAACGACTACGGTATTATTCAACGGGTTAACTTCGCCCCCTTGATACCCAGCAACAATTCTTGCGGGGATATCCGCCATCCTAAGCATCGCCACAAAGCTATAAGCGTAGTGCTCACAAAATCCGCGACGAGATTCGAACATGAATTTATCGACGAAATCGGCAGACAGAATTTCTGGCGGCTCTAGGGTGTAGTAAAACGGCTGCGCTCTGAAGTAACTGAGCAGTGCAGCAATGAAATTACGGTCATCGGCATGCTGCTCACGCAAGTCCTTTACCCACGCCTCGGTCAACGGATTCAATCCCTCAGGAAAATCTGTTTCCAAGCGCCTTCGCCAGTCACTCAAATTTGGCTGCATTAATGCCTTCGGCCACGACGACACCTCATAACCGAACTGGAATTCGATGGGGTTGATAACACCCAGCCGATAGTCCGTGGCCTCGTAAACCCCAGCCGTGGGTGACTCAGCATAGGCCATTCCATACAGCCACCGCTGCTGTGTTGGTTCCATGACAACCCGATAGCGCATTGGCTCTGCCAAAACTCGAGGGGGAATGGGCTTTCTTTCAACCTCCGGCATCTCATGCCACTGCAGCGTACGCCAAGCACCCTGTTCAAATTGACTCATCACCAAGCCCCGCCAATACAAGGCCGAGTTTTCCGGAATCACGCCAACAAATCCGGCGCGAAAAGCTATTTCTGCTGAGCGCCCCAGCTTCGTCACAGCACCAGGACGAAGGAAATCGCTCATCCCCGTTATGCTTTGCCCAGATTTCGAGGGCACGCTCCAAATTGGGCCAATGCGGGGAAACAAAAAGAACAGCACGACCATCATAGGTACTGCGAGAGCCAGCATTTTTAACGCTAGCAGAGGTTCGTGGTTTGACAGCCCAACTCCCGGACTCTGATTCAAGGCAATCAGTGCTGTCACCAGCAATCCTGTGCACACCAATGAATACAGCGTGGCGGGCAAGGTTTGAGTAAATATAAAATGGGTTACACAGATAAAGAAACCTAGAAATACCAACAGATAGCCATCCCTTTCTCGAATAGCTTCAAGCAGCTTTAACGCTGCGGCTACCAACAATAAGGCCACCATGGGCTCTAAACCTATGAAGGTTCCATAACTCATAAAGAGTAGCGTCGCACCTGAAAGCCCTAACAATAATCGCAACCACTTACCGGGCATTTCAGCGCGCTGACGAAACATCTGCAAACGCCATATTGCAGCGGCCAAATAAACGGCGACAACCCAAAGGGGAATTCGCTGTAAATGGGGCAACATTACCGCTATCTGGCAAACGATCAGCCAGAGTAAAGATCGTCGAGGCAACTGTTCCCCCGAAATCATCCGGCACTCTCTCCATTGAGATCATGCAATGCCAAAGCACGAAGGGCCCTGTCTCGCTGACGATCTCCCGCTGCTACCGGCAGCTCGAGCTCGGGCAACCTAAGCCCAAAATTTTCACCACGACTGTGGTGCTGCAAGAGCAACCAGCACAACCATGAGAGCTTCTGTTCTACAGTTCCAGCAGGAAAATCCTGCCAGTCGAGCCAGTTGTCCTCATCTACCAGCGATGAATACAATTTAGTTTGCAGAGGCAAGCCCCGGGCATGGCTGCGCCAATCAATCAATCGAGGCGCATCGCCAATTCGATAATCCCGAAACCCCATTAGGTCATCAAGACCCTCTTGCTCACTCAAGTCATAGCCGGCCTTGCCGGCGGATGAAAAGGCCAATCGCTCAACCCTTATCGGTTGAGGCCACACCAGAGCGCGGACATCGAAATACGCAAAGCTCCAACAACGAAGAAGCCCCAAGGGATAAGTCGATTCTATTCTCAGTCTAGGCGGACTAAACCATCCTCGTGCAGTCACCTTATGATGCAGCGACACATCAATCTCACCACCCGCAGGAACGTCCACCAAAACTTCACTCCCGGGCCAAACCAGTTTTACAGCGCGGTATCCCTGGCGCGATCGACTGCAACTGATGCGAAAGCAGAACTCAGCGTGCTGACCCGGATACACCGACTCTGCCCGCACACCCGTAATCTCTAGTTTCAGTAAGTTAGCGTGGGTAAAATGAATGGCCACAATAAATAGCATGGCCAACCAAAACGTTAGACCATAAGCGAGATTATTTTGATAATTAATCGCGGTTAACAGCATGATGAGTAGCGTCAACGCGAACAAAAACCCCTGCCGTGTTGGAAAAATGAAAAGCCTGCGCTGCTCCAGAACTATAGTGCGTGCTGGTGGTAGCCGCCGATTCAGCCAACGGCGATAACGCTGCAGCAGGAAATTCTTTAGGCCACTTTTAGGACTAGCCGGGGATAACATCGACTTGGCTACGCAAGAGCGCCACCAAAGCATCCCCATCCGCTGCGTACTCGGCGCTAGGAATCATTCGATGGGCAATAACAGGGGCAAGTACAGCTTGAACGTCGTCTGGAGCCACATAGTCTCTACCCTCCATTTGAGCCCAGGTTTTTGCTGCATCAACAAGTGCCAAAGCTCCGCGGGGTGACAATCCGACTGCAAACTCCGGTGCTTCTCGCGTAAATGCTGTCAAACGCTGGATATACCCCAATAAGCTCTCGGAAAGCGTGGTCTGATTAATCACGGCTCTCGCATCAAGAAGTTGCTGCGCTGTAATGCACGGATTAACGACAGGCTTTTTTGACAGATTACCGCGCTGTAATAATTCCCGCTCGGCCTTGGTATTGGGGTAACCCAAAGAGAGTCGCATGAGAAAACGATCAAGCTGAGACTCAGGAAGCACATAAGTGCCCGACTGCTGTACAGGGTTTTGCGTGGCAATGACAAAAAACGGCTCAGGTAGCACGCGAGGAGCACCGTCGATACTCACCTGCCCTTCAGCCATGGCTTCCAGCAAGGCGCTCTGCGTGCGGGGTGTCGCACGGTTTATCTCATCGGCCAAAAGCAGCTGGTTAAATATGGGGCCAGGACGAAATTGAAACGTCTCTTCATTTCGATTAAAAACAGAAACCCCTAGAATATCTGAGGGCAAGAGGTCTGAGGTGAACTGTACTCTAGCGTAACTAAGCCCCAGCACGTCTGCCAGCGCATGGGCCAGCGTCGTCTTGCCCATGCCAGGAAGGTCCTCAAGTAACAGATGCCCTGAGGTCAGCAGACAGCATAGCGCTTGTCGCACCGTCTGCTCTTTACCCAACAGCACCTCACCAATTTCAGATACTGCTCGATTCACAAGAGTTGGTAGACCGGTTACTAGCATGGCATTGCTTCTAGACGCTAATAGCGTCAAACCCCCGTTGACAGTCGGCTTTCAGATCATCGATATGTTCGAGTCCAACAGCAATCCGGACCAAGCCAGGGGTAATGCCCGCGGCACTCCGCTGAGCTTCAGGTAGCCGCCCGTGGGTGGTTGTGGCGGGATGTACTATCGTAGTTTTCACGTCACCCAAATTGGCAGTCAGCGACATCAGCACAGCTGCGTCAATAAAACGCCAAGCCGCCTGTTGTCCGCCCAGCAAATCAAAGGACAGCACGCCGCCAAAGCCGCTTTGCTGACGACTCGCTAGTTGGTGTCCCGGGTGATCGACAAGACCCGAATAGTGAACCCGAGAAATCTCAGGGCGCTCTTTTAACCAGTGTGCAAGTTTATAAGCGTTTTCAGAGTGCGCTTTCATGCGAAGACTCAGGGTTTCAAGACCCTTTAAAAATACCCAGGCATTAAACGGGCTCATGGAAGGGCCACAGGTACGAATAAAATTAGTGACCTCCGCCATGTCTTCGGCTGAACCGACGACCGCACCACCCAACATGCGTCCCTGACCATCGAGATACTTTGTGGCCGAGTGGATAACCATGTCTGCGCCGTGCTCAAGAGGCTTCTGCAATGCGGGTGTACAAAAACAATTATCGACAACCAAACGAGCCTCGAACTCTCCTGCGATAGCCGCCAAAGCCCTGATATCGGCAACCTCACAGATAGGATTAGAGGGTGTTTCACAGTAAAACAGTTTCGTTTTGGGTGTTGCCGCAGCACGCCATGCATCTAGGTCTCCCAGTGGCACAAAGGACACGGATACCCCCATACGAGGAAGGTATTTATCAAACAGACCCACCGTGCTGCCAAACACATCTCGTGAGCAAACAACATGATCTCCATGGGTAAGAAATGCCATGCAGGTTGCTAAAATTGCAGACATACCCGAGGCCGTGCCCACCGCAGATTCGGCGTTTTCTAGCGCCGCTAGACGCTTTTCAAATACCCGCACCGTAGGGTTGGTATAGCGCGAGTACACGTTGCCTCCCGTGTCGCCGCTGAAACGAGCCGCTGCATCTGCCGCACTGTCAAAAACATAGCTGGAAGTAGTAAATATGGGTTCGCCATGCTCACCCTCTCCCGTGCGCGCAATACCGGCTCGAATACCCAATGTCTCTGCATGAGCATCACGCAGCCATTCGGGCAGAGATGTATCGTCTTCTGATTTCATGACGTTACGGAGGCGTTAGGCCGGTCAGTTCCGACCCGAGTCTCAGATATCATTATGCAAACCCACACTGGCACCATCTTGGGCCGCCGCGAGTCTCATCTCGGAACCTTCTGAGCGAGCAGCTTCAATCGTATTTAGATATTTTTCGTCAATTCGGCCAGCTTTATAACAACCGTCAAAAACCGAACACTCAAAATCTTCAATCGCTTCATTACCCTCTTGAGAACAAGCCAGCAAATCCTCTAAATCCTGATAGACCAACCAGTCTGCGCCAATCAATTCGGCAATTTCTTCCTCTGTACGATTGTGGGCTATGAGCTCGCAAGCCGCTGGCATATCAATGCCATAAACATTAGGAAATCGAATCGCCGGAGCGGCTGAGGCGAAGTACACATTTTTTGCCCCAGCATCTCGTGCCATTTGAATAATCTGACCACAGGTCGTACCACGAACAATGGAGTCATCGACCAACATGACATTCTTCCCGGCGAACTCTAAGGGCACTGGATTTAGCTTTTGTCGCACTGATTTTTTCCGCTGACTTTGGCCCGGCATAATAAATGTCCGCCCAATATAGCGATTCTTCATAAATCCCTCACGGAACTTCACGCCCAGTTCATGGGCCAAAGACTGCCCGGCAACGCGACTCGTATCAGGTATAGGGATCACCACATCTATATCGTGGTTTGGGCGTAACCTTAAAACCTTGCGTGCTAAACGTTCACCTTGACGCATGCGCGTTTTATAGACTGAAACGCCATCAAGCAATGAGTCAGGGCGCGCAAAATAGACGTGCTCAAAAATGCAGGGCATCAGCTTGCTATTCTCTGAACACTGCCTGCGTATTAAGCTTCCCGATGCAGAGATAAAGATGCCTTCACCAGGCGCAACGTCGCTTAACAAACGGAATCCCAACACATCCAGAGCCACGCTTTCTGAGGCCACCATGTACTCAGGCTCCTTATCCTCGAGCTCTCGAATACCAATAACCAATGGTCGAATGCCAAAGGGGTCGCGGAAAGCGACGATACCAAGGTTTGCAATCATGGCAACCGCAGCATAGCCACCTTCACAGCGTTCGTGCACAGCTGAAATTGCCGCAAAGATATCGTCGGCGTCGGGGAACAACTTACCCAATCGCTGTATTTCATGCGCAAAAACATTGAGAAGCACTTCGGAGTCAGAGTCTGTATTGAGATGCCGACAATCACTCTCAAAAATTTCCGTGCTCAACTGAGCCGCATTGGTGAGGTTACCGTTGTGTGCAAGGGCTATCCCGTGGGGCGAATTTACGTAAAATGGCTGAGCAAGCGCCGTGCCCGAACTACCTTGTGTCGGATAACGAACATGACCAATACCAAACGAGCCTAGCAGGCGAGACATATGATGCGTACGGAACACATCCTTCACGAGCCCTTCGCCTTTACGCTGTAAAAATTTTCCCCGGGAGCACGTCATAATACCGGCAGCATCTTGGCCTCGGTGTTGCAGCATCGTTAGGGCATCATAGATTTCCGCTGCAACGTCGTTACCGCCAACGATACCTACCAATCCACACATGGATATGTCTCCGAGTTAGATCATTTCAGCAGACTCGAGACTTTCCTCGATCTGCTCAACAGGTTCAGCTTCTAAAATCTCAGTGGTATGAGCGCCCAGCTGAGCGGCGATCTCATCAATCGTTGGCATTAGGGAAGAACGATCGATCAAATCTTGCTCAGAATTAGGAACCACTGAGCGTAGCAAGAAGGTCAGCACTATCATAAATACGACCCCCCTTAACAAACCAAATAAGCCACCCAAAATACGATTCCCCAGGTTAAAACCGGGTTGACGCATCTGTCGCGCCATTAAACGCCCCAGCACACTAAAAATGGCCAAAACCCCGACAAAGATCAGTGCCCAGCCCACTAGGTAACGTAAAGTTTCACTATCTGTTATTGAGGTTAGGGAATTCGCTAAGGACTGCGCCAATAAATTCGCGCCAATGAAAGCGCTGAGCCAACCCGCTAAAGAGAGGATCTCGCGACCAAAGCCGCGGTATAAACCCACTAACAGAGAAAGACCTAACACCAGTACGATAAGCCAATCGAAGCCGTTAAAACCCGATGCGGCACCACTGATTTGCTGCTCAATGTCATTCATAGCGGTTGCTGATACCTCACGACCATAGATTCCACCTTCAACACGCGATCGACTTCTGATTTTATAGAGTCAAAACTCTTTTTTTCAAACTTCGGGCCAATCTGAATACGCCACTGCACCATTGTGTCTTTGGCGAAACGTGCGTGGAAGGCGGGATATCCCTTTTGGACAAGCTGCTCAACTAACATCTCAGCTCGAGTTTCTGAGCTCACCGTTGCAACCTGCAACACCCAAGATTGAGGATAGCCAGAAGCGTCTAGCACAGGCATGACGGGGGCCTCGTTGCGAAGCTCTAGTCCCTCAACCGCATCTACGGTGGTCAAGTTGGACAGATTACGATCGGACTCCTCATCATCTAAACGCGTGAGCTCGTCCGCCCGTGTTTGCGACTCAGTGTCTATCTCCGGTGGCTTAACCCGCTCACGAATCATGGCTTCTGGAGACTGTGGTTTCTCTATGGGCGAGGTATCAATACGAGGGCGCTCGGGCGTTGGCCGCAACTCAATAGGCTGCTGATCGACAGGCTCAACAAAGACAATGGGCCAGAAAACCACACACAAGGCGACTAGCACCAGAGCACCAACCAATCGTTGACGAAGAATGGGGTTCATTCAGTCAAAGGTCTCCTGACCCGTGGGCACCTGCTGCAGACAGGCAAGTTGTGCGCCAACTGTCACAAAAGATCCGAACACCAAAATGCGATCTCCTGGTTTGGAAGCATTCTCGATACCAGTAAAGGCCATCTCTGGCGTAGGATAACACTGCACCGTGGCCTTCGGTGAGATCGTTTTGATCAGCTCGGCCAAATCTACGGGTGCTGCGGCCCTCACCACCCCTTCGTGAGTGGGCAAATGCCAACTTGAGACCCTATCGGCCATGCGCTCGATCATGGCACGCAGGGGTTTATCAGCCATCGCGCCGAAAATCGCGTGAGTTTCCACCCCATCAGATTGTAGGGCCAAGGCGATCGCTAGGCGTCCAACGGATTCGCGATTGTGCGCGACATCGAGCCACCAAACTCGACCTAAAGCCGTGAGCTGCTGCTGGCGACCCGGCACGATCAACGTTTGCAAAGCTTCATTAATACAATCTTGGCTGGGTGCGCAATTCAATGCCACCGCGGCAACGACTGCCGCACCTAGGTTACTGACTTGCAAGGCCGGCACCTCCGGAAGCAGCCGCTGAGTGCCGTCTGGGAGGGTTAACATTTGCTTATCAATCAGCCACTCGCGATTTAATGTGACGGTCTTGGCTCCCATCGTCTCCAGGCGGGGAAGTAATGTTGATGGCAGGTCATTTTCAGCAACAACCGCCGGCTTCCCAAAACGCGCCACTCCCGCCTTTTCAATAGCGATAAGATCTCGTGTATCACCCAACCATTCGGTGTGGTCTATGCCGATACTGGTGATCACACAAACGTTAGCATCGACCATATTGACCGCGTCGAGTCGACCTCCTAAGCCCACCTCTAAGATCTGCACATCAACGCCCTGCTCTTGAAACAAAAATAAGGCCGCTAAAGTTGCGAACTCGAAATAGCTCAGCGAGATAGACTCCCTGCAATTTTCGATAGCGGCAAAGGCTGCCATAATTTCGGCGTCGCTCGCAGGGAGGTCATTAACAGTGATGCGCTCGTTGAAATGCAGCAAATGCGGCGAGGTATAACAGCCTACCGAGAGTCCTTGTTGGCGTAGCAGCGCCGCCAATGCACTCACACAACTGCCCTTGCCATTGGTGCCGGCCACCGTGACCGTGCGACATGCCGCGGGTATAAGCCCTAGGCGCAGTGCCACCGTTTTTACACGGGTTAACTCAAGATCGATTTTCTGCGGATGCAGTGTTTCGAGGTGAGCCAGCCAGGCATCCAGTGTTTCGGCGCCAGCCAATCCCATACAGTTTATTCGACAGGCTCAGACTCAGGCACCGGCGCATGCCCTTGACTGCCCTCCTGACCTGACAGCTTAAACAGGAGGCGACCTAATGTGTCGCGCATCTCAGCACGATGCACAATCATGTCGATGGCACCGTGCTCTAACAGAAACTCGCTGCGTTGAAATCCTTTAGGCAACTTCTGCCGAATGGTCTGTTCAATGATATTGGGGCCAGCAAATCCCGCCCGGGCATCAGGCTCAGCGACGTTGATATCACCTAAAAGCGCCAGGGACGCCGAAACGCCGCCATAAATTGGATCTGTCATGACCGATATAAACGGCAGGCCATTGCGCTTAAGGCGTTCAAGCACCGCAGAGGTTTTTGCCATTTGCATGAGCGAAATTAACGCCTCTTGCATCCTTGCCCCTCCTGATGCGGCAAAGCACACCATCGGTAAGCCGTTGTTCAAGGCATGGGTTGCAGAGCGCGTGAATTTTTCACCAACAGCGTAACCCATGGAGCCACCGTGAAAATTGAATTCAAAGGCGACGGTGACCAACTCCAAGCCATTCAGCCGACCTTGCATCGCAATTAACGCATCCCGCTCACCGGTGCTTTTCTGAGCCGCAGTCAACCGATCACGATACTTTCGCTTATCTTTAAACTTTAGCCGATCGATGGGTTCAAGATCAGAGAACAGCTCTCGACGGCCGTCTTGGTCTAAAAATATATCGAGTCTTCTTCGCGCCCCTACCCGCATATGATGGTCACACTTGGGGCATACCTCTAAGTTACGATCTAAGTCAGGCCAATAAAGCACCGCGTCGCACTTAATGCATTTCTTCCAGAGTCCTTCTGGCACGTTGACGCGCTTTTGTTCGGCCTCATCCTTGCGGACGCCGGAAGGCAGAATTTTGTCAATCCAACTCATATCAGACTCCGAACGGGTAACAGCTATTATTATAACCTTACGCTAGCCACCCGTCGTGGACACAATTACATATTATCAATGCCGGAACGAATAGACCCCAAGAGCGTTACCGCTTTCTCTACACCCACATCCAGAGAACTCCCAGACTCCATAGCAACGGTCATCGTGTCAATCAGGGCACTTCCAACCACCACACCATCGGCCATGGCACCTACCGATGTTGCCGACTCTGCGTCCTTGATACCAAAACCCACGCAAATCGGCAGTGCTGTTTCTGCGCGAATCAGATCAAGGTGCATACCAACATCCTTGCTATCTAAGTGTCCCGCGCCCGTCACGCCTTTAACCGCGACGTAGTAAATAAAGCCAGACGCGTTTGCCGTGATGGTGCCAATTCTTTGAGCCGGAGTCGTCGGTGAAATCAAGAAAATATTGTCAATCTCTACCTTTTGTAATTCGGCATTAAGGGGGCCCACTTCCTCGGGGGGCAAATCGACAGTAATTAATCCATCGACACCCGCTGCAGCGCACTCAGAAGCAAATTGGGCATAACCCATCCTTTCCACTGGGTTGGCATAACCCATAATCACCACTGGAGTCGTCTGATCTTGTTGTCGAAACTCGACGACCATTGCCAATACTTGCGTGAGAGAGACGCTATTCGCGAGTGCCCGCTCATGACCGCGCTGTATAACAGGCCCCTCTGACATGGGGTCTGAAAAAGGCACCCCCAACTCAAGAACGTCTGCCCCGGCAGCCACCAAACGGTGCAACATAGGCACTGTGGAGGCAACGGTAGGATCTCCGGCGACGATATAAGGAATAACCGCTTTACGCCCCGAACTGCGGAGCGCGTCAAAACATGGAGTGAGTCTGCTCACGTTCTATCCTATTTTTACCAATTTAAACTTCAATACCTTCAATCGCTGCGACAGTGAGAATATCCTTATCACCACGACCCGAAAGATTAACAATTATGTTCTGATCAGGGGTCATTTCTGCAGCCAATTTTTCAGCATAGGCCAAGGCATGAGCCGTCTCTAAAGCCGGCATAATACCCTCGGTCCTTGTCCAGTGATGAAATGCAGCCAAAGCCTCATCATCATTGGCCGCGACATAGTTCACCCTGCCAATGTCTTTCAGCCAGCTATGTTCTGGACCCACACCGGGGTAGTCCAGGCCAGCAGACACCGAATGGGTCTCCATAATTTGGCCATTGGGGTCTTGCATGAGGTAGGTTCGATTACCGTGCAGCACGCCGGGCGTACCTGCCGATAATGGCGCCGCGTGCTGCCCGGTTTCCACACCATGCCCGCCGGCTTCGACTCCGTACATCGCCACGCTCTCATCCGAAAGAAACGGGTGAAATAGACCAATTGCATTGGAGCCACCGCCTACGCAAGCCACCAGTGCGTCGGGTAGTTTGCCCGTCATTGCAAGCGACTGCCTCCGGGCTTCACGGCCTATAACGCTTTGGAAATCACGCACCAACATGGGATAGGGGTGCGGCCCTGCGACAGTGCCAATTATGTAGAACGTATTATCGACGTAGGTAACCCAGTCTCTCAGGGCTTCATTCATGGCATCTTTGAGTGTCTTTGAACCCGAGGTTACCGGTATGACTTCAGCACCCAATAATTTCATGCGATAAACGTTCAAGGACTGACGTTTGATATCTTCAGCGCCCATGAAAACATGGCACTCTAGCCCAAGACGGGCGGCAACCGTTGCACTCGCTACACCATGCTGGCCCGCACCTGTCTCTGCAATAATGCGCTTCTTGCCCATGTGCTTGGCCAACAACGCCTGACCAATCGTATTGTTCACTTTGTGAGCACCTGTGTGATTAAGGTCCTCACGCTTTAAAAAAATACGCGCGCCACCGATGGCATCAGACATTCGACTCGCCTCATAGAGCGGGGAAGGTCTGCCCACATAGTGCGCAAGATCTGAATCGAATTCCCTTTGAAAATCCGGGTCGCAGGATAGCTCGCGGTAAACAACCTCTAGATCTGCCAGTGCCGACATGAGGGTTTCTGCGACAAACTTTCCACCGTAGGGACCAAAGCGTCCATCGGGGTCTGGAACGGAAGCGAATAAATTGGGGCTAATCATGTCAGTCATTTTGTTTCTGCCTCAGCCGCCTCGCGAGCGGCACGTATAAATTGCTTAATTTTGTCTGATTGTTTGATGCCCGGTGCGGACTCAACTCCACTACTCACATCGACGGCGCAGGGTCGTACTTTAATCACTGCCTCAGCAACATTAGCGGGATTGAGCCCTCCGGCCAAAATGATCGGCCGACTTCGAGCTGCTGGAATCACATCCCAATCGAAGGGATGACCGGTTCCACCAAATTGCCCATTAGCGACCGCATCCAGCAGAAACCCGCGGGCGCTGGGATAGTTTGCCATTACCGATTCCAGCTCGCCGCAAGCGCTACTCGGTAACGCTTTGACGTAGGGCATACGCCACTGCTCACAAAATTCAGGGCCTTCCTTCCCATGCCACTGGATAAGATTAATCGGCAGAGCCTCCAGCACAGCTTCAACCTCCGAAGCCGTTGGATCGACCATCAATGCCGTCACGGTCACCAATGGCGGCAGCGCCGCGCAAATATCCGCCGCTTTTTCCAGCGATACCCGGCGCTTACTGCCCGACCAAAATATAAGGCCTATGGCGTCTGCTCCAGCATTAGCAGCCGCAAGGCCATCTATTTCTCTTGTGATACCACAAATTTTGACCTGAACAGACACACAACCACTCCGGTGCCAAATGACGCGCTGAAGTGTAGCAAACCTCGAGAGGCTTAACCGCCCCCAAGGAACAATGAGTTCGACGCTTGATGTACTGGCAGACCGAACCGCTCCGGATAGGTGATTGATTGCAAATACAGCCCGCTAGGACCCGCCGTATCACCGCCCAACGTTCGATCCTTGCCAGAAAGTAGCTCTGCAATCCACTCTCTAGACCGCAATCCTAAACCGACCATTTGTAAGGAGCCAACCAAATTCCGCACCATATGGTAGAGAAACGCATTGGCTTCAATGTCTAAAATGACAAAGTTTTCAACACGCTTCACACGAACCCCAAGAATTTCACGGATTGGGTGCGTAGCCTGGCACTGCGCAGCGCGAAAAGCGCTGAAATCGTGCTCACCCAGCAAAGCCTGACTGGCATCGTGCATGGCCTGTGCGTCTAATGGCTTGCGACAGTGACTGACCAGACCCGCATGATGCGGCGACTGAATGGCACTGTTGCTAATAACGTAGCGGTAATGACGCGACACGGCACTGAACCGAGCGTGAAAATCGCTGGGCACCGATTTCGCCCAGAGCACTCGAACCGTCGAGGGCAGGTTGCTATTACACCCCATAACCCAGGCCTTTTGGGATCGACCTACGGGGTCGTCAAAATGCACAACCTGAGCGACTCCGTGGACGCCGGTGTCTGTTCGCCCTGCACAATGGGTACTGATTGACGTAGCCGCGACCTTGCTAAGCGCCTGCTCTAGGGTTTTTTGAACGGTTGCGACAGGAAGGTGGGGCTGCGCCTGCCAACCACAGAACTCGCCGCCATAGTAACTAACGCACAATGCAACACGTGTACCTGGTGGCCAGCTTACCGGGCTAAATGAGGGGAAAACGTCAGTCAATATTAATAAGAAGTTCGCGCGCCTCTGCCCGCTGACGTAAGTCACCGGTGGCAATCACTTCTTTGAGTACTGGGCGTGCGCCATCTTCATCACCCATATCAATATAGGCTCTTGCTAGATCCAGCTGCGTCTCAACAGGATCGACCTCCGCGGCGTAGACCAGTCCTTCAGGCTCATTATCAGCCTCGATGGTTGGCGGGGGCACATCGGTACCCAGCACTGCGGCAAGCTCTGGTGGCAGCACATCGTCCTGCTCAACAAGCTGATCATCGGAGAGATATCTCGCCTCACTTTCTGACCCATCAGGGCGTGCTTTGCTACGACTGTCATTATCTAAGGCCTTCAACTCTGAGATATGAGAGGAATCTCGGAAATCTGGTTCTGAGGAAGGCATTATTTCTTGAAGAACATCATCTTCGAGATCCAAGGTCAGCGTAGCTTCAGACACCGGTTCGGCAAGCCCACCTAAATCTCGGATAACGGTTGATGCCATAGCTTCAGTAAGCATGCGCGAGGCTTCACCGAAGGCACGCCCATTGCCCGTCCCTTCAAGCTTATTCGCTGTAGTTTTTGCCTCTTCTTGGCGGTCATTTTTAAGATAAATCTCCACCATCTTCAAGAGAGCCTCAGAGTCTTCGGGGTTAGCCTGGGCCGCAGCTTCGAGCGAATTAAGGGCTTGTTGGTGTCGCCCATAGGCCATATAGATATCAGCTTCTGCAATCGCATCAGCGATCACGCCTTCATCGACGTAGTCGTTGTGCAGTCGTTGACCGTAGCCCCGTTCACCGTCGCTCACGGGCTGAATACTTGCATTTGAGTCATCCGCTTTAACCTGCTCCCTCGGTGCAGCTCTAGCGGGAGCTGTCGCCGGTATGGGCCTAGAGTCGAGTTCTTTTCGCCGATTAACCCCCGGTTCCCGTTCAGTGGGTAGGTTGCGCTTCAAAGTCATAACGGGCTGTTGCACACGCCTCGAATAAACGACGGCACCAACGGCGAGCAGGACCACACCCCCCAATGCAAACGCCCACCAGGGAAAACCTCGATCGATTGGCACGGTGGAACGAGGGCTCGCGGGCAATGCATCATCAGCCGCAGACACCGCGGCTTCGCGCGATGCCGATAACTGAGCCTCTAACGCCGCAATCTGCTGATCTTTCAGTATCACCAAGTCGCGCAAATTCCCCATCTGCTCCGATAAGGTTGTCAGCCTAGCCTGTATTTCTAACAGCTCATTTGAATTAGGAGCCACTTCGCTTGGGGCTGTCGTGGGGGTCGCTGGTAATGCTTGTTCTGCGGCTAGACTTGGGGTGGCTTCTTGCTCTGAACCTGCGGCCAAAATGCTATTTTCGCTGGCTGAATCAGCGCCCGTATTCTCTTCCTCAGCAGAGGGGACGTCGGCCTCAAACTCGTCATCACTGAACGCTTCGTCATCGGCAACAACTCGCAAGGCGGGAGCACGGCGCACACCATTACGCCAATCTCGATTAGCCTGATCCACCGCTGCCAAGGCTTCGCGCTGGGAGGTTAAAATGTCGACTTCAGCCGGCAATTCCAGCACATAACCCGCCTTTAAGCCGTTGATATTTCCGCCCAAAAAAGCATCCGTATTCATTTGCACCGTTGCCAGCATTGTTTGTTCGACGGTTGCGCCTTGAGGAGCCGCATCGAGGGCAATTTCCCAAAGTGTGTCGGCATGCTGTACCAAATACCGCCCGCCAACGCTGGGGCCCGGTTGCGTATCGCTGTCATAGCCTCTGTCGGTCGCGATATCTGCTGGGGTCGAACTGGTCAATTGGGAAACGGTTTCATCTAGCGCCGCGCCATCTTGTTCTTCAGTCGATACCGCAGAGCTAAAGCCTCGAGTCTGAGCACTCGCTTGAGGTTGGGCGGGAAGATCAACTAGAACCGTGTATTCACGCAATAAGCGGCCATCAGGCCATCGCGTCTCCACCAAAAAATCCAGGTAAGGTTCCAGTAAAGGCTTGGTCGTTGTCATGATAATGCGTGCAGCCTTGTCCTCAACCCGCACCTCAAATTTAATATTAGTCAGAAAGTATGCCCGCTCTACACCCAGCCTATCAAAGGCATCCTGTGTAGCCAGCCGAACCTTGATGTCGTCAGCAGTCAGGTCTTGGACATCAAGCAGCCTCACTTCCGCAGCGAGTGGCTCATTTAGGTAGGAATTGAGCGTAATGTCTCCCAATCCCAACCCCCAAGAGTAGGCCGGCAGCATAACAACCAGCCCAATAAGGTATTGCCAGAATGCTAGTACTCGAGTTTTAGCCTGATTACCCATCCAACCTCTCGGCATTACCCGCCCAGCCCCATTCCTTGGAGCCGCCTAAAGCATACAATACCCGTTTTTTACCATTTGAAGCGACACCCTCAAAATTTTTTACAGAGAAATTGATTAAAAGTGCTCTTTTAGCAGAAGCTCAGCAATCTGGATGCTGTTTAACGCAGCGCCCTTTCGAAGATTATCCGCGACAACCCAGAGATTTAGGCCCTTCGGATGAGATATATCTTCCCTGATTCTGCCCACATATACCGCGTCATTACCCGCGCCATCACTCACCGCTGTGGGATAAGCCCCGTCCTTCTGTCCATCTATTACCGTTATGCCCGGCGCCGCTTTCAGCAAGTTGCGGGCGGCATCCGCGGTAAGCTTGCTATGCGTCTCAATGTGTACCGCTTCCGAGTGCCCAAAAAACACCGGCACACGAACGCAGGTGGGGTTAACAGTGATATCGGGGTCTGACAAAATCTTTTGAGTTTCCCAAACCATTTTCATTTCTTCGCGGGTGTAACCATTTTCTTCAAAAGTATCGATATGCGGCAGTGCATTGAAAGCAATTTGTTTGGGGTAAACCTTGGTCTCAGCAGGTTGACCATTAAGTAAGCGCGCGGTTTGCCCGGCCAGCTCTTCAATCGCCGTCTTCCCCGTACCACTCACGGCCTGATAGGTAGCGACATTAATTCGACTAATACCAACGGCGTCATATAGGGGCTTGAGTGCAACCAACATCTGAATGGTGGAACAATTAGGGTTGGCGATAATGCCGGTTGATCGATATCCCGCTATCGCTTCTGGGTTCACCTCAGGCACAACGAGGGGTATTGTCGGTTCTCGCCGGAAATGCGACGTATTGTCGATTACCACGCAGCCTGCAGCGGCGGCACGGGGTGCATGCTCCTCAGAGACACTGCCACCGGCCGAAAATAGTGCGATGGCAGTTTTTGAAAAATCAAACTCGGCAAGATCGGAAACTGAGATCGATTTACCTCTAAAGCGCACGGTTTTACCTACCGAGCGCTCTGAAGCCAATGCGTATAGGTTGCCAACGGGAAACTCTCTTTGCTCGAGAATTTCGATCATTGCTTCCCCGACGGCGCCAGTCGCGCCGACAACAGCAATATCAATCGTTTCACTCATAGCTCATTTCCTTCATAACCTTTCAGCGCCTTTAATACGGCCGTACCCATGGCTTCGGTACCAATGACGGCATCACCTTCAGCGGCAATATCTGCAGTCCTACAACCCTGATCAAGCACGGTAGATACGGCGGCCTCTACGGCCGCTGCCGCATTCCCAGCATTGAGGGAATAGCGCAACAACATGGCCACTGACAGTATGGTCGCCAACGGATTCGCGCGATCTTGCCCGGCGATATCAGGCGCAGAGCCGTGCACAGGCTCGTACAGACCTGCCGAAAGCGCATTGAGTGACGCCGACGGCAGCATGCCAATCGAACCGGTCAGCATGGCAGCGGTATCCGAAAGAATATCTCCAAAAATATTTCCTGTGACTAAGACGTCAAACTGCTTTGGCTCGCGCACGAGTTGCATCGCTGCGTTATCAACATACAGATGGTCTAAATCGACCCCCGCAAAATTTTCTGCCACACGCGTAACCACCTCGCGCCAAAGTTGAGTCACTTCGAGGACATTGGCTTTGTCGACTGACGTTACTCTACCGTCACGCTTGGCTGCCAGTTCAAAAGCCAGTTGCGCTATGCGCTCAATTTCACTCTCACGGTAAATGTAGGTGTTGTATCCCTCCCGCTCACCGTCTTCCCGTGTGCGAATGCCTCTTGGTTCACCAAAATAAATACCGCCGGTGAGCTCCCTAACAATCAAAATATCAAGTCCAGCCACCAATTCGGGCTTTAGACTGGAGGCATCGGCCAACTGAGGAAATAATATTGCGGGGCGCAAATTAGCAAATAGATCAAGATCTGCGCGGATAGCCAACAAGCCACGTTCGGGTCGCTGGGCTGCAGGCAAACCATCCCATTGCGGCCCCCCAACGGCGCCCAAAAGCAGCGCCGCGGCTGATCGCGCCTTAGCTTGGGTCGTCTCGGGGTACGCACTCCCCTCACGATCGATCGCGACACCGCCTAAATTGGCTTCATCGAGCTCAATAGCCAGGTTGTAGAGATCAGCTACACGCTCTAACACTCGACGGGCTTGGGCGACCACCTCGGGCCCGATGCCATCGCCAGGCAGCAGCAATATGGAATGGCTCATCAGACCTCCAGGGTCTCAAATACCCACGGGAAGCGCGTTTGGTGCTTGCGCTCAAAGTCGCGAATGACCGCCTCACTCTGCAGCGTGATGCCGATATCATCTAGCCCTTTAAGTAGGCAATTTCGACCAAAATCGTCAGTCTCGAACGCAATCGTTTCACCCTTGGGTGTTTCAATAAGCTGCTTTTCAAGGTCAACAGTCAAACTGAAGCCCTCGGTTTCGTACATTTGGGCAAACAACTGATCAACTCGCTCGGCATCGAGAGCTATGGGTAGCAGCCCATTTTTGAAGCAGTTAGCGCGAAAAATATCGGCAAAGCTTGGCGCAATAATAGCGCGAAAACCCGCCCCATCGAGCGCCCAAGGCGCGTGCTCACGACTCGAACCACAGCCGAAATTTTCTCTAGCCAAAAGGATGCTCGCGCCCTGATAACGAGGAAAATTAAGCGGGAACTCTGCATTTAATGGACGCCCACTGCAGTCCGCATCAGGCTGCCCTTCATCAAGGTAACGCAACTCATCAAATAAATTAGGGCCGAATCCGGTTCTACGAATCGACTTAAGAAATTGCTTGGGAATGATGAGGTCAGTATCGACGTTAGCACGATCCATGGGCGCCACTAGACCTTCAAGCCGCTTGAACGCTTTCATAACCCCACCTCCACAAGATCACGGACGTCAATGAAATGCCCTGCCACTGCCGCTGCGGCCGCCATAGCAGGACTCACAAGATGAGTTCTTCCACCAAATCCTTGTCGTCCTTCAAAATTACGATTTGATGTACTCGCACAACGCTGGCCAGGTTCGAGTTTGTCTGCGTTCATTGCGAGACACATCGAACAACCCGGTTCACGCCATTCCATTCCAGCGTCTTTAAAAATCTGATCAAGCCCCTCTGCTTCAGCTTGCTTTTTCACCAACCCAGAGCCCGGCACAACTAGCGCCTGACTAATATTGGCTGCGATTCGCTTGCCCTTAAGAACCGCAGCGGCGGCTCGCATGTCTTCAATGCGCGAATTCGTGCAAGAGCCAATAAAAATAACGTCGGGTTTGATATCGGTGATCGACATTCCCGGTTCGAGCCCCATATAAAACAGTGCCCGCTCAAGGCCTTGACGAGCGGTGTCTGTCGCCATCTCCTCTAGCTTTGGCACCCGCCCCGATACGGCAGTGACCATTTCAGGGGATGTTCCCCATGTCACCTGTGGCTGAATCGTCGCCGCATCAAGACGAATCTCGCGGTCAAAGACCGCATCGGCGTCGCTGTGCAAGGTACGCCAGTAAATCTCAGCCTGATCCCAATGCGACTCCCCTGGTGCAAAAGGTGTTTGGGCGACATAACTGAGGGTTTTGTCGTCAAAGCCGACCAAGCCCACACGGGCTCCAGCTTCAATCGCCATGTTGCACAGCGTCATGCGCCCTTCCATGCTCAAGGCACGAATCGCAGAACCTGTAAACTCTATGGCAAACCCGGTTCCGCCTGCGGTTCCAATTGCGCCTACAACCGCTAGGGCAATATCCTTTCCAGTCACCCCGAAGGACAATTCACCGTCGACGCTTACCCGGAAGTTCTTCATTTTGCGCTGTATGAGGCACCCCGTAGCCAGCGCATGCTCAACATCGGACGTGCCAATACCGTGTGCCAGCGCAGCCATCGCGCCATGAGTAGAGGTGTGAGAATCACCGCAGACAATTGTCATGCCAGGCAAGGTCGCACCCTGCTCTGGACCCATGACATGAACAATACCCTGACGCTCATCATTAAGCGGTATTTCGGGTATCTGGTATTCCGCACAATTATCATCAAGGGTTTGCAGTTGAATGCGAGATACCTGATCTTTGACCCCGGCAAGGCCTTGAGCCCGCTCACTGGCCTTAGTGGAGACATTATGATCAGGCACTGCAATGTTGGCACTGATTCTCCAGGGTTGGCGCCCCGCGAGCCTCAGCCCTTCAAAAGCTTGAGGTGATGTGACCTCGTGCAGTAATTGACGGTCGATGTAGATCAACGCCGTGCCATCATCACGGGTCTCTACCAAATGACTTTCCCACAGTTTGTCATATAAGGTTTTGCCCATGTGTCGTCTCCGGGATCAGCTATTTCTATGACGCGCCCTCGTCTTTTGAAGGCCATGACTTTCAGAAGTATGCCAAATTGGCTCTAAGGCCTAACGCCCTGCACAGCAACCACTGCAGGACTGGCGCAGCCTCTAGGTCGAACCTCTAATTTTTGGCGAGCAAAGTATAACACCACAGGACTATTTTTAGGACTGAAAAGTGCACTACGGCAGCCGAATAATCACACTTCCAGTCAACCAGCACCCCGAAAATACGGCACCTCGAATTACCTTCGGTAGTATTTTTAGCCGTGCTAATACCGGTCGCTAAAAAAGCCTCGGCGGCAGGTGTAAATCAAGTGGCCACGTTCGATCGCATAATCTCTCGGTAAGTACCACTCAGAAACTCTACATACCCGGGATGACGGGTTAAGTTAACGGGTGCTGAAAGCGCCAACAGTGATGTATATCTTTACGACGATTAAAATCTTCCGGGATGGTCTGACGGGTAATGTCTTCAGTGCGATAACGCTGCTTCAATTCTTCTGCCAGCTCAAAACGGCGATGGTTGTTCGAAAAATACAGCGTTCCATTTGAGCTGAGCACTGACATTGCCGCATCTACCAGCGCAATTTGGTCCCGAACAATATCCAGTGTATTTTCAGTAGCCTTCGAATTAGAGAACGAGGGAGGGTCTAGCAGCACCAAATCAAACTTCCGATCACAGCCTTCCAGCCAGGTCATACAATCGGCCCGAACCGCGCGGTGCTGCCGGGCTGACATGCCGTTTAGCGCCAGATTATCTTCAAACCATTTGAGATAGGTGTTTGATAAATCGACACTGGTCGACGTTACTGCCCCCCCTAGTGCAGCATGAATGGTCGCGGCGCCGGTATAACAGAAAAGGTTCAGAAAATGTTTGCCTGCGGCCTCTTTCTCTAGGGTTAGCCGCAGCGGCCGATGGTCTAGAAACAAGCCCGTATCTAAATAATCGTTTAGGTTGATCAGTAATCGAGCGGAGCCCTCGCGAACGGTAATCCGCTCACCCGTTTGATCGAGCTTGTTGTATTGATCGGCACCTCGCTGACGCTGACGACGCTTAGCAGCAATCGGCTGGTCTGCGGGCCACTCTAATACTTGCCGCACCGCAGCCAATGCCTCTTGAAATCGATGTTCTGCCGCCTCCTCATTGATCGTTTTTGGTGGCGCATACTCTGCCACGTGCGGGATACCTTCATAAACATCAATCGCGACCGCGTACTCGGGCATATCCGCATCGTACAGTCGGTAGCAAGACGTTTGGCTAGACTTGAGCCACGACTTGAGACGGCGTCTATTTTTAACCAGCCGATTAGCCAGCATAGTTGCACCCTCACTCAAAGGCTCTCGGTCCTCTTTGGTCGGGTTGACCTCCCCCTCTGTTACCTTTTCTTTGTTTAGGTCCTGTGCAAGTCGGTTGCTAGAACCGAGATCAAACAGTAAAAGCTGGATATCAATGGAGCCGTTATTGAGTGCGTATTGCTTGTGACTGCGAAGACCAACCGCTCTCCCCAACTCATTATGGGCGGTCAAAATACCTGCTTTCCATCCCTGAAATTCCCGATGCATGACCTGACCTAGCTCGCGATACAGTAACTCCATCGTCGACAACTGCCCCAAACGCTCGCCCCAAGGCGGGTTGCAGATCAGCAGCCCCTCTGGCATCGACCGGTGGGTTGGTCTGGTAAGCCTATTGAGGGCTTTCGGGCGCACCCTGATCAAATCATCAAGCCCCAGTGCGGCTATGCTGGCTTCAGCACGCCTTACCGCACGGATGTCACCATCATAACCACGCAACTCGACTCCCTCGGGCGCGGCACGCAGACGGCTTCTACCGTCAGCCTCGATAGTCTGCCACTGGGATGAACTGTGCCCTAGCCACCCCTGAAACCCCCAACGCTTGCGATCAAGCCCTGGGGGTCTTCCCGTGGCCATCATGGCCGCCTCTATCAAAAACGTTCCAGAGCCACACATCGGATCGACTAGAGGTTGACCTGCTTCCAAACACTCTGGCCAACCGCTTCGAATCAACACCGCAGCGGCGAGATTTTCCTTCAATGGCGCTTTGCCCGGCTCCGTGCGATAACCGCGCTGATGCAAGCTTGTCCCTGAGAGGTCGATACCCACACTGACACGACCTCGATGCAGCCGGACGTGAATACGCAAATCGGGTGCACGGGTGTCGACACTGGGTCGATCTAAACCTCGACTGCGAAACACATCAACGATCGCATCTTTACATCTTTGGGCGCCAAACTGGGTGTTCCTGATATCTTCTGAGCGCCCGGAGAAATCAATGGCAAGCGTACTGCTGGGGGATAAATGGTCACACCAGGGCAAATTAGCCATGCCGTCGTACAAGTCATCAGCACGACTGGCAGCAAATTCACTAAGCTGTAAGATGATGCGATTGGCTAAGCGGCTATGAAGGCAGGCACGGTATCCAACGCCTAAACCCCCATTAAAAGTGACGCCGGCAACAGTCTCTCGGACATCAACCGCTCCCAGCTCCTTCATCTCGGGCACAAGGAGACTGCCTAGTCCCTTAGGGCTGGTGGCAAGAAAACGATACTGAGTCACAAACCACCCTGCTCTATAGCAATAATTTGGCCAAGAATACGTCGCCATTGTGAATACTGTTCATCGAGTGTGCCGCCAAGGCGCACTACATTCTCGCCCAGCTCCAAAACCGTGGGCGCAGTTTCATTATCGAAGCCGGTCGCCAGCTCGAACAAATCCTGCTCCTGAATACGCACGGAGCGATACGCCGAATAGACTTGCTGCATGGCAGCAAAACTGCCCTGCTTCGCCTTCAACTCCCGGCCTGAAGCACGCTCGGTATAGGCCTCAAGGTATTCTGCCTGCTCAAAACTTGACCGGCGCCACAAGCGATAGGTTGGCCCTAACTCGTCACCCAAATCGACATACTGCTCATCAACCGTATCAATAAAGAGCGCTTCCTGGTTACGTATACGTGCTATCCGCGCCATCATAGGATCAGAATTTGCGGGCAATCGATTGGGCTTGAGGCGGCCGTTTTCCTCAGCTAAGTAAGAAGAGAAAACCTCAGGTGCCAGCTCTTGTGCGTAGCGTAAATCTGCGACTCCCAGAAGCCTCGCGACATCTTGAGGCGCTAAGCCAACTGCAGCCTCTCGCAACCGGTTGGCAATCGACACAAAGAGCGGTCTAAAAGGTTCGGTTGTGTTATCGAGATAGTCGGCAGCAGAAGTTTGGCTATGAAAGCGGGCATCGAGCCAGACGCGGTTAGTCGCGTCTACCGCCTTCACATCGACAACAAAGTGTCTTCCGTCAGAGTGAACGATCGCGCCGGACAATGTGAGGGCCGCAAAATGACTAGCTCCAGGCAAAACCCGCACCGCACCCCACTGCCCGGACTCAGTCAGAATATCGCGCAGATACGCTGCGGCAAGACGCGTTTCCACAGACCGCAACTTGTCACGGGCATCTCGCGCATCGGGGTTGCTTATACCCTCTTCAAAAACAACAACACCAACTTCCAATGGCAGGGGTTCAAGATCCATTCGTAGCGCAGTATTTACAATCGGTGCTGGCCAGTCAGCATCGCTTGCGGCATAGGCGGGTAAACCGGTGGTCGACTCCCGAGGGCTGCTGCAACCCAGCAGCGCCGTGCTGAGTGACAGTATTAGCAAGAGTGCCGCCAAGCTTGGGGACGTTGCCATCAGTTGGGCTTCTCCGTCGTGCAAACAGTTCCCTTACTGAGGGTTTGCGTACAGCGGTAGCCCGCCTTTGCCGGATCAAATCGGGAATAAACGCGATTGACGATAAAGGGCTCGCGCACGGTGGGTGAATAAACCGCGGTTTGCAGCACTAGGGAATCTGCTAATGCTGAGCGCGTCAATCGGTGACGCACCGACAAACCATCAGGGAGCGTAATATCGAAAAACAGTTGATGGCCATCCCACCCGCACTGCTCTTCACCGAAAGGCGTTTGTGTGACCGTTGGCGGGGGACGATCGGTTACGCAAATCAAGGCGAAACTGTTTTCCCGCTTTACCCTCACCGTATTGTCAGTCTGGATCACTTCTAACAATTCTGGCGCCGTGATAAGTTCCGCCATCTCTGCCAGCGCTAGTAACTCTCGGCCCGAGGACATGGGCGCCCCCGAATAAGTCTGGCCACGCTCAGCCGCTCTGGCTCGACGCTCCGCCTCTTGCTGTAATTGCCGAATAATGGTGTTGAAGCGGCGTTGAATATTGTCACTGCGCGCATAATCCACCTCCCAGTTTCCGGTCATATCAATCGGATCTGAAGGCGCATATCGGGCGGGCTTTGGTCCTTCGGTCTGACACCCGACCAAAAGCAGCAGCGCGGTTAAAATGAGACAGTTTTTCATGTTGCGCAGTGTAGCCTACCTCCAGCCGCCAAAATTCGGGGGTGTATGGATTGTCGTGAATTCAATGGAAATGCTCGTGTAATGGCAACCACAGCGCTTTTCTAAGGACACTCTGCCACCAAGCGCCACCGCGCTTGCAATCACGGGTCGCCTCAAAAACTGTCCAAAACTGCCGTATCGATGACTAGCCTGGACGTGCCGTGCCCCAAATATTGAAGCCCGCCACGCGGGGTGTCCCTGGTAAATACATTTGATCGACATCGTCCAAGCGAAAGCCGTTGCCACCAATAATCTCGACAATATTACGATTGAGGTTGCAACCCCCAAACAGTCGCTTCCAAACGGGGTTCACCCTAGCCTGCCAACGTGCGACCTCGGCATCGGGCGCTTCACCATGTTCACAAAAAACAAGTTTCCCAGAGGGGCGTAGAACACGGCGAGCTTCTTTTACAGCCGCAGCAGGATCTGGAATCGTGCACAGTGAAAAAGTAAGGAGAACCGTATCAAAGCTCGCATCATCGGCGGGTATATCCTCAGCAGATCCCGCTTTGAATTCGACATCAAAAGGCACGGCACGAACTCGAGGCCTCGCCAGTCGCCAAGATTCCTCACAGGGGTCAATGCCAACAACGCGCTCCACCTGGCTAGGATCGTAGTGCGGCAAATTATGACCGGCCCCTAGGCCGATCTCTAAAACACGTCCTTGGGCCTGGGGCACCACTTTCTGACGCTGACGGATAACGGGCTTGGTGCCACAAGCGCAGGTGACGAGCCGCGGTACAACATAACGACTATACAGTCCCATTAGGACAGCACCTCCGCCAAAAAGTCATCGAGTGCCCGATAAGCACGGCGGCTAGCGGTAGCGCTATAAACAGTGCCAAAGTCTGGATCGTTGGCTTCGGGGTTGGTAAATGCATGCAGGGTTTGCCCGTAAGCATGTAACTGCCAGTCACAGCCAGTGGCCGTCATCTCAGTGGTAAACGCTAGCATTTGTTCGGGCGCAACCATGGGATCGTCATAGCCATGCAATACTAAGACTTTAGCCTGAAGACTTGGGTCAGGCAGGTTATCGGCGGGTAGCAGTAAGCCATGGAGCGACACCACACCGGCTACATCTTGCCGAGAACGCGCCAGATCAAGAACACAGAGGCCACCAAAACAGAAGCCAATAGCTGCAACCGGTTCATCTGCTGACTCAGGCTGACTACGAACGGCATCTGCCGCTGCACCAATTCGAGCCTGCAGTATGGCTCGGTCTGACATCATGGGCGTCATCAACGCAGTGCACTCGGCCTTATCGGCGCCTATGGCTCCGCCACCGTACATATCAACGGCCAAACCCACATAACCCAAACCCGCGAGTCGCAGCGCTTGGTCACGTTCAAAATCCGTGCAGCCCGCCCAAGTCGGCGCTACTAGCACCGCAGGTCTTGGTCCCAGGCTATCATCCCACGCCATCGTGCTATTGAAAGTGACTCCCGCCGATTCATAGGTCACCTCACGGGTCTGTATCGTCATAGCTTGCTGCTCCTAAAGGTCATTAAAAGTACTGTATTTGACATCGTGCGCAGGTAAATCCACACCCCAGCCCTGGTTTGAGTATACCTCCGGCGTCGCCCTTGCCATGAACGCGATAAAAACCGCCTTAGGACCCGCTTTGAACACTACGACTGCCCATATGCCAAAGGATCTATTACGCGCATTTCAGTCTCGACCCACATTTCTACTCTAGCCATTAATTCTATGGGAGACTCCCCTGCTAAAACGCCCATGGGTTCACCTATCGATACGTCAATGACGCCCGGGGTAAAGCGCCAACTTTTTCTTGGCCAACAACGGCCGGAAGCTACTGCGATCGGAATAATCTTTGCGCCAGTAGCCAGAGCCAAACGCGCCGCACCGTTTTTGTAGTCCCCCTGCTTTCCTCGGTGAGTTCGTGTGCCTTCGGGAAACATAATGACCCACTTGCCCTTATCCATAAGTTTCACGCCCAGATCAGCAACCTTGTTCCAAGCCTGGCCTCGAGCACTGCGATCGATATGCACCATATCAAGTCTAGCCATAGCCCATCCGAAAAAAGGCACCAAAAGCAGCTCCCGCTTAAATACATAAGCCAGAGGATGAGGCGTCATGCTAGGAATAAAAAACGTCTCCCAGGTAGACTGATGTTTAGGACAGAGAATGATTCGCTGGTTATCGTCAACGTCGGGCAAGTTCTCAAGCCCCACCACGCGATATTTGACCCCGCCGATCCAGCGCACCGCAAAAATCGACGCGTAGAGGTAGGGCTGGGCAAACCACCACCACAAGCGATCGGCGCTAACGAAAAGGGAAAAAATGAGCAGCAGCGTACCCACAGGAATCACTGAGAGTGCAATCCATAAAAATGTCAGTAAGGATCTAATCATCCTCATATCTGCATCACCTTGTTGCCTGAATCACAGGCAGCCCACCTCACTCTCGAAAACACGGCATTTAACCAGAAAAACAGACCTGACGCGCAATCATTAACAACGCTATCGCATGATCTCTCGGTTAAGGGTCGCTATACTACACGGCGATGAAACGCGAAATTTACAAACAGAAGGCCAACAAGGCTGATTTGCGCAACGACCTAGATAGAGATATCGAGAGCTTTTTGGCTAGGGGTGGGCGAATCATTAATGTTGCGACGGGCGAGACGGCACTGGAATCCAGCGCCGCTCCCCTTCGCACGCCAATTTTCAACGAACCGAGAACATCGCGCACGCCGCTAGATGAAGTCGTTGCCACATTAGATGAGCGACGTAAAATGCAATTGAAGCGCACACCAACACCCAAACGTGGCCGCAAGCCACTGCCTAGGAAGCGCGTAATATACGATGATTTTGGGGAGGCTGTGCGAACCGTCTGGTCTGAAGAATAAAGCGGCAGTGAACTGCTCGCTGGCGATGATCGTATGGTTCTGCTCATTCCGTAACGATGCAAGCCCTTCATGATTACACTCCACGAAGAGATCACGGTTGAGCGAGATATAAAAGACTGTTTCCGCTATGTCGCAGACTTCAGAACCGTTGCTGAATGGGACGCGACTGCCCTTAATGCCAAAAAGCGCACATCTGGCCCCATAGGTTTGGGCTCAAGATTTACCGTGCAGTGCGCAGTAGGGCCGGCAAAGGTGACGATTGAATACGAGATTACCGAATTCTTCCCTTGGGCGTCGGTTGTTTTGGTGGGTAAAAGCCGCTTTTTTGAAGTCCGAGACGTCATTACTTTCACTGAAAGTGAGGCGCTGACCCACATCAGCTATACCGCAGAATTTAAATACCGCTTGGGCATTAGCACCTTTGAGCAACAGCTTGAATCAGGCATGCGCGCCATGGGTAGCGAGAGCCTGCAGGGACTAAAATCTGCCCTCGACAATTCAAGCTCGCCACCAGGAATTTCTGACTGTACCGCCCGAGCAGATCGTTGGGTCGCCCCGGGTGTTGCCATGTTTTCAAAATGGGGATACCGCCGAAGTATCGCCCAGAGAAATCCAAACTCGCATTTTCTCGATGGTCGGCATGTTGTTTTAACGGGGGCCAATAGTGGTTTGGGCCTCGCCACCAGTGTTGCACTTGCAGAAGCAGGGGCCGATTTGACTCTTGTCATCCGCAACCCGGCAAAGCGTGATGAACTGCTTGAAACTTTGGAGGCAGAGACCGGTAGATCCGATATTACGGTCGAGATCGCCGACCTTTCATTCATGGCTGAGGTGAACGCACTGGCCGATCGACTACTGGCTAAAAATAAAGCCATTGATGTGCTTATCAACAACGCAGGGGCACTATTTAATGACTATGCGTTGACCAGCGAGGGATTAGAGCAGAGCTTTGCACTGCTGCTAGCCAGCCCATCCCTACTCACCCGCAAGCTGCACCCTTTACTTGAAGGTCACAGCACACCGTCAAGAGTCATCAATGTCGTATCCGGGGGCATGTATACGGAAAAACTTGTCTGCGACCGGCTTATCATGACACCCCCTAAGTATCAGGGGGCACAGGCCTACGCACGAGCAAAGCGTGCCCTAACCGTGTTGAGTGAGTTGTGGGCAGCGCAGTGGCAAGAGGACCGTATTATTGTTAACGCTATGCATCCTGGCTGGGCAGACACCCCCGGGGTAGCCTCTGCCTTACCGACCTTTCGCAGTATTACCCGTCGAATTCTTCGCACTTCCGACGAAGGGGCCGATACCATTATCTGGCTTGCAAGAGCGAAGGAAGCCGGCGAGATTTCAGGCAAGCTTTTTCTGGACAGAGAGCCTCGCACGGCGTACTTACTCGCCAAAACAAAGGAATCTGCTGCCCAACGCGCCCAGCTCGAAAGCTTCATAGACGCACAAATCGACAACGCATCGGCACACTAACTTAAGCAAGGCGACACACCATGCTGGCTAAGGGGTTGCAAGGGCACCATCCTTTCCAAAACTCTGTTTAGAAAACGATGCAGCATGCGCAGCGCTGGTCTGAACATGCATCTGCAGATAAGCTGTTTCGCTCCTATAGAACCCTGAGAGCCAACCATGGAATCACCGATCACTCCATTCCAACCTCACATTGAGGATACAGCCATTGCTGACCTTCAACAGCGACTACAACTGACGCGCTACCCCGACGAGGAAACCGTGGAGGACTGGAGCCAAGGCACACCGCTGGCTTATGTGAGAGAACTGACCGATTACTGGGCTTCTCAGTACGATATGACACGGGTCGCTGAGACCCTGAATCGCTGGCCCAACTTCAAAACCGAAATCGAAGGTTTGAACATTCATTTTATTTATCAACGATCACCCCACACCCAGGCAACGCCCTTGTTACTGACTCATGGCTGGCCTGGCTCAGTGCTGGAGTTTCGGCACGTCATTGATCGACTGAGCGACCCTACTAAGTTTGGTGGTCGCGCTGAAAATGCCTTTCATGTCGTTGCTCCGGCCTTACCCGGCTACGGTTTTTCCGATAAGCCTCGATCTCCGGGAACCAGCGTACAAAAAATTGCTGACCTTTGGATCGCGTTAATGAAGCGATTGGGACATGAATCATTTCTGGCCCATGGCGGTGACTGGGGCTCGTTGGTCACTCAGGCTATCGCTTTGGCACCAAACACAACCTGCGCCGGCATACACATCACCCTGCCCGTGGTTGCCCCAGACGCTGAAACACTGGAGTCGCTGCTGCCCGAAGAAGTTACGGCACTTGAAGCGTTCAACTTTTATCAGGAATGGGACTCGGGATACTCGAAGCAGCAAAGCACCCGTCCACAAACTTTGGGTTACGCTCTCGCCGACTCTCCCGCAGGACAGATGGCGTGGATTATCGAAAAATATGCCCAGTGGTGCGATTGCGAGGTCAATGGTTTGCGACACCCTGAAAACGCCATTAACCGCGATGAACTGTTAGATACCGTCATGCTTTACTGGCTAACCAATTCAGGGGCGAGTTCGGCGCGTTTGTACTGGGAGAGCTTTAATAACCCTGACATGTCGGAGGTCGAGTTATCCACCGCCATTTCTCTCTTCCCCAATGAGATTTTTCGATCCAGTGAGCGCTGGGCTCGAAAAAAATTCCTCAATTTGCACTACTTTAATGATCAGATAGCTAAAGGTGGGCATTTTTCTGCGCTGGAAGTGCCTGACATACTTGCTCAAGAATTGTGGCAATGGCGCGATCGGCTGCGCGCTCTAGAGGTTGTAGCGTAATGGATAAAGGCTACTCCTCACCCTTTATCACCGAAGATATTGACGAAGAGCATAGGGAGTATTGGAAGGCCCGTCGTCAGGTTGCGACGGCTGTCAGCGCGCTGATTGAGGCGGCCACCACCGGCGACATTCATCCAGCCGCTGCAGACTCCATCGTGAGTAATATTGAGGCGCTTACTGATCAGCTAAAAGGTTACAGACAACTCAAAGGCGTTGTCGCACATGCCAACGCCTACGGCAGTTACCCCGTAGCCAACCATGAAATGCTGTGTGTTGGGGGTGCTAGTCATCCCATGTCACCGGGACTGCGCCACTGGTTTGACGGAGACAAAGTTTACGGTGCAGTCACGTTCAATTGGTCCTACGAGGGACCCCCCAACCACGTGCATGGTGGCTGGGTCGCGGCAATTCTCGATCATTTTATGGGCATGGCTCAAGTTCGCGCGGGTAATGCAGGTATGACAGGAGGGCTTGATATTCGTTACCGACGACCCACCCCTCTCAACTGCGAGTTAAAGCTTGTCGCGAGCCTCACACCCCTGACTGAGCGCAAGATGCAAGTCGACGCTGAACTAAGTCACGAGGGCGAGGTGACGGCCTCGGCCAGCGCCGTATTTGTAAAGCCCCGAAACGCCATCTTCACGGAAGGCACAACCCTCCCAGCCCTATAATCAAAACAAGCCCTACCAATTCAGGCGCATACCGCCTTCGATGCCAATCGTTTCAGGCTCACCATAGAAGGACATCATCCAAAGATTGGCCACAGGCAGGTCACCCACACGATACCGCTCGTCCGTTAGGTTTTTGCCGTATAGCCGCACCCACCAACGCCCACCCTGAGCTGTATACGTTGCCGAGACATTAACCAAGGTTCGCTCATCAGTAAGACCGTTATCTGAATCTGGCACCGAGGTGTAGGCATAAACAGCCTCGTCCTCGTAATTTATATTCAAAGCCAAATCGAGATGTCCACCCGCTATCGCCGAATTGTAGAGAAAGTCGAGATTCCAGGTACTCTCCGGCGCACGGGCAACAGGGCTGCCGGTTAAATCAATGTCGATGGTGCCGTCAAAGTTGGTATCTGCCTCGAAAGACTTGAATTCAGCGTCTAGCGTGCCAAGACTCCCCATAACAGTGAAGTTGTCGGTCAACAACCAAGCTGCTTCGAATTCTAAGCCGGTGACTTCAATTTCCGCTGCATTAAAGTAGCGCGTTTCTTGAAATTCGCTTTCATCGATGCCATCGCCATCACGGTCTGCTGTAATTCTGGCCAGCAGCTGCTGTTGTGAATCATCGTATGTGACATAGAACCCGGTAAGATTGAGACGCAAACGGTTATCAAGGAATTCTGAACGCAGTCCCAGCTCAAATGAATCTGCGATTTCAGGATCCGTCGGGCGCGCCTGTAGAGACTCAATGGGATTGCCACTGGTACCCGTCTGATCGTTGTACCCACCACTCTTAAAGCCTCGAGAGTAGGTAGCATAGGTGTACAGATCGTCTGTCGCCTGATAGCCCAAATTTAAACGCCAAGTTGGCTCACTCCAACTCTCCTCATCCTCAACAACACCCAGAGGGTACTTATTGAAGTCTGCTGCGGCTATTGGTTCTCCAAGAACCTGCCAGGTCAGTGAGGGATCGAAGCCCCCGGTGAGTGCTTGAACAAACACTTGGTTGCGCCCTTTCCATTTCTTCTTTTCATGGGTATACCGAAAGCCAGCGCCCAAGGTGAGTTTATCTGTGAGATCGAAAGTGCCATCCAGATACAACGCCTCGGCAGAGGCATCCTGACCGTTAGACAGAACCTGTGGATTATTGTTGAAGTAAAAAGGGTCGCCGAAGGCCTGACCCGATGGGATAGTCATATCGACAAAGCCCAGCACCTGAGCAACCGTGAATATGGTGTCATCCTGCTGGTAAAAGACACCACCCACCCAATTGAAGGCGCCGTCTAGGTCTGACGCCACCCGAAGTTCTAATTGCGTCGTTTCACGAACGTCTTGGCGGTTTGCGTCAAACAGTGACACCGGACCGACCTCTCCGGTGTAAGTACTAGGTAGCTGTGAATCCGTTTCCCGGTAGCCGGCAAAAGCACTCAACGTATAATCACTGTTGATATCCCAATCGACATTTAAATAATAACCATCAACATCGATTTGATGGCCTGCCTCCATATTCAGCAGCACGTCGTTACGGTTAGTGATCGCCATATTATCGAGAGGATCGCCAGCATCACGGGTAAACCCCAAGGCATTCCAGGCATAATCCGTATTGGGCGGCGTGTTGTTATACGAGGGCGGCACATCGCTGTCGTCGCGCACAATCTCGTAGGCAAGGTTAATATCTAGGGCCGCCGTGGGTTGCCAACGCAACTTAAAGCGACCGCTAAAAACATCATCTCCACCCACATCCGCACCATCCCCCTGCCCACTGGTACCTGCCAGTGGAAAGCCGACACCCAAATCAGCAACCGGGCCATAAGCCGCGCTATTGGAGTACCAACCGTCTGACTTCATGTAAACAGCTGCAGCTCTGAACGCCAGATTTTCACCGACGGCTAAGTTGAGAATGCCTTGACCTTCATAGCGCCCGTATTGGGCCACCTGCCCGCGCATCTCCAAAGAATTGCTATCAAGCTCGGGGCGGTTTGTTTTGACATTAATCGCCCCTCCCGTGGTGTTCTTACCAAAAAGCGTACCTTGCGGGCCGCGTAATATTTCAACACTCGCGATATCCAGCATTTCAATATTGGCCGTTTGAATATGCGGAATCACAAAGTCATCGACCATCACACCCACTTGATTTTCGTAGTAAAGAATAATCCCGTTTTGGCCGACACCTCGGATGGCAAAGTTTGCAGCATTGAACCCAGGTTGCTGACCCGCGACGACGTTGGGGGCAAATATCGCAACGTCTAATAAATCTCGCGGCACCAACCTCTGGATTTGCTCGGCACTGACTTGAGTGACGGCAATGGGCGTTGACTGAATATCTGTCTCAACTCGACGTGTTGCAGTAACCAAGACTTCTTCGAGCCGGTTTTCCTCTTGCGCATAGGCAGGCATGAAAGCCCCTAAACACATCGAGCCAATAGCCGCCGACAATGGAGTGATTTTTAAAACGCTGGGTAAATGGGCATTAATCCGTCGTATCATGCTGCTCTGACCTCTTTATCATTATAAGAGATGGCTAAATTCGAAGCTTATGCAGTTTATGAACAAAAAAGTGTACTGCGTCAACTGGGCGCTATGACAGCCCATCCTTAACTAGGCGAAGGGGTCAAGGTGTATCTCGGCTCACCTGTGCAACCAATGCATCTAACATTGCAATAACCGCCACCCAGCAGAATATTTTCACAAGCCATTCAATTCCTAGTCACAAGCGGATTTGAGAACTAGACAAGTCCTTTGACCTCTCAATAAGCGAGCCAGCATCGGCCCAAATTCCGGTTTATTACGTCTTATAATTCGACATAATATTTCTTCCCTCATGGTAGATACCTGCTAAATTGGCTATAAACATCACTACATTGGTGCAATAAGCCTGTGGGTGGCTTGTGCGTGGCATAGAGGCCGCGACGCAGCCATCGCCGTCACAAATTCTCATCAAAACCGACCCTCAGTGAGGTCAGCTGTGAGCAGACTAAATTTCGTACCTACCGATAACTGGCCCCAAGAGCTGCGTGACTTTGTACAAGCCGATACTGCCAGTGACATGGAGTTGGGGATTACGCGAATGCTGGCCCATGCGCCCAAGGCTGCTATGGGCCCGCTTCAATTCGGAGCTGCCCTAACAGTACACAGGACCCTACCGGAACGACTCATAGAGTTAATGCGTTTGCGCATAGCGTTCCACAACCAATGCCGTAGCTGCATGGCCATTCGCTACTCCGCAGCCGAGGGCAGTTTCGACGAAGCCACAGCTTGCGCACTAGATCAGCCTGAGATACCTAGCAATTTGTCAAAGTCTGAACAGCTAGCTATTGATCTCGGCGATCGATTTGCCACGCAACACCTCGCCATCGATGACGATTTTTTTGAGCGACTCAAAGTCCAATTTACAGAAGCTGAGATTGTTGAGCTACTGATGCACTGCGCCTTGTATGTGGGTATGGGCCGTTTGGCCGCTATCTTAGACATGACCGAAGATTTGCCCAAGGGGTTCTCCAAACCCTTCGGCGAAAGCGTCAAATTGTCGGCCGATACACCTCTCTCCGTGTCATGAGTTTAATTATGAAAAATAAACCAACCGCCATCACCGCTGTCTTTTTTATTTGGAGTTGCTTCTCAAGCCTAGCAAGCGGCCAAAACGCTGATTGGCCACTGCCTGGCGGGCAGGCGGGTGGAGGGCATTTCAGTACCGCAACAAAAATCACTCCAGAGAACGTGTCGCAATTAAAGACAGCGTGGACTCACAGATCTGGGGATTTTCGCAAGGGCGCCAATTTCCGTGATGGCTTAAAGCCTGATACCGCTTTGCAATCCTCCTGGCAAGCAACGCCGGTATTAGCGGGAGACAATCTGGTCATTTGCACACCGTTTAACCGCATCATTGCCATCAATGCGGCAACGGGTGAACAACAATGGGGTTATACGCCCGATATTAATCTCGACGACTATGCCATGCCACGCTGTAGAGGGGTGACGCAATGGCAGCATCCCGATAACAGTTCAAACGACGCTTGCCACAGCATCATCATTGCACCACTGATGAACGCCAAGGTCATCGGCTTAGATGCGCATACAGGACAGCGCTGCCATTTTGGCGCTGTGGCTGAGATTAATTTACGCGAAGGGTTACGACCCCATGCGCCGGGTGACTACACCCTGAATACACCTCCAGCGATTCTGGGCAATCTTCTGATCACAGGTGCGGCCGTCGCCGACAATATTTCAGTCGACGTCCCTAGCGGGGTAGTACGAGCCTACGACTTGCTCACCGGGCAACTCACCTGGGCTTGGGATCCGGTACCCCCATCAGCCGAGGACAGAGCAAGCCAAGACTCCGCAGAGGCCCAAGCGCTAGTAACGTCAGAAGACGGCGCGGCTGCTACAGCGCATATCCAAGGGAAAGCTGGCCCATACCAACCGGGAACCAGCAATGTTTGGTCTTTTATTTCGGTGGATGAAAAACTCAACCGAGTCTACGTACCCACCGGTAATACGTCCCCCGACTATTATGGAGGACACCGGAACGGTTCTGATTTTTATTCGAGCTCGGTCGTTGCACTGGAAGCGAATACCGGGAATGTCATCTGGCATTATCAGACCGTGCATCACGACATCTGGGATTTCGATGTGCCTTCCCAGCCCACTTTATTTGACGTTACTACAGAAAGCGGTGTGGTCCATGGCTTAGCTCAAACAACCAAACAGGGCTATGTGTTCCTCTTGGATCGAGTGACCGGAGAGCCTCTGTTCCCAGTAGTAGAACAACCCATGCCACAAGGCGCCATAGCAGGTGATTATACGGCTGCCACGCAACCTGTTCCCAGTAAGCCACGTTCGCTGCTAGATCTGCCCGGCGATCAAGAGACAGTATGGGGGCTCACCTTCTGGGACCGTAAGGCCTGCGCGAAGGTATTGGAAAACTTGCGCTATGAGGGGCCATTTACACCGACTTCACTGGAAGGCTCGCTGCATATGCCCAGTGCGTTTGGAGGACAAAACTGGGGGGGGCCCGCACTGGATCCCACCCGAAATATACTCGTGGTTAATACACAGCATGTCGGTACGGTGGTGCAGCTGTTGCCGCGAGAGGAGTGTGGCCCTGAGACAGGCCCTGAGCCTGTCGCCCACGGTCCGTTTCTCCAAGAGCCCTCGGAAGGCACCCCCTACTGCGATCGCCGCTGGCTAGGCTTTGTTTCACCATTAGGCGCTCCTTGCACACCCCCACCCTGGGGAACCCTGGCTGGCATCGATCTCGTCACTGGCGAGGTGCAATGGCAGGTGCCACTGGGAACGTCTCGAGATATGGCACCCTTTCCCTTCTGGTACATCAAAGGCTCGCCCAATATTGGAGGTCCGGTGACCACCGCATCGGGGCTTACCTTCATTGCCGCGACAACTGATCGTTATCTAAGGGCGTTTGCCACGGAAACCGGCGACGAGCTATGGAAGGGGCGACTGCCGACAACCGCCCATGGACTACCCATCACCTATCAGCTGTCCGATGGCGAACAGTATGTTGTTGTTGCCGCTGGAGGACATGCCGCACTGGGAACTCCACCGGGCGATCATCTCATCGCTTTTAAACTTAAGCCTTAAAAGGAAAAAAATGTGACTCAGAAAGGAATCACCACCTCTGAACACGGCGACATTCTTGCGGATACCACGGTCATGGACTGGCTTGACGTGGGCGGAGGGACTCATTTTAAGGTACTGCGGCTTTGTGAGCAGACCGGCCAATGGGCCCTATACGTGCATATGGCCCCGGGTGCGCGATTTCAGGCCCATCGCCACGAAGGCAGCGGCCAATTTTTTGTCACTAAAGGTGAACTTATCTACGACGCCGGCAGGGCCAAACCCGGCACTTACGGCTTTGAGCCTATTTTCGCCACCCATGTCGACGCGCACTGTGTGGAAGAAACAGAAATGCTATTTTTAGGCGAAGGCGCCGTGACCTACTTCAAAGATGACGGCAGCATTGATTATGTTTTTAATGCCCGGAGCTTAGGGGACGCTTTAGCCCAGCAGCACAAGGGCTAATAATTATGAACACACCGCCTCCGTCAGTCTTGCATAAAGTCTGCCAACGCTTTCAGTAATTGGGCACCTTGTGCGCCGTTTACCCAGCGATGATCACAGCCCAACGTCACGTCGAGACACTCCCTAGGCGCAAAGGCTTGCGTCTCAGCGTTCCAAACCGGCTGCATTTGAATCATGCCCACCGATAGCACCATGACCTGAGGCGGCGTCACCATTGCCGTAAAGGCAGTAACGTCGTACATACCCAAATTGCTGATGGTAATGGCTGCCGGCTGCTGGTCTGAGGCTGTGAGTCGACCTTGACGCGCCCTATCCACGAGTTCACTAACGCGTTGCGCCATCGCGCTAACAGGCTCATCTGGCACATCATCAAGCACCGGTGCCGATACAGCACCGTCATCTCTAGAGACAGCCAAAGCAATATTGAAACCCGACACGGGACGAACAGCGTCTCCCTGAAACTGTACATTTAATTCAGGGTAACGCGCCAAGGCAGCACGCAAGCCTTGAAGCAACAACAACGTGACGACGCCCCTTACGTTTGGGTTGCCCTGTTTTAATGCCGCTATCGAGCTGCCCACATCAAGGCGGCGGTGAATGTGAAATAGGGGTACTGAATTCTGAGCGTCAACCAGCGTTTTAGCGATACGACTTTGAGTGGCAGAAAGTATCGTGCCCTCACTTCCTGCTTCAACTTTACTGCCAGCGAGAGCCCGATCAACATCTTCTTTCAGAATGCGTCCATCATGTCCCGTACCGGTAACGTCGGCTGCTGCAAGCCCCGCTTTTTCAAGCTTGCGCCTCAAAGCCGGACTGATCTTCACCACCGCCGATCCCTCAACACCCGTAGCCGTGTCACTATCAGAGGCGCTCACTGCAACATCTGGAGGCGGGGCATCAACGTTTGCGGGTGCAGTGGTTGTTTGCTCAGTGATGAAAGCCTCTAGCTGCCCAGGCTCAAAAGCCTGGAGTGCAAGAACACCAATCAAAGCGCCCACCGGTAGCTCCTCCTCCTCGGGCACTAAAATCTTAGCTAAAGTACCGCTAACTCGAGCCTCAAAACTATTAACAATCTTGTCAGTTTCAATATCTACAAGCTCTGCACCCGCTTCGATCTGATCCCCTTCACCGTAACGCCAACTAACGATCCGGCCATGGGTCATCTCAATACCCCATTTTGGAATAGTCACTGCCTCAAACTGTTTACTCACTCGCCAACCCCTCAGTCACTGCGGCACGCTTTAAACCAAAAACCAGCAGAACATTACCCGGCATACGACTGCCAAACTGATAACCCGAATTCACTAATAAATGCCCGTTAGCAAGGACGGGGCCGTCTGACTCTATCGATCCGCCCTTGCCCACCTCACCGGAAACCGTTTCAAAATCTCCCAGAGAGTTGTATTTCCACAGCACCTGACCCGACGACGCCTCGTAGGCACGCAATAGGCCATCGAAGCCGCCCGCAAATATGAGCTGATTCGAGCTGGTAGCTGCTGCAGACAACCCGGGATCACAGGCCGGCTTTTTGTCTTCGGGACATTCGTCTAAGGCAGGGGTATACCAGCGAACGGTACCCGCTAAAGGATCAAGGGCGTGTAAGCCCGGAAAGCCTTCAGCCTCTGGAAGCCCGGGAAAATAGGTGTCCGCAATGGGTACAAACAACGTGTCTTTATTGGCAGTCATGCCCCAGTGAACGCCTCCAGCATAACCTCCTCGACCCAACTTTTTGTGCCAAACAGTTTGCCCACCCGCACTGGGATCAAGGGCATACACGTCGCCGCTTTTTTGCCCCACCAGTAGCAAGTCTCGCTGTTTGCCCTGCCACAGAATTGTAGAGGCTCCGATATCCAAATCGGGACCATTTTCTTCCGGGCAATTGCCACCGCCACCAATAAAGCAGGCCATATTCCAAGCATCACCGGCCAATAGCTGCTGTGACCAGACAATGCCACCATCGTCTAAGCGCATAGCAATGACAGCATCACTGGTCTTAGTCGCGGGAGACGTATAACCCTCTCCTGTACCGACATAAAGCAGCCCACGCTTGGTATCAATCGTTGGGGAATTCCAAACCGGAGCACCTGCTGGCGCCATCCGCCTCGCCCCCGCCGAATTGATCTCGCCAGTTTCATGAGACGCTTCAGGGATCACGAAGCTGTTCCAGAACACGCTGCCATCAGTCGCGTTTAAAGCCGCTACACTGCCGCGAAAAGTACAACAGGGGTAGCCGGGATCCGCAGCTGTTGCCCATTCGGATGATGAAATCGGGACATAAAGTCGCCCCTCATAATATTTAACTGACCCGGTAATTGTGGCGTCAGCATGGGTTGCCACAGAGCTTTTCCACAAACTCACGCCCGTTCGCGCCGAAATCGCGTGAACCTGCGCGGAAAAATCGCCAAAAAATAGGACGGGATCCGATTGGCTTTCCAAATGGGCTACGGTGAGACCGTTACGAACCTCAGCGCCCGCGTCATACTGCCAATGGGCACAGCCGCTGCTCAAATCCAAGGCATAGACGGTACCCTGCTGAGACCCCACAAATACCGTATTGCCATGCACTAGAGGTTGGGATCGTGCCCGTGTCGCTCCGGGATAAGCAAAGGCCCATTTGAGCTCTAACTGATCTACCGTGTTGAGGTTAATACCTGCTGACTCAGCCTCCTGAAAACGCTGGTTTCTGATGCCCCCACCCCACCCATTCCAAGGGGGACTCGTCGCAGCCAAGACGGGCGTGAAATCAGTGCTACACGCCTTGACCTCATGGGCGACAGAATCTACCGCGCCACTAAGATACTGCGCTATTTGAACACGCTCTTCCTGGGACAAATGCGCCGCTTGCTGACGCATCACGCCCTCGGTAATGGCACTGACAATACTCCCTGTAGACATCATGTTAAAACTGATTGCGTGGGGCGCCTTCGGCACAGAGCCATTGTGACAATGGATGCAGTTGCTTTGGAACAGTTCAGCTCCCGTTGCAGTCTCGTTAACTGGCTCACCCTCAACAATAGCCGCCGCAAAACTCGCCGAAGCCAATGCACTCAGGGTAGTGCCCGCGATCCAAGTCACCAGAGTTTTCATCACCGTGATCCTCTCATCAAAACCCGCTTATTTATTATTAATACTCCAGCGCTTTTTTTGCAGAGCGAACAATATCTGCAACACTTGGGACGTATTCTTTTTCCAAACACGGCGTTGCCGGGACCGGCGTATGCGGTGCCGTCACACGCTGTACGGGGGCATCGAGGTAATCAAACCCGAACTCCGCGACCATGCCCGCAATTTCGCTCGCCATACTGCACAATGGGTTAGATTCATCTACAACGACTAATCGCCCAGTTTTGGAAACGCTTGCAAGAATCGATTCTTCATCTAAGGGTGACAGCGTACGCGGGTCAATAACCTCTGCACTAATACCTTCAGCGGCCAATTCCACCGCAGCCTGTTCAGCTAACACCGCCATTCGAGATAACCCACACAAGGTAATATCCGTTCCCGCGACAACTGTACGAGCTTTGCCAAAGGGGATCACATAGTCTCCCTCCGGCACCTCGCACTCATTCATATACAAGGCTTTATGCTCACAGAATACAACAGGATCATCTTGCCTGATGGCTTCGGCAAGCAATCCCTTAGCATCCGCTGCGTTCGAAGGAACCACCACTTTAATACCCGGTATTGCAGCGAGCATGGGATACAAAATTTGAGAGTGTTGTGGCCCGGTCCCCTCACCTGCGCCAATCATGGTTCTAATCACCAACGGGGTACGCGCCTGCCCACCAAACATGTAACGAAATTTGGCAATTTGATTCAGTAATTGGTCGAGACAGACACCTAAAAAATCGATGAACATGAGTTCTGCGACGGGACGCAGCCCAGTCAAAGCAGCGCCTCCCGCGGCTCCCACGATAGCGCTTTCTGTAATGGGCGTATCAATCACTCGCGCCACACCAAACTTTTCAGTAAGGCCGGCCGTGACGCCGTAAACCCCACCCTGGCCGCTGGCCACGTCTTCACCCATGACCACCACACGACTGTCACGGGCCATCTCCTCGTGGAGCGTTAAATTAATCGCCTCTCGAATAGACATCTTCATTGCATCGCCCTCCCCTCGTAATCGACATAAACATCGGTATAGAGCTTATCGGGTGTGGGATCAGCCGCAGCGAGGGCCAGCTCCACAGTGCGATCAAGTTCAGCAAAAACAGCACTATCAATATCAGCAATACTGTTTGCATTCAGGGCTGCTGTGCGCGGGTCCTCTAAAAATCGAGGCAAAGGATCTCCAGCTGCACGCTGTGCTCGCAATTCCGCGCCATCTCGATAGTCTTGAGGGTCGCCTTCAAAATGCCCGTAATAGCGCGCAGAGACGGCCTCTATCGCCGTAGGCCCACCGCCATTTCGACCCCGCTCAATAGCCTCGCGACAGGCCGCATGCACCGCATAAAAGTCAGAACCATCGACGACAATGGACGGCATGCCAAATGCGCCAGCCCGCTCGGCGATACGCCCCTCAGGCTTAGGATTACGCGTAAATTCCGCATAAAAATTATTTTCGTACATAAAAATCATAGGCAGTTGTAAAACGACCGCGAGGTTTAACGCCTCAGCAACCGTGCCCTGATCGGATGCGCCGTCACCAATAAATGCCATCGAGACACCGCCGGTCTTTAGTGTTTTTGCCGTCAGTGCCGCGCCCGCTGCGATGGGTGGTCCACCACCGACAATGGCGTTGGCACCGAGCATACCTTTGGTCATATCGGCAATATGCATCGAGCCCCCTTTACCGTTACACAAGCCGTCCTGCTTACAAGCCAACTCCAACATCATCCCCTCAAGCTCGCAGCCCTTAGCGATACAGTGCCCATGACCCCGGTGCGTACTCGCGATGTAATCGTCATTCGTCATATCGAGGCAGGCACCCACAGCAATGGCTTCCTGATTACGATACATATGAATAAACCCCGGCAACTTACCCTGCTGATATTCAGATCGTATTCGCTCTTCGAACTCGCGAATGGTCTTCATTAAGCGGTAGGCACGGGTTAATTCGTCAAGGCTGTAGTCCATGACTCATCCTCATCTCAATTAAAGAGAAAAAAAAGGGCCCTAGTGGGCCCTAGTAACGGCGCTTTTATTTTAGAAATTGTAGCCGATCTGGACACCGTACTCACGGGGAGCACCGTGACGGGTGAAGTTCCATAGTGTTGCCACTGGGTTAGCCGCGACACGGTAGGTTTCATTGCCCAAGTTTTTGCCGTAGACGGAGACTTCAACACCACCATTAGGTCCGGTGTAGGTGATATAGCCGTTGACCAACGTACGTTCTTCCATCTGTGTATTGGCCTTTTGGACAATAACGGGAGAACCACTGGCATCCGCACCTTGGAAGTTTGCTGGGAACGGACTCGTTTCCGCATCGTCTTGGTAATGCATATTCAGGTTGTACGTCACGGTAGCACCATTACGAAGGTCTTGGAAAAACGTGGCTCCCAAGGCATAAGTCAGCTCTGGAGAAAATGGCACTCTCAGACCCGACAAATCTGGATTAACTGCATCACCCTTTGGTAATCCAAGGTCCTCGGGGTTAATACCAGGGCGGTAGTCGTCGTACTCGTGATCGAGGTAACCCATCATGCCGTCGAGACGGAAGTTATCAGTTACCGCCCACTGGAATTCAGCTTCAATACCCCGAGCAGTTGAGGTGCCCTCGTTTACCGAAACGGTCTCTTGGAACGTGTTGCCTGCAGCATCTTGAATCGTCACCACGGTGTCACGTTGCAAGTTTTCATACTCGGTATTAAATGCCGCCAGGTTCAGACGCAGGGTTCCATCAAGCAAATCAGACTTTAAACCCACCTCGAAGTTTTCGTTTTCCTCACTGTCATAGGGGGAGCATGAAAACTCAGAGCCGCAGGTTTCAGAGAAACCACCTGCCACAAAGCCCGTGGCAAAACTGGCGTAAGCCATAATCTCATCGGTAAATCGGTAATCTGCGACCAAACGATAAGTCACTTTGTCAAAGGTCTTAGAGTTTTTCTGCACATTACCAAACGCCGATTCTGGCAGAGGGTTGGTGTAAGGGCCCTGATATTGATCAAGATCAATAATATTGCTCACAGGGTTATCTGCGGTGCCTAAGTTAAAGCGCTGAAAGTCTTTCTTGTCTTCGGTGTAACGTACACCGGCGCTGATGGTCAGCTGTTCAGTCACGTCAAAGGAGCCATCGGCATAAGCTGCCCACGCGGTACGGTCCTGCGTGGTCTCCTGCACTTCGTAACGATTATCGTAAAAATTGGTTGCCGCTAGCGGTCCAAAGAAGCCCAGGTTTCCAAAGACGATGAATTCAACGTCGTCGCGGTAAGCAGCCACGCCGCCAACCCAGTTGAAGGGTCCGTCGAACTGGCTCGCCAAGCGGAACTCCTGTTGGAACTGTTCCCGCTTCGTATTTCGACTGGCGTCATAAAGTGAGGTGTACGCCTCACCGGTATAGGTGCTAGCCAGAATCTCATCTTGATCACGCATACCCGTAATTGATTTAAGTTGATAGTCGCCTAGCGTAAACGCTTGATTAAGATAGATGCCGGAAGCTTCGACCTGATGGCCTCCGCTCATATTAATAATCGCATTCTGAGTATAAGACTGACCCGTTGTGAAAGGGCTATCTACACCGGCGGCCTCGATACCTGGGAAGCCAATAAGAGGCCAAACATAGCCTTCGTTTCCGGGGGTTTCATTAGCCGTCGCAACGGTTTCAGATTGGTCATCAAGGTACTCAAAAATTAAGTCAGCTTCGTACCAATCTGAGGGCTCCCAACGGAACTTAAGCTTGCCCGCAAGGACGTCTTTACCGCCAATATCAGAGCCGTCACCCGTTGTCGGATACGTACTTTTGATTTCAGCCGTGCTGAGATTGCCTGGTGTCGGGATTAAACCATCGCTACAAACGAAACAGGTAAACGTGCCGCCCATGGGTTTAGTGTTTGAGTAATAGCCATCAGAATAATCACGAATCACGGAAATACGAGCGGCCAAGGTGTCGCCCAAGGGTACATTGAGTGCGAACTTAAACTTGTTCAAGTCACTGTCATTACTGGCGTAGCGACCAAAGTTAACCTCTACATTACCCGCTACTTCACCGCCAACATCGGGCTTGACCGTTGTGAAGGCGATCGCACCTGCCGTCGTATTCTTGCCAAACAGTGTGCCTTGAGGGCCGCGGAAAATCTCCACCTGCTCAATATCGAAGACTTCGATGAATTGGGACTGAACGTGGTTAAACGCAAAATCGTCAACGGTAATACCTACCGAGGGGTCTTTGGTCACCAAAATCGAGATGAATCCAGTACCTCGCATACCACCGGCAATCGCGTTGAAGCCATTTTGCGGGGTCAGGGTCACGTTGGGGGCAAATTGCGCCAGTTCGGTCACTGAGTTTTGAAAGGTTTTGCTCAGCTGCTCTGCAGTGATGGTACTGACGGCAATGGGCAAGTCTTGCTGGCTAATATCCCGCTTGGTCCCTGTAACAATGACCTCTTCAAGGGCTGCAGCACCAGCCTCCTCTTGAGCGAAGGTTATCGAGCTAGCAACCGTCGCTGCTACCGCTGTTGCGAGCACAGAGCGCCCTAAAAATTTGGTCTGCCTGCGTGGATTGGGAAATTCCATATTGAGCTCCTGATTATTGTTTTAATACGCGTCTGTTCAAGCAGCGCACATGTTGGCCTCCAACAATACACTTGCTTGTGAACAACAAGAATACTATAGAGTCGATGTGGACGATGCAATCAATACCCGAGGAATAAAACCGCAATAAAAGATGTTTATAGGAGACATTAATGTCAGAAAATTCTACGATCGCGGCGATCCGCGCCCAGCTCATGGCATGCAATGCGTCAGCGATTGTATTGACCGAAGTGGACAATGTGGGATACGCCAGTGGCTTTGCATCGGTAATGGATGGCTGGAACCTCATAGAGCCCATTGCAGGGATATTTGTGCCCGCGAGCCCTCACCTTCCGGTGACACTGTTTCTTCCAGAGGCGAGCCTCATCTCCCTGGTTGTTGCCGAACGCGAGGGTCACAAAATCATTTATGAGCGCTTACGCACCTATGACATGCTCAATTTTTGCGAAACTGCCCGGGCGCAAGATGCACACCTCTCTTTGCCCAAAGATCTGCTAGAGGAGCTAACGACAATCGCCCAAGACGTCGAAGGAGCCTGTGCCCCCGACATTTTAGAAGCTATTGCCGAATGCTTGCAGTCGCACACGCTAGAAAACACGACAGTGCTCTTTGATGATCTACGGGTGGCTCACCGGTTACAGCGACGCCATCAGCAAGTCTGGGAGGATGGTTTAGAGGTGGTGCTTGCCTGTCGTTCCATTAAGCAACCTGATGAGATTGCCGTACTCAAAGAGAGCGGTCGAATCGCCGATAGCATTATTGAATATACCGTATCCCAACTAGGCGCCGGCGTACGCTGGAGTGATGTAGAGAAATCAGTCGCTAAATTTATGATCGATCAAAATGTCGATCCGCTCCCAGGCAGCCCCATGTTATTTGGCGGTGGCTATGATCTCGTCTTTCGGCCCGATCTTTTTCGCACCCACTACGATCGCCCGTTTCAGGGCGGTGAAATTGCGATTCTCGAAACTCAGGGGCGCTACCGCGGTTACTGGATTGATATCAATCGCACAGCCCACATTGGCAGAGCCTCCCAAGCTTACAAAGATCAGCACGCCTGTGTTCAGCAAATTTTTGAGACATTGAGCCAGCGGCTGCAAGCCGGCTGTAATTCCGCCGACATTACCCGCACTGATAACATTGACGCGGTACAGAGGCTAGCGGCACCCGAGAAACTCTTAGTCGTGGCGCACTCGGTCGGCCGGGTACCTCTGGAAAGCCCTGTCGCTTTTCCTGGCACCGGTCTACACGCCGCCAAAGAGGGCTTTGAGGTAAAGAGCGGCATGGTCATTAGCATTGACTGCCTTTACTTCGGCAGTCAATTGGGGCCCTCCCATATGGAAAATGTTTTCCTAGTCACGAAAGAGGGCTGCGAATCGCTGTATCAATACCCGCTAGACCTTATTGAGGTCATATGAGGGAAGGCCTGTAATGCACTATTGCGCGGTATAACCTCCATCGACCAACATTTCAGAACCGGTCATAAACCGGGATAGATCAGAGGCTAAAAATACAATGGCATCGGCAATATCATCACCTTGTGCCATATCGCCGATCGGATGAGCCGCTCGAATAGCGGCTCGGGCTTCCGCAGGGCTGGGGGCAAATCCCGCTTCACCGAGCTCTGTCAGACACTGCGCAGCAAAGGCCGTATCTACCGTTCCCGGATGGATGGAATTGATGCGCAGCTGCAGACCTAAGGTACCAAACTCCACTGCCGCAGCCTTGGTAAACATACGCACAGCCCCCTTGGTTGCCGAATAAGCGCTCTGGAATGCCACTCCAACATTGCCACAGATGGACGACATATTGACGATCGAACTTCGCACACCTGACGCTTGTCCTGCACCATGAAGATCATCGAGGAAGCACTGTGTGCCCAAAAACATGCCGGTGCTATTGACGCGAAATAAACGGTCCCATTCGGCCAAAGAGGTATCAGCGACGCTCTTAACGACATCGATACCCGCATTGTTGATGAGAACGGAAAGTTGACCCCAGGAATCGAGCACCAGCTGCCTAGCTTGCTGCCAGCTGTCCGGATCACCCACATCCAAAGCAGTGGCCATAGCCACCCCACCCTCTGCGCGGATCGCATCGACAACGCCGCTCAACGCGGCCTCATTGACATCGGTGACCATAACTTTTGCCCCGTGCGCCGCCAATGCTCTAGCAGTGGCAGACCCAATGCCGCCTGCGCCACCTGTGACCAAAGCCACACGTGGGGTGCCGTCTTTTAACTCAAGTAACTTAGTCATCACTCATTGCCCCTTATTTATACTCGATGCATGTCATAGCCTTGTCGCGGAAAATGAACATGCCGCATCGGCAGATCAGCCCCATCAACTCTTAGGGTCGTGAAACGATCACCCTGCCCCACTAAAATACCCGCAACCCCGCCCCGGTCGGCGCCCACCGCAGAAATCTGCACGGGTGTGTCCCACCAGCCCTCAAGACCACTACTGCGTTCTTTAGCCCCGGGAAAACCGGCAAGGTCAGCGGGTGGCTGCAGCAACGCTGCCTTTGCCGCGTTGTAATCTGAAACCAGCCGCTCTCCTGAGCCTAGGTTATCTATTCGATCTGCCCAATCAATCAGCGCTTCTAAACCCAAAAGTTCGTTGGCAATATGAGGTAGCCCATTGCGAACAAACCAAAGTACTCCCCAGCAGTGCACATCGACCAAGCCGCACGCATCACCTGAAATATAGTTTCGACCATCTACTAGCTGCGCATTCAACTGACGTGCTAACTGGGTAATGCGGTCTGCCATGAGTTCTTGAGCGGCTGGCAAGGCTGCAAAATCAAGATGCGGGAATACGGCCGCGCGATCGTTATAAAAATGTTCATCCCAGTCGGCAGCGTAAAGTGCAACCGCAGAGCCTAACACCGGTGCAAATAAACTATCGGCCCATAGCCCCATCGCATCGCTGAGCAACTTGGTCTCATCGGTCAAGGCTGTCCCATGGGGAAAAAAATGATCAAGCGCATCAGCTATCGCCACCGTATCGATAAACACATCACTGCCCAACTGCAAAACCGGTGTGCCCCGATAACCTCCAGTGATTGCCTCAAGATCGGGTTTGGGAGCCGTCATTGGCATTTCTACGGAGTGCCACGCGAGCTGCTTTATGCCCAACAATTTTTGGGCTTTCTGAGAGAAAGGTGACGCATCGTAATGATGAAGGATGGGATCGGTCATAACTTCTCCGTGAGTTTTAAGCGGGCTTTAGCGTATCGGCCCTTTGATTCAGTAAAATATCGTAGTCTTGCCGGGCAATTTCTCGCGTTGGATAAGACGCCCATGCTTCAGCAACAGCCGTGCGCGACTGCATGGCCTTGTACCACACGGCCAGTGCTGGGAAATCATCTACGTTTTGGCCTTGCCAATCCGCATGCACCAACCAGGGCCAAACCGCCATATCGGCCACCGAGTAACTCCCCCCTAGCCACGGCACCTGTGACAGCCGCTCATTTAATACGCCGTAAAGTCGATTGCTCTCATCGGTATATCGGCGAATACCATAGGGCACTTGTTCGGGCGCGAACTGGCGAAAGTGATGCGCCTGTCCCGCTGCAGGGCCTAGGGCGGACATTTGCCAATACAGCCACTGCTTGCACTGCCAGCGCTCAGCTTCATTCGCACCCAGGAAACCGCGATATCGCTCAGCTAAAAATTCTAAAATAGCACCCGACTCAAACAGCAGATCACCCGCACTCGATTCCAGCACAGGAACTTTTCGATTGGGATTCATCGCTGCGAAGGCAGGCGTCAGTTGCTCACCTGCAGCAAGATCGACGTAACGACCCTCCCACTCGAGCCCAAGCTCATGCAACAAAATAATGGCCTTGAGGGAATTTGGGGAGGGATAATAATGCAGCACATAGCGTATAGCTGAGCTCCCCTGGTTATTTGCTTCTATGGGCACTTGAGGTTTACGCAGTTCAGGTTGATGGCCGCATTTCGGCTTCGTACCAGATGGGCGAGCTGTATGCTCTATCCTGAATAAACTCGGGAGCTTCTGCAGGGCGCTCTACACCAAAGAAATCGGCATCCCGGGTTGTCCAACGTTTTCGCGGCACCTCGATGACACGTGCATAGTAAACCGCATCTTTGGCGACATTGAAGGTCGGATCCATCCAAACCCCGCGCAAAGATGCACTCCCATCGGTTTCGTCGACACCGGCCAGGGCCACATCATAAACCTGCTCTTTTGGAAAACCCGCGTCATCGATCCAGGCTTTCACAATTTGCAGGGCATGCAGGTCAGGCCCATCCGGCTCCTTCATAGCCAGCATGATAAATCGAGGCGTTGCAGAACCCGCTGAGTCAAGTTCTGGCGCTGCTAGCGACCCCCCCATAGTAACACCGCGCTGATAACCAACCGTAGAAATTGGCACAGCCTTTAAGTCTTGCTCTGTAAAATCCCATCCACCAAAAAAACGCAGCTGGATGCGGGAGCCGGTGGTCGCGTAAACCTCCTTGCGTTGCAGGGCATCAAACAAACCTTCTCGGGTATTTTCCTTCGCCCAAACACCGGTCAACCCAGAGGCGCTCAGTCGCCAATTTTCATTCAACACCTGCGCCATCTTAGTAAACATGCGCTCCGCAGAGGGCTCTGTCGAACGGAACTTACCAAAAAAATTATCTTCTGAAACGGCGCTATAGCCAGTGTGAGAGTCGGTCGCACCTATCATCCCAAATTGATACGGGTTGGCCCCTAGACTCTGACGGTATGCCAATCCTTGAGCCAGCGCGGGACGCGCATACTCTTGGGCAAACATCCAATCGGCCTTGTCGGCGGTGAGGGCAATATTTCCCTCATCCCACCGCTCAAAGTCGGCATAGCGATCATCGGGAGATAAAAAAGGATGGGTCTCGGAATCACCCTTAACTTGGGTGACCTCCAAAAGCGGCTCCCAGCGCACTCTAGCTTCGGCATATTCTCGACTCAGCGGTACACCTGATAGCGTAGTGGGCGCAAACATACGTCCATTACTGACATTAGAGTTGTGCGGAATGGCTAGAGTTGAACCCGCGGTCAAAGACTCGTAGTAAGCCATAGCATTCCACAGATCCTCCGGGTCATTACTGTCTTGAGAGGAAAAGGGAACAATCTTGTCTGCGTAACCACGTCCCTCTCGATAAAGAACAACACGGTGCAAGTTGTCTCCCGAAATGGTGGAAGTCCACTCGTAAGCGGGGAATGCCGTAAACAAATGCGGCTTATTATGCCGATCCGCCGTGGCGACCGCGTCCTGCCAAGCTGCAGACACCACAGCAGGCGGCGTCATTTTTTCAGGGGTTGGGTTTTGAAAAGCGTCAGAGAATGCCATGGTGAGCTCTCCCATACGGTCACTGCGCAGAAGTTTCAGCCAGTCATCGCCAAGGGCCCAACCTTTCAATCGCGAATCTTCTGCATCAAGTAGCCGATAAACCGATAGGTACTCAGCATGGTCACTGATCGCCAGAAAATCATGGCGATAACGCGGACGAACCGACATGCCATTGCCCGCCTGCACCACTTCACCCCTGGCGAACCGATAGGCCGTTTCCGGAGTTATTCGCGATCCCATGGTGTAGGCATCGGCTGAATTACTGGTGTGCAGGTGCAAATCGCCCCAGTAGAGCTGCGTCCGATCAGAATCTGGATTGGGTGAGTAGCTGTCGCTCGCAGCAACCACAAGGGACATCAGCCCCACGCTGATTGCAAATCCCAACTTTAACGCGCTCAATTGCACTTTTAGCGGTGTTGGGGTCGATAGCAGTTTGACGACCAAATTCATTGCTGTTGTATTCCCAAACGCTTTTCCAGCTCGACATGAAAGTGACGTAAGCGCTGCTCCTGTTCACCCCAAAGCTGCCCCTGAAAAGCCTTGCTACTCATACCCTCCTGCACCGAGGGCAAGAATGCCGCGTCCTGACCTAGCACCAGGCCTAGACCAGGATCTTCATCTTTAAGATAACTCTCGGTGGGGGCTCTACTTCGGCCAGTAACATCGGTGTTTTCAGGCAGCCCCATCCATGCGGGAGGACAGTAGTTGGGATCATCCACAGGAAACATCAATGTCATCGTGTCGTACCAAAACTTTTGCGGATCGCTGTCGTGGGGTAAAAACCGCATGAGAAATATGGCTTCAGGGTGGCAGCCAATTTGAACATTAGGAAAGATGCCTGTTGCCCAGCTGTCAGATAGTTGCCCATCGGTAAAGCGCTCATAGCCCAGACCCAACCGCTCTGAACGCTCTCGCTTGCCTTGCTGAATAGCCCTGCGCACATCCAATGCCGTACCCGTAAAAGAGTCGGGATCAACGCCCGCCTCACGCAGCATAAACTGCAGGCCTTCGTTGACTGTTACCTGATCGGGGAAGCGCGGACTTGGCTGGCCTAGAGGAACAATCATTCGACTGGCCCCCTTCGGATAAAGGTCGTACTGGACGTTTAGATCACTCATGACGCCCCGGGTCTCTGGGTGAACGGCGTGCAGGTGATAGCTTTCATAAAAAGCTTCAACCCCGACCTTCCAGTTAGAACACCATTCACTGCGAACGTGTCGAACCACCTTCATCTGATCAATCTGATAATTCTCTAGGTAACCCTTGGGCAGGCCAAGCTCTCCACTAACAGGAGCAGCGTCTTCATCCATGTTGATAAAAATAAGGCCGGCATGAACCTCACACCGTGCCCGCTTGAGACTGGGACGATGGCTCACCACCTCAGGCTTGAAAGTCTCCTCATCTGTAATGCTACGCAGAGCACCACCATGGGTAAAACTCCAGCTGTGAAACGGACAAACAAACACCTTGCGATTACCTTGTTCCTCCGATAACAAACGTGAGCCGCGATGGGGGCAAACATTATAAAAAGCGACAATGCCCTCAGGTGTGTTTGAAATAATGAACGACTCGTGTCGGATACGAAATAAAAAGTAATCACCTAGGTTCGGGAGATCACTGACAACGCCCGCCAATAACCAGCTTCGAGTCCAAATATCATCCCATTCATGGGCCATATATTCCTGAGAAAAATAGCCACTCTTATCGTGAATGGTGGTGCCATTGTCGACATCAGGCTGCTTCGCTTCTAAACAATCGACGGGGGCATCCGGATTGATGACCGCGGTTGGAATCAAATTGCTATTCACAGACGTCTCCTGACTTAGGGGTGCTCGTTTGTTTTAACTTGCCACTACCGGCGTAAAGACGGGTTGGGGATCGGCCTCTCCAACCGACCTGAACAGCACCGTCACGGCCATGCCAGTGACCACTTGCTCAGGATCGACATCAACGAGATGGCTCATCATTCTGACGCCCTCTTCCAAATCGATAAGAGCAATGACATAGGGCGCTTCAAAAGCTGCCGAAACGCCCCTGCGAACCACCGTAAAACTGGCCACCTGCCCTCGACCCGATGCCGGAGTCCAACTGAGATGCTCGCTGCTACAGTGCTTACAAATTACCCTTGGATAAAATTGGTAAGCAGCACAATCCTTGCATTGTTGAATGCGTAACTGACCATCAGCAACACCGTCGAAATACACTTGATTTAGCTGATCAACTCCAGCCATTACCACACCTCATCAGTTCGCCCTTCCCAGCACCACAGTTGCGTGGCTAGACATAATGCCACCCTGAGCGTGCAGCAATGTGTGTTCAAGGTGTGGCAGCTGACGCTCCTTGGCCTCCCCCCGATACTGGCGGATAGCCTCGGTCAGCCCAAATATAGCACCCGGATTTCCCGGGTGGCAGTGTGACAACATACCGCCGTGGGTATTCACGGGTAGCTTGCCGCCGGGTTGGGTCGCGCCACTGGCTAAGAACTCACCGCCGGCGCCTTTTTCACAGAAGCCAAGATCTTCAAGTTGTATCAATAAAGCCGGTGAAAAACAGTCATAGAGCTGTGCCAAGTCAATATCAGTCGGCTGGATACCTGCCTGCTCAAATGCGGCCTTACCGGAGTCTGCGGCAGCAGACTGGGTGAGATCTGTTGCCTGACTAATGTGCTCGTAGTGATGCCCCTCGCCGTAGCCTTTCAGCACGATGGGAGCATGTGGAAGATCACGCGCGCGCTCGAGGGTCGTGAGCACCACCGCAGCGCCGCCATCAGAGACAATGGAGCAGTCGAGTAGCTTCAACGGGTCGGCAATAGGCTTAGAGGCCAGAACGTCATCAACAGTTACCCGTTCGCGATACTGTGCCGTGGGGTTTTGGTGCGCCCAAGCTCTTGATGACACCATGGCCTCGGCAAACTGCGCCTCGGTAGTGCCGAAGGTGTCCATATGCGCGCGGGCTATTAATGCATAGTAGGCCGGTACCGTAGGGCCGTAGGGCTGCTCAAAATGCGGATGCCCTGAACTCGACTGCACCGCCATCGCCCGGTCTCGGGTCATAAAACTCCGCATGCTATCTGCCATGGAGACCACCACGGTGCTGGCCAGCCCCGTCTGAATGGCCGCAGCGGCATAACGCAATGCAGTGTAAGTTGTGCCGCCGCCGGTGCCGACACTCAAACAATGTCGGGGCGTGAGTCCGCAGTACTCTGCGGTAGCCTCTGCGTGATACATAATCGGTGTGACCAAAGAGTTACAGGTAATCAGTCCGTCAATCGCGCTAGGCTTCAGCCCAGCATCGGCAATAGCGCCCAATGTTGCCTGCACGCCCAACGCCATAGGACCCCGGTCTGTCACCACCCCCAGATCCGTTTCAAAGCTTCCAACTATCGCAATATTAGAGAGATCCATAGATTAGTCCGAAACCATAAATATCTGAGCACCGATAGTGCCAGGAGCGACACTCTCACCAGCCTCGTTACAAATGGCCACATCGATCTCTAGTGCGCCACTGGCCGCATCAAAAGTCGTGATAGTCGCCGTCGCCGTTAAGGTCTCCCCAACATAAGTAGCGCCTCGGTTTGAATAGGACACCGACGTAATCATGCCGGCGTCACCCAACCACTCATCGACCAACTGGTGTAGCCAATCCCCGAGCATCGGGCCTGCTAAGACCAAGCCTGGATACCCTTCAACTTCGGTAGCGTAAGGCAAATCGAAATGAATACGGTGCCCATTCCACAGCGCTGCGTTGTAGAGCATCAGCTGCACGTTGTCGGGAGTGTATTGTCGCTCTGGCAGAACCACACCGACTTCAGGTGCGGGGTTCATCGCAGAATCCTCGTGGTTTTTTCACGAATGACCAGCTCTTCATCGTCATTGCGAATATCCATCACTATTTCATAAAAAATAAGGGATCCAGAGCGGCCCGCCTTTTCATAAATGGCAGTAAGCGTACGGACCGACGTCAGCCAATCCCCAGGGCGGATAGGTTCCAGATATTCAATATCCAAGCCCCCTGCCATGGCACGTTCCAGCGGAAATTTAGGCAGTAATGTATCGATAGATACCCCATCAGGAGTCAGCTGATCGAGTTCAACCACATCCCAAAACAGCGGCACGTGAAACATGGGGGGCGCGACATCGCCGTCGAGATATTTCCGCTGTCGGTTACCTGTGGCAACCGCATACTTACGTATATCTCGCCGCGTCACGATCTCTCGCTGGGGCTTGCTTTGCCGACCTATGTTGGTGAGCAATTCCTCAGAAATTAATCCCGTCATACGCTACGCTCCTGCACTTGCCAGTAGGGATCACGCAATTCACGCTTCAGAATCTTGCCTGTCGGTGCCTTCGGTAGCGCCGCAACGAAATCGACACTTTTGGGTTTTTGATAAGACGCTAAGTGCTCACTGGCCACGGCGATGATCTCTGCCGCAGAGGCTGTTTGATCTGGCTTTAAAACCACCACCGCTTTTACCGCCTCGCCCCAGGTATCATCGGGAATACCAAACACCGCAGACTCCAATACCGCAGGGTGCTGGTGAATAGCGGCCTCAACCTGCGTGCTATAAATATTTTCTCCACCAGAAATGATCATGTCTTTCGCACGATCGACAATAAACAGATAACCCTGAGCATCCCAGACGGCTATGTCTCCGGTCCACATCCAACCATCTCGCAGTATTTCAGCGGTGAGTTCGGGGCGCTGCCAATACCCCACCATGTTCGCTTCAGAACGCACAACAATCTCTCCGGGGGTCTGGCTATCTCTAGGAACTGGCGTTCCTGAGGGATCCACCACCTGCACCTCGGTCACAAAACCCGGACGACCACAAGAGCTCAGACGCTCACTATGACGACCCTCCAAAGCATCGATATGATCTTCTTGAGTCAGAAAGGTCATGGTCATGCCCTCAGTCTGACCGTAGCCCTGAATCAAGGTGCAGGGAAACGCTTTCATGGCCGCCTCCACTACCGATCGTGGCATCGGTCCGCCACCGTACTGAAAATTCCGTAAACTACTGAGGTCGTAGTCGGAGAAACCGTCGACCGCCATCATCCAGTTGATCATTGTTGTAATGCCTAAAAAGGCAGAAACCCGCTCTCGCTGAATAACTTCAAGTGCCAGCTTTGCCTCAAAGTTTATTAACACAACCGGACAACCGTGGGCCATATAGTTCATCGCCAGCGCCACTGGAATGTGAAACATCTGGCCCGTTAGCATGTAGACATCGGTGGGAACGATTCGCTCAGCCACCGTTTGATTGATCATGCCCATATAGAGCGAGTGATGGGTATGCAGCGCCCCTTTGGAGAGCCCTGTCGTGCCACCCGTGTAAAGAATAAGAACAGGATCATCGGCAGAGACCGACCCGGCGGCTACAGGCTCGTTGCTCGCTGCTGCCGCGAGTAGACGCTCGTAGTCATCCTCAGGTTCGTCTTCGAAAATAAACCAATGCTCAATGTGAATCTGCTGACGGAGGCGTTCAGCCATCTCCCGATATTCGGACGAAACAACAATGACGCGGGGTTCCCCATCTTCCAGTAGGCGCAGCATCTCGGCATCACTGAGGCGCCAATTCAATGGCAGTGCGATCAATCCGCATCGGGCAACACCATAAAAGACTTCCATGTATTGAATGCAATTCTTCGACAAAATTGCGACCCGGTCACCTTTGGACAATCCAAGATCGTCCCGCAGCGCATTGGCGAGCCGCCTAACACGCTCGTCCAAGTCACCAAAAGTGATTCGACGGTCATTCGGCACATCGACCAACGCCTCACGATGAGGGTCTAGACTCGCGGTCTTTGCGGGGATTCTTCCAATATTCATGCGCTGGACCTCAGTAGGCGCTGTCTAAATCAACATGGCGAGTGGCAATGCGCCATTGATTATCGACCTGACGAACCGTATCGCGATATAAACCGGTGCTGAGTAACTTCGTCACGCCCGCCTCGGTCGCAAATAACGTGAGATTAGACGTCACGCCAACAACGCCCTCCGACACTGCAAAAAAAGAGTTCGAGACAACATGCCGCCGCACATCGTTTTGAGAAGCCATAGCATCACGATACAGCTGCATAACGTTATCGCGCCCTTCAAAAGGCCCCACGAGGTCACCACCGGCAATGCATAAACTCATCACGGCATCCTCACAAAGGCCTGACTCGAGCAATTCAAGGTCACGTTGATCATAGGCATATGACGCCCGTGCGAGTAATTCAGCAATAGCAATTTTGTCATCGACAGACAGCATTTGTAGTAGCTCCATTTTCATTGGCAGTGGCCACTTTTTGGAAAACAGTGGCGTTTAAACTGAGGGCATCACGTTGGAAGCCCTGACACGCAAAACTAGGTAATCGAATCACATCAGACCTGTGAAGCGATAGCTCAGCCCCGGGGTTAAGAATAGTTGCCAAGGCCCTGCGTGTTTCTTGAGGCGCTAACTCAGCACCCAGCCTGAAATACGGGCCATGGCCAACATCCAGTTTCGCGTTCAAATTTTGGGGATCTGTATTAAAGCACTTTGAGTATCGGAATGACCTTGGGTCACTATTTGGGAGATCCACCTCGGGCAGCAGTAACAAAGATGAGCTGCCCCCGGGGCCGTTAGCGTCAGAAATGTTATCGGACAGCGGAGCGCAAACTGGGGCGCTCACTGGATCAGTTATCGTTGTCTCGCTGAATTCAGACACCTAAAGGAACCCTCACTGCTGGCCGGTTCCAACACCCCGACACACCGGAAGTTTTTTTATTGCGAGGGGTTGTGCCTTAAAGACCCCACCCAAGCCGCACTTATCTCTCATCTGGAGCATGCCACTTTTCAGGGGCAAGAGTAGTACGGTTACTTGTGCCGAACAAGTCTTATAGATGAAACGCTTGGGTAATAGCCGCCAAAGGGGCTGCCAATCAGAAGAAAACGTTGGACTACTCTTTTGCAGTCACCCACTCGGCGATGACAGGCTGTAATGCCGTATCGACTAACTCGATGATCAAGCCACCATTGGGTGGCATCAAATAGCAGATCAAGCCATAACCATCATCGGGTGAGGCACCTGCAGCTAACGCCCGCCAACCCTGTGATTGTAGGCTAGTGGCAGCATCCGCCAAGTTCTGGGTCCAAAAACCGATATGACGACTGTCCGGTAACTGCGCGGGATCGTAAAAAGGCGAGTTGCCCTGGCAGAGCTCGAGGTGTACCGGGCCCTCTCTGCTGTAACACGCATGCACCACGATCTCGTGGTCCCCTGCTTCAGGGGTCCAGAAAGGCAGGGGGTCAAAGCTACGTACTGGACTCCAATCGACACCCAGGCTTTCTCCCAGAGACTCTCTCGCCTGATGGATATCAGCCACCGCAATACCATTGTGGAAACAATCGCTCATTTTTAACATACATCCCCCCCGGGGTCGGCGTGAGTGCTTTCTGAAAAGCTTATTGAGTCGTCCATTTAATATCGACTGGCAGGGCATCCAGTCCCATTGTTGTTCCCCCGTGTCCTTTGATCTTGCGATCCGGGCTTAGAGAGACCGCACTGGCCCGGCGACAAAATTCCTCAAGGACCACCCTGACTTCCAGTTTCGCAAGGTGCAACCCGATACACTTGTGCGCTCCCGCACCAAAAGCATGGTGACGGTTTTGCTCACCTCGACTGCGGTCTGGATCAAAGGTGTCGGGCGTACCAAATACCTGAGGGTCTCGGGAAGTTATCGCACTGGGGATAACGACATTATCACCCGCCTTAATCAGCACATCCTCAAGCTCAATGTCCTGCTCGCAAATACGATTTAAACTAATGAAGGCATTTAATCGAAGAAACTCATCGACACTGTCGCCAATGGCCTCAGGGGTTTGATGCAACTGCGCATACTGATCCGGATTACGCGCCAAATGCAGCACAGTAAAAGAGAGCATAGACGCAACTGTATCAATACCCGCCAGAAACAGAAGATAAGCAATACCTTGAACCTCCTCTGCAGAGAGCCGCTCACCATCGACCTCGGCTGCCAGCAGTAAATCAACAATGTCACCCGCACCCGGCTGCTGCTGGTGCTGGTGCACAACTTGCTGTAAGTGCAGTGCTATTTGTTGACCGCAGGCAAGCCGCTCTTCGAGTGTTGGCGCTCGATAAAAACCCGTCTCCCAAGCATAGAACTGCGGCAACATTGACGACTCCAAACCCATTTGTTCAGCAAAAACACGGGTCGGGATAGGTTTTGCTATGTCACTCAGAAAATCAATTTGATCGTTATGCATAACGGCATCGAGGACAGCACAAGCTTGCGCGCGGACCCCTGCTTCCATCGTCTTAATGACGTTGGGCTGAAATACCGGAAGCAACAAGCGACGATACCGTCGGTGTTCATCGGGCCCGCTTTCCAGAGGAATCAATTTTGGGCGCTGTTGATAATTGGCGGGAACACCAATAGGAAAAGAACCAAACCTTTGAGCATCGCAAAGCACAGTATGTGCCAGGGCATGGCTAAAAATAAGCCAGTGCCCACCGTTGTGGGGGGTATAGGCTAGGGGCCGCCGCTCATGTGCTAACCAAGACAGCATACGAGCCTGAGGGTCCTCGGTTAACGCAGCATCGGCCACGATATCAATGTCGCAACGGAGGCTCTCAGGCACATCTTCCCAAACGGTAGGCATACCGATTAGTCCAGTACGACCAGACATTTACCCCGAGAAACACCGCTCATCATGTCGCAAAAAGCGATCGGCGTTTGCTCGATACCCTGGTACCGCTGGTCAAAGGTTTTTAGTTCACCCGTCCTTAATTGCGATTCTAACGTTTCAATCACAGCCGGAAATTCGTCGGTGTAATCTGAAAACATAAAGCCCTCCATGCGGGCCCGCTTGGTAATGAGTTCCCAGGTGTGGGTAACGGGTTCTACATCTGCTTCGTATTGCGAGATGGCGCCGCAAAGCACTAGCCTTGCACCCTCTTGCAGCTGCCCCATGACGGTGTTCAGCACTGAGCCACCCACATTGTCAAAAAACAGATCAACCCCGCTTGGCGCCGCTTCTGACAAAGCCCGGGCAAGGTCAGGCTGTACTTCCCTTGATATCGCGATGTCATAACCTACCTCTTCCGTCAGCCATTGCGCTTTCTCTGCTGAGCTTACCAAGCCGATTGTTCGGCATCCGACAGATTTTGCCAACTGTCCCACAATGGTGCCAACAGCGCCGCCCGCGGCACTGACGACCACCACATCGTCAGGCTTTGGCTGTCCAATACGAAACAAACCCAGCCATGCCGTCATACCGGTGGGCCCTAGTGTTGACATGTACTCTGGCAGCGCCAAATCGTCTGCCGCGGCCAGCGGTGAACAGAGGTCTGATCCATCCAGCAGGCTCATTTCTTCCCACGCCGTTCGGGCATTGACCAAGGTTCCAACCGCATAACCTGGGTGCCGAGATTCTATAACCTCCCCCAAGACAATGCTTTGTACCGGCTCATTGAGCTGCATACCTGTGAGGTAGTTGTCACCCGCGCCTTCAGACATCCACTGTCTGAAGCCGGCATCCAACGAAAAGACCCGATTTTTTATCAAAAACCAGCCTTCTGGCACTTCTGGACGGAGTACTTCAACAACCTCAAAGTCTTCTGGCGTTACAGCGCCAGCGGGGTGTCTGGCTAAATTGACGGCTCGCGGCATATTGTTTCTCCCTCGGGGGTAAAATTCCTGATCGCCTGAGGTCTCAGAATATCGCACAGGGCAAATTCAATAACAAACAGATTTGAATGTTTGTATTTTTCCGTCTGGCAAATACGCCAGCCTCACCCCACCAATAACCGCAAATCTACAGGCCTTAAGATGTGTAGGCACTTTGATGTCGCCACTGATTAACCACGGTATAAAAAGCCAGTCTCATTGCAATGAACGAGCAGTCAATGCAAAGTCGACGGGGACTGGTCTTGCGATAGGGCACTAGCCATTGCCTTTAGACAAAACAGGCGCAGGGCATGACAAACCCTCTACCTCGGAATTTATGAGTGCGCAGTGTCAGGAACAATAAAATTAGGAGAACATTATGGCGAGTGGCGGATGTTTATGTGGCGACGTTACCTATGAATATGATCAAGAAAAATCGACTGCGGCATTGCACTGCCACTGTCGGGACTGCCAAAAAGTCACTGGCTCCGGTAAAGCCACTATCGTGCTCTTTCCAGAGGATGCGGTCAGCATTGCCGGCACATTTAAGCAGTATGGCGCCTTAGGTAGCGATGGGTCCCACGTTAATCGCGGCTTCTGCCCCCGCTGCGGCAGCCAAATGTTCACCCATATCGACGAAATGCCTGGTTTCGTCTTCGTTAAGGCCGGCAGTTTGAACGATTCATCATGGGTAAAAGCATCACTGAACTGCTGGGAATCAACCGCATCACCCTGGTCACCCGTAGACGGTCAATTACCCGGAGCTGAAAGAAATCCGGACCTATAAATACCGCTACAGACTCTCAGCCCGGGTCGACCAACAACAAATCCCTTGGGGGCGGTACTAGCCTGCAAGAACGCTAATGCGCCGCTGCGACACAGCCATTGATTGCCGTACCCGTGCACGAAAAGGAAACAACGGATCATTAAAGGTTGTCACAGCGGGAACGAGGCTCAAGGGTTCGATAAAAATCAATAAAAAGGAGTAGCACCATGTATTCAGAACTCAAGGGAAAGGTCGCCGTTGTCACGGGTGGTGGCGCCGGCATTGGCCTCGCCTGTGCAACAAAGCTCGCTGAATTGGGCGTGGCAGTGGGCATTGCCGATATTGATGCGGCTGCAGCAAATGAGGCTGCTAGCAACTTAATGTCTCAGGGCTACCGTTGCCTCGCGTTAGAAACCGATGTCAGCAAGGCACCCCAAGTAGACCAATTATTTCAGGCAACCAGCGAAGCCTTCGGCCCCATAGGTATCGCTGTCAACAACGCCGGAGTTGGCGCACCACTAACGCCCCTTGGCGATACCGAGGAATCTGACTTCGACCGGATAATGGCAGTTAATCTGAAAGGCGTCTGGCTGTGCATGAGAGCAGCACTGCGGCACATGACTGCGCAAAAATCGGGCTCTATTATTAATATGGCTTCTGCACTTAGTATCACTACCTTCCCGGGCAGCAGCCTATATACAGCCAGCAAGCATGGCGTATCGGGACTCACACGCAGTGCTGCAGTGGAATATGGCGAGAGTGGTGTCCGCATTAATGCCGTATGCCCGGGTTTTATTTCCACCCCATTACTGCACAGCACGGTCAGCGAGGAGGTCGCCAAAGCAATGGCAGCAAAACATCCCATGAACCGGCTGGGTACCGCTGCAGAAATTGCCGACGCAGTTGCTTATTTAGCCTCAGATGCCTCTTCATTCGTCACGGGTAGTCTCTTCTCGGTTGATGGTGGCTGGACAGCGACTTAAAGCCATACTGACTCTCTTAGCCGGATCAAACAGGACAACGCTGTGGGCCGTGCCACCTAAATGCGGGGTCCACGCTGGAACTCGGGAGTTGCGCGCTAGAGAAGTCTGTTAATGCGCTTGTTAGCCGAGCGGGCCTTCACTGACCTTCACCGCAATCATGCCACCGTCAATTTGCACATCAAAAGTTTTCAAGGGTACCCGGGTCAGCTGCCCTACGGGCTCGCCGGTACGAAGATTGAAGCGCACCCCATGCAAAGGGCAAGACACATGCCCTCGTCGAATACGACCACCCGAGAGGGGTGCTTGTTGATGCGTACAGCGATTTTCAAGTGCAAACACCTCGCCATCCGCATGGCAAAGTAAGATCTCACAGCCCTCAACCGTCACCACCTCACTGCTATTGGATGCCAAGGACTGAAGTTCTAGCACCGGTATGTAATCGCCCATCGACTGACTGCACTCTAAAACTTATGAGTCGGTAAGGTTAGCATCGCGAGGAGCAATAGCAACAAACAAACGTGCTTGCTTCTTTTATGATCCGAGGCTAGCTTAGGGGCACATCCTACCTTTATGGAGTCACTGCACCGTGCTACCCATCACAAAAAAACAATGGACCCTCAAAAGTCGCCCTCAAGGCGTGCCCGATCGCAGCGAGATCGATATCGAAACACGCACGATTGACCATGTCCCCAATGACCACCTGCTTATCGAATGCCTTTACTTTTCTCTGGATCCAGCGATTAGAGGCTGGATGTCAGACGTGCCGAGTTACTTACCCCCGATTCCCCTGGGAGACCCGATACGTTCTACGGTGGTAGGAAAAGTCATGCAAAGTGAAGCCGAGGGGTTTGAGTCGGGTGATCTGGTAGTGGGAATGGGTGGCTGGGAAACCCATGGGGTTGTTCCAGCGGCCTACTTTACTGTCATTCCAGCAGATAGCCCCTTTCCCGCTCACTATTACCTCAGCGCACTAGGCGCCGTCGGTCTCACACCTTACTTTGGCCTTCTGCGAGCGGGCAAAGCCGCTGCAGGACAAACCCTGCTGATGAGCGCAGCCGCAGGTGCTGTCGGTTCTATCGGGGGACAGATAGGGAAGATCCTGGGTCAACGCGTTATTGGAATCGCAGGCACCGACGAGAAGTGCCAGTGGGTCACTGACGAATTGGGCTTTGATGGCTGTATCAACTATAAGACCTGCGGTGACATGGAGCAGGCGATTCGAGATGCTTGCCCTGAAGGGGTCGACTTATTTTTTGATAACGTCGGCGGTGAAATACTGGATGCCGCTCTGATGAACTTGAACAAAGACGCCAATGTTGTTTTCTGCGGCAGCATTAGTAACTACAACGCGACTGAGCCCGTACCCGGGCCCTACAACTGGTGGCAGGTGCTCGCTAGAAGCGTGACAGTTCAAGGCTATCTTATCAGCGACTACGTGCCGGAGTTCCCCGAGGGGCAGGCACAAATTGCTGAATGGCTGAACGCCGGAAAGCTAAAGTTCAAAGAACATATGGTCGATGGTTTCGACAACACCCTCGATGCTTATAACCTGCTCTTTGAGGGCAACAACGACGGCAAATTAATGGTCAAAGTCTAGGTCGTTGGGGGGGGTAGCCCCCCCCATTCTCTATAGTTTCGGAAATTCCCCCTCGCCACCCTCGGCGTAGTATTGGATACACCGGTGAGCAAATTGGTTGCCGCTTTCGTTTTTACCAAAAATCACATCGGCCAAATGACCCGACTGCAAACCCCGCTGAACCTGCAAACCCACCTGATAGTCCTCCTCATCGACAACTTGCATAAGCCAGTCGGCCATTTGCTCTAGCGCGGTCGCAGCTTCTGCATCCTCTGGCTTCGTGTGATGAATAAAGTGAAGTACGGTTGTATTCTCAAGTGGTCCGGGGCCAGGAATCAGCTGGGCGATTTGAGTAATCTCGGGCGCCACAAAGATCGAGACATTGGGGAAAAACAAGCGGATAAAATCATAGCCGTCGTTTTCATGCTGCCACAGCTCATCTTTGGGAATATCTTTCAACTTTTCAATAATTTTAGACGGGTAACCCACCAGCATATGAGGTCCATAAGCCTCAAACGCCATGATGTTCGTGTAGGTTCTGGGAGCGATGGTTTCAGGGTGAGCCGCTTGAAAGTGATATCCCTCTAAATAGCCATCGAGCGCCACTTTCCAGTTGGCACCATGAATCACGCGCTGCCCGACGTAGTGCCAATTTTCAAAGTGTTTCTCTGCGATATCGTCCATCATCCCGCCTAGAAAGCCACGAATATCACACTCGGAGGCGGGATCAAGTACCGCAAAAATAAGGCCGCCCTCTTCATGGCAGGGAAAAGCGATCAGATCGCGATCACCTCGACAATCCTCGCCGAACTTAACCACATCAGCAACGCCTCTAAGGCGACCGTCACCACCATAAGTCCAGGCATGATAGGGGCAGCTGAAAGTCTTTCTGTTACCTGAAGGTTTTGACTCGAGTATCATTCCTCGGTGACTGCAAACATTCATCAAGACTTTGGCCGAGCCATCCGCTTGGCGACAAATGAGCAAAGGCGTCCCCAGAATATCGAGAGTTTTAAAATCTCCCTTCTCGGGAATTTCATGGGAAAGCCCAACGAGGATAGGCAGGCTCTTGTAGACGCCATCCATTTCTTTCTGCCAAACATCCGCATCGGTGTACTGAGTAGCGGGAACTCTTAAGGTATCTGCCGCGCTATCGGTGGTCCCATTGGCGACGTGGTCACGCAATCGGGCTGCCATCTCATTGTAAAGTGCGTGCCTATCCATTACCGACTCCCGGCTCATTTTAAAGTTATTCACCAAGCCGTGCTCTCGTGTACGAAATACAGCTCACCACGGCTTATCCAATGCCTGAGGCTAGATTTGAGTCCATAAAAAGTCAAGCATGCTTGCTTTTTTCTAGTCGCTTACATACCCTGATCTTTGCCCTGTGCGTCATACAACAGTCGCAGAGCTGCCAACAACACTAGATCAATGTGTACCCTGCCAATGTGGCTGAGAGCGCAGAAAAGGACGATTTTATGGGCGACAAACTTGCTGGAAAAGTGGCTCTCATCACAGGTGGCACCAATGGCATTGGTAAAGCCACTGTAGAGCGCTTTATGGCAGAAGGCGCAGTCGGTGTGGTGTTTACCGGAAACAACGTTGAAGCTGGCACAGCCATTTCTGCTGAAACGGGCGCTGATTTCGTGCAACACGCCGTCCAAGACATTCCGGGCTGGTCAGGGGTAAAGAATTTTATTCAAGACAAGTTTGGTCGACTCGATATCGCCTTCGCTAACGCCGGCACCAACACCGGTGATAATAACATTGAAGATGTAACACCCGAGGCATGGCAAAATCTGCTCGACATCAACCTCACGGGCCCCATGATGACCATTAAGACTGCCGCGGAGATCATGCGCGCCAACCCTGAAGGCCCGGGCGGATCCATTGTGCTCAATAGTTCAATCAACGGCATTTTAGCACTTGCCGGTGATGTCACTTATTCAACGACCAAAGGAGCCATGCGCTTACTGGCAAAATCGAGCGCCGTGCACCTCGCCAAAGAAAACACGAATATTCGTGTCAACACGATTCACCCCGGGGTTATAGGCACACCGCTGATTGAGGGCGCCATTAATGGCGCTCCCGATCCCTCGGCAGCACGATCCATGCTTGAGGGCATTGCGCCTATGGGGCGACTGGGTCAGATGGAAGAGATCGTGAACCTCGTGATTTATTTGGGGTCCGATGACTCACGCTTTATGACGGGCTCTGAATTGGTGATTGACGGGGGATCGACTGCGGGATTACCTGGCGTTTAGAGGCAAAAATAGTCGATCATCGCCTCTCCGCCCTACTCTCCGTGCAGCACCCGAAAACGTCTTAGTGAGAACTTCCACTCTCCGTTCTCGCGAATGCACTCATCCTCATACTCGCCTCTGGGTTCAATTTGGGTGCCGTCCTGCATCACTGCCACCTCGCTGGTATAGCTGCGCATGACAGCGCGATCTCCATCAACGCTAATGTAGCCTGGATGCGCCATCATATTGACGAAGGGAAAAAGCTGCATGGCCTCCAGCCACGCGGCAACAATGTTGTCCCTGCCGCTAATGCCGGCCATATCGAGATGAGGTAATTCCCAGACCGCATCATTGGCCCAGGTACCACCCCAGATTTCAGCATCCCGCTGATTCACACCGTCGCAGTAGCGCTCGAGCAAAGCGCGAATCTCCAACTGATCCTCAAAATTATTCATGGGTTCTCCCAACTACCGTATGCGCACCCAGCACTCAGTAGCGCGCAACACGTTAGCAACGACGCTAAGTCGCCAAAATTTCACTGATTAATAACGCCACCATCAACGACCAACTGTGTTCCGGTGATATAAGCCGAGAGATCGCTGGCCAAGAATAAAGCCGCGTCACCAATCGTCTTCGGAGCTCCCATGTAACCCATAGGAATCATCGACACAATCGCATCGTACTCGTCAGCATTTTCGGTCGATGCCTGCACGTTCATATTGGTCGCAATCATACCCGGATGAATGGTATTGCAACGTATGCCTTCACCAGAAGTTTCAGCGGCGACCGCCTTGGTAAAGCCAAGGACCCCGCCTTTGCTCGCCGCATACGCGCTGACTCCTATCACACCGATAAGTGCAGCGATTGACGACATATTAATTATCGACCCTTTGGTGCCGGTTTCTCGCATCATGGCAACGGCCGATTGGGTGCCTAGAAACAGGCTGGTCATGTTCACTACCATCTGACGGTTGTAGTCTTCTAGGGTGATATCTTCCAGCCGCTTCAGGACCGCGATCCCTGCGTTGTTTACCAGCACATCAATGCGACCGTGATCATCCTTAATGCGACCCATTGTGGCCTGCCAAGCCTCAGGATCCGTGACATCCTGTCGCCACGCTGTTGCCGAACCTCCCGCTGCATTAATACTTTCCGCTGTAGCACTGGCTCCATCGAGGTCGACATCAGTCGCTATAACTGTCGCACCCTCGGCACCAAAACAATGTGCTATCGCATGACCCAGCCCCGGATTTGAAGCTGCGCCTGTGACAAGACAAACTTTGTCGCTGAGTAACCCCATGATTAGCTCTCCTTTTTTATAAACCTGTCTGTTATGCCTAAATTTATTCCGGCGCAGGAATCTCCCCCGCCTTTATCATTGCCTCTTCCAACTCGTGGGCCCGAGGATTTCGACGCAGATTCAGGCCACCATTTACCTGCAAATTCTCTCCCGTCATAAAGCAGTCCTCACTTGCCAAAAACAGTGCTGCAGCGGCGATGTCGTCTGACGTTCCATAGCGTCCCAGGGGATAACATTGCGCAAAAGCATTGGCCAGCGCCGGGCTTTGTAAGGCATCGGCAGTCATTGGCGTATCGGTCAGCCCCGGTGAAATCGTATTCGCACGAATACCTTTTTCGCCAAACTCATTAGCCACTGTTCGAATCACATGATCAATACCCGCCTTCGTACCCATGTAGGCTGCGTGGTTATCCAACATGATTTTGGCTGTCGCCGAGGAAATTTGGATGATACAACCTTGCTGTTGCAGTGACATGACCTCAACAAGGCGTTGCAGCCAGATGAACGGGCCCTTGAACTGAAGGTCTACCATGCGGTCGAGCTCTTCTTCAGAAGTCTCACAAAATCCAGTTAGCAGGCCCCATCCGGTTGCATTAATGGCCACATCAATCGCGCCATGGCGTTTCTGAACTTCACTCACCATATGACCAATCGAAGCTCGATCACAAAAATCACAGGACACCCAATCGCCGTCAATAGATTCCGCCAGTTCGGCGAGCACCTCAGTACGACGACCGGACACCACGACCTTAGCGCCCGCCTGAGCAAACCGTCGCGCCATAACCTGGCCCATGTTGCCGGGCGATCCTGCACCTACGATCGAAACGACTTTCCCTGCGCCTGAGAAATTGCCAAACATACGCACTCCACTCAATGACTTCGGTGCATCCAAGCACACAAAAACACCTGTATTATCTGGGGAAAATCAGGGGCCGCTTAAAAGCGGCCTCTGTTATGACTCCAGTTTGTAAATCGATACCAGCTGATCAGTAACCAAATCGATGATACTTTCGGCCCGCTTTTTTCGTTTGCTACATCGATACGTTGTGGCCATACCGTGCATTGCAAAATGCACTAGATCGTGGGCCGCTTGGAGTGACTTCACGCCACGCCACTGAGGGAAAACCGTTTTAGCCGTCAGCAAAAATTGCTTTTCAAAGTCCTTCTCGAACTCCTCTATAACCTCACCAAGCTCACCATCGGTTCGAGCCGCAGATACCAGCTCCTGATAAGCAACAAACGACGGTAGATTATGATACTCCCACGCAGCTTCAACCGAGCGCCGAACGTCGGCCCTGGTGATTTTTTGGGAGATATTTTTCTCTCCCATCAACTGACGATATTCTTCCAATCTTCGCTCATGCAAGAAGGCAATCACGACTTTGATGACCTCAGCCCTCGCAGAGAAATGATGCATCATGGCGCCTCTGGAAACGCCGGCCTCCGCTGCGATCATCGCTGTGGTAGTTTTGTTGTAGCCCTCATTGACTAAGCAGCGAACCGCTGCCTCTAAAATAGCCTTACGTGTCAGCGCGCTTTTTTCTGCCTGCCAACCATCACCCGCCCGTGCGCCATTTTGGACTGCTGATTTTCTTTTCGCTGGCGACACCTTCGTTTTCTTTGACACGCTTGAGCTTGGAGAAATTGTAGTTTTGTTCATAATAGTTTTCGCAGGCCTTACCGATAAAATTGGCGCAGAAGATTGAGAATCCTATAAAGTGCGGTGAAACGCAATGACTGGACAGAAAATATCAAACAAACCTGCTTGCTTTTTTTTATTACCGTTTCTAGTATCACCAGACAGACGCTCAATATCATGTGCTCGCGACAAACGGCATGCAGGGCATCGCCCACGCATAGTGCAAAAGCGAGACCCAGCAAGCGCATAAGAAAAAGGCTCGTGGCGCGTCAAATTTAAAATATGCTGTGCCCTTGACTAGCAATAATTGAAAACATAAAGAGTAATGCGTGGTCACGAACACGGAGGGGGCAAAAAATGCAGACTCAGGAACCACTTCACCCGGGCTTATTCAGCTGGCCAGACTCAGCGCCAGAATTGCTAGGTAGTCGCTGCAGCGACTGTGGGGAGCATGCCTTCCCAAGCCAGTCTAGCTGTCGCGCTTGTGGCAGTGAGCGCACAGAGATCGTGGGACTGGGTAACTCCGGCACGCTCTGGACTTGGACCATACAAAGCTTTATGCCCAAAGCCCCTTATTTTACCGATGAAACACCTGAAAGTTTTCGCCCTTACGGCGTTGGGTATGTGGAACTCGCCTGTGGCCTTAAGGTCGAAAGCCGGCTGCATGAAAACTCAGCCGATGCGTTGCAGATAGGCCTTCCCATGAGCCTTGAAATTGTTCCTGTACGTCAAGACGACAAGGGCGCACAACTGATGACCTTTCAATTTCGCAGCGCGGAGGCATTATGACGGATGTCGCTATTGTTGGACTCGGGCTACACCCATTCGGTCGCAGCCCCAGCCTGTCTGGCCTGGAACAGGGTGCCATTGCCGCCAGAGCTGCCATTGCCGATGCCGGTACCGAGTTTAAAGCCATGGAATTTGCTTTTGGCGGAAGCCAAGATGCAGGAAATGCCGATTCACTTGTGAACCTTTTGGGATTAACGGGCCTGCAATTCACCAATATCTGGAACGGTTGTGCGACCGGTGGCAGCTCCTTGAATGCCGCCTACTCGGCCATTAAATCCGGCCAATATGATATGGGACTTGTTGTGGGCTTTGATAAGCATGCTCGAGGCGCATTCAATCCACAACCCAAAGACTGGGGGCTTGACGACTGGTATGGAGAAACCGGCCTGATGCTCACCACTCAGTACTTCGCCATGAAAATCAAGCGCTATATGCATGACCATGGCATCTCTCGAGATACCTTAGTTCGGGTTGCAGAAAAAGCCTTTCGCAACGGATCAATCACTCCTACGGCTTGGCGACAGACGGCGTTAACGACTGAGGATATCGAACAAGCGCCAATGGTCAGCGAACCCCTCAATAAATATATGTTCTGCTCACCCGCTGAGGGAGGCTGTGCACTTGTGCTGTGCCGCGCAGATATTGCTCAAAAATATACCCCAACCCCGGTGCTGTTAAGAAGCGCAGTCGTTCGATCACGGCACTACGGCAGCTTCGAGGTTTTCAGCCCATCACAAGCCCCCGCCGTTGCCCCCTCACCAACCGTTACCGCATCCCGTGCGGCCTTTGAATTTGCCGGTATCGGACCTGGAGATATTGATGTCGCCCAACTGCAAGATACCGAAGTCGGCGCCGAAATCATGCATCTCGCGGAAAACGGATTTTGTGAGCACGGCGAGCAAGAACATTGGTTGCAAGAAGGCGCCACTGAGATCAACGGGAAGCTGCCGGTTAATACCGACGGCGGCTGTTTAGCCAACGGCGAACCGGTCGGTGCTTCGGGGCTAAGACAGGTCTATGAAATTTGCCACCAACTGCGCGGTACAGCCGGCGCTAGGCAAGTACCTAACACACCCAAAGTCGGTTACACCCACGTTTATGGTGCACCCGGTATCAGTGGGGTCAACATTCTGACAACCTAGAGGCTTGTCATACAGTACGAAGGGATGAGGAGAGGTCTATGAACAAAGCAGAAGATAAGAAACAGGGCGATGGCGGACGCTTTAAGGGTACAACATTTCAGGATCTTCTAGACCAAGAAGCCGTAGAAGTTCCCGAGTTCCTGCGCCTGCAGAGCAATCCACATCTGGGCGATGAAGATTTGTCTGTTGATCGCTATATCAGCCAAGAATTTTTTGACCTCGAGAAGGACCGCATGTGGCCCAAAGTGTGGCAAATGGTCTGCCGGGAAGAGGACATTGCCGAACCCGGTGATCATCACGTTTATAACATTATTGACAACAGCGTCATCATTACACGAACGCCCTCCCACGCGATTCGAGGATTCATAAATAGCTGCTTGCATCGCGGCCGCTGCCTTCGCGATGAATCAGGCACGGTGACGGAATTCCGCTGCCCCTTCCATGGCGCCACTTGGAACCTTGACGGGCAATTCCAAGGAATTCCCTGCCAATGGGATTTCGACCATCTAGCTGATCGCGACATGGCCCTTCCCGAAGTGAAAACAGCCACCTGGGGTGGTTTTGTATTCATCAACTTTGACCCTGAGTGTGAACCTCTCGAAAGCTACATGGAGGTTATGCCAGAGCATTTCTCTCGCTACCCCCTCGAGAAGTACTTTAAGGGTGTCCACGTGCAGCGCGTGATGAAATGTAACTGGAAAGTCGGCGCAGAAGCCTTTATGGAATCCTGGCACACCCTCGAAACGCACCAACAAATTCTTACATTCACCGGTGATGAAAACTCCCAATACGATACCTTTGGGGCCAATGTAAGTCGCTCTGTGACCCCTATGGCGGTACACAGCCCCCACTTAGACAATATTTCTGATGAAGCCATTATTAGAGATATTCTTAAGCTTTCGGGGCGCATGGCTTTAGACAGTGATGAAGGCGTAGAAATGCCGAAGGGCATATCAGCTCGCCGCTATGTCGCCGATATGAATCGAGAAATGTTTGAAGAAGCCTCTGGTCAAGACCTGTCAGATGCCACAATGGCAGAGCTGGAAGATGCCATTTTATATAGCCTGTTCCCCAACTTCCAAGTTTGGGTGGGTTACAACGGCAATATCGTCTACCGATTTCTACCCAATGGCAATGATCCTGACAGCTGCATTTTTGACGTCATGATTCTATTGCGCTACCCCGAGGGTGGTGAACGACCCGACCCTGCAGAGTGCATAGTGATCCCAGAGACAGATGCGTTTTCATCGGTACCTGAACTCGGGGCATTAGGCCCTGTTTTCGATCAGGATGATGCCAACTTACCCGCGGTACAACGTGGCATGAAGGCGTCAAAAAAAGGCGCTGTCAGCTTAGCTAGCTATCAAGAAAGTCGAATACGGCATCTGCACGCCACGCTTGATAACTACCTTAACTCCTGAGGAGGCCTTCATGACTGAAGCCCGAACAGCCGGTCGTATCAACGGCATTTTAGTGGCCAGCGGGTCGTGGCATGATATCGACTTTGCGCGCCTTGAGCTGCTTAAACTGCTTGCCGAATTTGATCGAGTCCGGATTCGGGTATTTGAAGATTATGAAAATCTTGAAGCACTTGCAGAGGCTGATTTTATAGTCAGCTATACCTGTAATGTTGTGCCCTCTTTGCCGGCACAAGAAGCGCTCAAGGAATGGGTTCAGGAAGGTGGGCGGTGGTATGCGCTCCATGGCACCAATTCCATCATCAGGCTGATGTCAGACGGTATATTCGAGACTCCCGACTGGGCGCCACTCTTTGTCGACACCCTTGGTTCAATGTTTCGTTCACACCCGCCCATTGAACCCTATACGGTGACCGTCGCGGATAAAGACCATCCGCTGGTGGCGGGACTGGAGTCTTTTCAGGCTACTGATGAACAATATTTGATGCAGACTTTTGGCGATCTCAAAGTTCTGTTGGAGACTGAATATGGTGGCGATGCACCGGGCTTTCGTGAAGATCATTGGGAACACAATAAGCACCCGGTGTTTTATATCAAGGAACAAGGCAAAGGAGCTGTGTTGTATTTAACCCTCGGTCACTGCCGGCACCATTATGATATGCAACCGCTAATGGATTATTGGCCTACGATTGAACGCTGCGCCTGGGACACACCCCAATTTTATGACTTACTGCGACGAGGCTTGCAGTGGGCAATGGAGCCGGTCGATCAGGCAAGCTTAGCCGCCGCTGCAGAGGCCCGTGACAATGCACAAAACCTTTAACACTAGCGTGATCTTTCCCGCTCCCGATCCAGCATCCCATGAGCCCCTCAAAAAACGAATCTCAACACTTGGCGTGTTACTTTTCGCGGCTGCCACTACAACCCAAGCCTTGGCATCAACCGCAGTTTCGAAATCTCAGCCTGGGGTGGTTTATTCGGCACCGATCGCCAATGAGGAGCGGCGGCTTTTATGGGGCGATACACACCTGCACTCAAACGTTTCCGCAGATGCCTTCACTTTGGGCTCGCGACTGGGCCCCGACCAAGCTTATCGCTTTGCAATGGGGCTGCCCGTTACCAATGAATTAGGACAAACGGCGCGATTGCGTGCACCCCTAGACTTCCTCGCAGTCACCGACCACGCCGAATACCACGGGGTTTTCCCCCTACTGCAAGCGCGCGATTCGCAGCTAGATGGCTGGCCCCTAGGCCAGCAAATGGCTGACCTATTACAAGCCGATAAAAACATCGAATTAGCCAAGTTATTTTCTGACGCCATCCAAAGCACCGACCCGGCACTTCGAACACCACAAACACTTGTTAAAAGCGCCTGGCACTCGAGCATTGAAGCCGCTGACGCGGCTTACACCCCCGGTGTTTTTACAACCTTGATCGGATATGAATGGACATCCATGGTGACCGGCGACAACTTACATCGAGTCGTGCTTTTTCGTGATGGCTCAGAATACACCCGGCAGGTTATCCCTTTTTCGGCCCAGGACAGTACCGATCCCGAAGCACTATGGTCAGCGTTATCAGACTATGAAACAGACACCGGTGGACGGGTCATGGCCATTCCTCACAACGGCAATCTCAGTAATGGCCGTATGTTTTCTCCAATCCGCAACAACGGCGAGGCGATTGATAATGACTACGCCAAGCAAAGACGCTATTGGGAACCCCTGTATGAAATGACCCAAGTGAAAGGCGATTCTGAAACCCATCCCACGCTATCCCCCGACGACCCCTTTGCAGATTTTGAAACCTGGGACGACGGCAATATCACCTTAACAACGGCCAAAGAGCCCAAGATGTTGCCCACTGAATATGCACGTTCGGCACTTGGGCTAGGCCTGGCTCATCGTGAAAAGCTGGGCATTAACCCTTTCGATTTTGGCATGATTGGTTCCAGCGATATCCATACCGCACTCACCACTACCGAGGAAGATAATTACTTCGGAAAATTTATTCATGACGGTCCGGCGCCGGGTCGCACCGAATTAAAAATGGCAGGACAACTGCAAAAGATTTGGCGCATGGTCTCATCGGGGCTTGCCGGGGTATGGTCAACGCACAATACCCGCGAGGCTATTTTTGATGCCATGCTTCGCAAAGAGGTCTATGCCACTACTGGCAGCCGAATTCGAGTACGCTTTTTTGCCGGCTGGGACTTTGATGACGCGGCTCTGCAGGATTCACAGTGGACGCAAAAAGGCTATGCTCAAGGGGTGCCTATGGGCGGTCAATTGCCGGCCACACAAGACACCAATCTGGCACCTACTTTTATGATCAAAGCGCAAAAGGATCCCAATGCCGCACATCTTGATCGCATTCAAATCATCAAGGGTTGGCTTGACGATGACGGTAACTCCCAAGAACAAGTTTATGACGTGGTTGCGTCAGGCGCGCGAACGCGCAACCCCGTTACGGGACTGTTTGAACCAATAAAAGACACAACAGACCTCACGACGGCAACTTATAGCAATACTGAGGGCTCCCCCAATCTTGAAGGGGTTTGGCGCGACCCGGATTTTGATGGGCAACAAGCGGCCTTCTACTATGTGAGAGTACTGGAGATACCCACTCCCAGGTGGACCAGTTTTGACGCGGTACGCTTCAAGGAGAAACGTGCCGATGGGGACACGGGTAAACTTCAGGAGCGCGCCTACACTTCAGCGGTTTGGTACTACCCAAGTGGTAACGGCCGGTAGAACTGCCTAGGGGGTAGACCCACCCCCTTGAGCTATCGGGGAGCATAGGCGCAGCACGCCTACAGAAGAAGCGCCACCATCACCGAAGATCCGCAACTCGTAAATCAACTTCAGGCGTACCTTCCAAAGAGCCTCGGAGCCTCTGGGTTAAAAAGCCCCATCGGCGCCCACGGTGGCATGGCATACCAATCTTGTCGCTTAACCCGCCTGCTTGGCCTTAAACGCCTCATGAGCCGCTCTCAACGGTGCCGCATCGAAATAGTAGGGCCTGATTTCACACACCTTGCCATCGCGGAATCGGAACAACTCGCATAAATGAGCCGGCTCTAATCCATCAGCAAACTCAAAATGAAGAATAGTGACAACGTAGTCTCCACCACTGGTAGTTTCAGTGCGTACAACATTAGTGACCTCAATCATGCCAAATACCTGGGCATAGAGGTCCCGAAGCGCGGTTATGCCGGTGAAAGTGCCCGCCATCGGCGTATCTTCGGCCTCTACGATAAAGAAATCGTCTGTCAGCATGGTTTCACAGGTATCAAAATCGCCCACCGCAGAACTTTCATAGAGTCGGTTTACAATCGCTACTTTCTCGTCATTGGTCATATCTCACTCGCCCTCACTGATTGGAAAATCGCTCAATAATCTGTTTGCCCAAAGCCATTTGGTGAACCTCGTCGGGGCCATCCGCCTGACGACACCAACGCGCGTAATTAAAGTTCTCCGCCATAGACCAGTCTTCAGTAAGTCCCCCGGCGCCGTGCATCTGCATACAACGATCAATCACGGTCTGAATGACCAACGGCACCGTTGTTTTAGTGGCTGCAATCATAGGAATAGATGCCTTTACGCCCTGGTTATCGATTGTCCAACAGGTTTTCTGAACCAACAAGCGAGCCATCTCTACCTCAGAGAAGCACTTCGATATGTTTTCACGAATCGACTGATGCTTACTCAAAGGCCGACCAAAAGTCTGACGATCTGTCACACGTTGGCAGGCATTTTCCAAAGCCTGCTGGCCCGCACCAATAAGGCGCATACAATGATGCATACGCCCGGGGGCCAATCGTGTTTGAGCGATCTCAAAACCCCGCCCCTCCCCTGCAAGCACATTGGCCAGAGGCACCCTAACCTCATCGAATACGATTTCTGCATGCCCCAAAGGCGCATCGTCGTAGCCCAAGGTCGTGAGCGGTCTAATAATATTTACCCCCGGCGTATCTTTAGGCACCAAAACCTGGCTTTGCTGCAGGTGTCGGTTGCTGTTTTCTGGGTCACTCTTTCCCATGACAATAAGAATTTTACAGCGGTCATAAAGGGCGCCGGTAATAAACCACTTTCGCCCGTTCAGCACCCAGGAGTCCCCATCTTTGCGAATACTGAGTTGAACATTGGTGGCGTCGCTTGACGCCACTTGTGGTTCAGTCATCGCGTAAGAGGAGCGAATTTCACCTGCCAACAAAGGTGTCAGCCATTCAGCTTTCTGCGCCTCGGTACCGAAATTCATGAACACTTCCATGTTACCGGTATCCGGGGCGTTGCAATTGAACACTTCGGGTGACCAAATCACTCGCCCCATCGCTTCAGCCAGGGGGGCATATTCCAAAAAGCTTAAACCACCCTGCTCACTAAACTCAGCGTGATCGGGCGGCACGAACAAGTTCCAAAGCCCCTGATCTTTCGCTTTGAGCTTGAGCTCATCCATGAGTGGCACGGGGGCGAAACGATTGTCAGCAGAAGCCAACGCATGCCGATAAGCCGCTTCATTAGGAAAAATAAACTCAGACATGAAGGCCTGCAAACTCGCCAATAGGGCTTCCGATTTTTCTGTCACTGTATGCATAGTGGTTTGATCAATCCTTGTTGGTGCGCTGATTTTTGGCAATGTGATCGCGTGTTTCATCAACACCGCTGTATTTTGCCATCCTATTCTCAATGTATCGTGATAGCTCAAAATGCATTGTCGGCTACCTCTGTTTGTTTCGATCTGTCTACTCAGTTACCACAGACGACATTTGTCTATCACCTAGACAGCATATCCCCGGGTTGCCTAGCCGCGACTCGGCCCTATGTTAAGGCAAATAGTCTGCGCCGCGGACGCTCCCAATTAAGCAGCCGTCATCACCGGCCTATTCTTCCGGCGCTATCTCCAATATCAAACCATGGAGTTCGGGTTTCATCACTATCTGGCAACTCAGGCGTGATCGACTTTTATCAAAATGTTCTGAGTATGTAAGCAATAAATCTTCAACTTGCTCACGAGGTGGCAAACGTGGCACCCAATCCTCCGCTATATAGACGTGACAAGTGGCACAAGATGCGCAGCCACCGCAGGCCGCCTCCACCCCTTGATCGCTGTCAAAGAGCAATTGCATCAATGACTCCTGCCCAGCACTTTGCTGCAAGACAGAAGTCGCACCATCCCGAGCAATAACGGTGATTTGTGGTAAGTCAGACATCGCTGGAACATCCCCTAAGTTTTAGAATTTCGGTTTCTAGGCAAAGAGCCGAGTCGGCAATGCCCTCGATTTCTCGCTACGGCATGTGGTGGAGGGCACACTTACCGCGCCGCGCAATTTTGGCCCATTACTGGCACAATGCCACCGATCGCAAACACAAACAATCTTGTTTGTTTGCTTCATGCAAATTGCGATATCCTTGGGGCACTCTGTTAGTGCGGCTAGTAGCTAAAAGCAAATCCCGCAATGACAGCCACAGCAGTCAAAGCGCGACAGGAGCTCCATGTCACGGGACATATATCGCAACACAACACTAGCCAGAGCAGCCCAACAATTATCTCAAGACTGCCCTGAAGACATTGCTGTTCGTTTTGATGATGGTTCCTCCATGAGCTACGGCGAAGCGTGGGCATCTGGGGCAGCCCTAGCCTCAGGGTTACTGGCTAGAGGCATTAACCCCGGCGACACGCTCAGCTTTCAACTACCCAATAGCCGTTATGCTGTGATAGCCATGCTGGCCGCAGCTATCGGCGGGTTCGTGATTAACCCCATCGTGCCGATTTATCGTAATAAGGAGGTGCGTTACATTCTCCGTCATGCTGCAACGCGGGTGCTTTTTATTCCTGCTGAACTGCGCGGCTTCAACTATGTCGCCATGATGGAGCAACTGCTCGACGACTGCCCCGACCTGCGACGGGTGATTTATCTGGGTGAACCACAGCCGCTAGCCGATAGCTTTGAAAGCTTTGATCGAGTGCTTGAATCTGGCAAAAAACAGCCTGCAGAGCCCGCAGCGGTTCACCCAGACGATACCAAAATACTGCTCTATACCTCAGGTACTACAGGCGATCCAAAACAAGTGCGGCACAGTCATAACACGCTGACCGCTGCTCTGGATAACAGTGTCAACGGATGGTGCCTTTCGCATCAGGACCTCATGTTAATGCCGTCCCCAGTGACGCACATTACGGGCTATGTAAATGGCATGGAGATGCCCTTCCTAACCCCGGTAAAAACTCTGCTAATGTCCCAGTGGAATGCGAACGACGCGATAAAGCTTATTGAAGCCTACGGCGCAACGGTCTGCGTAAGCGCAACACCATTTCTGAAAGAACTGGTAGATACTTGCCAGCAGCAGGGAAAGACCTTACCGGGCTTTCGCTTGTTTGCCTGTGGTGGTGCCTCGGTACCGTCAGCTCTGATTTATTCTGCCTGGGATACCTTAAAGGACTGCCGTGCGGTACGGGTCTATGGCTCCACAGAAGTGCCGCTGGTCACGGTGGGCTTTCTCGACGCTGAAGACCGGACGTTAGCGGCTGAAACCGACGGCCGTGTCACCAACTATGACGTCATAATTGTCGATGAGCACGGCAATGATGTTGGTCTCGATACCGACGGGGAAATTTTGGCGAGAGGACCTGCCATGATGTTGGGTTACAGCGATGACCAGCAGAATCTCGACGCCTTCTCGCCCTCGGGGTACTTTCGCACTGGCGATATCGGTCGCTTGTCGGCATCTGGAGCGCTGATCATTTCTGACCGAAAAAAGGACATCATCATTAGAGGCGGAGAAAACATCGCCGCCAGGGAGATCGAGGAAATCTTGCTGCGCTCCGAGGCTATTTTGGAGATCGCTGTCGTTGCGGTGCCCCACGAACGGTTGGGAGAAGGCATTGGCGCCTGTATCGTAGCCGAGCCAGGATATCAGGTAGACATGAAATATTTGCAGGAACTGTTGGCTGACAGTGGCTTGGCCAAGCAGAAATGGCCACAGCATCTTGAACTGCTGACCGCATTACCAAAAACTGCATCTGGCAAGGTGCAAAAAGACAAATTGAGGCAAGGCTTACGTGAACAGGGCGTAACCCTGTAAAAATTGTGCAGTCAATCAACAAAACATTTGAGGGTCACTTCATGATCGATTACCCAGCATTTCGTGAGTCTGTACGTGACTTTCTTCATGAAGCACTTACCCCGGAGTTACGCCGTGCCGGCGAGCTCACCACCTCCGTATTTTCAGATTTCGACGCGGCATTAGCCTGGCAGAAAAAGCTCCATGCACAAGGCTGGATAGCGCCCGACTGGCCCAAAGAGTTCGGAGGGCCGGGCTGGGATATTCAACAGCGCGCTATATTTCAGGAGGAATGCAAGCTCGCTAATGCACCTAGCGTAGTGATGATGGGTATCCAGATGCTGGGCCCTATGCTGATGCACTATGGAACAGAAGATCAAAAACACCATTATCTGCCGAGAATGTTGTCTGGCGAGCATATCTGGTGCCAAGGATATTCAGAGCCCGGCGCCGGCTCTGACTTGGCCTCACTAAAAACCAGCGCCATTCGTGATGGCAGTGATTACGTAGTCACAGGCACCAAAATTTGGACCAGCATGGCGCAGCATGCCAATCAGATTTTTTGTTTGGTACGCACCGATAAATCAGTAAAACCCCAAGCGGGCATTAGTTTTTTACTGATTGAGCTTGATAGCCCCGGTATTTCCATAGCACCTATCGTCAGTCTTGATGGCCAGGTTGAGCAATGCCAGGTGTTTTTTGACGACGTTAGGGTCCCTTGTGCAAACCTTCTTGGTGCTGAAAACGACGGCTGGTCCGTGGCTAAGTTTTTACTCGAGTTTGAGCGCGGCGGTCACAATTTCACCATCGACGTGAAAAAACAGTTGCGAAAAATCCACCGGCAAGCTGAACTCAGCCCCTGGGGCGAGAGTACTCGAGCAGAGGATATCGTCTTTCAGCACCGTCTCGCGGAAGCAGAAATCGATGCCCTAGCGCTGGAGCATACTGAACTTCGAATCAAGGGCGCGGCTGAAACGGGCGGCAACCCCGGCGCGCTATCGTCGCTGGTTAAAGTCGTGGGCACAGAATTAGGTCAGCGCCTCAATGAATTAAGTATGGACCTAGTGGGACCCGCTGCCGGCCCTCAATGCCTGAATATTCTCGACCCCCTTTACAGCGGGGATATGCCAGTACCGGAGCATGCGTTAACGACTATGGCGGAATATATCAATAACCGGGCCTCTACAATTTACGGTGGCACGGCTGAAATTCAGCGCAGCATCATTGCAAAAAAGGTGTTGGGGCTATGAGCAAAAGAATTTGGGTGAGGATTCGCGGTGAGTGACGAAAAGCAAATGTTGCGAGACAGCGCCGAGCGTTTCTTGCGTGACAATTATGATTTTGCTGACAGGCAAGCCTCAGTAAATGCTGGCGAAGGCATGGACGCCAACCACTGGCGAGCTTTTTCAGAGATGGGTTGGACAGCCATGGCCATTCCTGAAAACGCGGGAGGCTTTGGCTTTGGACTCGCCGACATTGCCCCACTCATTGAATTATTTGGCCAATATCTGGTTCGAGAGCCTCTTTTCGAATCCGTTGTACTTGCAGGAGGCGTCGTAATAGCAGGCTCTGAAGCCGCGCAAGAGCGATACCTACCGGGGATAATCGACGGTTCAATTATTGCCACAATCCCACAGGCAACCGCCGCACCTCTGATGGCCGCTAGCGATTCGGGACAGACAAGACTTCATGGCGACTTACAGTTTGTACCGTCTGGAGGCAGCGCCACCCACCTGCTCGCTCAAGTGCGCTACGAAGAACAATTGCATTGGCTTATGTTGGATCTTGAGCTGCCCGGCGTGTCTCGCTCTTCCTACCCAAGCCATGATGGGCGCCGAGGTGCCCACATTTCTGTTGATGTACCTTTTGAACAAGCCAGCCTTCTGCTGTCTGGCGCATCTGCCGAGCTAGCCACCCAGGCACTGTATCAACGCGCCATGCTGGTCGCTGCGGCTGAGGGCGTAGGCGCCATGCAGGGAGCCCTAGATCTGACCGTCGAGTACACGCGCCAGCGCGAGCAATTTGGACAACCCCTAGCGTCATTTCAGGCCCTTCAACACAGAATGGCGAGTATGCTCATACAAACTGAGCTAACCCGGTCTCTAGTTTTAGCGGCCTGTAAGGCTTGGGATGATCATGCCGACAATGCGGTGCAGTTAGCGCTAGCGGCTAAAGCTAAGGTTGACGCAGCAGCGCGAAGTGTCACTCAAGAGGCCATACAAATGCACGGAGGTATCGCCACCACCGAGGAGTATCGAGTCGGTCATTACTTCAAACGCACGGCGCTATTAGAGAGTTGGCCCTTACATCGTGATGCACTAATCGCAGAGTTCATTAAGCGCCGGCACCCATGAGCAAATCTGAACAGCATTTTTTTAATAACAAGTCAGTCCCAATAGGAGAAATATCATGAATCTTGAACTGAATGGAAAAGTCGCCCTAATTACTGGCTCAACTAAGGGTATCGGCCGTGGCATTGCCGAACGTTTCGCGGCCGAAGGCTGTCATGTTGGCATTTGTGCTCGCAATGATGCCGAGGTGAAGCAAGCAGTCAGCGAGCTCGAAGCCCACGGCGTTAAGGTAGCTGGAGCCGCTGTTGACGTCGCTAGTGCCGAATCGATGCAAGCTTGGGTGGACCACTGTGTCGCCACCTTAGGCGGGGTAGATATCTTTGTTTCCAACGTTTCAGCCGGCGGCGCTGATGCTTCTGAGGACGGATGGCGTGCAAACTTTGAGGTCGACATGCTCGCAACTTGGCGCGGCGTGCAGCAAGTGACACCGCACCTTGAGAAATCAGATGCAGGCAACATTGTTGTCATCTCATCGACTGCGGCACTCGAAGCCTTTGCGGGCGCTGTGCCTTACAGCGCGGTGAAAGCGGCCCTACTCAACTATGCCGGCAACCTCGCGCAGGATATGGCGCCCAAAGGTATTCGGGTGAACTCGGTAAGCCCGGGACCAGTATTCATAGACGGTGGTGCTTGGGACAACATTAAGCAGGCAATGCCCGAAGTTTATGAAGGGACAGTCGCGGCGATTCCCATGGGCCGTATGGGCAGTGCCGCAGAAGTTGCCGATGCCGTAGCCTTCCTAGCCAGCCCACGCTCAGGGTTCACCACAGGTACCAATATGGTGCTAGACGGCGGCTTTACCAAGCGTCTGCAGTTCTAGATTAGAGCTAATATTTGCGGTGTGGGTGCAACACCACACCACTTATCCCTATTTAGGGTGCGGCCATAAGGTCATTGAGGTGCTCGTGGAACGCCTGTACACGGCGTTCTTGGTCTGGCATCCAAAAGCCCTGAAATCCCGAAGAAGCCAGGCCCGCTTGCTGGGCTCTGGCGATACTCAAATCCTGATCCGCCGTCGTGCCCAAGGTCTTTTCACCGTAAGCCACCTGTTCATGTTCGGCATCCTCCACAGGAAGATCCGGCCCACCCGCCGGAGACGGCGTCATGTCTTGCCCAGCAACACGATTGACCAGCCACCAATGGTCGAAGTAGCAGCGTCCCGCATCTTTAGCATGGGGTCGTGGCCTGAGTAACTGCACGCCATCAGGGCCCACAGTAATAACATTGTTGGGGAACAGGTTATAAATCACATAATCCGTCAGCTGATAGTTTGATCGATAGGCGTAATGGGTGAAGCCTCGGTCAATACCCCGCTCACGCTTAGACTGTTGTATTGCCAAACGCAGATCACTCCATGTCTCCCTGCCTTGATAGTCATCGCTATCAACATCCCAAGCCTGCGCCATGCTCTTTAGTGGCTCGCCAATGATTTCGGAACCGTATTGCTGTGAGGGCATAAATGCAGGAAACCATCCTCGGTTGTGGCCGCTGGGAAAAAGATCAAACTGGCAATCTTGGTAGTCTGCAGCGATATAGGGAATCAACTCTGGATGAAGCACCTTCACATGGTAAGCCTCATTAAAATTATCCGTGATGATTTTCCAATTGGCCTCTGCCTCCGCAGTGATATCCAAAACACGAACCATGTCTTCTATGCGATGGGAGTCAAGCTCTCGAGTAATCTGAGCTCCCAAAAAGGATTCTAGCGAGGCGGCCTCTAAATCAAGGTTGTACCAAATAAGACCAAAGCGTTCCTGGCACAAAACTTCTCGCAGCCGCGCTCGACCACAGGGGCTCTCGCGATAGTCCTCTTCATCAGGCACCGCAACAACAGTCCCCTCCCAATCAAATTGCCAACCGTGGTAGGGGCAATGAAATCGCTCTACCGCACCCTCGGTAGCATCGGTAATTCGCGTGCCCCGATGGGGGCAAACATTGAGAAAGGCCTTGGCACTGCCATCGACCTGTCGCACAAGAATAACGGACTCATGACCGACCTCTGTCGTAAGGTAATCGCCAGGATCGGTCATTTGATAAGACACACCGCCGATATTCCAAACCCTGCGCCATACCTGTTCCAGCTCACGCTGCAGATAATCATTAGAGGTATAACGATCGGCGGTGATAGAGTCGCCTCTAAGCTCGGGTTCAGCTTGCTTGGGCGGTCGATCGAGCTCTTGGGGCAAAATAACGGACTCGTTAGCGGTCATAAAGGTACCTTGATAAATCCTGGGAAAATCTCAACCACCAATGTAACGATGACATCAAAAAAGACAAGTCAAAGGTAGCGACAATACCTATACACGGGACAAGCTTCCGCTGCTAGGAAAGGAGAGCCAACAGCATGGGCATTATCAATTACCACCCGGAACTCACTGCGCTAGTGGCAACCAAAGGGCACCCCTACCCCAGAGATGCCTTCAGCGAATGTCTGGATAGCCTTGCTGATATTACCTGCACGCTGGTTGAGCAGCCGGCTAGTCAAGCGTTTCTCAACCCTGATCTAGCCGCCCCCTACGATGTGCTGGTTTTTTATGACATGCCGGGCATTGATTTCAGCACCCAACCCCCAACACTCACCCCGCCTCCAAAAAGCTTGCAGGAAAATATGAATCGACTGTTAGACGCGGGTCAGGGCATGGTATTTCTTCACCACGCGCTAGCGTCTTGGCCAATGTGGCCAGAGTTTGGCGAAATCATTGGCGGACGATTTTTCTATAACCCCCAAGACTGCCGCGGTCGATCGGTACTCGATTCAGGCTATCGTCATGAGGTCAGGCACGAAATCAGCGTAGCTTCTCCGAATCACCCTATTACCCATGGACTGCCAGACACTTTTGAATTAACCGACGAACTCTATTTATGCGAAGTTTTTGAGGACGCCATAGATCCCTTACTTCGCAGTGATCATGATTTTGTGCGTGAGAACTTTTATTCGGCGCATCATGCTGTCACTGGCAACCTGTATTGCAATGACAACTGGTACCCAGACGAGGGCTCGGCAATTCTAGGGTGGACTCGGCAGCATAAAAATAGCCGCATCGTGTATCTGCAGCCCGGCGACAACACAGCCACTTTTGGCAACGCTAATTATCGACAGCTGCTAGCAAACGCCATTCGCTGGGCCGCCCATCCCCAGTAGGTTTCTCACAAACAGTGTTGCGGAGCGCCTGGGTGGCTAGGCCTCTGCAACTGACACGAGATTCTTACCCATCGTTGTACCCGCCATCATGGTGCTATAAGCACCCCCCGCCGCGGACAAGCCCTCCGTAATATTTTCTAGCGCTTTAAGCTTGCCCGCAGACAGCCAAGATTCCAGCGCCGCAGATGCCGCCGGCAGATCGTCGAGATAGCTGTAGAGCAAGAATCCCTGCAGGTTTAACTGACGCTCCACAACTTGCCAAAGGTTGTATAAGGGCGTGGGACTCCCAGGATTGTTGTAATCAGAAATCATTCCGCAACCCACAATGCGACCACCCTGAGCCATTGCCATTAATGCAGCATCAAGCGTAGTTCCCCCCACATTGTCGAAGTAAACATTCACGCCCTCGGGGCAAGTTCGAGTCAAAGCGGCAACCAAATCGGGTTCTTTTCGATAGTTGATAACGGCGTGGGCACCCAATGTCTCTCGCACCACCTCGGCTTTCTCATCAGAACCGACAATACCCACCACACGACAACCCTCAAGGTTCGCGATTTGACACGCCATACTGCCCGTTGCCCCGGCGGCGGCACTTACCACAACGGTGTCTCCAGGCTTCATGCGACCAATGCGATGGAGCCCAACATACGCAGTTTGTCCCGAGCCACCCAGTGCCCCGGCATACCAACTTAGGGGCAGCGTTGGGTTGGGGCTAAGTTTTCGAAGCAGAACCGTATTCGCATCACTGAGGGAATAGTCTTCCCAATGATGCAAACCAAAAACAAGGTCTCCAGGTTCAAAGCCCGCCAAGTGCGAAGTTTCAACACGTGCAATTGAGGGTCCCCGTATCGCGCCTCCCAAAGCTATGGGCTCGAAGTAGTTGGCTGTGCCGTCTAACCAACTGCGAATCGCGGCCTCTAACGAAAGGTAAAGATTACGCACGACCATCTGTCCAGGGCCGGCTTTCGGTACAGCTGCCTCAACCAAGCTAAAATCCTCCGCCAAGGGGACCCCACGGGGGTGAGCAGCCAATACGACTTGGCGATTTATCATGACAAACCTCTTTCAGTTTCGTTGGGTGGTCAAAAAAACAACGTCAAAGTACTCTATACTGAACCCGCTTACATAGCAGTCTAAGAATAATATCCGCGGTGCGAATAGCGCACCGCAACAGAGGAATTTTTATGGTCAGCAGTCGCCGCAGCATTTTGTGCCACCAGTACTCTCACTCGTGGTTGAAACTTGTGAGCGCTGGGATCCTTTTCGCGAGCTTACTGGGTACAACCCAAATCTTGGCCTCGGAAGACGCGGCAGTGCTAACCTCAACTGACGAGCTTCAGGCGGGTGGGGAGTTCAGCAACCGCAATGCGCTGCCAGGAGCTGCGCTCTACAACAAATATTGTGCCACCTGCCACCTGGGTCAGGTCTACAAAGCTCCCCATCAAACCTGGCTAGAAATGATGCCTCAGGCCGCGCTCTATACCACCATGACAGACGGCATTATGGCATCCCAGGCTTCAACGCTTTCGAAGCAACAAAAGATTGCCGTCATTGAGTACCTCACGTCTAAACGCTACACCGCGGAAGCAGCCGAGTTACAGCCAGTCAACTTTTGCAATGGCGAAGCCTCAACTTTCGCATCGTGGAACAACAACGAAATCACCGGCTGGGGGCGAGATACTTCCCGCTTCATACCCGATGCGGTAGCAGGCTTAAACAACGCTGACTTCTCAAAACTTCGGCTGAAATGGAGCTTCGGTTATGCGGGAGCTTTTAGAGCACGTTCACAACCCACCGTAGCAATGGGCGCGATTTATACCGGAAGTCAGGATGGCACCGTCTATGCGCTAGATCTCGATACAGGCTGCGTTCGTTGGTCTTTTTCAGCCAGTGCAGAGGTTCGCACCGGTGTTGTTTTGGGGCAACACGGCAACACTGAGCCCCTCGCTTTCTTTGGTGACATCATCGCTAATCTCTACGCCGTTAATGCATTGACCGGCGAGCTGGTTTGGAAAATCAGCGCTGACGATCATCCCAGCGCGACAATTACCGGGACCCCTGCCTACCACGAAGGCGTTCTCTATGCTCCCGTATCGTCCCTAGAGGTCACCGCGGCTGCAGATCCGAACTACGCCTGCTGTACTTTTAGAGGCAAAGTCATGGCCATTAATGCGGACTCCGGCGCTACCCAATGGGTTAGCTATACCGTACCCGAGCCCGCTAGCCAGCAAGGCGTGACCCGCGTAGGCACCCCCATACTGGCTCCATCGGGGGCCCCAGTTTGGAATAGCCCTACCCTCGACCCCGCTAACAACCGTCTGTTTTTCGGCTCGGGAGAAAATTATTCATCCCCCGCTGACGGCAACAGCGATGCCATTTTTGCCGTTCGGATGGACACCGGCGAGCGGTTGTGGACTCGCCAAGTTTTTGCAGGGGATGCCTGGAACGTGGGCTGTATGATGTCGATCAATCATCCGAATTGCCCACCCGAACTGGGCCCAGACTACGATCTCGGATCAAGTCCGTTACTGGTCAGACGCCCAGAAGCCGAAGATCTCATTGTCGCCGGTCACAAGGATGGCACCGTGATGGCCTACGATGCAGCCACCGGAGCACAACGTCAGTGGGTCGCCAAAGTGGGACGTGGCAGTATTCAGGGCGGGGTTCATTTTGGTATGGCGGCAGCAGGAAATCAGGTTTACGCACCCATCAACGATATGAACGACACGCGCAACGGTGAGGCCCTCGACCCTGATTTAGCGCGCCCAGGGGTTCATGCTATTAACGCGCAAGACGGCTCGGTGTTATGGAGTCACGTACAGGAAGACATTTGCGGTGACGATCGGCCACTTTGCGATCCCGGCGTCTCTGCGCCGCTTACCGCACTCACTAACGCGGTGATTGCCGGACATCTCGATGGCCATCTCCGGGCCTACGATGGTCAAACAGGGAAAGTCATCTGGGACTACGACACCACCCGCGACTTTACCACCGTCAATGGTGTCGCGGCATCTGGGGGTGGCATGAGTGGCGCAGGAGTAACCGTTGCCCAGGGTCACGTTATCGTGAATTCGGGCTACGGACTCTACTTTCATGAACCCGGCAATGCACTGCTAGTTTTTACCGTAGACAATAATCCGGTGATAACCGCCGCAAGCGACACAGCAAGCTCTGGCGACTAAGAAGGCACAGAGCGGTAACAATGCCTAGAATATCCCAGCGATAGAGGCGCAAAAAAAATGCCGGCACATGCCGGCATCTTTTTTCTTTACCAGACCAAAGATTAATTTTTCAGTCTAGGGAGAACCTTCTCGGCAATATAATTGAGGCGGCGATTTCCAGACTCAACACTTTCTCCAGGAAACTGGGCCCAGAAGTGAATATCAGAAATCATCGGATAAGTTTCAATCATCGCGGACAGTTTTTCTACGGCCATATCGGCATCCCAAAGTTCATACAAGCCATTGTCAATCGCCGTCCGGGCATCCGGGAACAGAGGCGTTTGATCAGGCGGACCGAAAGCGCCCCAGCGTATGTACTCGTTAGATTGATAGAGCACGTGTTCGCCCACGTTGGCTGCTTCAGCCTCAGGATCTTCGGCAATAATGGCCCAGCACCCGAGAATAATATTACCCTCTTCTGGCGACTTACCATTATTCTTAAGGGCTTCCACATAGACATCCATACCAATCCCTCCGGTACAGAGAAACCCGTCTGCAATTCGTGCGGCGCGGTCAATAGCCGGAGGGGCCATACCGCCTAATAAAATCTTGGGCGCCCGCTTTGGCGTTGGTGTTATGCAAAGATCACCCACGCTAAAACGTTTGCCTTCAAAATTTACCGGCTCGCCAGACCAAGCACGACGTAAAATTTCTATGCCCTCTTCCACAAGACTGGGGCGATGTGAAATTTTTCGACCAAACTGATCAAACTCAAGCTGGCGATAGCCAATACCGACACCAAGATCAAAACGTCCCCCGGTCATCAGTGAGAGCGTTGCGGCGTCTTCAGCAATGCGAACGGGGTCAGCGATGGGCAGCAACATCAGATTGGTGCCCAACTTCATATGCTGAGTTCTTGCTCCAATGGCTGCGTGAATCATCAGTGGCGACGGTGTGTAGCCATCGTCGCAAAAGTGGTGTTCCGTTAACCAGACTGAATCGAAGCCCATGCCTTCGGCAGCTACAATTTGATCTAATCGCTCTTGATAAAAAACCTCAAAATCAATTTGCCAGGGTTTAGGGTTACGAAAGTCGTACCACAATCCAAAATCTACTTGCTTAGTCATTAAAACTCCCTGATCTAATGTGATTGAACGAAGCGAATCAAACTTTCGAGATAGGCCTCACGTTCTTCGATAAACGGCGCGTGACCACTCTCAGGTAAATCCACACCTTCGGCCCGCGGATGGTTATCTGCCACCCACCGGGATATTTCGGGAGCAACAAAGCCATCTTGCCCGCATATATACGACAGGATAGGAAGATCCAGCTCAGCCATAATGTCGCGTTGATCAAGATGTGCCAGCTCACCCAAGGTTGCAGAGGCGCGCGCCGCCGAGCCGATAAAGGTGTCACCCATCCAAGTAAGTAAGGCATCAGAAACAGGCTTTGCCGTGACCGCATGAGCTAGGCCCGCCAAAAAGGTCACGCGATCGGCATTCATTGCCTCCACAATTCCTGCCACATCCTCAGCATTCCCCCCTAAAGGCAGGTCAGGTTTTTGGGTATAAATAGGACTGGCACCCGCGGTAAGTATTAACGCCGCACAGCGCGCCCCTAACGAATGGGCTGCTCGGGTGGCCACTGCACCGCCCAAAGACCAACCATTGAGGTAAACCGACTTCAGCGACAGTGAATCGATCAGCGCGACGACATCGGATGCAATCGCATCAATACTTAAATCTGCAAAGTCATGGTCAGAGCGACCGCAACCGCGATGATCAATGGTAATAACCCGCAGACCCGAATCCAAAAGCGGGATAAGAACACCGTCCCACGCCCGGCCACTCATGCCCCAGCCATGAATCAGTATTAGTGTTTTGTCTCCTGAGCCCACATCTTCAAAGTATATGGACTTATCGCCGTCGACATTTAATCGCGCCATCGTTAGTGCCTCGCGTTAATTACGTAAAAGGTGAGCATTTTTTCTAGGTATTCGAAGAATGCATCTAAATTCAGAGCATCCGCCGCGACCACCCACTGATAAATTGCGCCAAACATCATCGAACAGTAAATCCCGGCAAACTGCTGGCAATCGATGTCTGCACTCAAATCACCCGCTTCAATGCCTTGTTCCAGCCATTTCGAAACATCGCGTCGATAAATTTCATGGTGGTGAGCGAGGCTTGCGCGAATATCCGAGGCTTCTCCCAGTGATTCGTACCACAGAATATACATGGCTCGCAGGTATCCAGACTCCGCACGGAAAATATCGCGCTGGGCATGAATGGCACAGCGCATCGCGTCTAATCCAGATTTGTCCTTTATATATTCAGCAATATGGGTCTTCCAGATATCATCAAACTTATCGAATAACTCCATCCAAAGACCGTCTTTAGAGCCAAAGCGATAGCTTGCCAATCCTCGGCTATAGCCCGCATGCTCGCCGATATCTTTGAGCGTTGTTTTCGCCGTACCGCGCTCATTGATCAGTTCGATAGCTGCTTCAAACATTTTCTTGTCAGACTGGGCACTGCGCTCTGCCTGTTTATTTTTGCCACCTGATTGATCGCCAGACGTGGCCTTTAAAACACCTTTATTCATGGACAACCTGTCCTTATTAGTGTGTGGGGAATTTGCTTAGTCACGACAAACCTCAACCAATAAATTTTCGTCACTATACGCTAAACGGAGCTGTTTCTTATCGAGCTTACCCACACTCGTTTTGGGAAGTTCAGTGACGAAAGACCAATATTCCGGAACCCAAAATCTTGCCACCCGATCTTGCAAAAGCCTTCGAATTTCACCTGCTGTCGCGGGTTGCTCCTCGGCGCATATGACAATTGCCAGCGGGCGCTCTTGCCATCGCTCATCAGCAATTCCAATAACGGCAACTTCAGCCACTCCAGGAGCTTGTAAAATGGCATCCTCAAGATCAACCGAAGAAATCCACTCGCCACCTGACTTAATGACATCCTTCATGCGATCGGTCAGCTGCACGTATCCATGACTATCAATATGTCCCACGTCCCCGGTTCTTAACCAGCCATCTGCCGTGAAGGCATCGCTTTCAATATCAAGGTAACTCCCAGTCACCCAAGCGCCCCGCAACTGCAACTCACCCACCGTTTGCCCATCTTCAGGCAATAGCTGATCAGACTCATCGACCACGCGCACACTAACCCCCGGTACCGGCCGACCACTTTTAATACGCCATTGTGTCTCTGGCGTATCGGCTAAATCTTTGGGCGGATGCGACAAAACACACATGGGGCTGGTCTCGGTCATGCCCCAACCCTGAATAACGGGAACACCCCAGCGGTCTCGCGCGCCTTCAATCATAGATGAGGGCACGGCAGACCCACCGCAGACCAAGGCTCGAAAGGAACCCATTTCCGCCTGGGTCAGTGTCTCATCGCGTAAAAGATCACCCAAGATAGTGGGCACCATCGCCGTGAGTGTGGGTTGCGATGCCAAGATCATAGTTTTCAAATGTGCGAGCTGGGTGTGTGGTCCTGGCATGACCATATCGGCCCCTGACATCCAGCCGCTGTAAGGAAAGCCCCATGCGTTGGCATGAAACATGGCGGGAAGCATGAGGATAGTGTCGCGCTCCTGAACACCAAAGCTGTCGACAGATCGCGATGCTAATGCATGGAGATACGTCGTTTTATGACTGTAAACTACGCCCTTAGGATTGCCCGTTGTACCACTGGTATAGCAAATTCCCGCAGCCTGCGTCTCTGGAATTTCCGGCCAATCATAATCGCAGTCACGGTTCGAAAGCAGACTTTCCAAGGTGATAATCCGATCATCGTCCAGACCACCTTGGGGATCACAAACAATGATATGCCTAACGCCCGGAATTTGACTAAGCACCGGCTGAAACTGGGCCTCAAGTCGCCCGTCTACAAAGACGCAACAATCGTTAGCGTGGTTAATAATATAAGCGATCTGATCCGGGGCAAGACGACAATTTAGTGTGTGAAGAACCGCCCCCATGCTGGGAGCGGCCAGGTAAACACCCAGGTGGGTCACCCCATTCCAAAGGAATGTTCCAACGCGATCGCCATTGCCTACGCCCAGTGCTGCGAGACCGCTGGCAATCCGACCCGCCAGTGAATCTACGTCTTTATAGGACCGCCATTGAAGGTGCTCACCGTCGTAATCAGCAACACGACTGTTGGCAAAATGGCGAGCTCCAAACCTGAAAAGTGTATTCACGCCCAAGGAGGTATGCATCATTGTGCTTAGCATACTCGGCTTATCCCTTCGCATAATGGCAGCTACCAGTTTCCGGCCGCGGCCTGCTCAGCCTCGGCCAACAAAGCAGGGACATCGTGCTCTAGCCCCGCTGCGTAGGGCGTATCCACTTTACCCTGTGCGTAAAGACCATAAGCACCCTCCACAATGGCGGCAAGTCGCCAAGCGGCTAGCGTAATGTAGTAGCCCATGGTATCGATGGAGCGCCCCGTTTCCTCAGACCAAACAGCCGCCAAATGCCTTCGGTCTACAACACCCGAAACCCTAGAAATTGCCTGCAAATGAGAAAATGCCGGGGTTTCAGAAACCCGCTTTTCACCCCAAAACAACAGTGCCAGCGCCACGTCCATGGCCGGATCACCGACGGTCGCGAGCTCCCAATCGATAATGGCTTTAATCTCGGGAGTTTCAACACTCACCAAGGTGTTGTCGAGATGGTAGTCCCCGTGAATCAGCGCAGGGCGTTCTGTTACCGGCATATTATCCTGAAGCCATGTACCCAGCTCGAATAATAGCGGAAGCTCTCTGACCGCATGCTCTTTGCGAACCGCTAACCAGCGTTCCAGCTGGCGATTTAAAAAATTATCGGGGCGTCCTAGGGTTGATAGGGCCTCATGCGGCCAAACGATGCTGTGCACGTCAGCCAGTTGTCGCATCATGTCCTCACCCAGAGCGTTGGCCGCACCCACAAGATCCCAATCAGAGTTGGGGAGTGTTGCGGTCACCGAGCGACCGTCAATCCATTCTTGAACCAAAAACGGTCGCCCCATCACCTGAAGGTCATCGCACCAGGCAATCAGCTTCGGAGCCTTGACGGCACCTTCGACGAGCTTCAGCACCTTAGACTCGCGCTCGATACCTCTTGCGGAGTTCGGGGAAATAGCCTCATTCGGGGTTGTTCTAACGACGCAAGCCTGCTCAGCTGACGAGAAGTGCCAGGTTAAATTTGAATTGCCACCACTTAAAGGCCCTAAAAACTGAACTTCAGACCAATTAAGTTGCTCCTCTAGCCAGCGGCAAACGGCATCCTGAGGCGTTTTAATCATGGACTGACCACACCGAAACTACACATTAGCCCGCCGTCGACGGGCACCGTAGCGCCTGTCATGTAGCGACTCTGGCTGACCCAGTAAACAACTTCAGCGACCTCGCTGTCTTTACCCAGGCGGCCCATAGGAATCTTAGCCTTCATATTGTCCATTGCCGCATCGGTTAGTCCCGATGTCATATCAGTCAACACCAGACCGGGAATCACAAGATTGACCGTAATACCCTGCTTCGCCATCTCAATAGCCAGAGCGTTAGTCATTCCTGAAAGGCCCGCTTTTGACGACGCGTAGGCCACATCCCCAGGAAAACCGCGAAAACCTACGACGGCACCAATATTAATAATACTCGCCCCCGAGCCCATGTGCGGCTTTGCCGCTCTAATGATGTTGAGCGCCCCGGTGAGATTAACGTTGAGAACGGTCTGCCAATCTTCTGGACTGAGGCGCTCGACTTTACCGCCCCGATGCACGCCTGCATTGTTGACCACCACATCAATGCGACCGAAGGTCGCGACGGTCTTCTCAATAGCCCCCTCGGCAGCGGCGACGTCACTCACGTCAGCTTGAATGCCAAGCGCACCCGCCCCCATTTTGTCAGCCGTGCGAAGGGCTTCCTCGCCTCTTGCGACCACCACCACTCGACACCCTTGGTTGTGTGCTCGGGCTGCGATTGCGGCACCAATACCGCGGGACGCACCAGTGACCAGCCATACCGGTTCATTGCTAGGGTCACCGCTCATTTATTTTCTCCAGTTCCAATGCCATGATGTTTTCAGAGTCTGATTAGGTTAAACTTGTTCCGAACAAGTTTAACCTAGCCAGCGACTTTAACAACCCCATGCTGCCCATCCCATGCTTTGTAGGCCTGTGTAGACCCTACAAAGAGCAGCAGCTTCGGACTCACGGCTCGTTGCTTGTTTGCGTTAAGCAAGTCTACACTTATCTTTACACAACACGGGCTCGGCTGCACCTCACAACGACAAATTGCGATAGGCATTGTTTAAGGAGAAAAACTGAGCATGACAAGATGTACTGAGGAGACTACCCATGACATGGTCGTTTGAGACGGACGCCGACTTTCAAGAGTCACTCGATTGGATCGACACCTTTACCAAGGAAGAAATTGAGCCCCTTGATTTAGTCTTTCGCGAACCAGGAGATCCCTGGGATCCCAACTCCCCAGCCGCCGCTGCCATGGCACCACTGCGCGAGATTGTAAAAAACAAACGGCTTTGGGCATGCCATCTTGAGCCTGAATTAGGCGGGCAAGGCTACGGCCAAGTCGCGCTGGGGCTCATGAATGAAATTTTAGGCAGGAGCCGCTTTGGCCCCAGTGTGTTTGGTTGCCAGGCACCCGATTCTGGCAATGCCGAGATACTCGCGAAATTTGGCACCGCAGATCAAAAGGAAAGATTTTTAAAGCCGTTGTTAAATGCAGAGATTGCCTCCTGCTACTCCATGACCGAACCTCAAGCCGGTGCCGACCCTGGGGAATTTTTGTGTACAGCAACCAGAGATGGCGATGAATGGGTAATCAACGGCGAAAAGTGGTTCGCCTCCCATGCTCGCTTCAGTGCCTTCCTGTTGGTCATGGTAGTCACTAATCCCGACGTGCCAATTCATAAAGGCGCCTCCATATTTTTAGTAGAACAAGGCACACCCGGCATGGATATCATCCGCAATTCGGCTGTGGGGCCCTATGTAGAGCAGGGTGACGGTGTGCATGCTTACATCGAATTTAAAAACTGTCGCGTCCCCGCTAACAATCTACTTGGCGAGGAAGGTGATGGCTTCCTAGTCGCCCAGACGCGCCTCGGTGGTGGCCGTGTACACCATGCCATGCGTAGCGTTGGCGTCATTCGCAAAGCTATCGATATGATGTGTGAACGCGCATTAAGCCGGAAAACTAAGGGCGAACTCCTCGCCGACAAGCAAATGACCCAAGAAAAAATTGCCGATGCTTACACCATTATGATGCAGTATCGACTACACGTTCTGTACACAGCCTGGCTCATCGATAAGCACAAGGAATACAATCGAGAGGTGCGCAAGGAAATCGCTGCCATTAAAGCCGCCACCCCAAAAGTACTGTTAGAAGTCGTTTCTCGCGCCATGCACCTCCACGGCAGTTTGGGCAGTTCTGATGAAACGCCACTGGCACACATGTGGGCGAATATTCCTGAATTAGGTGTCGTCGATGGCCCCACGGAAGTTCATAAAATAGCCGTCGCCAAAGGTGTTCTGCGCGATTACGCCCCTTACGATGACTTATTCCCGTCTTACCACACGCCCACACAGCGCGCCAAAGCCCTAGAAAAATACGGACATTATTTGGAAGGGTGACTTAGATGTACCCGCTGCAGAAGCAAAAATCGGTGCTTGCGGGAGCACCGATGCTTGACTGCAGGGGCCTTAAGCACGCCACACCGTGGCGCACTTGAAATTCTCAACGCCAATGCTAGCAGTTGGAGCGAATACCATGAGACTTACTAACCTCCTAACTTTGTTACTGGCTATCCCTGTGGGTGTGCAAGCCTCTGCCGTCGAAGAGCTCTACCAAGAACACTGTGCGGCATGCCATAGCATGAGTTTACGAGGATCTGCTCATGGTGCAGCGCTAACTGGAAAACCTTTCGTAGACAAATGGCGTGGGCAAGAGGTCCAAGCGCTTTTGACCCTGAGTATGAGCAGCATGCCCCCGGGTGAGTCAAACAAACTGTCTCAGGATGAGCATGCTTTACTGACTCGATACATTATTGAATACAATGCGACATCCCTCAGCAATACAATACTGTTAGCCAGTTTAGAAAATTTGACGGCCGTTGAAAGTCATGCAGAACCCGAAGCCGTCGAATTTTCGGGAGCCGATGCTGTCATGAACATGGCCAGAAATGCGGGCCAGTTTAAACCGAGCATCATTGAGAACTTTAATCCAGTTACGACTGACGATATAAACAACCCACCTCAGGCTGATTGGCTTAACTGGCGACGGACACCTGACGGTCACGGACACAGTCCGCTGCAGGCGATTAATAGGTCCAATGTTCAACAACTTGGCCTGAGTTGGTCTATCGCCATGCATCAAGGCAGTAACCAAGGCACACCACTGGTCAGGGACGGCGTCATGTTCCTCACCCACCCCAACAATAAAATTCAAGCTATTGACGCGGCTAACGGCGATCTTATTTGGGAGTATCAATATGTGTTTCCCGAGGGTTCTAGGCTTCTTGGCGGGCCAACACGCAACATCGCTATTTATGATGATCGGCTATTTTTAGCGACCTATGACGCAGCCGTAGTCGCGATTGATGCACGCTCAGGCCGACAGTTATGGCGCAGCGAAAAAGCAGATTACCGTGAAGCCTTCACCCACAGTGCGGGGCCTATCATCGCCGATGGCATTGTTGTCAGCGGTATTAATGGCTGTGAACTGTTTACTTCTGACGGCTGTTTTATAACAGGACACGACCCTGCGACCGGAGATGAATTGTGGCGCACTTCAACGCTCGCATTACCGGGGTCTCCTGAGTTTGAAACCTGGGGAGACATAGCCGCGGATCGACGAGGTGGTGGTGACATGTGGATTGCCGGATCCTATGACACCGAACTCAACCTCGTTATTTTTGGCACCTCGCAGCCAAAACCCTGGGCGGCGGTGAGTCGAGGCATGTCCACGGGCGATGCCGCACTTTATACCAACTCTACTCTAGCCATCGACCCGAAGACGGGTGAGATCGCCTGGTACTTTCAGCACATACCCGGCGAGACCATTGATATGGAAGTCGGGTTTGAGCGCATTCTGGCTACTAGCAATGGCGTGCCGGTTGTCATGACCGTGGGGAAAGACGGCATACTGTGGAAGCTTGACCGTCGAACGGGAAAATACATAGACCTCATGGAGACCATGGAACAGAATATTTTTACCGTGAATCATGAAACCGGGGCATTAACGTATCGCAGCGATATTTCCGAAGCGAGTATTGGGGATACCTTCACCGCTTGCCCAGGCATTTACGGTGGCCACAACTGGCAGTCAGCAACCTTCGATAAACGTGCGCAACTGCTTTTTCTGCCGGTTCATCAACTGTGTTCCGATATGACTCCACGAGCCGTTGACTTGGGCCCCGGCGGTGGCGGTTATGGCGCAGATGTAGCCACCTACCCCATGCCAGGAAAAGAAGATGCTGTTGGTAAAATCATTGCTGTTGACGTGAGCAACATGCAGCAAGTTTGGGAAGTTGAGCAAGCCGCTCTATTTTTAAGCGGGGCATTAACCACTGATGGCGGCTTACTCTTTATTGGTGATCTCGATCGGAATTTCAAAGCCCTGGACACTCAGACGGGCACGACACTATGGTCAACACGCTTACCCGCTCCAGCACACGGCTATCCCGTTACCTATGCGGTCGACGATCAACAATTTGTCGCTATTCAAACAGGCATTGGTGTCTTTAGAGCGTTGACTGCGGTGCTCTTCCCTGAAATCTATCAACCCGCCGATGGCCAGGGCCTATTTGTATTTTCTCTCAATAATCAGTGAGAGAAGCTCGGAAGTAGACTCAGCCAAAGCCGCAATCCCGGCCAGCGGGTACTTCATGGGTTTTGAACATGAGGCCGCACGATTGACCCATGGCAGCCCTGCCGACAGGCTAGTGGAGACGCACCTGACGGTCAGTCTTTTTTACTGCTGTAGCAAGCAGCCAAAAACCATGCCCCACCCGCAACCCGTTATGGCTCAGGGGCCCGAAAGAAGCCCCATCAACCGCTGCGACTAAAACTCACCTTCAACGGTTGTCAGTCCCAGCGCATCCCAATCCAGCATGCCACCGCGGTAGTAATAAATTTTATCCGCAGGGAAACCATCTCGAATCATAGCCCGCATCGCTGTTGGGCTTTGGGGGCATACGGGACCGTTGCAAAACCCCATCACATTCATAGCACCTGCACAGTCCCAGCCGCTTGCACCTTTATTGCAACCAAGCTCATCCATCCGCATGGCCACCTCGGTGTAAGGTATGTTCACAGCGCCGGGGATAGTCGCGTCTAAAAACCAATCTTCCGTGCGCATATCAACCAAAATAAAAGTGGCGTCATTGATCGCATTTAGCACTTCAATTTCAGTCACCGGCACAATACCGGGCTCGGGTACCAGCGGCTGCAGCCAGCCTTTGTTTTTGGCGCAGGGGGTCATTTGCCGGGTAATTGACAACTCATCCCCCGAGGCCAGAGTGACCACAAAAGCTTTATCTTCACCCACAATCCTTAAGTCCTCGGCCTGGGCCGAAACCGCTGACATTATGGTGCCCAACAGCACAGTTACCGCCATGAAAAGTCTCATCACAAGATCTCCTATCCAGACTCGAGCGAGCCATTATCCAACGTTTAGTTATTTTTGATATTTAGATATAAGATAAAAGCATAATGAGTCGATGGGGTAAAGCCTAGCCGCCCAAACCGAAAAGGCCCCTACTCGCTGGCGCTCACGGAGTTTTTAATACCCAAAACTTCCACCTATTGAACAAGCCATGAGATAAGTCCTAACAAACTTGCACATTTAGAGTGCTAGACTGCATTCGCTAAAATCCTCGAGGCCATTGCGTTGTCATACGTAGTTACACCCGGAGAACACGGCGCGATTCTTTTTACCCCGGCATATACCCGCTCTGTTGACGCAATGAGTGCGCCGAAAGCAGACCCAAGGCTATCGTGAGAAAACAACTACTCAAATACTCTCTAGCCCTGTTTGTTATTGCGCCCTTAATTAACGTGGGGCCGGTTAACGTCAGCGCACTTTTGCTGCTACTGGCCAGTATCTTCAGCTTATCGAGCCAGCCACAGCGGTTCTCTGAGCTGTGGGGGCAATACTGGCCTTTCATGCTCTTAATGCTGGCTACGACGGGTTCGTTTTTACTGTCAAATTTTCTCACTGACAACGCAAGCCCATGGGATTCTACTTTCGCTCAGGCCCGATGGTTTCTGCTACTTGCGATTGCAGCACCCGCCGTTGTCTACAGTTTAGACGCGAGGGACTGGCGCGATATTGTGTATTTCTCCGCTGGAACAGTTCTGGTGTTCACCCTGATTTATCTCATCGATGCCTTTGTTTACCTCGAACTCGGGTCAAATTTCATACTCGAACTCATCGACGCCCAACGCGGTGACCTAATGAGGCCCTCATGGGTCTTCAATCCCCACCCATTTTCTAGAACTTTAATTGCGGCAATGCTTCTTTTACTCGGCGGCGCATTGGTATTCAGCCGCCATGCCCTGCGTGCCATTTGCTACTTTGGAATCATAGGCCTGGGTGTTGTGTTGGTACTGGGCGCAGTGCGAACAGCATTTGTAGCCGTTGCTGTTATCGCCTGCTTGGGCGTAGTTTTTTACCGTGGCAAACGCCTTATGGTGGGCCTGAGCGCGGCCCTAGTCCTAAGTGCTGCTGGGCTCTGGTTCAGAGGTCAGTTGTTCCCAATGGCCCATGCAGATAAAAGCCTGGAGCTTCGCGAGGCACTGCTGGAGCAGGGCCTTCAAGCTTTTATGACAAACCCCTGGTTTGGGGGCGGATATCAAGCCGCTCGCGCCATTAGCTGGCCCGACAAACTGCAGAGCTTCGCTGACACACAGACAATGGCGACCACCAACACGCACCTGCAGTGGCTTGAAATGTTCGTCAGTTATGGGCTGCTTGGAGGGTTGCTGTTCGCTGCGCTTTGGCTCTATAGCGGCTGGCTGATATTAAAAGTATCGCGCCAATGCGCAAGCGCACAAAAACTGGCCGGTGTTCTCTTATTTCTCAATTGGACCAGCCTTACGATCGGTAGCTTCACAACCGTTTACCGCGAGTCTGAATGGGCGCTGTGGCTAGTGACGGTACTTGCTTCTGTCACGCTGATTGAACACAAGAAAAAGTCGATTCAGACAACAGCCACTGCGAATGCCCCAAGCACGGCTTAACATCAGTGAGCACCTTAAGGCGGCGAGTCTTGCATAGCCTTTAGCGTCGAGGCTGAACACCCAGCAGACCCACCGTAGCCGCTGTCCTTGAGTTGCGAAGATAACTCAGCGCTTAGGACTCAGACAGTCACTGCTTTGCCCTAAGTTTAAGAGCGCTACTACAACCCGCTCTTCCCTGCTTCACGCATTATGGGTTGGTAGTCTGCAAAGTTAGGATCACCGGGCTTGGAGCCCGTGGTAAGACCCGCATCAATCGCAATCGTTTGACCGTTCACGTAGCCCGACTCGTCTGACGCCAGCCACAGCACTGCATTGGCGACGTCTTCTGGCATGCCAGCACGTCCGGGCAAAGGCGACAATTCAGCAAATGTTGGGATCGCTTGCTCAACCCCGTCAGGGTCACCCACGGTTGCTGCGGCAGCCAATGGCGTTGCTATGAGCCCAGGGGCCAAGCAATTGACACGAACACCAAACGCACAAGCCTCAGCGGCTAAATTCTTGGTAAGGCCCACTACGGCATGTTTAGCCGCGGCATAGGCGTGAGGTCCAAGCCCTCCCATCACTCCAGCTGTGCTGCTCATACTAATAATAGAGCCTCGTCCAGCACGCTTCATATGCCCAGAGGCGTGTTTCATACCGTAGAAAACACCATTTAACAGAATGTCTAAAGTGAATTTCCACTCGTCAGTTGGCGTGGTATCCATGGGGCCAATGGCACCCACGATGCCTGCATTGTTAAACATCACATCGATTCGACCATGGGCTTCAACAGCCGCATCAATTAAGCCTTTGACATCCTCCTCACGGGTCACATCACAGCGCAATCCAATAGCCTGTCCATGTAAGGATTCGACAAAACTGGCCAAGCGATCTTCTTGAATATCGCCCAGCACGACTTGGGCACCATGGGCTACCAGCTTTTCTGCCGTCGCCGCGCCAATACCACTAGCGCCACCGGTAATGACAGCCACCTGCCCTTCCAATCGTCGATCCATCTGTTGCACTCCTAAATTGTGGTCATCATCACTGACTACAGTGAAGGTAACTGATAAACAAAGTCATCGGGAAAACGCTGCCCCACAACACTGGCATCGAGAGCGGACATGCCCCTTGCCGAGGGCGGATCAAGGCGCATCCAATCTGTCATGCCGGTACGTTGGATAATTTTCCAGTGGCCATCTCGCCGTTCAAACTTGTCGAGGTATCTTCCCCCCACAAAAAAATCCATCTCGGTATCGAAGGCATCAGGTCCCGCTAGAGGATCGCCGGCGGCGCGCATTTTATGGAACGCCGTGAAGTACGTCTCTACCAGAGCTGTAGTCTCGCCCGTGAGTTCAATCAGCGTATTGCCCAACTGATGATGCGTGTGCGAATGCGCAGTCAAAACCCCCATGGCATAACGCACGAAATCTCCAGCATCGTCCTCTGTGGCCACTCTATCGGGGTCTGAAGAAGGCCCCTCATAAAAGTGATTGTGAGTGGATCCTGGATGAAATAGTGACCTCAACAGTGACTCATCGAGACGGTCGATGGCCCGTGCGTAACGGACCACCACCTCGAGAATTTCCTGCTTCGCCAATAGCTGGTTAAGACCATCACTCACGGTTCTACTCTCCGAAATTCCAAACGACTTCAGCGCCAATAGTTCTTGGCGGACGCGTTGCTGCGTATGACCAAAGACCCGCCACATCGTAACCGTGGGTATAACCATCTTCATCGGAGAGGTTTCGTCCAAACAGACTCAAACGAAGATCGTTAATTTCCCAGTTAACCGAAGCGTCGAGAAGATGCTGACCATCATTCTTAAGTTCGGGAGCATTGGTTACGTTGACATAATGCTCACCTAAGTAATGGTAAGCGCCACGAACCCAGATACGACCACTCGCCGTCGGCCACTCGTATGTGGCGTCGACAGTGCCCGTAACGTCAGGTGCACGACGGAACTCAAGGTAACTAAAGTCCACCTCTTGCCCGCTTTGCAAATCGGTATAACCGAAGCTGTCATACTCGGTATCGAGATAACCCACGTTCGCACGTAGAGTCAGGCCCTCACCAATAAGCGCCTGAGCTTCCAGCTCTACGCCCCAAATTTCAGCTTCCGAAGCGTTGGTAACCACGGTCTTTTGCCCGGTACCGGTATCAGATGGCAGCTGTAACTCTTCCTGCTTGTCGTCGTAAACCATGTAGAACACAGCACCGTTAAATCGCAGACGATTGTCAGGGCTTTGATGCTTAAAACCCAACTCAAAGTTATTCACGGTCTCTGGATCGTAGGGCTGGGTTGCTTCCTCAGGTGAGTTGACCCGTCCGTTAAAACCACCCGAGCGATAACCTGACGAGTAGGTCGCGTAGGTCATTAAGCTATCGCTTAGCTCGTAGCGCAAGCTCGCGCGCGGGGTAAATTCACTCCAAGATTCGTCGGCGCTGGCGGTCACGTTACCCGTTTGCTCAGTGCTCTTTTCATCTTTTGTATAACGACCACCCACGTTCAACGTCAAGGCGTCGGTTATACGCCAATCGACGTCGGCGAAAAGTGCCTGGGACTCACTCTCCTGTTTGGTTTTTTGCAGGATATCGAGAATGGTACCTGGGACGACAAAACCCACCCACGACCGCAAAGGAATCTCATATTCAGAGTCCCACAGGTAGGCCCCCACCACGGCGTTAACGGCACCGCCGTTATCCCAACCTAAGCGAAGTTCGTGAGATTGTTGCTCATAAGTGGCAGGACGCGTTGTTCCGTACAAAAATTCAGGCGTTCCATCCCAGTTTGAAATAATGGTTTCGTCAGATTCATAGCTACCAAAAACATAATCTACGCTAATAGCGTCGGTTGCCTGCCAGCGCGCTTCGATGATGTGCGTGTCGGCATCGAATGTGGCTGCCATATCGGCCTCTACCGCCTGACCGGGCGTAGAAAAGGCAATCACCTGATCACCCGGATCGGGCGGAATATAGCCCACGTTAGCGGTTTTTCGTCGATCGCCCGTAATAGTGGAGTCGACGCTAGGAGAGCAATACCCATAGCCTGAGCAGAAAACGTGACGCGCCTGTCCGGTGTTTAACAGCGGCGGTGTATCTTGATCGGTCTCCTCGAACTGGCCCGTGTATTCGAGCTCCAGGTTATCGGTAGGTGTCCAGAGAATGTTGGCCCCAAACGACTGGTAATCGTTACGTCCCACATCGCGACCGATTTCATCGTTATCGTAGTAGCCTTTGCTCTGATCGCGCTTCGCCGCAGACAGCTTGACGCCTACATTGTCACCCAGACCAAAGTTAAAAATTCCATCCATGTAGTAGGTGTCGTACTCCTCGTAGCCCGCGCGAATTTTGCCGCCGAGCTCACCAGTGGGCTTGCTGCGCGTAATATTGATAATGCCACCAATGGTGTTGCGGCCAAACAATGTGCCTTGAGGCCCCCTGAGTACTTCCATACTTTCTATATCAATACTGCGAAGCAGACTGCCGGCATTCGAGCCAATAAACATGCCGTCGACGACAACACCAACAGCAGGGTCGAAATTTTTCTCAACGTCGGCAACGCCCACACCACGAATGAATATCGCGGCAACGCCACCAGGTCCTTGAGCCGTATCGTCAATGACAATATTGGGCGAGATATTCGCAAGATCCGTAATGTCTCTAGCAAACTGCCCTTCAATTTCAGACTTAGTCAGTGCGCTGACGGAAAAGCCAACGTCCTGCAGATTTTCAGTGCGCTTGCGTGCCGTGACCACAACCTCTTCGAGGGCTAGCTCTTGTGCACTAACCTCTACAGTCGCTGTTGCGGTGACGATGCCTGCCAGTACGGCAATTGCCAATGGATGTTTTTTCATGGTTGTGCTCCCGTTGTAACTTTATTTATATAATTATCGTTAGTGCGTGATTTCAGTGTTTTAACCGACTTTGAACTAGCCCCAAAGAGACTCAGTGCTGCGCCTTTATTCAGGCTTACTTAATGTGCTCCCCTCAAAACTATTAAAATAATGAATGACGACATCGCGCCGCTGGATCTTCCAAATACCGTTACGGCGCTCTACCTGATCGGTGTAAGTCGCGCCAACGAAGGTGGCATCACTGCTGCCGGCAAGTAAGCCAGTGCAGTCCACGTCGCAGCACGCCAGCGCATGGTCGGGGCCAGAGAAATCGACCACGTGATTGGATGTTATGTGCTGACTCATACCCCATGCAGGCCAAAGCACATCATGCAAAGCACTGCGAATGCCAGCATGGCCCTCAAAATCTCCAAAGGGTGGGCCAATAGCCCATACACAGTCTTCCCACCATATGCTCAGAAAGCGCGCTTCATCGCGCTTATCAAAACCATGGCAATAATTTGAAGCGAGATCTTCTATTGCTTGGCGACTCTCCAAGCGATCTATTTTTGACACTAAATTCTCAGCATCCAAAGTGACACTCCAACTTCTTATGAGCCCAGTGGCCACTGGAAAACCCATGACCAGCAGTCACTCTTGTTTGTGACTAGCAAGTTAGAAAAAAGAGACCGCTGCGTCAAGCCCTTTGCTCCCCTCAGCTGAGCTTTTCGGTGACTTTATTACTCGCCGGTGTTTGAGCTAGCGGTAAAAGCTGCAGGGGAATTTCATGCGCGCGCGCCCTACGCTCCTCGGATACAGCGCCATACAATGTGGACCTCTGCAGAGGCAGGCGATTTGCCCCTAAAATTGCCGTTTCCATACTCCCCGGAGACCAACACTGCCCATGCCCTGCCCCAGCGGCTCGAGAAATACTTTCATTCATTAGGCAGCCGCCCAGATCATTAACGCCCAAACTCAAGGCATGCAGCGCCTCTGCCGCTCCTAGCTTGGTCCACGACGCCTGAATATTGGGAATAACATCACCGAGTACAATTCGAGCGATTGCATGCATGCCCCTGCACTCTTCCCGAGTGGGGCCCGGTCTTGCCTGTCCCCGTCGGTAAAGGGGAGCCTCGCGCGCCACAAAAGGCAAGGGTACGAATTCTGTAAACCCGTCAGTTTTTATTTGCAGGTCGCGCACCGCCAACAGATGCGTTGCCCAGTGCGCGGCGTGGTCAACATGCCCGAACATGATGGTTGCGGTGGAGCGTAATCCGACACGATGAGCGGCCTCCATTGTGTCCAACCACTGACCCGCACTGAGTTTATCGGGGCAAATCACAGCCCGCACCTGATCATCCAAAATTTCAGCCGCGGTACCGGGAACCGTATCCAGCCCCGCGTCTATAAGGATACTCAAGTAGTCATCGATGGACAGCCCAAGGGTTTCGGCACCATGGTGTAATTCCAACGGAGAAAAAGCATGCACGTGCAAGTCGGGTTCCGCCGACTTTACCGCTTCTAAAATTGTGCGATAGGTATTGCCGTCGTATCCGGGATGAATCCCCCCTTGCAAGCACACCTCAGTGGCGCCCAGGTTCCAGGCCTCTGAAGCTCGGCGTGCCAGCTCGTGACCCGTGATGTCGTAAGGGCGCTCGCGGCCTTCTGACTTCGGGAGCCCCTTTGAAAACGCGCAAAACGCACAGCTGTACTTACAGACATTGGTATAGTTAATGTTGCGGTTAACAACAAACGTCACCGTCTCGCCCACCTGCTGCGATCTCAGCTCGTTGGCGCACTCGTAAAGTGCCGCTCGATCGATATCCACTGTCTGAAACAGGCGAACGACATCGCTATGTTCCAGCGCCTCGCCACGGTTGCGCCGATCGAGAATTTTTGTCACCGCACGATCTTGGCGCAGGAGCACCGGCCCCCAAGACACAGGACCGGGATCAGACTTCGCCTCACCCGGGCGCCAGTTTTCAGTGCGAACCCAGCCCTGAGAATCGACCAAATCCAAACATCGAGGGCGAATGCCGTCCGCCAACCAAGCCGAGTCGCGGAGGTATTTGGCATAAACGGGCAGCCGCGCTCGCAGTACTTTTCCAGCTGCTTCGGTGACAGATGCCAGCCGGACAATTTCTGGCCAAGGTGCCTCAGGATTTACATGGTCAGGGGTGACAGGAGAAACACCCCCCCAATCGTTCAACCCAGAATCTGCCAGCTCGAGCAAGTCGTCTGGCGATAAATTGGGGGGCGCTTGAATGCTGATGTCTGTCGGTAAGATCAATCGCGCGGCAGCAATTGTCCAAAGTAATTCCTGCATTGTTAGGTCAGGACAATTCGCCATGCGAGTGCCTGCTTTGGCACGAAAGTTCTGAATAATCACTTCTTGGATATGACCATATTGACCGTGCAGCCGCGCAATATTTTGTAGGTCTTTTATGCGCTGATTACGGTCTTCACCAATCCCTAAAAGCAATCCCGTTGTGGTCGGTATTTTTAGGCGCCCCGCCCGCGCTAGCGTTGCCCAGCGCCGCCAGGGGGTTTTATCGGGTGAACCAAAGTGCGCGCCATCTCGAGCGAGCAGCGCTGGCGAACCCGACTCGAGCATCAAGCCAAAAGAACCCATAAATGGACGCAGCCGTGCCAGTTCAACGCTAGACACTGTTCCTGCATTAACGTGTGGGATCAGCCCTGTTTCTTCGACAATAACCTTGCACGCGGCAATAACGTAGTCGACCGTTGTTGCATAGCCGTGCTCAGCGAGCCACTCACGAGCTGCCTTGTACCGCAACTCTGGTTTCTCACCCAGAGTGAGTAATGCCTCGGTGCATCCGGCTGCCTCACCCTCACGGGCCACCGCCAAAACCTCATCGAGGGTCATAAAGGCTGCTGAGAGCCGACTGGGTGATTTAGCAAACGTGCAGTAATGGCAAACATCACGGCAGAGCTGCGTGAGTGGTATAAAGACTTTTGGACTGTAGGTGAGGACTCGCCCAAAACTGCGGTCGCGTCGTTCACGTGCTTCACCCATTATGGCCTCAAGCTCTGCCCCCGCATTTATCACTGCAGACGCTGTAAACAACCTTTTTTCCACAGGCATCAAACCAACGCACCCGCACTTTGCTTTACTCCAAGGAGTAGCGGATCCCGCCACATTACCCCTTGCCGGCGAGCTTCTAGCAACCAGTTCTGAGTTGCATGGCCCACAGGCATTGTGGCCTTGCCACCCCACAGCAGCGCATACAAACCTGTCGGCGTATCGACATCAAAACCCAAGCCTGGGCGCGACAAGGCAACATAGCGTTCCCTGGGAATATGGCGACTGTAATCGCGATAGCTGCCACTTCCAAAGCGAAAGACCGGCACATCACTGTCTGAAAATGCCAAGACATTGGTTCCCAGCCTATCGCTATCGGGGCAAATCACCGATAGTCCTGTCTTACAAGCTGCACTCAAGGCCTTTAAGTCCTCAGCGTTAAGCCCTGGCAAGTCACCAAATACGACGGCGTATTGCTCACCCTCAAGGGCATTAATACCAGAAGTCAGCTTGGCATTGAGCCCCTTGCCCCCAAGTTCATCCTCCCGCATGACCTGCAAATTGGACGCCACAGGTAGCACGGATGGCCACCCCGGGCCCTGAATAATCGTCAGTGAGCGGCAATCATGCCAAGCGAGCAATACCGCAATGACGTCCTGCGCCATAGCCAGCATCAACTCGCTACGCTGACGATCAGTAAGCACCTCAGCAAGGCGACTCTTCGCCTCAGCGAGTGCTTTAAGGGGCAATACCACATCAAACAAAACGTTTTACTTCCTCAACAAGCTGGCTGGCCAGCGCTATTTTTTGCGTTGTATCTGTCATCAAGGTATCGCACTCGACCACCTTTTCACCCCGTAACCGTAGCACCTCTGCGGCGGCTTGATCACGACTGTCTAACACCCAAAGATCGACCAACCCCGGATACATGGCCTTGACTTCATCAACCCAAGATATCGCCGTAGGCTTTAGCCCCCGCTCTATCATTAATTTCGCCAGTGGCCCCTTAACCGCCGAGCCTGCCACGATGGGGGAGACAGCCACAACCGGAGCCGCACCCGCCAAAGCATCAACGATACCCGAAATGGCCAGCATCGGGGCCAAACTAAGATAGGGATTTGACGGACCCAAGATCACACAGTCGCAACCGCGTTTAATAAATTCAATTAAGTCAGGTGCTGGCGTCGCGTCTGCGGCGCCCCTAAAATCAATGGACAACACCTCGGGCTGACACTGCCGACCCACAAAATAAGACTGAAAATCTAAGTCACCCTCGGTGGTTGTCAATACCGTACGAATCGGCTGCTCTGATGCCGGCACAACCTGTAGGCTATGTATACCTAGCCGTTTGGCAAGATCAGCTGTGACTTGAGCCAAGCTTCGCCCTGCGTCAAGCCCCTCGCGGCGCAAAAGATGCATTGCAATATCACGGTCACCCAATTGGAACCAACCGGGCCCGCCTAAGCGTTCAACCTCGGCAAGTACCGACCAGCTCTCACTCTGCCGTCCCCAACCACGCTTAGCGTCAATCGCATCTGATACCGCGTAAAGAACACTATCGGTGTCGGGGCAAATCAATAATCCAAGGTGCTCAAAATCGTCCCCGGGATTAGTCAGTACTAGAGTCTCGGCTTCATTCAAAAGGCCATAAAAACCTCTTGCCAGCCTGGCACCCCCGCCGCCACCCGCAAGCAGCACGGATTTCAGCCGCTGCGTCATCGAAACATATCTGCCGAGTGCGGGCGCAGTAATGCCCGGGAACTTCGCGCTTCTCCCGAGGAACGAGGGCAACCTCGAATCCAAACGACAGGTCTTCCCTCAGCCGCCTCTCCCTGCACCAAGGCCGCGGCGGCTGCGAGACCATCGGCCGTGGCTGGCTCGGTCACTCGCAGTTCGTTACCGTAAAGATCGTGTTCACCCACCTGGTTCCAAAGGGGATCAAGACCCGCCACACCAATAGCATGCCCTGTCGTTCCCAAGCGCCAAGCGCGGCCCATGCTATCGTTTATGATCACCGGCACCCTAAAACCATAGAACTTCGTATAGCGTTGGTGAAGGTCGGTGGCACTGACGTCTGGGTCCTCAGGCCATAGTAAGACCTGCTCGCCGTCGTCCTGGGCAATATTCGACGCGTCGATGCCAGCGTTAGCGAGCACATGGCCACAGCGATGCTCTGCAATGATCAGACCGGGGCGCGAACGAACAATGGCGGTCGATTCCGACAGTATCAGTTCTACCAAGCGCGCGTCCTTCCCCGTTTCCTCGGCAAGCTTCACCGCCACCATGCTGGGTGAAACTGCTGCCAGAGCCACCAGTCGACCTTCTGCCTTAGACACCACTTTTTGTGCCACCACCAAAATATCGCCCGGTTCAGGGACCAGACCTTGGCTTGCCGTCGCTGCAATCACGAGCGCCACAAGGTCGTCACCAGGGGTTACCCAGGGTAAATGCTCGACCGCTGTTAAAATAAGCGTTGGCGCCATCGGGCCATCAAACCCCAGTTATACGAATGCCCGCATGGGTTTTGTACTGCTTATTGATGTTGATAAGTATCGAAGTCAGCGCCTCAGCGGCCGCCGCATTATTGATCATGCCCGCGTGAAAGCCTCGTACCTCAATGGTCTGTAGGATATCGATGACCTGTTGACGGGCTTCTTTGTTATTGCCGGTCACCAGCACATCACAGTCGATAGTGTCGTCGCTGTTGAGGTGGGCTGCGGCAACGTTTTGCATGGCACTAACAACTCGAACATTGTCACCCAATGCCGCCTGGGCCATCTGACCTGCGCTGCCCCCCTCCGGTAACTGCACTCTCGCGACTTTTGGCGGCACAAGCGGTACGGTCACGTCGACCACGACTTTACCCTGCACAGCCTCTTTTATGCTGTCTAGCGTGGCACTGTGAGCGGAGAATGGAACTGTGACAAACACGACATCGGCCGCGGTTGCTGCATCAGGATTGCTTGCGCCTGAAACCTGTAACGTCCCCCAGCCCGACGATTCACCCAGCGCTTTGAGCGCCTCTCCAGCGACCTGTGCCTGACTCTCATTGCGGGACCCGATAATGACTTTACAGCCTGCTCGCGCCAACCGACGGGCTAGCCCCGCACCAAGGTCACCTGTGCCACCGATAATGCCCACCGTTACTGCACTTGTTTCCACGATAATATCCTCTTCCTATCCTGCTATGGTTGACAAGCGCTAACGGCTTGAAGTTGTATAGTGTCACCAAGAGACTTGCTGAACACAAGTAAGTTTAGCAAACTCCGCGAAGAGTCGGGCAATTAGCGCACCAATATTAAGAGCTTGAGGCACAAAAAGACCAAACAACGTGCGATCCCAATATGGGCTCGAAAACGGCAATTCACCGGCTTGCAGCAGGCTTGTCATCCGGTGACATTTGTTATGCACTGGGTATCACGTTGGATTGATCAAAAAAATCCACAACACTGCGCTTGGTACCGCAGAGGTTTTCATGAGGGAAAGAAGAATGCAATCATCACAAACCACTGATTTTGATGCCATTGTCGTTGGCGCAGGCTTTGCAGGTGTGGCGCTGACACACTACTTACGTGAGGCCGGCCTAACACTCAAAGTGTTTGATCGAGCGCCCGACATTGGTGGCACATGGGCTTGGAACAAATATCCCGGCGCCGCGACCGACAGCGAGGGTTACTATTACTGCCTCACTTTTTCCAAAGAGGTACTCGAGGAGTGGACCTGGTCTAAGCGTTACCCCGGATGGGAAGAAACTCAGAATTACCTACGCTTCGTAGCAGACAAATTCGACATGTGGCCGCACATGCAATTTAGCACTGAGATCACCCGCGCTGAATACCAAGCCGACAGCGGCATTTGGATCGTGACTACTGGCGACGGTGCGACGCACACCTGCCGATTTTTTATCAGTGGCATGGGCATGATTTCCCAACCCCAAATTCCTAATATCCCTGGCCAAGCCACCTTTAACGGGCCCTGCTTTCATTCATCTCGCTGGCCTGAAGGCCTTGAGTTTGCAGGCAAGCGCGTTGGCATTATTGGGGCCGGCGCTACCACCGTACAAATGCTGCCCGAGGTAGCCAAAACTGCCGCGCAGGTAACGGTATTTCAGCGCACACCCAACTTTGTAATGCCCGCCATGCAGAAACCCATGACGCCAGAGTGGGAAAAAGAAATTAAAGAGAACTATCAGGAAATTATCGACAAATGCCGCAATCACGTCTTCGGCATGGGGTTCAATCCTCCCTCGGGTAGAACCGTCGCCGAAAGTACGCCAGAAGAAGTGCAGCAAGTCTTCGAAGAAAACTGGCACGGCAGCTTCCGCTGGGTCTTTGAAACATTTGACGACCTACTGGCAACCCCTGAAGCTAATAAAGCCGCTGCAGACTTCATCATTGAAAAAATGATTAAGGCGAAAGTTGAAGACCCAGAAGTCGCGGAACTGCTTACACCCAAAGGCTACCCGCTATTTGCCAAGCGGCCGCCCCTAGATCACGGCTACTACGAAGCCTTTAACCTCGACAACGTACAGCTGGTCGATATCAAAGACTATGAACCCATCGTTGAAATCACTGAGACCGGTATTCGCACCACACAAAATCATCACGAGTTCGACATTATCGTGCTGGCGACAGGCTTTAAAGCCTACACAGGCGCATTGGAAGCCATGGATATTGTGGGTGAAAACGGCCAGATTCTGCGCGATAAATGGCAGGATCAATCCAGTTCAATTATGGGTGTGGCCGTTGCCGGTTACCCCAACTTTTTTATGGTGACTGGCCCACAGGCACCCTTTGCCAACCTGCCTACATCGATTGAGCAGAATGCGCAGTGGATTAGCGAGTGCGTTAAGAAGATGAACGCTGAAGGTAAACAAGTCTTTTACCCTAGCGCCATCGCTGAAGAAGAGTGGACCAACTTAACGGCTGAAATTCATGCGCAAACCATGATGGCTGAGGGCGACAAGGTGAACTCCTGGATGATGGGCGCTAACCGCGAAGACCGCAAAGCGCGAGTGCTCATCTTTTTTGGAGGTGCCCACGTGTACTATGACAAACTCAAGGAGTCGTCAGACGCAGGTTTTCCTGAGCTAGCTTTTGCAGACCACGCAGCCTGAGTCTGGCTCGGCCTAGTGACCAATGATCTTGGGTCGATGGCAACATCGATCCAACGTCTAGGCAGGCACTCCTTTCACCTGAACCGGGTCGGCTATGTTGGCCTTACAGAGGCACTCATAGGCGAGAAACATCGACTCTACTGAAGCCCGCAGCCCCTGAAGACCAGGGGCTCAACGCACCCGCGCTTTAATCCAAAAAGCCCTGTTGCGTAACAATGCCTTGGGTGACTAAAACCCACACCAATGTTTAAGCGCAACCGCCCTGCCGGCATATTGCGGTTGATCAATCGCAAGACGTTCGAGCGTGGTAAGTCGTAGGTGATCCCATGTTGCCCGGTCATTACAGCGCTCGAAGTCTGCTCGCAGAGCATTGGCCAACGCTTTGTTGTCATAACCGAGCTCAGCCAGCCGCTGCGCTTGTCGCTGCCCGTAGGGCTCTTCGAGTCGCAATGCACGAACGACCATACCTAATGCATTGTTGGCTACCCGGGAAGCAAAGACACCGTGGCCAGACGCCTCCGGCAAAATATCGTTTTTATTCCACTGGGCCAGTGCCTGCGCAACCTCAGCGTATTGAACCTCCTCGTCGGTCGCCAGCTCAGCGTTCAAGCTAGGGGGCGGCGCCAGCAGCACAGCATTGGAGTCCGCTCGCTGGGTCTCCAAAGACAGTAAAAGATCGAGCTCTACCTCGGATATGCGACGACCAATAATCGTACGCTCAACAGTAGGTACCGAGCCGTCCCGGAAGGTACTGCCCAACCTCAAACAGGTCACGCCCCACCAGAGGATGTTAAATATCATCCACCACTCAAAATGCTCGCGAGGCACCCGTTGGCCACTTGCCGTCTCGTAATCGCCCAGCCAATTTTCCAAACTTGCAAAGCCACCCGCCTCCAAGTCATATTGGCCAAAGCGCCAGCTAGGGATACATAAAAACGAAATATCCCGCAGTGGGTCACCAATATGAGCCAGCTCCCAATCCAGTACCGCCGTTAAGCCCTCCCCGTCGACCAGAAAGTTACCCATGCGGAAATCGGCATGCACGAGACGATACTCCTGTGGCTCTGGACAGGTTCGGTTCAACCAGCCAAAGGCCAATTCAAACACCGCATTCGATGACCCGAATTGCCGATAAAAGCGCTCCTGCTCCTCCAACAACGCACGCGGCGACAGTACGGGTAACGTGACGGGTAAATCATCGGGATCAATGCGGTGAATATGGGCCAGTTCCTTGGCACACTGGCTACTGAGGTTATTGCGAGCTTGAGAAAATTCGGGTTTGTGCAGCAATCGGTTCGGTAACGCTTCACCGTTGATACAGCTCATAATAAAACCCTCACCCAAAGCGCTGCCTGCAGGCAGCTGAGCTATGACCTCTGGCACCTTAAGTCCAACCCCATGGAGGTAGTCAATGAGGCCTGCCTGGGTGGCCAGTGGAATAGATCCCACATCATTATCTGCAGCCGCGGCCGTCGGTGAAGCAGTGAAGGGCAATCGGCGCAGTACCAGGGGTCGGTCGGCGTAAAAGAAACGCCAACTCTCCATACTGGCGCCCCCAGAGAGCTGGGTCAGTTCGGTAACAGTACCTGGCCCCAGCTTTAGAGCACAAAGCTCCTCTAGTTCTTCTAGTTTATCGTGCATAGATAGCTCCCAGACCTCATTACCCAGCGACGAGTCCCTAAACGTTGTCTCTGTGATTTCGTCTACCTAACGGCGGGTGTATACCTCTGCCCCACCGATAAAAGTACGCTCAACCAGCAACTCGCGAACATCCAATGATTCGAGAGGACTTCCCGATAAGACAACCATATCGGCAAGCTTTCCAGGCTCCAAAGATCCGACGCTGTCATCCATAAAAACTTGCCAGGCTGCATCGATAGTCACTGCTCGCAGCGCAGCCATAGGTGCTACACGCTGATGCCTACCCAGCACGGCACCACCAGTCGTTATCCGATTTACCTGGCTCCATACAACCTGTAGCGGCAGCATGGGGGTAACTGGCGTATCCGCGTGGGCGCTGTAGCGAATGCCGGCATCGAGTGCCCAGCCTGCAGGGCTCATATTGGCAGCCCGCTCAGGCCCCATAAAAATAGCCGCATGGCGATCACCCCAATAGTAGGTATGACTGGAAAAAAAGCTAGGTGTCACACCCAATTGCGCCATGCGCTGAATCTGGTCCTCGCGGCTCATTTGCGCATGGATAAATAGTGGTCGTGCATCGGGCCAAGGCTGAGACTGTTGCGCCGCCGCAATCGCGTCGAGAGCATCCTCTACCGACGCATCACCGTTGACATGAATGGCGTACTGAATCTTTTGAATGTGCAAACCCTCTACTTGCCGAAACAGGTCATCCCGGGAAACCGAGGGGTAGCCGCGATACAATACATCGCCCTTGTAGGGCTCGTAATAGGGTTCACTCAAATACCCTGTGTAACCTTGGATACTGCCGTCTGCAATAATCTTCACTCGGGGCAAGGATAATCGTCCTGCAGCCATCGCTTCAGGCCGCCATTCCCCCGATAAAACTTCAGATTCAACTTCTTCCAAAAGTGGAAACAGTGCGACCCGTTGAGGAAAGACATTGAGCTGGCTCAATGGCCCCAGCAACTTTGCCAATCCTAGAGGCATACCACCAGCTGATGCGGTGGTAACACCCGCTTGCAGGTACTCTCGCGCGGCATGGGTTGTCATGCGAATGCCATCGGTAATACCAATATCGAGGGCTTTAAGTAAAACCTGCCTTGACGCCGTCTCCTCAAGCACGCCGTTAGGTCGACGGCCATCGGGAGAAGTTGGATCTCTTTGAATGACTCCCCCTTTAGGATCAGGCGTGCTTTCATCAATACCGATTTCCGCCAAAGCCGCGCTATTAACCGCATAGAGATGCCCAGAGACGTGACCAATCGCGATCGGTCGAGTGGCTGAGATTTGGTCGAGGTCCTCTCGCGTGGGGTGTCGCCCCTCAGCCAAGAGCGTATCGTCATAACCAAACCCGGTCAGCCAGCCATCGGGACGTGCCTCATGAGCATCTTTAAGGCGCTCCAGCAGTTGGGACATATCTTCGATATTACCGATCGGTGGACTATTGAGATCGGTGCTAAAAACGACCTGCCCCGATCCTGGGAAATGTCCGTGCGCATCGACAAAACCGGGCATTAATGTTCTACCCCGTAAATCCGTGACCACCGTTTTATCGGTTACCTCAGCCAAGATTTCTTCTGTAGAACCCACGCGACTGACTTTTGCACCCCTTACGCTCAGCGCCTCTACTACGCGGTTCTCCGCATTCATGGTTAAAACTTGACCATTTACAAAGACCTGATGTTCGGGTGCCTCCGGAGGTCGAGTTGCTATTTGAAACAGAAGATACAGCCCCAATAAAAAGGCCGCCGAGACCAAAAGGCCAACGCGATAGGTCATGATTTACCTCAGGTCGATTTAATAGTGAGGGGGAGGTGCATCGAGAGATGTGGTATCAACCTCATCAAGACGAGCACCTTGAGTCTTAATTTCCCCGTGGAGCATGCGCAGCTGGGTTTGCAGTTCCAAGATCTGCTGCTGCTGACTGGCCATAGCCTTATCAAGCCCTAGGACAGTATTTTCCAGAAACGCAATCTGGGATTCGAGATCTGATTGTGCGTCGCTCATGTTCATTGGCTCCCTTGCGCTGCCAGCGTACTATACTCGCGCGGCAACTGGAGGTCTTCCGTGAGCAAAAAAAACACCACTTCGCATTTAGTATTTTCCACTGACGGCGGCCGTCTCTGCCCCCAATGCCAGCGCAAACTTCCCAAATGCGTGTGCGGCAACTCTGCACCTCAGCTAGAGGGCGACGGTATCGCCAGAATACGTCGGGAAACCAAAGGTCGAGGGGGCAAAGCAGTTACCGTCATTGAAGGCCTGCCAGTCTCCCCTGAGGTTTTAAAGGACACCGCCAAACGTCTCAAACAACGCTGCGGTGTTGGCGGTGCGGTCAAAGACGGCAAGATTGAAATTCAGGGGGATCAAAGGACTATCTGTAAAGAGGTCCTCGAACAGCTGGGCCACACCGTTAAGCTGTCAGGTGGCTAACCCCCTTTGTTCGATCAAGACATAGTAATCAGGGTTTTTTGCCCCGTCGCCTTACGGCCGTAGGTTTGAACTGCCGATAATTCCAAGGCATTTTCCAGAGCAACACCGTCGGAATATTGACTCGCGAAAGTTGTTTTCAACCCTGACAGCACCCGCTGCTGCATGGCAGCCATACGCTCGAGACCCGCACGCTGCAGAAATGGCATCAGTAACCAGCCACTCACACTCCACGCAAACCCATAACCTCGAGTCAGGGTTGTTGGTGCTGGATCAAGCATGCCGTAGATATAGATCTGCTTGTGTTCGTCTGAGCCATATCGGCTCCAGACTGGCAGCCGTTTTTGCGCAGCCACTTCCATAGCCGTCAAAATTTGGTTACTCAACGGTCCACCACCAATGGGATCAAAGGCAACGGTCGCGCCCGTCGCTACTACCGCCGCTGTTAAGTCCTTTTGAAAGTTTTGATCTGTAGAATTTAAGACGTATTCGCCACCCTGCCCACGCAACAAAGCGACCTGCTCGTCACTGCGCACGATGTTCACTAGAGGAATACCATCTTCGGTGCAGATACGCTGCAGCATTTGGCCGAGGTTTGACGCTGCCGCAGCGTGAACAATGGCCTGGTGCCCTTCCATCTTGGCCGTCTCAACAAAACCCAGGGCAGTCATTGGATTCACGACACAGGAAGCGCCCTCTTCAGCTGTGACGTCATCGGGAAGCGCCATGCACTGCATGGCAGGCATACAACGATACTGGGCAAACAACTCACCGCCAAAAACGCCCACACGTTTACCCATGAGTGCTTGAGCCGCTTCGTCATTCCCCGCAGCCACGACCGTACCCGCGCCTTCATTACCCGCAGGAAGCCATTGGCCCACCCGAGCTTTCATGGCGCGCATCATGGCCTCTGGCACGGGCAGTGTTACTGCTGGAAAACCATTACGCTCACTGGCCGTAGCCGTGGCGGTATCTAAAATACCAAACATCAAACCTAGATCTGACGGATTAATTGGAGCTGCCTCGACCTTAATCAAAATCTCATCGGGCCCTGGCTCGGGAATATCGACTTCAAACAGTGCACACTCAATCGTATTATTTTCGTGTACACAGGACTGGAGTTGCAGGCTTTTCATGGCCAACCTCGCTTAGGTTAAGGGTGAGTAGTGAGTTCGTTTTGCCGCAGTAATTCGGGCTTACGACCTGCCCTTTGATCATAAATAACGGCATAGGCGAGTACATTTTGAACATACTCGCGAGTTTCCTTAAAAGGCAAACTTTCAATCCATTGATCCGTGGGAACCTCAGCGGTTACCCAGCGACCAATGCGATGTGGCCCGGCGTTATAACCCGCCAATGCCTTGGGACGATGGTGTGAAAAGCGGTCCATTAAGCGGCGGTAGTAATGAGCCCCAATGGCGACATTATATTCTGCTTTCTGCAACTGGCTGCGCTCATAGGGAATACCTTTTTGCCTAGCGACCATCTTCCCCGTGTTAGGCATGACCTGCATCAAACCCAATGCCCCTACAGGCGAGCGTGCCAGTGGATCCATGGCACTTTCCCGTCGAGCAATCGACAACAACTCCGTTATCGATACTGACTCGGCCTCAGCGTAAGTCTGAAAAATAGATTTAAAGGCCTCCGGGAACCGAAGCTCTAGTTCATCCCAAGCCCCGGCGCTATTAGCCGCATGAATCGCATAATAATTCCAATCTCGTTCCTTGGCACTTCGAGCTGCGGCAACTTTTTCAGCGTTGCTTAGGCGGGCAACGAGAGTTCGCCACTCCAAGCGAGCCGCCTCGTCATCGCCCAGTGCTAATAATTCTGAGACCCTTGCAACGGCGGGATCATTAAAGTTGTTGTCAGTATCAGTATCGGAAGAAACCGAAGACAGCTGATAAGGCTGCGCTAAACGTTGTGCCGCTAGAAAACCGTAGTAACTTCGTTTTTGTGCCAAGTCGCTGAGAGTGCTTGCAGCGCTTTCTTCATCATTTAGGATCATCTGGGTTTTGGCCAACCAATAGCGCCATTTATCGTCTTGGCGAACCTCATGGCTTAGCCATGCCAGGCCCTCGCTGACGGCGGCCCAATCGGCATCTTGAATGTGATTTCGAAGATAAATTTCCGTCAACTCATCATCTCGAAGTCGCCCTAGCGTCTCGACAACCCAGGGTTCTGGTGCGGCATTCTGGGCAAACAGGCTATGGCGAACAATCAACGCCTCCATGGCCTCTAATTGCAAATCCGTAAACGGCTGGCTGCCACGGCTGTTCTCCAGCGCCTTTCGGGCTTGACCGGGATTCACTCTCGCAAGCCTGCGTATTCCTACCGTTACCAGTTGCGCGTGATAGAGATCGAGGGCGTACACAGCTTTTACCAAACGATCAGGGCGTCGATAGACCGCAGCAAGTTCATCGAGAAGTACCGCCAACTTCGGCGAAGCGAAGCGCTTCAAATAACGGACAAGATGTGGGGTTCTAGCGTCGAAAGCCTTGAGGGCCCGAGACCAGATGAGCGCCTCATCAGGGCCGGGACCTTCGACCATCCAGCGCTCAAAAAGAATATCGCAGGCGTCGTCTTGGGACTGCCCAACATTCCACAGCGCTGCTGCACCCCGCCAGGCCTCATTGACATCGCCCACGGTGCGCTGAGCGCGGTAGTAGTAACACTGCAATTCAACATCTCTGGGCGCCCGTTGGGCGACGCTTAAAAAGGCGTCCCAGTGGCGATCTCGCCCCTTGTGGAGCAGGTACGCGTGACGAAAACGATCGTGAAGCGGCGTTCCCTGCGCAGCGGCTAAAAAAGCTTTCGCTTCATGAGGCTCTAAGTCATGCACTTGCCCAATCAGCGACTCATAGTCGAGGTACTGAACCAACGGATAGTCGTCAAGCTGCGCCCTGATAGCGCGGTATCGAGGTCCCATTCCCGTTCGCAACTCACCCAGCGCTTCCGTATAGAGGCTGCGCTGTAAAGCAAGCGTTTCGGGGGTTTCGCTAAGGGTTAACGGCGATTCAGGGGGCACTATTGATGCCATCACCGAATTTCCCCAACCCATCATCACACAAAGGGCTAATATCAGCAGCCCGGCACCACGTGTCACAGTTTCATTTACCTTAGATACCTTAAAATCACGTCCCAACCCCAATAGCATGGCGGTTGGTACTCCCATTTACAAATCTCTGGGTTAGCATAGGGACTTGATCAATGCTTGCCTATAAGGGTTTCAGAAAATAGTGATAAACAATGCGGTACGTCTCACTCAATACAGCCATGGTGCTGGATGCGGTTGCAAAATAGCCCCCGACGTTCTTGGCGAGATTCTGTCAGGCAGCCAAATCGATCCAGACCAGTACCCTGACTTGCTAGTGGGCAACCACAGTCGTGATGATGCCGCGGCCATTGATCTTGGGGATGGCCGAGCCGTACTGACCACTACCGACTTTTTTATGCCGATCGTGGACGATCCCTTTGACTTTGGCCGAGTTGCCGCGACCAATGCCATTAGTGACATCTATGCGATGGGTGGCCGGCCTTTAGCCGCCATCGCGATCCTTGGTTGGCCCATCGATACATTGGCAGCCCCCATCGCAGCGCAGGTCATTGCCGGTGGACGCAGCGTTTGTGCGTCCCTGGGCTTCCCTCTGGCAGGTGGCCACAGCATCGACTGCCCAGAACCCATTTTTGGGCTCGCAGTCACGGGCGAAGTGCCACTGCAACAGCTTAAACGCAATAGCACAGGGTGCGCTGGAGATCGCTTATATCTTACCAAACCACTTGGCATAGGCATTCTCACAACTGCAGAAAAGCAGGGCAAACTCTTGGATCGCCACCTTGGGGTCGCCACCCAGTTGATGTGTCAGCCCAATCAGATCGGGCAACAACTGGCAGCCATCCCTGGCGTCAATGCGATGACTGACGTTACGGGCTTTGGCTTACTGGGACATCTGCTGGAATTTTGCGAGGGTGGCCATCTGAGCGCACAAATCCATAGACCCTCTGTCGCACTGATGGATGGACTTTCAGATTACATCGCTCAAGGATGCACTCCCGGGGGAACTGCGCGAAACTTTAACGCCTGCCAAAAGCATACCAGCAGCTTTACCCCACGGGATCAGTCAATTTTTTGTGACCCACAAACAAGTGGCGGCCTGCTGGTCGCTGTCGCTCCAGAGGCGACTGAAGAGGTAGAGAAACTGCTGATTGCCGCGGGATTGCCCCATCAAAGCATTGGTACATTAGAGCCAACCGCGGGCAATCTCTGCCAAGTTCGGCTGACCGGCTAATCGCGCTGTGACCGACATTAACGATTTCCCCGCACTGTTTCGACATCAGATCCCACTGATTGACACTCGAGCACCTGTCGAGTTTGCAAGAGGTAGCATGCCCACGGCGGTTAATTTGCCGCTCATGACCGACACTGAGCGCGAATCTGTAGGTCGATGTTACAAGCACGAGGGACCTGAGGCAGCGATTGCACTGGGGCACCGATTAGTGACCGGCAGCCTGCGTGAAGACCGTATTGCTAAGTGGGCCGAATTTGCCAAAGAGCACCCCAAGGGTGCGCTTTTTTGCTTTCGCGGTGGCATGCGCTCAGAGCTATCCCAGCAATGGTTAAGCGAAGCCGGCATTGACTACCCCCGTATTTCCGGCGGATATAAAGCCCTCAGACGCTGGCTAATCGACGCTAGCGCCAAAATCTACGGTCAACGAAAATTTCTCGTCGTTGCCGGGAAAACAGGCTGCGCTAAGACCCGGCTCATCAACCGTGGTGCCTCGGGAAACCGACTCCCCGGAGGGATTGACCTTGAGGGGCTCGCCAATCATCGAGGGTCTTCCTTTGGACGCAGAGACACAGAGCAGCCGACGCAAGTCAATTTTGAGATTGCCGTCGATATCGCAGTTTTCAACGCGAGTGAAGAGCCTGTCCCCCACATCATAGCCGAGGATGAAAGCCGCCTCATCGGCCGCTGCGCCCTAGCCCAAAACCTTCAAGACACCTTAAAGGCCGCCCCCATGGTTGTCGTTGAGGCCAGCCTTGAGGCCCGGGTCGAGCACTCTTTTGAAAACTACATTTTGGCCAATCTTGCAGACTTGCAAGCGCGCCTAGGTAACACCAAAACCGCCTTCGATCAGTTTTCCAGCGACCTATATGCCGCCCTTGATCGGATTAAAAAGCGCTTGGGAGGTGTCCGACATCATGAGATTACGCAACAACTCGACGACGCCATTGCCAGCCACCTCAGGGGAGACACCAGTGTGCATCGAGGCTGGATTACAGCATTACTACGCGACTACTACGACCCCATGTATAACTACCAATTAGAAAGTCGTAACGAGCGCATAATTTTTCGCGGCAATGAAGCAGAAGTCGCAGGCTTTTTATTGGCACAACAGGGAGAGGCTACGCCCGGGTAAGCACACTCAAAACCTCTAGGTGGGGAGTTTGAGGGAATAGATCGAGTGGCGTAACCCGCGTCAACCTAAAGCCCTGCTCCAAAAAATCTTTACAGTCACGGGCCCAGGTGGCTAAGTCACACGTCACATAAATCACCATCTCTAACTCAGTCAGCTGCTTAATAAAAGGCACGCGCACTTTGAGCCCCTCGCGAGGAGGGTCTAACACCAGTACCCGAATCCCCTGTCTTTCGCTGATCCAAGCTTCAACTGCCGGCAAAGAAAATAAATTCAACGCATGCGTCTGAACCCGGTCTGGCACTAGCACGGAGAGCTGCTGTAGCGCCGATTGATCACCCTCGACGGCCACCACGGTCGCAAAGTGCGCCGCGAGAACCTCGGTGAAATTTCCAGAACCGGCAAACAACTCCAGCACTGGAGAATCTGGCGGTATTGGAGCAATTGCCTGTGCCAGCCACTCGCGCATGACCACATTTTGCTGCGTATTGCCCTGACGAAACGGGAGGCGTTGGTTCAGCGATGGTCCTTTCAGGGTGTCATCAAGATCTATCGTCTGCCACTCTTGTTTGCGCGCTCGCCAGGTGGGGTTGGGCAACGCTTTTCTTAAACTTGTCAAAGTCTCCCCGTTGCTAGCAGTGAGAATTGGACAGGCAGTGATATCCACGAGTGTTCGAGTCCCGGCTGCCACATAACCCAACTTTGAACCGTCGGTTTTTAACTGCGCCCGATTGCGATAGCCCAGCTCCTCCGGGGCAGCCAACAACCCATCAAGGCGTGTTGAGCTGTCGCCTAAGCTTTCCAGAGTCGATTGAAGGCGCCGCAATTTCGCTGCACCCTGAGCTTCGTAAGGCATGAACATCCAGGGACAACCGCCACAGTGATTTGGGCTGTATCCGTGATGCCGACACGGTGCCTCTCGACGCTGCGGGTCGGCCTTCTTGAGAGTAATAACTTGTCCCAAGCCAACCTTGCCCTGCCGACCCACCACTCGGATTTCGGCCACCTCATCAAGCCAAAGTCCCGGCACAAAAAATGTTCTACCGTCGGGATGACTCACAACACCTCGGCCATCGCTGGTCAAATCGCGCACCCGCCCTTCAAAAGCAGCCTCATGCTTAAAGCTCCCATTGCCTTTTTTCGCTGCTCGCCAGTGTCTTGGCATAATCCCGCCATGTGCCTCAATGAATAAATTACGATACGTTAAATCGGTCTATTATTCTCGCTTGTACTGGCGGAGTCATCGAAAAACACACCAACCACTGACAGGCAGCTTGAACCCATCGCTCACCCAAAGTGTGCAAGCACTGGAGGCGCTGGGTCTGCTGGTATGGCCCTGCCTGCCCCTTTTGCGCAGCCCATAGCAACCCATAAACGACCCGTTTATCTTATGTTTAATAAAAGCCCCGCCCAAGGTTGGAGCATGCACTTTACTGCCCCCCTTCTTTGCAGACCTCAAGAAGCACAATGAAGTACCTGTGCTCCTAAAAACCGCACGCTCTTCTCATTTATTCTCGAAACCCAGCATCAACGTTTGGTTCCCGAGAGACTTAGGGCTTATCATTGCCCCGTCCGCCCGTGGCACAGCTGGATAGCGCGGCCCCCTCCTAAGGGGCAGGTCAGAGGTTCGAATCCTCTCGGGCGGGCCATTTTTTATTCAAACAAGCAGTGCCAGAGCTCTATCTCTTTTCGGAGTTCGTCTTGCACTTTCCAAACGAGGGCCTGTCCGTTATCAAGTCAGGACCTCGCTTTTAATTCGGGCCCAGCGTAATGACATGAACCGGTATAGCCATTGGCACTTCGCTATAAACTGCTAAAAGTCGCTCTTCTGAATGAATGTTGTGCCATTAAATGAGCGCCCTTGGGTGCTGGTCGCAACACCAAAAACGAAATTTTCTCCGCTGGCTCGTAGCACGGTACCTATTGACCAAAGAGACAAGAGCGATGGTGCAACTTCACACATTACCCGACTGGCCCCGTGCCCACGGTTCACCACTGTTCAATGCACAACTGCGCCATCGACCCGAAGATTTTCAGGTCACCGAGGAACTTGGCTGGGAGCTGAGTGATGACGGTGAACATGATTATCTCTTTGTTGAGAAAATTGGAGCCAATACACAGTGGGTCGCCAAACAACTTGCCCAGTATGCCAACGTATCACTAGCAGACATTGGCTTTGCCGGGCTGAAAGATCGACATGCCATTACTATGCAATGGTTCAGCGTACCGCGCTGGCATACCCCCGAATGGAGTACCTTCAACCTAGAAGGCATTAAGATCCGTCGTATTGAGAGGCACCGCAGGAAGCTTCGACGGGGTGCCCACCGAGGCAACAAATTTGTGATTACACTGAGATGCTCACCGGGCCTAGATAATGAGTCCATTCGTCAGCGTATTCACCAACTGTCGACCCAGGGGGTACCCAACTACTTCGGGGAGCAACGTTTTGGCCGCAATGGTGGTAATTTGGGAATGGCAGAGGACTGGGCCCGCGGTAAGCGGCTACCAAGAGATAAGCGCAGCCTCGCCATTTCAACGATTCGCTCTTTTACTTTTAATACTGTGCTTTCGCTGCGCGTTGCTGAGACGACTTGGAACCAATTGCAACCCGGTGATAAAGCAAATTTAGAAGGCTCTGGCAGCGTTTTTGACTTGCCCAACATCGACAGTGGCCTCGTTGATCGCTGCCAGACGATGGACATACACCCAGCTGCGATCTTGGTAGGCGATGGTTCACAATTTCAGCCAAGCCATTGGCAAATAGCCCTTGAAGCGGCGCGGGTACAGCAAGGCCACCGCAGCCTAAGGCTAAACGTGAAGAACCTCTCTTTTGAAATAATAAAGAGCGATATTGCACTAAGCTTTTCCCTCGCACGTGGTGCCTATGCAACTGCAGTCCTTCGTGAGCTTTGTTCCTGGTAGTGGCCACTTCAATATCGGCAGAGTGGACGGACCAAACTGATTAAAATTATTGGCGCGGTGCTCCGCTGACAGCAGCTGAACGTACTTTGATTACTATAGTAGAGACAAATTTTCACTTTTCACGATGTCTATCTGAGGGTAAAGCCATGCAATCACTGCAACTGAATAATTTTGGACCCGACCATTTAACACTGGTCGACAGCGCAATGCCCGAGCCCTCAGAACACGAGGTTGTCGTCACGCTCGCTGCGGCTTCGTTAAACCCAAGAGACAGCCAAATCATTGCAGGGCATTTCACAACTGCCGTGGAATTTCCGCTGGTACCCCTATCGGATGGTGCCGGCACCGTTACCGCAGTCGGTACAAAAGTGACTCGATTTGCAGTGGGCGACAAGGTCACTACGCTGTTCTTTCCGAACTGGCATTCAGGTGAGGCTACCAATGGCGAACGCGGGGTATCGACGGGGTTAGAGGTCCCTGGAGCCGCGCAAGAAGTCGGCGTGTTCCATGAAGACTCACTCGCCAATAGTGCTCCGCATCTCACTGCTGCCGAAGCGGCGTGCTATCCCTGCGCAGGCCTAACGGCGTGGTCTGCTCTTTTTGATAAATCATTTATTACAAAAGGGAACTGGGTACTGATTCAGGGAACGGGTGGTGTCGCAACTATGGGTATTCAGCTCGCAAAAGCGGCGGGAGCCAACGTCATTGTCATTTCCTCTAGCCATGAAAAGCTAGAAAAGGCAAAAGCACTAGGGGCAGATTATTTAATCAACTACATCGAGACTCCAGAGTGGGGGCAACGCGCGTTTGAAATATCAGGCCACGGAGTCGATGCAGTCCTGGAGATTGGTGGCACGGCCACCCTTGAGAATTCTTTGAATGCTATTCGTCATGGCGGACATATTAATATTATTGGCTACATGGCCGGGATCGATATGGGAATTACTGTATTTCCGCTGATCATAAAAAACGCCAACTTGCATGGCATTGGAACAGGCAACCGGGATAGTTACGAGAGCCTGATGCAGTTTGTGGGGAAGCACGGCCTCCGCCCCCCGATTTATCAACACTTTTCGTTAAGCGAAGTGAAGCAAGCATTGCACACACTCGATACTGGCAGCCCTTTTGGCAAGGTGGTAATTGACCTTTCGCAAACCTAACGCCTTGGGCGCTCAATCACCCTTCAGGGGTTTACTAACACAAGCCCCATCAGCGGTTTAACGATGACACCCCAGTGATGGTGGCTCCATGAGCTTGCCCGATTCGGCCTCACAGCGATCAACATTTGCTCGCTGCTACCCCCCTTACACTCATTAATTAGTGCACAGGGGAAGATGACTGGGAACCCAACCTCATCAATGATTACAGTAGAGCTCACAGCATGAGCAAACACGTCATTAAAAACGAGAGGCTAGGCCAACAAAAAGTAAAAAACGAGTCGCCGTGTTTTCCTCTGG
>ERZ887851.3-NODE-3-length-247143-cov-16.740951_pt1 | contig 247143 bp, 250 predicted proteins | sample MGYA00521100_ERZ887851 | MGnify/ENA primary metagenome ERZ887851 (study PRJEB32303, sample SAMEA104408602) | aquatic metagenome | biome: Brackish water; feature: Pelagic; material: water | place: Baltic Sea | collected 2014-06-06T16:11:00 | depth 11,444 m ... | reverse complement strand
AGCCCTCCAGACCAAAATCACGCCGCCTGTTCCAAATCATTCGACGACGGACACGAGCCCCCCCAAATGCCACTCCGCCCATTTGACTTGGCTGCCGCATTTCTCAGCGGCGGCCTGTTGACCTTTATGGTCTTGTTGAACGGCCGCCTGTCTTTGTCGGGAGGGCCTCTGTTTGCATCCTGGGCCGCGCATGGCACGGGCAGCCTCGCCGCGGTGGTTCTGGTCCTTCTGTTCCGGGAGAGGGGCAGAAAAGCGACGACGGCCCAGATCGACCACGCGCCTCTTTGGGCCTACCTGGGGGGCGTATCTGGGGCCATCACTGTGATGCTGTCGTCGGTCACCGTGAACACGGCCCTGGCCCTGTCTGGCACATTGGCCCTGGGGCTGGCCGGACAGGTGGGGTTTAGCCTGTTGGCCGACAGATTTGGCCTTTTTGGATTTCCCAAGCGGCGACCGGACCTGCGGGACATGGCAGCCGTCGGCTGTATCTGTGCGGGCAGCCTGATCCTTATCGTTGGCGGCTCATCATGATCCTGTTCTCGTCGCTGGCCCTTTTGGCCGGGATCCTTGTCAGCCTGAGCCGACAGATCAACGGACGGCTTGCCGTATCGACCTCACCGCTGCGCGCGTCGCTATGGAACCATGTTGTAGGCTTAGCGGTGCTGACATTTATGGGCTTGGTTCTTGGAGGAATGCTTCCACCTGCGGACGCCGGGATCCCGTGGTGGGCCTGGCTGGGCGGCCCGCTTGGCGTGGTCTTCGTCGCCTCGGGCAGTTGGCTGATCGCCCGGATCGGAGCCGCAAACACCGCCTTGCTGGTGATTGCGGGCCAGATGGTAACGGGGGTTCTGCTGGACCTGATCACCGGGGCACCCGGCCCGCTGGGCGGGCGGGTGTTGGGTGTGGGGCTGATACTCATCGGGATGGCGCTGACGCGCCGCTAGCCAGCTGACCTCACGGGTCGACTTTCGCCAGACCGACCAGAGTTTTCTTCAGCCGCACTTGGAATAGCCGCAACTGGCGCAGGTCATGCATCCCTCGACCATGCGCAGGTCATAGCTGCCGCACGACGTGCAGGCCTTGCCACGCTTGGTGCCAAGGCTGACGACATCGGCCTGGGGGTCGGACTTCAGCCCGGTCCCCTCGCCCGCGAGAAAGCCGATGGCAACCATGTGCCGTTCAATGACCCCACCGATCGCGGCAAGGATGGAGGGGACATACTTGCCGCCCATCCACGCTCCACCACGCGGATCGAAGACGGCCTTGAGTTCCTCAACCACGAAGGACACGTCGCCGCCCCGCCGGAACACGGCCGAGATCATCCGGGTAAGCGCCACGGTCCAAGCAAAATGCTCCATGTTCTTGGAGTTGATAAAGACCTCGAACGGACGCCGCTGGCCCTGGTGGATGATGTCGTTGATCGTGATGTAGATGGCGTGTTCGCTGTCTGGCCATTTGAGCTTATACGTCGCGCCCTCAAGCTCGGACGGACGGTCAAGCGGTTCGGACATGTAGATCACGTCGCCGTCGGTCATCAGTGCCGCCACCTTTACAGCGTCAACCTCGGGATCGCCTCCGGCGGGAGTATTTGTGCCAGAGCGAAGATCAGAGCCACTTTCCTTTGCGGGTTCCGACACGCTGAGCACAGAGCCGGTGACCGCATTGGGCCTGTAGGTGGTGCAGCCTTTGCAGCCCTGATCCCAGGCGGCCATATAGACCTCTTTGAAGGCGTCGAAGCTGATGTCCTCGGGGCAGTTGATCGTCTTGGAGATGCTGCTGTCGATCCATTTCTGGGCCGCGGCCTGCATCCGAACATGTTCGAGCGGGGCGAGCGTCTGGGCGTTGACGAAGTAGTCGGGCAAGGGCGCGTCGCCCTTGATCTCGCGCCAAAGCTGGACGGCGTAGTCGACCACCTCTTCCTCGGTCTTGCTGCCGTCCTTTTGCAGGACCTTGCGGGTGTAGGCATAGGCAAAGACAGGCTCGATCCCCGAAGAGACATTGCCGGCGTAAAGCGAGATGGTTCCCGTGGGCGCGATCGAGGTCAGCAGCGCGTTGCGGATGCCGTGCTCGGCGATCGCGTCCCGCACGTCCTTGTCCATGCTTTGCATGGCACCGGAGGCCAGGAATTTCTTGGCGTCGAACAGGGGAAAGGCCCCTTTTTCCTTTGCAAGGTCGACGCTTGCGAGGTAGGCGGCCCGAGCGATCCGCTTCATCCAGGCCTCGGTCAGCGCCGCCGCCTCTTCGGAGCCGTAGCGCTGCCCGACCATCAGAAGGGCGTCGGCAAGACCCGTCACCCCAAGGCCGATCCGCCGCTTTGCCCGCGCCTCTGCCGCCTGTTCGGGCAGGGGGAAGCGCGAAGCGTCGACAACATTGTCCATCATCCGCACGGCCGTCGCCACAAGGTCATCGAGCGCGTCGGGGTCAAGCCGGGCGTCCGGGCTGAAGGGATTGCTGACCAGCCGCGCCATGTTGATCGACCCCAGCAGGCAGGCCCCGTAGGGTGGCAGGGGCTGTTCGCCGCAGGGGTTGGTTGCCGCGATCGTCTCGCAATAGCTGAGGTTGTTCATGGCGTTGATCCGGTCGATGAAAATCACGCCGGGTTCGGCGAAATCGAAGGTCGACCGCATGATCCGGTCCCACAGGTCCCGCGCCTGAACCGTCTTGTAGACGGTCCCGTCAAACACGAGGTCCCAGGGGCCATCAGCCTTGACCGCCGCCATGAAGGGGTCTGTCACCAGCACCGACATGTTGAACATCCGCAGCCGGGCGGGGTCGGACTTGGCCGTTATGAAGGCCTCAACATCCGGGTGATCACAGCGCATGGTGGCCATCATCGCCCCGCGCCGTGAGCCTGCCGACATGATCGTCCGGCACATGGCGTCCCAGACATCCATGAAGGACAAGGGGCCCGAGGCATCCGCGGCGACCCCTGCGACGGGTGCGCCTTTGGGCCGGATGGTGGAAAAGTCGTAGCCGATCCCGCCGCCCTGCTGCATGGTCAGCGCAGCCTCTTTGAGCGCGTCGAAGATCCCGCCCATGGTGTCGGGCACGGTCCCCATGACAAAGCAGTTGAACAGGGTGACGGACCTGGCCGTTCCAGCACCGGCGGTAATCCGACCAGCCGGCAGGTACTTGAAATCCTCCAGCGCGGTGTAAAACTTGTCCTCCCAGACCCTGGGCTGTTCTTCCACCTCTGCCAGGGCCCTTGCGATCCGCCGCCAGGTATCCTCGACCGTGACATCGCGGGGGGTCCCGTCGGCCTCTTTGAAGCGATACTTCATGTCCCAAATCTGCGCGGCGATGGGGGCGGCAAAACGGTTCATGGCGGCTCCAGAAGATGTCATGGTAGAATCAAGGGCGAGGGCCTAAGCTACCAAATATAGAGGCCTAGAACAAGAATAGAACATTCCGTTGGGGTGAGCGGCATGCTGCATTTACAAAAACTGTCCGTGGGGACGGACGACACCGATGACCTTGCCGCCTGGCAAAAGACCCGCCGTGCGCAGTCGGATGACGGCCTGCCACGCCATGTCACAAGGATGTGGCCAAAGCGCGAGGCAGAGCTTTTGGATGGCGGATCAATCTACTGGGTGATCAAGGGTGTGATCCAGTGCCGCCAGCGCATTGTCCGGCTGGACGAATATAGCCGTGACGACGGTATCCTGCGCTGCGCCATCGTCCTTGACCCCGAGATTGTGCGGGTCGCTGCGGTCCAGCGGCGTCCCTTCCAGGGCTGGCGCTATCTCGCACCCAGCGATGCCCCGCCCGATTTGACACAGGCAAAAGCGGGTGAAGATGTCCTGCCCCCTGAGCTGTCGGCTGCCCTTGCCAATATCGGGATTCTTTGATCCCCTGCGCGCCTTCTAGCGCCGGTTGTGAAAGATGAACCCGATGAAATTCAGCAGGACCTGTGCCGCAAAGATCTGTGTGCTTTCGGTTGGGTCGTAGGCGGGGGCTACTTCGACAAGGTCGATCCCGACAACATTGCCCCGTTTGCTGAGGCCCTGCAGGATTTCCAGAACGTCGTAGTACTGAAAGCCCCCATGGCTTGGCGTGCCTGTTCCCGACGCGATCGAGGGGCAAAAGGCGTCGATATCGATCGTCACGTAATACCGCGCCCCTTCGGGCAAACGGTTGACCACCGCCTCGGCGCCCAGCGCCCGTACTTGCCGGACGGACAGGATGTCCGACCCTCTGGCCTTTGCGTCCTCATACCCCTCTTTCGCGGTCGATGAGACGTTTCGGATGCCCAGTTGGGTCATGCCCGAGACATAGTCCTTCTCGATCGCGCGCCGCATGGGATTGCCGTGTCCGTGGGTGACACCGTGCCGGACATCGACGAAATCCAGGTGGGCGTCGATCTGCACCAGATGGATCGGGCCATTCCGGGCGCAGTCATCGGCAAAGGCGTTCACGCAAGGGATGTTGATCGAGTGATCCCCTCCGATCACCACAGGCAGCGCCCCGGCGGCGAGGATCTTGCGCACCCCAAGTTCGATGTTGGCGTGGCTTTCTTCGGTCTTGGTGTGGATGATGTCAGCATCCCCGATATCGACGATCCGCACATCGCTGCCAAGGTAGGTCGCGTCGTCTTCGTGATCGTAGGCCCCGGCATGGCCAAAGCTGAACAGGGTTGAGGCCTCACGAACCGCCCGAGGCCCGAACCGGGCCCCTGCCCGCCATTGGGTGCCGCCATCGTAAGGCGCGCCAAGGATGGCGACATCAGCCTCGATCGCATCCCAGTCGGCCACGTAGTCCCGCTTGCCAAAGGTTGAGATGCCGACAAAAGGCAGGTTGAGCCGGCCGTCCTAATATCCATGCGTCGCCATGTGATAACGTCCCTTTGCTAGACCCGGGCCTAGAGCCCGCACATCTTTTCGATCCGGGCCCAGGCTGCCCTGTCGTCATCTGACCAGTCCGCCGCCCGGCTTTTGAACAGGGTTGCCTGGCTGGCGTGGATCAGCCCGTCTGACAAGACTTTGAGGCCGTTGGCCCGCAATGTCTCACCGGTTGAGGTGATGTCGGCGATGGCCTCTGCCGTCTCGTTCTTGACGGTGCCTTCGGTGGCCCCCTGACTGTCGATCAGCTGGTAGTCGGCGACTCCGTTTTCGCGCAGAAACTCTCGGACGAGGCGGTGATACTTCGTCGCGATCCGCAAACGAAAACCGTGGGTCCGCCGAAAGGCAGCAGCGGCGGCATCCAGATCATCCAGCGTATCGACATCGACCCAAAGCTGGGGCACGGCGATCACGAGATCGGCCCCGCCAAAGCCCAGTCCATGCACGTCGCGCAGGAGCGTGTCCCAATTGGGAACCTTTTCGCGCACCAGGTCAGAGCCTGTGACCCCAAGGTGCAACCGGCCTGCGGCAAGCTCGCGCGGGATTTCACCGGCGGACAACAGCACCAGCTCAACACCGGCAAGGCCGGTCACCGCGCCCGCATACTCCCGTTCGGACCCGGCCTTGCGGAGCCCGATCCCGTGGGAGCCGAACCAGTCAAAGGTCTTGTCCATCAGCCGCCCTTTGGACGGCACGCCCAGCTTGATCGTCATGCGCCCCCCCGAAGTGATATGACAAGGCCGGGGCGGATGACCCCGCCTACAGCCGGGACCGCCCGGCCACCCCCGAGGACGGTTGTCAGCGCATCATAGCGCCCACCCGTCGCGATGGGTGGCAACTCCGGGCGACCGTCGATGTAAAGGCCAAAGACAAAGCCGTCATAGTATTCAAGGGCTGTCCGGCCGAAGCTGCCTTCGAATTCAAGGCTGTCCACGGCCACCCCGCGTGCGGCCAACGCATCACTCCGCCGGGACAGCATTTGAACGGCGGAGCCGACTGCAGGAAGATCCATTGCGATGTCGCGCAGTTGGCTAAGGACCATCGGGACGGTTTCGCGCAGCGCCAGTATGGCGTCGATCAGGGACACTTCTTCAGCCGAGATGGGGGCAGCGGCGGCATCCACACGTAGGGCCTCAATCCGGGCCTCGACTTCGTCCCTTCCGCGCAGACCGATCTCGGCACCGGCAAGGGCCATCGGATCGGCCGCTTCGAGAAGGGCGACGCGGGTCGGCGGGGCAGACACCCTGCCCCCGAACCGGTCCAGCAGGGCGCGAAATCTGCGGGGTCGCCAGATGTGGCGCAAAAGCGCGGCCTTGCGGGCGTCGGTCGTGCGCAGCCCGCGGACAGCGGCCATCAGGATGCCAATGTCTCCCGTCGCCGCCCGCAGGGGCAGTCCGGCCAGCGCGTCGCTGATCACGGCAAACACCTCTGCGTCCGCAGCGGCAGGGCCTTGCCCGTCGAACACCTCGTAGCCGACCTGAAGATATTCAACAGGCCGGTGAGGGTCGATTTCCTGACGGCGAAAGACCTCGCCCGCATAGGTATAGCGGGCAGGGTCGGCGCCGCTGGACATATGCATCTGGACGACGGGCACGGTGAAATCCGGGCGCAACATCATCTCGCCCCGCAATGGATCGGTCGTGACATAGGCGCGGGCGCGAATGTCCTCGCCGTAAAGATCCAGCAGGGTGTCGGCGGGTTGCAGGATGTCGGCCTCAACCGGCAAGGCCCCGGCGGCACGGAAATGCGCCGTCAGCCGCTCGGCCTCGGCCCATGCGGCAGCTTTGCCGTCGGGCTGGATCACGATTGGCCCGCCAGAATAGCCTTGACCCGGGCCACAAGGTCGGAGCGGGGCACTTCGTACTGGCTGGGCCGGTCTTTCCATTCCTCAGGGGTCGCATTCTCTGCAATCTTGGCCCCGAGGATCAGGTCCTTGATCTGGACAACGCCCTTGGCCTTTTCGTCGCCCCCCTCGATCACCGCCACCGGGCTTTGCCGCTTGTCCGCGTATTTGAGTTGGTTGCCAAAGTTCTTGGGGTTGCCAAGGTAAACCTCGGCCCGGATGCCCGCGTTGCGCAGATCAGCGACCATGGCCTGATAGTCCGCCATACGATCGCGATCCATGACCGTCACGATCACCGGTCCCGGCGCGACAGAGCCCATGCGGCCCTTGGCATGCAGCGCCGCCAGCAGCCGGTCGACACCGATCGAGATGCCCGTAGCCGGCACTTCCTGCCCGGTAAAGCGTTTGACCAGATCGTCATACCGCCCGCCCCCCGCGACCGAGCCGAACTGCTGTTTGCGCCCCTTGTCGTCGGTGATTTCAAAGGTCAGCTCGGCCTCGTAGACAGGACCGGTGTAGTAGCCAAGGCCACGGACAACGGAAGGGTCGATGATGATGCGGTCCGGGCCATAGCCCTGCGCGTCCAGAAGGCCCGCGATCTGCTCCAACTCCGACACACCGGCCTGACCAGTGACCGATCCAGCAACCAAGGATTGAAGCCGGGCCACGGTTTCGGCACCATCCGCACCTTTGGCATCCATAAAGGACATCACAACCTCGGCCTGATCAGCCCCAAGGCCAGCACCTTTGGTGAAGTCGCCGCTTTCATCCTTGCGGCCTTCGCCCAGAAGCGCCCGGACGCCTGCCGGGCCAAGGCGGTCCAGCTTGTCGATGGCCCGCAAAACGATGCCCCGTTCATGGGCGAATTTTTCGGGGTCGGAGGGATCAAGCACACCAGCGACCTCCATCACCCCGTTCAAGACCTTGCGGTTGTTGACGCGGATCACATAGTCGCCGCGCGGTATGCCCACGGCCTCGAACACATCGGACGCCATCGCGCAAATCTCGGCGTCTGCGGCTACCGAGGGTGCCCCCACCGTATCGGCGTCGCATTGGTAGAATTGGCGGAACCGACCCGGCCCCGGCTTTTCGTTGCGCCACACCGGACCCATCGCATAGCGGCGGTAGGGGGTAGGCAGATCGTTGCGGTGCTGGGCATAGACGCGGGCCAGGGGTGCGGTCAGGTCATAGCGCAGGGCCAGCCAATCGTCGTCCTCCTGCCAGGCAAACACACCTTCATTCGGGCGATCCACATCGGGCAGGAACTTGCCAAGGGCCTCGACCGTTTCGACAGCACTCGTTTCCAGCGCGTCAAAGCCGTAGCGATGATAGACCTCGGCGATGTTGCGCAGCATCTGGGCGCGTTCCGTTACCTCCGCGCCAAAATAGTCGCGAAACCCTTTGGGCGTCTCGGCCTTGGGGCGTCTGGGTTTGTTGTCCTTGGCCATGGTCTGTCCTGCCTTGGGTGGTTCGGGCTGCGTTTACCCTCGTCCCGGCAAGAGGGCAATGTCAGAGGCGGGGCAAGGGGCATTCGCAAGAAATCTCTTGCACAGGGGCGCACAAGTGGCTTGGTGTACCTATGATCGATTTGACCGCATATGAAGAACGCCTCGCCCACCTTATCCGCACGGTTGAGGATCTGTCCGACATCGTCGCTCGGCAAGAACGCGAGATTGCCGTGCTGACCCGCCGCGTCACCATGCTGATGGAGCGAGAGGCCGAGCGTGAGGTGGCGGGCGGCGAGATGGCACCCATGGCTGACCAGCCCCCGCCGCACTGGTGATCCTCAGCTGCCCTTGCTGGCTATGGCAATCAGTTCCCCACCTGACAGCAGGACTTTGGCCCATTCTGCATTGGTGCCAAAGGTCTCGTATACCGTAAGAAACGTCGTAGTCACGGCCAACCGGTCAAGCGCCGCGCCACAGGGTTGCCCCCTACCGACACCGCATACACGGCGCTTGATATCCTCATAGGCTGTGTCGGTTGCGGTAAAGGGAAGATCCTCGGTCCCTTCGCTGTAGCGGATGACTTCATGCGTTCCGACATCTCCAAAAAGAATAAGTGCGGCCCGAAACCGGCGGGCGCAGCCATCGGAAAAACCGGTGACATAGTGGGGCCGCGGCACGACCGAGGCCGTGTTGCTGTCATGGATAGTGTACCCGGAGGCCTGCCCGACAACCGTCCCGAGGGAACGGGCGCTGATGCTACAGACGACCGCCACTTCGTCTTGGGCCAGATCCAGAGAAGAACCCGCCAAATCACCCGCCTCGCCGGGGGTGGCGTTGCGGGCAGAGGCCGGTGACGGGGCAAGGCGGCTCAGGAAAGCGACAAATCCCCTCCGGGCGGGCACTCCCGCCACTTCGTCCTCAGGCGGTGCGTCCTCCAAATCAAGTGGCGCGTCTGTGCCATCTGCCGCGGCATTGTCATCGTCCGGTCCCGGTTCGGGCGTGCCGGCTTCACCCGACGAGTCGACTGAAGCGGGCAGCAGGCCAGGCCCCTGCCCCAGCGTGCGATCAAGAACGCGGCTTAGAAAACCCGGGGCTGCCGATTGCTCTGCCGAAGGGGGCGCAAGCGCTGCCGCATTTGCATCCTCGGGAAGGCTGACTTCGGACAGCCGGTCCAGCCCCAAAAGGGGATCTGCGCAGGCACCGAGGGCCAAAGGAAGCGCAAGCGTAAACGCCAGCCGTCTGGCTGCATGTCCAAAAAACATGTTCTCTCCCACCGTTCCCCGAGCGAGAGATTAACAAAAAATCCGATGACCGTCCATTTTTGTGGAAAGCGCGGCCAGAGGGTCAGACCTCTTCGACCTCGATCACCCCTTCGAGCGAGCGCAGAGCCCCCTTGATCTGGGGGGTAACCGGAAACTCTACTCCACAATCAATCTCGACTTCGCCGGGAAGGCCTGCGTCCATCAGGTTGATCAGGATCGGACCCTTTCCCCCCCTTACACCGTCGCGGGCGGCACGCTCCAGGACACCGGCGACTTGGCTGACGGCTTGGACCTGTTCGACAAAGATGCGCAGCCCGATTGACCCCGCATCGGCAACGATCGTGTCGATCGGCGTGACGGAACGACCCAAAAGCTTGAGCTGTTCAGACTCCATCGTTGCCTCGACCTGGATGACGACCTGCGAGCCGACTTCCAGATGTTCGCGGGCAAGTTCAAGAGTGTCCGAAAACATCGTCACCTCGTATTGCCCTGTCGGATCAGACAGTTGGACAAAGGCGAACCTGTTGCCTCGGGCCGACTTGCGTTCCTGACGTCCGGCCACGGTTCCCGCCATCTTTTCGATGCAGGCGCCCTTGGCCGCCTTGGCCGTGACCTCGTCCAACGACAGAACGCCCTTCCGTTTGAGCGGGGCAAGGTAATCGTCAAGTGGATGCCCGGACAGGTAGAAGCCGACCGCCTTGAACTCTTCCGATAGCCGTTCGGCTGGCACCCAATCCGGCGTTCCGGCCATACGCGGCTCTGGCAGATCTTCGCCGGCCTCTCCAAACAGGCTAACCTGACTTGAACTTTTCTGCTCATGGACTGCCGCAGAATAGGCCACAAGGGCATCAAGACTGTCAAAAACCCGCCTGCGATTGGCATCCAGCACATCGAAGCCACCCGCCCGGGCAAGCATCTCAAGGGGACGTTTGCCGACACGCTTGAGGTCGACGCGGCGGGCCAGATCAAAGAGCGTGGCAAACGGCTTGTCACCGCGCCCGGCTACGATCAGGCGCATCGCCTCGACCCCGACATTCTTGAGGGCGCCCAGCGCATAGACCAGCTTGCCTTCGGCCACGGTAAAGGTGGCATCGGACCGGTTCACACAGGGCGGAATATACTCAAGGCCAAGGCCCTTCTTGACCTCCTGAAAGTAAACCCCAAGCTTGTCAGTCAGATGGATATCGCAGTTCATGACACCGGCCATGAATTCCACCGGATGGTTCGCCTTGAGCCATGCGGTCTGGTAGCTGACCACCGCATAGGCCGCCGCGTGGCTTTTGTTAAAGCCGTAGTTGGCGAATTTTTCGAGAAGGTCAAAGACCTCACGGGCCTTCTTGGGCTCGACCCCGTTGGCCTTGGCCCCGTCCTCGAACTTTGGACGCTCCTTGGCCATTTCCTCGGCGATCTTCTTACCCATCGCCCGACGCAACAGGTCGGCGCCGCCCAGCGAATAGCCGGCCATGACCTGGGCGATCTCCATCACCTGTTCCTGATAGACGATGATGCCCTGGGTTTCCTTGAGGATATGATCAATCGACGGGTGGATCGATTCCAGTTCCTTGAGGCCGTTCTTCACCTCGCAATAGGTTGGAATATTCTCCATCGGGCCGGGACGATAAAGGGCCACAAGGGCCACGATGTCCTCGATGCAGGTCGGTTTCATCCGCTTGAGGGCATCCATCATGCCCGAACTTTCCACCTGAAACACGGCGACCGTCTTGGCGGCGGCATAAAGTTCGTATGACTTGGCGTCATCCAGCGGGATCGCCCCGATGTCATACTCAAACCCTTGGGGAGGCTGATACAGGACCGTGCCATCGGCCGCAACATTCAGGGTGCGGCCGGCAGTCTTGATCAGATCGACCGCATTCTGGATCACCGTCAGGGTTTTGAGGCCGAGAAAGTCGAATTTGACCAGCCCCGCCTGTTCGACCCATTTCATGTTGAACTGGGTCGCGGGCATGTCAGAGCGGGGATCCTGGTAAAGCGGAACCAGCTCGTCGAGGGGCCGGTCGCCGATCACAACGCCCGCAGCGTGGGTCGAGGCGTTGCGCAAAAGCCCCTCGACCTGCTGGGCGTAGGTCAGCAGACGATTAACGACTTCTTCGTTCTTGGCCTCTTCGCGCAACCGGGGTTCGTCGGCGAGGGCCTTTTCGATGCTGACCGGTTTGACCCCCTCGACCGGGATCATCTTGGAGAGGCGATCAACCTGTCCGTAGGGCATTTGCAGAACCCTGCCCACGTCGCGGACGGCGGCCTTGGACAGCAACGCCCCAAAGGTGATGATCTGGCCAACCTTGTCGCGGCCATATTTTTCCTGAACGTAGCGGATCACCTCTTCGCGCCGGTCCATGCAGAAGTCGATGTCAAAGTCAGGCATGGACACTCGTTCGGGGTTCAAGAACCGCTCGAACAGAAGCGAATAGCGCAGGGGATCAAGGTCGGTGATGGTGAGGGCATAGGCCACAAGGCTGCCGGCACCCGAGCCCCGGCCCGGTCCAACGGGAATGGCCTGATCCTTGGCCCATTTGATGAAGTCAGCCACGATCAGGAAGTAGCCGGGAAAGCCCATCTTCTCGATGATGCCCAACTCAAACTCGAGGCGCTTTTCGTAATCCTCGACCGGGGCGGCATGGGGGATGACGGCAAGCCTGTCCGCAAGCCCGGCCCGGGCCTGTCGACGCAGTTCCTCAACCTCGTCATCGGCGAACTTGGGAAGGATCGGGTTGCGCTTGCGGGCGCGAAAAGCGCAGCGGCGGGCAATCTCGACCGTGTTCTCGATCGCCTCGGGCAAGTCGGCAAACAGCGTCGCCATTTCGCGCGGGCTTTTGAAATAGTGCTGCGGGGTAAGGCGGCGGCGGGGTTCCTGCTGGTCGACATAGGCCCCGTCGGCGATGCACAGGAGGGCGTCGTGGGCCTCATAAAGGGCGGCCTTGGGGAAGTAGACGTCATTCGTGGCCACCAGCGGCAAGTCCATGGCATAGGCCATTTCGACATGCCCCTGTTCGGTCAGGCGCTCTGCCTCGGGCAGACCGCCGTCGCCGGGGTGGCGTTGCAGCTCCACATACAGCCGGTCGGGGTAGATCGTGGCAAGCCGGGTCATCAGGGCCTGCGCCTTGGGGCCTTGCCCGGCGCGCAACAACCGGCCCACCGGCCCGTCGGGGCCACCGGTCAGGCAGATCAGACCCTCTGAATAGGTGGCAAGCTGATCAAGACTGACCTGTGGCAACTCTCCCCCTGCGTCGAGATACTCGCAGGAATTGAGCTTCATCAGGTTCATGTAGCCCGCCTCGGACTGGGCGAGCAGCACCAGCGGGGCCGGTGGCTCTGGCCGTTTTCCGGGCTCGGGCGGCAGGTAGGTCAGGCTGAGCTGACAGCCGATGATCGGTTGAATTCCGGCCTTGGCCGCGCCTTCGGAAAACTCCAGCGCGGCGAACATGTTGTTGGTGTCGGTGATGGCGACGGCCGGCATATGCGCGGCGGCAGCAAGTCCGGGCAGTTTCTTGACCGGCACCGCCCCCTCCAGAAGGGAGTATTCGGTATGGACGCGCAGGTGGATGAATCGGGGCTCTGATGTCATGCCGACCACAGTATCTTGGGGCGAGGGCGGGGCAAGGGGCAACAGGGTGATCGCGGCGGATAATCGCGGCGCACAATCGTTGGGTGCGCGTTGCACACCTTACAGGGTTGCTTGTCGCAGCCAGATGGGTGCGAAAATGGCTTGCCAAGGGGCAGTCATCAGGGTTTCATCAGCCAAACCGGACTCAGTTTGCCCGGACGGGGCGCCCGATCTACGCCGCATCGATCGGGCAGTAGCCCCAAACATACGGTAAGGCGGCAGGTTCTCGAATATGGAGATCACGTTTCTTCTGAACGGAGAGACTGTGCGCGCCGAAAGCGGGGCAACAGGGACCCTTCTGGACTGGCTGCGCGAAAAGCGTGGCCTGTGCGGCACCAAAGAAGGGTGCAACGAGGGTGATTGCGGCGCCTGCACCGTCATCGTGACCGATGCCGACGGAAGCCGGGCGCTGAACGCCTGCATCCTGTTCCTGCCGCAGCTGGCCGGAAAGGCCGTCCGCACTGTCGAAGGCATCGCCGGTCCCGACGGCCAGATGCATCCGGCGCAAGAGGCCATGGTGGCCAAACACGGGTCCCAATGCGGGTTCTGCACGCCAGGCTTTGTGGTCTCCATGGCGGTGGCCCATCTGAACGGACGCCACGACCACGATGATCAACTGGCGGGCAATCTGTGCCGCTGTACCGGATATGCCCCCATCGTGCGGGCCGCCGAGGCGATCGAAGGGACGCCGGTCCCCGACTGGATGCTGGCCGATGCCGGTAAGGTGGGTCTTGACCCACCCACCCCTGAGGCGTCGGTGGGTCAAGACCCACCTTACTGCCCGACCTCCTCCGATGCGCTGGCCCGCTGGTATCTGGACAACCCGGACGCCACGCTGATCGCGGGGGCCACGGATGTGGGCCTTTGGGTCACAAAGCAGTTTCGCAACCTCGGCCCGGTGGCCTTTCTCAACCGTTGCACCGATCTTCAGACAATCACCCAAGAGGGCGATGTCCTGCGCATTGGGGCCGGTGTGACAATGACCAGCCTGCGCGAGGCGATTGCTGCAACTCATCCTTCCTACGCTGAACTCATCCGGCGCTATGGGTCGGTCCAGGTCCGCAATGCCGCGACCATCGGCGGGTCCATTGCCAACGGATCACCCATCGGGGACAATGCGCCTGCCCTGATTGCGCTTGGCGCCACGCTGCATCTGCGCAAGGGCGACACCCGCCGACAACTGCCTGTCGAGGCCTTTTTCCTCGACTATGGCAAGCAGGACCGGGCAGCGGGGGAGTTTATCGAGGCGATCACCATCCCCCATGCCGCGCCGGATTTGCGGTGCTACAAGATTTCCAAGCGGTTCGATCAGGACATCTCGGCAGTTTGCGGCTGCTTCAACCTGACAATTGAGGGAGGCATGGTGCAGGCGGCAAGGATCGCCTTTGGTGGCATGGCCGGCATTCCCAAGAGGGCGTCTGTCGTTGAGGCCGCCCTGGTCGGCAAGACGTGGGACGCGGCCACGGTCGAGGCCGCATTGCCCGCCTTTGCCAAGGATTTTGCCCCCCTCACCGACATGCGTGCCTCTGCCACCTACCGTCTTGACGTAGCCCGAAACCTGTTGCGGCGTTACCGGGCCGACCTTGCTGGCGAGCTGGTGTCAGTGCTGGAGGTGCAGCCATGACTGTCGCCCGCCCCCTGCCTCATGATGCCGCCCCGCTGCATGTGACCGGCCAGGCCCGCTACGTCGACGACATCCCCACGCCGCAGGGAACCCTGCATTTGGCCTTTGGGCTGTCCACGGTTGCCCGTGGCCGGATCGTCGCTATGGACCTTGAGCCGGTCCGGCAGGCTGAGGGCGTTGTTGCGGTCCTCACCGCGCAGGACCTGCCCGGGCCTTGCGATTGCTCTCCGTCCAACCATGACGAGCCCCTTTTGTCCGACGGGACCGTCCACTACGTTGGTCAGCAGCTGTTTCTGGTGGTGGCGACCAGCCATGGGGCGGCCCGGCGGGCGGCCGCCCTTGGCCGGGTGGACTATGAGGAAGAGCGGCCAATCCTGACCATCGAGGCCGCGTTGGCGGCAGACAGCCGATTCGAGGACGGCCCCCGGATCTGGACCAAAGGCGATGTCGACACCGCGATGGCCGCAGCGCCCCTACGCCTGTCCGGCAGCCTGGAGATGGGCGGGCAGGAGCACTTTTACCTGGAAGGCCAGGCCGCCCTTGCCCTGCCCCAGGAGGGAGGGGACATGGTCATCCATTCCTCAACCCAGCACCCGACCGAGATCCAGCACAAGGTCGCCGAGGCCCTTGACCTGCCAATGCATGCTGTCCGCTGCGAGGTCCGCCGCATGGGCGGAGGCTTTGGCGGCAAGGAAAGCCAGGGCAATGCGTTGGCCATAGCCTGTTCCGTCGCCGCCCGGATCACCGGCCGACCCTGCAAGATGCGCTATGATCGCGACGACGACATGATCATCACAGGCAAACGCCATGATTTCCGGATCGACTATGACATCGGGCATGATGCCGAGGGCCGCATTCTGGCTGTCGATTTCACCCATTACACCCGGTGCGGCTGGGCGATGGACCTGTCCCTGCCAGTAGCAGACCGGGCGATGCTGCATGCCGACAACGCCTACCTGCTGCCGGCCGCCCGCATCACGTCGCACCGCCTGCGCACCAACACCCAGTCGGCTACAGCCTATCGGGGCTTTGGCGGACCGCAGGGCATGCTCGGCATGGAGGCGGCAATCGATCACCTGGCCCATCACCTTGGCCTAGATCCGGTCGAGGTCCGCAAGATCAACTATTATGCTCCGATGGCACCGCTTGGAGGGGGGCTGTCTGCCCCCCGCGCTTTGCGCCCCCCCGAGGATACTTCCAATCCGAAGAACCAGACGCCCGATACGCCTCAGCACAGCACGCCCCTCCCCGGGACAGCCCAGCCCCTTACGGGGGTCCGTGGTGGCGGCAGTAGTGGCGGAGCGGTCCGCTACAGAGCGGAGCATTCGCCCAGGGGCCGGATGCGTCCGGCCAATACGACCCCTTATGCTATGGAGGTCACCGATTTTGCCCTTCACGAGATGACCGAGGCCTTGCTGACGTCGTCCGACTTTGCCCAGCGCCGCGAGGCTATTGCCGCATGGAACGCCGGGCAGACGGTCCTGAAGCGGGGCATTGCCTTTTCACCGGTGAAGTTTGGCATCTCGTTCACACTGACCCATCTCAACCAGGCCGGGGCACTTGTTCATGTCTATCAGGACGGTTCAGTCCATCTGAATCACGGTGGCACTGAAATGGGCCAGGGCCTGTTCCAGAAGGTGGCCCAGGTGGCGGCCAGCCGGTTCGGCATTGACCCTTCAGCGGTAAAGATCACGGCAACCGATACCGGCAAGGTGCCCAACACCTCTGCCACGGCGGCTTCGTCGGGCTCCGATCTGAACGGCATGGCAGCCCAGGCCGCCTGTGATACGATCCGCGACCGCATCGCCGCCTGCCTGGCCGAACTGCATCAGTCCGATCCCGCCAGCGTTCGCTTTGCGGATGGCAAGGTCACGGTGGGCGGCACCGTCCTGTCCTTTGCCGAAGCCGCACAGACCGCCTATATGAACCGGGTCAGCCTTTCGGCCACGGGCTTCTACAAGACCCCGGACATCGTCTGGGACCGGATCAAGGGCGAAGGCCGTCCCTTCTACTACTTTGCCCATGGCGCGGCGGTCACAGAAGTGGTGATCGATACTTTGACCGGCGAAAACCGGATCCTGCGCGCCGACATCCTGCATGATGCCGGTGCCAGCCTGAACCCGGCCCTCGACATCGGCCAGGTCGAAGGGGGCTATGTGCAGGGCGCGGGCTGGCTAACGACCGAAGAGCTTGTCTGGGACGACAAGGGCCGCCTGCGCACCCACGCCCCCTCAACCTACAAGATACCGGCCTGTTCGGACCGGCCCGATATCTTCAACGTGGCCCTTTGGGATGCGCCCAACAAGGCCGAAACGGTCTACAGGTCCAAAGCGGTGGGTGAGCCGCCCTTCATGCTCGGCATTTCGGCCTTTCTGGCGCTGTCCAATGCCGTGTCGGCCTGTGGGCCGGGCTATCCCGCCCTGGTCGCCCCGGCGACGGCCGAAAAGATCCTGGCGGCCATTGAGAGGGCCCGGTCATGAGCCTTGACCTGCCCGCCCTTGAAGCCGCCGTTGCCGAACGAGGGCAAGTGGTCCGGGTGCTGATCAGCCGGACGTCGGGGTCGGCCCCAAGGGCTGCGGGAACCTCGATGTTGGTATGGGACGGTGGCCAATCGGGCACCATCGGCGGAGGCGCGCTTGAGTATGAGGCCGTTGCCGAGGCGGGGCGCATGATCGCGTCCGGTCGGGACCGGTTTGCCCGGACCTTTCCGCTGGGCCCGGCCCTGGGGCAATGCTGCGGCGGATCGGTGAGCCTTGTCTGGGAAAGGTTCGATGCCGCGTCGCTGCCCCCCAGCCTGCCCTATGCCCGCCCGCTGACACGGCTGTGCAGCCCTGGCAAGATACCGACTGCCATCAGGCAAAGCCTTGCGGGGATGCTGCCTGGCGCGCTGCCGGTCGAGGTGGACGGCTGGTTGATCGAGGCCGGGTCAGAGCCGCGCAAGCCCTTGTGGATATGGGGGGCAGGCCATGTCGGGCGCGCGCTGGTCGAGGTTTTGCGTCCCTTTCCGGACCGGGCCATCACCTGGATCGACACGGCCGCCGAGCGGTTTCCCCAACCGGTTCCGCCCAACGTGACATCCATCGTCGCGAGTGTGCCAGAGGTGCTGGTTCCGCATGCCCCGGCCGATGCAGATCACCTGATCCTGACCTACTCGCATGATCATGACCTGTCGCTGTGCCATGCCCTGTTGCACCACAGGTTTGCGAGCGTTGGGCTGATCGGTTCGGCGACAAAATGGGCCCGCTTTCGGTCCCGGTTGCGGGATCTGGGGCATGGACCAGAGGCGATTGCCCGGATTGCCTGCCCGATCGGGGACCCGGGCCTTGGCACGCATCCACAGGCCATTGCCGTAGGGGTGGCCGCCGCGCTACTGAAGACAGACGGCCGGGTCATGACACTGGGGGAGAAGGCGGGATGACGGATGTTCTTCTCCAACTGAAGGGGCTGACAAAGGCCTACCCCGGCGTCGTTGCCAACAAGGATGTCTCCTTCGATATCCGGGCCGGAGAGGTTCATGCCCTACTGGGCGAGAATGGGGCCGGCAAGTCCACCCTGGTCAAGACGATCTACGGACTGGTCCGACCGGATACCGGAACCATGACCCTTGCCGGGCAACCGTTCCAGCCAGGCGAGCCGCGTGCCGCCCGCACGGCGGGTGTGGCGATGGTGTTCCAACATTTCTCGCTCTTCGACGCGCTCGATGTGGCCGAAAATATCGCCCTGGGGATGGAGGACCCACCGGCGATGAATGCCCTCGCCGCGCGGATCACAGAAGTGTCGGCGAAGTATGGGCTGCCGCTTGATCCCTCGCGGATCGTTGGGGATCTGTCCGCCGGAGAACGGCAAAGGGTTGAGATCATTCGCTGTCTCCTGCAGGAGCCGAGGCTTCTGATCATGGACGAGCCGACATCCGTCCTGACACCGCAGGAGGTCGAGATCCTCTTCGCAACCCTGCGCAAGCTCCGGTCTGAAGGGACCGCCATCCTCTATATCTCGCACAAACTTGAAGAGATCCGCAGCCTTTGCGAACACGCCACTATTTTGCGACTGGGACAAGTCGTTGGGACCTGTGACCCCCGCCAGACCTCGGCCCGGGACATGGCAGAAATGATGGTCGGGTCGATCCTGCATGTTCCGTCCCGCCCCGAGGCACCGACCGGCGAGGTTGTGCTAAAGCTGGACAGGCTGTGCGCGCCACCGCCGCGTCAATTCGGAACCGCCCTGCGGGACATCTCGATCGAAGTCCGCGCCGGCGAGGTGCTTGGTATCGGGGGGGTCGCGGGCAACGGGCAGGATGAATTGCTGCTGGCTCTATCGGGTGAGATGAAGACAGAAGCTTCGATGGTGCAGTTCAAGGGCGCCGCCATCGGGCGGGCTGCTTCGAATGCCCGGCGGCGGCTGGGTCTCCTGACCGCCCCCGAAGAACGGATGGGCCATGCAGCCGCCCCCGACATGAGCCTGACCGAAAACGCCATCCTGACCGGTACAATCCGGGAAGAACTGACGCAGAACGGTTTTCTGCGCTGGGGCAAGGCCCGCGTATTTGCCGAAAGGGTCATCAAGAGTTTCGACGTCCGCACGCCGGGACCCGGCAATGCCGCGCGGTCATTGTCGGGTGGTAACCTGCAGAAATTCGTCATCGGGCGCGAGATCCTGCAGCGGCCGGAGGTTCTTGTCGTCAATCAACCCACCTGGGGTGTCGACGCCTCTGCAGCAGCGGCGATCCGGCAGGCCTTGCTCGATCTGGCTGCCAACGGTGCTGCAGTGATCGTGATCAGCCAGGATCTGGACGAGCTTATGGAAATCTCGGATCGGTTTGCGGCGCTGAACGGAGGCAGGCTTTCACCGCCCCGGCCCGCGCAGGGGCTGAGTGTTGAAGAGATTGGCCTGATGCTGGGCGGAGCCCATGATATGGAGGTGGCACATGTGGCAGAGTAAGGACGCCTCCGGCGGGAGTATTTTGGACAAAGCGAAGATGGAAGCCGACGATATGCTCCTTCGCTTCGTTCCAAATACTCAAAATGTCGCTGTGTGCGGTACGCGGCGGACAGGACGATGCAAGTGATCCGGCTTGAAAAGCGGCCGCAGCCCAGCCAGGTCTGGACCTGGGCCACCCCGCTCCTTGCGGTTCTGGCCACGATGATTGCCGGGGGGATACTGTTCGCAATCCTGGGCAAGGACCCCTTCGAGGCGATCCGCACGATTTTCTGGGACCCTTTGTTCGGCGAATTTTCAAGCTATTCGCGCCCACAGCTCCTTGTGAAGGCGGGTCCTCTGATCCTGATCGCTGTCGGGCTATCGCTTGGCTTCAGGGCCGGCATCTGGAATATCGGCGCCGAGGGCCAGTACATCATGGGCGCGATTTGTGCGGCCGCCGTGGCCCTTGCGGCCTATCCGTCCGAGAGTGTTCTGATCTTTCCCGCCATGATCGTGGCAGGTGCCCTTGGGGGCCTCTTTTGGGCGATGATCCCTGCATTTCTGCGCGTCCGTTTTGGCACTAACGAGATTCTGGTGTCCTTGATGCTGGTCTACGTGGCCGAGAACATTCTGGCCTATATGGCGCTGGGCCCATTGCGGAACCCCGAAGGCATGGGATTTCCCGGGTCTCGCAACCTGTCCCAGTATCCTGCCGCTGCCAACCTGGAACTGCTGCCCGGCACCGGGATGCATTGGGGTGTCGTGGCGGCCCTTGTTGCCGTGATCTTCGGCTACATTCTCCTGAGCCGCCATATCCTTGGCTTCCAGATCCGTCTGGCAGGTCAAAGCCCCCGGGCCGCTGCTTTTTCTGGCGTGAACCCTGCCCGTCTGATCCTGATCTGTTTGGGAGCGGCCGGCGCGCTTGCCGGCCTTGCGGGGATGTTTGAGGTGGCCGGACCGGCGGGCCGCATCTCGATCGATTTCAACGTTGGCTATGGCTTTACCGCCATCATCGTCGCCTTTCTTGGCCGTCTGCATCCGGCGGGCATTCTCCTGGCGGGCTTGCTCATGGCGCTGACCTATATCGGGGGCGAGCTGGCGCAGCTGACGCTTGGCCTGCCGACGGCTGCCATCCAGTTGTTCCAGGGCATGCTTTTGTTCTTCCTCCTGGCTGTCGATGTTCTGACCAACTACCGCATCCGGTTTGCCCGGCGAGAGGCTGCATGATGGATCTGTCCGCTATCTCTCCGACCCTGCTCCTTGCTGCCCTCATGGTGGCGGCGACCCCGATCATGCTTGCCGCCATCGGTGAGCTGGTCGTGGAGCGTGCAGGTGTCCTGAACCTCGGCGTCGAGGGGATGATGATCACCGGCGCGATCTGCGGTTTTATCGTTGCCGTTAACACCGGGTCCGCCACCTTGGGCTTTGTCGGGGCGGCTGTTGGCGGGGCTGTCTTGTCTCTGCTGTTCGGCGTTTTGACCCAATACCTTCTGTCCAACCAGGTCGCCACCGGTCTGGCCTTAACCCTGTTCGGCATTGGCCTCGCCTCACTCCTGGGACAAGGCTATGTTGGGGTCAGGGCTCCGTCTGTACCCAAGATCGACATACCGGTCCTGAGTGACATTCCAGTTCTGGGCCCGATTCTGTTCCAGCATGATCCGGTGGTCTACCTGGGCCTAGCCCTGGTGGTGGCTGTCTGGCTGTTTTTGCGTCGCGCCCGGGCTGGTCTTGTCCTGCGCGCCGTTGGCGAGAACCACGAAGCGGCCCATGCCCTTGGTTACAAGGTCATTCGCATTCGCCTGATGGCGATCGCCTTTGGGGGAGCCTGTGCCGGGCTTGGCGGAGCCTACCTCAGCCTCGTCCGGGTGCCGCAATGGACCGAAGGGGTGACGGCGGGGGCAGGCTGGATCGCGCTGGCCATCGTTGTCTTTGCCTCCTGGCGGCCCGGTCGTCTTCTTGTCGGGGCCTATCTCTTTGGCGGGATCACGGTTTTACAGCTGAACTTGCAGGCGGCACGGGTTCAAATCCCTGTCGAGGTCTTGTCCATGTCCCCCTATATTGTCACCATCGTCGCACTCGTTGCACTGTCGGCGCGCAAGGGGCGGGGATCAAGCGCCCCAGGTTCGCTTGGCCAATCATTCCATGCCTCGCGCTAGAGGCACGCATTCAGGCCGATGTCGTCGGCCACATCAAGGAGACTAAAGACGTGAAAAGAAGAACACTGCTTGCCACCGGAGCTTCGGCTGCCGTTGCCGCCGCCATGGGGATGCCTGTCCGCGCCGCTGGGCACGGACCTGTAAAGGTCGGCTTTATCTACATCGGCCCGGTGGGCGATGGCGGCTGGACCTACCAGCATGACCAAGGTCGCCTCTTGGTAGAAGAGACCTTCGGCGATGCCGTCGAGACGATTTACCAGGAAAATGTGCCCGAGTCGGCCGATGCCGAACGCGCCATCACGCAGATGGTGCTGTCGGGCGCCGATCTGATCTTTACCACCTCGTTCGGCTACATGGACGTGACCAACACCGTCGCTGCCAAGTTCCCCGACGTGAAGTTCGAGCACGCCACCGGCTATCGCCGCGACACGCCCAATGTGGCCACCTATGATGCCCGCTTCTACGAAGGCCGGGCCGTCATCGGTCATATCGCTGGCCGGATGACCAAGACGAACAAGATCGGCTACATCGCTTCGTTCCCGATCCCCGAAGTGATCCAGGGCATCAACTCGGCATTCCTGCATGCCCGCAAGGCAAACCCGGACGTCGAGATGGTCGTCATCTGGGCCTACACCTGGTTCGATCCGGCCAAAGAGGCTGACGCCGCCAAGGCGATGATCGACCAGGGTGTTGACGTGATCATGCAGCACACCGATTCGACCGCGCCACAGGCCGCTGCCGCCGAAGCGGGCAATGTGTTCACCTTTGGTCAGGCGTCCGACATGGCCGCCTTTGCCCCCACCCCCCGGATCGCGTCGATCATCGACAACTGGGGTCCCTACTACGTCAAGCGCGTCCAGGCCGTTATCGACGGCACCTGGGAAAGCGGGAACACTTGGGGCGGCATGCCTGAAGGCGAAGTCGTCATCGGTGAAATCACCGATGCCGTACCTGCCGACGTGAAAGCAGAGGCCGAAGCGATGATCGCGGCCATCACGGCAGGCGAATATCACCCCTTCACCGGGCCGATCAACAAGCAGGATGGAAGTGTCTTCCTGGCCGAAGGCGAGGTCGCAACCGACCTGCAGCTGGTCCAGATGGACTTCTATCTCGAAGGAATGCTCGGCGATATCCCGTCCTGATCCGACGCAAAATAGTAAGGTGGGTCTTGACCCACCTTACTTTCCAAACACCTGAACCTCAGGTCGTTGACGGGACTTTGCCGCCGATATCGACCTTGCCCACAACCCTCGCCCCTTTTTCAGAGCTCATGACGCCTGCAGTGACGTCGGCATCGACGTTCGCCTTGGCGTAGAGGTCAACTGCGTCCGCAGCCAGCGACCCCTTGAGGTGACCCCGGACATGGGCCACATCGGCGGTGACGTTGCCTTCGACACGGCCCCCGCTCAGAATATCGATGGATTGCGAGCGGACGTCGCCCAAGACGGTCCCCTGGATTTCGAGTGTTCCTGTTCCGGTGATGTTGCCTGTTACGGTAAGCTCTTCACTGATCGTCGATTTTGGCATGATGGGCGTCCTCCCCTTGCGTGTTTCGCACACAATGGCACAGCCATGACCCGGCTGCGACCCGTTTTCGATCCCACCCGGCAGACTGCTGCTGAAGGCTCTTTTCCTTGGCCGGTGATCGTGGCACGACTGCGCTATGACACATCTCACCCTTGCCAATGGCACCCCCGCTTCCCGCTTCGCATTCGGCACCATGCAATGGGGCGGCAGCGCCTCTGAGGCCGAGTCCAAAGCCTTGTTTGAGGCCTGCCGCGCGGCAGGCATCACCCATTTCGACACCGCGGTCGCCTATACCGACGGGGCCGCCGAAACCCTCCTTGGGCAATTCGCCGCACCGGATCGGGCCGACCTCTATATCGCGACCAAGGTCGCCTATGCGGGTGGGGCGACTGCTGCCAACATTGCGTCCCAGTTCGATCGTTGCCGCCGACAACTGAACATGGACAGCGTCGACCTGCTGTATCTGCATCGCTGGGACGAGGACACCCGTCTTGAGGAAACCTTTGAGACGATGGCGCGGATGCAGGCCGATGGTCAGATCCGCCATATCGGAGTGTCGAATTACGCCGCATGGCAAGTGATGAAGGCGCAGGCCGTCTGTACGAAGCTGGGCACCCGGATCGACGCGCTTCAGCCAATGTACAACCTCGTGAAACGCCAGGCCGAGGTCGAGCTTTTGCCGATGGCCATGGATCAGGACATCCTTGTCGCCCCCTATTCTCCGCTTGGGGGTGGTCTGCTGTCGGGCAAATATGCTGCGGGCGGTTCCGGTCGCCTGAAAGAAGACGACCGCTATGCCGCACGCTATGCCCCGCCCGAGATGTTCGAGGCTGCCGCCGGTCTGGCGGGCATCGCCGCCGAGTTGGGCATGCATCCCGCGACACTGGCCGTTGCCTGGGTGGCCGCCCATCCGGCCCATGTCAGCCCGATTATCTCTGCCCGGTCGGTCGAGCAACTGGCCCCATCGCTTGCCGCAATCGGCACCACGCTGGAGCCTGAACTATGCGCCCGTCTGACAGCCCTCTACCCCACTCCAGCCCCGGCGACGGACCGCCTGGAAGAGGCGTGATCGACTTTCTGGTCATCGGGGGCGGCATCGCCGGCATTTCGGCCGCGGCCCGCCTGTCCCACCTGGGCGTGGTGACCGTTCTCGAACGTGAGACCGGGCTTGGCTACCATGCCTCGGGCCGGTCAGCGGCACTGTTTGAAGAGACCTATGGCAAGCCGTCCGTCGTCGCCCTCAACCGGGCCAGCCACGCATATCACGCCACGGCCAATGGCGGTGTCCTGAGCCCGCGGGGGCTGATGCTTTTGGGCAGCGCCGAAACGGCCGAGGCCTTTGCCGCCGACCTCCTGTCGATGGAGATGGAAGAGATGTCGCTCGCCGACGCCGTGGCCCGCGTACCGATCCTGCGGACGGATGTCATTGACCGGATCGGCTACCACGAGGCCGCGTGGGACATCGATACCGACCGGCTGATCCAGAACTTTGCCGCCGAGGTGCGACAGAACGGCGGGACGGTTCAGACCAGGGCCGAAGTGACCGCGATCAACCGCACTACAACGGGCTGGCAGATCACCACGACGGCGCAGGTTCTCGAAGCCCGCCATATCGTCAATGCAGCTGGGGCATGGGTGGACGTCGTTGCCACGATGGCGGGGGTGGCCCCGCTTGGGTTTACCCCGTTGCGCCGGTCGATGGCCCGTATCCCGGCCCCCGGCGGGCACGATATCTCAGCCTGGCCCATGCTGTTCGGTCCGGGCGAGGATTGGTACGCCAAGCCCGACGCTGGCGCCCTGATCGTCAGCCCTGCCGAGGAACACCTGACAGAGCCACATGACGCCTGGGCCGATGACATGGTTCTGGCTGAGGGGATCGCTCGCTACGAAGCCCATGTGACCGAGCCGGTGACCCGGCTCCTGACCTCGTGGGCGGGTCTGCGGACTTTTGCCCCGGATCGGCAGTTGGTCCTTGGCCCCGACGCAGCAGAGCCCACCTTCCTGTGGTGCGCAGGTCAGGGGGGCTACGGGTTCCAGACCTCTCCTGCGGCCAGCCAGCATCTTGCCGATCTGGTTTCGGGGGTCACCGGGCCGCTGGACGCGCAGACCCGGGCCGCTTTGTCGCCCGCACGGTTCGGGAAAAGCTAAAGTCGTCCTTGCCGGGTTCGCCCGACCGCCATTGACCTATGGCCTCTGTTCGCCCATCTGACCATCATGACCCTGCGCCCATCCTCACAAGACATCCGGCAAAGGCGCCTTGACCGACAGTTCCGGGCCCTTGCCAAGGCCATGCCTTGGGCAGAGCAGCCTTTGAACGTGCTGCGGCAACGAAGGTGGCGGTTGCTGCGGATACCCGCCGCGATCCTGCTGATCCTGGGCGGGATACTGTCGATCCTGCCAGTCTTGTCGATCTGGATGCTTCCCATCGGGCTTTTGCTGCTGGCCGTTGATATTCCGTTTCTTCAACAACCGGTATCGTCGACGATCGTCCGACTGCGCCTGAGGGCCCGGGCCTTCAGGCGAAGATAGAGCCCCGCCAGCCTGTCCGTCCTTTAGGCGCCTGAATGGGTTTCGGACCAAACGAGGCTGTCGCATGCCAAGCCTTTGACGGTCGGGAAGAGTGCATACCCTTTTGGTTGGATGCGCCGCCCTGCACCGGCACAACGACAGACCCGTTTTCTCCCAACAATCCGGCAAATACCTCTCGCAACTCCGCCGCGTTGGTATCCGGCATGGCTGGGCAGCCCCTTCCGGCCAGATCGGAACATTCGGTTGGAACACCTTCGGCAAAGATGACTTCGTCCTTGTCAAAGGCCAGGTGCACATATGTGACTGTCCGCATGATCCTTGCAGCGACAATGCCGGGAACGACATCCACCAATTGCGCGGCGGCCTTCCGGCAGGGCATCGGACCAAGCGTTGTCTCCAGCCTTGGGTCGGACATGAGGACAATGTGCTGCGGTGAAACACTCAGGTCGCGCCGCGGCAAACCAACACCGATCGACCCGGCCCGAATGGTGATCGGGGCCAGATGCGGCCGATCCTTGAGGGTCAAAGGGGCCAGACGCCGATGCAAAACGTGCCGCAGCGGCTGGGGTCCGCTTCCCCGGGTCGAGACCAGATCGCCGACCTCGAGAGTTTCGATCAACTTCGGCCCAAGCGGCGTCTCGATCATCGCGCCCGTGGTGAGGCAAACTGCGGCAATCCCGGTCCTTGGTCGGTCAGAGGGCTGATCGGGGGGGCAGTGGTCAACAGCCGTTGCTGGGATAGGGCTCAGGTCTGCGCCAGAGCGGGCCCCAGCCTTCTAATGATCAAGAAGTCGCGCCGCCAAATTGGCCGCATTGACAGGAACGATTTTCGAAACATACGCCATAACACGGCACCCTCACACAAAATTAACCAAGATTGTATGTGAGGGGACCGCGTCATGCATGTGGCAGGAGGTCGGCCATTTTACGACCGATCCTCGCAGCCAAAGCGGTGTGGACTACCCCTATCCGTCCAGCCGGATGCGGGCGTTCTGGGGGTCGTAGGGACTGTCTTCGACAACAACAGCGTCCCAAAGTTCGCGGAACATCCGCACCTTCAGCTTTTGCCCGACGACCGCCAGATCTGGGCGGACGTAGCCCATGCCGATGCTCTTGCCAAAGGCGACGGAGTATCCACCAGAGGTCAGGCGACCAACCCGTGGTCCGCCATCCGGCCCAAACAGGACCTCCCGTCCCCAAGGGTCCGCGTCGGCGGGGCCATCGATCAGAACGGTCACACATTTGGACCTTACGCCAATCGCCTCCATGGCGGATTTGCCGTTGAAGTCCTTGGACAGGTCGACAAAGCGAGGCAGATCCGCCTCGAGCGGGGTCGCATCGCGGCCAAGCTCGTTGCCAAAGGCGCGGTACGATTTTTCCTGACGCAGCCAGTTCTGGGCACGGGCCCCGACCAGCTTCATCCCATGCGGCTTGCCCGCCTCTTCCAGCAGGTCAAACAGGTAGTTCTGCATTTCGATCGGGTGGTGCAGTTCCCAGCCCAGCTCACCGGTATAGGCGACCCTTATGGCGTTCACCGGACACATCCCCAGCTCGATCTGGCGGGCGCTGAGCCACGGGAAGCGCTTGTTGGACAAGGCGGTTTCGGGATCGGCGTCCCGGATCACAGCCTTGAGGACATCGCGCGACTTGGGGCCCGCGATGGCAAAAACTCCCCATTTGGTGGTGACATCTTCTTCGTTGATGCGGCCAAACTCGGCCTCTTTCTCCATCACCGCCTTATAGAGGAAGTCCTGATCATAGGCGTGCCAAGCACCTGCCGACACAAGGTAATAGTCATCCTCGGCCAGCCTCACGATCGTGTATTCCGTCCGGGTGGTCCCCGCGTCGGTCAGCGCGTAGGTCAGGTTGATCCGGCCGACCTTGGGCAGCTTGTTGGTGGTGAACCAGTCGAGGAACGCCGTGGCCCCCGGCCCGCTGATGCGGTGCTTGGTAAAGGCCGTGGCGTCGACAAGGCCGACACCTTCGCGGATCGCCTTGGCCTCTTGCACGGAATGCTCCCACCAGCCGCCCCGGCGGAAGCTGCGGCTGTCATGATCGCTGAACCCGGCGGGGGCAAAGTAGTTGGGCCGCTCCCAGCCGTTAACCTGGCCAAACTGGGCCCCTCGGGCGGCCTGCCTGTCGTAGGCGGGCGAGGTGCGCAGCGGGCGGGCGGCGGGCCGTTCCTCATCGGGGTGGTGCAGGATGAAGACGTGCGAATAGGCCTCTTCGTTCTTGGCCACGGCATAGTCGGTCGTCATCCAAGAGCCGTAGCGCTTGGGGTCAAGGCTGGCCATGTCGATCTCGGCTTCGCCCTCGACCATCATCTGGGCGAGGTAGTAGCCAGTGCCGCCAGCGGCGGTGATCCCGAAGGAAAAGCCTTCGGCAAGCCACATGTTCTTGAGGCCCGGTGCCGGACCGACAAGGGGGTTGCCGTCGGGCGTGTAGCAGATCGGCCCGTTGAAATCGTCCTTCAGGCCCACCGTCTCGGACGAGGGGATGCGGTGGATCATCGACATGTATTCCTCTTCGATCCGGTCGAGATCGAGGGGAAAGAGGTCGGCGCGGAAGCTGTCGGGCACACCATACTGGAACCGGGCCGGCGCGCCCTGCTCATATGGGCCAAGGATCCAGCCGCCGCGCTCTTCACGGACGTACCATTTGGCGTCGGCATCGCGCAGGACGGGGTGTTCGCCGTTGTCCTTGCGCCACTGCACCAGCATCGGGTCGGGCTCTGTCACGATGAACTGATGCTCGACCGGGATGGCGGGCATCTTGATCCCCAACATCCGCGCAGTCCTCTGGGCGTGGTTACCGGTCGCTGTGACCACATGTTCGGCATGGATCACCATCTGTTCGTCCGAGGCGACAAGGTTGCCCCCCTTTTCGATCATCTTGGAGACCGTGACCTCCCAATGATCGCCCGCCCATTTGTAGCCATCGACCTGCCACTTGCGCTCGATCGTCACGCCCCGCTGGCGGGCCCCCTTGGCCATGGCCATCGTGACGTCAGCCGGATTGATGTAGCCGTCTGTGGGATGGTAGATCGCCCCCTTGAGGTCTTCGGTCCGGACCAGGGGCCAGCGGGCCTTGATCTGCTGGGGAGTCATCCATTCAAACGGCACATCACAGGTCTCGGCCGTGGCGGCATAGACCATGTATTCGTCCATCCGGGCATCGGTCTGCGCCATCCGCAAGTTGCCAACAACGGCAAAGCCCGCGTTCAGGCCGGTCTCGGCCTCAAGGCTCTTGTAGAAATCGACTGAGTATTTGTGGATGTGTGTTGTCGCATAGGACATGTTGAACAGGGGCAAGAGGCCCGCTGCATGCCAGGTCGATCCGCTGGTCAGTTCGTCCCGCTCGAGCAGGACAACGTCGGACCATCCGGCCCGGGCCAGGTGATAGGCTATCGACGTCCCGACGGCCCCACCGCCGACAACAAGCGCTTTGACATGGGTTTGCATGCACCGACTCCCTTGGATGACATGATGCGCAATCTGTCTCAAACCGGATCGGACTGCGAGAGGCAGCCGACATGTTCCGTATCGAAACCGACAGGCACACAGTCCGGCAAGCCGTTGGGAAACAGGTCGGGCAACAGGTGGGGAAAGCCCGACTGGACGCGATGCCCTGAACGCGGCACCCTCGCGGTCAAACACACCCGGCCCAGACAAACCGGCCCAGACCAATCGGCCCAACCCCACTGACAAGGACATGAAGATGCGGCAGATGGAAGTGATGAAGGCCGCCGCGCTGGCCCGCAACAGCTACCTTGGCGCCGGGCTGATGCCGCCCTTGCAGGACAGCCTTGACCGGGGCGGGGTGCAGGCCTGGTTCCTTAATGACGGCACCCTGATCATTCCCGGCACAAACCACTGGACGGACTGGCTGCGGTTCAACTTCAACACCATGCTCGTGTCCGGTCAGCAGGTCGGCTGGGATGAGGTGGGGACCTGCATCGGCAACGCCAAGTGGCACCGGGGCTTTGCCCTGCATGCCAAGGCCATTCACACCTTTCTGGGTAGTCGCAAACCGACCTATATCGTCGGCCATTCCCTTGGCGCAGCCTCGGCCCAGATCCTGGGGTGTCACTACGGCGTGCCAACCCTTTGCTTTGCCTCGCCTCAACCCCGCTTTGGCGCCGATATGCTGGCCAAGGAGGGTTGGGTGATGAATATCGTCTATGCCGACGATCCGGTTGGGCGGTTTCCGCTGGCGGCTAACGGCTATCGGCGGATCGGATCGGTCAAATGGCTGGCCAAGACCCCCATCTCCGGGCTTCAGCATTCCATGGACCGCTACATACCGATCATGGAAAAAGGAAAGGCCAAGCTCCCCGATGTCTGGCCTCCGAACAGATAGGCGGACCGTTCGGCTGTCACTGACGGGATTGCAGCGCGGTCGGCGCCGATCTAGCTTGGGCCATTCCAAATGCTACGGCATCCCCTTTTGGGGCAGAAAGGACGCCATGGACCTTGACCCGAGTACTGATCTTTCGTTCACCCGCACGCTTCCCATTTCGCCCTCGGTTGTCTGGGCCTGCTGGACGACGCCCGAGCACATCATGCAGTTCTTTGTGCCAAAGCCCAACCTCGTCACCGCCTGCGACATCGACCTGAAGGTCGGCGGGCGGTTCAACACCACCTTTGACGTCGAAGGCAACGTCATGGAGAACAACGGGATCTTTCTGGACCTGATCGAAAACAGCCGAATCGTGTTCTCGGACGCCTTCACCGAAGGCTGGAAGCCGAACCCGGAACCTTTCATGACGGCGATTATCGACCTTGCCCCTGATGGCAATGGCGGTACCCGATACACGGCCACGGCGCGACACCGGTCAGCAGAATCGCGCAAGATGCATGAAGACATGGGCTTTTATGTCGGCTGGGGCATCGTGGTCGATCAACTGGTGGAATACGCCCAGACACTTTGACCCAAAGACAGAGGGGTCAGAGCATCCCCGGCACCACAAGGTCCGGTGGGCGGTGCCCATCGGCGAAGGTCTTGATGTTGATGATGACCTTTTCGCCCATCTCGATCCGGCCCTCGACGGTCGCGGACCCCATATGCGGCAACAGCACGACATTGGGCAGTTCGCGCAGGCGTGGGTTCAGTTCCACCCCACGTTCGTAAACATCGAGCCCTGCCCCCGCGATCTCGCTGGCGCGCAGCATACGGGTCAAGGCGTTCTCGTCGATGACCTCGCCGCGCGAAGTGTTCACGATGACCGATGACGGCTTCATCAGCTTGAGACGGCGGGCGTTCATAAGATGGAAGGTAGAAGGCGTGTGGGGACAGTTGATCGACAGGACGTCCATCCGGGCAACCATCTGGTCGAGGCTTTCCCAATAGGTGGCTTCCAGCGCCTCCTCTACCTCGGGACGCAGACGCTTGCGGTTGTGGTAGTGGATCTGCATGCCAAAGGCGGCAGCCCGGCGGGCGACAGCCTGCCCGATGCGGCCCATGCCCAAAATGCCCAGCCGCCGGCCCCCAACCCGACCGCCCAGCATCGCGGTGGGTGCCCAACCAGTCCAGCCGCCTGCCTGCATCAGGGCAAGCCCCTCGGGGATGCGGCGGGTGACGGCAAGGATCAGGGCCATGGTCATATCGGCGGTGTCCTCGGTCACGACGCCGGGGGTATTGGACACCAGAATGCCACGCTGGCGGGCAGTGGCCACATCGACATGGTCGATGCCCGCCCCGAAGTTGGCGATCAGCTTGAGCTTCTCACCCGCCTGCGCCAGCAGGGCGGCGTCAATGGTATCGGTGATCGTCGGCACCAGAACATCGGCCGTTGCCATCGCCTCGCCCAGTTGGGCACGGGTGAGCGGGGTGTCATCCTCGCGCAGCGTGACATTGAACAACTCGGTCATCCGCGTCTCGACTGCTTCGGGCAACCGTCGCGTCACGACAACACTCAACCGTTTCCCTGGCATCTCTGGTCCTCCCCGACTTTCCAAGACAGTGCATTGGTGGCAAGTTGAACGCAACCGACGTGAGGCACAAGAACCTCACGCGACGATAGGCAGATCGAGGGATATCGTGCACAAGACTTTCCTGTCGGGACTCGGCCTTTTGGCCGCACTCGCGATTATCCACCTCGGCACTGCCGGGGTCGCCCAGCAGTTGCGGCCAGAACCACGGCCCGCAAGCCTTGTCGTACCAGCACCCGAGGCCCCGCAAGTCGACACACCGACTGATGCAACGCTTGCCGCCGCGCCGCCCCGAACCCAACCCGAAGTCGCAGATACGGCCATAATTGAGGCGGTCCCGGCAAGCGTCGCCGAACCCGTCGAAGGCCCTGCCGTTGGCCCGGAAACCAACCTGCCCCTGCCCCGCTATGTGTCGCTCAAGACCAGCGAAGGGAATGTGCGGCGCGGGCCATCCTTGTCACACCGGATCGACTGGGTGTTCCTGCGCCGGGACATGCCCCTGCTTGTCACTGCCGAATACGGGCATTGGCGGCGGGTCGTCGACCGCGAAGGACTCGGCGGGTGGGTCCACTACGCCCTGTTGTCCGGCAACCGAACCGTCATCGTGGATAAGGATATGCTGGCCCTGCGCAGCCGACCGGACGCGGCGGCCCCTGAATCGGCGCGGCTTGAGGCTGGGGTAATCGCCCGGCTTGGCACCTGCGAACCGGACTGGTGCCGGATCTCGGTCGCGGGCTACCGCGGCTGGGCGCCGAAATCCGCCCTGTGGGGTGTCGAAGCCGACGAGATACGGGACTAAGCTTGATACGGGACTAAGCTTGATACGGGACTAGGCTTGATACGGGACTGGGCTTGCCCGCAGAGGCGCAGGCGCGTAGCAGGAGAGACTCGCATCAAACGAGGCCCCCATGTCGCCGGATCATTCACAGACACGCCTGAACCTGTCGGCAGGACTCCTGTCTGTCACCGTGGCGCTTGTCCTGGTGGTGGCCAAGCTTTGGGCCCTTTCGGTCACAGGGTCGTTGTCGATCGCCGCGACACTCGCCGATTCGGGCCTCGATCTGCTCATGTCACTGGGCGGACTGGCCGCGATTGCCTATGCAGCCAAGCCCGCAGATGAGGATCACGCCTTCGGACACTCTTCGGCCGAGGATCTGGCCGCCCTGGGGCAATCGGTCTTTATCACGATTTCTGCCTTGGTGATCGCGGGCGCAGCGCTGCAAAGGCTTGTCTCGGACACAACGGTAGAGCTGACCTCCGAAGGGGCTGGCATGGTCGTGATCATCTTTTCGATCGTGATCACAATCGCCCTGGTGCTTTGGCAGCGCCGGGTGGCACGGCTGACCGGCAACCGGGTCGTAGCGGCTGATTCCCTTCACTATGTCGGTGACCTGATCCCCAATGCCGGGGCCCTGCTGGCGCTTTGGGCCTCGGCACGGTTCGGGCTTGGGCAGATCGATTCGGTCGTCGCCCTGATCGCGGCGGCCATCATGGCCCTTGGCGCCTGGCGGATCGGGCGCGGGGCCTGGGACGCGCTGATGGACCGGCGCGCCGACCCCGAACTGATCGCTGGCATCTCGGCCATCGCCGCCGATTTTCCCGGCGTCATGGGACATCATGACCTCAAGACGCGGGTCGCTGGCAGCCGGGTCTTCGTCAACCTGCACATAGAGCTTGACGGACGCCAGACGCTTGATGAAGCGCACAGCGTAGGTGCCGCGCTAAGGCGGGCAATCATCGCCCAGTATCCAAGGGCGGATGTGCTGATCCACAAGGACCCCGTCGGGGTGCAACGGCACCCCGAGGATCCCCGGGCGAGCTAGGCTTGCCTCAGGCGGCGTCCAACAGGCCCCTGCCCTTCAACAAGGCCTCGACCCCCGGCATCCGCCCCCGGAAAGCAGTGTAAAGCTCTGCTGCATCCACGGATCCACCAGACGACAGAACGGTCTCTTCCAGCTTCCTGGCCAAGGCAGGATCAAAAGGATCGCCCGCCTCTTCAAAGGCGGCAAAGGCATCGGCGTCCATGACCTCGGACCACATGTAGCTGTAGTAGCCGCTGGAATAGCCGTCGCCGGCAAAGACATGGGCAAAATGCGGGGTGGCATGGCGCATGCGGATGGCATGGGGCATGCCGATGCCCGCAAGCACCTCGGCCTGCTTCTGCATCGGGTCCGCTGGCGCAGGACCCTCATGGAAGGCGAGGTCAACAAGGGCAGAGGCGACGTATTCAACCGTCTGAAAGCCCATGTCATAGGTCGAAGCCGCCAGCATCCGGTCCAGCATGTCACGCGGCATCGGCGCGCCGGTCTCGGCATGGGTGGCAAATTCTTCGAGAACCTCGGGCACCTCAAGCCAGTGCTCATAAAGCTGGCTGGGCAGCTCTACGAAGTCGCGGGCCACGGAGGTGCCCGAAATGGATTCGTAGGTCACATCCGACAGCATCTGGTGCAGAGCATGGCCAAACTCGTGAAACAGGGTCCGGGCATCGTCATAGGACAACAGGGCCGGTTCACCCGGCGAAGGCTTGGCAAAATTGCAGACGTTGATCACATGGGGGCGCAGGTCCGCGGCGAGGCGTTGCTGGCTGCGCATCGCCGAACACCAGGCACCCGACCGCTTTGACCCACGGGCAAAGTAATCGCCAATGAACACAGCGACATGTGCCCCATCGCGGCGGACCTCCCAAAGACGGACATCAGGGTGATAGCGGGGGGCCTCGATCTCGGTGAACTCCAGGCCAAACAGGCGGTTGGCGCAGGCAAAGGCCGCCTCGATCATCCGGTCCAGCTGCAAATAGGGCTTCAGCGCCACTTCATCGAGGTCACGCTCCGCCTGGCGACGCTTCTCCGAATAGTAGCGCCAGTCCCAAGGCTCCAGCGGGCCAGCTTCGCCGTCGGCCAATAGCATCTGCTCCAAAACGGTCGCATCGGCCTCGGCGGCGGCCCGGGCAGGCGTCCAGACCTGCATCAGAAGGTCGCGAACCGCCGCCGGCGTGCCGGCCATCTCGGTCTCAAGCTTGTAATCAGCAAAACTGGCATAACCCAAAAGCTGTGCCCGCTCCTCCCGCAGCTTCAGCGTCTCGGCGGCGATGGCGCGATTGTCCGTCTCGCCGCCATTCTCGCCTCGGGCGACCCAGGCCTCATAGGCACGCTTGCGCAGATCCCGGCGCGGGGAAAACTGCAGGAACGGCACGATCAGGGACCGCGACAGGGTCACCACCGGGCCGTCCGCCCCCTTTTCGGTACCTGCCGCCCGGGCGCTCGCCACGACAAAGTCAGGCAAGCCTGCCAAATCGGCCTCGGCCAGCGGCATCATCCAGTCCCGCTCATCGGCAAGCAGGTTCTGGGTGAACTGCGTCCCCAGCACGGCCAGCCGGGACTTCACCGCCTTCAGCCGCTCTGCCGCGTCGCCCGTCAGCTGCGCGCCCTGGCGGACAAAACCGCGCCGGGTAAGCATCAGGACACGGGCCTGCTCAGGGGTCAGATCCAGCGCCTCCCGGTTCTCCCAAAGGGCCTCAATCCGGGCAAACAGGGCGGCATTCGACGACACCTCCGACCCGTAGGCCGACAAGAGCGGTGCAAATTCGCGCTGCAAGGCCTCGCGGGCCGGATTGCTGTCAGCACCGGCCAGTGCCCAGAACGCGGACAGGACCTGGCCCAGCCGGGCGTCCGCCAGCTCCAGCGCCTCAATCGTATTGGCGAACGTCGGCTCGGCCCCCGCCTCGGCAATCGCAGCCACGGCCGCCCGTGCCTCTGCCAATGCCTCTTCGACGGCAGGCGCAAAATCGGTATCCGCAATCAGATCAAAGGGGGGCAGTCCAAAGGGTGTCATCCAGTCGGTCAAAAGCGGGTTGGTCATCGCAGGCTCTCCTTGTTGGCTCATACCTAGGTCCGCGCGGCACACAGCGCCACACCTCCCCTTCGCTTTGTCAAAAATACTCCCCCCGGAGGGGCCTCACGAAGGGCCCGAACCGTCACCGGGCATCCTTGGCACGCAGCCGCTTTTCCAGCCGGCGCAGAATTAGGGACAAACCGATCGTCATCGTCAGGTAGATCAAAGCCACCACATTGTAGGTCTCGAAATACCGGAAGTTCCCCGCCGCCGTGACCTTGCCCAGCTGAGTGATGTCGGTCACCCCCAAAACGCTGACCAGCGAGGAATCCTTGACCATGGCGACAAAGTCATTGCCCAGGGGCGGCAGGATCGTGCGGAAGGCCTGCGGGAACACGATATGGCGAAACCGCTGCCAGCGGTTCAGGCCCAGCGCTTCGGCCGCCTCGATCTGGCCCTTGTCCACCGATTGCAATCCGGCGCGAAAAACTTCGGCCAGGAACGACGCATAGGCCAGTGTCAGGGCAATCACCGCCCGCCACAACAAGGGAAAGTCGCGGCCCCGGATCGGCTCCCATCCCAAGGGGCCCGTTGCCCAATTCCAGAATGCCACCAGGGCAGGTGCAAGGACGAAGGCGACGTAGAGCAGGAGCACGATGATCGGGATGCCCCGCATCACCTCAACATAAAGCCGCGACGCCTGGCGCAGCCAGATGGACCGGGACAGGGCCGCCATGGCAAGGGCAAGGCCCAAGACACAAGCCCCGAAATAGGCGATCAGGGTCACGACGATCGTGATCATGATACCCCGGGACAGGGTCGACAGCACCTGGGTGTAGGTATCGTCCGACAGGACCCGCCAGAAAAGCCATGCCCCGATGGCCACCACGATGAGCAGCCACCAGGGAAAGTCCTCATCATTGGGAGAGGTTGGGATCATCCGTGCCTCTTCCCGGCCGGGCCCTCAGGCCCGCACCTCATTCGCCCAGCTTGTACTCGAGGAACCAGCGGGTGTTGAGCGCGTCAAGCGTTCCGTCCTCGGCCATTGAGGCGATGGCGGCATTGATCGGCTCCACGAACGCCGATCCCTTGGGAAAGATAAAGCCGAAGTCCTCAGTGCCCAAGGGTTCGCCAATCAGTTTCAACCCACCATCAGAGGCATCAACATAGCCATTGCCAGCCGTACCATCTGTCAGGATCAGGTCCACGTCGCCCGCAATCAGCGCCTGAACCGTGGCCCCGAACGTCTCCATCAGCTGGATGCGCGGGTTGGCTTCATTGCCGTCCAGCACATCGTAGACGCCCACGTAGAAGGGTGTCGTGCCAGGCTGGGCGGCCATCAGCAGGTCTGGATCGGCGGCGAAAGAGGCGGCATCGGTGAACCGCTCTTCATCGCCACGCACCATCATCACCATCTGGCTGGTCATGTAGCTGTCCGAAAAGTCGACGACCTCGGCCCGATCCTCACGGATGGTGATGCCGGTCATGCCCATGTCGAACTGGCCTTCGCTGACCGCCGGGATCATCGCGTCCCAGGAGATGTTCTCATAGGTCACGGTCAGGTTCAGCCGCTTGGCAATCTCGGCCATGGCGTCGTATTCCCAGCCGATAGCAATGCCGTCGCCGTCCAGAAACTGGAGCGGCGGATAGGCGTTCTCGGTCACGACCACGATTTCCTGTCCGCCCATATCGGGCAGATGGCCACCAGCCATGCCCTGGGTTGCAAGGCCTGCCGCGACGACGGCCAGTGTCAGAATGCTCTTCATTGCAAAAGTCTCCCCATAGGTTGTTTGCAGCGAGTATGGCGTGCCCTTGGCCATTGGCAAGGACTAGACGCCGGAACCGGTACCGCAGACAGCACAGTCCGGCTGTCTGGATATCTTGATGACCCTGTTTTCAGCATAAAGCGCATCGTAGATCATCAGCCGCCGCCTCAGACTGTCGCCCGCGCCGGTCAAAAGCTTGACCGTTTCAACCGCCATCATTGCCCCGACTACCCCCGGCAAAGGCCCAAGGACCCCGGCCTCGGCGCAGGAGGGGACCAGCGAGGGGTCAGGTGACTGGGGAAAGACGCAGGCATAGCAGGGGGCACCCTGTGCCGGGTCATAGACAGAGATCTGACCCTCCCACTGCGTCAGCGCCGCGGCCACCAGCGGTTTGCCCAGGGCCACGCAGGTCCGGTTTATAAGGTAGCGGCTGTCAAAATTGTCGGTTCCGTCGAGAACAATGTCATAGTCGGCCACAAGGTCCCCTGCGACATCCTCTGTCAGCCGCCTGTGATAGGGTTTGACGGTGACAAACGGGTTCTGGGCCGTCATGGCAGCGGCGGCCGAAAACACCTTGGGCTGGCCGATCATCGCGTCCGCGTGGATCACCTGACGGGCAAGGTTCGCCCCCTCGACCAGATCGTCGTCAATCACACCGATCGTTCCAACCCCACAAGCCGCAAGGTATTGGAGCGCTGGCGAGCCAAGCCCCCCTGCCCCGATCACCAGTACCTTCGCGTTGCGCAGGGCCTTTTGCCCCGGCCCGCCGATTTCGCGCAGGACGATCTGGCGGGCATAGCGGTTCAGCTCTGCCTCGCTGAAGGCCGCGTTGGGTGCAGGCGCGGGCTCCGCCACCGGTTGTGACTTTGACCGCATCCAGCCAAGCCCCTGCCGATACAGCCAGACCACACCGCCAAAGGCGAGAATGAGCAGCCAGAACGCAGGCTCTGCACCCGTAGCGGCCCTCAAGGGATGGCCATCAGGCAGAGTAAATTGGATCAGGAGGACCCCGGCCATCAGGATGCCGATCATCGTCCACCGGGCCCGCCGTGGCGCACCCATTGCGGCACCAATCCCCCAAAGGACAGCCACCATCACACCGACAAGGATCACGCGCCCACTCCGGTCGAGCCAAAACCGCCGCCGCCCCGATCGGTCTTGTCCAGTTCCCCGGCCACGACAAAACGAGCCTGCACAACCGGTGCGATCACAGCCTGTGCGATCCGGTCTCCGTGAAAAATATGAAAGGGGGCAGCGCCGGCGTTCATCACGATAACCCCCAGCGGCCCCCGATAGTCGCTGTCGATCGTGCCGGGGCTGTTGGGCAGGGTGATCCCATGCTTCAAAGCCAGACCGGAACGGGGACGGAGCTGCATCTCATACCCTTGCGGGATGGCGACGGCGATACCCGTCGGCACAAGGGCTCGCGCACCGGGAGGGATCTCGACCCCGTTCCGCTGATCGGGGGGGAAATTGGCGCAGATGTCGGCCCCCGCCGCCCCGGCGGTCTGGTAAGAGGGCAAAGGCAGGCTTTGATCCGCATCGTCGAGCCACTGGATCAGAACAACAGGCGTGCCGGTCATGTCGGCATTCCGGCAATCTGGGCGGCGATCCGGGCGGCGAGCCGTGTTGCGACGGCGTCCTTGCCCATGCGGGGCCACTCCTCTGCCCCTTCGGCTGAGATGATCGTCACGGCATTCTCGGACCCGCCCATGATCCCCGTTTCGGGCGACACATCGTTGGCCACGATCCAGTCACACCCCTTGCGCGCCCTTTTGGCGGTGGCATGTGCGACGACGTCATTGGTTTCCGCGGCAAACCCAACCACAAGCGCCGGTCGCCCCTGCCCGAGGCCCGCGACATGAGCCAGAATGTCAGGGTTTTCGGCAAAGGTCAGTTGCGGCAGGGCACCGGCCTCTTTCTTGATCTTGCGATCCGACGCGGACGCGACCCGCCAATCGGCCACGGCGGCGGCAAAGACGGCGGCGTCCGCGGGCAAGGCCGCCATGACGGCGTCCAGCATCTCTTGGGCGGTTTCGACCGGGCGCAAGTCAACGCCCGCAGGCGGCGGGACAGAGGCGGGGCCGGACACGAAGGTAACCCTGGCCCCCAAGGCGACAAGCGCCTTGGCAATGGCAGAACCCTGCGCACCAGAGGACCGGTTGGCGATGTAGCGCACCGGATCAATGGGTTCGTGGGTGGGACCCGACGTGACAAGCACGTGGCGCCCCTTCAACGGCCCATCGGCAAGAGCGGCCGATATCGCATCCACAATCTCAAGCGGTTCCGCCATCCGTCCGTAGCCATATTCACCACAGGCCATGTCGCCTTGATTGGGGCCGACGGTCAAAATGCCATCGCCTTTCAGCGTGGCCAGATTGCGTTGGGTTGCAGGATGGTCCCACATGCGGACATTCATCGCCGGCGCAATCAGCACAGGCGTGTCCGTGGCCAGAAGCAGGGTCGAGGCCAGATCATCCGCCTGCCCGCCCGCCATCTTTGCCATCAGGTCGGCGGTAGCCGGGGCCACGACGATCAGATCCGCCGCGCGGCTAAGTTCGATATGGCCCATCTCGGCCTCGTCGGTCAGATCAAAGAGGTCCTGATAGACCTTGGCCCCACTCAGGGCAGACAGGCTTAGGGGGGTGACGAATTGAGCACCACCCTTTGTCAGCACAGGCGTGACCCTTGCCCCCCGCTCTTTCAAGCGGCGCACGAGGTCGAGCGCCTTGAAGGCGGCGATCCCGCCGCTCACGATCAGCAGAATGTGCTTGTCAGTCAGCATCTCGGCCCTCTGGTCAGAACAATGGCGACCCTAGGCACATTGCGCGGCAAGGGCAATCAGGGGCTGCGGGGTGGGATAGAAGCAGCCCGGCTACTGAAAGACCGCGCAGGGATCCTCGCGCGGGGTGGGGTCGGTCCGGATCACCATATCGAAAAGCGTGTCGGGGTAGGCCTCGTCGCCCTCGACCTGTCCCAGAGTAAAGACCGTGATGTCGGGCCGGGCCGCCCGGATATAGGCCGGCACGCCATAGTCGGCGCGGGCATGTCCGGTTCCGGTGATCACGACGACCGGACCGCCCGTCGCCTCAAACGCCTCGATCGCGGTGCGGGCAAAGGCGGCGTCGCGCAGGCGCTGAACTTCGACCATACCGGGCAACATATCGGCGGGCAGGGCATTGCAATGCGCGACGGCCTGTTCTTCTTCGCGGGCGGCCTGATCTTCGGGTGACAGGGGGGCAAGACCGTATTTGTCAGCCTCCACTCCGAATGTCGCGGAGGCCCCTTGTGACATAGCGTCCATGAGGATCGGTCGTTCAAGTGCCGCCCCGAAAAGAATGGCCTCCGGGGCTGCTGCGAAGATCGGTGCATAAAGCGCAAAGTCAGGCCAACCGCTATCCGCCCAAGCCAAGGCTGTCGCCAGTGCGGTTTCGTCACCCCGCGCTACGTCCTGTCCAGCCTCGGCCTGCGCCGGGGTCAGCATTTCGAACACCAGCGCCACCGGTGCAATTTGGGCGGTAAGGTCGGCCTGAACATCATGGTGGGCGGTGTTGTCGTGAACCTCGCCCAACACATAGATTTTAGCGTCTGGCAGCGTTTGCGCCCCAGACGAGAGCGCCGACGCGGCCCAGACCGCGGCAGCGATCAATGCAGGTTTCATGCGAGGAAGTTCAACACTTCCCGGCTTTGGTTCTCAAGGCTTTTGCGCATCTTTCCAAAGGCCGCGGCCTCAAGCTGGCGAACCCGCTCTTTGGAGAGACCCAGCTCATCACCGAGGCTTTCCAGAGTGCGGGGCTCTTCGCGCAACTTGCGTTCACGCACGATGAACCGCTCACGCTCGTTCAAGTTGGACAGCGCGCTCAGAAGCCAGTGACGCAGGGTTTCGGTGTCATGCGAGTTTTCGACACGTTCGTCGGCCTGCATGGAATCGTCTTCCAGCGCCTCGATCCACTCACGCCCCTCATCTTCGGCCGATTGGGTGGCGTTGAGCGAGTAGTCCGATCCCGACAGGCGGCCTTCCATCATCTCGACGTCATGCAACGGCACGCCAACTTCCTCGGCGATCATGCGGCGCAATTCGTGACCTTCCAGCGTCTTGCCTTCGGCGGCCGCTTCCCGCTCCAACCGGGCCTGAACGCGGCGCATGTTGAAGAAAAGCGACTTTTGCGACGAGGTAGACCCGGTCCGGACCATCGACCAGTTACGCATCACATAATCCTGGATCGACGCCTTGATCCACCAGACCGCATAGGTCGAAAAGCGGACACCCCGGTCGGGGTCAAATTTGTCAGCCGCCTTCATCAGGCCCAGCGACGCTTCTTGGATCAAATCGTTCATCGGCGCGCCATAGCGGCGGAACTTGGAGGCCATCGAAATGGCAAGCCGCATGTAGGCCGTGATAAGGCGGTGCAACGCCTGCTCATCACGCTCGTCCCGCCAGGCATAGGCCAGTCTCAGCTCTGTCTCGGCATCTAGGAGCTCTGCCTTCATCGCTTTGCGAGACATGGTTTGGTCGGAATATCCGTCTAGCGCCATAAGAAAGTACCCCCTGTTATCGTGTTGGTCACGCTCTACGTGCTTGTCACGGTTATTTACGTTCGCTTAATCGGGTCGGATCAAAGAAAGATGACTTAATGCCATTGCAGGGTTTCACATTCGTTCTCGGCGGCGCAGCCTCGGGCAAGACGGCTTTCGCGGAAAGGCTCGTCCTTTCCAGCGGGCTGAAGCCTGTCTACATCGCCACCGCCCAGGCCTTTGACAGCGAGATGCAGGCCAAGATCGACCGTCACAAGGACGACCGCGGAACAGGATGGCGCACGGTCGAAGAACCGGTCGATCTGGCAAGCGCCCTGTCCACCGTCAGTGGCGGCGAAGCGGTCCTGATCGACTGCGCGACATTATGGCTGACCAACCTCATCCTGGGCGAGGCAGACGCCGCTGCAGCAGAGGCCGACCTTCTGGAGGCGGTGGCCCGTTGCCCTGCCCCGGTCATTATCGTGTCCAACGAAGTCGGCGCGGGGATTGTGCCAGAAAACGCCCTCGCCCGGACATTCCGCAATGCACAGGGCAAGCTGAACCAGCGCCTCGCCGGCCAGGCAGATACGGTCATCGCCGTTATGGCGGGCCTTCCCCTGGTGCTCAAAGGCCAGCTGCCATGACCCGTCTTTGGCTTGTTCGGCATGGCCCCACCCACGCAAAAGGCATTGTCGGCTGGACCGATCTGCCCGCCGATCTTTCGGATCATGCCGCCTTGAACCGACTGTCGCTGTACCTGCCAGACGCGCCCGTCGTGTCGTCCGACCTCAGTCGAGCGATTGCGACGGCAGACGCCATCGCCGATGGCCGCGACCGCCTCCCCCATGACAACCGCCTGCGCGAGATCCATTTTGGCGATTGGGAAATGCGTGGTCATGCCGAGGTCGAGGCCGAGGACCCCGAGCTGATCCGGGCCTTTTGGGACCAACCGGGAACCGTCGCCCCACCCGGTGGTGAAAGTTGGGACGGCCTTGCATCGCGGGTTGGACAAGGGGTCGATGACCACCTGAGCACGGCGGCGTCTGACCTGATCGTAGTTTGTCATTTCGGTGCCATCCTGACGCAGGTGCAAAGGGCGCTTGGGGTGACAGCGCTTGAGGTCTTTGCCCACCGGATCGACAATCTGTCCGTGACCTGTCTGCACACCGGACCAGACGGCTGGAGTGCCGAGGTCATTAATCATCGTCCCTGATGAGCTCCCGCACAAATCGTCGCTTTTCCATTCGGAGCCAACGGGGCAATCTGTCCTGACCCGAACCCGGAGCCTGCAATGCCCTACGACCTTGTCATCGGTGATCGCGCCTATTCAAGCTGGAGCTTGCGCGGCTGGTTATTGTTTGATGCCTTTGGCATTCCGGTGAAGACCCATCTGGCCCGGCTTTACTCGGATGAACTGGGCATCATGCTGCGGGACTATGTGCCCGCCCGGACGGCCCCGACGTTGCGGACCCCGGAAGGGACGGTGATTCCGGAAAGCCTGGCCATTGCCGAGGAACTGGCCTCGCGCCACCCCGACGCAGGTCTTTGGCCCAGCGCTCCGGCCGCACGGGCAACGGCCCGCGTTCTGGCCGCAGAAATGCATTCCGGTTTCGGCGCACTCCGAAGCCATTGCCCGATGAACCTACGGGTCAGCTATCTGGACTGTGCCCCGCCGCAGGCAGTTCTCGATGATCTGGCACGACTTTGCCAGATCTGGGACTGGGCGCGCGACATTACCGGGTCCAAGGGACCTTGGCTGTGCGGCGACTACAGCGCGGCGGATGCCTTTTTCGCGCCCGTCGCGGCGCGGATCGCGGGCTACAACCTACCGGTCAGCCAAAGCGGACTGGCCTATGTCGCCACCCATCTGGGACACCCCTCCTTCAGACGCTGGCGGGCCATGGGCCTGGTCGACCTTCCGGATCAACCCATCTATACCCGACCATGGGAGACCGGAGCCTGGCCAGGACCAGTGCCCCTGCCCGCCCGGGCAATCGAATTGGGTGAGCCGGAAAATGCGGCCTGCCCCTATTCGGGCAAACCTGTCACGCATCTGATGGAGATGAATGGCCGGATCTTCGGCTTCTGCAATGCGTTCTGCCGGGACAAGACGGTGGCGGACCCCGGTGCCTGGCCAGCCTTTCTCAGACTGCTTTGAGGTTGAGGCGATAGCGTCAAACGTCCAAGGCCTTAACCATCCGTAAACCAATCCCTTCTAGCGTTAACCAACTTTGCAGGGGTGGGCCGGGTGGTCGCGACATCATATACGGTAGCCTTCGAAGGGGTCGAGGCCCGGTTGGTCGAGGTTCAATGCGCGGTCACGCCGGGCATTCCGTCCTTCGCAATCGTCGGACTGGCGGACAAGGCCGTCTCGGAGGCGCGTGAACGGGTCCGCGCTGCTTTGACGACCATGTCGATCGCCCTTCCGTCCAAACGGATCACGGTAAACCTGTCGCCAGCGGACCTGCCCAAGGAAGGGTCGCACTTTGATCTGCCGATTGCTGTCGCCCTGCTTGCCGCCCTCGAAATCATACCGCATGAGGACGCGTCACGGACTGTCGCCTTGGGAGAACTATCGCTCGACGGGACCCTTGTTCCGGTGATCGGCGCCCTTCCTGCCGCAATGACCGCTGCACAACATGAACGGATGTTGCTCTGCCCCAGCGCCTGCGGGGCTGAGGCGGCTTGGGTCGGATCAGCCGAAGTGATCGGAGCCCGCAGCCTGTCCGAGGTCATTCGCCACTACACCGGGGCCCAAACGCTTAGCCCGTCCGAACCTGGTGAAGTCCAGCGCGATCCCTCGGTCCGTGACCTAAGGGACGTCAAAGGCCAGGAACGGGCCAAACGGGCGCTTGAGATCGCGGCGGCGGGGCGGCACCACCTGATGATGGTCGGCTCTCCCGGGTCGGGCAAATCCATGCTGGCCGCCCGGATGCCCGGTATCCTGCCGCCACTGTCGCCGGCGGAGGCGCTTGAGACCTCGATGATCCATTCGCTGTCCGGCCTGATCGAGGAAGGCGGGATCAGCCGGATGCGGCCCTTTCGGGAACCGCATCACACCGCCTCGATGGCCGCAATCGTCGGGGGAGGTCGGGGAGCGAAGCCGGGGGAGATCAGCCTTGCGCACAATGGCGTCCTGTTCATGGACGAGTTTCCCGAGTTTCCGAGGGCCGTGCTGGAAACGCTGCGGCAGCCAATCGAGACCGGAGAGGTCGTCGTTGCCAGGGCCAATGCCCATATCCGCTATCCGTGCAGATTCCTGCTGATCGCCGCAGCCAACCCCTGCAAATGCGGATACCTGAGCGACCCTGCCCGGGCCTGCGCGCGGGTGCCGTAATGTGGAGAGGACTACCTCGGTCGGATTTCAGTGCCTTTGATGGACAGGATCGATCTACGAGTCGAAGTCCCACCGGTGGCCTTTTCGGACCTGGACCTGCCTGAAACCGGGGCGTCCTCTGCGCAGGTCGCCGACCGGGTCGGTGCGGCACGACAGCGGCAAGCGCATCGTTACGCCGATCATGAACGGCTGAGGCTGAATGCCGATGTTGAAGGGCGGATGCTGGAAGAGGTCGCAACACCAGATCCCGAGGGGCGGGCCCTTTTGTCCAAGGTGGCGGAGCGGTTCGGCCTGTCCGCACGCGGCTATCACAGGGTCCTGCGCGTGGCGCGCACCATCGCTGATCTGGACGAAAGCGAAAACGTCCGACGCAATCATGTCGCCGAAGCGGTGAGCTACAGATTGACCATGACCAAGGAAAGCTGAACGCCGAGCGGGGAAGAATTTTCGCGAAAATTCTTGGCCCTAGCCCCGACGACGCGCTTCGATGGCCTCCCAGACCTTGGCGGCGATGTTTTCCCCGTCAAAGCGTTCTAGCTCCTGGATACCGGTCGGCGAGGTCACGTTGATTTCCGTCAACCAGTCCCCAATGACATCGATGCCAACAAAGATCTGCCCCTTCTCGCGCAACAAGGGGCCAATACGGGCGCATATCTCCTTGTCCCGCTCTGTCAGGGCCACCTTTTCCGGTCGACCACCAACGTGCATGTTCGACCTCGTCTCCCCTTCTGCAGGAACACGGTTGATGGCACCGACTGGCTCGCCATCAACAAGAATGACCCGCTTGTCGCCCTTGCGAACCGCCGGCAAAAACTTCTGAACGATCAGTGGCTCTCGATTGATGCCAGTGAACATCTCATGAAGCGACGCCAGGTTGCTGTCATCGCTCGTCAGTTTGAAGACACCCGCCCCGCCGTTCCCGTAAAGAGGCTTGAGAATGATGTCTCCATGCTTTGCGCGAAAGGCCCGCAGGGTCGCAAGGTCGCGCGCAATCGCAGTTGGCGGGGTCAGATCCGGGAATCGCAGGACCAGAAGCTTCTCGGGATAGTTGCGAACCCAAAATGGGTCATTCACCACCAAAGTGGTGTCGCGAAGCATATCAAGGAGATGCGTGGTCGTGATGTAGCCCATGTCAAACGGCGGATCCTGGCGCAACCAGACCACGTCGAAGCTGCTCAGATCGACCTGTTGCTCTTTTCCAAGCTCGAAATGGTCTCCCTTCACCCGACGAACGGTCAAAGGCCAACCCCGCGCCGTTATCCGACCTTCTTGATAGGCCAGTCGGTCAGGCGTGTAGTAGAACAGGCTGTGACCCCTTGCCTGAGCCTCTTCTGCCAGTCGAAAGCTGCTGTCTGCGTCAATGTTGATCGACCCGATCGGGTCCATTTGGAAGGCAACATTAAGGGTCATTTGGACAGACTTTTCTCCGGGGTTAGCCCGATACATGGCCCAACCCCGCTCGCCGCGCAATGGGGCCTATTGGTCAAACTGCTCCAAAAGCATTTTCGATAACACGGACCTCGCCCCGCCCGTTGACCAACGCCAGATCGAATCTCACATCAGTCAATTGTCCCGCCGGCTCACCCGCCAGAAACTCACTTGCAGCCGAGCAAAGACGATCCATCTGGCGCCGACCCAACATAAGCGCGGCCTTGTCGAAACTGCTGCTTTTCTTCACCTCTACAAAGATCACCTGATCTTCGTTGCGGGCGATCAGATCGACTTCGCCGGACGTCCCCCGCCACCGTTGGCAGGCAATGGATCGCCCACGGTTGCGATAATCCCGCGCCACGATATCTTCCGCTGCAACCCCTGAATGATAGCTCGTAAGTCCCCTAGTGTTCCTTGCACTTGTATTCATTCGTCCGAACCACCCTCTGTGCCGCCCATATGAAGGGCAATCTGATACACTTCGCGCTTTGGCCGCCCGAAAGCCCCCGCAACCACGGCCGCGGCATCCTTGACACGCATGGTCATCATCGCCTCGCGCAATGCAGCCTCGATATCTTCAGACGTGACAGTTTCGGCCTGCGGACGACCAACGACAACAACAATCTCGCCCTTTACCGGAACACCCGCATAGGCCTGTGCCAGCTCCTCCAAGGAGCCGCGGCGCACCTCTTCAAAGCGTTTTGTCAATTCCCGGCAGACAGCACCTTTCCTCTCGCCTCCGAACACTTGCACAAGATTCCCTAACATTTCACCAACGCGCTTGGGCGATTCATAAAATACGAGGGTCATATCGAGGGCCCGCACCTGGGCCAGCGCAGTTTCTCGCTGGCTTTCCCCCGCCGGCAGGAAACCGAGAAAGGCGAAACGGTCTGTTGGCAGCCCCGCCACGGCCAGTGCCGCCAGCACGGCCGAGGCGCCGGGGGCCGCATAGACCTTGAGCCCCGCGCCGATCACGGCCTGGCCCAGAGCATATCCAGGGTCCGCGACAAGTGGCGTCCCTGCTTCGGATACATAGGCCACTGACCGACCGGAAGAGATCATCTCAACAATCCGGTCCCTTTGTCCTGCTCCGGAGTGGTCATGGTAGGCGATCACCGGCCGGTTCCCCAACGGTACGCCGTGAATTTCCATCAGTTTTCGGGCCGTCCGGGTGTCTTCTGCCGCAATGACGTCGACGCTTGCCAAAAGGTCGAGGCCACGTAGGGTGATGTCCCGGGCGGTTCCGATCGGCGTGGCAACAAAGTAGAGACCGGCGGAAATGGACTTCAATACATGATTCATAACTAGACCCGCGCAGCCTCCGCTTTATGATGGCCCCGATAATCATGGCAGGCCGTCCCGGCCTGAGCAAAGGACATTCAAGCCAGAATGCACCCCGAGCCACCCAAAGGAGTGAGATTTCATGTTTGCCCGTTTGATCAGTCGCCGCAAGGCCGCCACCCGCATTTTCGCTGTTTTGGCGCTGGGCTGGCTTGCCGCCTGTACCCCAGTTGGCTTGTCCGGCCCTTCTGGTGGGCAAGCCCCTCAGGTCCGAGCGGGTGCACCCGTCAAGGTGGCCCTGATGGTGCCGACTGGCACGGATGACGCAACGAACGACTTCCTCGCCCGAAACCTAGAGAATGCCGCGCGGATGGCGATCTCCGACCTGAACGGTGTGACCATCGATCTGCGTGTCTACAGCAGCGGCGCAACCCCTGATCAAGCGGCGATTGCGGCGACGCGGGCCTATAACGATGGGGCAATGATCCTGCTTGGGCCACTCTTCGCCGACTCGGCCAATGCCGCCGGGGTGGTCCTGGCCAATACCGGGATCAACGTTCTGGCGTTTTCAAACAATCCGACCATTGCAGGCGGCAACGTCTTTATCCTTGGGCCAACATTCCAGAATACCGCAGAGCGTCTAGTCCAGTACGCTCGGCGCAACGGGATCAACAGCTATCTGGCGGTCCATGCGGATGACCTGCAAGGCAACGTCGGGCGCGACGCAGTCGCCTCTGCAGTGCGCGGTGCGGGGGGGACGTTGATCGGATCGCAAAGCTATCCGCTCTCCCAGGACGGCATCTTTGCGGCAGCCAGCGGCATTGCGCAGGCCGCAAATTCGAGCGGCGTCGACGCGATCGTGATGACAGCAGGCGCCAACGCCGACCTGCCCATTCTGGCCACCGCCCTGCCCGAGCGGGGACTGGACCCGGCAACCACCCAATACATCGGCCTGACCCGTTGGGACGTGGCACCGCAGGGCTATGCTCTGCCTGGTTTGCAAGGCGGACTGTTCGCGATGCCTGACCAGAACATGGCAAACATCTTTGAAAGTCGCTATTTTACCGCCTTCGGCGAATCTCCGCATCCTCTTGCCGGCCTCGCCTATGACGGGATCGCAGCAATTGGCGCGCTTGTCGCCCAAGGTGACCCCAATGCCCTGTCGGCGGCCTCTCTCACCCAGCCCCAGGGGTTCCAGGGGACGGCCGGGATATTCCGTCTTTTGCCGAATGGCACCAATCAACGCGGACTGGCCGTCGCCACGATCCGCAACAACCAGGTGGTCGTACTTGAAGCAGCCCCACGAAGCTTTGGCGGTGCCGGGTTCTGACCTGGCACGGCCTGACGCAGACCCATCACATGACCTTTCTTCGTCATCCGATCTGATCCTGCCCCGGCGGGAGATCTTTAACGAAGAGGCCGTAAGGCTGGCGATTGCGTCGGCTCTCGACGCTTGTGTCGACGCGCGCGAAATGCGGCGCGCGGTTGTGCGCGAGCTGAGCGATGCTCGGCAGTCTGCCATGAAAGCCATAGAACAGGCCTTTGTGGCAGACCCATTCGCATCCCGGCCAACGAAATACGCCTATTCCTGGCTGACCGACCAGCTGGTCACGACCGTTTTCAGCGTGGCCCTTAACCGCATCCACCCCTGTCCGAACCCGACAGAAGGCGAAAAGCTGACCCTGATCGCCGTGGGCGGCTATGGCCGCGGCGAAATGGCGCCGCAATCGGACGTCGATCTGCTGTTCCTGACGCCTTACAAGATTACCCCGTGGGCCGAGAGCGTCATCGAATCCATGCTCTACATGCTTTGGGACCTCAAACTGAAGGTCGGCCACGCGTCCCGAACCATCAAAGATTGCCTGCGCCTTGCCCGAGAAGACTACACGATCCGCACCAGCCTGGTCGAATTCCGCTACCTGGCAGGTGCTGAAGACCTGGCCGATACTTTGCGCGAACGGCTTTGGATCGACTTGTTTCGCAACACCACATCGGACTTCATCGAGGCAAAGCTGGCCGAACGGTCTGAGCGGCATCGCAAACAGGGCGGTCAAAGATATGTGGTCGAGCCCAACGTCAAAGAGGGCAAGGGCGGCCTGCGCGACCTTCAGTCCCTCTATTGGATTGGCAAATACGTCTACGGTGTGCGCGGCGCGGAAGAACTGGTCGAAAAGGGCGTCTTTACCTTTGAAGAGTTCCAGACCTTCATCCGGGCGGAGGACTTTCTCTGGGCGGTGCGCTGTCATCTCCACCTCATCACAGGCCGTCCGCTGGACCAGTTGACCTTTGATCTTCAGGTCGAGGTGGCCAGCCGGCTGGGATATGTCGACGAAGGTGGTCGCCGAGCCGTCGAACATTTCATGCAGGACTACTTCCGTCACGCCACGCGGGTTGGTGAACTGACCCGCATTTTTCTGACCGCCCAAGAGGCAACCCACACCAAACGAGAGCCGATGCTGACCCGGCTTTTGTCCCGTCGCAAGTCCGCCAAGGCACCCTATGCGATCAAGCAAAACCGACTGACGGTTGACGATGAAAAGGCGTTTCTCAAAGACCCGCTCAACATGCTGCGCATCTTTGAAGAGGCACTGCGGACCGGCACCCTGCTGCATCCTGACGCCATGCGTCTGTTGTCCGCCAATCTGCACCTGATCGACGCAAAACTGCGCGAGGATCCGGTGGCGAACCGCCTGTTCCTTGACCTGCTCCTTAAGCACGGAAACCCGGAACGGGCCCTGCGCCGAATGAACGAACTTGGCCTGCTGGAAGCGTTCATTCCCGAATTCGCCCCGATCGTCGCGATGGTGCAATACAACATGTACCATTCGTTCACCGTGGACGAACATATCATCCAGTGCATCTCGCATCTGAGCAAGATCGAGCGGGGCGAACTGGTCGAGGAATTGCCGATCGCCAGCAAGGTCCTGAAGGCCGGGGTGAACCGCAAGGTGCTATACGTCGCCCTTCTCCTGCATGACATCGGAAAAGGGCGGCCTGACGACCATTCAGTCCTTGGGGCACAGATCGCCCGCAAGGTCGCCCCAAGGCTGGGCCTGACCAAGAAGGAATGCGAGACCGTCGAATGGCTGGTGCGCTACCACCTTCTGATGTCGGACATGGCCCAGAAGCGCGATATTGCCGAGCCCAGGACCGTGCGCGACTTTGCCAAGGCGGTCAAAAGCAAGGAAAGACTGGACCTTCTGACGGTCCTGACCGTCTGCGACATCCGGGGCGTTGGCCCCAATACCTGGAACAACTGGAAGGCCATGCTTCTGCGTGGGCTTTACCGTGCGACCGATACCGCCCTTGAAACCGGACTTGAGGATCTAAACCGCGACAAGCTGGAAGCCGAGGCCAAGCGGTCCTTGCGCGAAGCTTTGAGCGATTGGGATGCAAAGGCGCTCCGCACCGAGACCGGCCGCCATTACGGCCCCTATTGGCAGGGGCTTCCGACAGCGGCGCATGCCATCTTTGCACGGCTTTTGCTCGACCTTGGCACGGACGAGATCCGGATCGACCTCAAGCTTGACCCGGACCGGGATGCGACGCGCGCCTGCTTTGCCATGGCCGATCACCCGGGCCTGTTTTCGCGGATGACCGGGGCCCTTGCCCTTGTCGGGGCCAATGTGGTCGACGCCCGCACCTATACCTCCAAGGACGGCTTTGCGACGGCCATCTTCTGGGTGCAGGACGCCGACGGACACCCCTACGAAGAGGCCCGCCTGCCCCGCCTGCGCCAGATGATTTCGCGCACCCTGCGCGGTGAAGTGGTCGCCCGCGACGCGCTGAAGGATCGCGACAAGATCAAAAAGCGCGAACGCGCCTTCCGGGTTCCGACCTCGATCACTTTCGACAACGAAGGGTCCGAGATCTACACCATCATTGAGGTCGATACCCGTGACCGGCCCGGCCTGCTTTATGACCTGACCCGGGCGCTTGCTGCACAGAACGTCTATATCGCCTCGGCCGTGATCGCGACCTATGGTGAGCAGGTGGTCGACACCTTCTACGTCAAGGACATGTTCGGCCTGAAATATCATTCCGAGAGCAAGCAGAAGTCCCTTGAAAGGAAACTGCGCGAGGCGATCGAGCGGGGGGCCGAACGGGCGCGGGAATAGCACAAAGCGGGCACCGGGTGCGATAGGGCCAACGCCCGGACCGCGAGGCCCCTCGGCCTCAGGCTCCCCTATCGCCACCCCTATCGGCTCTGGTCACCTTGGTATAAAACCCGCCCAACCCTACCGGGGCGGAGCGCATCTTGAAACCTATTTCCCTCATCCGTGGTTTTGTCACAGTTGGTCTTTGGACAATGCTCTCCAGAGTTCTGGGCTTTGTGCGGGACATCATGATCGCGGCCTACCTTGGGGCAGGCCCGATCGCAGAGGCGTTTCTGGTTGCTTTCTCCCTGCCCAACATGTTCCGCCGCTTCTTTGCGGAAGGGGCGTTCAACATGGCCTTCATCCCGATGTTCTCCAAAAAGCTGGAGGCCGGTGAAGGGGCCGAGGATTTTGCCCAGGACGCGTTCATGGGCATGGTGGTCCTGCTGTCGGTCTTTACCGCAATCGGTGTCATCTTCATGCCGGGCCTTGTCTGGCTGATGGCCAGTGGTTTTGCCGGAGATGAGAGGTTCGATCTGGCGGTTGAATATGGGCGGCTGGCCTTTCCATACATCCTGTTCATCTCACTAGCCGCCTTGATGTCGGGGGTTCTGAATGCCTCGGGCCGGTTTCTGGCAGCTGCGGCGGCCCCTGCCCTTCTGAACATCATCTTCATTCTGGCGGTTCTGATTGGCGCCGCCCTTGGAATGCCGGGATCAGACGCGCTTGGGATAGGTATCGACGAGGCCCTGGGGCTGAAGGTCGGGGACAGTTTGGCACTTGCCGTCCCGCTGGGCGGGATCGGCCAGCTTGGGCTGGTGTGGTGGGCGGCATCGCGGGCCGGCTATTCGTTCCGTCCGCGCTGGCCGCGCATGACGCCGGACCTCAAGCGGTTGGCCATCATCGCCGCCCCCGCCGCCCTGGCCGGAGGGGTGGTTCAGATCAACCTGCTGATCGGGCGACAGGTGGCAAGTTTCTTTGACGGGGCGGTCGCTTGGCTTAGCTATGCCGACCGGCTTTACCAGCTACCTTTGGGCGTCGTCGGCATAGCTGTCGGGGTGGTCCTGCTGCCCGACCTGTCGCGCCGGCTGGGGGCTGGCGATACAGTCGGGGGGCGGGATGCGTTCAACCGGGCCGCCGAGCTCTCACTAGCCCTGACCATCCCGGCGGCGGTGGCCCTTGTCGCCATCCCGGTGCCGTTGGTGTCAGTGCTGTTTCAACGCGGTGCCTTTGCGTCCGACGACACGATGGCCACGGCCCTTGCCGTTGCGGTCTACGGGCTTGGCCTGCCCGCCTTTGTCCTGCAAAAGACCCTGCAGCCGTTGTTTTTTGCCCGCGAAGACACCCGGCGGCCGTTCTATTTTGCGGTGGCCGCGATGGTCATCAACGCTGGCGTCGCAGTGGGCCTGTCGCCCGTCATCGGCTACATCGCCGCTGCAATAGGGACGACGCTTGCTGGCTGGGGGATGGTTGTCCTGCTGTGGATCGGTTCGCGAAACATGGGCGACGCCGCCCGTACCGACAGCCGGTTCCGGCAACGGATCTGGCGGATCATGGCGGCCTCGCTGGTGATGGGAGGGGTGCTTTGGCTGGCCTCGGCGGCGATGACCTCGCTTTTGGGTGCCCCCACGATCCGCTATGCCGCTCTGGCGGTTCTGGTCGGCATCGGCGTCGTCACCTACTTTGGCGTGGGCCAGTTGTTCGGGGCCTTCAAGCTGTCGGAATTCCGCCGCGCCCTTCGACGCTGAGCCAACCCGAAGGGATGGCGAGGACAAGGGTGTCGCGCCGCAGGCGCGCCCTTTGGATCACCCCAACCACAGGTCGTCTAACGCTGGCGCACCCGGGCAAGGAACGCCCGCCAACCGCCGGGCGCCACAAGGGGTGACAGGGCCAACCCGGCGACAAACCCGGACAGGTCCGCGACCCAGGTCGGGTCCGCCCCGAACAACAGCCCAAAGACTAGCTGCAAGGCCAGCAGAAACCCGATCAGGCGAAAGGCCCCCAACTGGTTCTGGCCTGCCGCCCCAAGGCGCATCCACATGATGTAGGTAAAGGCCCCGATCATGCCGTAGACGGGCGGATAGGCCCCGATCAGCGCAAGGTTGGTATCGATGCTCAGGCCAAAGACAACGGCCCCCGCCACCGCGGCCACGACAAACACGGCAAGCACGGCAAGCCAGTGGAACACATCACCGACAAACTTGCCCAGCGCGAGGAACAGAGCCCCGGCAAACAGGGCATGGGTAAAGGTGACGTGAACAAAGGCGTAGGTGACAAAGCGTTTGACGATGTCAAAGGACCAGTCACCCCGCAATGCCAATTGTTCCCAGACCAGCGGGGAATAGCCCCAGTCCGACATCGCCGCGAGGCGCCAGCCCACCGCCGACGGGCCGCCGACGATGCCCTGCGCCCCAAGGCTCAGCACTGCCTCAACCGCGAAAATCATCAAGGTGAGGATCACCACGACTGGGGGGAGTGGGTTGACAGGGTTTTCGGTAGACATCCGGTGCATCCTTACGGCGGGCGGTTGACGGTGCGTGCCCGCATGGGTAAGCCCGCATAGCCCAGAATTCCAGCCCGGACCCCGTCATGACCGAACCAACCTTCACGCCTCGCGTCTTTTCCGGCATCAAACCGTCCGGCGGCCTCACGCTTGGCAACTACCTTGGCGCCATCAAACGGTTCGTCGGAATGCAAGGCGGCGGGTTCGAGACGATCTATTGCGTCGTCGATCTGCACGCGATCACCGTCTGGCAGGATCCGGCCGAGCTTGCCCAGGCAACCCGCGAGGTGGCCGCAGGCTTTCTGGCCGCGGGGATCGACCCCTCCAAGTCGATCTTGTTCAACCAGTCGATGGTGTCCGCCCATGCAGAGCTTGGCTGGATCTTCAATTGCGTCGCCCGCCTTGGCTGGATGAACCGGATGACCCAATTCAAGGAAAAGGCCGGCAAGAACGCGGAAAAGCAGTCGCTGGGCCTCTATGCCTACCCCTCGCTGATGGCGGCCGACATCCTGATCTATCACGCCACCCATGTGCCCGTGGGCGAGGACCAGAAACAGCATGTCGAGTTGACCCGCGACATCGCGGCCAAGTTCAATCACGACTACAAGACCGACTTCTTCCCCCTGACCGAACCGGTCATCGAGGGGCCCGCCACCCGCGTCATGAACCTGCGTGATGGCACCAAAAAGATGTCCAAGTCTGGCGAAAGCGACATGGAGCGGATCAACATGCTCGACGACGCCGATACCATCTCCAAGAAGTTCAAAAAGGCCCGCACCGATCCGGCCCCCCTGCCCGACACGCTGGACGGTCTGAAGGATCGCCCCGAAGCCCGCAACCTTGTCGACATCTACGCGGCCCTCTCGGACACCACGCCCGAGGCCGTGATCGCCGAACATGCCGGTGCCGGATGGGGCGCGTTCAAGCCTGCCCTGGCCGACCTTGCGGTCAGCAAGCTTGCTCCGATCTCCGATGAGATGGGCCGCCTGATGAACGACCCCGCCGAGATCGACCGCATCCTGCGCAGCGGTGCCGACAAGGCCCGGGTGATTGCAGAGCCTATCCTTCAGCGGACCTACGATATCGTCGGTCTTTTGAGGTAAGGTGGGTCCGAACCCACCTTACTTCTGGGACAAAGCCCCAAAGGCTGCAGAATAGCCCGCCGACCCTTGTGGATTTTCGCACATCGCCTCGCGCAATGTCGGACTTACAACACGGAACCGAACGGCCTAGCCTGATGGGGAAAGGAGGACTGAACATGTCCTTTGTTGCCCCTGCCACCACAAGCGTTGGTCACGTTCATTTACGGGTCGCAGACCTCAACCGTGCCATCACCTTTTATTCCGAGGTTCTGGGGTTTACCCTGAACCTCAGGTACGGGACCCAGGCCGCGTTCCTAGGGGCGGGGGGCTATCATCACCACATTGGCCTGAACACCTGGGACAGTCTGAATGCCTTGCCCCCTCCCAAGGGACACACCGGCCTTTACCATGCAGCATTCCTCTATCCAGACCGCGCGTCGCTGGCGCGAGTCTATCGGTCCGTTCTGGATGCAGGCTATGCCCTGACCGGTTGGGCCGATCATGGGGTCAGCGTCGCCCTCTACCTTGATGATCCGGACGGTAACGGGGTGGAGCTTTACTACGATCGGCCCCATGCGGAGTGGCCGAAGGATGCAGACGGCAACCTGACCATGATGAACCAGCGGTTCGATCTGGACGCCCTTTTGGCCGACGTCTGAGACGTCATAAAAGAGAATCCTAAGGCCGATATGAACAGTGACGAGCCGCATTTTTTGGCTCATCCTACCCGGCGGATACCCGGCCGCCGAGGTGCCTGAGGCCTGCGTTGCCCACGCGAGCCACGCGTCCGGGTCACCCCACCCGGACGCGCCCCCTTAGTCCTTTGCCACCCAAGGGCATCCCCAAGGGTCTGCCTCGACGGCTGGCCCAATGGTCTGGACGCGGTCACCCCCCCCTCCTACTGTGCCCCCGACAACGGAGGACACCATGGCGACCGGCAAGAATATCCGCACCTATTTCGAAGGTCAGTGGCATGACGGCGACGTCCCCATCATGCGCGCGGCGGATCACGGCAGCTGGCTAGGGTCAGGCGTTTTTGACGGAGCGCGCTGCATCAACGGGCTGGTGCCCGACCTTGCCGCCCATTGCGCAAGGGTCAACCGGTCGGCGGAGGCCCTGATGGTCACCCCAACCGTCAGCACCGACGACATGGTCGCCATCGTGCGCGAGGGGCTTGCGGCCTACCCCGATGGGGCCCCGATCTACATCCGCCCGATGTATTGGGCCCTGGACGGCGATGTGACCGCCATCGTTCCCAACCCCGGCGCCACCGGTTTTGCCATCTGTCTGGAAGAGATCCCCATGGCCCCGCCCGAGCTGTCGGCGACCTTGACCCGGACCCAGTTCCGCCGCCCGGTCCTTGAAGACGCTGTGGTCAATGCCAAGGCAGGCTGTCTTTATCCCAACAATGCCAGAATGCTGGTCGAGGCCCGGTCAAAAGGCTTTACCAACGCCCTTGTCGCGGACGCGATGGGCAACGTGGCAGAAACAGCGACGGCCAACATCTTTATGGTTAAGGACGGCGAAGTCTTTACTCCCATCCCCAACGGCACCTTTCTGGCGGGCATCACAAGGGCCCGCCATATCAGCAACCTGGCGGCCGATGGCTCTGCCGTGCACGAATGTGTTTTGACGTTCGACGATTTCCTAGACGCGGACGAGGTCTTTACCTCGGGCAACATGATGAAGGTGACCCCCGTCAGCGCCTTTGACGACAAGACCTATGACGTCGGGCCCAACGGCAATCCCGTGACCCGGCGGGTGCGCGAAATGTATTGGGACTGGGCCGCGGCCAACGGCTAGGCCGTCAGCCGATCTGGTATCGGGCCTCATATGTCACGGGAAAGTTCACGGACCGGGCGATAAAGCAGGTCTTGTGAATGCGATGATGCAAGGCCTCTGCCAGCGTCAGATCGGTTCCGGCGGCCACGGTGATGATCGGCCGCAATGTCGCGCTCAGAAACCGGCCTGCCCCATCCGGTTGGGTTTCGACAATGGCGATCGGATCATCGCAGTAGTCGGTCACCAGCACTTTGGCATCGGAGGCCAGGTGCAGATACCAAAGCATATGGCAGGCGCTTAGCGCGGCGATCAGCATATCCTCGGGATTGTGCAATGTTGGATCGCCGCCAAGCAGGGGATCGTTTGAACACCTGATGACGGGCTTGCCGGGGGTCTGGACTTCCCAATTCCGATCATAGCCCCGATAGCTGCGGTTCCCATCGCCCCGATTGCCTGTCCAGACGATCCGGGCGGTATAATCATGCTGTGCCATCGCGGCCTCCCTTCGGTTTGTCCAAGACCTGCCGGTCGGGGACGGGTCTGGCAAGACCCGTTGCCACCAGCCCCCGCTTCAGCCAATATCGCGCTGGGGTAAAGGAGAGGACCATGCGCAAATTTCTGGTGGTGCTCGACGACAGTCGGGAATGTCTGAACGCCATGCGTTTTGCCGCCATGCGTGCATCACGAACAGGCGGTGGCGTCGCTATCCTTTCCATCATTCCACCCGATGAATTCAATCACTGGCTGGGCGTGGCTGAAATCATGCGCTCTGAGGCCCGTGACCGGATCCACGCGCACTTTGAAGTGTTTGCCAAATGGATGCGGGACAAACAGGGCGTCGACCCGGAGTTGGTCATCCGCGAAGGCGAAGCTGTGCCCGAGATCATGGCCCAGATCACCGAAGACCCCGATATAGGCGTGCTGGTGCTGGGCGCGGGCACGGACAACAAGGGCCCCGGCCCGCTTGTCACCCAGTTGACCCGGAATTCCGGCAGCTTGCCGATCCCGATCACCATCGTTCCGGGCGATATGTCCAAAGAACGACTTGACGCGATCACCTGATGATTTTGATTGTTGGGTCTATCCTGCCAACCGTCCACCCTCAAACGACCTTTTGGTAACGCTGGCGCGACCAGAGCCCAAAAATACTTTGTGATGAGCTTTCAACACGACGCGAAAATCTCCATCACGTGAGCAATCTAACGCCGCCAGATCCGTACTTCTGTGCGCTACGGACTAGAGAGTTGTGCGCCTAGGCGCCTGAGCGGTCCCCCCTTGGCCTTTGCGTATTTCAAGGGCGCTGAAACATCACAACCCGGTCTTTTTTTCGTGATATTTCAAAGCCTTTCCTGATCGAGTTTGGTGCCCAGATGTCATTCACCGACGACGGGAACATTCCCAACGTCAACGAATGACCACAAACCGCAACACCTGAAAAGGATTACATCATGTCCATTAAAATGATTGCACTCGCCACTGTCGCCGCTCTGGGCACCGCCACCTTCGCCAGCGCCAGCAACAACTACTTTTCTTACGGTGAGACGCTCCCCTCCTCATCCACGATCGACCTTGGCACCCTAAGTGCGGCCGACAGCGGAATGGTTGAAATTTATGACTACCGCGGCGGCGAAGTTGGCCAGCTCCTTGGTTCCACCGACATCAATGCCGGTGCCAATCAGGACGTCCGCATTCAACTCAAGCAGCGTCCCTTGTCGGATGTGATCGCGATCATGACCGTGAATGGTCAGGTAGTAGCCGAGAAGGACTACCGCATCTCTGAACGTATGTAGTGTCGCCCGAGATGACCTCGCGGCAAGGGCCCACCTGAAAAGGTGGGCCCTCTGGCCTTTGTGACATCAACGACATGGCAGTCCCATCTTGTCAGGCGTCAATTTAGAACGGTTCCAAACCTTGACTTGTGAGGGCCTGCGCCGCATATCTTGTATCCTGATAGAAAAGGTTGGCCTCTGATGTTTATCCAGACTGAATCCACGCCGAATCCAGCGACGCTCAAGTTTCTGCCCGGGCAGCCTGTCCTTGACGTCGGGACTGCTGACTTTGGCACGGCCGAGGCTGCTGCACGGTCCCCGTTGGCGTCTCGCATCTTTGCAGTAGACGGTGTCACTGGGGTGTTCTTTGGCCTCGACTTCGTCACGGTGACAAAGGCAGATGGGATCGACTGGGATCACATCAAACCGGCCATCCTTGGCGCGGTGATGGAGCATTACCAATCCGGCCAACCGGTCGTCGAGGGTGAGCAGGCTTCTTCGGGCCATGCCGCGCACAGCGGCGAAGATTCGGGCATTGTCGACCAGATCAAAGAACTGTTGGACACACGTGTTCGCCCGGCTGTTGCCCAGGACGGCGGGGACATCACCTTTCACGGCTTTGACCGCGGGATCGTCTATCTGCATATGCAGGGTGCCTGCGCCGGTTGCCCCTCCTCGACCCTGACCCTCAAGATGGGGATCGAGAACCTGTTGCGCCACTACATCCCCGAAGTGGTCGAGGTTCGGCCTGTCGCCGCCTGATCCGGCGTGACCAAACCTGTCATATTGGCTTTTGATACCTCGGCGGCGCATTGCGCCGCCGCTTTGTCGTTTGACGGCAGGGTGGTGACCCGCACCGACGAGATGGCCAAGGGGCAGGCAGAGCACCTTATGCCAATGCTGGAAGATGTGCTGGGCGACCAAGGCCTGACATGGCAGGACCTTGATGCGGTCGCCGTCGGGACTGGCCCTGGCAACTTCACCGGTATTCGTATTGCTGTCGCCGCAGCGCGTGGGCTGGCGCTAGGGCTCGGTCGACCCGCCGTAGGGGTCTCGTCGCTTGAGGCGCAGGTGCTGGATCACCACGGACCGATCCTGTCCTTGCGGGATGCACGGCAGGACAGTCTTTATGCGCAACTTTTCGGTCCTGAACCCGAAGCGCCCGCGCTTTGCGGCATGAACGCTGGTGACCTTATGGCCCTGATTGGCGACGTCCGGCCCACATGCATCGGCCAGAGGGCGGAGGACGTCGGCAACCTGTTGTCCCTTACCACCGCGCCCGGACATGATCAGATCACCGGCATTCTCCGCATCGCTCAGAGCCGGTTGGACCAGCCGCAGCCGCGCCCAGCCCCGCTTTACATCCGTCAGGCGGATGCCGCCCCCTCGCGGGACCCTGCCCCTACCCTGATCCCATGACGCCCGAACAGATTTCCCATGTCCTGCAACTTGCCTTTCCCGGCGAGCGGGGCTGGAGCGGGGCCGAAGTGGCCGACCTGCTGCAAAGCCCCGGCATCGTTCTAAGCGGGACCGCACAGTCCTTCGTTCTGGGCCGCGTCACTTTGGACGAGGCCGAGGTTCTGACCCTTGCGACAGCGCCCGATGCGCGGCGGCAAGGTCGGGCCAAAGCCGCCCTTCAGGATTTTGAGGCGGACATAGCGCAAGCGGGCGCAGAATTCGTCTTTCTTGAAGTCGCCGAAGACAACGGTGCGGCTCGGGCGCTGTACGCGCAGGCAGGCTATGACCAGGTCGGACGCCGAACTGGGTACTACCGGGCGGCAAACGGCGCTTCTGTAGATGCCCTCGTTTTGCGCAAGTCCCTCGCTACTGCACCCCGATCAGGTCTGTGACCCCGCGTCACAAGCCCGAAGAACGGACAGACGCACAGGAAGTGACCACCACACCCCCAAAAACCTGTTGACCCTCCCGGCCCCGCATTGCCTTATCTGTCAATGATCCGTCGTGCGCCCTTCGGTGCGCGATTGGTTCGGATAACAGGCGGGGACTGCCACCCCGCGCTCAAACGTCCTGGGAGACCCATATGACCCACTTCACGAAATTCCTCGGTGCGACCGCCGCGCTGGCCCTGTCTGCTGGCGCCGCGCTGGCCGACCCGGCCCTGATCTTCGATCTTGGCGGCAAGTTCGACAAGTCGTTCAACGAATCCGCCTTTAACGGTGCTATGCGTTGGGCCGAAGAGACCGGCGGTTCCTTCGCCGAGACCGAGCTTCAGTCGGATGCACAGCGCGAGCAGGCGCTGCGCCGCTTTGCCGAAGCTGGCAATAACCCCATCGTCATGGCCGGCTTCTCGTTCGCCACGCCGCTGTCCGAGGTTGCCGGTGACTACCCCGACACCAAGTTCGTCATCATCGACATGGTCGTTGACGCCCCGAATGTCCGTTCGGTCGTCTTCAACGAGCATGAAGGTTCCTACCTCGTCGGCATGCTGGCAGCGATGTCCTCCGAATCCGACACCGTCGGCTTCATCGGCGGCATGGACATCCCGCTGATCCGCAAGTTCGCTTGCGGCTACGCCCAGGGCGTCATGGCCGTGAACCCCGATGCCACCGTCATCGCCAACATGACCGGCACCACCCCCGCCGCCTGGAACGACCCCGTCAAAGGGTCCGAGCTGACGTTGGCCCAGATCAGCCAGGGTGCTGATGTGGTCTATGCCGCCGCTGGCGGCACCGGCGTTGGTGTTCTGCAAACCGCTGCCGACAGCAACATCCTGTCGATCGGCGTGGACGCCAACCAGAACTACCTGCACCCGGGCCAGGTTCTGACCTCCATGCTCAAGCGCGTCGACAACGCCGTTTACGAAGCCATGCTGGCCGGCCCTGACGTTGAGACTGGTTTCAACGTAATGGGCGTCGCCAACGGTGGTGTCGGCTATGCCGTTGACGAGTTCAACGCAGAGCTGATTTCGGACGAGATGACCGCCGCTGTCGAAGCTGCCGCCGCAGAAATCTCTGCCGGTTCGCTGTCTGTCCATGACTACACCAGCGACGAAACCTGCCCGGCCCTGACGTTCTAAGTCAGCCGCCACGCAAGCAATGAAAGGGCCGCGTCACGCATCGTGGCGCGGCCCTTTTCCAAAACATGAGGCAGGGCACAGATGACCTCTCCCGCATCCGGTACAGCACACCCCGCGATCGAGCTTCGCGGAATCTCAAAGGCCTTTGGCGCGGTTCAGGCCAACAAGGATATCTCGATCCGCGTGATGCCTGGCACGATCCACGGCATCATCGGCGAGAATGGTGCAGGCAAGTCGACCCTGATGAGCATCCTTTACGGGTTCTACAAGGCCGACGCTGGCGAAATTTTCATCAACGGGACCAAGACCCTGATCCCCGACAGCCAGGCGGCCATCGCCGCCGGTATCGGCATGGTGTTCCAGCACTTCAAACTGGTCGAAAACTTCACCGTTCTAGAGAACGTCGTGCTTGGGGCCGAGGATTCGGGCCTGTTGCGCCCATCCCTTGCCCGTGCCCGCCGCGAGTTGAAATCGCTGGCCGAAGAGTACGAACTGAACGTGGACCCCGATGCCCTGATCGAAGATATCGGCGTGGGCATGCAGCAGCGGGTCGAGATCCTCAAGGCCCTGTATCGCAAGGCCGACATCCTGATCCTGGACGAGCCGACCGGCGTCCTGACCCCCGCCGAGGCCGATCAGCTGTTCCGCATTCTTGGGCGACTGAAGGACGAGGGCAAGACGATCATCCTGATCACCCACAAGCTGCGCGAGATCATGGAAATCACCGAAACCGTCAGCGTCATGCGCCGCGGTGAGATGACTGCGACGGTCAAGACAGCCGAAACCTCTCCACCTGAACTCGCTGAGTTGATGGTCGGTCGGAAGGTCCTGTTGCGCGTCGACAAAAAGCCCGCAACGCCGGGGGCCAACGTTCTTGAGGTCCGCGATCTCAAGGTGACCGATGACAAGGGTGTGCGTCGCCTAAAGGGGATCAGCTTTGACGTCCGGGCCGGTGAGATCCTCGGAATCGCCGGTGTCGCTGGCAATGGCCAGTCCGAACTGCTGGAAGTGCTGGGTGGCTACGAAAAAGCCAGCGGCACCATCCTCCTGAACGGCGAACTGATTGACCTCACCGGCAAACATTCGGACGGTCAAAGCCGCCGCCATCGCGGCATCGCCCACGTGCCAGAGGACCGCCAGCGCGAGGGTCTGATCATGGACTACATGGCCTGGGAGAACGCCATCTTCGGCTATCATCACGAGCCGGAGTACCAAAAATCCCGCCTGTTCATGGACAACGCCGCCATCCGCGAGGCCGCCGCGGCCAAGATGGGCCGCTTTGACGTGCGTCCACCCGACCCCAAGCTAAGCGCCAAGAACTTTTCCGGTGGCAACCAGCAAAAGATCGTCCTGGCCCGCGAGATTGAGCGGAACCCCGATCTTCTGCTGATCGGCCAGCCGACCCGCGGCGTCGACATCGGGGCCATCGAATTCATCCACCAGCAGATCGTTGCCCTGCGCGATCAGGGCAAGGCGATCCTCCTGGTCTCGGTCGAGTTGGACGAGATCCTGTCTTTGTCCGACCGGATTGCCGTCATGTTCGACGGTCAGATCATGGGCGAACGACTGCCCGGTGAAACCGATGCCAAGGAACTCGGCCTTCTGATGGCCGGCATGACGGGGGAGGCTGCGTAATGCAAAAGATGCCGCAATGGGCCGACGTGGTCCTGATCCCGCTCATCTCGCTGATCCTGGCGGCAGTGCTGTCGGGACTGGTGATCCTGGCAATCGGGGAAAACCCGATCACCGCCCTGACCATCATGATCGACGGCGCGATGGGTTCAAAATACGCATGGGGCTACACGCTTTATTATGCGACCAACTTCATCTTTACCGGTCTGGCCGTGTCAGTCGCCTTTCATGCCCGGATGTTCAATATCGGTGGCGAAGGGCAGGCGACCCTGGGCGGGCTGGGGGTGGCACTGTGCTGTCTTTACCTGCCCTGGCCGCATTGGTCGCTGGCCATCCTTGGGGCCATCGTCGCCTCTGCTGCGTTTGGAGCGTTCTGGGCGCTGATCCCGGCATGGCTTCAGGCCAAGCGGGGCAGCCACATCGTCATCACGACCATCATGTTCAACTTCATCGCCGCGGCCCTGCTGAACTATCTTCTGGTCAGCGTGCTGAAACCCGTCGGTTCTATGGAGCCTGCAACGGGCAAGTTTCCCGAACCGACCCACCTGCCCAATTTTGCAGAGATGCTGGCCCCGCTTGGCATTTCATTCTCGCGCGGGGCGCCGGCAAACGTCAGTTTCATCATTGCCATTCTGGCCTGTTTCGCCGTTTGGGCGCTGATCTGGAAGACACGGCTTGGCTACGAGATCCGCGCCTTTGGACATTCGGAAAGTGCGGCAAAATATGCCGGGATCAGCCCGACGAAGATCATTCTGATCTCCATGTCCATCTCGGGCGCGTTGGCCGGTATGATGGCCCTGAACAACGTCATGGGCGAGGCTGAGAGATTGGTTTTGAACGCGACAGAGGGTGCCGGCTTTATCGGGATTGCCGTGGCCTTGATGGGCCGGTCGCATCCCTTGGGCATCTTTCTGGCGGCGCTTTTGTTCGGCGTGCTCTATCAGGGCGGCGCAATCCTGAGTCAGGACACAAGCATCCCGGTCCAGATCGTGCTGGTCATCCAGGCCCTTGTCATCATGTTTACCGGTGCGCTGGACAACATGGTCCGTATGCCGCTGGAAAAGGTCTTCCTCGCGTTCAACCGGTCCTCGGCCAAACCGACAACAAAACCCACGGCGGCGGAGTAGGGCCATGGATCTTCTGACACTCCTGCAGGTTCTTGACGCCACTGTCCGCCTGTCGACCCCGCTTCTGCTGGCTTGCCTTGCCGGACTGTTTTCGGAACGGGCGGGCATTTTTGACATCGGGCTTGAGGGCAAGATGCTGGCTGCCGCCTTTACCGCTGCCGCCGTCGCCGCCATGACCGGCAACGTCTGGATCGGTCTGGTGGCGGGCATTGCCGCCTCGCTTCTGTTTTCGGCCATACACGGGCTGGCCTCGATCACCTTTCGGGGCAATCAGCTGATCTCGGGCGTGGCCCTTAACTTTCTGGCCTCGGGCCTCACTGTCCTTGTGGCGCAGGCCTGGTTCGCACAGGGCGGGCGCACCCCCAGCCTGCAAGGGGCGGCGCGGTTCAATCCGATCACCCTGCCCTTCGCCGAAAGCCTTTCGGGCGTGCCCATCCTTGGCCCAATTTATGCAGAGCTGATTTCGGGTCATACGATCCTGGTCTACGTGTCGCTTCTGGTCGTCCCTCTCACCTGGTGGGTGCTTTTCCGGACCCGGTTTGGCCTGCGCCTGCGGGCTGTGGGTGAGAATCCGGCAGCTGTAGACACCGCCGGGATATCGGTCGTGGGTCTGCGCTTTGCCGCCGTGGGGATCTGCGGGGTCCTGTGCGGGATCGCGGGGGCCTACCTCTCCACGGGTCTTCAGGCCGGGTTTGTGAAAGACATGACGGCAGGTCGCGGCTACATCGCCCTTGCGGCGTTGATTTTCGCCAAGTGGCGACCTTGGTATGCCCTGACCGCCTGTCTGCTGTTTGGCTTTCTACAGGCCATCGCCCTGCGGTCGGACCTGATCGAGGCCGTCATCGGTTTCCGCATCCAGATCCAGCTTCTCGATGCCCTACCCTATATCCTGACCGTCATCATCCTGGCGGGCTTTGTCGGCAAAGCGATTCCGCCGCGCGCAGGAGGCGAGCCCTATGTCAAAGAACGCTGAGGACCTTGTTGCCCTGATCCGGGGTAAGGCCGGGGCAGAGCCTGTAAAGCTGGGCCTGATCCTTGGGTCGGGGCTCGGTCATCTGGCCGATACGGTCGATGGGATCGCCATCCCCTACACGGATCTGCCCGGATTTCCACATGCCGGGGTGTCAGGGCACAACCCCAACCTAGTCGTCGGAATGCTGGAAGGTGTTCGCGTCGCCGTCTTTGGCGGACGGGCGCATTATTATGAACAGGGCAACTCTGCCGCGATGCGCCTGCCGCTTGAGGTTCTCAAGGGGATGGGCGGCGATACGGTGATCGCGACCAATGCGGCAGGCTCCATGCGGATGGACATGCCCACAGGCTCGATCATGAGCCTGAGCGATCATATCAATTTTTCCGGCCTCAACCCCCTAATCGGTGAGCCGTCGGATGCCCGATTTGTCCCGATGAAGGACGCCTACGATCCTGACTTGCGGGCGCGGCTGCGCGCGGCTGCAGAGGCGACGGGCACTGAGATGTATGACGGGGTCTATGCCTGGTATTCGGGACCGTCCTTCGAAACACCGGCCGAGATCCGGGCCATCCACATGCTCGGGGCAGACGCGGTCGGCATGTCGACGGTCCCCGAGGTCATCCTTGCCCGCTTTCTTGGTCTAAAGGCAGCAGCCATTTCGACGATCACGAACATGGCCGCCGGGATGAGCGATGAGGCGATCAGCCACGAGCATACCAAAGCCATGGCACCGATCGGCGCTGCAAAGCTGGAAAAGGTCCTGCGGGCAACACTGCGCGGGCTGGCGTCAACGAAATAGCGTGACTGGCAGGCCAGAGGGGTAGAATTCCTCAGCCAAGGGTGCTTTCAAGGGGTAGGTTCCTACCCGGACAGATGCATCGATGCAGCTTTACCTTCCCATTGCCGAGGTTTCGGTCAACGCGTTCCTCCTTTTGGGGCTTGGCGGGCTTGTTGGCATGCTGTCGGGGATGTTCGGCGTCGGGGGCGGGTTTCTGATCACCCCGCTGCTATTCATGGCCGGTATTCCGCCAGCAGTTGCCGTGGCGACCTCGGCCAACCAGATTGTAGCCTCGTCATTTTCCGCCCTGTTGTCGCACCTAAGGCGCAGGACCGTGGACATTCCGATGGGGGTGGTCCTGCTGATCGGCGGCCTGATCGGGTCGGCCCTTGGGGTGGTCGTCTTCAACATACTCAAGGCCCAGGGCCAGGTCGATCTGCTGGTCAAGCTTTGCTACGTCGTCTTTCTGGGGACGGTCGGCGGGCTGATGCTGGTCGAGAGCCTGCGCGCCCTGCAAAGGTCGCGTCGCAGCGGTGGCGCGCCTGTCCGGCGCAAGCACAACTGGGTCCACAACCTGCCTTTCAAGATGAAATTCCGGGTGTCCGGCCTTTATATCTCGGTCATTCCGCCATTGCTGGTCGGTCTGCTGGTCGGCGTTCTTGCCGCGATCATGGGGGTCGGTGGCGGCTTCATCATGGTTCCTGCCATGATCTATCTGTTGGGCGTGCCGACCAAGGTTGTCATCGGGACATCCCTTTTCCAGATCATCTTTGTGACTGCCTTTACGACGATGTTGCATGCGACCACGAACTACACGGTGGATATGGTCCTTGCCCTTTTGCTTATCATCGGCGGCGTTATCGGGGCCCAGGTCGGCGCCCGTGTCGGCACCATGATGAAGGCCGAACAATTGCGCATCCTTCTGGCGGTCCTGGTTCTGGCGGTCTGCGGGCAACTTGCGTTTGATCTGCTTTTGCGCCCGACCGAGCTTTACTCCCTTGAACGGGTCGGGGGGGCGGTATGACAAGATGGCTCTTGCTATGGGTTTTCGTTGCGCTGGGTTCATCGGCAGTGGCCGAAGAAATCGTGATGGGGCTAAGCCAGGATGAGGTCGCCATCACAGCATCATTCGATGGTTCTGACATTCTTATCTTCGGCGCCGTCAAAAGGACCGTTGCCAGCGCCCCCTTGCCCCCTCTTGGCGTGGTCATCACCATCTCTGGCCCGCGAACCCCGGTCATTGTCCGCCACAAGGAACGGCGGTTCGGCATCTGGGTTAACACGAGCTCGGTCGAGGTTGATGCCGCCCCGTCCTTTTACGCTGTCGCCAGTTCCGCCCCCTTGAGCGAGGTGTTGAGCGAGACTGAGAACCTGCGCCACTCTGTCACCCTTAACCGCGCCATTCGGTCGATCGGCGCAGATGTCGACAACACAGCCGACTACACCGAGGCCCTTATTCGGATCAGATCCAATGACGACCTTTACAAGGTCGCCGAAGGCGCCATCGACTTTGACGAAGAGACGCTTTTTCGCACCTCGATCTCATTGCCTGCCAATCTGGTCGAGGGGAACTATGCGACCCGGATCTTCCTGACGCGGGAAGGGGCGATCGTCGATCGCTATGACACAGTGATCGCGGTCCAGAAGGTCGGGGTCGAACGGTGGCTCTTTAACCTGTCCCGGGAACAGCCTGCGATTTACGGGGGCCTGTCACTGCTGCTGGCGATTGCAGCCGGCTGGGCGGCATCGGCAGGATTCGCAGCCTTTCGCCGCTAAGCGCCTATTCTTTAGTCTCAATGGCCTGACGAAACGGGCTCCCCCCATTTCCAGCGGGGGCGAAAGCGCCAATTCTTCATTAACTCACCCTGTGGTAGAGTAAGAATTAATGTTTCGTTAACAATCTGATCAGAGACTCTCTCATGCAACATAGATGGATCATCGACGTTCTGGACGACCTGGGAACATTTGCGCGTCACAACGAATTGCCACTGCTGGCAGAGCATCTGGACCAGGCCGCAAAGATCGCGATCGCAGAGGCAACTCTGCCGACTGAGGGAGCGCCTTTGGGCGTGTTTGCAGATGGCGCTGGACCTGGAAGGGTATCTTGTACGACTGGAGCAGGCCGGCGGCCTTGAGGACATCCAATCCCTTATCATAGCGCTGCGCGACCACTACCGGGTCGATCACGCAGTGTACCACTGGGTTTCGGCGGACGGTGAACAATATGGCTACGGCACCTACGATCCAAGCTGGGCAGCCCGCTACGTAGCGCAGGACTACCTGAGGATAGATCCTGTCATCATCGGATGTTTTCAGCGCTACCACCCCGTCGACTGGAAGCGGCTTGACTGGTCGACCCGCGCAGCACGAGAGTTTCGGCGCGATGCCATTGAACACGGTGTCGGCAACCAAGGCTTTTCCATCCCGATCCACGGACCACGCGGACAGTTCGCACTGTTTACAGTTTCGCACAATTGCGGTGATGCCGAATGGATCGCCTTTACCACCGCCCATCAGCGCGAGCTGATCTTGATTGCGCATTACTTTAATCTCAAGGCTTTGGAACTTGAAAAGGGACGCACACCGGAAACGGTCAGAAGCTTGTCCCCACGCGAGATTGACACCCTCACATTCCTGGCAATGGGCTACAGCCGAAACCAGGTGGCCGAAATGCTTTCTCTTTCGGAACATACACTGCGGGCTTACATCGAGAGCGCCCGTTCCAAGTTGGGGGCCGCAAATACGACCCATGCCGTCGCCCGGGCATTGACCGAAGGGCTGATCGTTGTGGGCGGTGCCGCCCGGGCGGCGACAGGCGGCTGGCCGGGACGCGACAGGCCATGACTAACGGACCGACGGGCCAAGGCGCAGACCGTTAACCACTCCACACTAGACCTACCCCCCTTTGAACAGAGGATGGGGGAACAGGGTGCTGCGATATCTTTATGCGAGGGAATTGAACCAACGACCAAGGCTGGCTGACAGCATGTTCCGGGATCGGGCCCGACAGTTTCATGACAGGCTGGGCTGGGCGGTAAAGCTGGATCAACGCGGCCGGGAACAAGATGAATACGATCAACTCGACCCGCTTTATATCATTTGGGAAGGGCAAGATGGCCTGCACCGGGGGTCCATGCGGTTGTTGCCGACAACAGGTCGGACCATGGTCAAAGACCACTTCCTTTATCTGACAGACGGGGTGGCGCTTCAAAGCGCCGACATCTGGGAATGCACCCGCTTTTGCCTCGCCCCGGGAGCACAAAGCAAGATCGCAGCGGCCCTGATGTTGGCAGGCGGCGAAGTGATGCGGGCCTTCGATCTGACCCATTTCGTTGGAGTTTTGACCACCGGATGACGCGCATCTATCGCATGATCGGATCAAGCCCGGTTGTTCTCGGGGAGGCCGGTAAAGGGGTCGAGCGCATTGCAGTGGGCCTATGGGGCTACGATCCAAAAGACAGGTCAAAGGTGCTTCAACGGGCGGGCCTGTCCTCGGCGCTGTCCGAACATTGGTTTCTGCGCGCCTTTGATCGGCCGGTGCGTCAGCGCAAGGCGTTCGGATGACCCGCTTGGGGCTGGTCGCCGGGTTTGGGCAAGGATAGTGTCGCGGCATGAACGCGCCCTCCCTGACCTTCTCTACAGACCAGGCCGAAGCCTGGGATGCCATTAGCAGCGCCCTGCGCATGTCCGGAATCGATCTGGACGATGGCCTCTTGTCGCCGCCCAAATCCGACACGCCCAGCGTGTTGGCGGTGGTGGGCAAGGCGGGGTCGGGCAAGACCATGCTTCTGGCAGCCCTGACCCGCGCTCTGAACGAGGCGGGCGTCGACATCGTCTCGGGGGACTGGGAAGGAAAGCGACGCAAGGACCGGCGAACCTTGGCGATCCTGGCACCCACGAACAAGGCCGCTTCCGTTCTTCGCGGACACGGTGTGCCCGCCACGACAATCCACCGCATCCTCTATACCCCTGTCTACGACCCCGAGTACGAAAAGGTCGCCGAATGGCTGGCCGGACAGGGGGATCGGCCGGAGATAGAGGCTCTGACAGATGTGGCGCTGGACCGGGCTTACGCCTCCTACCAGATAAATACATCCGTTCCGGCGGCCCTCGCCGCAGCGGGGTTGCGCGGATCGGATTTCATCACCGGCTGGAAACGGCGCGAGGACCCGCTGGATATCGGCCTAGTCGACGAAAGCTCCATGCTGGACGCGCGGCAGTTCACCGATCTTCAGGACATCTTTCCCACCCTGCTGTTGTTTGGAGATCCCGCCCAGCTCCCTCCGGTCCAGTCGAGCGGCGGCATGGTCTTTGAGACGCTGCCCAAGGGGCGGACGTTGACGTTGCATCGGATTCACAGGCAGGACGCCGACAACCCGATCCTTGACCTGGCCCACGCACTGGCCGATCCCGAGGTCGACTACCACCATTTTGAAAGGCTTGTGACAGAGGCCGCCGCAAAGGACCCAAGGGTCGTTCTGGCTCAAAGGGTAGAGGCCGACCTGATGGCCCGATCCCCGGTGTTGGTCTGGCGCAATGCCACCCGCATCCGGCTGATCCATGCCTTCCGCGCCGCTTTCGATGCGCCCGTCGACGAACTTCTGGCAGGAGAGCCGTTGATCTGCGACGGGATCGAATTGCCCCTCAAACATCGCAAGAAGCGGCTCGATCTGGAGGCTCGTGGACTGATCAAGGGCGCTCAGGTCGTCTACCTTGGACCGGGAAAGAGACCCGGCTTTTCCCGCCTGCATGTCTTTGGGGCAGAGGAACCAAGGGTGTCAGCGGCCTCCATCGTCAAGATAGAACAGGAGGGCGACGCAGAACCCTTCATCCCCTTTGCCGCACGCATGGGGGCGACTTTCCTGCACGGAGCGGCGGTGACGATCCATAAGGCCCAGGGATCGCAATGGGATACAGTGCAGGTCTTTGCCCCCGACATTGAGATTGCCGCCCGGATGGGCCGGGTCGAGGCGGGCCAGCCCCTGTGGAAGCGGCTGGCCTATGTGGCGATCACGCGGGCGGAACGTGAATTGCGTTGGGTGGTAAGGTCCATGCTGGCCAAACCAAAGACAACCCTGGGCGTCGATGACCTCGAAGTTCCAGCCACCCCACTTGTCCTGACCGGTGAAGACGATTAGCGAAGCCGCGGACCGTCTTGAAATGAAATGGGGGCTCTGCCCCCGCCGCGCTGCGCGCGCCTCCCCCCGGATATTTTCGATCCGAAGAAGCTGGGGACAGGACCTGTCTTCTTCGGATCACAAATATCCCCGCCGGAGGCTTCCTCCTCTGTCGCCAGCGCGACGGCGGGCCTAGTGGCTCTCGGCTAACGCATCTTCCCATGTGCGCAGGCCGACTTTTGGTGATTGAACCAGCACAGCCATATTGCCGGGCTTGTGCTCGTTCTTGCGCATCTTCGTATGGGCGGCCGGGATCTGGGACCAGCCAAAGACTTCGGACATGCAGGGGTCAAGCCTCCGGTCCAGCATCAGGTCATTCGCCGCACTTGCCTGTTTGAGGTTTGCAAAATGTGAGCCTTGGACCCGCTTTTGGTGCATCCAGAGATAGCGCGCATCCAGCGTGAGGTTGTAACCTGTGGTCCCGGCACAGATCACCACCATGCCACCCCGTTTGCAGACAAAGTTGGACACCGGGAACGTGGCTTCGCCGGGATGCTCGAATACCATGTCGACGTTGATGCCTTTGCCTGTGATCTCCCAGATGGCTTTGCCGAACTTGCGCACCTCGTTGAACCAGGTCTTGTATTCCGGCGTGTTGACCGTCGGCATCTGGCCCCAGCACTCGAAATCCTTGCGGTTGATGACGCCTTTGGCCCCCAGGCTCATGACAAACTCGCGCTTGTCTTCTTCGGAGATCACGCCGATGGCGTTTGCGCCGGCCGTATTGATCAACTGGATCGCATAGGAGCCAAGCCCGCCAGAGGCCCCCCAAACGAGGACATTCTGGCCGGGCCGCAGCTCGTGCGGGCTGTGCCCAAAGAGCATCCTGTACGCGGTCGCAAGCGTCAGAGTATAGCAGGCGCTTTCCTCCCAGGTCAGGTGCTGGGGCCGCCGCATCAGCTGCTGGGACTGTACGCAGGTGAACTGGGCGAAGGATCCGTCCGGCGTCTCATAGCCCCAGATCCGCTGGCTGGGCGAGAACATGGGGTCGCCGCCGTTGCATTCTTCATCGTCGCCATCGTCCTGGTTGCAGTGGATGACTACCTCGTCCCCGACCTTCCAGCGCTTTACCTTGTCGCCTACCGCCCAGACGATGCCAGAGGCGTCCGATCCTGCAATATGGTAGTCGGCCCCATGCACATCGAAGGGTGACAGGGGAATGCCAAGGCCAGCCCAGACGCCGTTGTAGTTGACCCCGGCTGCCATCACCATGACCAGCACCTCGTTGCTGTCCGGCATGGGGGTCTCGACCGTTTCGACCTGAAAGGCCTGCTCGGGCTCTCCATGCCGTTCGCGGCGAATGGTCCAGGCCATCATTTGAGCCGGCACATGCCCAAGCGGTGGCATTTCTCCGATTTGATAGAGGTCCTTCTTGGGGGCGGTCATCTGGGGCGTGTTCTGGTCAAGGGCCATGTCGATCTCCATAAGGCGCAGCCTTTGTCTGTTCATAGAAATGCCGCGACGCAGAATCGCCCGGCTCTGCCTTCGAAATACAAAGCGCTGAGTAATATTGCAACATACAAGATGTTTATATTGTAATTTTATTACCTACAGGATGCGGAATTATCAATCTCGGCAGCGTCAGGCGCAGGATGCTCCAAGTGTTCTGCGATTGAATTTCCGTAGTACTCCAGAACATCCCGCGCTTCCGGCTTGGCCTGTACCCCCGCTGGCGTTTCGCTCAGCAGGCCCCGCTCAAACAAGAGCGCTAGGGCATCCGCGGTCACTGTAGCGACATCCCGGCGCGGCACACTTGCCCCAGCGCGTGACAGATGTCCGACCATCCTTGCGACCTCTGCTTCGATCTGCGCCCTGGTTTTCGGCGATCCATCCTGAAGCACCGACGCGACCAGTGGAACCGGCAAGACCGGGATCGATTTGCGCACCCGACCCATGAGTATCGATGCCAATTCCTCGGTCGTGACGGGTCCCCGCTCTTCGATCAGATTGGCCAGGGACAAGGGGGTGCCAAAACTGACCGATGCTGTCCCAAAGGTCTTGAACCGCCGGGTCAGACGTTGCCAGGCGTGCCCACCAAGCGCTGACAACACTACCCCCAGAGGCGGTCGGAACCGCCGCTGACCAGAGGTATGTGCCGCAATCAGGAACCGGTCTTCGAGGACCCGATCATAATTCAGGCCGACCGGAACGAAGATGACATCCCGCCCGTTTGGCGCCCAGCCTGACACGATATAGTTCAACAGTCCGAGTTTCGGGCTTTCGACCCGTCCAGTCAGGCTGAGCCCGCCTTCCGGAAAGAACGCCTGGGTGACACCGCCCGCAACGGCCATTTGAACATAGCGCGCCAGCACCCGGCGATAGAGGCCGCTCCGGTTCCTGCGCCGAATAAAGTAGGCCCCCATGGCCCGGATGACAGCAGACAAGGGCCAGATCCGCGCCCATTCGCCTACGGCGTAGGACAGGGCAGAGGTTCGCGAAACCAGGTATGTGACCAGAACGTAATCCATATTGGACCGGTGGTTGATGACGAAGATCACCGAGGCGTCTGGATCGATACGTTCGAGGGCGGACCTGTCGAAAGACCCCAGCCGGATCCGGTAGAGCGATCGGGCAAGCCAGCGCGCCACCCGCGCGCCAATCGTGAAATAGGCTGTGGCCGAAAACGACGGCACGATTTCCCGAGCGAAATCGCGGGCCAACTCAAAGGCGACGTTTTCGGGCACGTTGTGACTGCGGGCGTGTTCCACGATCGCTTCTGTCACCTGGGGATCGTAGATCAGTCGCTGGATCATGTCATGACGGCGGGCCAGCTTAAACGGCTCGATCGGGCGCTGCAGCCTTTTGTTGAGCCGGCTGACCAGCCGCTCTGCCCGTTTGCGAAAGAACCATCGCACTGAAGGAAACAGAAAGTGCGACGCAAACGTCACCGCCGCGAAGAGAAGAATCAGAACAAGGAGCCACAGCGGCAAAGAGACGGTCGTTGTCATGACAGGACCGTGACAGGTGTCAGCCTTGCCGTAAATCCCGACACGCCGCAGCGCAGCGAATTGACAACATCACAAAATGTCCGATAAGTCGGTCTTTGAGAAATTTTGTTGCGTCAACTTGCGGAGACCCCCGATGACCACCCCTGCCTCCAAGGACCAGCCCTGGTTAATCCGCACTTACGCTGGCCATTCGACGGCCGCAGCCTCCAACGCCCTGTATCGTGGCAACCTTGCCAAGGGGCAAACCGGCCTCTCTGTCGCCTTCGATTTGCCGACCCAGACAGGCTATGACAGCGACCATGTCCTGGCCCGGGGCGAGGTGGGCAAGGTCGGTGTGCCGATCTGCCATTTGGGAGATATGCGCACGCTATTTGACGACATTCCGCTAGAGCGGATGAACACATCGATGACAATCAACGCGACGGCACCCTGGTTGCTGGCCCTTTATGTCGCCGTGGCCGAAGAACAGGGTGCCGATATTTCGGCACTGCAAGGTACTGTGCAGAACGACATCATCAAGGAATACCTGTCGCGCGGCACATATATCTGCCCGCCCGCCCCATCCTTGAACATGATTACCGATGTCGCCGCCTGGACCCGAAGCCACCTTCCCAAGTGGAACCCCATGAACGTCTGCTCGTACCACCTGCAAGAGGCCGGAGCGACGCCCGAAGAAGAACTTGCCTTTGCCCTCGCGACCGCGACGGCCGTTCTGGATGACCTGCGTGAGAAGGTTGAACCCGACAACTTTCCACAGATGGTTGGCCGCATTTCGTTCTTTGTTAATGCCGGCATCCGTTTCGTGACCGAGCTTTGCAAGATGCGGGCCTTTGTCGAATTGTGGGATGAGATCTGCGAAGTGCGCTATGGGATCACCGATCCGCGCTATCGCCGGTTCCGCTATGGCGTTCAGGTCAATTCGCTTGGGTTGACCGAGCAGCAACCCGAAAACAACGTCTACCGCATACTGATCGAAATGCTGGCCGTCACCCTATCCAAGAACGCCCGGGCACGCGCCGTGCAGTTGCCTGCCTGGAACGAAGCTTTGGGCCTGCCGCGCCCTTGGGATCAGCAATGGTCCATGCGCATGCAGCAGATCCTAGCCTATGAGACCGACCTCTTGGAATACGACGACCTTTTTGACGGCAATCCGGCAATAGAACGCAAAGTCACAGCCCTAAAAGAGGGAGCGCGAGCTGAATTGGCCCAGATCGACGCGATGGGTGGGGCGGTCAATGCCATTGGCCACATGAAATCGCGACTTGTCGAAAGCAATGCCGCGCGGATCGCTGGTATCGAAAGTGGCGAGACGACGGTCGTCGGAGTGAACCGATGGCAGCAAGGCGAGGCATCTCCCCTGACTGCAGGCGACGGCAGCGTCATGACCGCCGATCCCGAGGCCGAGACGGACCAGCTTGCCCGTCTGGCGGACTGGAAGGCAAACCGAGACGATGCGGCCGTGAGCCTGGCCCTGCAGGCTTTGCGCGACGCGGCCCGGACGGGCGTGAACATCATGGACCCATCCGTCGCCTGCGCGAAGGCTGGAGTCACGACAGGGGAATGGGCAGACGTCATCCGGGCCGTCTTTGGCCAGTATCGGGCACCGACTGGGGTCAGCCAAAATCCGTCGAACCGGACAGAAGGCCTGGACGACCTGCGGGCCGAAGTAGATGCCGTCAGCGCCCGCTTGGGGCGCAAGCTAACCTTCCTGATGGGCAAGCCCGGACTGGACGGACATTCCAACGGAGCAGAACAGATTGCTGCCCGCGCGCGAGATTGCGGCATGGCAATTCACTATGACGGCATCAGGCTGACACCAGAAGACATTGTTGCGGGTGCAAAACGCGAAAATGTCCATGTGTTAGGGCTTTCGATCCTGTCGGGCTCGCACCTGCCGCTGGTTAGCGAAGTCCTTGAAAGAATGCGTCATGCGGGGCTTGAAAACCTGCCCGTTGTCGTTGGCGGGATCATTCCGGATGAAGACGCTCGGCAATTGCTCGCCTTAGGTGTTGCCCGTGTCTATTCCCCGAAAAACTTTGAATTGAACCGAATAATGGCTGATATCGTCGAACTTGCCGATCCGAAATTGACCGCAGCGCAATAAGTGGGTGCGGACCTAGCCTTTAGGACAGGTCTGAATCTAAGGATATTGCATTTGGGTAAAACCTGACTTAATTAAGTCAAACTAGGATAGTTCGAAAAACTCGGGGAAATTGGGTCTTCGGCTGTCTGGTCATATTGCTCGGGAGAATTTTGCAATGACTATCGACCTAAATGCCATGTCGCGTAAGGAACTTACGACGCTGGCAGCAAATGTAGAAAAAGCCATCGCCTCTTTGAGCGATCGTGAAAAGAAGGCCGCTCTTGAGGCTGCGGAGCGCGCAGCCGCAGAACATGGCTACTCCTTGGCTGAGCTCGCCGCCATCGGCGGAAAGGGCGCCAAGCGCGGGAAGGCGAAAACGCCAGCCAAGTATCGCAACCCCGAAAACCCTGATCAGACATGGTCTGGCCGCGGACGCAAGCCCGGCTGGATCAATGCAGCAGAGTCTGCAGGTCGTTCGATCGCTGACTTCGCCATTTAAACACTTCTGGCACGGCCCCTCGGGTGCCGTGCCATTCGTGCCTTGGGGACCCAAATGACAATTCACATCGGCGCGAAACCGGGTGAGATCGCGGAAACGGTCCTTATGCCCGGAGATCCCTATCGAGCCCGCTGGGCGGCCGAGACGTTTTTGACGGATGCACGCTGTGTGAACGAGGTTCGCGGCATGCTGGGCTTTACCGGAACTTGGAATGGCCACTTGGTCACCATTCAGGGGTCGGGCATGGGGATGCCGTCCCTTTCAATATACGCCAACGAGTTAATTAAAGAATACAACGTCCAAACCTTGGTTCGGATTGGATCGTGCGGCGGTATGCAGCCGCAGGTTGGAATTCGCGATATTATTCTGGCGATGACAACCTCGACCCTATCGACTCCGTCACGGGGAATATTCAAAGAGCTGAATTTCGCGCCCTGTGCTGACTTTGGACTTTTGCAGGCCGCAGCAGTCGCCGCCCTGGAAAAGGGCGTCAAAATCCATGTCGGCGGGATTTACTCGTCGGATGTCTTTTACGACGAGCGGCCTGATTTGAACGACCAGATGATGCGCCACGGGATCCTTGGGGTCGAGATGGAGGCGGCGGAACTCTACACCCTTGCCGCCCGCTATGGCCGCCGTGCCTTGGCTGTTCTGACCGTCAGCGATCACCTTGTGACCCATGAGGCCCTCCCAAGCGAAGATCGCGAACGGTCGTTTGGCGACATGGTCGAGATCGCCCTTGCCGCCGCATTTGCCTGAGACGGGCTAGTTACCCTCTGGCCCCGTGCCCACCGACATAGCCATTCGGCTTCGGCATTTTCCAACCGACCAGCGCATCCACAGGGGGGACAAGAACCTCCATGAGCAACGGGTAGCAGGGGGCAGTGTCGCTGGAATGTTCTGAGCCGCAATCCCCACCGGGACAGGCGCTAAGGACCGCCAGAAGGTCAATCTCGGCAAATAGTGTCAGGGCATCACCGGGCCGGACGGGGCTCGCCTTCATGAAGTACTGACCAGTGTCGCGGGTAAAGCCTGTGCATATGAAGACGTTGAGCACGTCGTGGACGAGGCCCTGAGCCTCTTCAATGGGCATATCAACGGCAGCAGCTACCGCCCGCGTCAGGTTGGAGTGGCAGCAATGGTGGTAGTCCTGTCCCGACAAGAGGTGATTGGTATAGGGATCGCAGCGTGTGCCAATCACGTCATGAACAGACCCGCCATCCTGATCGATCCCGTACCAGTCCAGCGTGTCCGCAACGACCGTCGCCATCGGGCGCAGCGCGGGAAAGCTGGACCAGAGGCGATCACCGGTGCTGACATGGGTGCCGTGCAGGGCCCGGGTCTTGCCGGAATAGAACCGTTCCGACAAATCCTTTGCGTTGAACAGGTTCAGGTCACCGACCTGGGGGCCATCAACCGAGACAATCCGCAGGAACGCGCCTGATGGCACCCTGATCGACCGGGCGTCGCGCGGCGGGACAAGGACCGTCTCTGTCACCTGTGCCTGCGCCAAAGCCGCCCCATAGAGTGCAAGGTCCGCACCCGGCAGGGCATCGGTCGGGTAGCAGATAACAGGGCGCACCCTGCGCCGGTCCTCGGCATCCTGGGGGGCTAGGGTCATTGCGCAGGCGTCTCCAGCGAGAGGCTCCCCGGCCAGAGGCCGGGGGACAGGGTTACAACACCCGTTCAATCATCATCTTCTTGATGTCGCTGATAGCTGCGGCGGGATTAAGCCCCTTGGGGCAGGTCTTGGCGCAGTTCATGATGGTATGGCAGCGGTACAGCTTGAACGGGTCTTCCAGATCGTCCAAACGCTCGCCCGTTGCCTCATCGCGGCTGTCCACGATCCAGCGGTGTGCCGCCAAGAGCGAAGCCGGGCCAAGGTAGCGGTCGCCGTTCCACCAATAGGACGGGCATGAGGTCGAGCAGCAGGCACACAGGATACACTCGTAGTGGCCATCAAGCTTTTCGCGATCCTCGATCGATTGCTTCCATTCCTTGGCAGGCGGGTTTGTTGTCGTTTCGAGCCATGGTTTGATCGAGGCGTGCTGGGCATAGAAATGGGTCAGATCGGGGATCAGGTCCTTGACCACAGGCATGTGCGGCAGGGGGTAGATCTTGATGTCGCCCTTGATCTCATCCATCCCGTAGATGCAGGCCAGCGTGTTTATGCCATCGATGTTCATGGCGCAGGACCCGCAAATGCCCTCGCGGCAGGAGCGGCGGAAGGTCAGGGTGGGATCGATCTCGTTCTTGATCTTGATGAGGGCATCCAGAACCATCGGACCACAGCTGTCCGTGTCGACAAAGTAGGTGTCGATGCGGGGGTTCTTTCCATCGTCGGGGTTCCAACGATAGATCTGAACCTTGCGCAGGTTCTTGGCCCCTGCGGGCTTGGGCCAGGTCTTGCCCGTTGTCATCCGGCTGTTCTTGGGAAGTGTAAATTCAACCATGGGTCACCTCTGTGTCTGTTCTGATGTTACCGGGGCAGCGGGGTATGGGCCAGAGCCCACGCTGGTTTTGGCCGATTGTGCTGGTGTCAGGGCACGATTGTCCCTTGGGCTATCCGTCGTCCGGAACTGGTCAAGAAACCGTTGGATGTTCGCCTCTGGCAGGGTCAACTTTGGCGGGATCGGCCCGCGCAACCGCGCCTCCAGCCCAGTCAGGACATCGGCGCGGGTAATTGTCGGAAGGCCGGTTTCGGCCCCGATATCGCGGGCCCGATTGTCGATCTCGACCACCAGAGCTCTGCGACCGTGGTGCAAGCCACGAATCGTGCCGTGCAACCTTGTACCGACCACATCGACCGGTCCGGACCTCAGGAAAGCATCATAGGCCGCAAGGTTCGGGGCAAGAACACGGACCTTCTCATGCCCGTCCAGGGTTAGTAGGTACCCCAGGTCGCGCGGTTGCTGGGGCCAGAACCAGACTTCAGGATAAAGCCGCAGCAATGTCGACAACAGGACCGAGTCTGACGGGTCGGCCCGATGCTTGGTCAAGGTCAGGCAGGCCCGAGGGGCCATTCCGTCCGGGACCCTTTCCAGCCCCAATCCTGACCAGAGTGTCGGGCATGAGGTGTTTACAGCGCGATGTCCAAATGCTGAAACCAACCGCGCCCCCACATCATCCCGGACCGAATGGACGTGATCCCGGGACAAGACATGACGCATGAACCGGCGTTGGCGCCAGTCCACCCTATCGAAATCCCGGTTGCCCCCGACGCCCAACAGGACAACTTTGTTCCGCAGGGCCGCCAAATCGCGCCATCCGACGCGCCACATGAAGCTGTGACCGAGCCGGAACCGGGCACTAAGGGCGTTGGTTCCCAAAAGGAAGGCGACATCCGCCGTCGCGACAAGGCTGCGTCCGGACGCGCCCAGACCATCATGACCCGAGGACCGTGTGATGTAGGCATCCGCAATCACCGGGCCAAGCTGACTGCGGGCGGCCTCGACAATGATCTCGTCGCCCACATTGTCAGTGGCGCTAGAGGTGTCGATCAGGTGGATATGGCGCATGATGCCTGCCCCCTAATCCGACTTTGTCGCAACAAAGAGGATTTCCCCACGCATCAACCCATAGGTCAACACATCAGGCTCGACCGCGGCATACTCTGCCAGATTAAAACCTGCGGCGCGAATGCGGTCGCGCACATCCCGCCCGTACATGCGCACGTGGTCGGACTGGCCAAAATGCAGGTTCCGCGCAACCGGCCCATCAACCGACGGGTTTTCATAAGTTCGGGCCCAGCCTTCTACGACCGGGGTCATGACCGCCAGCTTTCCCCCCGGCTTTAGGATACGATGCATCTCGGCGAGGGCTTTGGCATCATCTACATGCTCAAGCACATGGCAACAGACGACACGGTCATAGTCCGCGTCCGGAAGGCCTGTCGCTTCGATGTTGATCTGATGGGTCACATTGCGGCGGGCACTCAGGTCGGCGGTTTCATAGCGGGCGACCCGATCTCGAATAAAGGTCGTCAGTTGACCTTCCGGCGCGAAATGCAGAACGGCGTGATCAGGGGCAAAAAACTCATGCCGGGTCGAAAAAAGATAGAACAGTCTATGACGCTCGAGCGAGTTGCACTTGCTGCACCGTGCATCGAACCGGGGCGGCTGACCAAAGGCAGTGAACATGCCATGGTAGTCGCAGATCGGGCAGCTCCGGGGGGTGATCCCCCGCACAGCCGCGCGAAACCGGTTCAGCTGCTTCTTTGCGTTTTGCTCGATCGCCTCGCGAAACGCCTCAGTCTCATCCTCCGGAGTTGGCTTTTCCGCCTCCATCAGCGCAGGACCGGAGGACGGTAGGGCGGCTGACCAGACCGCTGATAAACGCATTCCTCATAGACAGCGACAGGATCGCGACCGGCAACGAAATCACTGCTGACCCCGACGGCCAGGCTCGAAAAGGTTCCCGAATTTGAGTTAGCCCCGACCGTCACGTTGGCCGTTGGTGCCTGCGCCGCACGCGCCCGCGCTTCGCACACCTCTGCCGCAGCCTCAGGGCTCAGCATAGGCGGTGTGCAGGCCGCAAGGACCAGCAGCAACGCGGGTGCGGCGTAGCGCATCAGTAGACCCTCTTTTTCGGCGCGATCTTCTTGAGGTCGATGCCGCCGTCCGCTTCGGTCGTCAAAGGGTCCAGATGGACAGCGCGATAGTCCAGCCTGGTCTTGGTGCCGTCGACATAGGCAAGGCTATGCTTGCGCCAGTTCACGTCGTCACGGTCCGGGTAGTCCTCATGGGCATGGGCACCGCGGCTTTCTTTGCGGGCCTCTGCCGCGACGATGGTGGCCAAAGCGTTTGGCATAAGGTTGGTCAGCTCCAGCGTCTCCATCAGGTCGCTGTTCCAGATCAGGCTACGGTCGGTCACCTTGATGTCGGCCATCTTGCCGGCCACCGCCTCCATTTTGCCAACGCCTTCGGCCAGCGTCTTGTCAGTGCGGAACACCGCCGCGTCGGCCTGCATCACTTGTTGCATTTCCAGACGCAGGGCAGCCGTTCCAATGGCCCCATCCGCATGGCGCAGACCGTCGAACCGTTCCAGCGCTTTTTCAACGCTGGCGAGGTTCGGACTGGGGACGGGGCTGTCCGGATCGACAACCTTCGCTGCACGAATGGCCGCAGCACGGCCAAAGACCACCAGGTCGATCAGTGAGTTAGACCCAAGCCGGTTCGCCCCATGGACCGACGCACAGCCCGCCTCGCCTACGGCCATCAGGCCGGGCGCCACAGCATCGGGGTCATCGGCCGTCGGGTTCAGGACTTCACCCCAGTAGTTGGTCGGAATACCGCCCATGTTGTAGTGAACCGTCGGCAGAACCGGGATCGGTTCCTTGGTCAGATCAACACCGGCAAAGATGCGCGCCGACTCCGAAATCCCCGGAAGGCGCAGATCAAGCGTTTCAGGAGGCAGGTGGTTCAGGTGCAGGTGGATATGGTCCTTGTTCGGACCAACACCACGGCCCTCGCGGATCTCCATCGTCATGCAACGGCTGACCACATCGCGTGAGGCAAGGTCCTTGTAGGTCGGGGCATACCGCTCCATGAAGCGTTCGCCTTCCGAGTTGGTGAGATAGCCGCCTTCGCCACGCGCCCCCTCGGTGATCAGGCAGCCAGCACCATAGATGCCTGTGGGGTGGAATTGGACAAACTCCATATCCTGAAGGGGCAGGCCCTGCCGGGCGACCATGCCATTGCCATCGCCAGTGCAGGTATGGGCAGATGTCGCGCTAAAGTAAGCACGGCCGTAGCCGCCAGTGGCCAGAACCACCATCTTGGCACTGAACAGATGCAAGGTGCCATCGTCCAGCTTCCAGGCCAGAACACCCTGACAGACCCCATCCTCGGACATGATCAGGTCAAGGGCAAAATATTCGATGTAGAACTCTGCCTTCTGCTTCAGGCTCTGGCCATACAGCGTGTGCAGGATGGCATGGCCGGTGCGGTCGGCGGCGGCACAGGTGCGCTGCACCGGCGGGCCCTCACCAAATTCTGTTGTGTGGCCACCAAACGGCCTCTGGTAAATCTCGCCCTTCTCGGTCCGCGAGAAAGGGACACCGTAATGCTCGAGCTCATAGACCGCCTTGGGGGCCTCGCGGGCCAGATACTCCATGGCATCCGTGTCGCCCAACCAGTCAGACCCCTTGACGGTATCATACATATGCCACTGCCAGTGATCCGGCCCCATGTTCGACAGGCTGGCGGCAATGCCTCCCTGGGCGGCCACGGTGTGGGACCGGGTCGGAAAGACCTTGGTGACACAGGCGGTCTTCAGGCCCTGTTCGGCCATCCCCAAAGTTGCGCGCAAACCTGCGCCACCTGCCCCCACAACGACCACGTCGAAGGAATGGGTCTCATACTCATATGCTGCCATGGTCTTGTCGCTCCGAATAAATCAAAAAGCCCGTCTGCGCTGCGCGCTTAGAGGGCAAGCCTTACGATGGCCAAAAGGGCGACCGCCGCCGCCGCGTAGCTCAGGCAGATCATGGCGATGATCAGCACTTTCTGGGCCATGCCGTGTACATAGTCCTCGATCAGCACCTGAACGCCGCTGCGAAAATGCAGAAAGCCAACCAGAAACGTCAGGGCAGCAATGGCCGCGGGATAGGGTCGGGCATAGTAGGTCAGAGCCTCTTCATAGGTCCCGCCCAAGGCCGGCCCAAAGGTAAAGACGAAGAACGGCACCAGAAGAAGAAGGGCGACCGAAGAAATGATCATCTGCCAGTGATGCTCGGTCCCGCTTTTCGCTGAACCGTTGCCGATAGCGCGTTTGCGATCTGTCATATATGCCATGTCAGCCTCCTCAAACAACGATTGCGGTAAAGACGGTCAGCAAGGTCGCCGCGATGACGGACCCCTGGCCAAGCATCTCACCCTTGTTCACATCCAGCATGTAGCCTGCGTCCCAGATCAGGTGACGCAGCCCGCCCAACAGGTGGTACCACAGGGCCCAGACCGACAGGATCATGACCAAATCGCCGAACCAGCTTGTGATCACAGCGTCCGCCATTGCGTAGGCCTCGGGCCCGGCAGCCAGGGCGACAAACCACCATACGATCAGCAGCGCCCCCACGATCAGACCATTACCGGTGATCCGCACAAGGATCGACGTCATGGATGTCCATTGCGGGCGATAAATCGTCAAATGCGGTGACAGCGGGCGATTGCCCCGGTTCACATCGGCCATCAGAATTCCCTTCCAGTCCAGTGCAGCGGCTTGTCAGCCTGCATCGCAGACCCGCTTTTTCTCTTGTCGCTGATTTTCGGCGCGAAGTCATCACGCCGCAAGTGCAAAATCCGCGTCCTAAAGACGCGATTCGAGCAAAATTGTCGGTTTGTGATCACGCACCCGAAATGTGTGATCACACACACTCCTCATCTCGCCAAAAATATCCCCGCCGGAGGCTCCCCCACCTCCCGCCCCACGACTCACATCGGCAGGAGAACCCAGTAATCAAGATCGAGAAGGACTTCGGGCAGGTATTTCCCGTCCGGGTCTCGAAGCGCTCCGGCAGCCCCCCGCGTGGCCACCAGCCGCAATCGAAGCGCTCCGACACCCGGCGCTGCGGTTTCAGCCTTGTCCAGAACCTCGGACCAGGCGCGTACCGTGTCGCCTGCAAAACAGGGGTTGGCATGGGCACCCCCATTCAGGGCGACGATCATCTGAGCATTCGCGAGGCCGTTGAAGGACAGGGCACGGGCCAGCGATATGACATGCCCCCCATAGATCAGCCGCTTGCCATCCTCGCGGTTGGTCGCGTCAAAATGGACCTTGGCTGTGTTCTGCCAAAGACGGGTGGCAAGCATATGTTCGGCCTCTTCGACGGTCACCCCATCAACATGGTCGATCACCTCGCCCACTGTATAGTCGCCCCAGCGGTGCGGTTCTCCGGCTAAGCCAAAGTCGTAGTCCCGGAAATGCAGCCCTTCGGGCACCACAAGATCAGAGGCCGCGACTGCAGGGGCAAGGTCCGGGATCACAGGCGCGGTCGCCGGACCAGAGCCGCGCTTGCGCACCATGACCCAGCGGACATAGCTCAGCACTGGCGCACCCGTCTGATTGCGCCCCTCGGTCCGGACCCAAACAACGCCGCTCTTGCCGTTGGAGTTTTCCTTGACGCCAATGACCTCGCTCGTCGCGGTGAGCGTATCGCCCGGCCAAACAGGCCGCAGCCAGCGCCCTTCGGCGTAGCCCAGATTGGCCACCGCGTTCAGCGATATGTCCGGCACTGTCTTTCCGAACACGGTATGAAACGCAATCAGGTCGTCCATCGGTGAGGCCGGCAACCCGCAGGCGCGTGCAAATTCGTCCGAAGAATAGAGTGCCCCGCGCGCCGGATAGAGCGCATGGTAAAGGGCCCGCTCTCCCCCGGACAGGGTCCGGGGAACGGCGTGGGCGATTGTCTCGCCCGGGACATAGTCCTCAAAGAACCGACCGGCGTGGGTTTTGGTCATTGCTGACCCAGCTTCATATCCGGCGAATAGGGCTGATCAATCTCCTTGGTGACGGCCTGACCGCACCGCATGACCCCATTCGCCGCATCGAATGCATAGGTGGGAGATCCGTATAGCTCCCACCCTTTCGACAGCGCCTCGGATACTTTGTGGCAGAAGGCCGAGGTGTCGTCCTCGGTCAAAAGTCTATAGACCTTCATATGTTACCCAAACGGATTATAGCCAAGCAGGGAGTGGACACCGCCAACGACGCCGGTGACAACGATAGCCGCGCCCAGCGCGATCAGCTCTTTCTTCATTGGTGGCGCAGGGTTGCGTGTCCATTCCGGCACAGCCCGGTTGATCAGGCTCATGCTGACCAGCGCCCAAAGGAACAGGCCGCCAAACAGGACAAAGGACGGGGTGTCCCCGTTGACCAGAATATGGGCGGCCGACCAGACCATGACGGCGGCAAGCTGCGGGTGGCGGATCACCCGAGTGATCCGGGTCTTGGATCCGCTGGCGGCAAACAGGTAGAACGAGAACAGCATCAAGAGGTTGTTGATGCCGGTCATCGCGGGGCTGCGTCCCCAGTAGACGGTGCCGTCCCAGCCGCGATAGCCGATGACCATCAGGACAATTGCGACAAGGCTCAGAGCGGCAACGATGCCCTTGCCCCGGTCCCCCATGCTTTCACGGGCGGCGGGTGCAAGTCGTTTGAACAGGTGGGCCCCCGTCCAAATCAGCAAACCAAGGACAGTCAGGATCATGTTTCAGCCTCCAATGCGGCGATGGCCGCCGCCTTTGCCAAGGTCGCTTGTGCGGTGACGATATGCAAGTTCTCGACGATCTTTCCGTCAACAACCGCCACACCCTGCCCCGCCGCCTCGGCTTCGGCAAAGGCCGCGATCTGACGTTTGGCCAGATCCAGCTCTTCGGCCAGGGGCGCAAAGGCCGCGTTTGCAATGGCCAACTGGTCCGGGTGGATAAGGCTTTTGCCGTCAAACCCCAGATCCCGGCCCTGCGCACATTCAAGTTTCAGCCCATCGGCATCGCGGAACGCGTTGTACACCCCATCGATCGCAACACGGCCATAGGCCCGTGCGGCAATCAGGCTGATTTGCAGGGCCTGCATCAGCGGCATTCTGTCAGCCCGGTTCCGCAGTCCAAGATCCTTGGCCAGATCGTTCGTCCCCATGACGATCCCCGCCAGACGCGGATGCGCTGCGATGTCCGCTGCCCGGAGGATGCCCAGCGGCGTTTCCATCATGGCCCAAAGGGGTTTGTCAGGCACAAGCGCGGCAAGACGGTCCAGGTCGTCGGGACCGTTTACCTTGGGCAGCAGGACCCCGTCACAGGCCGCATTCGCCATCGCAATTGCGTCCGCCTCGCCCCATTCGGTCTCGAGGGCGTTGATCCGCACGATCCGGGCCCGACTGCCATAGCCACCTTTTGCAAGTTCGGTGGTAAGCGTCTGGCGGCCTTCGGCCTTTTCTGCGGGGAGAACAGCGTCCTCCAGATCAAAAAGAATGGCATCCGCCGTCAGCCCGCGCGCCTTGTCGAGCGCGCGGGGCCGCGACGCGGGGATATAAAGGGCTGAGCGATAGGGGCGTGTCATATGTTCGATCCTTCCTGGGCCGGTCTCGAAATTTAATTGCGCGGAAATGGTCAGAACTTCCCCGATATTTCAACCCCGAATGCGCTGCAATGCAGCAAAACCTCGGTCCCGGCCGGAACATTAACCTAAAATTCGGAATGCTTGGCGACAGTCGACCGCAGATAAAGACCGCAAGGACGGGGTTGCCGGCAAGCCGGCAGGCAAAGCGGTTCTCGAATATCCTTACAAACCGCAGCGCTGCGCCTGGTCCGGTCTGCCGCCCTGCCTGCACAAAGGTTATGCCGATGAATGATACCCTTATCCCTCTTGCCAGCGGCCTGCTGATCGCCGCTGCTGCATTGGCCTCTCCTGCAAACGCCCAGCAATCGTCTCGCAATTGCGGCGACCGGGATCGCGTCGTGGCCCATTTGGCCGAAGGCTATGGTGAGACGCGGCAATCCGTGGCCCTTGCGGCCAACAACACAATGGTCGAGGTTTTTGCCTCGCTGGACACAGGGACGTGGACGATCACGATGACTTCGGCGTCGGGCCGGACCTGTCTGCTGGCAGCGGGTCAGTCTTACCAGCCTCTGGACGAGGTTTTGGAAGAAGGGTCGGGCGCCTGATCGTCGGCAATGTGCCAAGGCCCCCGATGCTGCATTGCGGCAGGCTTGCGCCAGAGGACGGCAGGGTTTACGCAGATGCCCGACCACTCCACGACAACAGGACTCATCTTCATGGCCAGACCCAAGATCGCTCTTATCGGCGCCGGTCAGATCGGCGGAACTCTCGCCCATCTTGCCGCAATCAAGGAACTCGGCGACGTCATCCTTTTTGACATTGCCGAGGGCACGCCGCAGGGCAAGGCACTCGACATTGCGGAATCCGGCCCGTCCGAGGGCTTTGACGCCGTCCTGAAAGGCACCAACGACTATGCCGACCTCGCAGGCGCCGACGTCTGCATCGTCACGGCAGGTGTCCCCCGCAAGCCGGGGATGAGCCGAGATGACCTTCTGGGCATCAACCTCAAGGTCATGAAGTCCGTCGGCGAAGGGATCGCCGCGCACTGCCCTGACGCTTTCGTCATCTGCATCACCAACCCGCTTGACGCAATGGTCTGGGCCCTGCGCGAATTCTCGGGCCTGCCTCACGCCAAGGTCTGCGGCATGGCCGGTGTCCTTGATTCGGCCCGCTTCCGCCATTTCCTGAGTGTTGAGTTCAACGTGTCCATGCGCGACGTCACCGCCTTTGTGCTGGGCGGCCATGGCGACACGATGGTGCCCCTGACCCGCTATTCGACTGTTGGCGGCATCCCCCTGCCCGACCTCGTTGCCATGGGCTGGACCAGCCAGGACAAGCTTGACGCCATCGTCCAGCGCACCCGCGACGGCGGGGCCGAGATCGTCGGCCTGTTGAAGACCGGATCGGCCTTCTACGCGCCCGCAACCTCTGCCATCGAAATGGCCGAGGCCTACCTCAAGGATCAAAAGCGCCTGCTGCCCTGCGCCGCCCATGTCGATGGCGCCTACGGTCTGAACGGCTTTTATGTTGGTGTCCCCACCATCATCGGCGCCGGCGGGGTCGAGCGTGTGGTCGAGATCAAGATGGACAAGGCCGAACAGGCGATGTTCGACAAGTCCGTCGATGCGGTCAAAGGTCTGGTTGAGGCGTGCAAGGGCATCGACCCAAGCCTCGCCTGATCCGACGCCCGTTTGAAAATGCCTTGAATGCGCGCCCTTGGGCGCGCATTTCTTTTGCGCCAGACCAAAGGACCCAAGATGCCCCAGGACTTCTGCCCCGAGCTTGAAACCCGGCTGACGCGCTATGCCGCCATCGACAGCCAAAGCGACGCCAGCATCCCGACCGGCCCATCAACAGCTGTCCAATGGGATATGTTGCGCCTGCTAGAGGCTGAGTTGACCGAGATCGGGGCACAAGACGTGACCGTGACGGACTACGGCACCGTCCTTGCCACGCTGCCGGGCACAGCACCCGGCCCCACGATCGGCTTTCTGGCCCATGTCGACACCGCCCCCCAGTTCAACGCCACCGGCGTCAAGCCAAGGGTGATCCGGGGATACAACGGCGGCGACATCACCTTTCCCGATGCGCCCGACCTGACCCTGTCGCCGGGGAACTGTCCGTATCTTGCCGAGAAGGTCGGTCATGACATCGTGACGGCCTCGGGCACCACCCTGCTTGGGGCCGATGACAAGGCCGGGGTGTCGATCATCATGACGGCGGCCCGGCATCTGCTGGCCAACCCAGACATCCCCCATGGACCAATCCGCATCGCCTTTACCCCGGACGAGGAAATCGGTCGCGGGGTCGATCCACGCCTGCCTGCCGATCTGGGCGTCGACTTTGCCTATACGTTCGACGGCGGCGCGGTTGGCGAGATTGAGTTCGAAAGCTTTTCTGCCGATGGGGCAACCGTCACCATCACCGGCGTTTCGATCCATCCGGGCTGGGCCAAGGACAAGTTGGTCAATGCCCTGCATCTTGCCGCCAAGATCGTGTCAACGCTGCCACAGGCGACAATGACCCCCGAAACGACCGAAGGGCAGGAAGGGTTCATCCACATCACCGACATGTCCGGCAGCGCGGCCGAAGTGACGCTGCACCTGATCCTGCGTGATTTCGAACGCGAAGGGTTGGCTGCCAAGGGGGAAATGCTGCAACAGATATGCGCCGCCGTTGCAGCGACCGAGCCTCGGGCGACGATCACCTGTGAGATCACCCACCAATACCGCAACATGCGCTATTGGCTGGAACAGGACATGACGCCGGTTGAACTAGCCCATGCCGCCTGCCGCAATCTGGGGATAGAGCCTGTGTCGGAACCCATTCGCGGTGGAACGGACGGGTCCAGACTGACCGAGATGGGGGTGCCAACGCCGAACCTGTTTACCGGGATGCAAAACATCCACGGACCGACCGAATGGATTTCGGTTCAGGACATGGAGGTCGCCACCCGGCTTTGCCTGTCGCTGGTGGAACGCGCCGCAAAACCGGACAAGTCGGGAATGCCAGCCTAGGCCCGAACAGCATGACCAGCTAACATCAGCGTATTGTGAGAAGGAATTACGATGCGCCTGCTGTTTTTGGCCGCGGCCCTTGCCGCCTTTCCGGCCTTTGCCCAGACCACTGATGTCTCTGACCTCATTGCCGAAAACGGGCTGAGGGCGACCGAATCCCAGCTTGTCGGACTGGCCGATCCGACACCGTCGGATGGCTTTGCCCTTGGTGGTGTCCGCTTCCTGGGAGCGATCGAGACCGCCCTTCAAACGCGGTACAGAACCGGCATGTACGGCGACATTGTCATGCTGACCGGCATCCCCTTCCTGCGGTTGCCGATCCCCGAAAACCCTTCGCCGGATCCATTTGATCCAGTCGTCATCGAAGAGATGTTCGGGCAGATCCTCAATGATATGGACGGCGCCCTGATGTCGCTTGACGGTATCTCGGATGATGATGTTGTAAGCGTCCGTTTCGACACGTCCGATTTATGGTTCGATATCGACGCCAATGGCCAACGCGATCCAGGTGAAGCAGTGTTCGAGGTATTGGCAACCATGCTCGGTGTCCGGGCAGAGGTAGACGCACCCCTCGTCATCCAATTCGATACCGCGGACGCGGCATGGCTGTCAGCCTATGCCCACCTGCTGTCCGGCGTGTCAGAGGTCGTACTGGCCTTCCAGCCAGCAGAGCCCGTTCGGGAGGTTCTGGCCTCAGCCAGCGACTTGTCCGTCCTCAACCCGCCGGTGCCGGGCGGCGATGACTTTGATGCTCGCTTCGGGACCTATGCGGACCTGATCACGATCCTTGTCGCGGCGATCGAACAGCAGCCTCTGCCCGAACGGACGCAGGCCGCACATGGCCATTTCCTGGAAATGGTGGCGGACAACCGCGTTTTCTGGCAACGGGTCGCCCGCGAGACTGACAACGATGCCGAGTGGATCCCGAACAAGTCCCAAACCTCTGCCTTGCCGGTCGACTTTCCCGCCGACACTGGCCGTCGCTGGCTTGCCGTATTGTCCGAGGCCGAGGCCCTGCTGAATGGGGACCTGCTGATCCCGCATTGGCGGATGGGTGACGCGGCGGGCATCAACCTGTCCCTGCTCATGGATGATCCGCCACCCGTAGACATCGTGGGCTTTGTTCAGGGCATGTCGCTCTTGCCAAATGCCGAACAAGGTCCGCTGATCCAAGGGCAGAGTCTGAGGCTTTTTTCCGAGTTGGTCGGAGGTAATGCCGGCCTGTTCATGGTCCTTCTTAACTAAGAAACGGATCATTCGAATCATCTGATCGGGCGATGCCTGCGATTTGTGATCACACATTTTCAAGGTGTGATCACAAATGTCGCTTTTTCCATGCCGTTCGACAATAACCGGTTCTTTGCCTTTCGAACCTATGGTTTAAGACAGAAAACCGCTTCAACCGAGGGCGCACTTCATGAATATCCACGAATATCAGGCCAAGGCACTTCTGCGGTCTTACGGCGCACCAGTCAGCGACGGGCGAGCCGTCATGCGAGCTGAAGATGCCAAGACCGCCGCCGGAGAGCTGGACGGACCCTTGTGGGTCGTCAAGGCTCAGATTCACGCAGGCGGCCGGGGCAAGGGCCACTTCAAAGAGGCTGACGCTGGCGAAAAGGGCGGCGTGCGCCTGACCCGTTCGGTCGAAGAGGCCGCTCAGGAAGCCAAGAAAATGCTGGGCCGCACCCTGGTCACCAACCAGACCGGTGAAGCCGGCAAGACGGTCAACCGGATCTATATCGAAGATGGCGCGGGCATCGAGAAAGAGCTTTATCTGGCTCTCCTCGTCGACCGGCAAAGCAGCCGCATCTCGTTCGTCGCCTCGACCGAAGGCGGGATGGACATCGAAGAGGTGGCGCACAACACGCCCGACAAGATCCTGAGTTTCTCGGTTGATCCGGCGACAGGGTATCAGCCCTATCATGGCCGCCGGATTGCCTTTTCGCTGGGGCTGTCCGGGAACCAGGTCAAGCAATGCGTTGCGCTGATGGGCACGCTCTACAAACTCTTCGTCGACAAAGACATGGAGATGCTTGAGATCAACCCCCTGATCGTCACCGACAAAGGCGACTTGAAATGCCTCGATGCCAAGATGGGCTTTGACGGCAACGCGATCTACCGCCACGCCGATATCGCCGCCCTGCGCGACGAGACCGAAGAAGACCCCAAAGAGCTTGCCGCCTCCAAGTTTGACCTGAACTACATCGCGCTGGATGGCGAGATCGGCTGCATGGTCAACGGCGCGGGCCTCGCGATGGCCACGATGGACATCATCAAACTGTATGGGGCAGAGCCTGCCAACTTCCTCGACGTCGGTGGCGGTGCCACCAAGGAAAAGGTGACAGAGGCGTTCAAGATCATCACCTCTGACCCCAACGTCAAAGGCATCCTGGTCAACATCTTTGGCGGGATCATGCGCTGTGACGTGATCGCCGAGGGCGTGATTGCCGCGGTCAAGGAAGTCGGGCTTCAGGTTCCGCTTGTCGTCCGGCTTGAAGGGACCAACGTCGAAAAGGGCAAGGAGATCATTCGCAGCTCTGGCCTCGACGTGATTGCCGCCGACGACCTCAAGGACGGCGCAGAGAAGATCGTGAAAGCGGTCAAAGGTTAACTGTAGGGCGGGGTCTCCCCGCCTGATGCAACTTCGGCGAGGCGCGCCTTGCCATACAGGAGGCCCAGATGGCCATTCTCATCGACGAAAACACCAAGGTAATCTGCCAGGGCTTTACCGGCTCACAGGGCACTTTCCATTCTGAACAGGCCATTGCCTATGGCACCAAGATGGTCGGCGGTGTGACCCCGGGCAAGGGTGGGTCTACCCACCTGGATCTGCCGGTCTTCAACTCCTGCCACGAAGCCGTGGCAATGACAGGCGCCAACGCATCCGTCATCTACGTCCCCCCGCCCTTTGCGGCCGATTCCATCCTTGAGGCAATCGACGCCGAGATCCCGCTGGTGGTCTGCATCACCGAAGGCATCCCTGTCCTTGACATGATGAAGGTTAAGCGGGCCCTCGAAGGCACCAAGACCCGCTTGATCGGGCCGAACTGCCCCGGCGTCATCACACCGGACGCCTGCAAGATCGGCATCATGCCCGGCCATATTCACAAACGCGGCAGCGTGGGTGTTGTGAGCCGCTCGGGTACACTTACCTATGAAGCTGTGAAACAGACATCAGACAGCGGCCTTGGCCAATCGACTGCCGTAGGCATTGGCGGGGACCCCATCAAGGGGACCGAACATATCGACGTGCTCGAGATGTTCTTGGCTGACCCCGAGACCCATTCGATCATCATGATCGGGGAAATCGGCGGCTCGGCCGAGGAAGAAGCAGCACAGTTCCTTGCAGATGAGCGCAAGAAAGGTCGCTGGAAGCCGACCGCTGGCTTTATCGCAGGCCGCACCGCGCCTCCGGGCCGTCGGATGGGTCATGCCGGGGCCATCGTGGCCGGTGGCAAGGGCGATGCCGAAAGCAAGATCGAAGCGATGAAAACCGCCGGCATCATCGTGGCCGACAGCCCCGCGACACTGGGCGAGGCCGTGTTGAAGGCTATTGGGTGATGAACCGGGCGCCGCTTCTTTCGGCTGCCATTCTGGCGCTCTGGGCCGGGGTTGCACCTGCACAGACGCTGAACGGCGTCGTCGATCTTTGCAGCGACCCACTCACGGACGGGCCGACCAAAGTCGCCCGTCTGCCAGGCCTTGGATGGGACAGCGCCCCTGTTGATCCCGCCGTTCTGAACGGTCTGGCCACGGCGATCATCCTCGGCTTCACGAGCGGGATGCCGGACCTCGAAGAACGGTTCGCTCTGGCCCCCCAGTTGGCCGGCAATTTTGACCAGATGATCAATTCTGGACAGGTCAGCCTTTGGGCCAATGGCGACGCCGTCCTTGCGGTCAGCATCGCCCTGACGCCTGAAGGGACAGAGCATTTTGCCTGCTACTATGCATCGCCCACCAGCAAAGACACTCTCGCCCAGATGGAGCGTTATGGGTCCCCCGAGGTCCTGCCCGAGCTTGAGTTGATCGCAAGACGGTTCGATGAGACCGCGATGGCGTTCAACCCGGACCGAAACTACCAGATGTACAGCACTTGGTCGCGCCTGACCTCTGACCCACCCCGCGGCCCCTACACTGACGCCTACCGGCTCGAACGTATCGAACAGCCGCCCGCCAACTGATCCCGCCCATGAGGCCAAAGCCATGACCGAACACTCCTCCAACGACGTTTTCCACGCTTCATCCTTCCTGCAAGGGCACAACGCGGATTACATCGAACAGCTGCACGCCAGATACGCGGCCAATCCTGGTGCCGTCGATGAAAGCTGGCGGACCTTCTTTGCCTCGCTTGGCGACAGCGCGGCCGACGCGCAGGCCGAAGCGCAGGGACCGTCCTGGGCCCGCGCCGATTGGCCGCCTGTGCCCGCGGACGAGACGACAGCAGCCCTCGATGGCCAGTGGCCAGCCGATCCGAAGGCCGCTGGAGACAAGATTAAGGCGAAGGCCGCCGAAAAGGGCGTATCCTTGGACGAAAGTCAGGTCCGCTCTGCCGTGCTGGACAGTCTGCGCGCCCTGATGATCATCCGCGCCTACCGGATCCGGGGGCACCTGATCGCTGATCTGGACCCGCTTGGCATGCGCGATACGAAGCTTCACCCTGAACTTGACCCCGCGTCCTACGGCTTCACGAAGGCCGACATGGACCGGCCTATCTTTATCGACAACGTCCTCGGCCTTGAGGTCGCGACGATGAACGAGATCATCGCCCTTGTCCGCCGCACCTATTGCGGGACCTTTGCCCTGCAATACATGCACATTTCCGACCCCGCCGAAGCCGGCTGGCTGAAAGAGCGTATCGAAGGCTATGGCAAGGAGATCCAGTTCACCAAGGAGGGCCGCAAGGCAATCCTGAACAAGCTGGTCGAGGCTGAAGGCTTTGAAAAGTTCCTGCACGTCAAATACATGGGAACAAAGCGTTTTGGTCTGGATGGCGGCGAAAGCCTGATCCCCGCGATGGAACAGATCATCAAGCGCGGCGGATCGCTTGGCGTCGAGGAAATCGTTATCGGGATGCCGCACCGGGGCCGGCTTTCGGTCCTCGCCAATGTGATGCAAAAGCCTTACCGGGCGATTTTCAACGAATTCCAGGGCGGCAGCTTCAAGCCCGAGGAGGTCGATGGCTCCGGCGACGTGAAGTATCACCTGGGCGCATCGTCCGACCGGTCCTTCGACGACAACAATGTCCACTTGTCCCTGACGGCCAACCCTTCACACCTTGAAGCAGTGAACCCGGTCGTGTTGGGCAAAGTCCGCGCAAAGCAATTCCAAAAAAACGATAGCGAACGTAAGAAGGTGCTGGCCATCCTGCTGCATGGCGACGCCGCCTTTGCCGGGCAGGGTGTTGTGGCCGAAGGTCTGGGTCTGTCCGGCCTGACCGGGCACCGCACCGGTGGGACGATTCATATCATCGTGAACAACCAGATCGGCTTTACCACTGCCCCCTCGTTCTCGCGGTCGTCCCCCTACCCCACGGACATCGCCCTGATGGTCGAGGCGCCTATTTTCCACGTCAACGGCGACGATCCAGAAGCGGTTGTGCATGCTGCCAAGGTGGCAACCGAGTTTCGGCAAAAGTTCGGCAAGGACGTCGTCATCGACATCTTTTGCTACCGCCGCTTTGGTCACAACGAGGGGGATGAACCCATGTTCACCAACCCCGGGATGTATCAAAAGATCAAGAAGCAAAAGACGACACTGACCCTTTACACCGAACGTCTTGTCCGCGACGGGCTGATCCCCGAGGGCGAGATTGAGGATATGAAAGCGCAGTTCCAGGCCCTGCTGAACGAAGAGTTTGAGAACGGCAAAACCTACCGCCCAAACAAGGCCGACTGGCTGGACGGGCGCTGGTCCCACCTGGACCGGGAGGAAGAGCAGAAGTACCAGCGCGGCAAAACCTCGATCAACCCGGACACCATGGCTGAGATCGGCAAGGCCCTGACGACGATCCCAGAGGGTTTCGAAGTCCACAAAACCATTGGTCGCCTGCTTGAGGCAAAGCAGCAGATGTTCGCATCGGGCGAGGGTTTCGACTGGGCCACCGCAGAGGCGCTTGCCTTCGGATCCCTACTGACCGAAGGCTATCCGGTCCGCCTCTCTGGTCAGGACAGCACCCGCGGCACCTTTTCGCAGCGCCATTCGGCCTTCATCAACCAGAACACCGAAGACCGGCACTACCCGCTGAACCACATCCGCAAGGGACAGGCCCAGTACGAAGTCATCGACAGCATGCTGTCCGAATATGCGGTGCTGGGCTTTGAATACGGCTATTCGCTGGCCGAACCCAACGCCCTTGTCCTGTGGGAGGCCCAGTTTGGCGATTTCGCCAACGGCGCCCAGATCATGTTCGACCAGTTCATCTCCTCGGGTGAAAGCAAGTGGCTGCGCATGTCAGGCCTCGTCTGCCTGCTGCCCCACGGCTATGAAGGCCAGGGGCCCGAGCATAGCTCGGCCCGGTTGGAGCGGTTCCTGACCATGTGTGGGGGCGACAACTGGATCGTGGCCAATTGCACGACGCCGGCCAACTATTTCCACATCCTGCGCCGCCAGTTGCACCGGACCTTCCGCAAGCCGCTGATCCTGATGACGCCCAAGTCGCTCTTGCGGCACAAGATGGCGATCTCGAACGCCGACGATTTCACCACCGGATCGTCGTTTCACAGGGTCCTGTGGGATGATGCCCAGAAAGGGAATTCGGACACGACGCTTGTCGCAGATGAAAAGATCCGCCGTGTGGTCATGTGTTCGGGCAAGGTCTACTACGATCTGCTCGAAGCCCGCGACGCCGCCGGTATCGACGATGTCTACCTGCTCCGCATCGAACAGTTCTATCCCTTCCCGGCGCTCAGCCTGGTCAAAGAGCTTGAGCGGTTCAAGCAGGCCGAAATGGTCTGGTGCCAGGAAGAGCCAAAGAACCAGGGGGCGTGGTCCTTTATTGAGCCCAATATCGAATGGGTCCTCAGCCGGATCGACGCCACCCATCTCCGCCCCATTTACGCCGGCCGCGCTGCCGCCGCCTCGCCCGCAACGGGCCTGGCCTCGCAGCACAAGGCACAACAGATCGCGCTCGTGAACGATGCGCTGGCCCTCGAAGGAAACTAAGACATGACCACCGAAGTCCGCGTCCCCACACTTGGCGAAAGCGTCACAGAGGCCACCGTGGCCACCTGGTTCAAGAAACCGGGCGAGGCCGTCGCCATCGACGAGATGCTGTGCGAGCTTGAAACCGACAAGGTGACCGTCGAGGTCCCTTCGCCGATTGCAGGCACCCTGTCAGAGATCGTCGCCGCCGAAGGCGAAACCGTTGGCGTCAATGCCCTCCTCGCCCAGATTGCTGAAGGGGCCAGCGCTGCCACTGCGGCCCCGGCAGCTCCTGAGGCAGCCGAGGCACCAGCACCGAAGCCCGAGCCCGTCACCACCACCTCGGGCAGCCCCCGCGATCCCGAAGACGCGCCCTCCGCGCAAAAGCTGATGGCCGAGAACAACCTGTCCCGCGACGCCGTCACCGGCACGGGCAAAGACGGTCGTGTGATGAAAGAGGACGTGCTCAAGGCGTTGACCGCACCCAAGGCAGCGGATGCACCCAAGCCTGCCCCCCGCGCGCCCGTCGCCGTCGAAGACAGCGCCCGGGAGGAACGGGTCAAGATGACCCGCCTGCGCCAGACCATCGCACGCCGCCTGAAAGAGGCGCAGAACACGGCCGCCATGCTGACCACCTACAACGAGGTGGACATGACCGGCGTGATGGAGTTGCGCAACGAATACAAGGCGCTCTTCGAAAAGAAGCATGGGGTCAAGCTCGGCTTCATGTCCTTCTTCACCAAGGCCTGCGTCCACGCCCTGCGCGAAGTGCCCGACGTCAACGCCGAGATTGACGGCGATACGGTCGTCTACAAGAACTACGTGCACATGGGCGTCGCCGTCGGCACGCCAACAGGGCTCGTCGTTCCGGTGCTGCGCAATGCCGATCAGATGGGCTTTGCCGAGATCGAGAAGGGCATCGCCGCGCTCGGTCTCAAGGCGCGGGACGGTAAACTGTCGATGGCCGACATGCAGGGCGGCAGCTTCACCATCTCCAACGGTGGGGTCTACGGCTCGCTCATGTCCTCACCCATCCTCAACCCGCCGCAGTCGGGTATCCTGGGGATGCACAAGATCCAGGACCGGCCGGTCGCGATCAACGGACAGGTGGTCATTCGCCCGATGATGTATCTTGCCCTAAGCTATGACCACCGGATCGTGGACGGCAAAGGGGCGGTGACCTTCCTTGTCCGGGTCAAGGAGGCGCTCGAAGATCCGCGCCGACTGTTGATGGACCTCTAGGGCGGGGCGGACAAAAGTCTGTTCAACCCTGCTTGCATGACGGGAAAGGCCCCAATGACCGCCGAACTGACTGCCCTTGCCTGCGCCGGCCTGCTGCAATGCGTGCAATTCGCACTCATGGCGATCCCGGCCAATCTGGAACTTGGGGTGGGCAAGACGTTGTCGCCCCGGGATCCCGACCGGCTGGGGCTACCGCTGGTCGAGCAGGTCAGCCCCAAGACCGGACGGCTGTTCCGCGCCCTGAACAACCATTTCGAAGGGCTCATCCTGTTCACGATCGCGGTCGTCGTGGTCACACTCGGGGACAAGGCCAACGCAGTGACGGCTGGTCTTGCCTGGACCTACCTCGGGGCCCGCATCCTCTACGTCCCCGCCTACTACTTCGGGCTGTCGCCCTGGCGCTCGTTCATCTGGTTCGCGGGCTGGCTCGCCACTCTGGGCATGATCATCATCTCCATCCTATGATCTCTCATCTCGCCACAAATATCCTCGGGGGGAGGCGCGCAGCGCCGGGGGGCAGACAGCCCCCCTCCCCCGCTCCACAAAGGAAACCGACATATGGCAAACTATGATCTCATCGTTATCGGGGCAGGCCCTGGCGGCTATGTCTGCGCGATCCGGGCGGCCCAACTCGGGCTCAAAACCGCCGTTGTCGAAGGACGGGACACCCTTGGTGGCACCTGCCTGAACATCGGCTGCATCCCCTCCAAGGCCCTGCTGCATGCCTCGCACCAACTCCACGAGGCCGAGCACAACTTTGCCAAGATGGGGCTCAAGGGAAAATCACCTTCCGTCGACTGGAAGCAGATGCTGGCCTACAAGGACGAGGTTATCGGCTCGAACACGTCCGGGATCGAGTTCCTGTTCAAGAAGAACAAGATCGACTGGATCAAGGGCTGGGCCACGATCCCCGGCGCCGGGCAGGTCAAGGTCGGGGATGAGGTGCATGCCGCCAAGTCCATCGTCATCGCCACCGGTTCCGAGCCGTCCAGCCTGCCGGGCGTCGAGGTCGACGAAAAGACCGTGGTCAGCTCGACCGGTGCCCTGACACTGGCGAAGATCCCGAAATCCATGGTGGTCATCGGCGCCGGTGTCATCGGGCTCGAACTTGGGTCGGTCTACAAGCGACTTGGGGCCGAGGTGACGGTGATCGAATACTTGGATGTCATCACCCCCGGCATGGACGCAGAAGTGCAAAAGACCTTCAAGCGGCTGTTGGAAAAGCAGGGGCTGAAGTTCACCATGGGCGCGGCCGTTCAGGGCGTGACGGTCAAGGTGGGCAAGGCCACTGTCACCTACAAACTGCGCAAAGACGACAGCGAGGCGACCGTCGAGGCCGACACGGTTCTTGTCGCCACGGGACGCAAACCCTACACGGCCGGCCTGGGCCTCGATGCCTTGGGCATCGAGATGACCGCACGCGGCCAGATCGCCACGAACGGGCACTACGGCACTAACATGGCCGGGGTGTATGCCATCGGCGACGCCATCGAAGGGCCGATGCTGGCCCATAAGGCCGAAGACGAAGGCATGGCGGTGGCTGAAATCATCGCCGGTCAGAAGGGCCATGTGAACTATGGGGTCATCCCCGGTGTGATCTACACCCATCCCGAGGTTGCAAACGTCGGCGCCACGGAAGAGCAGTTGAAGCAGGAGGGTCGCGCTTACAAGGTCGGCAAGTTCTCCTTCATGGGCAATGGTCGCGCCAAGGCCAATTTCGCCGCCGATGGTTTCGTCAAGATTCTGGCTGACAAGCAGAGTGACCGAATTCTGGGCGCCCATATCATCGGCCCGATGGCGGGTGACCTGATCCACGAGGTCTGTGTAGCAATGGAATTCGGCGCCGCGGCAGAGGATCTGGCCCGGACCTGCCACGCCCACCCAACGTATTCCGAAGCGGTCCGCGAGGCGGCTCTGGCCTGTGGCGACGGCCCCATCCATTCGTGAAATCAAGGTAAGGTGGGTCATGACCCACCTTACGCCAAACCTGTCCCGGCGGGCCTAGAGCGGCCAGAACACGAGAATGGCAGGCACCGCGACAACGATCACGATGACCTCAAGGATCAGCCCCATCCGCCAGTAATCGCCAAAGTGGTAATTGCCGGGCCCCATGATGATCGTATTGTTCTTATGCCCGATCGGCGTGAGAAACGCGCAAGAGGCGGCAACAGCGACCCCCATCAGAAACGGATCGGGATTGACCCCGATAGACTGCGTCACGCCAATTCCGATGGGTGCCGCGATTAGTGCGGTGGCCACGTTGTTCAGGAAATCCGACAGGGTCATGGTGATCACCATCATCACCGTCAGAACCCCCCAGGGCGGCAAATCGGCGGTCCAAGACACGATCTGGTCCGCAATCAATTGCGACCCGCCCGTATCCTGCAAGGCGGTTCCCACGGGGATCAGACACCCCAACAGGACAATCACCTTCCATTCGATCAAGGCATAGAAGTCGCTCCCTCCGATCAGCCCCATGGCGATGTATGACACAACGCACAATCCCAATGCCACGGCGAGCGAGGTGAACCCGGTCATCGACAGGGCGATGGCGCCGGCAAACAGAAGGATCGCCAGAAGGGCCTTGGACCGCTGGACGACATCCACCCGCCGGTCCGCCAAGGGCAGTACCCCTAGCCAGTTCATCGCAGCGCTGACATTTTCGTCCGGCCCGATCAGCAGAAGCATGTCGCCCGCCTTTATCGGCAAATGCCGCACCCTGTCCCGAAACCGCCTGCCCTGACGCGATACCCCCAGCAGGGTCACGCCATGCCGCTGCAGCAGCCGCAGGTTCATGCTTGTCCGGCCGACGATCCGGGCGTCTTGCGGCACGATGGCCTCTGCCAGCGTCATTGACTTGGCCGTAAGGCCGCCATGACGCTCGGCCCCGACCGAATCGAGTTCCGCTGCCCCCATAAATCCTTCGATCTGCTTGGGATCGCCCTCGAGGACCAGAAAATCGCCCTTGCGCAATTCCCTGGACTGCGAGAAGCCGGGCAGCCGCTTGCCTTGCCGAACCAGTCCCAGAATGGTCACGTCATTGGTATGAGCGAGAGGATGAAGCTCTCCAACCGTCTGACCGATCGCCTTTGACCCATCCTTGACCCGCGCCTCCACGACATATAGCCCGGCATCCCCCTCAAGAGAGACGGTGTCAGCCCGCTCTGGCAACAACCGCCAGCCCACCAGGGCGACGTAGGCAATGCCTGTTATGGCGACAGTCAGCCCGACAGGGGCAAAATCGAACATCGAAAACGGTGCCCCAAGGGCGTCTTCGCGGTATTGGGCGATGACGATGTTGGGCGGCGTCCCGATCAGGGTGATCATGCCGCCAAGGATGGTGCCAAAGGACAATGGCATGAGGGTCAGCGACACAGCCCGCTTGGCCTTGCGGGCGGCATCAATGTCCAGAGTCATCAAGAGGGCGAGTGCAGCCACATTGTTGATGACCGCAGACAAGGCCGCTCCCACCACCGCCATGATCGAAATATGGGTCGGCAAGCTGCGGTCAGGTTTCGTGACAAGCCGGGCGATCAACTCGACCGCGCCGGAATTCATCAAGCCACGCGAGACGATCAGGACAAGGGCGATGATGACGACAGCAGGATGACCGAAGCCCTCGAACGCCATCGCAGGCTCGATCAACCCCACAAGGACAGTCAACAGCAAAGCCCCAAAGGCGACCAGATCGTAGCGGATACGCCCCCAGATCAGCAAAGCGAACAGAATGAAGAGAATGCCAAACAGCATGGCCTGGTCGTTCGTCATGGCATTGGCCTCACGCTATCGACTGAAGGGCTCACCCTTTGGTCAATACCGTACCTGAGCCACAAACTGCCAGAAAAGCCTTTTGGTCCTGCACAAATGTGCAAAGCCATACCCAACATTGCGATGGGGGTTTGGTGGAGCCTGGGTTTTCCACTCAGCCATCTCTCTCGCTGCAACCGTGATCTTATGGTTATGAGTTAAGAGCTTGGCCACTGGCGCAGCTGCAGCGTTCGGACCGTAGGGCGGGAACTGTTGTTCGCCGTAACTTGCGCCAAGGTCGGCTGGGTGGGACTTTCTAGCGAGTGTCTGAAATCGCAAAAGTCTCACCGGAGCTTGTGATAAGGTATCACATTACCTTTTCTGTGCGTCGCCTCTTGCGCCTCAACCCAGCTTCCAAGCGCCGTCACGAGATGCTCTTCTGTCTCAGCAAAGCCATGGACGTGGCAATATCTGGCGAGTTCATCTAGCGCGATGTCGAACCACTGCTCGTCAGTTTTGCCAGTGCCGCCAGATGGCCTTTCACTTTCGCCCAAGGCGTGGGTCACCGCGCCTCGTGCCGCGCAAATCAGGGAAACAACTTTGGGTTGATCATGCAGTTCTGCATAAGTTTCGAGGTCACGAAGGATTTCAGGTATCCAAGTGTGATCTGTTTTTGCCTTAATCCCATCCATAGCCTGCCTCCTGAATGTTTTAGGATATGATTAACTATCCTCATATTTTGTAAATACATCCAAAAGGATATATATGGAAAATTATATGTATACAATTTAGAGCTGTATAATTTGGATTCAAGTACAACATACGATTGCTAAGGGCGGGTGACTCCACGCTGCCGCAGCCAGCGGTTAGGATGTTGCTGCCAACTGTCGAGCAGGAAGCTCCGGCACGGACGCCAGCTGTCGCAGTACTCATTGATGCTAGGCTTTACGGAACTTTATTGATGTCAAATAGGTCGAACCCTATGACTATCTCTGTCGTCAGGAGGACCAAAAAAATCCAAATCATGTTGAACGATGACGAGATCAAAGCCATTGACGATTGGCGCTTCCAGAACCGCTTGCCATCCAGAGCAGCAGCGATCCGTGAATTGCTGAGCCGTGGTTTGCAGACCACGGAGTTCAGAGAACCCACAGAGAACAAGCCGTCAGGTCAGTTTGGCGTGATAACTCCACCAGACGAAGCCCTCCCATAAGAGACGTCCTTGAGACGCCTGTTCGCTGGAAACCTAGCTTATGCGTCGTTCTTCTTGATGAAATTCAGGCGGTTATGGCGCGCTGGTGACCTTTGCGGGGATCACTACTAAGGTCCGCTCTGGGCCGACCTCGACGAGAACTGCGCCCATGACCCACGACCCTGCAAACCCCTCTCCCTGCGCAAAGCCGACGCTTGGACCCTCGTCCAAACGATACCAGCTCACCAGTGGCGAACTGGGAAACTTGCGTCAGGGGTGGGACACTAGGATGAGGAGTGCCGACAGGTCTACATGAGGGCGTACAAGGTAACTGATCGCCTAGAGGCAAAGATAACCTCTGGAGCCTCTGAAACACCCCGCTTCCGGGCTGCTGAGTTGCAGGGGGACACAATCGTCCGGTTTGAAGAGCCCCCCCCCACTGCCAAGTCAGAAGAGCGTTGGCTCGCCTTGTTAGAGGACGATTCTGCCGATTGATGGTCGAACTGGGCCGCCTACAAAGCAAGAATGGCATGCACCTTGGCAGTCAAACCAGGACTTCCAAGAAAAGTGTTTTAAAACAATGCGATTATAGGTTGGTTTGGTGGAGCCTAGGGGGATCGAACCCCTGACCTCTTGCATGCCATGCAAGCGCTCTCCCAGCTGAGCTAAGGCCCCAAACCGTGCCGTTCTCTAAGCGGCGGGCTGGGCGAGATCAAGAGGAAAATCCCGCCCTGCCAGAGTTTTGTGACAGGCCACAAGGACCCGCCGGATCAAAGGTCGTCGTCGGCAGCGACATCCTTGAGATCGTCGAAGGAGACGGCGTCGTCATCCTCGTCGTCCTCAAGCACTTCGTCGCCCAGGTCGACATCATCGTCGTCCTCGTCGTCGTCATCGGCCAGAAGCAGATCGTCATCCACGACCTCCTTGAGCTTGGCCTTTTTGGTCTGTGCATCCTCGGCATCAGCGACCATAGTCCGGTTCTTGCCAAGGTCGATCGTCACGACCTCGCCGGTGTAGGGGCTGATGATGGGATTGGCGTTCAGGTCATAGAACCGCTTGCCCGTCGTCGGGCAGATACGCTTCTTTCCCCATTCTTCCTTGGGCATCCAGTGTTCCTTCAATTCCTATAGCCATTGTCGGCATCATGTCCGACATTGTCATCACGCGGGCCGCAACGGGCGGCCTTGCGGCGGATCAGCGTCCCCTGCCATAAGCTTTGGGGCGTGTCAAAGCCTTTGGTGCGCATTGTTGCGAAGGGTCATTCATGGGTCGACATATGCTTGCCGGTAACCCCCCGATCGAGGTGGAGCTTAAACGATCTCCCCGCGCCCGTCGAATGACACTTCGGGTCTCGCGACTTGACGGTCGCGTCACCCTGACCATGCCCCCCCGTCTCGCCGAAAAAGAAGGGCTGGCGTTTCTCAAAGACCGCGAAAGCTGGCTGCGCACACATCTTGCTGGCGTAGGGGGTGCGTTGCCGATGGTCTTTGGCACCGCCATCCCGCTTGAAGGGGCAGAGGTCCTCCTGACGGCCGGGGCGGTCCGCCGACCGACGCGAGAGGGATCGGTACTGTTGCTGCCGCCCGACCCCGACAAAGTGGCCGCCCGGACGCTTGCCTACCTCAAGGCCGCCGCCCGGGACCGCCTTGCCGTAGCCTGCGATCGCCACGCAGCGGCCCTTGGGCGGACCTACGGGCGGCTGACCCTGCGCGACACCCGTTCCCGATGGGGATCATGTTCGTCCCGCGGGGACCTGATGTTTTCCTGGCGACTGATCATGGCCCCATCCGAGATTCTCGACTATGTCGCGGCGCACGAAGTGGCCCACCTTGCAGAGATGAACCATTCAGATGCCTTCTGGGCTGTTTGTGGGCGCCTCTATCCGGATTACAAGACGGCTCGACGCTGGCTAAGGAACAACGGCTCAGAGCTGCACCGCCTGCGATTCGCCCCCTAGGGCGTCAGGCTCGGCTTGACCACGACGGGATACGTGATCACATTTATCTCATGCAAATCCAACCCCGCACACCAGACCAGACAGGCGCCGCGCATGACCGTGTGTATCGGTCCTTGCGGACCCGCATCATGCACGGAGAATTGGACCCGGGCGAAGCCCTGACATTGCGCGGCATCGGCAAACATTATGGCGTCTCGATGACGCCAGCCCGTGAAGCCGTCCGCAGGCTGGCGGCAGAAGGAGCCCTGACCCTGTCCTCGTCTGGCCGGGTCTCGACCCCGGAACTGTCGAACGACCGGATCGAGGAACTGGCCGCGCTGCGGGCCCTTTTGGAACCCGAACTGGCAAGCCGCGCCCTACCCCGAGCGCATTTTGCCCTGATCGACAGGTTAGAGGCGATCAATCAGGGCGTCAGCCAGATGGTCGCCCGCCATGACGCCAGCGGATATATCCGCATGAACCTGGAATTCCATCGGACCCTTTACCTGCGCGCCCAGGCGCCCGCGATCCTCGCCATGACCGAAACGGTGTGGCTGCAGTTGGGGCCGACGATGCGGGCCCTTTATAGCCGCCTCAAACGATCGGAACCTCCCTATAACCACAAGCTGATCATCGCCGCCTTGAAGGCCGGGGATGAGCCCGGATTGCGGCTGGCGGTGCGGACCGATTCGACCCAAGGGCTTCGCTTGCTCAAGAACTGACCGCCGGAAGGGGCAGAAAGCGCCCCTGATTATGACTCCTGGACCGGCCCAGGACGGAACACCCGAAACTGGAGGCCCCATGCGGACGAGCCGAGTGATCCATACAGTCTCAGCCCATGCCGAAGGCGAAGTGGGCGACGTCATCGTGGGCGGTGTCACCCCGCCTCCGGGCGCCACCCTGTGGGAGATGCGGGACCATATCGCACGGGACGGTGCCCTGCGCCGGTTCATGCTGAATGAACCGAGGGGTGGCGTCTTTCGGCATGTAAACCTGCTGGTTCCGCCCCGAAATCCCGCCGCCGATGCTGCCTTCATCATTATGGAGCCGGAAGATACCCCGCCGATGTCGGGCTCAAACGCGATCTGCGTGGCCACGGTGCTGCTGGACACCGGCCTCTTGCCGATGGTGGAGCCTGTGACAGAAATCACCCTTGAGGCGCCCGGCGGCCTTGTCCGCGTCCGGGCAGAGTGCCGAAACGGCAAGGCCGAACGGATCACGGTGCGCAACCTGCCATCCTTTGCCCTGCGCCAGTCTGCCCCGCTGGAGGTGCCCGGCCTTGGGTCGCTCGCCGTCGACACCGCCTTTGGCGGCGACAGTTTCGTGGTCATCCCGGCGCGGGCGCTTGGACTGTCCCTTGGCCCCGACGAGGCGCATGACATCGCGCGTTTGGGCGTAAGGATCACGGCGGCAGCACAGGAGCAGCTGGGCTTTGCGCATCCGACATTGCCGGATTGGGATCACATCTCGTTCTGCCTGTTCGCAGGTCCCCTGGAAGAGACCGCCACCGGATTTGCCGCTGCCTCTGCCGTGGCGATCCGGCCGGGGAAGGTTGACCGGTCCCCAACCGGCACTGCCGTCTCTGCCCGGATGGCGCTGTTGCACGCACAAGGCCTTATGAGCGAGGGCCAGACACTTGAGGCCCGCTCGATCATCGGATCGAGCTTTACCGGACGGATCGCCGGGACAACCACCCTTGCCGGAACACCCGCGATCCTGCCCGACATCTCGGGCCGCGCCTGGATAACGGGAACCCACCAGCACATGCTGGACCCCGACGACCCCTGGCCCGAAGGCTACCGCCTGTCCGATACCTGGGGCGCGCGGTGATCGGGTTTCAGTGACCTGAAGGTACGCCTGCGGCGCAAGGTCATACCTCCGCGATCGCCTTGCGGCGATCCCGTCAGGTTGCCTCCGGCGGGAATATTTTTGGCAAGAAAAAGCTGTCAGCTTTGGGAAATGGGCCAGGCCATCTTTTGGTCGTGCGGCACTGGACCGGTCGAATTGCGCAGGACGAGGTCTGCGCGCAGCGTTGTTTGCAGGTCCCGGGCCGGCCTTCCCTCGATATGACCCAAAAGGGCCGCTGCCAGGGGTTCACAGGCGTCGCGGAAGGGTGCCTGGGTGACCGTAAGCGGGGGCGCGAAGCCGGTTGCGGGCATTTGTGGAAATCCGTCGTCATGGGCGACCACCGACACGTCCTGGGGGATCCGGATGCTGAGGTCCTTGGCGGCCCGGTAGACGCCGGCGGCCTGAGGCGTCGCACTACACAGGATTGCAGTCGGCCTTGGGCCCTGCTGCCCTGACAGCCAGGTCAGCGCCTGGGCGTAGCCCGCCGGTTCTGATGGGGGGTGACCGGCGATGAAATGGTCTGGCACCGAAACGGGCATCGCTTGCCGGAACCCTTCGGCCCGGTCTCGGGCGAAGGCATAGCGATGTTCCCCGTTCAGGAGTGCGATCCGCCTGTGCCCCAATGCAGTGAGCAGGTTCACCGCGTCACGGCTGACAGCATGGTTGTCGATGGCAAAGAAAGGGTAGTCGGCCGCGTCACCGGCCGTGCCATGCATCACGAAGGGGATGTTGCGGGCCTGAAGGAAGGCCACGCGGGGATCATCCGGTACCGGGGCGTTCAGGATAAAGCCGTCCAGAATGTCCCGTTCCAGCATCCGGGCATAGGCTGCCACCGGATCAGTCCCCTGATCCACCGCCAGCACAAGGTCGGTGTCCCGCGCCACCAAGGCGGCAGAGAGGCCCGCGACCACCTCAAAAAAGGTCTGGTCAGAGCTCATGTCGGGATTGAGCTTGACGATCATGCCCACCATTCCCGACCGCCCGGTGACGAGCCTTTGGGCGACACGGTTGGGTCTGTATCCCAACAGCTCGGCCGTCTGGCGGACCTTTTCGCGGGTCTTTGCGTTGACCTCGGGAAACCCGTTCAGCGCCCGGCTGACGGTTGCCACCGAAAGACCAAGTTCGGCCCCGATGTCCTTGAGCGTCGCCAAACCGATGTCGTCCTCTGCCTATTTTCAAATCGTTTACGGCTTTGACGTACTTGCCTTTGCACCATAGATCAACGCCGCTGGCATGAACCCATGGAATACGTCCAGCCGAAATTCAAAACGTTTTGAAACTGGATGCCTGCCTTGTTATGTCTGCCGACGAATCAAGAGACTGCAGTTGTGTCCGAGGGGGATGTCCATGCGCGAATGGTGGCGAGATGCCGTGATCTACCAGATCTATCCCCGATCCTTTCAGGACTCGACCGGTGACGGGGTGGGCGACCTCAAGGGCATTACCCGGCGCTTGCCGCATGTGGCTTCGTTGGGGGTGGATTGCATCTGGCTGTCGCCGATCTTTACCTCGCCGCAGCGCGACATGGGCTATGACGTGTCGGACTACACCGACATTGATCCGCTGTTCGGCACATTGGCCGATTTCGACGAAATGATCGCGACCGCCCACGACCTTGGCCTGAAGGTGATCACCGACCAGGTCTTGTCCCATACCTCGGACAAGCACCCGTGGTTCGAGGAAAGCCGGTCAAGCCGGGACAACCCCCGCGCTGACTGGTATGTCTGGGCCAATCCCCTGCCCGACGGATCCCCCCCGACGAACTGGCACAGCCATTTTGGTGGACCGGCGTGGGAGTTTGATCCCCGTCGCGGTCAGTATTACCTGCACAACTTCCTCGGCTCGCAACCAGACCTGAACTATCACTGCCCAGCCGTGGTGGACGCTATCCTTGAGACCTGCAAGTTCTGGCTGGACCGGGGTCTCGACGGGTTTCGCCTGGATACCGTCAACTACTTTTTCCACGATCAGGAACTGCGGTCCAACCCGCCAGCGAGCGGAGGCCATTATGTCATGGCAACCGATCTCTATGGCATGCAGAAAAACATCTACAACAAAACCCGCCCTGAAAACATTGGCTTTCTTGAACGTTTACGCCGCCTGACCGATCAGTATGACAACATCATGATGGTCGGCGAAGTCGGCGAGATGGGCGACCGCGCCATCGAGATCATGGCCGAATACACCCGGGGCGAGCATCGCCTGCACATGTGCTATTCCTTTGCCATGCTCGGCCCCGACTTTTCGGCTGACCATTTCCGCCGCTGTATCGAAGGGTTTCAGCGCGGGGCGCCCGATGGCCACCCCAAGTGGTCCTTTTCGAACCACGACGTCCCCCGCCACCCGACCCGCTGGGCGGCGCATGGCACCTCAGTCGATGCCGTTGCCCGACAGGCCGCGGCCATGCTGATGTCTTTTGAGGGCACCCTGGGCATCTATCAGGGCGAGGAACTCGGTCAGACCGAAACCGTGATGGAGTTTCACGAGCTGACCGACCTGCCTGCCCTGCGTTTCTGGCCCGAGGTCAAAGGCCGGGACGGTGGCCGCACCCCGATGGTCTGGGAACGTGACGCCCCCAATGCGGGGTTTAGCACGGGCACCCCCTGGTTGCCGGTCAAGCCGGAACAGGCGGCCAATGCTGTTGATGGACAAGAGGCCAGCAATGACTCTGTCCTGCATTTCTACCGCCAGATCATTGCCTTTCGCAAAGCCCGTCCCGAACTCACGCTGGGCAAGACGGTCTTCATTGACCTGCCAGAGCCGATACTGGCCTTCACCCGGACCAATGAGGGCCAATCGCTGACCTGTGTGTTCAACCTGTCACCGAACCCCGTGGCGCTGTGCCTGTCGGCCCCGGCCACACCGGTTGGCCCCCATGCTGCCGAATTGACCGGGACGGACCTGGCCCTGCCCGGCAGTGGCTATGTCTATCTGGAACATGCCGGCAGTCTGGGCCTGCAGGTGTCAGAGGCGACAGAAGCGGCCTAGTTGCGACTGATTGCGTAAGGTGGGTCTTGACCCACCTTCCCTTCGCCCGGCGTCCGATCTAGCGTCCCGTCAAAGACAGGACGCAGCATGGCACACCCAAACCGACCGACCCACACTGCCTACGACCTCGTCATCATCGGCGGGGCGATGATCGGGTCTTCTATCGCCTGGTGGACCGCCAGGAACCCCGATTTTCAGGGCCGTATCCTGGTGCTCGACCGGGATTTGAGTTTCGAGTACGCCTCCACCACCCATACCAACTCTTGCATCCGTCAGCAGTTCGGGTCCGAGATCAACATCCGCATCTCCCAGTTCGGCGTCGAATTCATCCGCCAGTTTCAGGATGCAATGGAAGACCCCGAGGCGCCCGCGATCCTCTTGCAGGATTTTGGCTACCTCTACCTTGCCGACACCCCCTCCTTTGCCGAGGTCCTGGCGGCCAACCAACGGCTGCAATCCAGCCTTGGGGCCGGAACCCGGATGATGACGCCCGAGCAGATCGGGCAGGAATATCCCTTTTATGCCCTCGACGATATCGTTGCAGGCTCTCACAACCCGATCGACGAAGGTTACTTCGATGGGGGCACCATGTTCGACTGGCTGCGCCGAATGTCCCGCAAGCGAGGCGTTGAATATGTGCAAGCCACCGTCGCGGGCCTGCGTGAAACAGGGGACAGAGTGACCCATGTCGTCCTAGGCGACGGGACCGAGATCGCAGCGGGCCAGGTCGTCAACGCCGCGGGCCCAAGGGCCGCGCAGGTGGCCAAGATGGCGGGCCTGTCCTTGCCGGTCGAGCCGCGCCGCCGCTTTACCTTTGTCTTTGAGGCGGAAGACCGCCTGCCCCGCGACCTGCCTTTGACGATTGACCCTTCCGGCGTTCATGTCCGCTCGGACGGTCAGTGGTACATGGCGGGCTGCCCTCCGCACGAGGACCCTGCCGTCGATCCGACCAACTTCACGATGGATCACAGCCTGTGGGAGGATAAGGTCTGGCCGGCTGTCGCCACCCGCATTCCTGCGTTCGAGCGTGTCCGCCTGCGCAATTCCTGGGTTGGCCACTATGCCTATAACACCCTGGATCAGAACGCTATTCTGGGCGCCCATCCAGAAGTTTCCAACCTTTTGTTTGCCAATGGCTTTTCCGGCCACGGCCTGCAACAATCCCCTGCAGTTGGTCGGGGGCTGTCAGAGCTCATCGTCTATGGCGCCTACCGCAGCCTTGACCTGTCTCCCCTGGGCTTTGCCCGTATCCTCGACAATAGGCCGTTGATTGAACGGGCCGTCATCTGAATTAGGAGCACGCGATGCAAAAGATCGTCCTTACCGGGGCCTGTGGCGCCCTTGGCACTGTCCTGCGCGAACCTCTCACCTGCAAAGCGGCCGAGCTCTTGTCCGTCGACATCGCTGATGCCCCCGACACCCTCTATCCGGGCGAAAGCTTTGCCCAGGCCGATGTGTCAAAGATGGATGAGATCGGGCCGCTTCTCGAAGGGGCCGATATGGTCGTTCACTTTGCCTCGATCGCGGATGAGGCCCCATTTGAGCAGATCCTGCAATCGAACCTGATCGGCGCCTACAATATCTGGGAGGCCGCTTATAAACACGGTGTGCGCCGCATCATCTTTGCATCATCCGTTCATGCGGTCGGGATGCACGAGATCAACGCCGGGATCGACCTTGATGCCCCCCACCGACCCGATACCTATTACGGGCTGGCCAAATGCTTTACCGAAGACCTCGCCCGGCTGGCCTGGGAAAAGCGGGGGATAGAGTGTGTGTCCATCCGCATCTTTTCCTGCACCCCCGAGCCGGGGAATGTCCGTGCCCTTGGGAGTTGGCTGTCACATGGCGACTTGATCCAGCTGGTTGAACGGTCGATCGAGGCGCAGACGGTAGGCTATACCCCCATCTTTGGCATCTCGGGCAATACCCGGGCAGCCGTTTCCAATGCCAAGGCCTCGTTCCTGGGCTATCAGCCCAAGGACAATGCCGAGTATCTGGCCGATGAGCTGTTTGCCAAGGCCAAGCCGGTTGATCCCCAAGACCTTCAGCATACGCGATTGGGCGGGCCTTTCGCGATTGTGCCCCTGGGCGAAAGCGGCGTCGCCATGATCAAGCGCATGTCAGAAGCCGCCAAAGACGACGGCTAGAACAGCACCACAAAGGTCGCACCGGGCGGCCCTTCGGGAGACAACAGGATTTCCGCCCCATGCGCCTCGAGCATCCGGCGCACGATGGCAAGGCCCATACCGGTCCCGCCTTCGTCGCGTCGGGTTGTGAAGAAGGGATCAAAGATCCTACCCCGATTGCCGGGTGAGACGCCCGGACCGTCATCAACGACCGTCAGGCGGCCAGGTTCGGCCCAGATCCGAACGTTAAGCGCGCCGACGGCGGTCGCATTGCCCAGAAGGTGGTCAAGCACCAGGCGCAAGCCATCGGGTCCAAGTGGCAGGATGGCGTCTGCCTCAAGGTGCAGGCTGATTTCAGAGTGATCCAGCTGCAGGTCCGACATCAGCGGACCGATCCTGGAATGGCCCAGGCCCATAGGCTCTTTCGCCTGGGCGAGGATCCGTTGGGCATCCAGAAGGGCCGTCATCCGATCCGCCGCCTCGTCGATCCGGCTTAACAGGCGCGACCGGTCCGCATCGGACAGATCCGGGCTGTCCAGCAACTCTGCCGCGCCTCGAAGCACGGTCAACGGCGATTTGAGTTCGTGCGTGGCGTGATCGGCATAGGACCGCAACACGGCCTCGCGGCCCTGCAGGACCCGCCCCATGTCGAGAAAGGCCTGCCCCAAATCCCGCATCTCCCTGGTGCCATAATGTGCCAGTGGGTCCAGGCTTCCGTTGGAACCGTCCTTGATGGCCTTGGCCCGGTCCGCCAGCGTCTGGATGGGACGCAACAAGATCCTCCACAGAACAAAACCCAGAATGGCCGTCACCGCACAGACAGACAGGGCGACGATCGCCGCCGCCTCGCGAAAACCTGTGACAGGGGCAACATATCGGACGACCACGACCCCCGCCAAGGGCAGGCACAAGACCGCCCCAAGCGTAAGGCCCAGAACCAGGGCCAGCGAGGGCCGCCACTTGTTGCTTATCCGCCCAGACATGGTCCCATCCTGATGCCCACCCCATGGACCGTTTCAATCGCGTCGTCGCATCCGGCCTCAGCCAGCTTGGACCGCAGGTTCCGCAGGTGGCTGTCGACAGTCCGGTCGCTGACATTGACGTTGGTCCCGTAGATGAGATCAACCAATCGCGGCCGCGGCAGAACGTGATCAGGCCGGTCCAGCAGTCGCGACAGCAACTCCATCTCGCGCGCGGTCAGCGCGACCGGCGCCCCCATCATGGTGCAGACATGCCGCTCGCGGTCTAGGATCAGCCCGCCCCGCTTTAGCGGCCCCCGGCCGCTTGCTTCTTCGGGACGCGTTCGTTTGAGGATGGCCCGCAGTCGGGCGACCAGCTCGCGCGGGCTGAACGGTTTGGTGACATAGTCGTCCGCCCCCAACTCCAAGCCAACGACCCGGTCGATTTCATCCCCTTCCGCCGTCAGGAAAAGGACGGGCACTTCGCTTGTCCGTCGCAGCTGGCGGCAAACCTCCCGACCATCCATTTCGGGCAGTCCGATGTCCAGAACCACAAGGTCCGGGTTTGTCTGGGCCGCCGCCGCAAGGCCGGTCGCTCCATCAACAGCCTCGGTCACAGTGAAACCGGCCCGCCCCAGCGCGATGCGAAGCACATCGCGGATCTGGGGGTCGTCGTCGACGACAAGGATGGTGCCAGCGGTCATTGTGCCTCTCCGGATGGGTCGGTCGGAACTGTAACAGGTAAACTACGGCGCAGACGCGCATTACGGTAGCCCCATTCGCGCCAGTCCTGTGGTTCGTTGATCTCAAGCGTCGCAAAGCATAGCGGCGTCGATCCTGCCGCGTCGTGGGCCCGAATGGCAGGCACCGCACCTTCTCCCAATTCGCAAAGGTAATAGGCGTCAAGCGGGATATCCGGACGAGCCAAGTTGTTCGCAGCGACCACCCCTGCAACATTGACGAAGCAGACGACATATAGCGTCGCAGTCCCCATCAACAGGGCCCTTGCTATCAGCCAGCCCGTGCTTTTCCCCAGTTGCAGCTGGACCAACATCAGGCCCAGTCCTGCCGTCACCAACCCCATCCAAAGAAATGCGGCAAAGCGGAGACGCGTCAAACCGTAGGCCTCAACGTAAAGGTCCAGCCTTAGGGCAGATGAGGCGACGAGCAGGACATTCTGCCCAATCCAGAACAGCAACAGCCAGCGAAGGTGGCGTCGCCCAACCATATGCGGTTGCGCCAGAAGAGCGAACAAGCCCGCAAGAAGAGCCGTTATCAGAAGCGGATAGGCCCCTCGATGAGCATAAGCCGCATGCGTCATCCCTTCGGGCAGGGACAGGCCGCCCCAAAGGTAGGTGGCATCAAGACCTGATTGCAGGACGAACAATCCATTGAACGTGACAAGTGCGCGGGTCACCGAATTGGGATTGAACAGCCCAACACCGAGAGGGCGCGCCAGAACGGCCCTCGTCGGCCTGTTCATCCGTTCCCCAACTGCTGCAAGACGAAGCGTGGGCCAGAGGACCAGGGCGACCGCCCCCCAGAAAGTCCCCCGCTCTGCGGTGATGCTTTCAGCCAGCTGCCAATCAACGAACACCTTAAGCCAGCTGTCCAGAACCGGATTGGCCGCGGCGAGCAAAGTGACGAACACAAGGCCAAGGCCAAGACTAAGCACCCAGTCTCGGAGAAAACGGCGAAGTCCGGAACAGCCGAGTCGGATTGTCGCCCCAGCATCAAGGGCAGACCGGCCGTCATTCGAGACCTGAGCCAGTCCTGCGCGTGGCAATCGGGCAATCCCACGCAGCGCCCGGGACGCGGTGCCATCCGCCCCAAGGGCAATCCAGACGAGCGCGTGACAGAGCCCCAGCAAGGCAAAAGCCAGCGACAATGCCTGCACAAGCTCGACAATCGGCAAAAGGGACAGCACCAAACCGAAGCCCGCCCAAAGCATTGCCCGCTTGTCCTGTATTGCCCCGGGTCTCAGGGCCAGCGCGGTTCCGGCGATGGCAAGGATCATGACGGCAATTGACAGGCCCGGGGCGCTGACCTGCCAGATCAGCAAGTCGCTGGCAACAACCAGCACCAACAACGCCCCCACGGCTGCGAAACCGGGCAACGATCGCTGTGCGGTTAGGCCACCGTCCGCTACCCCCGATGGTTCTCCCGGTGGTACTCCCGGTGCCATCCAAAAGGCAGCCCGTGCCAATCCCGAAGGGACGCCCCGGATTAGAATTGTCTTCATTGTTCTTGCCTTTCCCTCTCAGTTCGACAGGAGGGATAGGGCCATGAGGTGCAACCCTTCGGCCGTGGTCGTGCAGTTTTTGCGCAGCGGCGCCCTAGCCTGCCGCCGCGGCCCGGATCGCTGCGATATTCGTGCCATACGCTGTGGGATCAGCAACGGAACCACCCCGGAAAGCAGCCGAACCTGCGACCAGTACATCTGCCCCGGCAGCAGCAACCAAAGGCGCTGTTGCGGGATCGACACCACCGTCAACCTCAAGGTGGATCGGACGATCCCCAATCAGCGCCCGTAGGGTCGCGATCTTGTCGATTTGTGATGCGATGAACTTCTGGCCCCCGAAGCCCGGGTTTACCGTCATGACGCAGATCAGGTCGACCATATCCAGAAGCCCTGCGACAGCGTCAGCCGGCGTTCCGGGGTTCAGCGCCACGCCGGCCTTCATGCCCGCCCCGCGAATGGCCTGGAGGGTCCGGTGAATATGCGGACCAGCCTCGACGTGGGCGGTCAGAATATCGGCACCCGCATCGGCAAAGGCGTCGATATAGGGGTCAACAGGCGCGATCATGAGGTGCACGTCCATGACGGTTCGGATGTGCGGCCGGATCGCCTTGGCCAACTGCGGGCCGAAGGTGATGTTGGGCACAAAGTGTCCATCCATCACATCCACATGCACCCAATCAGCCCCTTGTGCTTCTATTGCAGCACATTCCCGACCAAAATCGGCAAAGTCAGCGGCCAGTATCGACGGGGCGATCTTGACGGAACGGTCAAATGACATGCTTATGTCTCCTAGTGAGGCGAGTTAGGGGGCTTTAGCGCGGTTTTTGATCAAGGTCACGCGATGTACGCGGGGTTTTGAGCGAAGGGTCGTTTATCTCGTCAGTGTTTATGTGCCAGGTTGATGTTATGACTGAACTACCACTCTCCTATGCTGATATCTTCTCTTCGGAAGAGAAGGTCTTGTTGATCAGGGCCGCTCTTGAGACGCGACGCCCGTCTACTTTGCATTCCCAGGACTTCTACGAGTTGATCTGGGTTCAGAACGGCCAGGTGCGCCATCATCTTGAGGAAGTTCGACAGGAACTGCGGGAAGGCGACCTTGTTTTTGTCCGCCCCTCTGATCGCCATGCCCTTCAGGGACGCAGTGACGATGCTTTGGTGGTTTCGGTTGCACTGCATCCCGAACTGATCGAGTCAATGGGCCAGCGGCATCCATCGGTCGAGGGCTTTCTTTTCTGGTCCAAGGGCCGTGTGCCGACCCAGCTTAGCCGGGACAGCCGACAGTTGGCCGAGTTGAACCAGTCGGCCCTGCGCCTTGAACGCGGGAGCCGCAGCGGGCTTGAGGCCGAAGCCTTTTTGATGCCGCTGATCACAGGGCTGATCGGCCAGTCCGAAGTGCTGCCACCCGACTCGCCGGCATGGTTGGCCGCAGCCTGCGACGCGGCCCGCGACCCCAACGTGTTCCGCGAAGGCGCTGCCGGATTCGCAAGGGCCGCAGGCAAGGCCCACCCCCATGTCAGCCGGACAGCGCGGCGGTACCTTGGCAAGAGCCCGTCTGACTATGTGAACGCCCAAAGGATGTCCTTTGCCGCCCGCAGGTTGACCGGATCCGGCGACAGCCTGAGCGAGATTGCGACAGACTGCGGCATCCCGAACCTGTCGCATTTCCACAAGCTGTTTCGACAGACCTACGGGCTGACCCCGCAGCGCTATCGCAAGAGCCACCAGCGCGACATCATACAGCCTAAATAGCATTTGATCGTTTGGTCAAAACTTGCCAAGACCCCGGTGGCATGCAACGGTTTCGCATGCGACCGGGGAGGGCCATGGCGTGCAGACTGAGACCACTTCTATAGCTGGGACAGGTACCGGGAAAAGGGCTGATACCGCTCAGTTGCCCCAGGTCCATCTGCCACGAAACGCGGGAATGGAGCTTGACCTCGACTGGGTCGCCCGGGTGCAGGCCAATACCTCGGCGATCGAGAGGCGGGCCCAGACCTTGCCGGGCCGCCGGTCGGTCAAGAAGGACTGGCAGGCAGCATGGCTGTGCAAGGCCATCTCGCTGATCGACCTGACGACCCTGTCGGGCGATGATACGGTCGGCCGGGTCCAGCGCCTGTGCGCCAAGGCCCGACAGCCGGTGTCGCCGATGATCCTGGACAAACTGGGCATGACCGGCCTGACGGTTGGGGCCGTCTGCGTCTATCACGACATGGTGCCAGTTGCGGTCGAGGCCCTCCGGGGCTCGGGCATCCCGGTGGCCGCAGTCTCGACCGGCTTTCCGGCTGGATTGTCGCCGTTTCACCTGCGCCTTGCCGAAATCGGCGAAAGTGTTGCGGCGGGTGCCGCCGAGATCGACATCGTTATCTCACGTCGCCATGTGCTGACAGGCAACTGGCAGGCGCTTTATGACGAGATGCGGGCCTTTCGGGCCGCTTGCGGCGATGCCCATGTAAAGGCCATCCTCGCCACCGGGGAATTGGGCACCTTGCGCAACGTCGCCCGGGCAAGCCTGATCTGCATGATGGCAGGGGCGGATTTCATCAAGACCTCGACCGGCAAGGAGGGCGTCAACGCGACCCTTCCCGTTACCTTGACGATGATCCGGGCGATCCGGGACTATCAGGCCCGCACCGGGTTTCTGGTGGGCTACAAGCCCGCGGGCGGGATATCAAAGGCCAAGGACGCGCTGGTTTACCTGAGCATGATCAAGGACGAGCTGGGCGAACGCTGGCTGCAACCGGATCTGTTCCGCTTTGGGGCGTCGTCCCTTTTGGGAGATATCGAACGGCAGTTGGAACACCATGTGACGGGGGCCTATTCAGCCTCCTGGCGACATGCCCTTGCCTAAGGCCGCTGCGACGCGGGTGCTGGAAACATGAGTATTTGGGACGAAGCGAAGCCATGACAGTCAAACAGATTTTCGACACGATGGATTACGGCCCTGCCCCGGAGAGCGCAGCCGAGGCACTGGCCTGGCTGGTGGATATGGGCGACCGCTTTGGCTGCTTTATCAACGGCGCGTTTACTCCGCCCGGCACCACCTTAGAGAGCCGCAACCCGGCGACGGGCGAAGTGCTGGCCCATGTGACCCAGGCAAGCCAGGCGGATGTGGATGCGGCTGTGGTTGCAGCCCGCAAGGCCCAGCCCAAGTGGGCAAAGCTGGGCGGTCCGGGTCGGGCCCGGGTGCTCTATGCCATTGCCCGCCTGTTGCAGAAGCATTCCCGCCTGTTTGCGGTGCTTGAGACGCTCGACAATGGCAAGCCGATCCGCGAAAGCCGCGATATCGATGTGCCCCTTGCCCAGCGCCACTTCTATTTCCACGCGGGCCTGGCCCAGTTGATGGACAGCGAAATGCCGGGCCAAGAGCCGCTGGGTGTCTGCGGTCAGATCGTGCCCTGGAATTTTCCCCTGTTGATGCTGGCCTGGAAGATCGCTCCTGCGCTGGCGGCTGGCAATACGGTGGTTCTCAAGCCGGCCGAGTATACCTCGCTGACCGCCATGCTTTTTGCGGATATTTGCCGTCAGGCCGGGGTGCCTAAGGGGGTGGTGAACATCGTGACCGGCGACGGTGCCGTCGGTGAAATGATCGTGGCCGCCGAGGTGGACAAGATCGCCTTTACCGGGTCAACCGCCGTGGGCCGCCGCATTCGGGAGGCCACTGCTGGATCGGGCAAGGCGCTGACATTGGAACTGGGGGGTAAATCCCCCTATATCGTCTTTGACGATGCCGACCTCGACAGCGCGGTCGAAGGTCTTGTCGATGCGATCTGGTTCAATCAGGGGCAAGTCTGCTGTGCAGGATCCCGCCTTTTGGTGCAGGAAGGAATTGCCGAGACCTTTCATGCCAAGCTGCGCGACCGGATGGACAAACTGCGTATCGGCGACCCGCTGGACAAATGCATCGACGTGGGCGCCATCGTCGACCCGGTGCAGCTTGCCTCGATCACCCGACTGGTGGAGGCCAATCCGGAGGGCACCCATTACCGCGCCGCCTGTCCCCTGCCTGCCCGGGGGGCCTTTTACCCGCCCACCCTGATCACCGGCCTGTCGACCTCTTCCCCCCTGATGCAGGAAGAGATCTTTGGCCCGGTCCTGGTGGCGACGACGTTCCGCACGCCGGATGAGGCTGTCCAGATTGCCAACAACACCCGCTACGGCCTTGCCGCGACGGTCTGGAGCGAGAACATCAATCTTGCCCTCGATATCGCGCCCAAGCTGGCGGCCGGTGTTGTCTGGATCAATGGCACCAACATGTTCGACGCCGCCGCCCCCTTTGGCGGGGTTCGCGAATCCGGCTTTGGCCGTGAGGGCGGTTGGGAAGGGTTGCAGGCCTACTCCAGACCCAGGGGCAGCGTGGCAAAGCTGAAGCCTGTCCCGCCCCGGGAAGGCGAAGGCAGCCCTGAGGAGGGGCTGGACCGGACTGCAAAGCTATATGTGGGGGGCAAGCAGGCCCGCCCGGATGGCGGCTATTCCCGACCGGTCTACGGCCCGCGCGGCGCTTTGCTGGGTCATGCCAGCCTCGCCAACCGCAAAGACATCCGCAACGCCGTTGAAGCCACCGGGGCGGCCAAAGGGTGGGCCAAGACAACAGGCCATCTACGTGCCCAGATCCTGTATTACATCGCCGAGAACCTGTCGGCCCGCGCCGCGGAATTCGCCAAGCGGATTGACGCCCTGCAAGGGGGCCGTTCAGGTGAGAAAGAGGTGGAGGCTTCGATCACCCGCCTGTTCACCTATGCCGCCTGGGCGGACAAGTTCGATGGGCAGGCCCATGGCGTCCCCATCCGGGGTGTGGCCCTCGCCATGCGCGAGCCTGTGGGCGTGATCGGTGCGCTTTGTCCTGATGACGTCCCGCTGTTGGGGTTGGTGTCGGTCATGGCCCCGGCCATCGCAATGGGCAACCGGGTGGTGCTGGTGGCCTCAGAGCCCTACCCCCTGGCCGCCACGGACTTTTACCAGGTGCTGGAAACGTCGGACGTTCCGGCAGGCGTGGTCAACATCCTGACGGGCAGCCATGCCGAGTTGGCCCCGACGCTTGCCACCCATATGGACGTGGACGCGGTCTGGTCCTTTTCCTCGTCCCCGGTGTCGGCCGAGATTGAACGGCGATCGGTGTCCAACCTCAAGCGGACCTGGGTCAACAATGGCCAGGACCGGGACTGGATGGCCCTTTTGGGCGAAGGTCGCCCTTTCCTTGAGGCGTCGACAGAGGTCAAATCTATCTGGATACCCTACGGCGAATAGGGAGGCCCAACTAGAAGCGAGGCAGCCTGCAGCCCTAACGCCGCCAGCTGCGGAACCAGCGCGAAATGCCAGCCCGCTGCTCGTCGAAAACGCTGTCGATCTGGTCCAGCCGGGGCTGGATACGCCGCGCCCGAAACCGACGCCAGCGAACGGTGACAGCCCAGCCAATGGCAAAGAGAACGGTCAGGAAGATGATGTTGAACCAGGGGATCAACCGCGCCTCGGGATCGGCGACCGGGCGGATATCGATGGCGTTGGGGTAGACCGTCAGGTAACGGATCCGCCAGCCATAATGGGTGACGACCGCCCAGCGCGGCACTTCGGTCGTCGAAGTCAGATCCTCGGCCTCGGCCTGCAGGTCAGAGCTGTCGAACTTGAAATAAGGCGGCCAGATCCAGCCCGTATCCTCGTTGCGATAGACCATCACCCTGCCATTGTAGCGGACAGTGTTGATCAGGCGCAGATCGCGTGTTGCAGCCTCAGCGCTGCCGCTGTCGGCCTGAGCATAGAACAGGCGGTTGTAGGCAGTGAAATCGGTGCGGATCACTTCGGTCGAGACCACCCGCACGATGTCGCGCTGGGGCAGGACGTAGGACAGGAAGGCTGCCAGCAACGCCAGCACGAGTAACCGGAAGGTCCATTTGATATAGGTCATGGGGCCAGGCCCTCTGTCGGCTGTGAGTTGATCAGGTGTAGTTTACCAGATAGAGGATTGTCCCCACGATCACCATGGGGATCACGTAGACGCCAAGGATAAGGCGACGACGGAGCGAGCTGTCGTAGTCTTTCAATCCGGCCCGGACATAGGCGTCTTTGTCACCATTGGCCCCTTCTTCCAGCCAAGCGGTCTCAAGCTTACCCTTACGCACGGCGCGAGAATAAAGCGAAACGCTGACGTAGATCACGCTCAGCACCACGAAGGCCATGAAGAACAGCCGGATCACGCCCATCGTCTAACTCCTTCTCACTGCGCCCCAGGGGCCAACCCGTTCGATCAGGGTGTCGGTCTGGGCATCGTCATCGGTTCCGTTTCTGGTTCCGCCCCAAGGCGATGCAGCCGCGCCGCCGGGTTCGGTCATGGATGCCTCGTGCCCGAAAAGGGCAGCCCGGGTGCCAGCCTTGTCCACCATATATTCGCTGGCCAGAAAGTCAGCGACATAAGCCTGCTTAGCCTCGGGCCAGCCTGCATAAGCGCGGTAGAACGCCTCTTTGTGGCAGATGAACAATTGCCGGATATCCAGGGGCGAAAGCTCGGCCAGAAGCATATTGACCAAATCGGCGTCGGGCACGTCGCGGGCGCGCAGCGTATAGAAATAGGCCGGGTGGTCGCTGTCGATGCTGGGCCAGGCGCCATCTTCCTCGGCCCAGCGGGCCAGGGCAGCAAGGCCCTTCCACTCGGGCGGAAGGAGTTGGGCGTAGCGGCGACCCAAAAGGCGCAGGTCGCGCCGGCTTGCCCCTTCAAGGTTTTCGCCCATGACCCCAGCCAGTTCGGCAACCACAAAGTCCATTTTCTGGTGGAGGATCGCGGCGGCGTCGATGCCACGGGCCTTCACGATCGGCTCTGCCAGTTCGTTGTCCTGCAGGAACCGCGCAATGGCGGAACGGTCCGAAAAGTCCATCACCTGCGCGATGGGCAAGGTGCCAAGATCGGCCTTGCCCCCGGCTGCAATCAATGCGGGGTTGGCCACCCCTCGAAACATGTAGATGCCGCCGAAATGAGAAGTCCAGAAATTGTCCTGGGCAAAGGTCATTTCAGACAGCCGCACCGGATTGCGGGTCAGATCGCCGGTTTCCTTGGCCAGACCGATCATCTGGCCAATCAGAACGTCGTCCCACCAGGCGTTCTCTTCCGTCTTGAACCGGTCGATCATCGCCCCCAGATTTTTCGCGGTCGCAACGGTGCCCGTCGTCGTGTCAGCCTCGACCGTGATCTTGCGAATGTCGAACAGGCGGGCCGGTGCTTCGACCGTATAGACCGAATTCACCAGCTCGCCCGCCACCGCATCGCGGGTCGTCAGGGCAAATAGCTGGGCAAGGTTGTCATTGATGAACTGACGCAGAATGCCCCGCGACGTCGAGAACGATGCGTTGAGAAGGGGGGCCGTCCGTTGGTCGGTGGTCAAAAGGATGAACTGTCGGTTCACCCCTTCCTGATTGAGGTAACGGTCATCGTTGAAGGCGTCGCCGATCTCTGGCGAAAATCCTGAAATGTCGATGTGGAACTCGGTCAAATCGGTCTCTTTGCCCGTCAGCGCCTTGAGCGCACGGTTGTACCGCTCAACCAGAACCGGGGAATCGACCCGGATGAGGTTGCCGAACATCAGCCCCTTTTCGATCAATCGGCGCATGTTGCCCCCTCTGACCGCACCGCCAGATCATACTGCGGCGTATGGCACCATACTACCATTTCTCAGTCACCCAGAACTTAGGCAGGCCAGATAGCGAAAGCACCATGATTGGGCCCCACAATAGTGCCGAAATCAGCCCCAGGCGCAGAAAATGGGCCATGGCCGGCACGATCCCTTCCTCGAACAGGACGCCGATCGGCACCCCTTGCAGGACATAGAGCAAAAAGAAGAATCCAGTCCCCAGCGCCAGCATGACCAAGGTGGCCACGAAGGCGAGGATCATCAGGGGCCGGACGCCTTCGGGAAACACAAGGCTCAGGCCACGCGGAACCAGCCAGCCCACCATCGCCAGCACCAACGCCGGGACAATCAGCCCCTCAGCCATTGCCCTGCGCCTTCTGGGCGACAAAGCGCCGCTTGGCCTCCTCGGTGCGGCCAAAGTCACGGACCATGTTCTCGATTGCCACTTCGTCCGACTTGTCCGCATAGCGAAATTCACTATCGGCGTAGCGGTTGATTTCCTGAATGACCATTTCGACGGAGATCGGTTTGCGCAGGCTTTCGATCATGCTGGATTTGGTGTCGTAGTCTTTGAAAAGGAAACGCTCAGGGTTTTCCATCCATTCGTCGGGCAGTTCAAAGTCCATTGCCCGCACCTTGACCGCATCGGTGATGTTCTTGATCGCCCGACCCGTAAAGCGGGGATCGGCCTCCTGAATGCCCTTGAGGTAAGTCCCCAGTTTGGTGATCGTATCCAGCTTGCCAATATCGCGGCTCACCCGCTCATAGACCCTGATCAGTCCGTCCTCTTTGGGGCGGTTGTGGCTTTCAAAGCTGGCGGCGACAGCCTTCTTGATCTCCTGCGCGGCAAAGAGCTCGTGTTCCCCAAGTGGGATGTCATGCTTTTTGCCCAGAAGCAGGCTGAGAATGTCGACATAGTCTTCGCGGGTCTGGGGACCATCGACAAGGAACCGGGCCCCAGCCCGCTGGCGCAGGGCATCATCGACGTTTTCAGGATAGTTCGAGAACATGCCAAAGGTGCAATTACCCCGAACCACCGTATTCGCCCCGGCAAAGGCATCCATCAACACCGCTGTAATCTCAAGCTGGCCAGCGCTGGATTGCCGGTCGCCCCGCTTGCCGGCCAGCGTGTCGATATCGTCGATCGTGCCAAAGCCGATGACACCGGGATCGATGATGCTGTCGATAAAGGCGCGGGCGTTCTGGCCCGACTTGCCCTGATAGCTGTCGATATTGTCAGTCGACAGGTTCTGGTAGCGAAACACATAACCTGCGACCTGACAGTAGTCGTTGATCAGGCCCGCCATCATCTGGATCAGCGTCGTCTTGCCAGTGCCCGGCGCGCCATCGCCCATAAAGGTAAAGATAAAGCCGCCAAGTTCGGCAAAGGGGTTCCTCCGGCGCTCGAAATCATAGGCCATCAGCATCTTGGCCAGACGCAGCGCCTGATACTTAGCGATATGGTTGCCCACAACTTCGTGGGGCTTCTTGAAGGTCATGGTCAGGGCAGAGCCGCGGGCCTTGCGGGCCGGTGTGAACCCTTCGATATTGAGGCCATCAGCCTCGACCTTCCAATGCGCGGCGACAAAAGGCTCCAGCCTGGGCGCATTGGCGGCGCGGCCCGCGACCTTGGTCATCAGGGCCTCTGCAAAGGCCAGCACTGTCGCGACAAGGCGGGGTTCGGTGGTGGCAAAGGCGGCGATGTCCTGATCAAGCTCCCAAAGGGCGCCGTGCAGGGCAAGCTGGCCGTTCTCGGTCAGCACCTCTTCGACATCGCCAATCTCGACCGTATCTTCGCCCGCGTGGCTGGCCAGCAGGAATGCCGTCGCATTGGCGAAAGTATATAGGGTGACGAGCGCCTCGGCAGTCAGCATCTCGGAAAATGCCGCCCGCTTGTCCTGCGCCAGTGCCCCGGCAAGGTTAGAGCGTTTGAGGTCGGCCAGACCGGTCAGGTCAGAGTATTGCTCACCCACGGCGAGGGCGATGGCAACTGCGCGGCGCAGGGTCGATTGCACCGCGGCCTCAACCGGCGTCACCAGTCCCTCGCCACCGTTGACGCCCTCGATCCGGGGCAAAAGCTGGACCCCTTCGGGACGGGCCTGGCGCCGGGTGACCAATCCGGGCGTGGTTGAGCGAAAGGCACGTCGGGTTCCGATGCCTGGCGACCGTTCCGGGGCTGGCTCGCTCTCTGCCGATGCGATCCGAGGGGCGTGATCAAATCCTTCCAGCATCGCAAGGGCAGCTGCGTAATGCTTGCGGATGTCTTCCTCGCGCAGTTCCATCTGATCGCTTGTCTGGCTCATCGCATCTTCCGTTTTCCTGGCGGCGGCTCGGAACCCGCCTTAATTCGTTCACTCATTCGTAAGGTGGGTCATGACCCACCTTACCTGTAACTCAGCACGCGCCCCTGATCGTTGACCACGAATTTGCGGACATCGTGAAACCCCGGTGGATTGAGTTCGGCGAGGGCCTGATACGGCCGTTCTGGCAAAATGATGGACCGCTCCATCCGTGTTGCACCTGTCTCGACCCCCTTGTTGGCAAAGGGATCCAGGGCAAATATCTGCCGCTCGACCGTGCCGAACCAGCCAGAGCGTTCCTTTTCAACTCTCTCGCTGACCAGTTCTTCCTCGGTCCAGACAAGGGCCCAATCCTCGCCCACGGGTGCCTTTGCACTGGCAAGAACATCACGGATCGGACCAAGTTGCTGGGTGAATGCGTGCGAATACATCGGACCGATGTGAAACCGGCGTAGCCGCGTCGGGTGCAGATCGTCAAAGTCTCGATCAAAGCCGGTGGCAATCGTCAACAGCTTAAGGCCGCCGAGCGCCTGCGCCATGAGATGGGCCTGCGCCTCGGGCCAGCGCTTTTCGTCCTTGGGCAGGCCGGTGCGGCCCGTGTCCTCGACTTCCATCAGGTAGATGACTGGCAGGTTGACCGCGCTGTCGTAGACCGCCCAGCGGATCAGGTAGCGCCTGCGGACACCGCTGTTGCCCAGCCAGATCGCCTCGGGGTCGTTGCGGCCCCAGAACAGGCCACCCTTGACCAGTTCCTGATAATAAAGCCGCTGGCTAAGGGCATATTGCAGTTTGGTAGGAATGGCCTGCTCACCCACGATTGAGCGCACCATGTCGTCCTTGAGGGCCGAAACCGACGGCATCGACGCCAGATGGCCTGGGGCCTGCAGGGCATCATTGGCCATTTCCATAAGCTCGGAAAAAACCGGGAAACCACTTTCGACCCGGTCAAACGTTAGTTTGCCGGCATGGGTGAAGCGGCCCGAAAAGTGGTACTTATGGGCCAGAGCCCGAAACGTCAGGCCCAGGCCCACAAGGTAGCGGGCCAGCGCCTCGACTTCGGGTCGGGACAGGCGGCCTTCGGCCTCCATCGTAGCGGCGACCCTGCCAAGGTGACCGGTGATCTTGTCGAACTTGCCAAAATAGCGCCGGGTGACACGGGTGTCTTCCAGCTCAAAATGGTCAAGCGACAGATCACTCGTCGCCATGATCACTCTCGTCAGGGGTCCGCACGAGGCGCGAGGCCCCTTCGGCAAGGCTTAGCCCTACCACAAGGGCAACAAGCGGGGCGAAAGGCAGACCCTGCTTGATATACACCACCGCTCCGCCACCAAAAATCGCCGCCTGAACCCAGAAGTTAGGCCATGAGGAAGGACGCCCGATGATCGCCGTTCGGTTCAGGATCACTCGCCTGCCCCATATAGGTTCTTGTCGTGCTTCTCCACGATCTTGGAGAACCGGCGCATGAACCGCTCGTCTGCCTTGGCCTTCTGTTCCAGCACTTCGCGGGCAAAGACCATGTGGTCTTCGTGTGCTTCGAGCATATCCGCCATCCGGTTGTTGGTGGCTGCGCCGATAGCGGCCATGGCCGTCTGCGCCTCCTGATCAGTCTGGACCCCAATCTCGTTGATGCGGTGGGCAACGTCCTGCTGCTGGGCGGTCTTGAGCGATTTGGACAGCGCATCATAAAGCACAACACGCTGCTTGGTATCTGTCTGCAGCTTGTTAATCAGGACCATCTGTGTCGCGGCCTGGTTTTGCAGGCTGTCGATCCAGGTCTTCCCCTTCTCGATATAGCGTTCCAGCGTCTGGCTTTTGGCCAGCATCACCTGCTCTTGCTGTACGAGCTCGTTGTAGCGGGTGTTCAGAGCGGCCAGATCGGTCTCAAGCTTGGTCCGGGCGGCGGCATCCTGTTCGACGGCAATCTTGTTCTCAAGCTCGATGATCTTGGGGTCCATCGCCAATACCTCTGCCCGTACCGACTCGAGGCTGCCAACGGTTGCTTCCCGCTCCTCGAGGGTGCCGGTGAGGTTGGTCTCTACCTTAGCCTTCTGGTCGTTCAGAAGGGTGAGCTGGCTGTCCAGCAGGCGGACGATGATGTCGGACTTGGAAATCAGGTCCTGCAACTTGTCGTCTATCGTCGCCATGCGCATTCTTTCTTCGCGCATTGCATCTGAACGGGCAGAAGAGAAAATACCAACAAAGCTTTCCCAGCCGGTCTTGTTCCGCATTTCGTCAAAGTCTTTTGAGAACGCGGCCGTCACATCGTCAAGGCCCATGATCAGCTCTGCGATATTGGCATTCATCAGGTCGGTATGAGCATGGACATCGGTCAGCGTTGCATTCTCGATATCAATACTCACATCCGTCCTGTCGGCCATCTTCTGACGGGCGACTTCGATCCGGCTTGTCAATTCCGCAATCTTGCTTTGCGCTTCGGCGACCTGGTCTTGGCTTTCCCGAATCTGGGCATCAAAATCGGCCATTTTCCGTCCTTTTGCTGAACAACGTTACATAACTATATGGGAAGGATAGCGCGGATATGAAGCTGGCGGAAAGGCGAAATTAGGCTGAAGGGCCGCAATGCAGGCAACGGCTTATCATTCTCCTCCTTGTGGGGCAGACTGCCGCAAAGTCTGCCCGATAGTCGGGTGCAAAAAAGGAGTGCGGACGGATGGCCGATCACCTCGTCACTGTTACGCTGAAGAACACACAGCCAGAGGTCACCCGACCAGACCCAGCAAAGGTCCTGACGGGCGATCCTGTCCATACGACATGGAACATCGAGGAAAGTGATGGGCTCTATTGCGGTGTCTGGCAATCGACACCGGGCAAATGGCGCATCCGCTATGACGAATGGGAGTACTGCCACATTCTTGAAGGGATCTCGATCCTGACCGAGGATGGAGGGGCCCGGACGACAGTCCGGGCGGGCGACAGTTTCGTCATCCGCCCAGGATTTGAGGGCACTTGGGAAGTACTGGAAACGACCCGAAAAGACTACGTCATCCGCCTTTGATTGCGCGTCCGGCCCTATGTTTAGTGTTCTGCGATCACGGCGACGGAGCCGGTTACATTTTCACCGTTCAGGATTGTTGTCACGCCGTCCCCCGTCCCCAACGACAGGTCGGTCACAGGCGTCCCCTGGAAGAACCCAGAGATCGGGCCATGATCGACAGGTCATCCGATCCAGCCGACAAGGACCCGTTGACGGTTCCTTCGAGGCCCGCCGTATCAGCAAGTCCAACTTCGCCTGACAGCTCGAGCGTGCCGCTCCAGGCGACCGAGGCCTGACCATTCACTGTTCCAGCCATATCTGTCACCTCGCCCTCAAAGGCGGAGCTTACAAAATCGGCCCGCACTTCGGCGTCGCCGATGAGGTAACCGGCGTCAGGATGCCCATCGATGTAGATCGCACCAAAGCCCGCGTAGGTCACGTGTCCCGTGTCGGGAACATCGCTGTCCAAGGGAATGCCGCCATTCTCAATGGCGATGGGCCATTGCGTCAAAATCAGCAATCTGTCCGTTGATCCGGTCGTCGACGGGTGACGGGCCTGAAGGATGGCCATTGTTCAGATTGTTGGTCTGGCTCATCGTTGTCGTGTTACAGGCCAGAAGAGTGGTGGTCGCGCAATGGGCAGCCGACAAACGGATCAAGCGCACGAAAAAATCTAACATAAAACAGTTCCCAAAAACCAAAAAAATAAGTTTGGCCAAGCGGCCCAATGAACGACGAAATGGTAGCTCAGCAGGTCGCCCGAACCAAGAAAACGGTTGTCAGGTGTCTCAATTTGAAAAAATTGGGGCTTGTGCGGTCAGCACCGGGAAACAGTCCCGGCGGCTTGCAAAAACAGTGCAGAAATAGCGGCTAAGTCCCGCAGAAATCAACTAATCCGTTGGCCTGACAGGCTGCTGTTGCCCATCAGGTTCATGGATGCCGATCAACTATCGAAAAGTTCGACTGTATCGTCCGGAATAATCCCGCCCTGATCTGCTGCTACGCCGCCAGATCCATTGTGCAGCAGTTCCTCGGGCGAAACATAAAAGGGCGGCAATTCCACCCCTCGGTTCGCAAGCTCTTCGCCTTCGATCCGGACTGAATCCTCATAGGTCCGCACGACAACGCGGGTCTCAAGGGGGACCCGTTCGTAAAGGTCGATGACGTCATGATTGAACATTCGGATGCAACCGGCCGATCCAGAGTTCCCGATCGAGGAAAGGTCGTTGGTACCGTGGATCCGATAAAAGGTATCCCGGCCGCCCCGATAGAGGTAGAGCGCACGCGACCCCAGCGGGCTGGCAAGGCCGCCCGGAACCCCGCCCCGGAAGGGTTCATAAATCTCCGGCTCGCGTCGAAGCATATTTGCGGTTGGCGTCCAGCCCGGCCATTCGGCCTTGCGACGAATGATCGAGGTGCCACGCATGGAAAGCCCTTGCCTCCCAACGGCGATGGGATAGCGCCAGGCCATGCCATCCTCCATGATCCAATAAAGGAACTTGGCGTGCGGATCGACTTCGATCGTGCCCGGCTGTTCGTCCCCCGTATAAGGCAAGAGCATCCGACGGTTGACCCCGGCAATGTATTCAGGTGGCACCGGAGGCAAGGTGTACTCACCATCTGGCAAAATCCCATAATCGGGATCAATCTGGCTAACCGGAACGCCGTTGATGATCTCTTCTTCCACCACGACCGGCCCCCCGCCGCAGGCCGCCAATGTCCCAAGTAACAACAGAAATGCGGCAGAACGAGCAAGGCGAGTCGTGGCGCGGCTTTGAAAAAACATGGAGAGTTCCGGAACAATGATTTCAGCGTTCGACCATAGCGTTAACGACCGGAAGTGCAATTTCAAATCAAATCCGGGGGATAATAGCGCTGAAAATACAGATGTTACCCCACCACGTTAAAGTCAGGTCCATAGGGATAGGCAGTAATGTCTTCGGCACCGTCCTTCGTAATGACCAGAATATCATGTTCGCGGTAGCCACCTGCCCCGGGCTGACCTTCGGGAATTGTCAACATCGGTTCCATAGAAATGACCATTCCCGGCTCTAGCACCGTGTCGATGTCCTCGCGCAGTTCGAGCCCGGCCTCGCGGCCATAGTAATGGGACAGCACCCCGAAGGAATGGCCATAGCCAAAGGTGCGGTACTGCAAGAGGTCGCGATCTTCGAGAAAGGCGTTGATCTGTTGGGTGATGTCAGAGCAGCGGGCACCGGGGACAAGCAAACTCATCCCGAATTCGTGGGCGGCGACATTGGCCTGCCAGATATCAAGGCTGGCCGCGTCGACCTCGCGCACGAACAGGGTCCGCTCGAGCGCGGTGTAATAGCCCGAGATCATCGGAAAGGTGTTGAGCGACAGGATATCGCCAACTTCAAGCGCCCTTGCAGTGACAGGGTTATGCGCGCCATCGGTGTTGATATCCGACTGGAACCAGACCCATGTGTCGCGATACTCGGCCTCAGGAAACCGCTTGGCGATCTCCAGTTCCATCGCGTCCCGGCCCGCCATGGCCACGTCAATCTCGCGCACCCCGGCCTTGATCGCCTCGCGGATGGCATAGCCGCCGACATCAGCGACCTGCGCCCCTTGGCGGATCAGGGCAACCTCCGCGTCGGATTTGAACATGCGTTGCACCATGCACTGGCTGGCAATGTCGATGCGGGCAGAGGGAGCGAGAAAATGGTCGAGCTTGGCGCTTTGCACCAACGTCAGGTGATCGCCCTCAAAGCCGATGACCTTGCCCGGCCCGGTCACCGACAGGATCGCCCGCCAGTAGTTGTCCCGCGCCCAGTCGGTATAGGTGATGTTGTCGCCATGACAGCGCCGCCAGGGTTGGGCGGCATCAATCCCGGCCGAGATGGTCACGCTTTGGGTGGCCGTCACGACAAGGCCGTAGGGTCGTCCAAATGAGCAATACAGAAAGCCCGAGTAATAGGCGATGCACTGCATCGAGGTGAAAACCGCCGCCTCGACCCCGGCGTCCGCCATGATCCGGCGCAGGCCAGCAAGGCGGGCGTCGTATTCTTCGGGGGCGAAGGGCAGGATGCGGTCACCCTGGTGAAATTGGTACTGCTGGGGACGTTCAGTCATGTCAGACCTCGCATGCAGGGTCCGGACATCGTGTCAGGGGACCCAAGAAAGATCCCGGCGTTCAGGACGAAAGCGGACGTGCCGCGAGCAGCGGGACATTCAGCCCGAGGCGACGCCATCGCCTTTGCGCTCTGGCGTGACGCTACCCTCAGTGCGGGCGGCGCTGCAACTGTCTTTTGTGGCCAGCGCTCAGGTCAGAAGGTCCGCACACCACTTCCGTGGAACTGTTCCTTCCGTCACTGCACCCGTCAGCGGGTGGTCGGGGTCTGAAAGGCCGGCGATCACATCGAAATGGTGCCGGGCCGGCTCGACCACCACGGGACATCGCCAGGCTTCTCCCAGCCAGCGGGCCTGATCCAGAAAAACCGGCCGTTCATCGGCACCGACCCAGACCGTCACAGAGCAGGTGGGGGCGGGCTGATGGCGGGGGCTTTCGGCGGCCGCGTTGACCTCGTTTAGGCCAAGCGGCCCTTTCATGGCCGTGTTCATCAGGGGCACCAGGTCGGCAAGGGGTGAGATCGGGATGATCCTTGCGATCCGTTTGTCCGGATCCGGCAGCACCTTTGGGTCCCCCATCCGGGCGACAAGATGCCCCCCAGCGGAATGACCGGTCAGGACGATGGGGCCCGGCCGGGCCTTGGCAATGACCTCGACAAGGGTCGCAATCTGGCTGGTGATGTGTGGCAAGGCCACGTCGGGGCAAAGATCGTAGGTCGCAACGGCCACCGCCCACCCTCTGGCAAGGGGACCTGCCGCTAGGTGGGACCAGACCGACCCATCCCCGGCAAGCCAATAGCCGCCATGGACAAAGATCACCGTGCCCCGGGCCGGACGATCCGGAACGAAAAGGTCGTAGACCTGCCGGGCAGAAGGTCCATAGCGCAGGCCCAACGTGCCGCTCGCCCCGGCTCTGAAAGATGCCGCGGCCACTGCCCAGCGGTCGGGATAGGACTCACCATCGGGGATGAAATCGCCGTTGGAGTAGGCAATATCCGCCGTGCTTTTTTCGGTCATCTCTTGGTCGCCTTTCAGATCGCGGCAGCAAGGTCCATCGAAGTCCTCCCCTCGGCGTAAGGTGGGTCATGACCCACCTTACCTCAATCCCCAAGATTGACCGACCTTTCGCAATCACCCAAGGTCGCCGTAGCCACTTTGGCCCTCCCCTGATGGAAGAAACGTTCTTGACCCAGACCTCGCCTGTTGGAGGACTTTCTCCCGAACTGCGCACGACGCTGTTCTATTTCACCCTGATGACTACAGCCGGGGCCGCCAATGCCTTTGGCGGCATCTGGATGGAGGGGCGGGGCCTCAGCGCATCCCAGATCGGGGTCGTCAGTGCCGCCCCCGTTCTGGTCATGCTGGTACTGAACATGGTCGCCGGACGGATTGCTGACCGGGCGAGCGACTGGCGACAGGTTATCGTTGCCGCCGCCGTATTGGGCGGCATCTTTCCCATCGGCCTGCTTTGGGCCGCCGATTTCTGGTCGATCCTCCTGTTCTGGACCTTGACGTCCATCGCCTTCATGACCTGCGTTCCCGTCCTGGATGCCGCCGCCATGCGTCTGACCGCCAGGCGCGGGACCGATTTCGGATCGATGCGGGCCTGGGCGACCATCGGCTATCTAATCGCCATCATCGCAACCGGCTGGCTGGTGACCTGGGCCGGACAAGAGGCCTATATGCCGTTCTTCGTGGCCCTGGCCCTGATCCGGTCAGTGACGTCCCTGTTTCTGCCACGCTTCCGCGCGCCCGATGGCGAGAAGCCTCCAACAACCGGGGCGACCCGCATGTTGCAGGTGATGAAGCCCTGGTTCCTGCTGCCGCTTTTTGGCTTTGCCATCGTTCTGGCCTCGCACTTTATTCTGAACGCCTTTCAGGCGTTGTTGTGGGAACGGCAGGGCATCAGCCTGTCGACGATCGGGTTCCTCATTGCCTTTGGCGGGCTGGCCGAGACGCTGCTGTTCTTTACCTATCGCAAGCTGGACAAGCGGACATCGGCCCGGGTCCTTCTGCTCATCGCGGGCGTCGTCACGGTGATCCGCTGGACAGCCATGGCCTTTGCCCCGCCGGTAGGCTGGCTGATCCCGCTTCAAGCGTTACACGGGATCACCTACGGGCTGGGGTTCATGGCCTGCCTGACCTTCATCCGCAGTCACACCTCCGAGGATATCGCGGCAGAGGCGCAGGGATTTTTTGTGATGCTGCAGCAAGGGATGAGCGTGCTGGCCCTGGTCGGTTTCGGCGGACTGGTCGACGACTACGGGGCCCGCGCCTACTTTGCCTCGGCCCTCTTTGCCGCCCTTGGGGCGCTTTGCATCCTCGTGTCGATCAAGATCCGGCCTCCACTCGGCTGAACCCTCTGATTTCATGCATCCGTCATCCTATCGTTACGCGGACGTCACGAAACGACCCGATGACGCAGGGACATTCACCTTTCGGAGGGACAGATGTCCACCAAACTGCTTTGCATGACGTCCATCGTCGCACTGGCTGCCGGTTCTGCCATGGCGCAGGACATGAATTTCAACCGGATCGCCAGCTTTCCCGTCGCCGCTAACAACGATGGCTCGCTCGACGAATCCTCGGCTGAGATTATTGCGGCCACCGGCGATGGCATGACCATCGTCTACACCGACAGCCCGCTGGGCGTGATCGGCATGGTCGACATCACCGACCCGGCCAGCCCCGTCGCCATGGGAACGATGGGCGTGGGTGGTGAGCCCACCGCGGTATCGATCATCGGCAATGTTGCCTTTGTCGGGGTGAACACCTCCGAAAGCTACACCGCCCCTTCCGGCATGGTGAAGGCAATCGACATTCCTTCGATGACAGAGATCGGGTCCTGCGACCTGGGCGGTCAGCCGGACTCGACCGCCAAGGCCCCCGACGGCAGCTTTATCGCCATCGCCATCGAGAACGAGCGTGACGAAGACCTTGGCGACGGCCGCGTCCCCCAGATGCCCGCCGGCTACGTCGCCCTGATCGACATCGTCGACGGTACGCTTGACTGCGACAGCATGATCATGGCCGATGTCACCGGCCTTGCCGAGATCGCCCCCGAAGACCCCGAGCCCGAGTTCGTTGATATCAACGCCCTGGGCGAGACGGTCGTCACAATGCAGGAAAACAACCACATCGTCGTGCTGAACCGGGACGGTTCGGTTGCCTCGCACTTCTCGGCCGGTTCGGTCGATCTTGAGGGCATTGACGCCACCGACGAACGGGCTGCCATGATCTTCACCGAAAGCCAGTCCGGTCGCCTGCGCGAACCTGATGGCATTCAGTGGATCGACAACATGCACGTTGCCATGGCCAACGAAGGCGACATGGACGGCGGGTCGCGCGGCTGGACGATCATGTCCAAGACCGGCGAGCTGGTTTACGAATCCGGCGCCGCCTTTGAACACGCCGTTGTTCAGGTTGGCCACTATCCTGACCGTCGTTCTGACGCCAAGGGCGTTGAGCCCGAGGGGATGGAATTTGCAACCTTCGGCGACACCCCGATGGTGTTCCTGCTGGCCGAACGTGCCTCGGCCGTTGGCGTCATGGACGTGACCGATCCGACCGCCCCTGTCCTTGCCCAGATCCTGCCCTCGGGTGTGTCGCCCGAAGGCGCCATCGCCATCCCCGAGCGGAACCTGCTGGTCACTGCCAACGAGGTCGACCTTGGCGAAGATGGCGCTGCCCGCGCCCATGTCATGATCTACGAGTATCAGGACGCCCCCGCCACATATCCTCACATCACGTCCGAAGGTGCGGATGAGCTGATCTGCTGGGCCGCCATGTCCGGTCTGGTGGCCGACCCGGCAAACCCCGGCATGCTTTATGCCGTCAATGACAGCTTCTTTGGCTACCAGCCGACGATCTTTACCATCGACGCCACCCAGACCCCGGCCCGCATTACCGACGCGACCCTCGTTACGCGTGGCGGCTATGCGGCCCAAAAGCTGGATATGGAAGGCATCGCGCTGGATGGCCAAGGCGGCTTCTGGATCGCCTCGGAAGGCCGGACCGACCGGTTGATCCCGCACGCCATCTACCATGTCGGCGCCGACGGCGAGATCGAGGCCGAAATCCCCTTCCCGGCCGAGCTTCTGGCCGTCGAGACCCGTTTCGGCTCGGAAGGCATCACTCTGGTGGGCGATACCCTCTGGATCGCCATTCAGCGCGAATGGGCGGATGACGCGGACAACACTGTCAAGTTGGTCGCTTACAACATCGAAACCGAAGAGTGGGGCGCTGTCAGCTACCCCAAGACAGATCCCGAAACCGGTTGGGTCGGCCTGTCCGAGATCGTGGCCCACGGCGACTACGTCTACCTGATCGAGCGGGACAACCAGATTGGCGCCAATGCGGTGACCAAGCTGATCACCCGCGTGCCCATGTCCGAAATGGTCCCTGCCCCGCTGGGCGGCGAGCTTCCGGTGGTAACGCGCGAGGTTGTCCGTGACCTGATGGCCGACCTGACCTCAACGGGCGGCTATGTTCTGGACAAGGTCGAGGGGCTGGCCATCGAAGCGGACGGCACCACATGGGTCATGACCGACAACGACGGCGTCGACGACAGCTCTGGTGAGACAATGTTCTGGAGCTTTGGCAAACTTTAACGAGTGACCTCTGTTCGAGGTTTGGTGGGAAACGGGGGCCTTTTGGCCCCCGTTTTCGTTTTGGCCCTAGCGTCAGCAGCAGGCCTTGGCCGCACCCGTCGCAAGCGCGGCAGTGGCTGGCTTTCCGGCCAGCCGGATCTGTTCCATGCTGGGGCCGCTGCCATAGACTGTAGATCCGCCAAAGGTGCGGAACACTTCCCAAGACACGCCTGCCGGGTCGGTGACCCAGCTTTTCTCCGACCGGGCGTAGCAGCACACCGTTTTGCCCTCTTGCAGAACGGGGGCATCGGCCTTGGCCATGCGGTCGTAGACCTCGGTCAACTCCTCCGGTGTCTCGACCTCGATGCCCAAATGCTCCACCCCAGCGGGCGTGCCCTTCTGACTGATGGCAAAGTTCACCCTTGGATCGTCGAGCTGCCATTTGGCATAGTCGGCCTCTTTCCGGGTCGGGGGGGCATCGAAAAGGCCTTGGTAGAATTCGATGGCCTTTGCAAGGTCATCGACGGCAACATGGACGTGCAAACGTTTCATGGTCTTTCTCCTGCTATGCTGGCTTGGGAAATGGGAGGCCGCACAAGAGAGGCCGCGACCGACTCAAGGATCGGGCGGCGCACCTCGTCGCGGCCGGCGCAACAATCCTCCATCAGATAAAGGATCAGCGCGCCGATTGCGTCGTAGTTGGCCGAATAGATGATCGACCGACCCTCGCGCCGACTTTGGACAAGCCCTGCCGCCGACAGGGCGTTGAGCTGGGCTGAAAGGGTGTTGCGGGCGAGGTCCATCGCCCGGGCGATATCACCCGCCGCCTCACCGTCATGGCCTACCCGGACAAGATGGCGGAAGACGGCAAGCCGACTGTCATGGGCAAGGGCGGAGAGCCGGGAGAGGGCGACAATTGATTCCATATTTCATGTATTGATGAAGTGAAATTGCGAGTCAAGCCGCCCGAAGGCGGCCAGACAGTCTGTCGCTATGAAGGATCAGGCGGCGGTGACCCGCCAGATCACATCGCCCACGTCGTCGGCGACAAGCAGCGACCCGTCCGGTCCAATGCAGACCCCCACCGGGCGGCCATAGGACACCTTTTCATCCGGAGCGAGGAAGCCTGACAGGATCGTCCGCATCGGTCCCGACGGTTTGCCATTCTCGAACGGGACAAAGGCAACCTTATAGCCGCTCAGGTTCGACCGGTTCCATGATCCGTGCTGGCCGATGACCATCCCATCGGGAAAGCCCGGAAGGGTGCCCGCCGGCATCCAGCAGAGACCAAGCGACGCGGTATGGCCACCCAGCGCATAGTCGGGCTGGCGTGCGGTGGCGACAAGGGCCGCATCCTGCGGCACCCGGTCATCGACCGTCTGCCCCCAGTAGCAATAGGGCCAGCCGTAAAAGCCGCCATCGACAACTTCGGTCAGGTAGTCAGGCGGGGTCTCATCGCCCAGACCGTCGCGTTCATTGACGACCGTCCAAAGGGCGCCTGTCGTCGGTTCCCACGCAGTGCCGACGGGGTTGCGCAGGCCTCCCGCAAAGATGCGGGTCGCGCCGGTTGCAAGGTCCACCTCATGAATGGCGGCGCGGCCCTGTTCGACCTCCATCCCGTTTTCGGCGATATTGGATTCCGACCCGACCCCGACATAAAGCTTGGTCTTGTCCTTGTTCAGAAGCAGGCTTCGGGTCCAGTGGCCGCCGGGCTTGAAATCGGCGATCCGGTTGCCCGGCGCGGTGATCTGGTTGGCCCCCTCCACATAAGGATAGGCCGTCAGGGCATCCGTCGCACCGACGTAAAAGGTGTCGCCCTTCAGGGCCATGCCAAAGGGGTGGTGCAGCCCTTCCATATAGGTATGCCGTTCTTCGGCCACCCCGTCGCCGTCCTTGTCGCGCAGAAGGGTAATACGGTTGGGGCTGTCGCCTGTCGCCTTGGCCCGCTTCATCGTCGAGTAAATGGCATAGTCGAAAGGCGTCTTGATCCGCCCGCCGGGCACGCCCAGCGCCTCGGAGGTCAAGACATCACCATTGGGCAGCACCTCGATCCAGCGCGGATGCTTGAGGCCCTCGGCAAACGCATTGACCTTCAGCCCTTCGGCGGCCGTTGGGGTATGGCCTTTGGACCAGCCTTTGGCCGTTGGCATCTTGAGCGTGGGGATCCCCTGGGGCACGGCTTTCGGAATCGCCGGGCTGTCGCCAACGGCGGGGGGATCTGTATCTTTACCCCATCGGCGCATGAGGATCATCGCGCCACCGATAATGGCGACAAGGCGAGCGAAAAGGGCGGTCATGGGCATGGATCCTTTGGTTCCGGGAGTGACAGCTTATGGCAGTCGCCCGGGACATTGAACCGTCATTTTGCCGGGCTAGTGAGGGATCTGGACCCAAGAGAGGAAAGTTTTTGGGAATCCTAGAGCGAGGTGCCAAGGATAGACGGATGGCCCGCGTCTCAGTATCGAAATGAGGATGACAACCAGTGACGAGGATCTGGCCCTTGCGGCCGCTAGCGGGGACGGGCAGGCCTTTGGCCTTCTGCTCGAACGTCACTATGATCGCCTCTTTGCCCTTTGTTTTCGCCTGACCGGGCAGCCGGCCGAGGCTGAGGATCTGACCCAGGACATTTGCGCCGCCCTGCCCGCCAAACTGGCAAGCTACCGGGCGCAAAGCAGGGTGACGACCTGGCTTTACCGGGTGGCCGTTAATGCAGCTCATGACAGGCGGCGGCGCAGGGCCACCTATATGAAACACGCTGAAGGCTGGGGCGATTGGGAAATGGCCCGCCAGGACGCCATCGCGGAGGCACGCGAGCAGCACGACTGGCTCACTATCGCCATGTCCCGCCTGTCCGAGGATCTGAGGGACACGCTGGCCCTTGTCCTGGACGATCTGACCCACGCAGAGGCCGCTGAAATCCTTGGCGTATCAGAGGGCACCATCAGTTGGCGCATGTCGGAGGCGAAGAAACGCCTTCGCGCGCTCAAGGCAAAGGAGGAGGAAACATGACCTCCAACACTGGAAACGAACACGACGACTTTGATCTGGACGACCTGAAGGCAGCCATGACGTCTGCGACCCCTGCCCCCGACGCCAGCCGTCGGGCGGCCGATATCGCGCTGGCCCGCGAAAACTTTGCTGCCCTCCAAGGATCGCGAGCCCCCGCACGTCATACTCCTGAACGCCCGAAACGGGGCGTCCTGCAAGGAGTGAAAGACATGCTGAATTCCCTGACCACCAAAGGCGGCCTTACCGTCACCACCGCAATCGTTGCTTGCGGATTTCTTGTCCTTACACCGCAGGGCCAGGACCTGCTGCGCCCGCTGGCGCCCGGATACCGGGCCGAGGCGCCCGAACCTTCCCCTCAGCCGATGCCACCGCAAGACCTGCGCAGCCAGTCCAACGAGCAGGTCGTAGCCGATGACCTGGCGATTGCCCCCAGCTCTGCCGCCGTTGCGGCACCCGAGGAGGCCGTGGCGGACATGGCCCCCGCGCCGATGCAAGAGGCCGAGACCTTTGGCCGGGCCGAGATTGCAACCCCGCCCATGATCCTTGCCGAACCCGGATTTGGGGCCACCGCCGCGGAGCCATCGCCTATGCCCATGGCCAGACCGCAGCCGGGCCTTATCCAGCCGAATGCTACTGGCCGGATCATCAACACCCCCGATGTTGCCGTCATGCCAGAGATGGATACAGAGGCCTTCGCCACCGCCGAAGCCAACCCGGTGCGGATCACGACACAAGAGCCTGTGTCCACATTCTCTATCGATGTCGACACGGCCTCCTATGCCATCGTCCGCCAGTCGCTGAACCGTGGGGAGTTGCCGCCACGCGATGCAGTCCGGGTGGAAGAGATGATCAACTACTTCCCCTATGCCTACCCCGCCCCTGCCCCGGGTGAAGGCCCGTTCCGGCCCTCAGTCTCGGTGATCGACACCCCCTGGAATGCCGATACAAGGCTGGTTCATATCGGTCTGCAAGGCGAGCTTCCGGCCATCACGGACCGGCCCCCGCTGAACCTTGTCTTTCTGATCGACACCTCCGGGTCGATGAATGACCCGACCAAGCTGCCCCTCCTCAAGCAATCGTTTCGCCTGATGCTGGATGAATTGCGCCCCGAGGATGAGGTCGCCATCGTCGAATATGCCGGCAGCGCAGGCCAGGTTCTTGACGCAACGCCTGCCAGCAACCGCAGCGCCATCCTGTCCGCCATCCAGTCGCTGGGCGCAGGCGGCGCGACAAACGGCCAGGGCGGGTTGGAGCAGGCCTATGCTGTCGCCGCGAGCATGGCAGGCGACGGCGAGGTGAACCGCATCCTGCTGGCCACGGACGGCGACTTTAACGTGGGACTGTCGGGCATCGACGCCTTGACGGACTACATCGCCGACAAGCGTGACAGCGGCACCTACCTGAGTGTTCTAGGCTTTGGCCGGGGCAACCTGGACGATGCCACGATGCAGACCCTTGCCCAAAACGGAAACGGGATCGCCGCCTATATAGACACGCTAAACGAGGCCCAGAAAGTGCTGGTGGATCAGCTGACCGGCGCCCTCTTTCCCATTGCGGGCGATGTGAAGGTGCAGGTCGAGTTCAACCCCGCCGTTGTCGCCGAATACCGGCTGATCGGCTATGAGACGCGGGCCCTGCGCCGCGAGGATTTCAACAACGACCGGGTCGATGCCGGTGAACTGGGGGCAGGCCATTCGGTCACAGCGATCTACGAGATCACGCCAGTGGGCAGCCCTGCCCAACTCAGCGATCCCCTGCGCCATGGCGCACCTGCCGCCGAGGTGGACCAAAGCGACGAGGTCGGCTTTCTGCGCCTGCGCTGGAAAGCACCGGGTGAAGAGGACAGCCAGCTGTTGGAAACGCCAATCCTGCCCGATGCGCCCCTTACAGGAGTGGCAACCGAGGCCGGAAGTGAAGCTGGCTTCGCCATCGCCATGGCGGGTTTCGGCCAGCTGTTGCGCGACGAAAGCTATCTGGGTGACTGGGGCTGGGACGAGGCCATTGCGCTGGCAACAGCCAACCGGGGCGAAGACCCCTTTGGCTACCGCAACGAGGCGGTCCAACTCATGCGGCTGGCGCAAAGCCTTTCGCAGAACTGACCGGTTTGCGCCGTCTGCCGGACTTCTTCATTCGACGGCGGGCGCATGGTTCCGGGCCGGGTGGGGGTGGCAATGCGCCGCCCCCTTTCCGCTTGGTCGCGTTAATGCTGACGGTGATCCGGTCGAGCGTAAAAGTCCCGCAAGGTCTGTCCCTTTTGCGGTCGGTAAGGGCCCAGCTCTTCCATCGAGGTGATCCGGTCCACCCGGAACATGCGGAAATCCTCCCGCAGCTCGCACCAGGCGACGAGGGTCCAGACCTTGCCCCAGAACCACAGTCCCAGTGGACGGACAATGCGGTTCGACAGTGCCCCATCCTCATCGGCATAGTCGATCTTCAAGCGCTGACGGGCCTCTGTCGCCTGTTCCACCGCATCGATACGGAAACGTAGGTCGTCGTTCATCTGAGGCATGCCGATCGCGTAGACGGCAACAGCTGCGGCCCGGCGGCGGGCCGGTTCCGGCAGAACCGTCTCGATCTTGATCAGCGCCTCTTCTGCCGCAGCGGCCATGCCGGCCCCGCCCCAGGCCTTGATCATGCGGGCTCCGGCCACAAGGGCCACGATCTCGTCATTGGTAAACATCAAAGGCGGCAGGTCGTAGCCGTCGCGCATGACATAGCCCAGACCCGCCTCCCCCTCGATCGGGACGCCCGATGCCATGAGGTCGGCCACGTCGCGGTAGATCGTCCGCGTCGTGACCTCAAGCCTTTCTGCCAGGTTGGCCGCCGTGACCAGCCGACCGCCGCGCAGATATTGGACGATCTGAAACAGGCGGTCGGCCCGGCGCATCAGGCGGCCTCAAACAGGCCGATGGAATTGCCCTCGGTGTCGGTGGCATAGACAAAGCGGCCGGTTGGCAGGCTGATCGGGTCGCCCAGGATCGTCCCTCCGGCCCTTGTGCAGCGGTCCGTTCCGGCCTCCAGCCTGTCGGGCAGCGCGATGTGAACGGTCGGGCCCTGACCGGGTGTGCCGGGGTAAAGGTGGCCGCCTGCGTCGTTCATCCGCCCGCCAAGGACGGCCATGGGATTTGGGCCGGTGGTCGTGTCGACAGTCATCGTCCAGCCGAAAACCGCGTTATAAAAGGCTGTGGCGCGATCAATGTCGGAAACCGGAATCTCGGTCCAGACGACGATGGGGGTATCTGACATGGGTGCATCTCCTTGGGCTAAATGTCGATGGCACCGTCATGACATACCCCTGCTGACAGCCTTCTGTCAGCATCTGTCAGCGGGGCGCAAAAGTGACGCGTCAGGGATGCGGATGAGTACCAAGAGGCGAAGGCGTCCAAGATCGCCACGAGGGTGAAAAAGATAGGCCGATGTTCGGCGCCAGTGACGGCAGGGATCCTGCCGGCATCCGCGAACGCACCGTCCATCAGGTAAACGAACAAAGGCCGGACGGTAAGGTAAGCGCCGGGCTACTGAAGTGCAGGTTCGTCCTGCCTACAGAACAGTTGCATTGAATGCGTTCTTTCCGCACGCTGTCCGTGAAAGATAAGGACGCGGCAGATGAGAAACTCCCAGAAAGAGACTCTTGATCCGGAAAATTGGGAAGCCACCCGGGATCTCGCGCATAGGATGGTGGATGAGGCCGTAGACCATCTGGAACAGGTTCGAGAGCGACCTGTCTGGAGGCCGATGCCAGACGATGTCCGCGCCAAGTTCCAGTCTGGATTGCCAGAAGATCCCACCTCTTTGGATCAGGTCTACGCTGAATACCGAGAGACCGTCGGCGCATATCCCATGGGCAATATCCACCCTCGGTTCTGGGGGTGGTACATGGGGGCCAGCAACTTTACCGGAGCTTTGGGTGATTTTCTTGCCGCCGTGGAAGGTAGCAACCTTGGGGGCGGCAACACCGGCGCAGCCCAAGTCGAACAGCAGGTCGTCGATTGGCTCAAAGAGATCGCGGGATTTCCGAAGAGCGCCAGCGGCACCCTGACCAGTGGCGGGTCGATGGCAAATCTTGTGGCGCATACCGTGATCCGAAACCTCGCGGCCGGCTATGACGTGCGCAAGAAGGGTATCGGTGCACTCAAAAAGCCGCTGCGGTTCTATGCCTCCGATCAAGTGCACAGTTGCCACCAAAAGGCGTTGGAGACCTTGGGCCTAGGGTCAGAAGCGCTGGTTGAAATTGAAAGCGATGACCGTCAACGGATGCGGATCGACGTGCTGGAGGCCGCGATTGCGCAGGACCGGGCGAATGGCCTGCAACCGGCCTGCGTGATTGGGACAGCAGGCACGACGAACACCGGGGCAATTGACGACTTGACCGCGATCGCCGACCTTTGTGAACGCGAGGGGCTGTGGTTCCACGTCGATGGATGCATCGGCGGGGTACTACGCTTGGCACCTGAACATGCCCATCTTGTAGCCGGGATTGAGCGCGCGGGCTCTGTAGCTATCGATCCTCACAAATGGCTTCACACGCCCTTTGAGGCCGGGGCTGTACTGATCAAGGACCCTGAGGCACACTTTGCCACCTTCGAAATGCACGGTCCATATCTGGAACTCCAAGAGCGCGGAATGATCGCGGGAAAATTCCTTGCCGACTACGGCTTGGAGCTAAGCCGTGGCTTTCGTGCGTTGAAAATCTGGATGGCTTTCAAAGAACAAGGTGCCGCAAAGTTCGGGCGTCTCATTGCCCAAGACATTGATCTCGCCCGCTATATGGCCGTCCAGGTAGAAGCGCATCCGCTTCTGGAACTCGTGGCCCCGGTCGACCTGAATATCGTGTGCTTCCGCCATATCGCGGCGGATGAGGATGCCGCCAAAGCCCTCAACACCGAAATCATGCTTCGAATTCAGGAGCGCGGGCTCGCTGTGCCTTCGGACACGACGGTGCAAGGCAAACATGCTCTTCGCTGTGCCTTCAATAACCACCGCACCCAACCCGCGGATATTGATGGGTTCCTAGGTGACGTGCTGAGGGTTGCAGAGGAAATCCAGTCAGAGCAGCCGGCCTAGTGCCCTTTTTTTGGAGTATGCTGCGGTGTTTGCAGATGGCGCTTTGGGCTGACGTCATCCATTCGCCGCGCAGCGCATGAACGGCAACCCCCGGACCTGCCCTTCAAACGCAACCAGCTCACCCAAAACTCTCAAAACCGCTCGACCCAGGGGCGTAGCTGCAGTTCGCTCGACCAGGTCGACTGATCCTGCCGCATCAGCGCGTTGGTTTGCGCTTGTCGTTAGATTGTCTGAGGAGTGCGGAAAGGTCCAGGCAACGACGCTATGGGTGTATGTGCTCATCGGCGGTTTCGTGATGGGCCCGGTCATTGCGGTTCGCCGCCACTATCCCTGTCCGGGTAGAAACTTTTGCCCGCTAGACACTTAGAATCCCATAGATGGGGCCGGCCAAAGCGGCAGAGGTGCTGGTCGGGTATCGCTATTGTTCTTGCATGGGACATGAGGCGATCTGCAAGCCTTTGGAACGATCTGCAAGTTTTGAGTGGTGGAAGACGGCCATCCCCACGTTTACCGTCAAGACGAGTTCGACACTTGGAGAGACTGGGTTTGGACCTGAGATCGACGATCAACTCCGTCAGCGGAAGCCGCTTGAACAGCAGTCTTGCACTGACCTGGCAACTTGTGGCGCGTGCGAAGACAATTAGCATCCATGGGCGCGCGGCCCAAAGGCTTGGGGAGGCCGGGCGCTTGACCAGGGCGCAGGCGGTCGCAGGCAAAGTAACGCGCGCCGACGATCAGGACCAGCAAGGGCGACCTAATCTACTTGTCAATAATGCGGACAAATTCCTGCCCTATGACTTCAAGTCCAACCCCGACACTTTGCAAAAAACCGAGAGCGAGATCACAATCAACGCCACGGCACCACTGACCCCGAAGAAAATGCCTGCCGACCCAGTGCGTGACATCTCTAGGGGTCTGCGTGGCGCAAGGACCGCGATAGGGTTGGGCCAGTCGTGCCAAATCGGATTTTTGGGCCGTATTCTGCCAGACTTCCTCTTTCGTCGCTTCGCGAAGAACGGACTTCGCTTTCCCCAACAACAAGGCCACTCTCATGACATCGCAGTCTTATCGTAGCCGCGTCAACGCGCTGGCTGTTACGACCTCAGCCGCCTTCTTTGGCGCCAATCTCTTCATCGGGCTGTCGATGGGGGTCTATTGGCTGACGCTCGCGCCTGCCGATTTTGTTGCTCAATTCTTTCCTCAGTTCAGCAACTTCCTTTATACGATCATGCCGCTTTTCTTGCTGATGCCCGTCGGTCTGATCCTGTCGGCCCGACTTGATTGGGACGTGGGTGCGGCAAAGCGCAACTGGGTGATCACCCTGTGGCTTTATCTTGCGGTATCGTTGATCACGATCCTCTTTCACATGCCGCTCAATGTGCGACTGGCAGCGGCAGTCGGATCACCTATCGGGGACCTGCTTGGCTTTTACAAAAGCATCGCCCTGACCGGTCCGGTAGCCGAGGAAAACTCTGCGACCATCCGCATGCTTTGGCTGCTTGGCCACATCCCCCGCGTCCTGATCACGCTTGCCATTCCGATCTATGCCCTTCGCGCAATGGCGGCCAGCAAGGCACGGCAAGACGACGGAACGATATAATCCGCCCCTGACATCAAAAGAGGACCAGAGGACAATGGAAGCCCTTCAACTCCAATGGCCCCCTGGCTCCCTTGCCCCCCGCCCCACAACAACTTTCTCGTAGTATTCTCGCGAGGCCACTCGATCGGCGCGACATGATTTTGGTGATGCGCACTCTCTAGCGAACACCCTGAATGCAAATCATGCTCGCTGGAAAATGGGCCTCCGCGCCGCCTTCGATCAAGGCTATGGCACTCCGATCATAGAATAGCGCGGATCGCCCTTCGCGATTTACCAGAGAAGATTGGTTCTTCGCTCGACTGCCTGCGGATCAGGGGTCACAAAATATCTGTCTACATGTGCCATTGCAGACATTTGCATGGACTATGGTGCGGTCACGGAAATCTCGTCGGTAGGCGCTAACCGCTCCTTCAAAGCGGTCGCTGAAGCGCCGCGCAGTCCTTGTTGCTTTGGTCGCACATTCCCATGCGCCGCACCTTGGACGAACGACAGCCCTCCATCCGCAACCAGTTCGTCCGAGACGCTCAGAACTGCTCGACCCAGGGGCGCAGTTCCAGTTCGCTCGACCAGGTCGACCGATCCTGCCGCATCAGCGCGAGGTAGTTCCGGGCAATGGCATCGGGGGACAACATGGCGTCGGGCGATGTCTCGGGCCGGGTGGCGTTGCGGATCGCCCCGTCGATGTTGACCCAGACCACATGGATGCCCTGGGGGTGCAATTCACGGGCCATCGACTGGGCAAGGCCCCTTTGGGCGAATTTCCCCATCGCAAAGGGCGCCGACTGGGGAAACCCCTTCACCCCGGCAGAGGCCCCGGTGAAGAGCACCGTCCCACGGCAGCCATCGCGCATCTCTTGCCCGGCCATCTTGCGGACCGCCGCCTGAGCGGTGACAAAGCTGCCATAGGCGGTGACATCAAGGGCCCGTTTCACATCCTCGGGATCAAGATCCACAAGCGGACCGCGGGTCCGGGCCGACGGATTGTAAATGGCGACATCCAGTCTGCCTTCGATACTGTCCACGATGCTGCGGATCGCCTGGACGTCGGTGGCCTCTGCCCGAAACAAAGTCGCCCCGGTTTCGGCCCGCAAAGACTCGAGCTTGTCAGTGTCGCGGGCGACGAGGTTCAGCAGATAGCCTTCGCTTGCCAGTAACCGGGCGAGTGAGGCGGACAGGCCGTCGCCGACGCCGACGATCAGGGCGGATAGGGTCATGGAAGTTCCTCCGAAGGGATCACCGGGAAAAAGACACCCTGCGAGCGCAAGCCGAACCACTCCTTGCCCTCATGCTGGCCGTGTTCGCCCAGATCGACTAGCCGGTAAAAGCTTTTGCGGTCGATCAACGCCTCAAGGTTTGCCCGGATATGGATATAGGGCGACGGCTCACCGGTTTCGGGATCGCGGACCACCCGAATGGGATGGTCAGGCCCGGCCCGCACCGTGTCGCCCACGTTCGTCACAAACTCCAGCGCGTCGTCGACCTGTTCGAAATCAACGGCGACGAAGGGGGCATCGTCCACAGTGATCCCGACCTTCTCAACCGGTGTGACAAGGAAATAGGCATCCCCCTCCCGCTTGATGATCGAGGCGAATAGGCCTACCAGCCCCGGCCGCCCGATCGGGGTCCCCAGATAGAACCAGGTTCCGTCGCGCGCGATACGCATGTCGATATCGCCGCAGAACGGCGGGTTCCATAAATGGACCGGCGGCGGCCCCTTCTTGGTGGCGCTTCGCGCCGCCTGGGCCAGACTTTCGGCAGAAGGCACCGTGTCGGTGTTGGACCCCTTGGTCATGCAATCTCCAATCTTATTGGCCAAACGATAGCACGTCCGAGAGGGGCGTCACCCCCGGGGTGCTGAAAGATTACGCCCCCACCGATTTGGGGGTGACCTTGGTCGCTGACCCGCTAGGCTGATCAAACGAAGGCTTCCCCCTTTGCAAAGGACCGCTCATGCCACCCGTTTCGGACCCGTTCGAGCATCATCCAGAGTTGCGCGACAAAATCGTCGATCCGGAGGTGTCGTTTTATCGGACGTTGACCACTGACATGGTTCGTGGGGTGATGGCGCAACACGGGGTGTCCGGCGCCTGGCTTTATTCAGATGACGAGCGTGAAGCGATGCGTAGGGCCACCATGGCCAGCCATCCCCAAGACGACCTGTGGGTCTTTGGCTACGGCTCACTCATGTGGGATCCGGGGTTCCGGTTCCAAGAGGTGCGCCGGGCCCATGTACCGGGTCACGCGCGCCGCTTTATCCTGAGGGACACCGAAGGCGGCCGCGGCACGAAAGAGGCGCCCGGTCTTATGGCCGCCCTTGATACGGATCCCGAGGGCCCCGGTTGTGACGGTCTCTTGTTCCGGATTGGAGCACAGGAGGTTGACGCCGAATCCAGTATTTTGTGGCAGCGTGAAATCATCGGACCAAGCTATCTCGCAACGTTCGTCACCGCCAATACAGGGACGGCCGATAACGGGACGGCCTCTGCCGGGGATGAGGCCGTCACGGCCCTGACCTTCCTGGCCGATCATGAGGCGGACATGATTGACGCAAAGATCAGCCGCGATGATCAGATCGAGTTCATTGCCACCGGTTCGGGCTTTCTTGGAAGTAGCCTGGAGTATCTGAGCAAGGTTCACCACCAGTTCACCATCCTTGGCATCACCGACCCCGAGGTTGAGTATCTGGTCGATGCAACCCGGGCCTATCTCAATGAAAGGTCCGCCTGATGACCGCGCCCATCCCGTTCTTTGACGGCCACAACGACTTTCTCCTGCGGCTGATGAAAAGCCCCACACCCCGAGAAGACCTCTGGCTGGGTCAGACCGGCCAAGGCCACCTTGACCTTAATCGGATGCGCAAAGGCGGATTTGCAGGTGGGTTCTTCGCCATCTTCGTCCCCCCGGCCGCTGGCGGCCCGCCGCCAGACTTTGCCGCCATGATGGCCAATCCGCCCTATAACCTTCCGATGCCGCCTTTGATGACCCACGATCAGGCGCAGCCCGATGCGATAGCCATGGCCGGGCTGATGCATTGGATGGCACGGTCTGCGCCCGATGACTTTGCCATATGCCGGACGGCGGCAGAGGCACGGGCGGCCATGGCGTCCGGCACCATCGCCGGGATCATGCACATGGAAGGGGCCGAGGCGATCGGCCCCGATCTTGATGCCCTCTACCTGTTCCACGACATGGGATTGCGCTCGCTGGGCCCGGTCTGGTCACGGCCCACGATCTTTGGCGAAGGGGTGCCAATGGCCTTCCCAGGCACACCCGACATGGGCGGCGGATTGACGGAACGGGGGAAGGACCTCGTCCGGCTTTGCAACAACCTCGGGATCATCATCGACCTGTCCCATATGAACGAAGCGGGCTTTGACGACGTGGCGCGCGTGTCAACGGCCCCGCTTGTGGCCACCCATTCCAACGCCCACGCCCTGTCACATTCGCCGCGCAACCTGACGGATCGGCAGATGGCGGTGATCCGGGACACGGGCGGTATGGTCGGGTTGAACTACGCCACCTTCTACCTTAACGCCAACGGCACCGCCGAAAGGGACATCGGATGGGAGCCCCTCATCCGGCATCTCGACTACATGATCGAAAAACTGGGCGAAGGTCACGTTGGCCTTGGATCCGATTTTGACGGATGCATCGTGCCCAAGGCCATCGGCGACGTCACCGGCCTGCCCGGATTCTTCGACACCCTGCGCGAACACGGCTACGATGAGGCCCTGATCGCCAGGCTGGCCCGCGAAAACTGGCTCGCCTGCCTCGACCGCAGTCTGACTGCGTAAACGATCGGCACGCGTTAACCCGGACTGTCACGATCATGTGCATGAGATTGTTTTTGCCATTGGGCATGGCCGGGATATCTGGTCACATAGGGTGACGCGCAAGAGCAGGAGCATCAAGATGAACGCAGCAGCGGATCTGGTCGAAGAGATCGAAACCCTCGGGGGCAAGCTGGCCCTGGCCCGCGACAGCATCTCCAAGCGGTTCATCGGCCAGGAACGAGTGGTTGAGCTGACCCTGACTGCGCTTATCTGCGGCGGCCACGCCCTGCTGATCGGCCTTCCAGGACTGGGCAAAACCCGGCTGGTCGACACTCTGTCAACGGTGATGGGACTCAGGGGCAACCGGATCCAGTTCACTCCGGACCTGATGCCCGCTGACATCCTTGGCTCCGAAGTGCTGGAAACCGCCGCCGATGGCACACGCTCCTTCCGCTTTATCGAGGGGCCGATTTTCTGCCAACTTCTCATGGCGGACGAGATCAACAGGGCCTCGCCACGCACACAGTCCGCCCTTCTGCAGGCCATGCAGGAAAAAGAGGTCACCATCGCGGGCGAGCATCGCCCCCTTGGCCTGCCTTTCCACGTGCTGGCCACACAGAACCCGATCGAACAGGAAGGCACCTACCCCCTGCCAGAGGCGCAGCTTGACCGTTTTCTCGTCCAGATCGATGTGCCCTACCCGACCCGAGAGACGGAACGGGACATTCTGATCGCCACCACTGGCGTGGAAGAGGGGAAGTCGACCGCCGTCTTCACGGCCGAGGACCTTCTGGCCGCCCAGAACCTCCTGCGGCGGATGCCCGTCGGCGACGCCATCGTCGAGATGATCCTTGACCTCGTCCGGTCCTGCCGACCCGGTGATGAGAACGCCCCGCAAATCGTGCGCCATGCGGTCAGCTGGGGCCCCGGCCCACGCGCGGCCCAGGCGCTCATGCTGGCCGTCCGGGCCGAGGCACTACTGGACGGCAGGCTCGCCCCATCGGCCGAAGACGTGCGCAAGCTGGCCGGACCGGTGCTCAGCCACCGGATGGCCCTGTCTTTCGCCGCGCGTGCCCGGGGCGAAAGCCTCGCCTCCGTCATCGACCAGGTTGCCGCTCTTGCCACAAGGGCCGAGGCCGCGGCGTGAGCGCACCGCTGACGCTCAGAACCGGGGCAGAAGCCCTCGCAGCCCCTCTGCCACCATTGATGGCCGAGGCAGAGCATCTTGCCGCCTCGGTCCTCCTTGGCGATCACGGGCGCAGACGGGCGGGTCTTGGCGACACCTTCTGGCAGTACCGGCCCGCGCAGCCCCATGACGAGGCGCGCAGCATCGACTGGCGGCGATCCGGCCGGGCCGATGGGGCCTTCGTGCAGGACAAGGAATGGCAGATCGCTCAAAGCGTCAGCCTGTGGGTTGATCGGTCCGCCTCGATGACCTTTACCTCCTCCGCCGAATTGCCAAGCAAGGGACATCGGGCGCGAACGCTCGCACTGGCCAGCGCCATTCTGCTGATCCGAGGGGGCGAAAGGGTCGGCCTGCCCGGACTGCCACCAAGGCGGGGCAAAGCCCAGCTTGACCGGATGTCGGAACTGCTTAGCGAGGACGAGGCAGGGGACTATGGCGTCCCTCAGGCCCAAGGCATGCTGGCGCATTCCCGCGCTCTGTTCATCTCGGACTTCCTCGGCGACATCACCGCGATCGAGGCCGCGCTGACGCAGGCCGCAGACAACGGGGTCCACGGCGCGCTTTTGCAAGTGCTTGACCCTCAGGAAGAGGCCTTCCCCTTTCAGGGACGCACGGTGTTCGAATCGATGACCGGAGGGCTCCGGCACGAAACGCTCAGGGCCCGCGACCTGCGTGACCGCTACCTCGACCGGCTCGCCGAAAGGAAGGACCGGCTCGCCGGATTGGCGCGGCTGACAGGCTGGCAGTTCAACAGCCATCACACCGGCGACAGCGCGGCTGCGGCCCTCCTGTGGACCTTCGGGGCATTGGAGAGACGCGCATGAACTGGCGCATAACCCCAATCCTCATCTCGCCCGAAATATCCCAGGGGACGCGCAGCAGGCGCGGGGGGCGGAGCCCCCTCGCCCTCCGCCACCAGGTGCAACGCCTATGCTGATGCTTGGTCCCATTGGGTTCACGGCCCCCTGGCTGTTGCTTGCGCTTGCGGCATTGCCGGTTCTTTGGCTGATCCTGCGGGCTGTGCCGCCTGCCCCGATCCGGCGGCGGTTCCCCGGGGTAGCACTGTTGCTCGGGCTGACGGATGACGATACCCAATCAGACCGCACGCCCTGGTGGCTCTTGCTGCTGCGCATTCTGGCGGTTGCCGCTGTGATCCTCGGGTTTGCCGGACCGCTGCTTAACCCCCAGTCCGAGCGGACGGGCAGCGGGCCGCTCTTGATCGTGGCGGATGGCACCTGGGCTGACGCACGCGACTGGCCGGCACGGTCCGACCGAATCGAAGCCCTGTTGGCAGAGGCTGGGCGCATGGGCCGCACGACTGCACTCGTGACCCTCACGGACCTGCCCCCGGGTGGCCCAACGTTCCGGGCAGCAGAAGCGACCGCCATGGAGCTGACCGGGCTCGGGCCGTCGCCCTGGGAACCCGACGCAGCGGCGCTCGCCGATTGGGCCGGCAATCTGACAGGATCGTTCGACACCTTCTGGCTGTCCGACGGACTTGACCGCGACAGCCGCGACGATCTTCTGTCCGCTCTTGAAAGCCATGGCAGCGTCACCGTTTTTCAAAGTCCGCGCCAGACACTGGCGTTGCGGCCCGCCCGGTTCGAAGCCGGGGTCATTTCGGTCGATGCGATCCGAACACCGATCGGCAATACGACCGAAGCCACCGTCGCGGCAGTCGGCCTTGACCCTGCCGGGGTTGAAAGACGACTGGCATCCGCCGACCTGACGTTCCCGGCAGGTGAAGCAGTGGCAGAAGCAGCGTTTTCCCTGCCCCCGGAATTGCGCAACCGGATCACCCGGTTCGAGATTGTCGGCCAGCGCTCGGCCGCTGCCGTCACTTTGACCGACGATGGTCTGAAGCGCCGCGAAGTGGCGCTGATCGCCGGCAGCAACGACCGCGAAGGGCTAGAGCTGCTGTCCCCCACCCACTACCTCGAACAGGCGCTTGCGCCGGTAGCCGATCTTATAGATGGCACAACCCTGGATGTGCTTCTGGCCAACCCCGATGTGATCATCCTGGCGGACGTCGCGCAATTGGCAGCGGGCGAGGCCGAGGCGATGCAAGACTGGGTCGAGGCCGGGGGCCTGCTCCTTCGTTTTGCCGGACCGCGGCTTGCGGCCAGCGATGTCAGCCGGACCGAAGAAGATCAGCTGATGCCCGTGCGTCTGCGGGCCGGCGGTCGGGCTGTCGGCGGATCGATGAGCTGGGGCGAACCAAAGGGCCTAGCAACCTTCGCTGAGACATCCCCGTTTTTCGGGCTCGGTATCCCCGAGGATGTGACTGTTTCAAGCCAGGTGGTCGCCCAGCCCGATCCGACCTTGGCCGACAGGGTCATCGCCCAACTGTCCGACGGGACTCCACTGGTAACCCGCAAGGCCCTTGGCGACGGACAGGTCATCCTGTTTCATGTGACGGCAAATGCCGAATGGTCGACCCTGCCGCTGTCGGGGCTATTCGTTCAGATGCTGGAACGTCTCGCAGTCTCCTCCCGCCCGACCCGGGCATCAGCAGAAGATCTGGCCGGTACTGTATGGGTCCCCGAAGACTTGCTGGACGCCTATGGCCGGCTATCCTCGACCGATACCCTGCCAGGAGTGGCCGGTGAGGCAATCGCAGAAGCCCGGCCCTCTGCGGCCATGCCCCCCGGTCTTTATGCCGGCGAAGATCAGCGGATCGCCGTCAACGTGATCCAGCCCGATACACTTCTCGCTCCGGCCTCATGGCCGGGCCGGATCGCTATAGAAGGAATTGTGGCAGTACCCGAACGCGACCTGAAGGGTTGGCTTCTCGGGGCTGCGCTTATTGCGTTGATGATCGATTGCCTTGCCTCGCTTGCCGTGTCGGGCAAGCTGCGCGGCCCCCGGGCCGATGTGGCCGCAACCTTGCTGGCGGGTGTGATCCTGGCAACCCTGGGCGGCCAGCCGACGGTGCTTTGGGCGCAGGAGGCTCAGGATGCGCAGACCGTCCCGGCCGAAGATACATTTGCCATCGCCGCAACCCGGGACGTGATCCTTGCCCATGTCATCACGGGAAACCCGAGTGTGGATGACACCGCGCTTGCCGGGCTGGTCGGCCTGTCCCAGACCCTGTTCCAGCGGACGTCGATCGAGCCGGGCCCACCGGTCGGTGTCGACATCGAAGCAGATGAACTGGCCTTCTTTCCATTCCTTTACTGGCCGGTGACCCCCGACCAGGCAATCCCGTCGCGGGACGCCTATGCCAAGCTGAACCGCTACCTCCGCTCGGGCGGAATGATCCTGTTCGACACCCGCGACGCCAATCTCGCGGGATTTGGCTCTGCCTCCCCGGAAGGGCGGATGTTGCAGGCTCTTGCCCGTCCGCTGGACATACCACCCATCGCGCCGATCCCGCCCGATCACGTTCTGACGCGCACCTTCTACCTGCTACAGGAATTCCCGGGCCGCTATGCAAGCCGCGATATCTGGGTCGAAGCGGTCCCACTTGAGGCCGAACAGGCAGACGGTATGCCCTTCCGGAACCTCAACGACGGGGTGACCCCGGTCGTTATTGGCGGCAACGACTGGGCCGCGGCCTGGGCCGTCGATGACCGGGGTAACCGGATGTTTCCGGTGGGCCGCGGCATGGCAGGCGAACGTCAGCGCGAGATTGCCCTGCGCTTTGGCGTGAACCTGATCATGCATGTGCTGACCGGGAACTATAAGTCCGACCAGGTTCATGTGCCCGCCCTTCTGGAAAGGCTGGGCCAGTGATGCCAGTTGTGAACGGGCTTGCCGACCGGATCTTTGTTGAGGTTGGGAAGCCTCCGGCGGGAATATTTTGGGCAAGAAAAAGCCCGGGGAGTGCGCTGTGACCGAACAGGTGATCCTGGACCCACTGGTCCCCTGGCTGATCCTGTGGATCATGGCAGCCCTTGCGCTGGTCTTAGTTGGACTGGCTGTCTGGCGCAGGCTGTCCGGCTGGTGGCTGCGTGGCCTTGCTGCCCTTGCCCTTTTGGCGGCCATTGCGAACCCGTCCTTGCAAAGCGAGGATCGCGCACCCCTTTCGGACATTCTGATCGCCGTTGTCGACGAAAGCGCCAGCCAGCGCATTTCTGACCGCGCCGCGCAGACCGAAGCCGCCCTTGTCGCCCTGACCGCTGAAGTGGCCGCGCGTCCCAATACCGAACTGCGCGTCGTTCGCCTGGCCGATGCCGAGGGCGATGGCGGGACCGAGCTTTTGGGGGCGCTGAGCGAGGCCCTCGCCGAAGAGCCGCAGGGCCGCATTGCGGGGATTGTCCTGTTGACCGATGGCCGGGTCCATGACCTGTCAAGCGCGCCGGGATTGCCCGCGCCCTTGCACGTCCTGTTGTCCGGACGGTCCGACGATTGGGACCGCCGCCTGATTGTTCGAAATGCCCCGGCCTTTGCCATTCTGGACGAGCCCGTCAACCTGACCCTGCGCATCGAGGACCAGGGAGCCGCCCCGGACCTTGGCGACCTTGTTACATTGACCATCGCAATCGACGGTGGACCGCCGTTGCAGTTTGACGTGCCGGTGGGCGAGGACCTGGAACTGCCGGTCACCCTTCCCCATGGCGGGATGAACGTGTTGCAGTTTTCGACCCCCGCCCAGCCCGGCGAACTGACGGACCGCAACAATGCTGCTGTTATTCAGATCAATGGTGTGCGCGATCGTCTGCGCGTTCTTTTGGTATCGGGCGAGCCGCATCCAGGTGAACGGACCTGGCGCAACCTGCTGAAATCGGACAGTTCAGTCGATCTGGTCCATTTTACGATTCTGCGCCCTCCGGAAAAGCAGGACGGCGTCCCGGTGGACGAGCTGTCCCTGATTGCCTTCCCCACCCGCGAGTTGTTTATCGAGAAGATCGACGAGTTCGATCTGATTATCTTTGACCGCTATCGCCGCAGGGGCATCCTGCCTTCGGTCTACCTTGAGAATGTCGCCAACTACGTGGCCGATGGGGGCGCTGTCCTCGTGTCCGCCGGTCCTGAGTATGCCGGGGCTGAGAGCATCTTTCGGTCTCCCCTTGGGTTGGTTCTGCCGGGGGCGCCAAGCGCCCGTGTGATCGAAGAGGGATTTGCCCCGCTGCTGACCGATGTCGGCCAGCGCCATCCTGTCACGGCGGGTCTTGATGCCCTTGCCCTGCCTTCAGCAGAGGACGGCGTTCCGGGATGGGGCCGCTGGTTCCGCCAGATTGATGTGACCCCGGTGCCCGAGGCCACGACCGTCATGACAGGCGTGGACGATCGGCCCCTGTTGCTCTTGAACCGGGTGGGCGAGGGGCGGGTGGCCTTGCTCGCCTCGGACCAGTCCTGGCTTTGGGACCGGGGCTACGAGGGTGGTGGCCCGCAGTTGGAGTTGTTGCGCCGACTGGCCCACTGGATGATGAAGGAACCTGAACTGGAGGAGGAGGCCCTTTGGGTCGAACCTGCGGGCCAGACCATGCGTATCATCCGCCGCAGCCTTTCGCAGGACGTACCCGATATCGTGGTGACCGGCCCGGACGGGACCGAGACGGCATTGCGGCTGGAAGAGACCAGCCCGGGCCGCTTTGAGACGGTCTGGGACGCTCCGGAGATTGGCCTTTATCGCCTGACGGATGGGACCGAAGAGGCGGTCATTGCCCTGGGCCCTGCAGCCCCGAAAGAGTTTGAGCAGACCATTGCAAGCGGCGAATTGCTGGATCCTTTGGTCGCTGGCACCGGCGGTGGCATCCTTGCCATGCAGGACGGCGCCCCCGATCTGCGAGAAGTCCGGCCGGGCCGCCCTGCCGCTGGGCGTGGATGGATCGGGATCACCCCGCGCGAAGCCTATCTGACCGCCGACATCTCGATCTCGCCCCTCCTGCCGGCTTGGGCATTTCTGCTGCTGGCAGCTGGCCTGATTGTGGGCGGCTGGCTACGGGAAGGACGACGCTGAAAGTAAGGTGGGTCATGACCCACCTTACGGAAAGGACACCGGGGTTGTCCTGAGGCTCCAGCCGTCGACGGAACAGCGCGCGCGGATAAGGACCTCTGTCGTGCCACCGGGCAGAAGCACACCGTCGAGGGAGCGTGTGAAGGGCTGCTCTGTCTCATGTGGGTGGGTCAGGACCCGCAGGCCAACGGATGTGCCCTCCGGGGCAAGCACCTCCCAACCGTCAGCATAGTGATCCCAGCCCGTGTCCGGGTGGCTGATCGTCACGTCAAAGCGCCAACCTGAGCCTTGTGGAACAGCCACCACCGCCTCGATCACCGGAGGATCTGCCCGGACCGGGCCTGCCAGCACGGCAAGACCGATCGCGAGGATTTGGCCGGACTGCCGGATCATGGCCCCCCCTCTGGCGCCGAGATGACCTCGCGCGGGACAGATGCAAATTCCCTTGTCCATAGCAGCGCAAAGACGATGGCCGTGGCCACAAGCAAGGCAACTGGCCCCAGAAGCCATGCAGTCGAGCCAAGGGCAAAGTACATGGAGCGCAGCCCCCTTTTGAAGTTCCAGGCCGCCCGGATGTTCAACTCGCCTGCCTTGCCCGCACGGTCGAGGGCCCTTGGATCGGCAGGATCATTGGGCACCGCCCCCATGATGACGGCACAGTAGCCGAAGATGCGATTGGCCCAGACAAACTTGAGAAAGGCGTGCCCGAGGAAGAACGCCACCAGCATCAGCTTGATCTGCCAGACCAGTGCCGGGGCCTGGGATACGGTCAGTTCTTCGGCGGCGTCTTCCAGAGGGGCGGTGTTGCCGACCAGGGCCAGAACACCGCCGACAGCCAGGAGGCAGGTAGAGGCAAAGAAGGATGTCCCCTGTCGCAGACTGGCAAGGATCTGCGAATCGAATATGCGCACGTCACGGGCCACGAATTGCCGCATCCACTCGCGCCGGTACTCTGCCATCAGAACGGTAACGGACGGCCGCCGGGTGCCGGGGTTCTCGATCCACCAGCCAATACCCGCCCAACATAGGAGAAGTGCCGCAAGTGCCACGAGATCAAGGGTGTGAAGCAGGCTGAAATTGATGAGGACATCCATCCCCTGACCCTAGCCCCGCCGATTGAGACTTGCCAGTCGCTACAATTGGTAATAGATTTTTACCAATCCGAGGAGATGACTATGGAAATGCCCGTCCCCGACGCCCGCATCATGGCCCGCAAGGCCCGTATCGTCGAGCGCCTGCTGGAAGTGCTGCCCGAACGGTCCGTGATCCATGACCCGATGGAGACCCGGGCCTATGAATGCGATGCCCTGACAGCCTATCGCTGTCCGCCCCTGTGCGCGGTCTTGCCAAGCTCGACCAGCGAAGTGTCGGACGTGCTGCGCATTTGCCATGAAGAGGGCGTGCCTGTCGTGCCCCGGGGTTCTGGTACGTCGCTGGCGGGCGGCGCGCTGCCCACTGCCGACTGTGTCATCCTTGGCGTGTCCCGGCTGACAGACGTTCTGGAAACCGACTATGACAACCGCTTTATCCGGGTGCAGACCGGTCGCACGAACCTGAGCGTGACAGGCGCGGTCGAGGCCGATGGCTTTTTCTATGCCCCTGATCCGTCCAGCCAGTTGGCCTGCGCGATTGCAGGCAATATCGCCATGAACTCGGGCGGGGCCCACTGCCTGAAGTACGGCGTGACGACCAACAACCTGATGGGTGTGACGATGGTCCAGATGGACGGCACGGTGGTCGAGATTGGCGGTGCCCATCTTGAGGCCCCGGGACTGGACCTTTTGGGCGTGATCTGCGGGTCGGAAGGCCAACTTGGCGTGGTGACAGAAGCGACCTTGCGCATTCTGGCCAAACCTGAAGGCGCCCGCCCGGTTTTGATCGGCTACGAAAGCTCTGAGGTGGCTGGCGCCTGTGTGTCGGACATCATCAAGGCCGGCGTGCTGCCGGTTGCGATCGAATTCATGGACCGTCCCTGCATCGAGGCTTGCGAAGCCTTTGCCAAAGCAGGCTATCCCATGTGCGAGGCCCTTCTGATCATCGAAGTCGAGGGAAGCCCTGCCGAGATCGACGAGCAACTGGGCGTGATCAAGCAGATTGCCCGCCGCCATAACCCGGTGGAATTGCGCGAGGCAAAAGACGCGGAAGAAGCGGGCCGCATCTGGCTGGGTCGCAAGTCCGCCTTTGGTGCCATGGGACAGATCAACGACTACATTTGCCTTGATGGGACGATCCCGGTGTCGTCGCTTCCCCTTGTGCTGCGTCGCATTGGCGAGATGAGCAAAGAGTACGGATTGGGCGTGGCCAATGTGTTCCATGCCGGGGATGGCAATATGCACCCGCTGATCCTGTTCGACGCCAACAAGCCCGGCGATCTTGAGCTTTGCGAGGCCTTTGGGGCCGACATCCTGAAGCTATGCGTTGAGGTCGGCGGCTGCCTGACGGGCGAGCATGGGGTCGGCATTGAGAAGCGCGATCTGATGACGGTCCAGTTCGCCCCGGCCGACCTGGAGGCGCAAATGGCGGTCAAGGATGTGTTCGACCCCGCCTGGCTGCTGAATCCTGCCAAGGTCTTTCCATTGAGTGTGAGCGCGGGACGTCGCGCGGCCTGAGGTTTTGGCCCGGGATCGAGCCGCGTGCCCCTGGGGGGCTCTGCCCCCCGGCTTCGCCTCCCCCCGGGATATTTTAGATCCGAAGACATGAAGGACCCGGCATGACACCATCAACCGAAGCGGAGCTTGCCGAAGCAGTCTTGGGCGCAACGGGCCCGCTTGCCATCACAGGGGGTGGCACCCGCCCGATTGGCCGCCCGGTCGATGGGGCGTCTTTGTCCACTTCGGCCATGACAGGGATCACGCTATATGAGCCCGGCGCCTTGACCATCGTGGCCCAGGCCGGGACATCCCTTGCCGAGATCGAGGCCGCGTTGGCCGCGGAAAACCAGCGTCTGGCCTTTGAGCCGATGGACCACCGCGCCCTTCTGGGCACCTCGGGTGCCCCGACGATCGGTGGCGTGGTGGCGGCCAATGTGTCGGGCCCGCGGCGGATCCAATCGGGGGCGGCCCGCGACTTTGTCCTGGGTGTTCGCTTTGTCGACGGCGCTGGCACCATCATCAAGAACGGCGGCCGGGTGATGAAGAATGTCACCGGCTATGACCTGGTGAAGCTGTTTTGCGGCAGTTGGGGCACGTTGGGCGTGATGAGCGAGGTCAGCCTGAAGGTCCTGCCGCAGGTGGCTGCCGGGGCCACGGTCACGGTGGACGGGCTGGATGACGCTCGGGCCGTTCGTGCAATGGCGGCGGCGTTGGGGTCCCCCTTTGAAGTGTCGGGAGCTGCCCATGTGCCTGAGAGCTTTGGTGCCTTGGCAGGCACCCATTTGCGAATCGAGGGCTTTGCCTCGTCTGTTGCCTATCGCTCTGAGCAGATGAAGGCGGTTCTGGGCCCGTTTGGTCCGGTCCGGATCGAGGCTGATGCGGAGGCCTCTGCCGCGCTTTGGGCCGGGCTGCGCGATGTTGCCCCCTACCATGGCACATCGGGCGATGTCTGGCGCCTTTCCGTGAAACCCTCTGATGCGCCTGATCTGGTCGCCCGATTGCCGGCGGCGGCGAAGGCCCGGGCGTTTTATGACTGGGGCGGCGGCCTGATCTGGGTCGAATGTCTGCCTGACACTGACCTTCGCGCGGTGCTGGGCCCCTTTGCCGGTCATGCGGCCCTCGTCAGGGCGGGCGCGCCGACCCGCGCAGCGATCGCCCCCTTCCACCCGGAGCCTGCTCCGATCGCTGCCCTCACAGCGGGGCTGCGAGCCCGCTTTGATCCGCGTGGCATTCTCAACCCCGGACGGATGGGCTGACCAGATGCAGACAACCTTTACCCCAGAGCAGTTGACCGACCCTGGCACGGCGCGGGCCAACCAGATCCTGCGCAGCTGCGTGCATTGCGGGTTTTGCACCGCCACCTGCCCGACCTACCAAGTGCTGGGCGACGAGCTCGACAGCCCCCGGGGCCGCATCTACCTGATCAAGGACATGCTTGAAAACGAGCGGGTCCCGGACGCCAAGACTGTCCAGCACATCGACCGCTGCCTGTCGTGCCTCGCCTGTATGACGACCTGCCCTTCCGGTGTGCACTACATGCATCTGGTCGACCATGCCCGAGCCTATATCGAGAAGACCTATGACCGCCCCTGGTCGGACCGGGCGCTGCGCTGGATACTGGCCCGCATCCTGCCCTATCCGATGCGCTTTCGCCTTGCCCTCCTGGGGGCAAAAATCGGGCGCCCTTTTGCACGGTTCATGCCCGACCCCCGCCTGCGCGCCATGCTTGAGATGGCCCCCCGGGTCATCCCGCCGGTATCGCGCAACGACGACCCCCAGACGTTTGCACCCCAGGCGCCCAAAAAGATGCGGGTCGCCCTGATGACCGGCTGTGCGCAACGGGCCCTGAACACCGATATCAACGATGCCACCATCCGTGTGCTGACCCGGTTGGGCTGCGAGGTGGTGGTGGCCGAGGGGGCCGGGTGCTGTGGCGCCCTGACCCACCACATGGGCAAAGAGACCGAAAGCCACGCCACCGCGGCCCGCAATATCCAGGCCTGGAGCAAGGAAATCGACGGGGCCGGGCTGGACGCCATCGTCATAAACACCTCGGGCTGCGGAACCACCGTGAAAGACTATGGCCATATGTTCCGTGACAGCCCGCTTGCCGCAGAAGCCGCCGCCGTGGCCGAGCGGGCCAAGGACATTACCGAAGTGCTGATGAAGCTCGACCTGCCCGAGGGGGCACCGAAGGACCTTCGGGTCGCTTATCACGCGGCCTGTTCCCTGCAGCACGGTCAACAGATCAAGACCTATCCCAAGCAGCTTTTGAAGCGGGCCGGGTTTACGGTGCTGGAGCCCAAGGACAGCCACCTGTGCTGCGGATCGGCCGGGACCTACAACCTGATGCAGCCCGAAATCTCGGGCCAACTCAAGGCGCGCAAGGTCGATACGCTTGAGGCGCTGAGCCCGGACATCATCTCGGCGGGAAACATCGGCTGCATGATGCAGATCGGCGGGGCAACCGGCGTGCCGGTCGTTCATACGGTCGAGCTGCTCGACTGGGCCACCGGCGGGCCGCAACCGCCTGCTTTGACGGCTCCGGGCAAAACGGCCCCGGCCATTCCGGACCTGCGCAGCCCTTTGGCCTAGGGCGCGCCGCATTTCTGCCCTAGGGTACCGTTATTGTTTCAGAAGTGTTGAATGACGGAGCGCCCGATGCGGCAGATGTTCTGGGCGATTGGCCTTCTTATAGCCTTGACGGGGCCCGCGAGAGCGCAGGATGCCCCGCTTGCCTCGCTTCAGACCGGGGATGATGCCCGGGGGTGGGAGGCCGTTGGTCGGCTGGACATCGAAGGCAAGGGCTTTTGCACTGGCGCGCTGATTGCGCCGGACCTTGTCCTCACCGCCGCCCATTGCCTTTACGACCGTGGCAGCGGTGACAGGATTGATCCCTCGAGGATCGAGTTTCAGGCCGGGCTGCGCAATGGCCGCGCCCTTGCCTACCGGGACGTGCGGCGGGCGGTTATCCCGGCGGGCTATGTCTTTGACGGGACGGTGTCGGATGTGGCCAGCCAGGCGGATGTGGCCCTGCTGGAACTGAGCCAGCCCATCCGATTGACCCAGATTGGGCCGTTCGAGATCGCGTCGCGCCTGGCGATGGGCACCCAGGTCGGCGTCGTCTCATATGCGCAGGATCGTTCCGAAGCCCCGTCCCTGCAAGAGGCGTGCAGCGTTCTGGGGCAAAGCCGTGGGGTCTATGTCCTGTCCTGTGACGTGAACTTCGGGGCCTCCGGTGCACCGATCTTCGTCTTTGAAGGCGGTGTTGCCCGTATCGTTTCGGTGGTTTCGGCCAAGGCGGAAATGGACGGGCAGCAAGTGGCCCTTGGCACCGCCCTCGACCAGCCCCTGGCCGAGCTTCGGGCCCTGCTCGACATGGGCGGCGGCGGGGCCTTTCAGGCGGTGACCCCCCGTGTCCGGGTCATGGGGCAGACCGAACAGACTGGGACCGGGGCAAAATTCGTCCGCCCCTAGCCGCCTATCAACCCCTTGAAACCGTCACGATGCCATCCCAAATCAAATTGCGTAGGGCGCCAGTCGGGCCCTGCGTAACCCGCGGCCTGTCCCTTTTGGAAGGCTGGATTTGTTGTCGCTCAATGGAGGATAACCCCATGCGAACTTTTGACCTTGCTCCCCTGTACCGTGCCACTGTCGGTTTCGATCAGATCGCCGATCTGATGGACCGGGTGATGACCAACGATACCGGGCAGACCAACTACCCCCCTTACAACATCGAAAAGACGGCGGACGATGCATGGCGCATTTCGATCGCTGTTGCCGGATTTGCCGACACCGATCTGTCGGTCGAGGTCCGGGAAAACGCCCTGATCGTGACCGCCCGCAAGGGCGAGGACGATGGCGAGCGGCGATTCCTGCATCGCGGCATTGCCACCCGGGCGTTCGAGCGGCGGTTCCACCTGGCCGACCATGTCCGGGTTACGGGCGCGAGCCACGAGAACGGCATGCTTCATGTCAACCTTGCCCGCGAAGTGCCCGAAGCGTTGAAGCCCCGCCGGATCGAGATTGCGACATCGCCGGTCTCGGACGCCAACCTTGTTGAAGGCAATGCCGTCAACTAAGGCGCGCCTCTGGTAAGGTGGGTCATGACCCACCTTACCTCAAACCCCTAGTGCGCGGCGGCCCAGCTGGCCCCTTTACCGCCATCGACCGCCAGGTGAACCGACAGCTTCACGGCCGGGTCGGATGCCCCTTCCATGACGTCGCGTGCCACGCCAATCAGGTCGTCCGCCGCGGCTTCGTCCACCTCGAACAGCAGTTCGTCGTGCACCTGCAAGAGCATCTTTGCCGGCATCCCCTCAATCGCCTTTTCCATTCGGATCATCGCCCGGCGGATCACATCCGCCGCCGTCCCTTGGATCGGTGCGTTGATCGCCGCCCGCTTGGCAAACCCTGCTGTCGGCCCTTTGGCGTTGATCTCGGGCGTGTGGATCTTGCGCCCGAAGAGGGTCTGGACATAGCCATGCTCTTTGGCGAAGGCGACGGTGTCGTCCATATAGGCGCGGATACCGGGAAAGCGTTCAAAATACCTGTCGATGAACCCCTGCGCCTGATCGCGCGGGATGCGCAGGTTCCGTGCAAGCCCAAAGCCCGATATGCCGTAGATCACCCCAAAGTTGATGGCCTTGGCCTGCCTGCGGATATCGGGCGTCATTTCATCAAGCGGCACGTCGAACATTTCGGACGCCGTCATGGCGTGAATGTCCAAACCGTCGCGGAAGGCCTGCTTCAGGGCGGGAATGTCCGCCACATGGGCCAGAATCCGCAATTCAATCTGGCTGTAGTCGAGCGAGACGAGGCATTTTCCCTGTTCTGCCACAAAGGCCTCGCGGATCCGCCGCCCTTCCTCGGACCTGACCGGAATGTTCTGCAGGTTCGGATCGGTCGAGGCCAGACGCCCCGTGTTCGCCCCGGCGATCGAGTACGAGGTATGCACCCGCCCGGTTTCGGGATTGATGTGTTCCTGCAGGGCGTCCGTATAGGTGGATTTGAGCTTGGACAGTTGCCGCCAGTCCAAGATGCGGCGCGGCAGGTCGTGCAGCGTGGCCAGATCCTCCAGCACATCCGCCCCTGTCGAATAGGCCCCCGTCTTGCCGGTCTGGGGCTTTTTGCCATCGGGCATCGTCAGGCCCAATTCGTCGAACATGATCTCGCCCAACTGCTTGGGGCTGCCGACGTTGAAAGGGCGGCCTGCTAGCTCGTGAATATCCGCCTCCAGCCCCGCCATCTTCTGGGCAAAGGCGTTGGACATCCGGCTGAGCGTATCGCGGTCCACCTTGATCCCCGACATCTCCATCCGGGCCAGCACCGGCACCAGAGGGCGTTCAAGGGTCTCATAGACGGTTGTGACCTTGGCCCTGTGCAACTGCGGCTTGAACGCCTGCCAGAGACGCAGGGTGATATCGGCGTCTTCGGCGGCATATCGAACCGCATCCGCGACCGGGACCCTGTCAAAGGTGACGGCTGATTTGCCGGTGCCCAGAAGCGATTTGATCTCGATCGGCAGATGGCCCAGATACCGCTCGCTCAACCCGTCCATGCCGTGATTGTGCAGACCGGCATGCATGGCATAGCTCATCAGCATGGTGTCATCGATCGGGGCGACCTCGACCCCGTGGCGGGCAAAGATCTTGGCGTCATACTTCATGTTCTGCCCGATCTTCAGGATACCCGGATCCTCAAGAACGGGTTTGAGCCGGTCCAGAACATCGTTCAGGCCCATCTGTCCTTCGGCCAGATCGTCCGACCCGAACAGGTCGTCGCCGCGCGACGCCTTGTGGGTCAGGGGGATGTAGCAGGCCTGCCCTGCCTCAACACATAGGGAAATGCCCACCAGGTCGGCCCGCATTTCATCAAGGCTTGTCGTCTCGGTATCGACGGCGACGTAGCCTGCCTCCATGATCCGGTCGATCCAGACCTGCAAGGCGGCCGCGTCTGACACACATTCGTAGGCGTCAGGTTCAAAGGGAACCGCAGCAGCCGGGGCGCTGGCCTCATCCGCGACCGGGGCGGTTTCAACAACGACGGGCGGTTCTACCCCCAGTTTGTCGGCGACGCGGCGGGTGATGGTGCGAAACTCCATCTCGGCCAGAAAGCCCAAGAGCACCTCGGGCACCGGGTCGCGGACCTCCAGATCGTCCAGATCGAAATCCAGCACCATGTCGCAGTCCAGTTGCACCAGCTTCTTCGACAGGCGGATCAGATCGGCATTCTCGATCAGGCTTTCGCGACGTTTGGGTTGCTTGATCTCGCCCGCCCGTTCCAAGAGCGTTTCCAGATCACCAAACTCATTGATCAAAAGGGCCGCCGTCTTGATGCCGATACCCGGCGCGCCGGGCACGTTGTCGACCGAATCTCCGGCAAGGGCCTGCACGTCGACGACCCGTTCCGGACCAACCCCGAATTTCTCGATCACGCCGTCCCGGTCGATCCGCTTGTTCTTCATCGGGTCGAGCATCTCAACCCCATCGCCCACCAATTGCATCAGGTCCTTGTCGGAACTGACGATGGTCACCCGCCCCCCAGCCTCCCGCGCCTGGCAGGCGAGGGTGGCGATGATGTCGTCGGCCTCGAACCCTTCAAGCTCTTTGCAGGCGATGTTGAAGGCCAGCGTCGCTGCGCGGGTCAATGGCATCTGGGGGCGCAGATCCTGGGGCATCTCGTCCCGGTTGGCCTTGTACAGATCGTAAAGGTCGTTGCGAAACGTATGGCTTCCCTTGTCAAAGATGACGGCCACATGGGTCGCCGCATCGGGACCCGAGTTGCCTTCGACGTAGCGCTGCAACATGTTGCAAAAGCCGGAAATCGCCCCGACCGGCAGACCGTCCGATTTGCGGGTCAGCGGCGGGAGGGCGTGATAGGCGCGAAAGATGAATGCCGATCCGTCGATCAGGTGCAGATGACAGCCCTTGCCGAATTGCGTTGTCATGCCCCGATACCCCTATGCTTTGACCCCCGACATTTTGCATGAACTGGTCCCAAGTTCCAGCGGCCATGGCCAAGATGCGCTGACGCCCGGCCGGTTGGATGCCGGCTGTCGATGTGAACAGGGGCGTGACTAGTTTGATGACCTGAAACCCAACAAGGACTTGTCGGCAGTTCACAAGAACTGATCAAGGATCAGGTCGGATCAGGGCCGTTCGCGAGAAGTCGCTTCAATGTCCTCAACATCCCCGGCAACCACAGAAATATGGTAGTCAAGGAAGGCCCTGTCGCGGTCAGGCACGATACCCCTATAGGTTGCACTTGAGAACACTTTGTCTACGGCTTCCCTGCTTGGGTACTCTACCATGATCACGGACTGGGCTGGCCGCCTGCCGACCACGACTTCGTTAACGTCAAATCGTTGAACGATCTTGGCCCCTACTTCATCAAGTAGCGGAAGGGTCGCGTCGAGGTACTTGGACAAAGCGTAAGGCTCCGCTTCGTTTATCGTGACCAAGGCTAAGACGATTACAGACATGAGGCCTCATTCGGTCGAAATTTCTCAGTTCCAGGTACACGGTATGCGCCCTCGTGGAAACCCGTAACCGGGGCAACCGTCTCAATCGTGATGCCATCCGCCAATGACCACTTTGTCGGCGCGTGCAATGGCGGACGTTTCAGGACGATCGTTCTTGGGAAGTGAGGTGCCGGTGGTGAGGTGCCCAGACCAGCGTTCTGAACGGAACCGGCACCACTGGGGTTCTCGCCCAGCCAAGGCATACAACTTTAAGGAGATTTAAAGTTGGTCGGCATTAATCTCCAGACGCCACGGCGCCCGGCAATAGTGCACGCCATAAGCAGGCCCAGTCCAATATCTGCGCGGGCGGCTGCGGAATAGCCAGTTCCGCCAATCGGTCAGACCTTGTCAGCGAAATCCTCATGGACATAGCGGGCATCGCAATAGCCACACTCGACCCAGCCCTTGTCGTGGGGGATCGACAGCCAGACGCGGGGGTGGCCCAGCGCCCCCTCTCCACCGTCACAGGCCACGCGCCATTCAGTCACGATCTTGGTTTCAGGGGCGGGGATGTTCATGGCTGGTCTCGCTATCTGGAAGAGGCGGGGCCGGTTGCGTTTCGGCGGGACCCGGCCTAGATCAGGGGGCATACTAGCGCACCCGCCCGCCCCCGCAAGTCGCGAAAGGGACCAGGAGCACATGCGCGACGAAAGGCCCGACATGCCCGACACAGCGATCGAGATCACTGGTCTGACCAAGACCTATCGCGCCACGGCTAAAAGCCCCGCGAAAGAGGCCCTGCGCGGCGTCGATCTGGCGATCCCAAGGGGGTCGATCTTTGGCCTTCTTGGCCCCAACGGTGCAGGCAAATCGACCATGATCAACATTCTGGCAGGTCTTGTCGTCAAGTCATCCGGCCATGTCAGGATCTGGGGGTTCGATCAGGATATCAATCCGCGCCAGTCCCGCGCCGCGATCGGTGTGATGCCGCAAGAGCTGGTTCTTGACCCCTTCTTTACCCCGCGCGGGTCGCTGGATGTGCAGGCCGGGCTATACGGTGTTCCGAAATCCCAGCGCCGGACCGACGAGATCCTGGCTTTGATCGGACTGGAGGATAAGGCAGACGCCTATGCCCGGTCCTTGTCCGGAGGGATGCGCAGGCGTCTTTTGCTGGGCAAGGCCCTCGTGCACATGCCCCAGATCCTTGTGCTGGACGAACCGACAGCCGGTGTTGATATCGAACTGCGCAACATGCTGTGGCAGAACATCCGCCGTCTGAACGAAGAGCGGGGGATGACCATCATCCTGACCACCCACTACCTCGAAGAGGCGCAGGAGATGTGCGACGAGATCGCCATCATCAACCACGGTCAGGTGGTCATCCAGGACAGCACGTCCAACCTTCTGGGCCGGATCAAGGGCAAGACATTGGTCGTCATCCCGTCCACGGCAGTCAGCCTGCCCCAGATGCCCGAGGGTATCAGCTGCGTTTTGCGCCCCAGCGGGGCGCTTGCCTTTGGCTACGAAACCAGCCGGTTCACTGCCGACGCGGTGCTGGATGCGATCCGGGCCGCGGGTGTGGGGATCAAGGACGTCACATCGGAAGAAGCCGATCTTGAAGATGTCTTCCTCGAGCTGACGTCGTCCTGATCAGCCGCCCTAGGGCAGCAGCCGCCCCAGCGGACGCCCAGCGAGGATGTGCAGGTGGAAGTGCGGCACCTCCTGGTTGCCATTTTCGCGGGCGTTGGCAATTGCGCGAAAGCCATCCTCAACCCCTACGATCTCGCAGACCTTTGCAACGGCGGCCATGAAATCAAGCTGCTCTTCCGGGCTGGCGTCACGGGCGAAATGGTCCAGGCTCATGTAGGGCCCCTTGGGGATCACCATGACGTGGGAGGGCGCCTGCGGGGCGATGTCGTGAAAGGCCAGCGAATGGGGGCTTTCATACACCGTCTTGTTCGGCAACTCCCCCCGCAGAATACGGGCAAAGACGTTCTGGGGATCGTAGGCATAGTCCATGTCAGGCTCTCTGTTGTGATAGCTTCTAGTCGGCAAATAGGTAGGGCGTTTCCGCCAGTTGACGGGCAACTTCCGGCCCAACGGCCAGGAACTGCTCCAGCGATGGAATATTGTCTTCAACGGAGGCCGACTGCCGGATGCGATAGTGATTGGCAAAGTTCGAATCCCGGATCTTGTCGCTTTCGTAGATGACATCGTAGCGAATGGTCGGCAGCAACTGATCAAGCGTATCGCGAGAGGTCATCGGACCTGCCAGCCCGACACGGTTAGCGTGACCAACGAGGTATTCGTCCGTAAAGTCACACTCGATCTCAAGTAGGCGGGTGACCGACCGATCCGAAAAGAAATCCTGCATCAAGTCGATCGACGCCGTATCAAGACAGATGATCAGGCGATCTGTCTCATAGTAATCGAACAGCATACGCATAAGCGCGCGCCGGTGACGGGTGCGTTTGCTGATCGTGGTCTGGATGCCACCAAGATCCGGCAGCTCTGTCGTTTCCTCGTCAAAAAGGTAATCGATGGCTGGAATGTTCGTCGTATGCTTGATCGATCCGACAAGGCGCTTGGCCACATGCCATTTCTTGCAAGCGATGATCAGCAATTCCCTCTCGCGCCCCAGGCTTGTTTCGGTCTCCCAGAACCGGGGGGCAAAGCGTCGTCCGATCCGGCCCCGCCCTGTCAAAAAACCGAACAGCTTGCGCCCCTCGTTGGAAACCTTGAAGTCATCGCGGCCCGACGCATACAGGCGACCAAGCCGTTTTTTGAGTTCCAGCGCCTCGGGGCTTATCTTGCGGGCGAACAGGTAATCCTGCCCCAACAGTAGGTCGTAGTGGTCGTTGTAAAAGGTCACCGGCATCCCATAGTCGGTGAACATCAGGAATGTCAGCGTCCTGTTGCGGATCTCGGCATCGGGAACCAGATGCCGAACGACGGTCTGAAAGAACGTCTCGTCCGGGATCCATGTCGTTCGAAAGAAGCGGGTGATATCGGTACGCCGCTTCAGCAGGTCAAGAATGTCCTCGATCGTGCGGCGGCGAAGGCACCACCACTGGCTGCCAATCATGACCTGAAGGTCATCGGGGACCGACCGGGTCAGACCCAAACGGCGCTGTGTCCAGAAACTCCAATAGAACAACCGCTTCTGCGTGCGTTCGTTAAAGAAATGGCGATAGATCAGGCGTTCTTCCTTGAAGCCGGTCTTGATCCAGTCGCCTTCCATGAAGTCGACGCTTTCGATGTAGTCGACATCCTCCTGATCCAGAAACCGATGGGCAAAGGTGGCAGACTTGATCGCCATGCAGTCGCCCGACACCATGTAAAAATGGGTCGCCCTGGGAAAAGCCTGCAAAGCCGCCTCGACCGCGTGAAGGGTCGCCTGAACAAGGCTCCACTCTCCCCAGCCGCATTTGATGCGTTTCCGGGCAAAGGTCACATTCGGATTGCCCGACAATTCCGACCGGATCCGATCATCGGTCTCTTTCGGAGCCCGGGCATCATAATGGATCGAGATATAGTCCCCGACAGCTGTCAGCTGCTGGGCCTGAAGGATGATTGCGTCGGGGTCCTTGTGACACAGGAGGATGAAGGCGATCTTAGCCACTCGGGGAAACCAGCCGTCCAATGATATGTGATATGTTTACGCTTGATCGGGCCATCTGGCGCTGCATAAACATGGTTTGCTTGAGGGTCAGGGTCTCATATGGTCCTTGACAGGGCAAGAGGCCAAAGCAGGCGAGTGATATGGAGGCGGCAAGTTATGGGTTTTCCAGGCACTTGGATGACCGAAAGCGAAAGCATGGTGTACCGCGTGGAACCCAAGTGCGCTTGCTCGACCATCGGGCAGATCATGTATTACTCGGACCATGGCAAGTTCTTTGACGGGGACATTCACGATGCGCAGGACGGCCTGCATAAGTGGGCCATGGAAGCGAGCCAGGCCAAGATCACTAAAAAGGTGACCGCCCAGCAAACCTACGCCTTCACCTGCGTCCGCAATCCCTACACCCGCATTCTGTCGTCCTTTTTTGACAAGATCTGTGGCATTCAGCGCAACGGAAACCGGTACCGGGGCAACCTGGTGCCACTGCTTATCCAGAAATACGGCATCGAAGTCGGCAGCCCCGAAGACGATTTCGCCTTTGACCAGATCAAGAGCTTTCGCCGGTTCCTCCTGTTTGCCCGCGACACCATCCGCTTTCGCAAACCGATGGACCCCGACATTCATTGGTCGGCCATGTCGGGGCATATCTCGACTTTCATCGCCAACGGCGGCCGATACAACCAGATCTTCTGGACCGAACAATTCAACAACGGGATGCAAACCGTCCTGGATCACATCGAGGTACCGCACCCGGTCATTCTCAAAGACATCCCCCGCTTCAACGAAAGCGAAGGGCACGGCCCCAAGCGGGCCCACCCGGTCGAGGACTACTTTGACGACCTGTCCATGCATCTGGTCTACGAGATGTACAAACGGGACTTCGTTCTCTTCAAATACGACTTTGAAAACCCCGCGAACAAGATGCCAACGGGGCCGATCGATCTGGATGAGGTCCACGCGAAACTGTCCCAGTGACATCGGAGTACTCCGCTATGCCGCTGCGCAAGAAGCTTGGGCTGAAACAAGGGATTCGGACGACAAAGATCGACGCGACCGCAGGCTATGCGGAACTTCTTGGCAGAGGGCCCACTACTTCATGGGGTCATCTCTGAGTGGGGACGAAATTCCTGCGCCTTTTCGCGACCGCGGCCCACAAGCTCTCCAAACGGGTATCTGTGGACCTGCCCCTGATCGGGCGCGATGGCATGATCTGGGTGTCCGGGCCTCAGACGGCCCGAAATCCCAACCTGTCATAAACGAAGATACAATCCGCGCGCCTTGCCTGCCAATCGATTTGGTCGAAGTCAAAGTCTGCACAGTCGATGCCACCTGCTCCGACCATGAACTGGTGATAGGAAAAGAGCGCGGAGAACAGAAAAGCGACTGAATCTTTTGGCAAATTGAATTCGATGCGCTAACTCCTCCGAACGACGGTCAGAGGAACGGAAAAACCAATGTCGATTGTCCTCCTCCTTGGCAGCGGGCCGAATGTGGTCCGCTGTCGTGATTGGCCGCGCGCGCCCTTCGACAAGATCGTTGCCATCAACAACGCGTGGCAGGTCCGCCCTGACTGGGACCATCTTGTCTATCCCGAGGATTTCCCCGCAGACCGGCGGCCCACGAACCTTACATCGGGACAGTCCACAATCACCGCCGAGGACTTCGTCCCAGCGCAAAATGCCTACGGCGGGTTTGTCTATGGCGGCGGCACCATGGCCTACACAGCAGCCTACTGGGTGCTGCATGCCCTTCGACCCAAGGTCATCGCCTGCCTGGGCTGCGATATGGTCTACCCCAAAACAACTCAAACCCATTTTTATGGCAAAGGGACGGCAGACCCGCTGCGCGAGGACATCACCCTCAGATCGCTCGAGGCCAAATCAGCGCGCATCCTCGCCCTCGCGGCGCGGCAGGGCTGCGCGATGATCAACCTGTCGCGGGACGAAAGCCGGTTGACCTATCCCAGGTCCACGCCCAGCGACCTGCCGATGGCGGCCCACGACCGCGCCTATGACCCGGCCGTGGACGCAGCACTCAAGGCAGAAGCAGACCTGGGCTACATGGTGCCTTCAGGCCGGTATTGGGAGGAGGCAGACCGCTTTGACTCCGATGCCATTGACCGCATCGACGCCCTTTGGCTGGCCACCCTGCCCGAACTCGTCAAATAAGACCATGTGATTTGAACAGGGCCCTGAGGTCCGCCTCCGGGCGGGCCCCTATGTGGCTGATCACCTCCGAGGCCGCGACACATCCCATGCGGCCACAGGTTTCAAGATCCTGGCCCTCGGCCAGACCCCAGAGAAATGCGCCCGCGAACAGATCGCCCGCCCCCGTCGCATCGACGATGTCGGTCGGGATCGCCGGAGCATGCCAGCGCTGACCACCGGACAGAATGTGGGCGCCATTCTCGCTGTCAGTACAGGCCACGATAGCCACATCGTTCGCAGCGGCCGCAAGCGCGCTGTCAAAGTCACCGGTCTGGTACATCGACATCAACTCGGCACGGTTGCAGAACAGCAGATCGACATCCTCACGGATCATCACGCGAAAGGCGTCGCGATGACGCTCAACACAAAAGGGGTCTGACAGGGTGACGGACACCCGACCGCCAGCGCCTTTGCAGGCATTGATCGCCTTGGCAAAGGCCGCGTGACTGGCAGGACCATCAAAGCGGTAGCCTTCCAGATAGATCCACTCTGCATCCGCCATCAGGTCCGGGTCGATGTCGTCGGGGCCAAGATGCTCTGACCAGCCAAGATAGGTACTCATCGACCGTTCACCGTCGGGCGTCACCACCACGATGCATCGACCGGTTTCCGCATCCGAATCCTTGGGCGCCAGCGTTGTCTCATAGCTTGCCCCAATCGCGCGCAGATCATGGGCAAAGATGGCCCCCAGTTGGTCGTCCTTCACCTTGCCGACATAGGCGGTCCGCCCGCCCAGGTGGGCAATGCCTGCAATCGTATTGGCGGCAGAGCCCCCCGAGATCTCTTTCGCCGGCCCGATCCGGCCATAAAGATCGACAGCTCGGTCCATGTCGATCAACTGCATGACCCCTTTTTCAATCCCGGCCTCGGTCAGAAAGGCTTCTTCGGCACGGGACAGCACGTCAACCATCGCATTACCGACGCCAACGATCTGGAAACTCTTCATTCGGTCTTATCCTCAAATTGACATAGGTCTCGGATGATGCAGGCACCGCACTTCGGCTTGCGGGCGACGCAAATGTAGCGCCCGTGCAGGATCAGCCAATGATGGGCATGTTGCTGAAAATCGACAGGAACATTGTCTTCGATGGCACGCTCGACCGCATCGACATCCTTACCCGGGGCAATCCCGCTGCGGTTCCCCACCCGAAAGATATGGGTGTCGACGGCCTGCGCCGGGTAGTGCCACCACATGTTCAGCACCACATTGGCAGTCTTGCGCCCAACGCCCGGCAGGCTTTGCAGGGCAGCGCGTGAATTGGGCACCTCGCCACCATAGTCATCGACCAGGATCTGGCTCAGCTTGATGACGTTCTTCGCCTTGTTGCGAAACAGGCCGATCGTCTTGATGTGCTCGATGACGCCCTCTTCGCCAAGGGCCAGCATCTTTTGCGGTGTATCGGCCACGGCGAACAGGCCCCGTGTCGCCTTGTTCACCCCCGCATCGGTGGCCTGGGCGCTCAGCGCCACGGCCACCACAAGGGTATAGGCGTTAACGTGCTCCAGTTCGCCTTTCGGCTCGGCCTCGGCCTGCTGAAAGCGACTGAAGATCTCTCGCATCGCCGGATAGGAAAGCTGCTTTTTCATGACGGACGGTATGCCCATGCAACCCTCCGGGAGCAAGCACTAGCATCCATGAAGCGGCCCTTCGCTTCGTCCCAAATACTCAAAAAACGTCTCAACATGAATCGGCTCTGCGCCCGACAGTTCAGCAAAATCCGGGTCGCCCCAGGAATATGCCGCGCCTAAAGTAGGGGTATGACAAAGCATGACCCATATCACTACCAGCTCATCCGACGGGCCATCGACAGGATCGATGCCGAGCCGGACCGGCCGGTTTCGCTTGAGGAACTGGCCAGCGCCATGAACCTCTCACCTGCCCATTTTCAGCGGATCTTCTCGCAATGGGTCGGTGTTTCTCCCAAACGCTACCAGCAATATCTGGCACTGGGCCATGCAAGGGACCTGTTGCGTCAGCGCTTTACCACGCTTGAGACCGCCGATGCGGTGGGACTGTCCGGTGGGGGGCGATTGCACGACCTGTTCCTGAAATGGGAAGCGATGAGCCCGGGCGAGTTTGCCCGCGCAGGGGAAGGGCTGGCGATCTTCTGGGGCTGGTTCGACAGTCCCTTTGGTCCGGCCCTGGTGATGGGAACTGACCGGGGCATCTGCGGCCTCGGATTTGCGGCTGAAACCGGCGCGGACGAGACGATGGCCGACCTTCGGCTTCGATGGCCCAAGGCCGATTTCAAAGAGGATCCAGATCGACTGCGCGCCTGGGTGCTCAGGGCGTTCGGCGCAGCGGGCGGCGCGGCAGAGCCTGCCCCACTCTACCTCATCGGGGCGCCCTTCCAGTTGAAGGTCTGGGAGGCTTTGCTGACCATCCCCAGTGGTCAGGTGACGACCTATTCGGAAATTGCGTCGGTCATCGGCCACCCGAAGGCCGTTCGCGCAGTCGGCACGGCGGTCGGGCGAAACCCGGTCAGCTGGCTGATCCCCTGCCACCGGGCCTTACGAAAGTCGGGCGGGTTGGGCGGCTACCACTGGGGTCTGCCGGTCAAACGCGCCCTTCTTGCCTGGGAATCGGCGCGGGCCGAAGTATAGGCCAGCGAAATCCAGCCGGCACTATTGTGTGTTATTGGATATCAGCGTCAGGGAGGTGATAATGAACCATCAAAAACGGATTGTTCCGTGATCCAACAGCTGAAAGCTTCACCAATGTCCTTTACCAAACTTCCCCTTGCCCTCGCGACGGCCTCTGTCCTTGCCCTTACGGCGTGCGAGGCCCCTCTTCCCGGTCAAGCGACCAACAACACCCGGACCGGCGCCCTCGTCGGGGCGGGTCTGGGTGCCGCGGTTGGTGCGCTTTCGGGTGACAACAATCGAGATCGTATCCGCAATGCCGCCATTGGTGCGGCCGTCCTCGGTGGCGCCGGCGCTCTGGGAGGCAGCGTCCTTGACCGGCAGGAAGCAGAGCTGCGTCAGCAGCTTGGCTCCGACGTTGGCATCGTCAACAACGGCACCAATCTCGTCGTCAATCTGCCCAACGACATTCTCTTTGCCGTGGACAGCGCCAGTCTGACGGGCGGGCTGCAGCAAGACCTGATCACCGTCGCGGGGAGCATCAATCGCTATCCTGACACGACGGTGAATGTCATTGGTCACACCGACTCGGACGGTTCGGCCCAATACAACCTTGATCTCAGCCAGCGCCGTGCGCAGGCCGTGTCCTCGGTTCTGATCAACGCAGGTGTCTCACCCGTCCGCATCCGGTCTTTGGGTCGGGGCGAAGATCAACCGATCGCCTCCAACCTTACGCCAGCAGGCAAGGCCCTGAACCGTCGGGTCGAGATCATCATCACCCCGAATTGAGCCAGCGTTAGCTGGTTGCAAGGGCCGTCCCGAAAGGGGCGGCCCTTTGCTTCGGGCAGCTGACATCAAAAACGGGTTTTCCGACTTCCCGTTGGACATCTTTCGCTGGTCAGATAAACATACCAAAATTCAGCAATGAGACATGGTCATGCCGTTCGAAAAGGTCCAACCGGAAAAGCTTTCACAAGGTGTGGTGCGGCAGGTCGAAGAACTGATCCTGCGCGGCATCCTGCGTCCCGGCGAAAGATTGCCCGCCGAACGCGAGCTTTCCGAAAGGCTGGGCGTTTCGAGGCCGTCCCTGCGCGAAGCATTGGCCGACCTTCAGGTCAGTGGCCTTCTGACCAGTCGGGCCGGCGCAGGCGTTTTCGTCGCCGACGTCCTTGGCTCCGCATTTTCGCCCGCCCTGGTCAGGCTCTTTGCCAGCCATGACGAAGCCGTATTTGACTACATCTCGTTTCGCAGGGACATGGAGGGGATTGCAGCAGATCGGGCTGCACAGTTCGGGTCCGACATGGACCTAAAGCTGATCGATTCCATCTTTCGCAAGATGGAGGCTGCGCATCTCAAGAAGAACCCGTCTGACGAGGCAGAACTGGATGCCGAGTTTCATCTTGCGATCATCGAAGCGAGCCACAACGTCATCATGCTGCACATGATGCGGTCGATGTACGATCTCTTGCAGGAAGGTGTGTTCTACAATCGACAGGTCATGTTCAAACAGCGCATGACCAGGGACATGCTGCTGGACCAGCACAGAGCCATCAACCTGGGGCTACAAAAACGCGACCCGGCTGAGGCCAAAGCGGCCGTGGCCGCCCATCTTGATTTTGTCGAGCTGGCCCTGACCAATCAGCAAAGGGCCGACCGGAACGAAATCCTCGCCAAGAAGAGATACGAACACGAAGCCGAAAAGTAAGGTGGGTCCGGACCCACCTTACCTCGGGTTCAAACTTCCGACCCAAACGTAGAAAGGGCCCCACTTTTTCAAGCGAGGCCCGATCATTTAGCCGTTGGAAAGATCTGACGCTATCAGGATCAGTGCAGTTTCGCCTCGACCGTCGCGATTGCGTCGTCGATCAGCTTGTTACCACGATCCGCTGTCATCTGTGCCGCAATCACATCCTGTGCAGCGCCAACAGCGGCTGTCACAGCCTGATCACGCACCGCCTTGATCGCAGAGGCCTGAGCGCTGGCCAGCTGTTCTTCGGCGGCAGCCATGCGACGGGCAACAGACGCTGCGATGTCGGCTTTTGCCTGCTCGGCGGCGCGGGCAGCTTCGTCACGCGCCGCAGAGACGATGCGATCCGCCTGGACCTGGACGTCTTTTTGTTTGCGGTCATAGGACGCCAGCAGCGCCTGCGCTTCTTCGCGCAAGGAACGGGCTTCATCGAGCTCGGACTGGATCTCAGCCGACCGCTTGTCCAACATGCCTGCCACGGTGCCAGGCACCTTGTAGTAAAGCAGGATGCCCACGAACACGAGGAAGGCCACTAGCACGATGAAATTCGTGTTTTGCAAGGATACGAACGGTCCACCCGCGGCAAGCGCAGGGCCAGCCAAAACCGTCAGCACCAAGCCGAAGGGAAGAGAGTATTTGGTCATGCCCGTCCTCCAATCCGCGCGTCGACAGCAGCGTCGATCGCCTTTTGATCGTCCGTGCCACCCATGGCCCGCACAATCTCGCCTGCAGTGTCCTTTGCAACGGCCATCACGCTCGCCATAGCAGAATCGCGAATCTCAGCGATCGCTTTTTCGCTTTCCGCAGTCCGGGCGGCGATCTCGGAGTCGGCTTTCTTCAGCTCGACATCAAGTTCGGCCTGAATGCCTGCTTTGGTCTCGGCCACGATCCGGTTCGCTTCGGTCCGTGCGTCGGCAAGGGCCTTTTCATAGGCCTCTTCCGCTGCCTTTGCCCGCTGCTTGAGCTCTTCTGCTGCGCCCAGATCGTTGGTGATCGTACCGGCCCGTTCGGAAAGAACCGCCCCGATCCGGGGCAGAGCCACCCGGCTCAGCACAAAGTAGATCACGATCAACGTTACCACGAGCCAGAATATCTGGTTCGGGATCCAGTCGGCACAAAGCTGAGGCATGCCAATCGCGCTGCCACCAGCGTCGACACATGCACCAATTGCGCCTTCGTGTGTTTCGGTCGCCATGACGGCCCTCACAGTCCTGATGTCATACCGAAGGGCGCAAACCGCCCTTCGGCCTCAAGGGATGGTCTATCCGTCTTAGACGGCGAACATCAGCAAGAGAGCGACGAGGAATGCAAAGATGCCGAGCGCTTCTGCAAAGGCCAGACCGATGAAGAGGGTCGCAGTCTGCGAAGCAGCAGCCGAGGGGTTGCGCAGAGCACCAGCCAGGTAGTTGCCGGCCACGGTGCCAACACCGATAGCTGCTGCACCCGAACCGATGGCGGCCAGGCCGGCACCGATGAACTGACCCATGTTTGCGATATCGCCTTCCATGTCTTTTCTCCTTGAGTTGGAATGCTGGTTTGGACGGGGCGTTGCCCCGACCGTTGATTAGTGATGCGGGTGAAGTGCGTCCTTGAGGTAGACGCAGGTCAAAATCGTAAAGACGTAAGCCTGGATACCGGCAACCAGGACCTCAAGCCCATAGATTGCGGTGATTGCCAGGACCGATACGGGGCTGATGGCCGCTATGGCCGCAAAGCCTGCAAAGACCTTGATAACGGCGTGACCGGCCATGATGTTGCCCGCAAGACGGATGGAGTGGCTGACCGGACGGACAAAGTAGGAAATGATCTCGATCACCGCGATGATCGGGCGCAGGACAAGCGGCGCGTCCTTCATCCAGAACATACCAAGGAAAGAGGGACCATTAAGGATGAAACCCAGCGCCGTGACTGTCAGGAATACCCCAAAACCCAGAACCGCCGTCACAGCCACATGGCTGGTTGTCGAGAACGACATCGGCAGAAGGGCCAGGTAGTTGGCAAACAGGATGAACAGGAACAGCGTCATGATGTAGGGGAAGTACCGCAAGCCTTCCTTACCGGTCACATCCTCGACCATCTTGTAGACGAAACCGTAAATCAGCTCTGCGATTGACTGCGTCCGGTTGGGGACGACAGCCCGGCCGCGTGTGCCGGTGACCAACAACAGCACGATACAGACAACGGCGATCGCCATCCAAAGGGTGGCGTTGGTCACGGTGTACCAATGGACCGGGCCGTCCCCGATCAGGGGTTTCACGATGAACTGGTCTAGCGGGTGGAAAACCAGACCGCCGTCTGCGCCAGATGCCTCTTCAGCCACGTCCGTCATCTCCTCGTCGGCTGGCCTCATTGGCCAGCTGCTTCTTCTGCACTTCCTGGGCCGAGCGCAGCATCGTCTTCACGCCTGCCGCAAGACCCATAAATATGAACAGCACCAGAAAGATCGGCATCGTCCCCAAAAGGGTATCCAGCCCGTATCCAATGCCGAAACCGATCCCAAGACCGGCTACCAATTCAATCACCATCCGCCAGGCCAGTTGCGCCTGAGAGTAGTGTTCTTCCGAATGGTTCTTGGCCGCAGGTGCCCCTTTTGCCTTGGCGATCCGCTCTTCCAGCGCCCGCATTCGGGCGGCAGTGTCAGCGGCGTCGTCAGGATCGGACATCTTGGCCTCATCCCTTCATCAGTTGGACATGGTGCTATGCGGGGGACTGCGCTGAGTCAAGCGGCACCGCGTCGCAGCGCACCTAGCCTTATCTAATTGATATCATTTTGTTTAAATTCGCATAGGCTTGGTCGCCCACCGTCTCTAGACCCGTCCAAACCGCTAATCGCTCCTGTTTCCATATTCAACCATCTGGTTGACGTTTCCACGCTGCGGGGATCATCTGGGCCAATGTCCCAAACCCTCGACACAGTATTTGCCGCCCTTGCCGACCCGACGCGCCGCGCCATCCTAGCGATGCTGCTTGAGGACGATATGGCCGTGACGGATGTCGCCCATCCGTTTGCCATGTCCCTGGCGGCGATTTCCAAACATCTACAGGTACTGGCAGAAGCGGGACTGATCAGTCAGGAAAAGCGCGGTCGCGTCAAATGGTGCAAGCTGGAGCCTGATGCCCTGCGCGAGGCCTCTGCATGGATGCAGGGCTTTGGTCTGATGGACAGCCTTGACCTGGATGCCTTCGAACGCTTCCTCGCGGTTGAAATCGGGATGGACACGGAAGCAGGGGCCGAGACCGAAACTGAGGCCGGGACATCCTGACAGCGGCCTCTTCCGGCACCTAACCGGCGGGAACCGGTGTCGGCGCCGGCGCATCGTCCCGCAACAGCAGGCCCAGCGCCACAAGAGTCAGCCCGAACCCCGCACTCACCAGCAGCGGCGGGGCCTGTGCGCCGAGCGCGAGCTCCCACAGGATCACCCAGCTTGGGATCAGGTAGGTATAGGCCATGACCTTGGCCGTCGGCAGCCGCTGAATGGCTATATTGATCAGCACCAGCGTCGCAGCAGAGGCAAAGACGGCAATATAGGTCAGGGTGATCCAGACAATCGGCGGAAGATGCATCCAGTCCGTCGCCAGCACCGCCTCCCACCCCCAGAGCGTCACGAGGGCTGCGGCAAAAAGCATGGTCCAGAACGTATAGGCCAACGTCGCTTCTCCCCGGTGCAATCGGCGACTTAACGGCGCGTAAAGGGCGTAGCTGATCGATCCGAGGAAAAAGATCTGCTCGCCGCGGCCAATCTCAAGCCGGACAACCGCTCCAAGGTCGGCCCGAAAGATCACCCAAACGGCCCCAAGGGCCCCGATCGCCAAGGCCAGTGCCATGCGCCGGGTCAACCGCTGGCGCAGCAACAGCCAGCCAAAGCCGGCAGACATGACCGGTACAAGGGTAAAGAGCGCCGATGTATTGATCGGAGAGGCCGTCTTGAGCGCCACGAACATGGTGACAAAGTAGCAGCCGAAGAACCCGCCTAGCAAAACGTATCGCCAGGGCGCGCGGAAGCTTGACGCCGAGACACCGCCCATGATCAGGCCCGCCCCACCGATCATTGCCGCCGCCAGCCAGAACCGCGCTGCATTCATTGCCACCGGAGCAATTTCATTGGCGGCCAGCGCACCAAGGGAAAACGAGCCTGCAACGCAGACCGAAAAGGCCAGCATGGCCAGGTGTCCGATGGCCTGGGATCGGTTCAATTCAGGCCCCTCAACAGGTCCACCCCTTCGCCGCGTCCTTCAGATACGTCAGAAATGCCTGAACCTTTGGGGTTCGATGCAGATCGACATGGGTCACCAGCCAAAGTGGGACTGACCACTCCGGCTGTGCCGGAAGCACCTCGACCAGATCGTCGATCAACGATGCCTCCCAGACCGGGACGAAACCGATACCCGCCCCATACAGGATCGCGTCGCGCATGCTTTGGTTGTCCATCGTGCGATAGGTGATCCTTGCAGCAGGCGCATGGGCCACGAGCCACCGGTTGAACGGGGCACGGCTATTGTCGTTTTCATGGCCAACGAAGGAGTGGTTCGCAAAGTCATCGACGTCCTTTGGCAGCCCGTAACGTTCCACATAGCCGCGCGACGCCGCCAATGTCATGTTCTGGACGAAAAACGGCTGGACCACGTTGTCCGGCTGATCAGGGGCAGCGCCTGCACGAATAGCGACATGGGCCTCGCCATACTCAAGGCGAAACAAGCGGTCACCGGTCAGAAAGCGCACCACAAGTCCCGGATGATCCTGCTGGAACCGGGCCATCACTGGCGTCAGCAATGGCGAAAAAGCTACGAGAGATGTCACCAGCAACTCGCCCGATATGCCTTCGCCCTGCCCGCGGATGCGCCCGGCAAGTTGGGTGAACTGGTCGTCCGTGGCCTGCGCCACCAGCAACAGGTCCGCCCCCGCTTCTGTCGCGGTATAGCCACGGGCATGACGCTGAAACAGTTTGACCCCCAGTTGGGCCTCCAAGGCATCAATATGCCGAATGACAGTTGCATGATGAACGCCTAGCACTTCGGCCGCACCGCTGACGGTTCCCATTCGGGCCACTTGGTAGGCCGTCCTGATTTCGTCCCAGCTATCCATGAGCGCCCTCGGGTCTTGGTGCATTTTTCAACATTAACAGGTCTATTTTCGATAGTTGCGTTCGCTGAGGCGGAAAGTCAATTTCTCTTTCAGCGGAGGCCGGTCGGTCATGTCCAGCCCCAGTTCGCGGTAACTTAGGTTGAAAGGAATGAACATGAACAGTGCCACGCGGTATGTATTTTTCGGGATCAAGGTCTTGCTGAGCCTCGCCTTCCTGGGGGCAGGTCTGTCGAAGCTTGCTGGGGTCGAGATGATGGTCGAAACCTTCGGCGTCATCGGTCTGGGGCAGTGGTTTCGGTACCTCACCGGCCTGATCGAGGTTGGCAGCGTCGTCCTCCTCTGGGTGCCTGGGTTTCAGGCCATCGGCACGGGCCTTCTGGTCTGCACGATGATCGGAGCGGTCTTGTCCCACATCCTGATCCTCGGGCCCTCCGCAGTGCCCGCGATCATCCTGGGCGTTCTGGCCGGCGCAATCCTCTACCAGAACCGGGCCCAGCTGACCCGCTAGGCCTTGCAGGCTTGACTCCCGGGGCCACCCGGGGGTATTTGACACCAACTTCCGGATTGCGCGAGCTTTCCGGTCCCCTGCCGGGTCAGGGGATCGCCCCCCGTCAGCGCTGTTGCGCCCACGGGGGCGATTGGCATTTTGGGCAGGCCTTGCTTATCTGGGTCAGAACGGCATTGGCACGAAGGAGCCTTGGAGATGTTTGAAAATCTGTCCGAACGCCTTTCCGGCGTATTCGACCGCCTGACCAAGCAGGGCGCCCTGTCCGAAGACGACGTCAAGACGGCCCTGCGCGAGGTACGGGTGGCCCTCCTCGAGGCCGACGTGTCGCTGCCCGTCGCGCGCGATTTCGTGGCCGCGGTGCAGGCCAAGGCAACCGGACAGGCCGTGACCAAGTCGATCACCCCCGGCCAGCAGGTCGTCAAGATCGTCCACGATGCGCTCGTCGATACGCTGACAGGCGACAGCGACCCCGGTGAGCTCAAGATCGACACCCCGCCGGCTCCGATCCTGATGGTCGGCCTGCAAGGCTCGGGCAAGACGACATTCACCGGCAAACTGGCCAAGCGGCTCAAGGAACGAGAAGGCAAGCGGGTGCTGATGGCCTCGCTCGACATCTACCGCCCGGCCGCCATGGAACAGCTGCAGATCCTGGGCGCCCAGATCGGGGTCGACACCCTGCCCATCGTCAAAGGAGAAACAGCCCTCCAGATCGCCAAACGGGCGCGGACGCAAGCCGCCATGGGCGGCTATGACGTCTACCTTCTGGACACCGCCGGTCGGCTCCAGATCGACGAGGCGCTGATGGCCGAAGTCCAGCAGGTCCGCGATGCCGTCTCGCCGCGCGAGACGCTTCTGGTGGTTGATGGCCTGACCGGCCAGGTCGCTGTCGAAGTGGCGCAGGAATTCGACGCCAAGATCGGCGTCTCGGGTGTTGTGCTCACCCGGATGGACGGCGACGGTCGCGGCGGCGCTGCGCTCTCGATGCGGGCGATCACCGGCAAGCCGATCCGCTTTGTCGGGGTCGGCGAAAAGCTCGACGCGCTGGAAACCTTCGAACCCTCGCGCATCGCCGGCCGGATCCTTGGCATGGGCGATATCGTGGCCCTTGTCGAAAAGGCGCAGGAAACCATCGAGGCCGAACAGGCCGAGCGGATGATGCGGCGCTTCCAGAAGGGTCAGTTCAACATGAACGACCTCAGGATGCAGCTTGAACAGATGCTGAAGATGGGCGGCATGGAAGGGATGATGGGCATGATGCCCGGCGCCCAGAAGATGAAAAGCCAGATGGACGCCGCCGGTTTCGACGACTCTATTCTCAAGCGGCAGATCGCCCTGATCAACTCCATGACCAAGCGGGAAAGGGCCCAGCCCGACATCCTCGCCGCCTCGCGCAAAAAGCGGATCGCCAAAGGCGCGGGCCTCGAAGTGTCCGAGCTGAACAAGCTGCTCAAACAGCACCGCCAGATGGCGGATATGATGAAGAAGATGGGCAAGATGGGCAAAGGCGGCATGCTCAAAAAGGCCATGGGCGGCATGTTCGGCAAAACCCCCGGCGCCGACGAGATTGCCGCCGCTCAGGCCCAGCTGGGTCAGGCCGGTAAACTGCCCGGCGGTCTCGCCGGTCTTGGTCAAAAGGGGGGCATGCAGCTTCCCTCGGGCCTCTCGGGCTTTGGCAAGAAGAAATGACATGCCCTTCGCTTTGTCCCAAATACTCCCGCCGGAGGCTGTGCTGCGCCACAGCCGTCCTGCGGCTTGGGCAGGGCGATCACGCACCGCTGGCAGAAACCGGTGTCGCGCGGCAGCGCGGCTATTTGAAAGCCGCCACCCTATGACGGCGATCCCCACGCTCACCACTGTGCGCCTTGTCCTCCGGCCCCCAGTTGCGGCGGATTTCGACGCCTATGCGCCTATGATGGCCAGCGAACGGGCCCGCTTCATGGGCGGCCCTTTTGACCGCAAGACCGCCTGGGGGATGTTCTGCCACGACACTGCTGGCTGGTCCCTTTTCGGGATCGGGTCGATGATGATCGTCGACCAGGCGTCGGGCACGCTCTTGGGTCAGGTCGGGATCAACAACGGCCCGTTCTTCCCCGAGCCAGAGCTGGGCTGGATGCTCTATGACGGGCAGGAAGGCAAAGGCTACGCCACCGAGGCTGCTGGCGCGCTGCGCGACTGGGCCTTTGCCACAACGCAGCTGGCCTCCCTCGTGAGCTACGTCGATGCGGGCAATCTTGCGTCGCGGAAGGTTGCTGAACGCCTGGGCGGCCAATTCGACCCGACCGCAGAACGGCCGGATCCCGAAGATCTGGTCTACCGGCACCTCCGGGGGCACAAATGATCCCGACGCTCATAACCCCCCGCCTGACGCTTGGCACATTTGAGATGGCCCATTACGAGGCCTTCGCAGTGTTTGCAGCCTCACCGAGGTCACAATTCCTTGGCGGACCCAGCACGGACAAGCGCGAGGCCTGGGATAGCTGCATGATCCACCTTGGGCATTGGGTCGCGCGGGGCTATGGCGCCTTCTTCGCGACCGAGACGGCAACAGGCAAACCGGCCGGACGTTTCTCTATCTGGCACCCGATCACGCTGGAGGAGCCGGAACTGAGCTGGGTGATGTTTGACGGTTTCGAAGGTCAGGGACTGGCGTCCGAGGGCGCAGCTGCCCTGCGCAACTGGGCCGCCGTACAGGGACTGCCCGCACTCGCCTCCTACATCGCGGCCGACAACGATCGCTCCATCGGTCTGGCCCGGCGGCTGGGCTGCACCAAGGAAGGCACGCACACCTATCCAAGCGGCACGACAGTTGATGTCTGGCGACACCCGATGGGGGCCGCATGAGCGAAATGATCCACACCCGCAGGCTGATCCTGCGCCGACCCGCCCCCTGCGATTGGGAGGCAGCCCGCGCATTCTCGATGTCAGAGCGGTCGGCAGGCCTTGGTGGCCCGCATACTCTTGGCAAGTCCTGGCGGACCTTTGCCTCCGAACTGGGTCATTGGGAAATCTTTGGCTACGGCATGTGGGCCGTCACCCTGCGCGGCGAAGATACGGCCATCGGCCTTGTTGGCCCCTGGACCCCGCCCGACTGGCCCGAGACCGAGATTGGCTGGATGATCCTGGCCGACGATCTGGAAGGCACAGGCATCGCGACCGAGGCGGCAAAGGCCGCTATCACGCATGCCTGGGACGTCCTGAAATGGGACACGATCGTCAACTATATCGCCCCCGGCAACACCCGATCGATCCGGCTTGCCGAAAAGCTGGGTGCCGTTCTCGACCCCGATGCACCGCAACCAAAACCGGACGAACACACCCTCGTTTACCGTCATACAAAGCCGGAGGCAGAGGCATGATCCCCGTCCTGATCCCTGTCCTGACCACCGATCGGCTTACCCTGCGCGCCCCGCGCATCGAGGACTTTGCCGCCTATGCCGGGTTCCGCGCCTCGCCCCGCACCGTCACCGTCGGCGGGCCGTTCAACGAACGTGAGGCGTTCCAACAGCTCTGCGCCATACTGGGCCATTGGCATCTGCGCGGTTTTGGTCGGTGGATGATCGCCGACCGGGACACCGACGCACCGATGGGCATTGTCGGTCTTTATTATCCCGAAGGCTGGCCGGAACCGGAACTGGCCTGGTCCGTCTTTGACGGCGCCGAAGGCAAGGGCATTGCCTACGAGGCCGCATTGGCCGCACGCGCCCATGCCTATGACGCGCTGCACATGCCGCCGCTCGCCAGCCTCGTCGACCCGTCCAACGCCCGCTCGGTCGCCTTGGCCCGGCGGATGGGCTGCACGCCCGAAGGAACCTACGACCATCCCGACCACGGGACGCTGCACATCTGGCGCCACTCCAAAGAGGAGCGCCCGTCATGACACTTGCCCCCTGGGAAGCCCGGCCCGAAGGCCAGGCCGCCGTCGCGGTTGAGCGGATCGGGCAGTCCCTGCCCCGCATTTCCACCGACCGCACCTCGCTGCGCGGCCCCTATATGGAAGATTTCGATATCTATGCCGATATCGTCTGTTCCGAGCGTGGTCGCTTTGTCGGTGGCCCGATGACGCGGGACGAGGCCTGGGATGACTTTCTTCAGATGACGGCCAGTTGGCTGCTTCGCGGTGCGGGCCTCTGGACGGTCGAACTGCAACGGGACCGGTCGGTGCTGGGCTTTGTCGTCCTCAACCACGAGCGGGGCGACCCGGAACCAGAGCTTGGTTTCATCTTCACCCCGGAGGCCGAAGGGCATGGCTATGCCTTTGAGGCCGCCCGCTCTGCCCGAAACAATGCCTACTATGCCTTGGGCTGGGACAATCTGGTCAGCTACATCGACCCCGAAAACACCCGTTCCGTTAGGTTGGCCGAGCGGTTGGGCGCCCAGCGCGATCCGTCGGGCGACTTTGACGGCGCCGCCTGCTACCGCTACCCCCGGCCGGAGCCAGACCTATGACGCGCCGCTTGACCATAGGCCCATGCCACCCCGTCTGGTGTGAAATCATGCCTCTCAATCGCCATTTCGGAGACATTCATGACTGATCCCGTCGCCCTCGCTGCCGACCTTCTGAAGGGACACCGCGAAAGCATTGACCGCCTTGATGCGATCCTTGTCTTTACGCTGGCCGAGCGGTTCAAGCACACCCAATCCGTCGGGCGGCTCAAGGCCGAACACGACCTGCCCCCGTCGGACCCTGTCCGGGAAGAGGCGCAGATTGCCCGGCTCACCGATCTTGCGAAGCAGGCCGACCTCGACCCTGAATTCGCCAAGAAGTTTCTGGCCTTCGTGATCCAGGAAGTCATCAAACACCACGAAACCCACCAGGCGTAGGGGGAGACCCCCGCTACCCCTACACCACCCATTGCCATCTAAGGAGACATTACCATGGCCATGAAAATCCGGCTCGCCCGTGGCGGCTCGAAAAAGCGCCCTCACTACGCAATCGTTGCTGCCGACAGCCGCATGCCGCGCGACGGCCGCTTCATTGAGAAGCTGGGCACCTACAACCCACTTCTGCCCAAAGACAGCGAAGAGCGCGTGAAGATGGACGTCGAAAAGGTCCAGGCCTGGATCGCCAAAGGCGCCCAGCCCACCGACCGCGTCGCCCGTATGCTTGAGGCCGCTGGCGTTCTGCCCAAGAAAGAGCGTGCAAACCTCAAGAAGGGTGAGCCCGGCAAGGCCGCCAAAGATCGCGCCGAGAAGAAGGCCGCTCGCGACGCAGCCCCCGCCGAGGAAGCCCCGGCCGAAGCAGCCGCAGAAGAAGCTGCTTCCGAGTAAATTGTTCCATCCGGGGGCCCGTAGCTGGGCCCCCGGACCACTCTTTCACATGACAGGCACACAATGAGCCAGGACAAGATCGTCGTCGGGGCCATATCGGGCGCTTTTGGCGTTCATGGAGATGTGCGCCTGAAATCCTTTTGCGCCGATCCGGAGGCCATCGCGGACTACGCCCCGCTGACCACCGAAGACGGCAAGGTCTTTCCCAAGCTTGTCATCGTCGGTCAGACGACCAATGCACTGGTCGCCCGGATCGAAGGCGTGAGCAGCAAGGAAGCCGCCGATGCCCTCAAGGGCGTGACCCTGATGGCCGGGCGCGACAAGCTGCCATCCTTGCCCGATGATGAATTCTACCATGCCGATCTGATCGGATTGCCCGTCCATGACACCAGCGGCGCCCTTCTTGGCCACGTCAAGGACGTGCTGAACCACGGTGCGTCAGACATCCTTGAGGTTCAGGGGCCTGACATGAAGGCCACCGTCCTTCTCCCGTTTACCCAACGCGCTGTCCCAACGGTCGATCTTGCAGCAGGGCGGATCGTGGCCGACCCACCAGAGGGGCTTTTCTGAACCCCGGACTTGCATCGTGGACCGACGCGCCCCACTCTAAAGACGGTTTTGTCTGTAGGTTTCGATGTCCCCACGCCGTCCCCGACGTATTCTGATTCATCCGGGCTTTCACAAGACCGGGACAAGTTCTATCCAGCATTTTCTATGGGTGAACAGACGCAATCTACGGGACAATTTGGCGACCCTCCAACTGCGCCACCTCAAACCTGTTGCCCAGCTTTGCATGCGGTTCGCACGCAGCCGTAATCCGTTGCTGTTGTCCAATCTCGTCGAAGTGCTGGATGAGGCCCTGTCGCTAGAAGACCTGTTGCCACAGGCCGATGACCCCCGCGACATCGTGATCAGCTGCGAGGCGTTGTCCGGTCATTGCCCCGGCTGGCCGGGCGTGATGGACTATGGGACGGCACCCTATACCGTCTCTGTCGTGGCAGGATATTTTGCCGAACGGTTCCCGGGCGCTGAAATCATCGTCGTCTACTCAACCAGAGAGCCGGAACCATGGCTCTACAGTGCGTGGGGGCATCATTTGCATGGCCAGAGACTGCGTGCCGGGTTTGAAGAATGGGCCCCGATCTATCGGCCTGCATCTGACCTGCAAAGTGTCGTGTCAGAGGTCGCCGGCGCCATTGCGCCCCATCAGGTCTTTACCTTGCCGCTGGAAGAAAGCAGAACCCACCCGAAGGGACCGGGCGGCGCCTTGCTGGAATTGATCGACCTGCCTGATGAGGTGCGCGATCAATTGACCCCGGTTGGTCAGGGCAACGCAGGTCCGCCCTCAGATCTGATATCCGAGTACCTTGCCCTGAATCGATCGGCGCTGACAGATGCCGACGTCAGGACCCGCAAGGCCGCCCTGTTAGAAGAATACAAGGTCGGTGGTTGGGCTCCGCCCGCCGACCCGACAGCAGACTAGCGGCAGATGCCCCAATCCCAAAGTCGCCGACGGATCGTCGTCCATGGCGGCTTTCACAAGACAGGCACATCCTCGATCCAGGCGGTACTTGATCAGAACGGTCCGCTGATCTGGCCGCACTACGCGCTCGTCCTGCCCGGCCGCATTCCTGACGTTCTGAAAGCGGCCACCTTTCAATCGCGCATAGGCGACCCGTTCTCCCTGGCCGAATACGCCTTTAGGCTGCAGACGTTTCTTGGAACACTGGTTCTTGGCCGAAAGCGCGGGCTTTGTATAAGCGCAGAGGATCTCTGCGGTTTGATCCCGGGCCGCAACGGTCAAGATGGCTATACGGCCGCGCCAGAATTGATGGCGACGACCGCCCGTGTCCTCGAAGAAGCCTGCGGTCCCACATTTGACATCACGTTTTACCTGTCGCTTCGGCGGTCCGAGGCCTGGCTGCGCAGCACCTACGTTCAGAACCTCCGGCGGTCCCGTCTGACAATGGACATGGAAAGCTACGTAGATCTTCTTCGGCCAAAGGTTGACCTGCAACATTCCGCGGCAGAAATCGCCAAGGCCGTGGCCCCTCATCGCGTGGTTGCGACCTGGCTGGAGGACACAAGCCCCCTGCCGCTGGGTCCAGCAACGCCAATCGTCGACTTGTTGGGCCTGCCCAGAGCGACAAGAAAGGCGATGACAGCAGCCGGGCCCCGGAATGCAAGCCCATCAACAGAGATCGTAGACCAGATGTTGGCGATGAACCGTAGCGGTCTTGATGACGACCTGCTGATGGCTCGAAAGCTGGCCTTATGGAACAAGCAAACCCTTGAGCAACGACCTCCGACCTGACGGCCTGACCGATATAATCGGGACGTTCCCATTGCCCCCTACTTGGCGTATGTGGGCGCAATGACTGACGTTGCCAAATCCACTCCCGCCCCGCGGGCCTTGGGCCGCAAATCCATTCGCCCGACCTTGCGCCCGCGCGAGCTGTTGACGGACGACCCCGATCTTGCCGGCAGCTGGATGGCTCAGGTGATCACGCTGGTCCCTCAGGCGTTCCCCGGAGTGCTGGGCGAAAGCCTGACCGGCAAGGCCCTGCAGGACGGGCTGTGGCAGCTGCGCACCCATGATCTGCGGACCTTCGGGGAGGGCAGGCACCACAACGTCGATGACACCCCTGCAGGCGGCGGGGCGGGGATGGTCCTGCGAGCCGATATCGTGGGCAAAGCAATCCTTGAGGCCAAATCACAGGCGCGGGGGATCACCCCTTTGATCTACCTCTCACCCCGGGGACGGCCCTTCGATCAGGCCATGGCAAGAAGCCTTGCCCGCGCGGACGGAGTGATCCTGCTCTGCGGGCGGTTCGAGGGTGTGGACGAACGTGCGCTCGACCATTTCGGGGTCACCGAGGTCTCATTGGGCGACTTTATCCTGACCGGCGGCGAGATCGCGGCACAGGCCTTGATTGACGCGACCGTCCGGCTTATACCCCGCGTGCTTGGGAATCAGGCGTCCACAGAAGAGGAATCCTTTTCTCATGGGCTTTTGGAACATCCCCAGTATACAAAACCGGCCGTCTGGGAAGGTCGCGCGATACCCGAAGTGCTTCTGTCGGGACATCACGCGAAGATAACTGCCTGGCGGAAGGCGATGGCCGAAAGGCTTACGAAAGAACGACGACCTGATCTCTGGCGGGCATACTGTGCGCAGCACGGCTTGAACCCGGACGAAGACCAAGAGCTCTGAGGACGCGACAACATCCGTGGGCAAACCACGCGCATCAAAAGGAGCAGATCAGATGGACCTGATCGCACAACTGGAGGCTGAGCAAATCGCCTCCCTCGGGAAAGACATTCCCGACTTCAAGGCCGGCGACACCATTCGCGTCGGTTTCCGCGTGACAGAAGGCACCCGCACCCGGGTGCAGAACTACGAAGGCGTTTGCATCAGCCGCAAGAATGGCTCGGGCATTGCCGGATCGTTCACCGTCCGCAAGATTTCCTTTGGCGAAGGCGTCGAGCGGGTTTTCCCCCTGCACTCCACCAACATCGACAGCATCACCGTGGTTCGCCGCGGTCGCGTCCGCCGGGCCAAGCTGTACTATCTGCGCGATCGTCGGGGCAAGTCTGCCCGGATCAAGGAGATGACGAACTACAAACCTGCGGCAAACGCCGAAGCCTGAGGAGAGATGAGATGAAAGACGGCATTCACCCCGAGTACCACCTCATCGACGTCAAGATGACCGATGGCAGTGTGATCCAGATGAAGTCCACCTGGGGCAAAGAAGGCGATCAGATGTCGCTTGAGATTGATCCCCTGTCCCACCCGGCCTGGACCGGTGGCGGCACACGCCTGCTTGACAGCGGCGGCCGGGTGTCGAAGTTCAAGAACAAGTACGCAGGCCTGGGCTTCTAAGCTTTCGCCAGCAGAAAGATACGAACAAAAAACGCCGCCCCTCGGGGCGGCGTTTGTCGTTTGGGTGGGGTCGGTAAGGTGGGTTCAAACCCACCTTACTCAAATGGACAGTGTCTTTGCGTAAGGTGGGTCAAGACCCACCTTACCTCCTCATGCGGCCTGATGCGCCCGGCCCTTGCCTGGTGCGCGCCGACGTCCGCCGCCCGCTGCCGGACGGCCGCCCGCATTGGCAGCGCCCTTGCCGGCACCGCCACCAAAGCGCCGTCCCTGGCCGCCACCGCCGCCGCTACGCTTCTTCGGCGCACCGATGACTTCCCAGGGCCTGCCAGAGGCGACGGGGATATCCGCCTTCATTGCCTTTTGGATGTCCTTCAGCTCGCCCATTTCCTCAGGCGAGCAAAAGGCGATGGCGGCCCCATCCGCACCGGCGCGGGCCGTCCGGCCAATCCGGTGAACGTAGTTTTCAGCGACATTCGGCAGCTCGTAATTGTAAACGTGGCGCACCTCTGGGATGTCGAGGCCACGGGCCGCCACATCTGTCGCCACCAACACGCGCACCTTGCCTTCCTTGAAATCCCGGATCGCCCGGTCCCTTTGTCCCTGGCTTTTGTTCCCGTGGATGGAGGCCACGGCAAAGCCCTTGCTCTCAAGCAACTTCGACAGCTTTTCCATTCCGTGCTTGGTCCGGCCAAAGACCAGGGCCCGCTCATCCCGGTGCGCATCAAGCAGTTCGATCAAAAGATCGACCTTGGCCTTTTGCGCGACGAAATGCACCGACTGGCTGATCCTTGCAACGGCCTGACCCGGCGGATTGACCTGCACCCGGACAGGTTCGCGCAGGAAGGCGGCTGCCAGCTCTTCCATTTGTTTGGGCATGGTGGCCGAGAACAGCATGGTCTGCTTATCCGCAGGCAGCAGCGGCGCAATGCGGCGCAGGGCGTGGATAAAGCCCATGTCCAGCATCTGGTCCGCCTCGTCCAGTACAAGGAACCGTGTCTCGGACAAGGTAACGGCACGGCGGTCAAGAAGGTCAATCAAACGGCCCGGCGTGGCGACCAGAAGGCTGACCCCCCGTTCCATCCGACGGATCTGACCGGTGATGCCGGCCCCGCCGACCACCAGAGCGACCTTCAGGTGGGTGCCTTGGGTATAGGCGGTCAGATTATCAGAAATCTGCTTGGCCAGCTCACGTGTGGGGGCAAGGACGAGGGCCTTGGCGCCTTTTGGCACCGGACGACCACCGTCTTTGATGAGGGCGTCGATCATCGGCAGGCCAAAGGCTGCCGTTTTGCCGGATCCTGTCTGGGCGAGGCCCATGACATCACGGCCATTCATGGCGTGCGGAATCGCCTGACTTTGGATCGGGGTCGGTTCGGTAATCCCTTGTTCGGCAAGGGCCGCAATAAGTCGGGGCGCAAGGCCCAGCATGTCGAAATCCATTCGGATATCCTGTTCATAAATCAGGGGGCCTTTGAGCAGGCCCGCAATAAAGGTCATGACCGCTGATCCCATTATGGGATGCGGACGGCAAAAGGGTTGCGCCGTGAACCTGATCTCAAGACCGGATTGTCCCGAAACCGTCCTGGCGCGGCCCCTTGCGTGAAGATGGGAACCTCAGTCGACACATCGCCCTGCACTCACATCGCGATAACGCGACAGCGCGCTGCTCACGCGGCAGCTTGGTCAATGGTTAGGTGGCACATGGCCCCTGTGCGACACAAAGTCAATGGTCGTGACGTCAAAGCAGCCCTTGTGGCATCCTCTGCCTTCCCCTAGTGGCCACCCAGACATAGACTTACGCAATCTGTGTCGCGACAAAGGCGGCAAAGGTAAAAGTGAAGGGCTGGGGCAGTGGCGCATATCATCGTTGTGGGCAATGAAAAGGGCGGCGCGGGTAAATCAACCGTTGCCATGCATGTGGCGACCGCCCTTGCCAGAATGGGCCACAAGATCGGGTGCCTCGACCTCGATCTTCGCCAGAAATCGCTGGCCCGCTATTTTACCAACCGGCGTGCCTTTATGGCTGACCAGGGCCTCGACCTGCCGACCCCGTCCTATGTCGATCTGCCCGAGATCTCCAAAGAGGAGATTGGACCCGGTGAAAACGTCTTTGACCACCGCCTTTCGGCTGCGGTAGCCGGACTGGAACCGGAAAGCGATTTCATCCTGATCGATTGCCCCGGGTCTCACACGCGTCTCAGTCAGGTGGCCCACAGCCTGGCCGACACCCTGATCACCCCGCTGAACGACAGCTTTATCGATTTTGACCTGTTGGCCCATATCGGGACGGACGGCGAAACCATCACAGGACCGTCGATCTATTCGGAAATGGTTTGGAATGCCCGTCAGTTGCGGGCCCAAGCCGGGCTTGCCCCCATTGACTGGGTGGTCATTCGCAACCGCCTGGGTGCCCAGAACATGGTGAACAAGCAAAAGATGGAAGCGGCCGTGGCCAAGCTATCACGCCGGATCGGTTTTCGGACTGCGCCGGGCTTCAATGAGCGGGTGATCTTCCGCGAGCTGTTTCCCCGAGGGCTAACCCTGCTGGACCTGCGCGACATTGGAGTAGAGCGGCTTAATATCTCGAACGTCGCGGCCCGACAGGAAATGCGCGACATGATCAAGGCGTTGAACCTGCCCGGCGTCTCTGTCGACTTTTGAGGCTGCATAACGGCCCGCCTGCCAAGATCAAAGTGCGCGACGCCCTTGGCGCAAAGCCATCTGCACCAACTTGACCGCCATTCCTGGCGACAGGGCGACCTGAGGTTTCGATGCCTTGACCGCCTTTGGTTCGGCCGCTCTTGAGTTGGGCCGCGCCTCGGTCGGAATCTTGGGAAGGCGGCTCGACGCGACGAAACGACTGGGGTCGGCCTGCTTTTCGTTGGCGCTAAGCCGAACCGCTAGCGGCACTAGACCAAAGAGGCCAACGGCGCCACCGATCTTGGAAAACACACCAAAGATAGTCTGGCCTTCGCCCAGATTGTTCACAGTACCGCTCCAGATTTGGAGAACCGCGCCCACGCCCAGGATTGCGACCGCCAGGCAAAGGTAGGGCCAGGGTCCAAGTGCAAATACCTTGCTCAAGAAAGACGGACCGGTTTTCATCGCACTCTCCAAGACTGATGGAGAAAGAAGTACCCCACAAATGGGGCAGGTCCATGACCCAACAACGGAGCTTGAATGGCGAATTGAGGCGGCGCGCTGTCTAGCCGACCCGCCGCCCCCTGCACCAGGTCGCTCTCACCAAGGGTGTTCTGCCGTGGGTTGAAATCTGAATAAGGTCAGCAGCCTGCGCGACCACGATCTGACCCCGGTCGTCCAGATTGGCCGCCAGAGCCGGTGCCCGGCTCACCGTCGCTACAGCGCGCGGCAGGTCCCCCCAGATCTCGGCCAGACGGAAGGCGGCATTGAGCAATCCCGCCGGAACGTAGTCCGATGACAGGATATCCAGCAGCCCCCGTTCCGCCAGATCGGCAGCCGAGACGTTGCCCGAATGCGAGCCGCCGCGAATAAGGTTGGGGGCGCCCATCATGATGGCGATCCCCTGTTCGCGGCAGGCCTCGGCGGCCTCGACTGTTGTTGGAAACTCTGCCAGCCGGATCCCATGGCCAGCAGAGACCAGGACCTGCTCGGCCGTGGTGTCATCGTGGCTGGCGAGCACGGCGCCAAGCCGGGCGGCGGCGGCGACAGATGCCGCCTCATGCGCCGGGCCAAGGCGTGCCTGCAGCTCTCTCTGCCGATCGACGTGGTCGTCGAAATCGGCATCTGACAGCCCGTGCTTGCCGCAGACATAGTCCTTGTACTTCGTGATGTCGCGAAACTGGCGCTGGCCCGGAGTGTGGTCCATCAGGCTGATCACGCCGACAGCGTCATCCGTGCCGAACTCTGCCAGCTCTTCGATCAGGGTTTCCGAACAGACCTCGGCGCGCAGGTGGATCAGGTGGTTGATCCGCAACGCCCCCGCATCACGCAGCCCCCGCAGTTCCGAAGCAAGGGTCCGGGCATACTTGCCATAGTTCGCCTTGCTCGAAGACACGACCGACCCCACGCGCATCGCATCGAATACGGTGGTGATCCCATATATGGCCAGCTCGCCATCATGGGCAAGAATGGCGGCGTCATGGGGCCAGTTGACCCGCGGGCGCGGCTGGATGTGACGTTCAAGATTGTCGGTGTGCAACTCGATCAGGCCAGGCAGGAGGTAATCGCCATCAAGGTCGATCGCCCCCCGCGGCACATGTGTCCCTTCGCCGATCTCGGCAATCTTGCCATCGGCAAGCAAGACCCAACCCGTCATGACCCGGTCGGGCAGGACAAGTCTGGCGTTGGCCAGACAAGTCTGGGATGTCATGACGGTGTCATTCATTTCAGTCATCCGGGCAGATATCGCGGAGGTGTCCATGTCACAGTTCGTCCGTTTTGCAATCTACTACCTGCCACCCGACGGCCCTTTGGCCGAGTTCGGGGCAAGATGGTTGGGATGGGATGTTGGCGTCGGGCAATCCGTGGCCCATCCGACGAACGCCCTGAGCGAGGCCCGCGTCGAAGAAGTGACCCGGACGCCGCGAAAATATGGCTTTCACGGCACCCTCAAGCCCCCCTTCCGGCTGGCCGAAGGAACGGATGGGTCGCAGCTCCATACCGCGGTTCGGACCTTGGCGGCCGGCCTTGCACCGGTCACGCTGGATCGGTTGCGCCTTGCCCGCCTTGGCCATTTTCTGGCGCTGGTACCTGAGGGCGACACGACCGCGCTTGGCCAGCTTGCCGCCCGCTGCGTGACCGAACCCGACCGGTTCCGCGCCCCTGCGTCCGAGGCCGAACTGGCGAGACGCCGTGCTGCCGGGTTGACCGCCCGGCAAGAGGACATGTTGCGCCGCTGGGGCTACCCCTATGTTCTGGAAGAATTCGGCTTTCACCTGACCCTCACCGGACGCCTGCAGCCCGACGAAATGGACGAGGTCGAAGCCGCACTTGCCTTGGCTCTGCCAGCCTTGCCCAAACCCTACATCATCGACCAGATCGCCCTTGCAGGCGAACGCAGCGATGGTCGGTTCCAGTTGATCCATCGCTACGCACTCACCGGATAAAGAACCCGAAGGGCCTGGGCGACCGCCTCTTCTAGCGTTCCGTCATTGTGGATGTCGTAAGACGGGACGCCTTGGTCGAGCGGCTTGTCCGCCTGCTTCAACCGGGCGGCAATCTCGGCCGCCGTTTCGCGGCCTCGACCGGCCAGCCGCTGGGCCAGAACCTCGGGACTGGCCGTCACGTTCAGGACGGTCAGCGCGCCAAAGATAGCCTCCGCCTCTTGCAGCACCCCCCGGGACAGGTTGACCAGCCCGTCGCGACCAGACCGAACCGACAACCGGGCGGCCTCGGGTATTCCGTAGAATAGGCCATGTGCTTGCCATTGCAGGCAGAACCCACCCGCCTTGGCCAGACTTTGAAACGTCTGTTCCGACACCGGTTCAAAGTCCTCTCCACCCCGCTCCGGGTCGCGGGTGATCACCCGGCGGACGACGGTCAGGTCGGGCCGCTGCGCAGCAATCGCCGTCATCAGGCTGTCCTTGCCAACGCCCGACGGGCCGACGACCGCGATCATTCGGCCTTGCTTCAAGTGGCCTGACATCAGGCCGCCTGCCGGGGGGCAAAGCCGGTTACATCGACGACACGGTCGCAGACCCGGTCACGGGCAGCTTCGTCATGGAAAATGCCCATGATCGCCGCCCCACGATCCTTGGCCTCTTCGATCAGGGTCAGCACGACCTCACGGTTCGCGGCGTCCAGACTGGCCGTCGGCTCATCCAGCAGCAGGACGGGATAGGGATGGGCAAAGCCGCGGGCAATGTTGACCCGCTGTTGCTCGCCCCCCGAAAAGGTTGTCGGCGACAGGGACCAGAGGGTCTGGGGGATGTTCAACCGGGTCAACAGGTCACGGGCGCGGGCCAGAGCAGCCTCACGATCCTCGCCCACAGCCAGCAAAGGCTCTGCCACCACCTCAAGGGTCGGAACACGCGGGACGACGCGCAAGAACTGGCTGACATAGCCCATGACTTCGCGACGCAGGGCAAGGATCTCGCGCGGGGCGGCCTGCGCCACATCAAGACCCGCGACCACGACCTTGCCCTTTGCGGCAAGGTAGTTGCCATAGACCATCCGCATCAGGGTCGACTTGCCTGCACCCGAGGCACCAACGAGGGCCACGCATTCGCCACCGGCCACCGACAGGGATGCGTTGCGCATCACCTCGATCACCGCCCCGCCCTGATTGTGCAGGGTAAAGGTCTTTGACACATCGCTAAGGGCGATCATGGGTTCCACTCCGGTCACAGCAAGGACCTCCGTTCAGTCATGGATAGGGTCAGGCATGGATAGGGTCAGGCACACCAACATGTCAGACCTGCAACACGGACGAGACAAGTAGCTGGGTATAGGCATGCTGCGGATCGTCAAGGACCTGATCGGTCAGGCCGGCCTCCACCACATGGCCGTCCTTCATCACCATCAGGCGATCGGCCAGCAGGCGGACAACGGCCAGGTCATGGGTGACGATGATCGCGCTCAGACCCATGTCGCGGACAAGGCCGCGCAAAAGGTCAAGAAGGCGGGCCTGCACGCTGACATCAAGGCCGCCGGTTGGTTCGTCCATGAACACCAGCCGGGGGCCGGTCACAAGATTGCGGGCAATCTGCAGACGCTGCTGCATGCCGCCCGAAAAGGTCGTGGGGCGGTCGTCGATCCGGGTTTCGCTGATCTCGACCCGGCCCAGCCAGTCGATGGCAGTATCGCGGATGTCGCCGTAGTTGCGGGCACCCACGGCCATCAACCTCTCACCCACGTTGCCACCCGCGCTGACGCCCATGTGCAGGCCGTCTCGGGCATGTTGATGGACAAAGGCCCAATCGGTGCGCGACAGCATCCGGCGGGCCGGCTCGGACATGGTCAGCGTATCTGTCGGACCATCGGCGCGGGTGTCAAAGATCACCTGGCCACTGTCGCAAACCAGATGGCCGGCCATGCAGTTAAGCAAGGTCGACTTGCCTGACCCGCTTTCCCCCACAATCCCCATGACCTCACCCGGCCAAAGGTCAAAGGACACGTCGGCACATCCGATATGGGGGCCATAGCGCTTGGTCAGGGCGCGCACCGACAGCAATGGGGTCATCGGGCAGCCTCCTGGCGATGGGTGCAGTAATCGGTGTCCGAGCAGACAAACAGGCGGCCGCCTTCATCGTCCACGATCACCTCGTCCAGATAGCTGTCCTCGGCACCGCACAGGCCGCAAGGGTGATCGGCCTTCGAGGCCTCGAAAGGATGATCCTCGAAATCAAGGCTGACTGCCCTCGTATGGGGGGGCAAGGCATAGATGCGCTGCTCGCGGCCCGCGCCAAACAACTGGATCGCGGCCATCTCAAGCTTGGGGTTGTCGAACTTGGGGATCGGCGACGGGTCCATCACATAGCGACCCTCGACCTTCACAGGATAGGCATAGGCCGTCGCGATATGGCCATGGCGGCTGATATCCTCGTAGAGCTTCACATGCATGAGCCCGTATTCCTCCAGCGCATGCATCTTGCGGGTCTCGGTCTCGCGCGGCTCGAGAAAGCGCATCGGCTCCGGGATCGGCACCTGGTAGACAAGGATCTGCCCCTCTTTCAGCGACTCTTCGGGGATGCGGTGGCGGGTCTGGATGACCGTGGCCTCCCCCGTCACAGTCGTCGTGGCCACCCCTGCCGTGCGCTCAAAGAACTTGCGGATCGACACGGCGTTCGTTGTGTCATCGGCCCCCTGATCGATCACCTTCATCGTATCGTCGGGCGTCAGCACCGCCGCCGACACCTGAACCCCGCCGGTCCCCCAACCATAGGGCATCGGCATCTCGCGGCTGGCAAAGGGAACCTGGTAGCCCGGAATGGCAAGGCCCTTCAGGATGGCCCGGCGGATCATCCTTTTGGTCTGCTCATCAAGATAGGCAAAGTTATACTCTTGCATGGCCCTGCCCTTCGCTCTGTTCCAAATACTCCCGCCGGAGGCATCCATCGCCCCGCAGGGCGCCACGACAAAAGGTCATTCTGCCGCCTCCTGCATCGCAGCAACAGCCGCACCCGCCTCGCGGCGCAGTTTGCGAACCAGTTCCAGCTCGGACTGAAAGTCGACGTAATGGGGCAGCTTGATATGCTCCAGGAACCCCGTCGCCTGGATGTTGTCGCAGTGATACAGCACAAAGGCCTCGTCCTGCGCGGGCGCGCCCTCGTCGTCCTCGCCCAGTTCCTTCCAGCGCAGCGCCCGGTCGACCAGCGCCATTGAAATCGCCTTGCGCTCGGTCTGGCCAAACACCAGACCGTAGCCGCGGGTAAACTGGGGCGGCTCGGTCTTGGATCCCTTGAACTGGTTAACCGTTTCGCATTCGGTGACGATCACTTCGCCGATCTCGATGGCAAAACCCAGCTCGGGTATCTCCATCTCGACCGCAACCGCGCCGATCCGCAACTCGCCCACGAAGGCGTGGTTGCGGGCGTAGCCGCGCTGGGTCGAATAGGCCATGCCAAGGACAAAGCCCTCGTCACCCCGGGTCAGCGATTGCAGACGCAAGGCCCGGTCGGCGGGCAGTTCCATCGGCTCGCGCGTCAGATCGGGCGGGATGCGATCGTCGGGCACCGCCTCTTCGATCAGCCCTTCGCGGTTCAGAAAGCTTGTCACATGCGGCACGTCGCCCGCCGGTGCCTCGGCAACGGGGGCTGGAGGCACCTGCCCTTCTGCCGCCAGTTTGAAGTCCAGCAACCGGTGCGTGTAGTCGAAGGTCGGCCCCAACACCTGCCCCCCCGGCAGATCCTTGAAGGTCGCCGAGATGCGTCGGTCGCAGGCCATATGCGCCGTCTCGATGGGCAGGCTCGACCCAAACCGGGGAAGGGTCGTGCGATAGGCCCGGATCAGAAAGATCGCCTCGATCAGATCGCCACGCGCCTGTTTGATCGCCAAAGCAGCCAGATCCGGGTCGAACAGAGACCCTTCGGCCATCACCCGGTTTACCGCGAGGCCAAGCTGTTCGCGGATCTGGGGCACGGTCAATTCGGCCACGCCTGTATCACCGCGCCGCTCTTCGGCCAGCCAGGCATGGGCATTGTCGATCGCCCGCTCGCCCCCCTTTACAGCCACATACATCAGACAGCCTCCGCCACAATGACCCGGGTCGAGCGTGGCAATGCGGCCACCTGCGATCCATGGGTGAACAGGAAATCGAGCCCAAGCGGGAACATTCGGGCATTGGCCTGAAACGGCGCGATGTCAGGCAGGTTCAGCGCAGCCTCTGTTGCGATCCCCGGCCCGGTCAACCGGGCTCCCGCGGCGGCAAGGCCCGGCATCTCGACGATCAGGGTTGCGGACCGGTCGGGATACTCGGACGTTCCGACGGGAAAGACATCCAGCGACGGCAGTTCACCCCAGGTCCCAACGGCGAACATGCAATCCGCAGCACCCACCAGCGGGGCACCGGTGTGAAAGGTCACCCAGTCGCGCACGTCCTGACAATCCGCAGCACCTGCCAGATACACCGGGGTCTCCGGGTCGCAAAGCGTCAGGATCACAGTCCCAGCCGCGACCGACAGGGGGGCGGGCGGTTCGGCACCGGTCAGGTCCTCGATGCGGCCGGGACGGGCCATGGCATCCATGATCGCCCGAAAGGCCATTGCGGATTGGCGCGGCGGGTCGGTCAGTCCGCCTTGAAGGGCTGTTGCCTGCATCAATCCTCTCCTCGCACCATCGTAAAGAATTCCACCTTCGTGGCGGCGGCCTTTTCTGCCCGCGCCTTGCGCTTGGCCATGCGGTCCGCCGCAATGGGATCAAGGACAGTCGCGCGGACCTCGCCAACTCGGGCCGTCTGCATAAGGGCGTCTACAAGTGCAGCGGCCTCTGCATCGACAAGGCTGCGCCCCTGGACATAGCCATGCCCGACCTCGCCACTTGCCAGACGGATCGAACACCGGCTCACGGTCACCTCGCCCAGATTGAATGGCGCGCCCGTGCCACCGGCCCGACCCCGGACCATGACACTGCCCACCTCGGCCGGTCGCAGAACGACGTGATCCGGACGCTCGCCCAAGACCGCCAGCAAGGTGCTGACCCGCCCGGCAGGCGCTGAGGCCAGGGTTCCCATCCACGCCTTGCGTTCGGTGTTTTCCGCTGTCGCCGTCATACTAGACAACTCCGCCCATTAGTATACAACTAGACTAATATTAACGGAAAGCCGCTCCCGGGGGAACAAGAGAATTGCAAAGTTTTTATGACGACGCCCCCAAGACCCCGCTTTGGCAAGCCATCGGCGACGAGGTCCGCGGTGATATCGCCGCTGGCCGCTACAAGCCGGGCGACAAGCTGCCGACCGAGGTTGCACTTGCCAGCAGGTTCGGCGTCAACAGGCACACCGTTCGCCACGCGCTTGCCGCCCTTGTCGATGAAGGGTTGATCCATACCCAGCGCGGGGCCGGGGCCTTTGTCACAACGCGTCCCGTGGACTATCCGGTTGGGCGCCGGGTCCGTTTTCACCAGAACCTCGTTGCAGCGGGACAAACGCCAGACAGACAGGTGACCGGACTGGAGGGGCGTAGCGCCGATGAGACAGAGGCACGGATGCTTGAACTGGCGCCGGGCGGAAAGGTCTATTGCTACGACGGGCTATCGCTTGCAGATGGGCAACCCGTCGCACTCTTCCGGTCGGTCTTTCCAGCGGCCCGGTTTCCCGGCCTTCTTGATATTCTGCGCAAGGAGCGCAGCGTGACCCGGTCGCTGGCCCTCTGCGGCGTGCCCGATTACACCCGCCGGTCAACCCGGCTGACCGCACGACTGGCCAGTGCGACCCAGGCCCTGAACCTGCGCATTCGCGAAGGTGCGCCCATCCTGATGTCGAGCAGCCTGAACATCGACCCCGATGGGCGCCCTGTGGAGTTCGGACTGACCTGGTTTGCTGGCGAAAAAGTCGCGCTGACACTTTCGGAAAAAGATTTTTAGGCCTTTGTCGCTTTGTCACATAACCGAGATATCCACAGGCTAGGAGCGGCGAACGCTCGTGTTTCTTGAGGTAGATCGGCATGCAGGACAGGCTTCCCCCACTTCGCCTGACAGGCGCAATGACCCTGCGCGACGGGGTCATGCAACAGCGCACCGTGGCGGTCGCCGACGGGCGCATCGCGGCTGGTCCGTTTCCGGCGATTGACCTGACCGGTTACTACGTTCTGCCCGGCATCATCGACCTGCATGGCGATGCCTTTGAACGGCACATCGCCCCGCGTCCGACGGCCCCGTTTCCCGCGTTGACCGGTTTGCGTGGCGCCGACCGCGATGCTGCTGCCAATGGCGTGACCACCGCCTGGCTGGCCCAAAGCTGGTCCTGGGAAGGCGGCATGCGAAGCCCCGAGTTTGCCGAAGTCCTGATGAAGACCCTTGACGACTACCGGCCCGAGGCGATGACGGACCTGCGCATTCAGATCCGCTATGAAACCCACGAACATGGCAGCGCCGACCGTCTCCTGGCAGCTGTTCGGCGCCATGCCATCGACTATGTCATCTTCAACAACCACCTCGACGAGGCGGTCAAGATGGCCACGCTCAACCCCGCAAACCTGTCGGATTGGGCAAGCAAGAGCGGTCGCACCTCGGCCGAACTGCTCGAGGTCGTGACAAAGGCCAAACAGCTTTCGAAAGAGGTGCCCCGCAGGCTCGCCGGTTTGGCGGATGCTTTTGACGTGCTGGGCGTCCGCTATGGTTCCCACGACGATCCAGAGGCTGAAACCCGCGAGTTCTACTCCATGATCGGGGCCAAGATCTGCGAATTCCCCTTGACCCAAGAGGCCGCCGCCGTGGCCCGCGCCGTTGGCGATCCGGTCCTGATGGGGGCGCCGAACGTGGTGCGGGGTGGTAGTCAGTCCGGCAATATCGCCGCCATCGGCCTGATCCGGCGCGGTCTTTGTGATGCGCTTGTGTCGGACTACTTTTATCCGGCCCTGTCACAGGCTGCCTTCCGTCTTGTCGATGATGGTATCCTTGACCTGCCCGCCGCATGGGCGCTGATCTCGCGCAATCCGGCCCGGATCATAGGGTTGCCGGACCGTGGCGTGATCGAGCTGAACAGGCGCGCTGATCTTACCATCGTCAACCAGCAGACCAAGGTTGTCGAGGGCACGATCAGCAATGGTCGCCTGACCTATCTTGGCGGCGCGGCAGCGGCCCGCTTCATGGGTCGGTCTGTCGTGGCAGAGCGGGTGCCAGAGCGGGTGGCAGAGCAGGTCGCGGCCGAGTAGTCGGCCGCAGACAACCCTTCTTAACCCTCGTACTTTTCCAGGAATGCAAGCGCTGGCAGGGACCGGAAATCGGCCAGCGTTTCGCGCAGCCTGTCGTGGTCCCAATCCCACCAGCCCAGCGCGATGATCCGGTCGGCCACATCGGCCGGCTGCCGGTCCCGCAGCTTTACCGCCGGAATGCCTGCAACAATCGTATAGGGGGCCACATCGCGGGTCACGATGGCGCCCGAAGCCACGACCGCCCCGTCCCCGATCGTTACCTCTGGCTTGATCTGGGCGGCGTGTCCGATCCAGGTGTCATGCCCGATCCGGGCCCGCCGCGACTTGCGATGGGCAAAGAAGGCAGGGTCATTCTCGGCGTCGTCCCAATAGTCGGCCGACCGATAAAGAAAGTGGTGCAGCGCGACAGTGTCGAGCGGATGATCCGTCGCCCCGATCCGCACGCAGGAGGCGATGTTGGCAAACTTTCCGATGCTGGCATTCGCGATATCGGTCTGCCGGTCACAATAGGCATAGTCGTCAAAGGTCGAATAGGCGATCCGGCTTCCCCGCCCGATTTCGACGAAGCGACCAAAGGTGACCTCGGTCAGGTCGCAATTGGGGTGGATGACCGGTTCGCCAGGCGAAAGGCGCGCCAATTCAGTTCCCCTTACCCTTGATCAACCGGCTGCGCAGCCATCCCGAAAGAGTGTCCATCAGCATCACCATGAGAACCACAAGAGTGATATAGTAGGCAACCTCTTCCCAGTCCTTCTGGGTCTGCATGGCCTGTGTCAAAAGCAGGCCAATGCCGCCGCCCGTGATCGCCCCGATGATCGTTGCGCTACGGGTATTGGATTCAAAGAAGTAGAGGATCTGGCTCAGCAGGACCGGCGTCACCTGCGGGATGACCCCGAACCGGTAGCGCTGAATAGCGGAGGCGCCGGTCGACTGAATCCCCTCGATCTGCTTGTCATCGACGTTCTCGAGCGCCTCGGAGAATATCTTGCCAAAGCTGCCCGTGTCGGTGACCAGAATGGCCAGCGCACCGGTCAGCGGTCCCGGCCCAAAGGCTCGGCTGAGGACGATAGTCCAGATCAGCGCATCGACGCCGCGGACAAAATCGAACACCCGGCGCACGGCAAAGCGCACGGCAACCAGGGGGGCAAAGTTGCGTGCCGCAAGGAATGCCAGCGGCAGCGCGATGATTGCCGCGCCGAAGGTGCCCAGAAACGCCATCAGGATGGTCTCGCTGATCGCCCAGGCCACATCGGCATGGCGCCACATGGTATTGCGCCAGAAATCTTCCCACATCCCGGCCAGGTTCGACCGCTCGGGGTCAAGCTGCGGACCTGTCAGAAGACTGACAAAGCCATGATCTTGGTAGGGGCTCTCGAGGGTGAACCAGAACAGCTCCCACCCCGGGAAATAGCGGAACACCTCGGTTTTCGAGCGGGTCACCGTGAGACGGCCTGCATCGGTCGTGATTGCCACACGCGTTCCGGAGGCGTTGATCCAATCGGGCGGGGTGTCGCCCAGGTTGCTCTGGATGCGGCCATCGACCAGCTGCGCCTCAAAGGTCCCGTAGCCGGGAATCACATAGCTGACCCCATTGTCGGGAAGGAAGGTGATGACGTGTCCGTCTTCAAGGTCGATCACCAGCGCATCGCCATCGTCGGTTACCCATTCGGGCCGGGTGCCCTCGGGATAGGTACCCTTGCGTTCGCCCTCGATGGCGTAGGACACCTCACCCGACCGGTTGTCACGTGTGACGTGTGTCTTGTAGCTCCAGCTGTCAGAGGCAAGCGTGACGGCGTTGTCCATTCGCGCCCGTTCGGCCAGGCCAAGAATGTCGAAAGAAAAGAAGATGTAGGTAAAATAGACCAGGATGGTCGCAGGCACCGCCAGGCTAACCAGCCGTTTGCGGCGCAGAAACCGAAAAGCGCTTTCGCGCACGGGGCCGAGGTCGGTGGTGGTCATGCCTGATCCCCTCTTGTCAGTTTGTTGCGGTAGTGGCTGGACAGCTGGTCAAAGAAGACGATTGTACCGAACAGCATCAGGAAGATGGCTGCCGCCTCGTCAAACTGGCCCTGGCCCCAGGTCATCGCGTTCTTCAGCTCGTAGCCGATGCCACCTGCCCCCACAAAGCCAAGAATTGCCGAGGCGCGAATGTTGATCTCAAACCGCAGGAGGGCATAGCTGAGGTAGTTCGGAGCAACCTGCGGCATCACCCCCAAGAGCATGCGCTGGGCCCAGTTGGCCCCAACGGATTCGAGGCCTTCGACAGGTTTGAGGTCGGCGTTTTCGGCAACCTCGGAAAACAGTTTGCCCAGCGCACCGGCAGTATGGAACGCGATGGCGATCATCGCAGGTACTGGGCCACCGCCCAGAACAAAGATCAGGACCAGCGCAATGACGATTTCGGGCACCGCCCGCATGATGTCCATGATGCGGCGAAAGACCGGGGTGAGGCGTGGCCAGTAAGCCAATCCTCGGGTCGACAAGAGTGACAGGATAATACCGGCCACCGCCCCGAGCAGTGTCGATACCGCTGCAATATTGATCGTCTCAAGCAGCGCGCCAAAGTAGGTGACCATATGGGCGGGCAGCTGGCCCCGCTTTTCCCAGGCTTCGGAAATCACCCCCTCGGGAAAATCGCCAAGCTGGCTCAGGCCAGACCAGAAACCGCCTGCGTTCCGCTCATCCGCGACGTTGAAGCCACCGACCATAAGCAGAACAAAGATCAGAAGTGTGATGCCGCCATACAGCCTGCGGCGCTGCACGAGCGCTGCATAAGAGCGGCGCGTGTCATTCAGGCTGATGCCCCCGGAAAGGGTCTGGTCGGTCATGCTCGGGTCCCCGATACGAAAACGCGGGCCCCGGAATGACCGGGACCCGCGAACTTATGCTTTTGGCTTAGTTGGACTGTGCCTGACGAACAGCGACGATGCTCTCGTAGTAGGAATGGTCGATCGGAACGAAGCCGGAGGTATCGCCGGCTGCAACGCCGTAGGCGCAATCGGGGTCGTTGGCGTGCAGGTCTTCGACCAGCTGGACCATGGTTGCACGGACGTCTTCAGGCAGGGCGTTGCGCAGGACAACAGGGCCTTCGGGGATCGGCTTGGAGATCCAGATCTGGACCAGGTCGTTCATGTCGACCAGGCCGGCATCCACAGCGCGACGCAGGGCGCCCGAGTTGTAGCCGTCTTCCCAATCGCCCTGGGCGTCGGCCCAGGTCACGCCGGCGTCGATGTCGCCGTTGTTGACAGCAACGATGGTCTGCTCGTGGCCACCGGTGAAGAGAACCTCACCAAAGTACTCGCCCGACTCCATCGAGTACCCTTCGTTCGGGATCTCGACCGACGGGATCAGGTAACCGGAGGTGGAGTTGGGGTCGCCAAAGCCAAACTGCTTGCCGGCCAGATCGGCGAGCGACGTCAGGCCGCTGTCGGCCAGTGCGATACCGATGGAGTGGTAGGTGAACGACCCGTCCACGTTGGCCTTGACCAGAACCGGGCTGACGGCCTCGGGATCTTCAAGGTAGACGGCGGCATAGCTCGATGCGCCGAGCCAGGCCATGTCGATGGTGCCGCCCAGAAGGCCCTGGATAACACCGTTGTAGTCGGCAGGGGCGAAAAGCTTGGCCGGAACGCCCAGGGCCTCTTCGGCATAGGCACGCAGGCACTCGTTGTTGTTCAGACGGTCCTGGGCGTTCTCGCCACCCAGAAGGCCGATACGGAATTCGGTGATCGCATGGCCTTCGGCCGAAGCGACAGAGGCGAGGGCCGTGGTGGCCAGCGCGAGGGCGATGATCTTTTTCATAGTCTTTCTCCGGTTGGGTGGGTCCGTCTGGATGTCCAGGCGGGGTCGTGAAAGGGAAACGGGGTCAGTTTGCGGCGACGCGGGGGCGTTCGATCGCGTCGATCTGGGTCGAGGTGGCCTCTTCCGAGAAGTCGGCACCTGCGCCGTAGATGTCGCGGGCAACTCCGGTGGTGAGTTGGGCGGGCGTGCCGTCAAACACCATCCGTCCGTCGCGCATCCCGATGACCCGGTCGCAGTAGCGGCGGGCCGTATCGAGGGTGTGCAGGTTGGCAATCACCGTGCGCCCGTCTTCTTCGTGAATGCGGCGCAAGGCATCCATGACGATCTGGGCGTTCATCGGGTCAAGGCTGGCGATGGGTTCATCAGCCAGGATGATCTTGGGGTCCTGCATCAGGGCCCGCGCGATGGCGACCCGCTGCTGTTGACCGCCCGAAAGGGCTTCGGCCCGCTTTTCTGCCTGCTCGGCGATGCCAAGGCGGTCCAGAATGTCGATGGCCCTGTCGATGTCGAACTGGGGATAGAGGTTGAACATCGTCGCAAGCGTAGAGCGTCGGTTCAGGGTGCCGTGGAGCACGTTCGAAACGACATCCATGCGAGGCACGAGGTTGAACTGCTGAAAGATCATGGCGCACTCGGACTGCCAATGACGCTTGTCCGCCCCACGCAGCGCGGTGATGTCACGGCCTTCGAACTCGACTGTGCCCGATGTCGCATCGGCCAGCCGATTGAGCATCCGAAGCATGGTGGATTTGCCGGCCCCAGAGCGACCGATCACACCGATCATGGCTGGTTTGCTGACCTCGAACCCGACGCGATCAACGGCTGTCTTGCTGCCAAATACCTTGGTCAGCTCTGTCACTTTCAGCATCAAGTCATCCCCACTTGGTTGCAGGGGGGATAGGCAGGGCTGGAAACTGAAATGTATCAGTTGAGTGAACTTTTGATGACACCGCGCCTTTTGCAGTGGGTTTTGGAATGGGAATCGCGCCCCGGTACGGTCCTAGACTATGCGTCGAATCGGTCATCACGCCTGGGGGGCAGTTCTGATGCTGACAACGACGACACATGACACAGGCCTTGCCCGTAAGGTCGCCGCACTTTCGACAGAAGAGGCACTGCTATTCCTGCGTACCGAATTGTCCGAACGCAGGCTGCACAGCGTGGTTCGGCTGCTGAACTCTGATGCCCTGTCGAGTGACCCAGCCAGACGCACGACAGCCCTTGCCGCCCTTGCCAAGATCGGTTTTTCGGGCAACGCCTGACGATCTGCTGCCGACCTGGCCGCCCGGAAGGAGATCAGAGCCTGCGGGCTGTGCTTTCGGGTCGCCCAAAGTGTCACTCAACCGTTAAGTTTTGCTGCGATTGCAGCAGGACAATTTTCGGAGCGCACCCATGACTGACATCTTTTCGGCCCCCGGCACATTCTGGCGGGGCAACCTGCATACCCACTCTACCCTTTCAGACGGCGTTCTGGCCCCCGAAGAGGTGTGCCGCCGCTACAAGGCCGAAGGTTACGACTTTCTGGCGCTGACCGACCATTTCATCGGCTTTTTCAACTACCCCATTGCCGATACCCTGCCGTTCCGGGACGACAGCTTTACCACCATCCTCGGGGCCGAGATCCATAGCGGCGCCATGCAGAACGGAGAGTTGTGGCATATCCTTGCCGTTGGCCTGCCCGCCGACTTTGCCCCCTCCAACTCGCCGGACTTTGCAGCTCATCCGAACCAGGAGAGCGGGCCCGAGCTTGCGGCACGCGCCCGCGCTGCCGGGGCCTTTGTCGCGGTGGCCCACCCGCAATGGTCCGGCATGACCCTGGACGATGCCCGCAGCATCGAGGCCGCACATGCGGTTGAGATCTACAACCACGGCTGTGCGATGGGATGTGACCGGCCGGACGGTTTCCACACCGCCGATCTGCTTTTGTCAGAGGGGCGCAAGTTGACCCTTGTGGCCACAGACGACGCCCACTTTACGGAACCCGACCATTTTGGTGGCTGGGTCATGGTCAAGGCGGAACGGAACGAACCCGAGGCCCTCTTGCAGGCGTTGAAAGAGGGGATGTTCTATTCCAGCCAGGGGCCGGAACTGCGTGGGATCACCATTGCCGACGGCAAGGTGACCGTCACCTCAAGCGCGGTCTCCGCTGTCATCGTTCAAGGACATGGCAGCGCCGCGACCGCCCGACATGGCCAAAGCATGACCGTGACCGAGGTGCCACTATCCCGCTTTGCCAATTCGCCCTGGATCCGCATCACCGTCATGGACAAATCGGGCAAGCGGGCCTGGTCAAACCCCGTCTGGCTCTGAACGGTCCGGACCGGCGAATTCGTCACGAAACGGTCACCGGCTCGACCTATCCCAAAGCCATTCCCCCCGAATCTCTGACGGAGAATGGCAATGACTGGAACTGACCTGCCGGTGATCGGCGCGGCGCTGGCCGTGACCGAACTCGAAACCTATAGATCATGGCTGCTGGACAAGCAGCGCGACCTAGAGTTGCAGACATTTCATTCAGCAGAGGTGCTGAATGGCGACTGGCGCCCCCTGGCCGAGGAAGCCCGCAAGCAACTTGACGGATACACCGGTCGTCTTGGCATCCATGGTCCCTTCTGGGGTTTCACCATCCACAGCCTTGACCCAGATGTCCGGGCGGTGGTCGCCCGCCGAATGGACCAGGGCCTTGACGTCTGCGCCGCTGTGGGCGCAACCCAGATGGTGGTTCACTCGCCCTATTCGACCTGGGACTACAACAATCTGGACAACAATCCCGGCGCGCGGGAGCGGATCATCGAAAATGTCCACGACACCCTTGGTGCTGCCGTCAAGCGGGCCGAGGACCAGGGCGTGACGCTGGTGATCGAGAACATCGAGGATATCGATCCGATGGCGCGCAAGGCCCTCGCCCAGAGCTTTGGTTCCGAGGCGGTCCGCCTTTCGATTGATACCGGGCACGCGCACTATGCACATATCTCGACCGGCGCCCCGCCGGTGGATTACTTTGTCACCGCCGCCGGTGAGATGCTGCATCACATTCATTTGCAGGATTCAGAAGGCTATGCTGATCGGCATTGGGCGCTTGGCGAAGGAACGGTCCGGTGGGCCGCCGTCTTTCGGGCCATCGGTCGTCTGACAATCAAACCACGCCTGATCCTGGAACTGCGGGGCAAGAGCGGCATCCCCGCCTCGATGGCGCTGCTGGAACGGGAAGGTCTGGGACAATGACCATCGACGCACTGAAGCTCATCGTGATCAGCGACCTGCATCTTCTGGCAGACGGTAAGACCTCAATGGGCCTTGATAACGCCGATCGGTTGCGGACCTGTGTGGCCGCCATAAACGACCGGTACGCTGATGCAGACCTCTGCGTTATCGCCGGAGACCTGGCCGACCTCGGAGAGCGGGCGGCATACGATCTCTTGAAAGAGATATTGCAGGACCTTGTCATCCCGGTTGCGATCACCATCGGCAATCATGACGATCGCGAGACATTTCTGAGCGTCTTTGGACATTCCGAAGCAGCCGAGACCGGGTTTATCGACAAGGTCATCGACCTGGCTGGGCAGCGCGTCATCCTCCTTGATAGTGCCATTGCCTTTGGTGTGCATGAAGGAGCGCTTGCCCCCGAACAACTGGAGTGGCTCGGCGACAGGCTGAATGAGGCTAAGGAGCGCCCCGTTGTCGTGGTGCTGCACCACCATGCCAATCCACTTCACACGAATGTGGACCGGATCATCCTTTCCAACGGGGCAGAGTTCGCTAGCGTCCTGAAGCGGCATCCCGACATCCGGCAGGTCATCGCAGGGCATGTCCACTATACCTCGACCGCGATCTGGCACGGATTGCTCTTCACCACGCTGGCGGGCGGGCATTACAACGTCACGATCCCCCTCGACGCGCCCGAGGCCAGGATTGCCCGGCTGTCAGGCCCAGGCCAGATGGCGATTGTCCTGTCGGACGCGGAACAGACACTGGTCCATTTTGACAATTTTATCGATGATCATCGCGATCTTGATATGGTCGACGGCATTTCCGCCTGATCCGCACGAAGAACCGGGCGAACGGCCGCTGCGGCCGTCGTCCGGCTGAAACATTGCCGATTCAAAACTGTCAACCAATCCATAAACGACTGTCACCCAGCACCCATATCCCAACCTTGTTGGAAGAACACCTCATGATCTGGGAGCTGATCCATGAACATCAAAATCACGACACTTGCGCTGCTCGCGACCACCGGCATGGCCGGCGCCGCTGCGGCCCAAACCTCTTTTGAATATTGGTACGGCCTGTCCGGCGACCTGGGCAACGTGGTGCAGGAAACCTGCAACCGCTTTAACGCCAGCCAATCCGAGTATGAAATCGTCTGCGTCGGCAAGGACGGCTACGAAGCCGCCGTGCAGAACACCATCGCAGCCTTTCGGGCGAACCAGCACCCGACCATCGTGCAGTCCTTTGATGCAGGCACCGCCGATCTGATGCTGTCGGGCGAATTCTACCCCGTCCAGCAGATGATGGCCGACTACGACATCGAAATCGATTGGTCAAACTACTTCCCCGGGATCTCGAACTACTACGCCGCCGCTACGGGTGAGCTGTTCTCGATGCCGTTCAACTCGTCCACCCCGGTCTACTACTACAACGAAGACATGCTCGCCGCCGCCGGCATCGAAGAAGCTCCGTTGACCTGGGAAGGCTTTGCTGAGGCGCTTGTCGCCATCAAGGACTCGGGCGTTGACTGCCCCTACGCCTACGCCCCGTCGACCTGGATCGACCTCGAGCAGTTTTCGATGGCCCACAATATTCCCGTGGCCTCTAACGACAACGGCTATGCGGGCCTCGATTCCGAGCTGCTGTTCAACACAACCCAGCACGTTCAGCATATGGAAAACATCCAAAGCTGGATCAACGACGGCTATGCCCACATCCGTACAGCCCAGTCCGGCCTGTCTGCCCGGGACAGCTTTGTCCAGGGTGAATGCGCGATCTTCTTTTCGTCGATCGCGGACCATAACACCGTTGGCAAGATCGCACCCGAGGGCCTGAACTGGGAAGTCCAGATGATCCCCGTCTACGAAGGGTTCGAGCGGCACAACACTGTCGTCGGCGGTGCCTCGCTTTGGGTTCTGTCAGGCAAGACCGAGGAAGAGTATCGCGGTGCGGCCGCCTACCTGTCCTTCCTCGCCACACCGGAAAGCGAAGAGTTCTGGGCATCCAACACCGGCTACATTCCGGTGACCCAGACCGGTTACGACGCGCTGATCGACAAGGGCTTTTACGACGCAGCCCCCTATGCCGGTCGCGAGATCGCCATCCGGTCGCTCACCTACACTGCCCCCACTAACCTGACCCGGGGCATCCGACTGGGTGGCTTCATTCAGATCCGTTCTGAATGGACCAACGAAGTGGGTGCCGCCCTTGCCGGTCAAAAGACGATGCAGGAAGCCCTCGATACCGCTGTCGAGCGCGGCAACGTCATCCTGGATCGTTTTGCCCGCACCTATGCTGGGAAAACTTTCCCCTGATCGCGTCACAGACCGAATGGAAGGGCGGCCCAGTTCGGGGCCGCCCTTCGACTTCCAGACCCCTCCCCATCCCGTCAGGAACCCCCGATGCGTCGCGCCTACTTCAAGAACAACTGGATTGCCGCCCTCGTTGTGGCTCCACAACTCCTGATCATCTTTGTGTTCTTTTACTGGCCCGCCAGCCAGGCGGTGTATTGGGCCTTTACCCTCGAGCAACCTTGGGGCGGCGGCAACACCTGGATCGGACTGGACAACTTCCGCCAGGTGCTGGGTGACCCGGTCTACTGGCAATCCGTGACTGCATCGATCATTTTTGCCCTGTCATCAACGGTGCTGGCCATGGGGATGGCCCTCATTCTGGCTTTGTTCGCCGACCGGCAGTTGAAAGGCTACAAGATCTTTCGCATCGGGCTGATCTGGCCCTATGCCATCGCCGCCCCTGCTGTCGGGCTGGCCTTCAGGTTTGTCTTCAACCCCAACGCTGGCCTTTTGTCCTTTGTCAACAAAGCCATGCCAGGTCTATGGGACCCGACCCTAAACGGAAACCAAGCGCTGATCATGGTCATCGTCGCCGGATCGTGGAAGCTGATTTCCTACAACTTCATCTTTTTTCTTGCAGCCCTGCAGTCGATTCCCCGCAGCCTGGTCGAGGCCGGAGCAATGGATGGCGCGGGCGTGCTGCGCAGGATGCGCGACATCCAGTTGCCGCTGCTGGCACCAACGTTCTTCTTCATCCTCGTCATCAACATCACGGACAGTTTCACAGACAGCTTTGGCATCATTGACACCCTCACAGGGGGCGGCCCTGCCCGGGCGACCGACCTGATGGTCTACAAGATCTATTCCGATGGCTTTCGCGGATTTGACTATTCAGGTGCCGCCACCCAGTCGATCATCCTGATGGTCCTCGTCATCGCCTTGACCTTTGTCCAGTTCCGCTACATCGAGCGGCGCGTACACTACACCTGAGAGGACGGCGCCATGATCGAACGCACCCCCATCCTTAATGTCGCCACCCACCTCATCCTGATCACAGGGCTGGCGCTGCTGCTCTTGCCGGTCTGGATCGCCTATGTCGCGGCGACACATGACCTTCAGACGGTCAATTCGGCCCCGGTCGAGATTTGGCCGGGTGACCAGCTTTGGATCAATGTCCAGGCTGCCTGGACCCAGGCCGATTTTGGGCCAAAGTTCGTCAATACTTTCATCGTTTCCGTAGGCGTTGTGGTTGGCAAAATCACCATTGCCGCCATCACCGCCTTTGGGATCGTCTTTTTCAATCACCGGCTGCGGATGGCGATCTTCTGGCTGATCTTCATTACTCTGATGCTTCCCCTCGAGGTTCGGATCGTGCCCACCTACGCGGTCGCCGCCAATGCCTTGATGCCCTTTCAGACAATTCTGGACTGGACTGGCATGACATGGCTGATCGAGCGGGCATCGGGGGTCCGGGTCGATCTTCAATGGAACATGCTTAATTCCTACACCGGGCTGATCCTGCCCTTGATCGCCACCGCAACCGGGACATTCCTGTATCGCCAATTCTTTCTCACGATCCCCGATGAACTGGTAGAGGCCGCCAAGATGGACGGGGCCGGACCCTTGCGCTTTCTTTGGCAAGTGCTGATCCCCCTGTCGCGAACCAATATCGCGGCACTCGCGACCATCATGTTCGTCTACTCCTGGAACCAGTATCTCTGGCCCCTACTGATCATCACGGACCGGGCAAACTATGGTCTAGTCGTCGTAGAGCTTGGCAATTTGGTGCCCGATGCCATGACCACCGGGGGCGGCGTCCCCAACTGGCATATCGCGATGGCTGCCACCCTCATGGTCATGATCCCCCCAATCCTCGTCGTCATTTTCATGCAGCGCTGGTTCGTGCGCGGCCTCATCAACACTGACAAGTAAGGAGCCTCCGATGGCCGATATCTCCATCCGCAAGGTCCGCAAATCCTACGGCAAGGACGAAGTCGTCCACGGCGTCGACCTTGACATCCGCAACGGCGAATTTGTTGTCATCCTTGGCCCGTCAGGCTGCGGCAAGTCGACCCTGCTGCGGATGATCGCAGGCCTCGAGGACATCAGCGGAGGCGAGATCGCGATTGCCGATCAGGTTGTGAACGCCCTCGAACCCCGCGAGCGTGGCTGCGCGATGGTGTTCCAGAACTATGCGCTTTACCCCCATATGACCGTCGCCGAAAACATCGGATATGCCCTGCGTGTCGCCGGCATGCCAAAGGCCGAGCGTCGCAAGAAGGTGGAAGAGGTCGCCGCCTCTGTCGGCCTGATGGAGTTCCTGGAGCGCAGGCCCGGCCAGTTGTCCGGTGGGCAGCGGCAACGGGTGGCCATGGCCCGCGCAATCATCCGCGAACCCAAGGTGTTTCTGTTTGATGAGCCGCTATCCAACCTCGATGCAAAACTGCGCGTGCAGATGCGCCACGAGATCCGCCGTATTCACAATCGGATCGGTGCGACCAGCGTTTTTGTGACCCACGATCAGCACGAAGGGATGACCCTGGCGGATCGTATCGTGATCATGAACAAGGGAACGATCGAGCAGGTCGGCACCCCATCCGAGATTTACCACAACCCGGCCTCCACCTATGTGGCAGGTTTCGTCGGCAGCCCGGCCATGAACTTTCTTCCTGCACAAATCTCGGCATCCCGGCAGGGGGTGACGCTTGGAGGTGGCCAGACGATAGCTGTCGACGCGCCGGCCGTTGCGGGGCGGGATGGCAAGCTTGTCCAGATCGGCCTCCGGCCCGAAGAGATTGCGATCGCCGCTCCTGGAGCTCCTGGTCTTGTTACGCGGTTCGAGTTCGCCGAAGAGTTGGGGGCCGCCCGGTTGTATCACCTGACCTACGAGGATTTGACCCTGTCCGTCCTGTCGACCGAGTATCGCCATTACACCCCCGGCGAGGACGTGATCCTGCAGATCCCAGCCTCTGCCGTGCATTTGTTCGACGCCGATACAGGCCGCAAACTGGCCCACACCGCGAAAGGCAAGGCGGCTGAGGTTACCCTGGCATGAGCCGCGATCGCACCACCGCGAAAAGGTACCTGACAGGCGAACTGACAGGCGGCGAACGCCCCTCGGCTGTGGGCGAAAAGTTTCAGGTGGACGGCGTCGTCATGCCGTTTCCCGGCAACACCTTCATTTGTCATATCGACCAAGCATCCGTTGCCCACGCGGCCCTGTCAGCGGCGCAACAGCGACTCAGCGATGGCCCGTTCCACCGGTCGTTTTCATTCCTGCCACCGTCAAGCTTTCACATGACGGTCTTTGAAGGCGTGACCAACCTCGCCCGCTCGGCGCCGGAATGGCCGCGCACGTTGCCAAGCGACGCCCCTGTCAGCGCCGTGACCGGTGCCTTTGCGGTCGCGACCGAAGGACTTGCGCTCCCCCGCGATATCTCAATCAAGCTGGACAACATCTTTGGCGGGTTCTCCGTCAGCGTGTCCGGGGCAACTGACGAAGAAGAGCATCGCCTACGGGTGGCGCGCGCCAGCCTGCGTGAAGCCACTGGCATCCACAAACCAGATTTCGACACCTACGGGTTCCACATCACATTGGGCTACCTTCTTCGCTGGCTGGACCCAGACGAGGCCGAGCTTGTCCTGGATCTGTCCGACGAGGTCGCAAAGGCTCTGATCGATACCCTCCCGACGATGACGCTAAAAGAAGTCACCTTGTGCACTTTTGACGACATGCACGCCTTCGTACCCGTCCGCAGGTTCTAGAAACGCAGTTCTGCCCGATAACCTGTCCGCGCATCTGGCGGATGGCGCACAAATGAGGTGCTTGGAACATCTCCGCCTTGCCTGTCGTTCCGTGCGAGGCGGGTCTCGTGGCACCGAGGCACCTGAAGGGGCCAGTTGTTGCCGTTTCAGCGGCACAAATGTCTTGTGCGATGCCATGGCAAGTGACGCGCCTGCGCCCCAGTCGCGCCACAACTCTGTCCCTTTGCAGGACCAAGGTCAGCCTAGACAATGAATGGCATCACAACCCAGACTGAGCATCTTTGACGGCCTTCGTGGCCATCTTCTGATTGGCATGGTCCTGGTTCACCTGAGCGTGGACCCTGACATCGACTGGTTGCTGTACCTGTCGCATTCCAAACTGCTCTTTCTGCGGGACGCGGAGTTCTTCGTGTTCATCTCGGGCCTTCTCGTCGGCTATCTGTGGTATCAGAAGTATACGTCGCAGGCGGCAAAGAAGGCGTTTCTGTCGAACCGGCTTTCCACGATTTACAAATACTACTTGCTGTCTGCCCTGCCGATCTTTGTCTTTAGCTTGCTGGCCGGGCATACCTTCTTCGAGTCGTTCATCGACATCATCACCATGCAAAGCGGCGGGGCCTATTCGGATGTCTTGCCGATCTACTTCATCTGCTTTCTCATCCTGAGCCCGTTTGTTCTGATCGAGGCGCTGAACCGTCCCTCGATCCTGTTTGCGGCGTCCTTTGGCATCTATGCCGCGTCACAGTTGACGGCGTTGCAGGGCTTTTTCGGGTTTTCGGGGGCCTTTGTCGCCTTTGATATTGCGGCGTGGCAATTCCTGTTCATCACCTCGCTTCTTGTCGGCCGTCACGCGCTTGAGATCCCCAGCTATGTGCGTGGCCTCGACGCCAAGGTGATCGTCGCGCTGTTGGCCGTCATCATGCTGACCTTTGGGTACCTGCGGATCACGCCCTATTTCCCCGATCCCATGAACCCGGCCCAGCAGCTTGTGGGAAGCGCGGCCCGGTTCGGGTTGCACCCCCTATACCTTCTCAGGATCGCGTTGATCGTTGCCTTCGTTTCGATCATCCTGATCCGCGACGACGCCTGGCTGCGCCCGCTTCACCGGCTTGGCCATTGGTACTTTAACCTCAGCGCTCTGCGAAACGTGGGCAAGTACTCAATCCAGATGTTCGTCTTCCACGTCTACATTCTGGTCATCTACCAGGTCGTTTTCAGCTGGGCCGACCTGTTGACCAAGACCCTTGCCGCCCTCGCCCTTGTCGTCCTGTTCATCGCCGTGCCAAGCGTTGTCGTCGGGTGGCGCCGTCGAGCAGCGATGAACGGCGCGCATGAGGCATCACAACAGAAACGCAGGGTCGCCTGAGCGGCCCTGCAGGATTGTCAAGCCAACTAGACGTACTCCATTTTGGCATAGAGGAACGCACGAAGGTCCATAACCTCCTTGCTGTCCAGCGATACATAGACCAGCCCCATGTTGGTCCGCTCTGTGACCATCGGCCCTGGGTAGGGCAGATAGCTCAGCTCGCGCGATCCGAAGGACGGCGAGGCCGTACCGACCTGCCATTCGGTGGTCAGCTTCACGTCCACCAGCTTGAGGGACAGCCCCCCGTCGACGCCCGGCTTTTCGAGCGGGACGCCGGCCAGTCGCAGGTAGGACATCTTGTCCTTGGCCTGGATGAACCCATCGATGAACTGTGCCGTCAGGACCTGAAGCTCGGCCGCGACATCGGCCTGATGCATATGGCTGTGCAGGTGGTCCTGTGGATGGTTGTGATCATGGGCGTGTTGATGATCGTGGGCATGGCTGTGCCCACTCTCATGGTCGTGGTGATGATGGTCGTGAGGCATCAGTCCCTCATCTTTGCGCGGGTGGTCCAACGTTTGCCGTGGGTGGCCTCGCAATAGTCACCCATCGGCAAGCTCACAGGCTTGTCGATATGCCGACGATGTTTGCCCAAGGTCCCGTTGGACACCATGGCCCCAAGCACATCGACGATAACGCGGGTGCCCATCAGGGCCGTAATCTCGGACTGGTCGTAGGGGGGCGAAACCTCGACAAGCTCCATCCCGCAGATGCCTTCGGCCGCAACTTTGGAGGCCAAAGCAAGCGCCTCACGCGGGAGGAAGCCGCCGGGTTCTGGCCAGCCCGTACCCGGAACGAAACCACAGTCGATGCTGTCGATGTCGAAGGACATGTAGACCATGTCCACCCCGTCCCACGCCATCTCAAGCGCCATTTCGGCGGTCTTGTCGATGCCCATCTTTTCCATGTCCGACATGGTGATGATGTTCGTATGACGCTCACGCGCGACCTTCACCGCCTCGCGCGGGACCTGCCAGCCGCCAATGCCGACCTGGACAAGGTTCTTGGCCGGAACGTTGGGCAGGTTGGTTGAATGGAACCATGGTGTGGTGTGCATCCTCTCATCCAGGTCCTTTTCCTGAATGTCGGCGTGACGGTCGAAATGGACGATCCCGATCTTCTTGGAGGTACATTCCGCAATGCCCCGCACACAAGGAAAGCCAATGGAGTGGTCACCCCCGATGATGATCGGCATGGAGCCAGAGGAAAATACATGGCTGACCGCCCGGCTGATCTGATCAAAGGTCTTTTCGATGTTGCCGGGGATGGTGAAGATGTCGCCAGCGTCACACAGGCTCATTTCCTCGCGAAGGTCGACGCCGATCTCGTAGTTGTAGGGCGTGTAAAGGGCGCTGATCTTGCGCACGCCCTGCGGGCCAAAGCGGGTGCCAGGGCGGTAGGTGGTGCCACCATCAAACGGGGCCCCAAGGACGGTGGCGTCATACTCGCCCACCTCGGTCACATCCTCGGCGTAGGGGGCCTTGAGGAAGGTGTTGATGCCGGCGTAGTGCGGCAGCTCTCCCCTGGCGAAGGTGGGGATATTGCGGTCTTCGATGCTGTCGGCGGCGGTCAGGCCCATGCGCAGGGCCCACTGTCGTTCTTTCTCCCATTCGCCTTCGGGAATATCGGCCTCTTTCTGCATGGCCTTCCAGCCCAGCAATTGGCTGAGGTCCGGGTGGTGGAAGTGCCGGTCGCGGACCTTGCGGTCGGCGGGGTGGTGCGATCGGCTGCGATCACTGGGGCCGAAGAACATTGGTTTCCTCCTGGATGGTTTGAAACGGGATGCCGTTGTTTCTGGCATCGAAATCGTAGGTGATGGTGGCGCCGTAGGCCTCGGGCGCTTGCGGGTCCCAGCGGGGCTTGTCGAAGACAAGGACCCGGTCGCCGAGCTTGAACCCTTCGGACAGGTCGTGGGTAACCATAAAGACGGTCATCTGTGTCTCGGCCCGCAAGGCCTGCAGAAAGTCATGCATCGCCAGCCGGGTACCCGGATCAAGCGCGCCGAAGGGCTCGTCCAGCAACAGGATACGCGGGCGGCCGGCGAGGGCCTGACCAATGGCAAGCCGTTGCTGCATCCCGCCTGACAGGGCCGACGGATATTGATCCGCCACATGCGACAGGCCGATCCGGGCGAGTGTCTCATCCGCGCGTTCGTGTGCCGCCGCTTTGGCCCTGCCCCACAGACTGCCAAGCCGCGTCTTGCGAAACGCCTCTGCGGCGACCAGATTGTCGCGCACGGTCATATGCGGAAAGACCGAGTAGCGTTGGAATACCACCCCCCGGTCAGGGCCGGGTTCCCGGGCCGGTGCTGCCCCAGCAATGCTGATTTCGCCCCGGGTTGGCTGCTCTTGCGCCAAAAGCAGGCGCAGGAAGGTGGACTTGCCACAGCCCGATGCCCCGACAATGGAGATGAATTCCCCTTCGGCCACATCGATGTTGACCCCCTCAAGGATCGGGCGGGGGCCGTAGAACTGGAACAGATCGCGGACCGCGACAAAGCTCATAACCCTCCCTCCCCGACCCAGGGGTAAAGCCGGTTCGACAGCCAGCGCAGGGCCCAGTCCATCAGGAAGGCCAGCAGGGTGATCCAGGCGACATAGGTGAGGATGATGTCCATCGCCAGATAGCGCCGGACAAGGAAGATGCGGTAGCCGAGCCCGTTTTCGGCGGCAATCGCCTCGGCCGCGATGAGGAAAAGCCAGGCAGGACCAAGCGACAGGCGAACGGCCTGAATCAAGCGCGGCATGATCTGCGGCAGGGCAACCCTGAGTGCGATGACCGCGCTGGAGGCGCCAAGGGTTTGGGCCTTGATCAGCTGTTCGGACGGGATCTCGATCACCCGCTGCGACAGGTCCCGGATCAGGAACGGGGTGATACCGATGACGATCAGGGCGACCTTCGACAGCTCTCCCAGACCGAAGGTTATGAAGAGTATTGGTAACAGAGCGAGGGGAGGCACCATGGAGATGACAGCGGTAAACCCTGCAAGCCCCGCCCGGATCAGCGGGATCAGGCCAATGGCGAGGCCCGAGATCAGGCCGATGCTGGCCGCAATGCCGACGCCGATGGCAAGCCTCTTCAGGCTGGCCGCCGTGTCATCCCAAAACAGGATGCGCCCTGATCGCCTGTCCCCTTCCGTCACCAGACGCTCGGCCGTGGCGACGATCTGGGAGGGGGCCGGTAAGAGCTTGTCCGCCGGGTTTTCCGCCCGGCGGATATCCGAGCCAATGGCATAGGCCAGGACAACTGCCACAAAGGGCAGGATCATCAGAAAGGCTGCGAAGGCCCGTCCTGGATGTCGATTGATCCAGCGCATGTCAGGGCCTCTGGCCTTTTGCCCTTACAGTCCGCCGTCAGCCGCCATCTGCATGTAGGTCGTGTCAAAGCGGAATTGCACGTTGTTGGCATCCCCTGTGACCGTACCGTCCGGGTAGGCCACGCCGACAAAGTCCGCCGACGGCGCACCTTCGCCAAGGATGCCCCTGTCGAACAGGAACTCTGCCACGCTGACCATGGTGGCGGGCAACTCTGCACTTTCGGTAAAGGCGACGGCGGCGGCGGGGTCGTAGAACATCTCGGTCGAGGCGAGTTGGGCGTTGTAGCCCGCCAAATCGGTTCCCGAGGCTTCGGCCATTGCGGTCAGCGCCTCTTCGTCACCGGCAGCCATAAGGGCCATGGTCTCGTACCACGCCCCCACGAGGGCCTTGCCAAAGTCAGGGTTGGCCTCAAGCACCTCGGTGTTGACGACCATCAGGTCGATGATCTCGCCGGGGATGTCAGAGCTGTCGAAGAGCATGTTTGCCCCCGGCTCTTCCATGATGGCGCTTACCAGGGGGTTCCAGGTGACGACAGCCTGAACCTCATCGGCGGCAAAGGCGGCGATCATGTCGGCGTCAGAGGTGTTGATGACCCCGTCTAGGTCCCGTTCGGACAGGCCCACGCTGTCCAGGCCCCGCGCCAGCAGGTAGTGCGAGACGGACAGCTCCACCAGGTTCACCGGCAGGCCTGCGAGCGAAGTCAGGTCGCCCTCGCCCTTGAGGATAATGGCGTCATTGCCGTTGGAATAGTCGCCCACGATCAGGGCCGTGGTATCGACACCGCCGCCGGAAGGAATGGACAGGGTGTCCATGTTTGTCGCGGACACGCCGTCAAAGGCGCCTGCGGTGTATTGGTTGATCGACTCGATATAGTCGTTGATCTGCACGATCTCGACGTCGATGCCGTATTTGTCGGCCCAGCGATCCATGATGCCGCTGTCTTCCATATAGCCCCAGGGCATCCAGCCGACATAGATCGACCAGGCAATACGGAATTCGGTCTTTTCCTGCGCAATAGCAGCAGGGGCCGTCAAAATGGACGTTGCGGCGGCGGTCAATAGTAGTGTTCTAAATGTCATGGCAATCTCCAGATCTGTACGTTCCACCAAGGTGACGTCAGAAGGCGGCCATAGGCAGAACGGGACGAGAGACAGGCCAACCTTTGCAGTGCTCTCCCGGGTTTTTGCCCCGCCGTGTACCCAGCGCGATTTGGCCCGCCGGGCGGCGTCTCTCGGTCCTGACCCGCGGAAAATGCGGCGGAACCCTAGACACCCTGCAAGGACAATTGGTCTTGTGACGGACAGATTCGCAAAGCAATGGCTGTGCCATGTCACCAGCCACGCAAAGCATTGCCTGTATTTTGTGCGACTGAGGTCCAAATGCCCCTTATTCAGGCGCTCTCCGCCTGAAGATGGCGCCGCTTTAGGCGATTGGTGTCATGGCGTCGTGCGACACCAAAGGCCTTCGATCAGCACATCGGACTTCTGCCCGACGTGAAACACAAAGTATGTGGCGGTTGCACTTGGCCGGACCATGACTCCGGGCCGGACCGCCAACTCTGCCGCGGACAGAAATCCGCTATCCTGAGGTAATGGCGCGGCGTTTACCATTTGGGCTGGCGATACGACCACATCGACCTCGGGCCGTCCACGTGCAAGTGATCCCGCTGTGATAAGGACAGGCTGAGCATTGGGATGACGCCTGAGAAAGTCTTCATCAAGGTCAATTCGGTCTACCATCATCACCGGGACATAAGCACCCGATGCAAGCCGGACCTTGTCGCGACGACGCAGCGCCTCGAGCGGCATCAGGCCGATGTCAGTCAACACACGTGCCTTGCCCTGAAAACCGGGCAGGTCCCATGGTCGCTTTTGTGGCGCGGGTCTTTGCTTGGCATCTGGTTGAACCGGAGCCGGCGCTTGAGCCAGAACACGTGCAAGAACTTCTGCCTCGCTCATCATGCTTTTCTCAATGCCACCCATGGATAAATGCTCCTTCACTGCAAAAACGATGACCAAAAGAAGTGACTCAAGATACAACCGCCACTACGGCGTCACCGGGTCGAGTTTCTGTATGGCAGAACAAGATGGCTTGGGCAGGACGAGATATTGGCAAGACTGCGAGCTTCGGGACACCGCGGTAACGGTCAGTTTCCAATAGAGCTACCTTGAAGATCTGACAGTTGGTCAAGTCATGACCTAGGCATCAACCGGCATGAGGGCGTCTGATCAAAAGATCAGGAGGCCTTTCGGTCGATCTTCTTTTCGTCCAGACCCCCGTCGTGGAGCGTGAATATGCCGCGCTTGGAGGTGCTTGTCGTACCATCTTCTGTCTTGTCAGAGGCCTCGCAACGAGCGACTTCGAGGAAGAACGTCGTACCAGGACCCTTGTTCTTGGTGTAGTCGATCAAGCCGTCGTGCGCTTCCATGATGCGCTTGGAGATGTTCATCCCAAGCCCGGTCCCGCCGAAATGCCGATTGTCGGAAGAGTCGACTTGGCTGAACTGGTCGAAGACCCTGTCGTGATCGTCCTCGGAGAGTCCGATCCCCTCGTCGACGATCTCGATGCGTACCATCTGGTTTTCGACCGTTGCCCGGACAATGATCTTGCCTTCGGGATGTGAAAACTTAGCCGCATTGGACAACATATTGGCCAAGACCTGCTCGACCCTTGTCTGATCGGCACAGATGAAAACATCGTTCGGGGGTGGCTCCAATTCTACGTTGACCTTGCAAGTATGCGCAAATGGGGTGTTCGCGTTGACGGCATTCGTAAGGAGCTGGGCCAGGTTGACCGGCTTGAACTTGAAGGCCATCTTGCCCGACTCGATGCTTTGCAGGTCGAGGATTTCCTCGATCAGCAAATTTAGGCGCACACTGTTGCGCTGTGCAATCGTCAGGACGCTGCTGACCTTGTCTGGAATTTCGCCCAGCGCGCCAGAGTTGGCGATGTCGAGCGAGCCTTTGATGGATGCCAAGGGAGTCCGCAACTCGTGGCTGACCGTGGACAGGAACTCGGACTTGGCACGATAGGCCATCTTGGTCTTTTCATGCTCGACCTTGAGGGCGTCCAAGGCCTGAACATTGGCACGGTAGAAATTCAGGTAGATGCGCGAACAGTCCACGATGAAGTATAGGACAAAGATGCTCGTGAAGAACTGCGTCCAGAGTTCCGATTGCAGCGGCGCACTGGTCATCCAGATGTCGCGGATCGGGATAAACAGAAAGACTAGACCATAGATGATGAGCCGCAGCACAAGTACGGACACCAGGTGGTGGTTGTTCATGGCAGCAAACAAAGCGGCGGCAAACAATAGGAACAAGGGCATAAAATGGGTTGTAGGTCCCTGGCCCATCGCGATGCCGAGCGAGAAGAAACTGATCACGCTCGCACTAAGGATGGTGCCAAAGTATATCTTGTAGAGAAAGCGCTTGGCGGTTCGACTATCCTGGCCGCGCCAACGGCGGATCTGAAGGAAGATCCAGTAGTCGTAGGCCTCTGACAAAACGATCAGCACCAGCGTCGTGATCGCAATCCACGCCTCGTAATAGAATGCCGCAAGGCCGATCGCGGCGGCAAAAATCATTTGCCGCTGCGCAAACAGCCTCAGACCGACAGCCGAATAGTGCCGCATCTGACGGATCAGCTTTTGCGTCTCTTCAGATGATGAACCAGCGTTGGCCTGGGTAGGCGATGTCATGTTCTATCCGTTCGATGTGCGGATAATCGCTCAACCAAGAGCCATTTCCGTTCAAAATGCTATTCGTCCGATTTGCGTTGTGCAACTGTGAGCTGCAGTTCGGTTACGGCGCGATGATCAAATTAGCGGTCTCATACTGTGGGTTTCTCAACACGATAATCAGATATTGCAGGTAGTTGTGGGCGCTAGTGTGGCCAAAACATGTAACTTCCGGTTTTTTGGGATCAATAATAAGTTTGAGGCATTTTGATGGGCATACCCGTAGAGGCGCAGGCGACAGCCAGGGCACTCGCAGTATTTCCAGAGTTGGTTCCGCAAGACAGTCTGTGGAAGGACTCTCGACAACCATTTCGTAGGCTCAAGCGGTCAAAGCCGGTTGTGGTCAATCGCGATATTTCGCCCGATCACGCGCGTTTGCGCGCAAGTACCTTGTCGTTCAGCAACCTCCATCATCATGGCGAGTTGATGATTGACTACCTGCGTGCGCGTCGGGAAACATTCATCGACACCAAGGGATGGGACCTGCCCCAGGTGGACGGTATGGAATTCGATCAATACGACACACCTTACGCACGCTGGATCGTTCTTCATGAGTATGGAGAAGTGATGGCCGGAGTGCGGTTGATCCCCACAGATCGTACCTGCGGCCTTCACAGCTACATGATACGGGATGCGCAGCTTGGTCTTCTGCCCAACATTCCAAGTGACCTTTTGTACATGGACGCACCGACAAAACCCTACATCTGGGAGGCGACGCGCCTCTTTGTCGTACCGTCTGTTCCTTCAAATCGGCGGATCGCAATCCAGACGCTTCTGATGCAACAAATGTCATCGACGGCCCGAGATCTTGGCGCCAGTCATGTCATCGGAATCGTGCCGGCAGTGTTCAGCCGGTGGATGACGCGGTTGGGTCTCCTAAGCGCGTTGCCGGTGGGCCGCTTGATGGATTTCGACAACGAAAAAAGCCAGGCCGCCCTGATGAACGTATCGCTACAATCCTCCTGAAGACCTATCCAAATGGGTCGGTTTCCGCGGCTTAGGACTATTCTGAGCCGCGGGAGAGCGTCGGATGAACTCCGCCGATTGCCAAAAAAATGGGCACCGCAAAGGTGGCGCTTTCCAGCCCGCCATATCAACGACACAATCCCGACACCAACACGCCCAGGTTGTTAAAGGCTGCCGAAAACCCGGTGCCATCCCAATGGCCCCGGATCGCCGCCGATACACGATTCCGTCAGAATGCCACGTTTCCAGACGAGCGGTTTGGCGGTGAAGCGCGGTAGTGTGGTGAGGGCGTCGGACCCTGCCGGCTTTCAGTCGGCCGAAGGCGCAGCAACTTGCCTCCTTCCCGCCTGTTCGCTACCGTTTGAATTCACGGGGTGCCGGAGCGCGCCTCGGTCCTGTGGCGTAATCGGCGGTGAAATGTCCGGGCAGGCGTCGATCGTAGCCGCGTCGACTGCCTGTTCTGCAAGGTTTGGAATTTCACGCATCGCGAAGCTGGCGCGAAGTTGGAAGGTTCAGAAAAATGTTCCACCCCGCCCAACGCCGGAACGGACAAGGCGCGACATGAGTGAAGAGTTGGTTTGAAGAATGACAACAATGGTAAGCGTTCCGGTCTCGTTCGGTGAACTTTTCGATAAGATCACCATCCTCAGGATCAAGTCAGAGCTAATCCACGACCCAGAAAAGCTTCGGAACATAAACACCGAACTGGCCGCTCTTTCGAGCGCGGCCAAGGAATGTGTCCCTGATGCGCCCGACGTTTCTGACCTGGTCGAGACCCTTTACACGATAAATCGACGCCTCTGGGATATTGAGGACGGCAAGCGCAATGCAGAGCGTCGGAAGGCCTTTGACGCTGACTTCATCGAATTGGCCCGGCAGGTATATATCCAGAATGACCGTCGGGCCGATATCAAGCGGCAGATCAACCTCGCGCTAGGGTCGGAGATCATAGAAGAGAAATCCTACGGCAAGTATTGAGGCCCATCTAACCCCAACTCTTCGCCTCCCGAGCCCCGTTTCAACCGCGATGCGCCGCGAGCTTCCACCGGCGGTGCATCCACATCCACTGCCCTGGATGTTTGCGGACCATCGCCTCAAGGCTATCGTTCAACGCCTGCGTCATGACATCGGGATCATCGACAGGGACCGGAGGCTCAAAGACCAGATCAAAGGTCAGACCGTCAGGCTGCCGGACACCATAAACAGGGATAAGGACGGCGTTGTACCTGATTGCCAGCCGTGCGGCCGAGGTAGACGTGGCCGCTGGCAGACCAAAAAATGTCAGCGGCGCACCATTGTGAACATGCTGATCCGCCATGATCGCAATGCTGTTTCCGCCCTTGAGATGGCGCACCATGTCTGACGTGCCTTTGGCGCCACAGGCGAATGTGGGGCCAATCTCTTCCAACGCCGTGCGATGGTAACGCTCGAAGAACGGGTTGTTGAAGGGACGATACAAGACACCGACCGAGTAGCCCTTTGCCCTTAGCGCCATCCGGGGTGCTGCATAATTACCAAAGTGGCCCGAGAAGAAGACAGTCGGTCGCCCGGCCTCGTGCGCCTCGAGGAATGCTTCCCAACCCGGACCACCAAGTGGCAGTCGCGCACAATGGTCCGAGAACTCTGCAAGAGAGTAGTTCTCGATCGTGGTCCGCCCCATGTTGTCCGTGACCGACTGGCAAAGCAGATGCACGTCCGGCTCGGACATGTCTGGCCAGACGAGGCCAAGGTTTTCCCGGACCCGATTGTTGTACGAGGATATCGGCCCAACCAGCCGGGCCATGACCTGGCCAAAGAACCGCACCCGTTGCGGATAGGGCATTGCCATCGCTGCCGCGATAAATCCCCGCGCCGCCCAAAAGGAGATCCAGTCCAAGGGGATATTGCGACGTTTCATTGACTTTGCATCTTGTGTTCCATCAGGCCTTGCCTCCGGCGGTCCGCGCGCACATCCGAAATCGGGTGTTTTGAATCATTACACCTGCAAAGGAACCGTCGGTCACCCGCGCTCCGCCGAAGACAGGTATCGAGGGCGACACCGTGGCAGCACGCACCCGCCACCCTGAAAAGGTTTGTCCGCACGACGTCCATATGGCGCTAGAGCGGTTCATAGAAACTGTCCCGATCAATCAGGCCAACTGCGGCCAGCCCCCTGACGCACCAGCCGGCAATGTCCAATTCCCACCAGCGTTTTGAGACGGACCAGTCTCTGGGCCGAGCATGGTGGTTGTTGTGCCAGCCTTCGCCCCAGGTCAGCACCGCGATCAGTATGTTGTTCGAGGAATTGTCCTTCGTCTCGTAGTTTCGATAGCCATGCCCGTGCGCGAGTATCGTTGAAAGGTTTGTTGTAGTGATTTGAAGGCTGGCCGGGATCAAGAAACCAAAGACGACCAGTACCGGATCAATCAGGACTAGAAGTGCCACCCATCCCCCGACGACAAGAAGGTAGTAGCGGTGCAGTTCTCGCTGGAAGGGGTCTCGCAGGACATCCTTTACCCGCCAACCCTCGACAAATGGGTCCGGCCCTTTCCAAAGAAGGCTCCACCCATGTTGCTCAGGTCCATGAGGATCCCCCTCACCGTCAGAATGCGCGTGGTGTGTGCGGTGCGTCCCGACCCAACCCAAAGGACTTCCAGTCATCCCGATAGCGGCAAAGACCGAAAAGGCACGCTCGATCATCGGGTGAAGTTTGAAGGCCCGGTGGCAGATGCTGCGGTGGACGGTAACGGCCATGCCGAGGCAGGAGGTCGCGAAATAGACGACGAGGGCAAACAGCCAGAGCCCTCCCCCTGATCTCGAAAGGAGGGCCCAAATGGCCATCGCCGCGCCGCCGAACTGGACCGACTGTGCGATCCAAAGCCTCGGCTCGAACGACCGCCCCACCAATCGACCCATGCGTAGACGCAGGCTCATGACCGTGCCCCCCAGCCAGTCAGCACACTCACTTTTTCCTTTTAGGTGCAAAAATGCAATTTTTCACATTAATGACCGCAAGAGCTGTGGCGACCAGATCACGCGCTTTCGGCGACGTCCCGACTTTGTCGCTCCGCATCGCCGTGTCAGCCCGCGCAAGCTCAGGTGATCAGCAGTCCACGGATCGCAACCACCTTTGCAAGTTCGGACCCGTCGGCTCTGCCGGGGGGCCTGGGCGCGAAGGTGCCTTGATCGCAGTTCTCGAACCACCCGGCGTCCAAGCCAACGCGCTTGACTCGAACCCGCGGCGGCCATACGACACCGATGTCATGACACCGATGTCACAAAGCGTCGGACATGCTGGACCTCTGGAGGGAGGTTGCGGGAGGAGGGATCAATGGCCACCATCTACGACGTTGCAAAACGTGCGGGCGTTTCACCCAAGACCGTCAGCCGTGTGCTGAACGGCGACGCCCCGGTTGGGCGCGAAACGCGCACCGCGGTTGAGCAAGCCATCGCAGATCTGGGCTATGTCCCGTCCAACGCTGCCCGCATGATGCGCTCAAACCGGTCGGGCCTGATCGGCCTCATCACCGGAGCGATTTCGCAATCGCCGCATATCGACGAACCCAAGGGCCTGCCTGACCTTTACATCGTTCAGGGTGTTCAAAGCACCATCGCACAATCTGGCAAGACGCTGATGATCGCTGATACTGGCGGCCGGTTTGACCGGGTCGCCCCGCTGCTTCAGACGTTCCTGCAACATCGGGCCGAAGGTCTGATCTACGTTGCCGACTACCACCAGGAGGTCGCACTTCCGCACTTGCCCAAGGACAGCCCACTGGTTCTAGCCAACTGCTTTGACCGGATCGGCACCCCAGCCGTCCTGCCCGATGATCGCAAAGGACAGCAGATGCTGGTCGAACGGATCATCAAGGCGGGCCACCAGCGCATCGGCTACCTGACCCTGCCCCGCAACATGTGCGCGACCAAGCTGCGGACCGAGGGCTACAAGGCTGCGCTTGCATCTGCGGGGATTGCCTTTGATCCCAGCCTTGTCCTGCCCGCCTATGCCGAAAGTCAGGGCCAGAACAGCCAGCTTTTGTGGGACGCCATCGACCGGCTCTTGTCGCTTGACGTGCCGCCGACCGTTCTTTGCTGCGGCAACGACGAAATGGCAATGCGGGTCTATGGAATCCTGCGGACACGGGGCATCCGGGTTCCCGAAGAGATGTCCATCGCAGGCTACGACAACCATGTCTCAATCGCCAAAACCCTGTTCCCACCGCTTTCGACAGTCGGGTTGCCCTATGCAGCCATGGGCGTCCGAGCGGCCGAAAGACTGCTTTCGCTGATCGACGGCGAAACACCCCAAAGCTCTGACCCTACGCTGGTGTCGGGGCCTATCTCCTGGCGGTCCTCTGTGACCGAACAGTCAACTTTGCACTACCTGAAATCCAAAGGGAGGACGACCCAATGAAACACCTGAAACTGACCGCCGGCGCCTTGGCGCTTGGCACTATTCTGGCTGGCCCCGCGCTGGCGCAAACAGAATTGACCATGTGGTATCATGGCGCTGGCAACGACGTCGAACTGACGCTGATCAACCAATTGGTCTCTGATTTCAACGCCAGCCAGGCCGACTATGCCGTGTCCCTTGAGAGCTTTCCTCAGGGTGCCTATAACGACAGCGTCGTGGCCGCCGCTCTGGCCGGGAACCTGCCTGACATCATCGACGTTGACGGTCCGGTCATGCCGAACTGGGCTTGGGCCGGATACATGCAGCCTCTGACCATCGACGAAAGCCTGATCGAAAATTTCCTGCCTGGCACCAAGGGATACTGGGATGGGCAACTCTACTCGATCGGATTGTGGGATGCTGCGGTCGCCCTTGTCACCCGTCAGTCGATCCTTGACGATTTGGGCCTGCGCACACCCACGCTGGCCGAGCCGTGGACCGGCGACGAGTTCATGGCCGCCCTGGATGCCGCCAAGGCCTCTGGCAGCTATGAATACCCGCTTGATCTGGGCATGGCCTGGACCGGCGAGTGGTATCCCTACGCCTTCAGCCCGTTCCTGCAGTCGTTTGGCGGCGATATCGTGGATCGCTCTACCTACCTGACGGCCGAAGGTGCTCTGAACGGTGAAGCCGCTTTGGCGTTTGGCGAATGGTGGCAGGGCTTGTTTGCCGATGGCTATGCCCCCGGCACCAGCCAAGACCCGGCCGCCCGTGACAACGGGTTCATCGAAGGCAAATATGCCTTCAGCTGGAACGGCAACTGGGCCGCTCTGGGTGCGTTGGCCGTGCATGACGACACCCTGTTCCTGCCTGCCCCCGACTTTGGCAACGGCAGCACGATCGGTGCCGCGAGCTGGCAATTTGGCATCTCGGCCACCTCCGAGCACCCTGAGGGCGCTGCGGCGTTCATTGAGTTTGCCTTGCAGGACCAATATCTGACCGCATTCTCGGACGGCATCGGCCTGATCCCGGCCACGGCAACGGCAGCCGCGAACAGCGCGAACTATGCGGATGGTGGTGCTATGTCTGCGTTCTTCGACCTGACCGCCGAGCAAGCGCTCGTCCGTCCGGTCACACCCGGCTATGTCGTCGCCGCCAAGGTGTTTGAGAAGGCCTTGGCCGATATCGCCAACGGCGCTGACGTTGCCGATACCCTCGACGCCGCTGTCGACGAAATCGACAACGATATCGAGGCCAACGGCGGCTACGGCCACATGTAATCCTCCCTCGGGGGTCCGGCAGCGATGTCGGGCCCCCACCCTTCCCTCTCAGGAGCATCCGCAATGGCAAAGGGCACCAAGCTCACCCAGTCGAACCGCGCAGGATGGGCCTTCGCCCTGCCCGGTTTTGGCCTGATGGTGATGTTCATCATCCTGCCCTTTGTCTTTGCGATTGCGCTGTCGTTCACCAATCAGCGCCTGATCTCGCCCAACCCGACCAAGTTCGTGGGCCTTGCCAACTACCAGCAGCTTCTGGGCCTTGGCACGATCACGCTGGAGAGCGAACGGGACGAGAACGGGGCCATCGTCTATGACGAAGACGGCGAGGCGCAGTTCCCCCGCCTACGCGGCTATACTCGCAACAACCCCGATTATCCACGCATCGACGGCATGCGTGAATGGTTCTCTTGGGGCAATGACGAAAGCCGCACCTATGTGCTGGCCCGCGACGTTGTCTTTATGAAAGCCATTGTGAACACAGTGCTTTTCGTGATCGTCGTGGCCCCGGTGCAGGCCGGGTTGGCGTTGTGCCTTGCACTGCTCATCAACCAGCGCCTGCGCGGCATCAACGTCTATCGCGCGATCTATTTCATGCCTGTTGTGGTCTCGATTGTGGTCGTGTCGCTGCTGTGGCGGTTTATCTATGACGGCAACGACGGGCTGTTGAACAACCTGCTCAGCGGGTTGACCTTTGGGGCCTTTGAGGGCCGGGACTGGCTTGGAAGCCCCTCGACCGCGCTCGGGTCGATCATGGTGATGTCGATCTGGCAGGCGGTCGGGTTTCACATGGTGATCTGGCTTTCGGGCCTGCAAACCATTTCGCCGACGCTATACGAGGCCGCCGATATCGAAGGGGCCAGCAAATGGCAGACCTTTCGTTATGTCACCTGGCCGGGACTGCGCAATACCGCCGTCCTGATCCTGATCGTCATCACCATGCAGGCCTTTGCCCTGTTTGCCCAAATCGACGTCATGACCAATGGCGGCCCATTGGACAGCACCCAGACCATCGTGTTTCAGGCTGTTGAGCGCGGCTATGGCAAGCAGGATATTTCGGGCGGCTCGGCCATATCGGTGATCCTCTTCGTGATCGTGCTGACCATCAGCCTGATCCAGCGCTACCTCACCCGGGAGAAGAACTGATGGCAACCGTAACCGGAGACAACCACCGCCTGCGTCTGGCCGTGCGCTATGCCGTGCTGACGCTGATCGCGATCATCTTTATCTTTCCGCTGGTGTTCATGGTGATGTCGTCGCTGAAGCCCGATCAGCAATTGCTGGCCGATACCGGCTCTTTGCGAGCGTTCCTGCCGGTTGGGGATCTAAGCTTTGACAACTACCGCGACGCCTTCCAGCGGGCGCCGGTGGGCCTGTTCGTGTTCAATTCCATGCTTGTGACCGGCGTGACGGTTATCCTGTCCTTGCTGATCTGTTCGCTGGCCGCGTTTTCCTTTGTGTTCCTGAGCTGGACCGGCAAGGGCGTGGTGCTGTCGATTATCCTTGCGACCCTGATCGTGCCGTTCGAAACCATCGCCATCCCCCTCTTGCTGATTGCGTCCAAGTTGCCGTGGATCGGGTTTGACGGGCTGACATTCGGCTGGCTCAATTCCTACCGCGTCCAGATTGTGCCCTTTATCGCCGATGGCCTGACGATCTATCTGTTTGTGCAGTACTTCAAAGACCTGCCAGGAGAGCTGATCGAGGCCAGCCGGGTCGAGGGGGCGAGCTGGCTTCAGATCTACCGCCGGGTTGTAATGCCGCTGTCCGGCCCGGTGCTGGCCACCGCCGCGATCCTCAAGTTTCTGGTGATGTACAACCAGTACCTCTGGCCGCTTATCGTGGTGCAGCAGGAAAGCTACCGCCCGGTGATGGTCGGTCTGCAATACTTCTTTCAGCTTAACATCGCGTGGGGCGAGGTGATGGCCTACCTGAGCCTGATCACCATCCCCGTGCTCACCTTCTACCTTGTCTTGCAACGCGCCTTCATCGCCTCGATCGCATCGACCGGCGTCAAGGGCTAGCCCCCAACAATTCGGAGCTTAAACTATGGTTCTCGCCCTCAAAGACCAATGGATCTGGGACAGCTGGTATGCCCACGATGGGACCCGCTGGCACGGCTACTTCCTCAAGGCTGACAAGTCGCTCGGCGATCCCGAATTGCGCCATTTCAACGTGAGCCAGGGACATGCCGTCAGTGATGACCTGATCAACTGGGAGCATCTTGGGACCTGCCTGGCCCCTTCTGAAGGCCCCGCTTTTGACGATACGACCACCTGGACCGGGTCGGTGTTGCAAGACGACACGGGCCTTTGGCACCTGTTCTATACCGGCGGCGGATCGGCCGAAAAGGGCCTGTACCAGCGCATCGGGCATGCCACCTCAACCGACATGCACAGCTGGGAGCGCGTCGGCGATGGCCTTTGCCTTGATATGACTGGGCCGGTGGCAGACCTGTATGAAAAGGACCATGCGGTCGGTCACTGGCATGACCGGGCGATGCGGGACCCCTGGTTGATGAAAGACCCTGATGGCGATGGCTGGCTGATGTATTTCACCGGCCGCGCGCCGGGTATCGAAGAACCAAATGCCGGCGGGGCCATCGGCTTTGCCACCTCGCCCGACCTTTACAACTGGACGCTTCAACCGCCTGTCTACGTCGGATCCTTCGGTCAGCTTGAAGTGCCGCAGGTCTTTAAGATCGACGGTCAGTGGTATTGCCTTTTCTGCACAGCCTCGGTCCATTTCTCCAAGGAAGTGGCCGCCAAGATGACGCCGGTGACCGGAACCCACTACCTGATGGGCGACGGCCCGCGCGGGCCCTGGCGTTTGCCGGACGGGCCGTTTCTTGACGGCGATCTGCCCTGCCGCCGCTATGCATCGCGTATGGTCGAGACGAAGGATGGTTGGGTCATCATGGGCTTTGCCGATAGTGGGCCCAACACCTTCATCGGGCACGTCATGAACCCCGAACCCGTCGAGGTCGGCGCAGACGGCCTCTTGACAGTGCGGCGCCTGTCGCAAGCAGCGGAGTAGACGCGATGGCGCAGGTCAAACTCAAGAACATCCGCAAATCCTTTGGGTCCGTGGATGTCATCAAGGGCGTCGACATCACCATCGAGGATGGCGAGTTCGTGGTCTTTGTCGGCCCATCGGGCTGCGGCAAGTCCACATTGCTTCGCATGATCGCAGGGCTGGAAGATATCACCTCTGGCACCCTCGAGATTGACGGCGAGGTCATGAACGACCGGCAGCCCAAGGACAGGGGCATCGCCATGGTGTTCCAGACCTATGCCATCTTTCCCCATATGACCGTCCGCGAAAACGTAGCCTTTGGCCTGACCATCAACAACGTCCCGAAGGCGGAAAAGGAAGCCAAGGTTGCCGAAGCGGCACGTGTCCTTCAGATGGAGCATCTGCTTGACCGCCGTCCATCGCAATTGTCCGGTGGTCAGCGCCAGCGTGTCGCCATCGGCCGGGCCATCGTGCGCGACCCTAAGGTATTTCTGTTTGATGAGCCCTTGTCGAACCTCGACGCCGCCCTGCGCATGGATATGCGGATGGAAATCGGTCGCCTCCACCAGTCCCTTGCCGCCTCAATGATCTATGTCACCCACGATCAGGTCGAGGCGATGACGCTGGCAGACAAGATCGTTGTTCTGAAAGACGGCCTTGTCATGCAGATCGGATCCCCGATGGAACTGTATCACGAACCGGCCAACCTTTTTGTCGCCGGGTTTCTGGGGGCTCCTTCGATGAACTTTATCACGGTTGATGTGACAGAGATTCAGGGGGACATGGCCGTAGTCCGCAATGCATCCTTGGAACCGATTTCGGTGCCCCACAAGGCGCGTGACATCAAGGTCGGAGGGAAGGCCATCCTCGGCGTCCGGCCTCAGTATCTGCAACCTGTATCGCAAGAAGACGGGATGCTGCACGGATCGGTGATATTGACCGAACGGCTTGGCGCCGAAACGGTGGTCGACGTTGCTCTGCGCGATGGCACCAAGATCATTGCCGCCATTGGCGAGGACCGGGTGCTGGACCGGGGGACCGAGATCGGCCTGAGGTTTGATCCAATGCAGGCGCACCTGTTCGCGCAAGAGCCAATCCCGGTCACCGCCCCCCACTAGGCGGCAACAGACTGAGCCGCTGGATCAGTGCGCAAGATTGCACGCCCGCAGCGCGGGCGCCTGCCGTGGGAGAGGTGACGAAAGAGCCAAAGCTCTCTCATGGCCGCGGACAGTCGTGCGAAACGATCGGACACACCCAAGTTTCGTCTCAAATGGTGCATTTCGTTTGATCGCTGAATCCAATCGACCCCAATCCCAAGGTCCAACTGACCCTCGGCCAATCAATGGCACTGCGGCGCTTGATACCGATGCGGAAAGTCCTGATTAGCGCATCATGAGCTAACCTGTTGCGAGGTCTTCCAATCTTGATGCGCCGAATGTTCGTTCCAGCTTTTGCCATCCTCTTTATCGCAGCATGCTCCGGCAATGGATGAGATCAACCACATGCGGCGCGCGATAACGGCCATTGCTGACGCCGTTCGACACCCGTGCCTCGATCAACCTTCGGCGATCGCATCGATCGGTCTAGTAGCCTTGCATCGCCACAGAACGGCCTCGCAGAGTTCGAGACCGTGGCCCCTCCGGGGGAACTGTTGAACGCAAGCAAAGGCCACCGGAGCAACCGGTGGTGGTTTGACTTTGGGCGTTTGGCAATAAGACAACATCGCCAAGGTAGTGGCCTTCAGATACGATCCCTCTGAGTACGGGGGCCCTTTGAACCTTGGAGGGCTGATAGTGGGCTAGTGTACCGTTTAGCTCGCCTAATCAGGCAGTGGGCCATCAGACTTGGTGCGTATTGGCCATCTCGAGATCGCCAGTTAAAATGGAGACCATCTACTTCGCGACCGTCTCGTCGCGGTGGCACGGCCGCTATGACGAGGCCCAACGCAGCAAGCAATCCGCATACTAGAAAAAGCCGATGGCACCTTGTATCCAACGACTGACCCCGATGGCGGTAGAGCGGACCGTCGCTGCTCGTACAAAACTATAGCTTGTCGTTATTGGAAGCCGACATTCATTCGGCCAGATGCCGGTGATGGGGGCCAATCGACAAACAAATGCAGTGGCACATCCAGCAAGTGGATTGGCGCGAAGGGCATTTGGCTGTGCAATTTCCTTCCTATACGCTCGATCTAGGAGGCCCCATGCAGCGATCATCCTATCTTCCAACGGTCCATGTGGGCAAAGTCTGGCGGCTGATGCTGGCCGATCTTGGCCTCAGCGACGTAGCAGTTTTGCGCCGCGCGGGCCTGCCAAGTGGGTTGTTGGACGGTGACGGCAGCCGCATCACGCTGGATGAATTCTATGCGCTTTGGGAAAGCTTTGACGCAGAGGCGCAGTCGCCGACACTGGCGCTTCAGCTTGGCCAGATCGAAGCGAGCGAGTTCTTCGACCCTGCTTTTTTTGCGGCCATGTGCGCGCCCAACATGACGGTAGCGGGACAGCGACTTGGCGACTTCAAGCGCCTCGTTGGGGCCTTCAGCCTTGATGTGGAGGTGATGCCTGCCGCGACCCACTTTACCTATCGGTGCAAGTACCGCCCCGATTTGCCAACGACGCTCGCGGCAACCGAGATCGTTTTCCTCGTCAATTTGCTGCGTCGCGCCACACGCCGGCGCGTTGTCCCGAAGGCTGTTGTCCTGCCATTGGCACTGCAGGAGACCCCAGCCTTTGAGGACTGGTTCGGATGTGGGATCTCATTTGGTGGCACCGCATCATTCAGCCTCGATCCCATCGACGCCGCGCGACCCTTTCTGACGCATGACAATCAGATGTGGCAGTCCTTTGAGCCGGAGTTGCGCCGCCGAATGGACGCGGCCCGCGAAGACCTTGGCATGCGCGCCCGCGTCGAAAATGCCCTGCTGGAGCTGCTGCCAAGCGGACGGACGCAAATTGATGACGTGGCCGGTGAACTTGCCGTCAGCCGCCGATCACTGCAAAGGCGGCTTTCGGAGGAAGGCACGTCCTGGTTGGACGTTCTCAACGCGGCGCGGATGCGGCTGGCACAGCACTACCTGACGAATACGAACCTTGGTGCGGCCGAGGTCAGCTTCTTGCTTGGCTTTGAAGATCCCAACTCGTTCTTCAGGGCATTTCGCCGCTGGACAGGTTCCTCACCCGAGGCTTGGCGCGAGGCACAACGACTGAGTGCTTGAACTGGCGCGCTGCGCAAGTGTTCTGGCACATCCTGCGAATGACGGGAGTGACCTTAGTCATCACATTGAGGTCAAACAGCCAGATCTCAGCGAGGGCACAAGACCACATCTACCGCTATCCGCCGCCACGCCACTTGCGCCATTCGCAATCCGAGACGGTCAGATCATTACTGGGCAACAGCAACACAGCACGCGGCTTTTCTCCGATCTGCTGATCGAGGCGCTGTCAGAATAGACCAGCCGGGACCACTTCGGCCCACGCAATAGCACCAAAGGAAATGCAGCACGGGCGACACATGCCCTTGTTGAAAAAGAGGATCATCCAACGGGAAACCGGCGGAAGTTGCGCCAAGAGGAGCATGACATGAAGTTGACACTGAGAATTGCCGCAATCATTAATCTGGCGGTTGCCGTCGTTCACACATTTGTAGGTGAGGCGAGTGTTGTTGCGCCGCTGATGGGGTCGGATGCGCCCGACCTCGTGAAAGCAACACTCCATTCCGCGTGGCACATGATTTCCGTCGTGCTGTACCTATCCTCCCTGACCCTGTTCTATGTCAGCCGAAAGGATGTGACCGATCCAGCCGTGACGCTATTGCCGGGCTATATCGGCATTCAATACGTGGGCTTGGCCATGGTCTTTGTCGTCACGAGCGTGATTTACGGCCAGTTCTTTCCGCAGATCGTGATGCTCTTGCCAATCGGACTTCTGTCCCTGTGGGCGGCGAGGATGGCGACCAAAGCGTGACCTCAGGCGGGGCGGGCTCCGACCCAACATGGCGTTGGATGGGGCCCCCGCAAACCTGCTCTTACCCAGAAAGGGAACCTTCGAATGACCAAAGTCTTTTTGACCGGTGCGTCCGGTTTCATCGCCAAACACATTCTGCGAGAGTTGCTGGAACAGGGCTATCAGGTCCGCGCCTCGATCCGCTCTGACAAACGCAAGGATGAATTGCAGGGTCTTTTTCCGGCCGCGGCGCTGGAATTTGCTACGTTGGATTTGACGAAGGATGAAGGCTGGCAGGATGCTTTGCAGGGCTGTGATGTCTTGATCCATACGGCTTCGCCCTTTCCGCTGACAGAGCCAAAAGATCCGCAAGACCTGATCCGCCCGGCGGTCGATGGCACGCTGCGGGCAATGCGCGCGGCCAAAGCTGCGGGGATCAAGCGCGTGATTTTGACGTCGTCCTGTGCTGCAATCTACAAGCAGGCGGACAAGCCCAAGATGCAATCGTCGGATGAGACATATTGGACGACGCCCAATGATCCGTCTGTCGGGGCCTATGAAGCCTCCAAGACGCTGGCGGAAAAGGCGGCCTGGGACTTTGTCGCTGACACCCCCGATATCGCGCTGACCACCATCAACCCGGGCGCCGTCTTTGGCCCCCCGATGGACGCCCGTTACGGTTCGTCGCTTGAACTGGTCGAGCAGCTGATGACCGGCAAGGTTCCGATGGCCCCCCCGATGGACATGGTCGCGGTGGATGTACGGGATGTGGCGCGGATGCACGTCGCGGCCATCGATCTTGAGGCCACCAAGGGCGAACGCTTCGCCGCCGCGAGCGGGACATATCGCTTCCTTGAACTTGGGCAGATGCTGAAGGCTTGGGATTCCGCGCTGAAGACACCGGGCCGAGAGGCGCCTGTCTGGCTGCTGCGCATCATGGGGCTATTTTCCAAGGACGTGAAAGGGGTTCTGGCGAATGTCGGGCGCACGCTCGCGGTCTCTGGGGCAAAGGCAGAAAAGACCTTCGGTTTCAAATTCATCCCGGTCAAAGACGCGCTGATCGCGTCAGCCGAAGCAGTCCAGACCTACACAATGAACGAGAAATCAAAATGATCACGGCTTATCTTTGGGGTACACCCAACGGCTATAAGGTTGCCATCGCACTTGAGGAAATGGGCGTGGACTACGAGATCACTTGGGTCAACATCGGCGCTGGCGCACAGCACGCACCCGAATACCTCAAGATTTCCCCCAACGGGAAAATCCCTGCCATCGTCGATCATGAGACTGGCATCAGCCTGATGGAATCCGGCGCGATCCTGCAATATCTGGCTGAAAAGACTGGGAGATTCGGAGGCGAAACCCCGCAGGACCGCTGGGCCGTGACACAGTGGCTGCATTGGCAAATGGGCGGGCTTGGTCCGATGATGGGGCAGTCCAACCATTTCCGAGGTCTGAATGAGAAAGTTCCCTACGCCGAAACCCGCTACAAGAACGAGACAGCACGACTGTTCGGCGTTCTTGAGACGCAGCTGGATGGTCGCGACTATATCGCAGGAGACTATTCCATTGCCGATATGGCCGCTGTCGCCTGGGCTGGCATGGCACCCATGATGGAGGACGCACGGCTGACGGCATGCAACAACGTCATGGGTTGGACCGAACGGAACGTCTCGCGACCCGCCACAGCCCGGGCGATTGCGTTGTCGCCGGGCTGACATGCGAGGCTGCCTTCGCAGACGCCGCGCAACATCTACGAAGTCGAGGCCCGAAGGTTGCCCGACTTATCATAGAGTTGGGTCACTTTCGTTCGTCGCACCGAGTGCGTGGCATAGGCGCTGGCCGTCAGGCCGATGGATGTCACCCACTCACGGACGATGCCCGTGTACTGGCGGGTCAAGATGTAAAGCCATTCGTGAAAACGCCCGGGTCGAAGGTACTCAGATCCAATCAGAAGCGGCTGCCGCATCTGCCTTGCGAGCGATGCACTTTTGCCTGCAGGGATTTCCAAGCGCGCCGGTTTCTGGGGCTTGCTCTGCAGAACCGACTCGCGTTCCTTGATTTGACCTGACGCCATGACATCGACCACCTTCATCTTCAGCAAATCGCAGCCGCGCAGCTTGCTGTCGATTGCGAGATTGAAAGGGCCAGATCACAATGGTTCTCGGCAAGCGCCAGCAGCACCTTTTTTGCCCAGACGTGTTTGGGCCTGAGCGGCCGTTTTTTGACCTACGATCCGGCCCTTGTTCCAGGCTGCACGCAATGCGGCAATGGCGGACAAGTTCGGCGTTTCCATAATGGACCCTCCGATCCACCACACCCTTCCACATCGAAAACCCGACGTTGATAACACCTCATGTCACACGATGCTGCATCTGCAGCGCACCGGGCCCTTGGCCTACATCGACGATCCGCGATATCTGTTTCTATTTTATCGCGATGGAAGGGCTTTCATTTACCGTGGAGGTTGTTCCGTGCGGACCGAGTTACAACAGGTGATCGGCTGTTCCGTGACAAGGATTGGATCAACGGCACAGCAGGCGTTGCGAACGCAGGCATCTCCCTCGCAATTGGCGAACCTGAGAGCATCGGCTGGCCGAAAATATCCTCACTCTTGAAAGAATACGGGTTCATCGCCTTCTCAGCAGCAGACAAACCGACGGTATTTGATCAGATCCGCACGAAGTTCGGTGATGAAGGTGATCTACCCTATTGAGACTCTTTCTCTGCCCCTGTTTCGGATGCCCTGCCGACCTGCGAGGGGATCGTTGAAACCTTGGGGGAACATATGTCTTACAGAGTGACAGAATTCCGAACACCGATACAATCCATGAGGTGATCGGCCTCAATCAAGGTGTCAGTGTGTCGCCCCTTCCTGAATGGTTTATGCGTGAAGAAGGGCCGCCTTCCATAGCCAGTTTTATCCGGTCAACCGACGGCCGCATGATCGCTTGCGCAAATGGTAGCATGCGCTACGACGCGAATAGCCTATTTGCTAAGGCTCAGTTCAAAAGGCCTCGGATACCGCCATTCGCACGGTTGAAAGTAGACCGGTGCGATCCGTGTCGACCTAGGGATTCAGTATAAACACTTTGTCCTCAGAAAGGGGCCTCTATGCCAAGTTTTGCCGCTTCACGGCGCAATTCATCGGCTGTGTCGTCTGGCAGGCTAATCCCGTCCTTGCGCAGTTTGGTGTCTGACAGGGCTTCCAACTCACCGGGATAGTAGATTTGCTCGACCTTTGGCTGAGGCTTGGTCGCCTTGAGCTGGTCAATCATCCGCTCCATATCGGCTTCAAATTCAACCAACGAGCGACAGGCGTCTATCCTGATCGCCATCACAAAATGGCCAACCCCGCTCATGCCGTCGGGCATATAGGGGCCAATGACCGAGGATCCGAATTGGCTTCCGCTAAGTACACCGGACAGCATGTCCATGATCGTTGAAATCGCATAGCCCTTGTGACCGGCCATCGGCAGAATCGTGCCCGCTATGCCGGCGGCGGGGTCAACGGTGGCGTTACCATCAGCATCAATTGCCCAAGTGTCCGGGATAGCCTCGTGGCGTTGCCTTGCTAGGTAGAGCTTTCCCCGCGCGACAGCGGTATTGGCTATGTCCAAAATCATCGGTGGATAGCGCCCGGCGGGTGCCGCCCAGGACCACGGGTTGTTACCAACGCGCTTTTCCATCCCACCCCAGGGTGCCATGGCAGGGCTGGCATTGTGCAGTTGACACTTCAAAATGCTAGGATGGGTCATGCTTGGTGTGTTCCGATCAGACATCTACCTTTAGAAATTTGCAGATTTGTACAGGACCAGTTCCTCAAGTGGCTGCTCCGAATACGTGAAGGATACTGGACCTGAGTTGGGCGCCAAAGTCCTTCGTGGTCGTGGACGCAAAAATCGAGTCGATAAGCTGGGAGGGGATTAGCTCGGCGCGATATCTGTCGATTCTGGAAAGAAGCAGCCAACAGATTCACAGAAGCTCACAGGGTTTTCCACCCATTGCCCGCTGGAGTCTGTGTGTAATTTAATTTTAAATTGCGCTAAAGTTTTGGAATATTATTGCGCAAATCTAGCGTCGCCTGCTTTCAGGAATCGCAGAAGCTACCATCAGCCAGCCCCTATCTGCGACGAAAACGAACATTCACCCGATGGCAGGTGGCACTATACACACGAGACTCACGCGGAATTTTTATTTCTAATTAACAACCACTTAGCAATGTAAGTGGCGGACTGGGGAACCGCCATTCCGAATTCCAGCGAATTCTTATACGGCATTATATTCAACATCTTAGCTGGCATATTCGTCTTGATTGTTCCAATGTCATCCCCCATATTCCAGTAAAGAATGGGGGACAAAATGGTGGACGGCAACGCAAGGGCGACGGCCAAGTCGGGCAAACACCCTGAGAAGGCGTTATCGGCGGCGTTTGTCCGCACAGTCAAAGCCCCCGGCAAATACAATGACGGCCAAGGACTATTTCTGAGAGTCGAAAACACAGGCGCACGGCGCTGGGTGCAACGCATCGTCATTCGCGGCAAGCGCACCGAAATGGGACTTGGGTCCGCATCCCTCGTTAGCTTGGCCGAGGCCCGAGAAATAGCTCTGGAGAACCGCAAGCTGGCCCGCCAAGGGGGCGACCCGCTCAAGGCCAAGCGCGAGGCAGAGGCGGTGATGACCTTTGAGGAGGCCGCCCGCAAGGTCCACGAGAACCATGCCCCCTCTTGGCGCAACGCCAAACATGCGGCGCAATTCATATCGACACTGGAAACCTACGCCTTCCCCCGCATCGGTCGGCACAAGGTCACAGACATTACCACGGCGGACGTGTTGGCCGTTCTGCAACCAATCTGGCTGGAAAAGGCCGAAACCGCTCGCCGCGTTAAGCAGCGCATCGGCATGGTCATGAAGTGGACCGTCGCCAAGGGCTGGCGGCAGGACAACCCGGCCGAGGCCGTTTCCGAGGCGCTGCCCAAGCAAAGCCGCATCGCAGCGCATCGCAAGGCCCTGCCCTATTCGGAGGTCGCTGGGTGCATCGAAGCGATAAAAGCATCAGGCGCAAGCGCTGCGACCAAATTGGCGCTGGAACTGACCATCTTGACCGCCTGCAGGTCCGGCGAAGTGCGGTTGGCCGACTGGTCTGAAATCAATCTCGACAAGGCCGAATGGACCATTCCCGCAGAGCGGATGAAGGCCAAGCGCGAACACCGGATTCCGCTGTCCGGTCGGGCCGTTGAATTGCTGAAAGAAGCAAAGGCGCTGGGCGATGGCACGGGACTGGTGTTCCCCGGCACAAAACCCGGCAAACCCCTTTCCGACATGACCCTGTCCAAGTTGGTCAAAGAACTCGGCTTTGACGTGGACGTGCATGGGTTCCGCACATCGTTCAAGACTTGGGCGCAGGAGCGGACAAACACTCCGCGCGAAGTCTCAGAGGCGGCGCTGGCACATGCCATCAAGGACAAAGCAGAGGCGGCCTATGCCAGGTCTGACTTGTTCGAGAAGCGGCGGAAACTGATGGAGAGTTGGGCTCAGTGCCTATCTGGAGGCGCCGCAACACTGATTCGAATCGGACGCTAGCAGTAGATCTCCGCGGCAGCCTGACCACAGGATATAGCGCAGCTCTGTATATATCCTGCCATTTCAATTGCTTGCGTAACGATGCTCTAAGTGGTCCGCTTCTCCACCGTTCGTCCCCAGAAACATACAATTTTTCTGTGGACGAACACTCTGATACAACAGGGATGTCTTGGTTACACACAGGACAAAAAAAGCTGCCCCGCCGGTTCGAAGCGACGAGGCAGCCGAGATAAGGTCGAACTTGCTTATCCAAACCTTGTCTCATCGTTGCAGAAACCGACCTCCGTCGCAATTGCGACCGAGGCCCATCGGAGATGAGAATGATAAAAAACGAAATCCACCTTCGTCGCCCAGCGGTCGAAGCCACCACGGGCCTCAGCCGCTCCACCATCTACGCAATGATGGATCGGGGGGATTTTCCCAGGCCCATCCGCATTGGTCGACGCGCTGTCGCATGGCCCGAGAGCGCCGTTCTAGAGTGGCTGGCGGATCGCCCAACAACCGGGCCGATGGCTGGATAAACCAACACCCGCAACCTTCATGAAAGGCGCGGGCGCTGGGCAGTCTGACAACCTAAGACCTACCGTTTCGCGCCTCAAAAACCAAGAGGCCATTATGAAAATCAACGCAACCCTGTTGGGCGGCGAATGCCCCCACACGTTCACCCTAAACGGTCGGATCGGCCAAACAATTTGGGAACTTCACAATGCCGGTCAGGACGGCATCACCGCACTGGAAATCCCCGCACTTCGACTGGCGGCGTATGTCCACAGCCTTCGAGGCCTCGGCTTCACCATCGACACCGAACTTGAGGAGCATCAAGGCCCTTACCCCGGCCACCATGCTCGATACCGGCTTTCCTCTAGCGTCCTGCTGCAATCTTTGGGACAGGACGGCGCTGAATGACCCGGCCCCATGGGAGAAGCCCCCGCCCAGCCCCTCTGCCTGCCGCTGTGCGCCGCCTGATGGCGCGCCACAGCTTGCCGGAGCCGTCAGCCCGCCTACTGGCCCAACTGGCCTACGGAGACCTCACCAATGGCTAAAAAGGGTAAGAGACCAGAGGAGGGGCAATATGCCCCCCTCACCTATTCGCTCATCCGGTCGCCCGCTTGGCGGTCTCTATCTGGCCCAGCAATCAAGGTCTGGATTGAACTCCACAGCCGCTACAACGGTAGCAACAACGGCAAGCTGTTTTTGTCGTTGAACGAGGCGGCAGAGATTCTGGGAATGGGCAAGGCCACGGCACAACGCGCCTTCGCAGAACTCAGCACCAAGGGCTTCATAGCGCTTGTGACTGAGGGCAACTGGTATAGCCGCAAGGCGCACGAATGGCGCATCACAACAAAGCCGATGGAAACACCAAAGGGCCGAATACTGGCAACAAACGATTGGCACCACTGGCGACTAGAAAAACAGAACACGGTTCTGTAGCGGACCCGTCACCATTGCTCACGGTATCACCTCAGAACCCAAGGCCGTTTCGTGGGTCCGCTGGGAAACCCGTCAGGAAATTTTCGGACGCCCACGTGGGTTCTGTAGCGGACCGCTAATATTACCACTCACTGGGATTACCGGCTTAATACCCAAAATCGGTCTCTGAACCCGCTTTGTCTCTAACCGACCGCCCTAGGTGTTCAGAAGGGCGCACTCAAAAAGACATTCATTTTCAATGTGTTGGCGTTTTCGGGCAAGCGCCCTTTTCGAAGTTTCAACTGGTAGCGAAATACGATGCAAACCCGCAGGGCGGCGGAGTGAAGGCAATCGGCTTTTGGTTGCCAAATTCACTCCAACACTAAGGCTCCATCAAACACCGCCTTATTCTGTCGCGCCCAACTTGTTTGACAAACACCGATGATGTCGTGGCATCTAACCGGAACTGGCCAGGGTCAAAAAGATGTCATCAACTTCTGCTATGGATTTGTGTTCCAAATGTATTTGTCGCAGACCATTTAAAAAATCATCTATTAGGCCCTTATCATCCCCGAGATATTCTTTGATCGGCTTAACAAATATTTGGCTAGGATGATGGTGCGTATCAGCCCAATGCGCCAAATTAAATATGATCGGGATAAACTGAATGGCAGATTCCGTTAAGTAATAAAGTTTTTTTTGCGAATGGGTTTGATCTTTGGACACGGTTAATAAGCCAATATCCATCATCCGCTTTAGCCGTTTGGCGAGGGTTGCTGACGAAATGCCTTCCAAGTTTTTTGCCAACAGCTGATTAAAACTCTGGCGACTGAGTATAGAAATGTCCCTGAGAATTATGAGCGACCACTTATCGCCAATCAAA